>Ga0116227_10000004_pt1 | contig 461265 bp, 430 predicted proteins | sample S1TSphgellanicum_FD_89693 | JGI IMG/M metagenome (GOLD analysis project Ga0116227, IMG submission 89693) | Host-associated microbial communities from peat moss isolated from Minnesota, USA - S1T2_Fb - Sphagnum magellanicum MG | ecosystem: Host-associated > Plants > Peat moss > Unclassified... | reverse complement strand
GCGAGCGGCGAATTCGCGGCTCGCCAGGCTCTGATGGGGCTCAATCACCCCGCGACTTCCACATCACGCCCCGCTTGCAACCTCATCGACCGTCGCGGACGGGGTTTTGCAGACCTTCCTTAGTCTACAGATTAGATGGTTATCCAATATCCCCAAGCGCAGGGACAGGAGAACCCCAATGAGTTGATCCGTCAACGTCGGCGCGTCACTGGACGGCGCGCGTTTGCAGAGTGACGGCGCCAGCTAAAGATCGATTTATCATCCAGCCCATGTCCGCCGCCCCCCGCGACGTCGCGCAGATCCGATTGGACAACGCGATGCGGCTGTTCGAAGAGTTCGTCAGCGCCACCGTCAAACACCCCGATGCCACCGTCCTGCGCGGCCTGGAGCGGCGCTTTGCCGAACGGCTGCAGATCCAGCCCAGCTACTGGAGCCAGATCAAGGGCCGCTCGCGCCAGATCGGTGAGCGCCTGGCGCGGCAGTTCGAGCAGCTCTGCCACAAGCCGCCGGGCTGGATGGACCTGGATCACCTCACCGCAGGCGCCGGGCCATCCGCAGGCCGCGTCGAGCCGATATCCACGGCGGGCGGCCCCGGCATGGACAGGCGCGCCCTCGCCGGGGCGTCAGCGCCCGCGCAGGCGGGGGGCAGCAGCGACAGCCTGCCGCAGGACGACGACGAGCGCTTCATCGTCGGCCTGGTGCTGACCTACTACCGCCGCCACCCGCAGCGCGCCCGCACGCGCCTGCTGGACCTGCTCGGCGAGGTGCTGACCCCTGCCGCCACGCCGGCGCCCCCGCCGGCCACCAAGCCCGCCGCACGCACGCCCCAGGACGAACTGGACGAGTGGCGCAGGCTGCAGGCCGGCATCGCCCCGCTGAAGCCCAGGAAGCGCTGAGCGCCACTCGGCACTCACGAACCGCAGATCGATCTGCTCATCAGTGAGTGGACGCAAGGCGGGCCCCACGTTAGGGGGTGTTGGATAAAAGCTGCTTGCGCATGAGCAACGTTTGTTTATCATTTGCGCAAGTCTTGTTGCTGAAGTCCCCCGCAACAGGGCGAGGTCGCACACCCCGATAGCCTCCAGCCGCCCGGCCCGCCTGCCTCGAGCGCACGCCCCGGGCAACCCCTTTGTCACCGCAAACGCTGATCCGCCCGGGTCGAGCCGCTGCATTGCCCGTCGCGCCGCGCGCGGCATCCACAGGAGCACGCCATGCCCCAGTTCACCTCTCCCCGCCCCCTGCAACTGACCCTGCGCAAGCCGCGCAATCCGCTCGTCGCGCCGGCGCTCAAACGCCAGGCCGGCCGACACCAGAGCCCCAAGGACGCCCAGGCCAAGCGCCAGCAAGCCCGCCTCGACCTGCGGCACCTGCTGCGCGAACGCTTCCCGGACGACAGCCCCTGACACGCGAGCACCGCCCGCGCCCTCATCCATGTCATGAGGGCCGGCCAGGTGCCAAGGAGACCCTCATGAGATTGATCGAATTGCGCGGCCCCGATGCCGCCGAAACCCACGCCGCCTGGGCCCGCCGCTGGGCTCGCATCAAGCGCGCCGCCCGCGCGATCCGGCTGGTGTTCTCGCCGGCCTACCGCCGCCGCCGCGCCCGCAACCAGCTGGAGTTCTACGCCGAAGCCGGCGCGCCCGAAGGGGCGCTCTACATCGACGGCCAACTGAGCGCCCAGCTGGAGGGCGTGCGCAGACTGTGAACTGAGCCGCAAACAGGGGTCGCATGTGATGAACATGCGACCCCGCTTCGTCCTAGGATCGGCAGACCATGGCTGATCGCCTGCGACTGACTGCCCCGCTGCCCACGCTGGATGCCTGGGTACAGGCCTTTGCCCGGGCCGAAATCCCAGTGCTGGCCGAAACCGCGGAGTCGCTGGAGCACATGCGTGCCACCGAGGATGACGTGGACGCCAACAGCCTGGGCGAGATGATCGCGACCGACCCGCTGATGTCGCTGAAGGTGCTGGCGCACGCCAGCGAGCAGCGCCGCGGCCGGTTGATGACCGACGCCGAGACGGTGACCTCCGCGCTGGTGCTGATGGGCATCACGCCGTTCTTCCGAGATTTCGGCCCGCAGCCCACGCTGGAAGACAGCCTCGCTGATCACCACGAAGCACTGCTGGGCCTGTCGCGCGTCATGCAGCGGGCCGAGCGCTCGTCGCGCTTTGCGCTGGGTTTCGCGGCGCACCGGGCCGACCCGGACGCGGCCGTCATCCACAGCGCCGCACTGCTGCATGACTTCGCCGAGATGCTGCTGTGGGTGCACGCGCCGGCGCTGGCGCTGCAGATCGCCGCGCTGCAGGAGGCCGACCGCGCGCTGCGCAGCGCCGCGGCGCAGCGCCAAGTGCTGGGCATCGAACTGGCCGACCTGGAGCAGGCGCTGATGCACCACTGGCACCTGCCCGAACTGCTGGCGCGCATCACCGACGACAAGCAAGTGCGCAATCCCAAGGTGCGCTGTGTTTACCTGGCCGTCAGGCTCGCGCGCCACACGGCGCGTGGCTGGGACGACGCCGCCCTGCCGGACGACCTGCACGACATCGCCGAGCTGCTCAACCTCAGCGAGGAACACACGCTCAAGCTGCTTCGCGAGTTCGACTGACGCGGGCGTCAGGCGGCCAGCGTCGCGATCAGCGCCACATCGGCCATGCCGGTGGCGGCCAGGCCGTGGGCGATCTGATATTCCTTCACGCGCCGCTGCGAGGTCTGGCCGAAGACGCCGTCGGCGACGATGTCCAGGCCTTGCTGCGACAGGCCGAGCTGCACCAGGCGCACGTCCAGGCCGCGCTGCAACGGGTCCGCCAGGCCCACCACGCGGCTGCCGGGCTGCGGGCCGTCGTAGCAGTTGGGCGGCGTGGCGTTCAGGCTGGCCAGCGAAATCTCCTGCCCACGCACGACCAACGGCAGCGGCAGACCCCAATAGCCCTGGTCGATGAGGCGCTGGAAAGCGTCCATGCGGTACACCGTGGGCCGCAGGCTGGGGTTGCTGTTGCCGGCCATCCAGGCGCGACGCGTCCTCACGTAGGCCGCCACCCACGCGGCCTCGCCGAGCGCGTCGACGCTGCCCTGCTCGTCGTTGACACGCTTGCTCAACGGCGCCCAGGAGCCGTGGATCAGGCTGTCGTAGACGACGGCGACACCGAGCGCGGTGCGCAGGCCGAGCCGGCGCGCCGCGGCCAGCGCGGGCGTCCAGTAGACCTCGTCGAAGAACGCGTCCTGCGTCTCGCGCATGACATGGTCGTCGGCGCAGGCCCGCAGCAGGTTGTGCAGCAGCGCGTCCACGTCCACGCTGGGGGCCTGTTGCTGGAGGGCGGGCAGCCAGGGCTGCAGCCGCGTGCCGAAGCGCGCACCGGCGTTCGCGCAGTAGCGCGCCAGCAGCTCGTACAGGTTGCCCGAGGTCAGCGAGGTCTGCGACCGGCCATAGGTCAGGCGGCCCTTGTCGTTGGCCATCACCGTGACCTGGCCGTAGTCGCCCAGCACGCGGCCGGTCTCGAACAGGTTGACGATGGCACGTGCCGTCAGGCCCTGCGTGGGCGTGAGGCTGGCCGCAGGTGGTGCCGCAGCAGCGGCGGCCAGCGGCGCGGCGACGGCGGCAACGGCAGCCGGCCACTCGTAGCTCAGCGTGCACAGGCCGTTGGCGGCGGGCGTGCAGCCCAGCACGCGGTAGCCGGCGGCCTCGAAGCGCTGGCGGAACTCGTCGCAGCGGTCGCAGGGCACGTTCATGGAAGTCGGCATGGCGGTCTCCTCGTCATTGCGGCTGGGCCAGCGCGCAGGTGCGTTGCTTGTGGAAGGCGAGCGCGTCGCCGAAGGCGTCGCTGTCGCCGACCCGCAGCGACAGCAGCTCGCCATACAGTCGCCGCTGCTCGGCGATGCCGGTGGCCGCGCGGATGCGCGCGGCGGCGCCAGCATCCGGGAACAGGCCCAGGTCCTCGGCGTTGTTGACGACACGGCCGAAGGCGCCCTCGGGCACCTTGCCGGCGCAGGCCAGCACGTCCAGCGCCAGCCGGCCCTGCCGGCGCTCGCGTTCGTTGAAGGCCGCCACGTCGCCCATCGCGGCCTCGGCGTTCTTGCGGAACAGGCTGCGGATCTCGGGCCGCGCCGCCAGCGCCTCGGCCGCCTTGCCGGTGGCGAAGTACTGGGTCACCGCCAGGTTCGCCTTGGCGTCGGTGGCGACCGCGCGCGCACCGGCATCGCTGTCGATGCTGGCCAGCACCGCGGGATGGCAACTGGCGCTGACCGGCACGATGGCCAGCTCCTTGCGCTTGTAGCCCAGCGTGAACGCGTTGGGCAGTCCGGCGCTCTCGGAGAAGCCGACCTTGAGCCCCAGCGTCGTGCCGGTGGCGAAGAACAGCGGCGGACCGGCGCGCCCGTCGCCGCAGCGCGAGGCTGGGCCGGGCGGCGGCGGGGTGCCGTCCTGCAGCACCAGCGCCGCGGCCGGCCCGCCGGCGAAGACCTGCTTCACCTCGCGGCTCAGCCCCTTGCCGCTGGTCTGCAGGTAGCCGGTGACGGGATACACCACGCCGTCGTCCGCCCGAGGCCCGGCATAGCCCTCGGTGCGGTCGAAGGCAATGCTGATGCTGGCGGGCGTCGCATCGGCGTCGATGATGCTCAGCGACGTCTTGGTCACGAAGACCGCGTCGCGGGTGGCGCAACCGGCCAGCAGGCCGGCGACGAGGACGAAGACAAGGCGGCGCGGCATGGCATCACTCCTTGGTCGTGGCGTGCGGGGGCTGCGGCTGCGGCTGGGGCTGCAGGGCCTGCATGGGGTCCAGCAGCAGGTCGCGGCGCAGCAGCGCGTCCTGGCGGATGGCGGCCAGCGTCATGTCGCTGTAGCCCAGCACCAGGCCGCCACCCAGCCGCGTGCCCTGCGTGAGCGCCACGCCCACCGTGCGCAGGCGCAGGCTGTCCGCCGCGACGTCGCCAACCGCGGGTGGCAGCGTCAGCGCGACGAAGCCGACGATGTGTCGCGTGCCGTCCGCATCGACGCTGAGGTGCGAGCAGCCCGTCAGGGCCAGGGGCAGCAGCAAGCAGGCAAGGCGCATCGTGGCTCTCCGCAGGGGAGCGCCACCATAGACGCCGCACTGCAGGGCCGCGACCTCAATGCTGTGGACGATCCGCCTGCGGCGGCTGTGTTCTGCGTGCTAGGCCGGCCGCCAGGCCGGCAGCGTCGCCGAGCCGTGCCCGGACAGGCCGTCGAAGGTCGTGGACAGCACCCAGGCCAGGATCTGCTCGTGCGTGTACTGGCCGGAGTCCTTCAGCAGCGCGACGACCGGGTCGCAGGCGCGCGCGAACAGCGTGTAGAGCACGAGCTCGGGCGGCAGCTGCGCGTTGAGCTGCCCGCCGGTCTGGGCTTCGGTGATCCAGATGCTCAGCCGGTTGCTGAGCGCGATCAGCCGGTCCATGTAGGCGTCGTTGGACTGCAGCGACGCACTCAGGCTGGAGTTGTGAGCCGGCAGCGACGGCATCTCCGCGTCCAGCTGCGTCTGCATCGCCCAGCGCACGACCGCCTTGAGCTGCTCGACGGCGGGCAGCGGCCGGCCGACTTCTGCCGCATGGTCCGCATGGCTGCGCAGCGTGTCGACAAAGGCCAGCGCCCGGTCCAGCACGCCCACCATTGCCGCGCCGGCCAGCTCTTCCTTCGACGTGAACAGCTTGTAGAGGCTGGCTTTGGCCAGGCCCGCCTCGGCCGCCACTTCGTCCACCGTCATCGCGTCGTAGCCCTTGCTGGCCAACAGGCGGTTCACGGCGCTGACGATGGCGTCCTGGCGTACGCGCTGCAGTTGGTCTCGGATCGAAGGACGGGCACCCATGGGGCCATTCTAGACCGGCAAGGGCTTGTCACAAACTTGTTGGTGCATTTTTCATACTGCTGAGTTATGGTGTGAACTAATCAGTTCAGATTTCGATCTGGCAAGTTCAAACCAGAGGTGCTCCATGCGTCGAATCGCAGTCGTCGGGTCAGGAATCGCAGGCTTGTCCGCGGCATGGCGCATCGCGACAGCCCCCGGCGGCCACCAGGTCACGCTGTTCGAGGCCGATGACCGCCTGGGCGGCCATGCGCACACCGTCGACCTGACGCTGGGCGGCGTCACGCATGGGGTGGACACGGGCTTCCTCGTCTACAACCAGCGCACCTATCCGCTGCTGACGCGGCTCTTCGCCGACCTGGGCGTGGAGACGGCGGCCTCGGACATGTCGTTCTCGGTGCAGGTGCCCAAGCCGGACGGCTCCGGGCTGGAGTGGAGCGGCAGTTCGCTGCGCACCGTGTTCGCGCAGCCGCGCAACCTCGTGCGGCCCAGCTTCTGGCGCATGCTGGCAGAGATCGTGCGCTTCAACCGGCTGGCGACCGAGCTGGCCGAGCGCGGCAGCGACGCCACGCTGCAGGGCGCCATCGGCGACTTCCTGGACGAACACCGTTTCGGGCAGGGCTTCCGCGAGGACTACCTGCTGCCGATGATCGGCTGCATCTGGTCCTGCCCCACCGACCAGGCGCTGAAGTTCCCGCTCAGCACGCTGATCCGCTTCTGCCACAACCACGGGCTCATCCAGATCGCCGACCGGCCACAGTGGTACACGGTGCGCGGCGGCTCACGCGAGTACGTGCGCCGCCTGGCGGCCCGGCTGCCCGACGTGCGCGTGAGCACGCCCATCCTCGGCATCCAGCGCTCGGCGGATCAGGTGCGGCTGCTGACCGCGCAGGGCGCCGAAGTCTTCGACGGCGTCATCCTGGCCTGCCACAGCGACCAGGCGCTGACGCTGCTGGACCCCGGCGCCAGCGCCGACGAGCGCGCCGTGCTCGGCGCCATCCGCTACCAGCCCAACACCGCCGTGCTGCACAGCGACGCCAGCGCGCTGCCGCAGCGCCGCGCCGCCTGGGCGGCCTGGAACTACGAACGCGCCAGCGACGCGGCCCGCGAGCAGTCGCAGGTCTGCCTGCACTACCTGCTCAACCAGTTGCAGCCGCTGCCCTTCGAGCAACCCGTCGTCGTGTCGCTGAACCCGGTGCGGCCCATCGCCGACCGCCTGGTGCACCGGCGCTTCGACTACAGCCACCCGGTGTTCGACCTGGCCGCCATGCAGGCCCAGGGGCGCATCGGCGCGCTGCAGGGCCGGCAACGCACCTGGTTCTGCGGCGCCTGGTGCGGCTACGGCTTCCATGAAGACGGCCTGCGCGCGGGCTTCGAGGCCGCAGACGGCGCCCTGGCCGCGCTGAACACGCGGGCGCCACAGCCCGAACGGAGCGCGGCATGACGTTTTCCGCCCGGCCGCTGATCGGTGTCGGTGCCGTCTGGCACCGGCGCCTGCGACCGGTCGTCCATCAGTTCCGCTACGGCACCTACTTCCTGCTGCTGCCGCTGCGCAGCCTGCGCGCGCAGCCCGCCGTTGAACTCAACCGCAACCGCCGCGGCTGGCTGAGCTTCCACGACCGCGACCACGGCGAAGGCGGCGTCGACGCGCTCGACTGGTTCGACCAGCTGCTGGCCCGCGAAGGCATTGCGGATGCCGACGGCGAGGTCTGGCTGCAGACCTTCCCGCGCGTGCTGGGCTACGCCTTCAAGCCCGTCAGCTTCTGGTACGCGCACCGCGGCGACGGCTCGCTGGCCGCCGTGGTGGCCGAGGTCAACAACACCTTCGGCGAACGCCACCTCTACCTGCTGGCCGGGCCGGACCTGGCCTGGGGCCGCGAGCAGACCGCGCAGAAGGTCTTCCACGTCTCGCCGTTCTGCGCGGTCGAGGGGGACTACAGCTTCCGCTTCGAGCGCCAGACCGACGCCGCCGGCATGCCCGCTCACACGCTGGCGCGCGTGGACCTGCACGACGCGCAAGGCCCGCTGCTGCAGACCAGCGTGGCCGGTGCGCTGGCCCCGCTGAACGCCGCCAGCATCCGCCGCGCCTTCTTCGGCATGCCGTTCATGACGCTGGGCGTCGTGGCGCGCATCCACCTGCACGCGATCCGTTTATGGACGAAGCGCGTACCTTATTTCTCCAAACCCCGCGCGCCCCAGCATTTCGTGAGCCGATAAGCATGAGCAACCCATCCGCACTCACCGCCGCCCCCCAACTGACCCAGTCGCCCGCCGCCGCCCGCCGCGTGCTGCGCCTGCTCGAACGCCTGCCCATCGGCCAGTTGGAGCTGCGGCTGCCCGACGGCAACCTGCTGCGCCTGCCTGCCGACGCCGCACCCCATCAGGAGCACCACGGCGTGCTGCAGCTGCACGACTGGGCGATGTTCGAACGCACGCTCAAGTCGGGCGACATCGGCTTCGCCGAGAGCTTCATCGCCGGCGAATGGGACAGCCCCGACCTCGCCCAGCTGCTGCGCCTGGTGCTCGCCAACCGCGATCACATCGAGGGCGTCATCTACGGCAGCTGGTGGGGCCGGCTGGGCCACCGGCTGCGCCACCTGATGCGCCGCAACTCCAAGTCGGGCAGCGAGCGCAACATCCACGCGCACTACGACCTGGGCAACGACTTCTACCGCCTGTGGCTGGACCCGAGCATGAGCTACAGCTCGGCGTGGTTCGAAGGCCGAGACCCGAGCGGCGCGGACCTGCTCGCCGCGCAGCAGGCCAAGACGCACCGCGCACTGCGCGAGGCGGGCGTGACGCCGGGCGCGCGCGTGCTGGAGATCGGCTGCGGCTGGGGCGGCCTGGCGGAGATCGCGGCGCGGGACTTCCGCGCCCAGGTCACCGGCATCACGCTGTCGGCCGAGCAGCTGCGCTGGGGGCAGGCGCGCATGCGCGACGCCGGGCTCGACGAGCGCGTGCAGCTGCAATACCTGGACTACCGCGACCTGCCGGCGCGCCACGCGGCCGAGCCGTTCGACGCGGTCGTGTCCATCGAGATGTTCGAGGCCGTGGGCCACGAGTACTGGGCCGGCTACTTCCAGTCGCTGAGCGCCTGCCTGAAGCCGGGTGGCCGCGCCTGCATCCAGAGCATCACCATCCGCGACGACCTGTTCGACCGCTACCGCCGCTCGACCGACTTCATCCAGCAGTACATCTTCCCGGGCGGCCTGCTGCCCAGCCCGTCGGCCTTCGAGGCCGAGGCGCGCAAGGCCGGCTTCATCGTCGAGAACCGGCTGGCGTTCGGCCGCGACTACGCCGAGACGCTGCGCCGCTGGCGCGACGCCTTCATGGCGCGCCTGGACCTCGTGCAGCGCCAGGGCTTCGACCGGCGCTTCCAGCGCATCTGGCAGTTCTACCTCGCCTACTGCGAGGCCGCCTTCGACACCGGCAACACCGATGTCATGCAGTTCACGCTGCGAAAGCCTGGCCCATGAAAACCGACCGCCGCTCCCTGGCCCGCATCGCCGCCGCCGCAGCCCTCAGCCCACTCGCCATGTCCGACGTCATCGCCGAACCCCAAGCGCCCGCCGAGCTGCGCGCGCTGCTGCCGCAGACCCGCCTGCAGGGCTCGGGCGTGCTGCGCTTCTTCGGCCTGCGCGTGTACGAGGCGCGGCTGTGGACGGCGCCGGGCTTCGAGGCCGACGGCTACGAGCGCCATGCCTTCGGGCTGGAGCTGGTCTACGACCGCAAGCTCGAAGGCGCGGCCATCGCCGAACGCTCCGTCGCCGAGATGCGCCGCGTCGGCAGCTTCGACGACGCGACGGCCAAGCGCTGGCTGGCGCTGATGCAGCGCGCCTTCCCGGACGTGGTCGCCAACGACCGCCTGCTGGGCTTCAACGACGGCAAGGGCGAGGTGCAGTTCTTCCACAACGGCAAGCCGACCGCGCAGACGACGGACGCCGAGTACGCCAGGCTCTTCTTCGGCATCTGGCTGGCCCGGCAGTCGTCGGCGCCCGCCTTGCGCGAATCGCTGCTCGGCACCGCGCGCTGAACCCGGCGCCGCCATGACCGCATCCACCGCCCCCGGCTTCGACTTCAGCTGGCGCCGCGGGCTGGCCTATGGCGTGCTGGGCGCGCCGCTGGCGTTCGTGTCGCTGCCGCTGTACGTGAACCTGCCCTACCACTACGCATCGGTGGTGGGCGTGCCGCTGGCGACGCTGGGCGCGGTGATGCTGGCCGTGCGCCTGCTGGATGCGGTCGTGGACCCGGCGCTGGGCCGCCTGGCCGACCGGCTGTTCCGGCGCGGCGCCGGCACCGCCTGGCGCGCCGCCGCACTCGGCAGCCTGGTGCTGGCGCTCGCGTTCGCGGCGCTGTGGCGGCCGCCGGCAGGCGCCGTGCTGTCGTGGCTGGTCGCCACACTGATGGTCTGCACGCTGGCCTACAGCGGCGTCAGCATCCTGCACCAGAGCTGGGGCACGCGCTGGGGCGGCGGGCCGGAGCTGCGCGCCCGCGTGGCCGGCTGGCGCGAAGGTTTCACGCTGGCCGGCGTGCTGCTGGCCAGCGTGCTGCCGACCTGGCTGGGCTGGACGGCCACCAGCGCCGCGCTGGCGGTGCTGTTGGCCGTGGGCCTCGCCGGCCTGCAGGGGCTGACCCGCGTGCGTGCGGCAGAACCCGTCACGGCCGCCGGGGCGGGTGCATCACCCTGGCAGCAGCCGGCCTTCCGCCAGCTGCTGGCCGTGTTCATGCTGAACGGCATCGCCAATGCCATCCCGGCCACGCTGCTGCCCTTCTTCATCGCCGACCGGCTGCAACTGCCCGGCTGGCAGGCGGCGCTGCTGCTGGGCTACTTCGGCGCCGCCGTGATCGGCCTGCCGCTGTGGGTGCGTGCCGCCGGGCGCTGGGGCGTGGCGCCGGTGTGGCGCGCCGGCATGGCGGCCAGCGTGCTGGCGTTCACCGTCACGCCGTGGCTGGGCGCAGGCGACGGCGCGGCCTTCATGGCCGTGTGCCTGTGCAGCGGCCTGGCGCTGGGCGCGGACCTGGCGCTGCCAGGCGCGCTGCTCACCGGCGTCATCCACCAGGGCGGCAGCGGCTGCCGTGACGAAGGCGTCTACCTGGGCTGGTGGACCTGCGCCACCAAGCTGAACCTGGCGCTGGCCGCAGGCCTGGCGCTGCCGCTGCTGGCCGCCGCCGGCTACCGCAGCGGCGGCACCGACCCGGCCGGCCTGCAGGCCTTGGGCTGGGCCTATGGCGGCCTGCCCTGCCTGCTGAAGCTGGCCGCCGCCGCAGCGCTGTGGCGCGCGGAACGCATCAACCCAAGCTGGAAGGAACGCGGATGAACAAGACGACTCGTCGAACGGCCCTGCTCGCCACCGCAGCGCTCGCGCTGGCCGGCTGCGCCGGCCCCACCGTGCAGGACTACGCGGCCGAAACGCCGAAGCTGGACCTGCGCACCTTCTTCAACGGCAACCTCACCGCCAAGGGCCTCTTCACGGACCGGTCCGGGCGCGTCGTCAAGCGCTTCACGGTGACGATGACCGGCCGCTGGGAGGGCGACAACGGCACGCTGGACGAGCACTTCCAGTACAGCGACGGCACGACGCAGCGGCGTCTGTGGCGCCTGAAGGCGCTGGGCGGCGGCCGCTACAGCGGCAGCGCGGACGACGTGGTCGGCGACGCGGTAGGCGCCGCCGCCGGCAACGCCTTCCACTGGACGTACACGCTGGCGCTGCCGGTGGACGGCCGCGTCTGGAACGTCGCGCTGGACGACTGGATGTTCCTCGTCGACGACCGCACCATCCTCAACCGCTCCGCGATGAGCAAGCTCGGGCTGCACCTGGGCGACCTGACGCTGGTCATCGCCAAGGACTGAACGACATGGCACTGAATCCGACACTGCAGGACTGGCCGGGCCGCTGGGTGTGGATCGTGGGGGCGTCGTCGGGCATCGGCCGGGCGACGGCCGCGGCGCTGCACCGGCAGGGCGCGCGCGTGATCGTCTCGGCGCGCGGGGCCGACGCGCTGGACGGCTTCGTGCGCGAGCACCCGGGCAGCGTTGCGCTGCCGCTGGACGTGACGCGCCACGACGACATGCGCGCCGCCGCCCAGGCCGTGCAGCAGCACGCACAGGGCGCGCCGGCGCTGGTCATGTACTGCGCCGGCCACTACCACGCGCTGCGCGCCACCGGCTTCGACCATGCCGACATGCTGCGCCACCTGGACGTCAACTACACCGGCGTGCTGCACCTGCTGGACGCCGTGCTGCCGATGCTGATCGGCGCCGGCAGCGGCCACCTCTGCCTGGTCGGCAGCGTGGCCGGCTACCGCGGACTGCCCAACTCGCTGGGCTACGGCCCCACCAAGGCGGCGCTGAACAACCTGGCCGAGAACCTCTACCTGGACCTGCACCCGCTGGGCCTGGGCGTGTCCATCGTCAACCCGGGCTTCGTCGAGACGCCGCTGACGGCGCAGAACCAGTTCCACATGCCGGCGCTGATCTCGCCGGACGAGGCCGCCGGCCACATCCTGAAGGGCTGGGCGAAGGGCCGCTTCGAGATGAACTTCCCGCGCCGCTTCACGGCCTGGATGCGGCTGCTGCGCTGCCTGCCCGACAGCTGGTACTTCGCCGCCGCCAGCCGCGTCACGGGCGCCTGAGCCCATGACCTCGGACGCCCGCACCGCCCGCCTCGTGGACGCCTACGCGCGCCTCACGCGCGACAACCTGCCCGCGCTGCTGGCGCTGTACGACGAGCAGGCCGCGTTCAAGGACCCGTTCAACGACGTGCGCGGCCGCGACCGCATCGCGCGCATCTACGTGCAGATGTTCGACGAGTTGCGCGAGCCGCGCTTCGTCGTGCACACCGCCGTCTGCGAAGGCGACGACGCGGTGCTGACCTGGACCATGCACTTCCTGCGCGAGGCCGGTGCGCCCTTGGCCATCCGCGGCGCGACGCACCTGCGCTTCTCGCCGGCCGGCTTGGTCAGCGTGCACCGCGATTACTGGGACGCGGCCGAGGAGCTGTACGCCCAGCTGCCCGTGCTGGGCTGGCTGATGCGCGCGCTGCAGCGCCGTCTGGCGACGCGCCAGCCCTAGACCGGCGCGAAGCGCGGCTGCTCGACGCCGTCGACGACCACGCTGCCGACGAACATCCCGTGCGGCCGCACCCACCAGCCGCTGTCGTCGTACAGCGGCCGGTACACGACCAGCGGCTCCCGCGTCTCGCTGTGGCGGGCGACGGCCAGCACCTCATACTCGCCGCCCTTGTAGTGGCGGTAGCGGCCAGGTGCGAGGGGCGGCAGGGTGGGCAGGTCGGAGGTGCTCATGCCTGCATTGGAACGCCCCCGGCGCACCGCTGCGCCGGGGCGCGCTGCCCGGAGGCCGCCGGCCGCAGGCGTTAACGCGGCGACATGGCTGCCGGCGCGATTGGCATCCGCCACCGGCGCGGGCCACGCACACAATGCAGCGCGATCCACGCTGCCCCGCCCACGCCATGCCCACCTCCCGCCGCCAACTCCTGCACTTCAGCGCCGCTGCCGCCGGCCTGCTCGCCGCCCAGGCCAGCCAGGCCAGCCCGGTCACCACGCCGGCCACCGGCCCGCTGCGCGCACGCCGGCTTCGCCCGGGCGACACGCTGGGCCTCGTCAGCCCGGCCAACGCGACCTTCGAGCGCGAACCGCTGAAGATCGCCATCGAGTCGCTGCAGGCGCTGGGCTTCAAGGTCAAGCCGGGCCAGTTCGTCTCGGCGCGGCGGGGGCCCTTCGCCGGCACCGACGAGCAGCGCGCCGCCGACATCAACGCCATGTTCGCCGACGACGCGGTGGCCGGCGTCATCGCCATGACCGGCGGCTCGGGCTGCAACCGCATCGTCGACAAGCTGGACTACGAACTGATCCGCCGCAAGCCCAAGTTCTTCGGCGGCTTCAGCGACCTGACCAGCCTCGTCAATGCCATCCACCAGCAGACCGGCCTCGTCACCTTCCACAGCCCGGTGGCCGCGTCGGAATGGAACGACTACTCCGTGCAGGCCTTCAAGGCCGTCGCGATGAACGCCGAGGCCGCCGTGCTGCGCAACCCGGTGGTCAAGCCGGCCGACGACCTCGTCGCCCGCGAGGAGCGCATCTCGACGCTCCGCCCCGGTCGCGCGCAGGGGCCGCTGGTGGGCGGCAACCTGACCGTGCTCGCCTCGCTGGCTGGCACGCCCTACTTCCCGGACTGCCGCGGCGCGATCCTGTTCCTCGAAGACATCAACGAGTACATCTACCGCATCGACCGCTGCCTCTCCACGCTGCGGCTGTGCGGCGCGTTCACGCAGGTGGCCGGCGTCGTGCTGGGCCGCTTCACCAAGTGCGAGCCGGGCGAGGGCTATGGCAGCCTGACGCTGGACGAGGTGTTCGACGACTACTTCCTGCCGCTGAACGTGCCCGTCTACCGCGGCGCGGCCATCGGCCACATCAAGCGCAAGCTGACCGTGCCGGTGGGCGCGCCGGCGGAGATGGATGCGGAGGCCGGCACGGTCCGGCTGCTGGCGCCGGCGGTGGTGTAGGCGAGCGAGGGCGGCGACGCGGGTGCCGCCATGGACCGCCGCTCACCAAGACCGAGTGCCCGCTTGGCGCAGGGAGCAGCCCAGGCCTGCGAGCGCGAGGCGGCACGCATGGCCGTTTTTACCGAGTGCGCAAGAACATGCCGCTGGCATCATCCCTGCGCGGCTCTGCTCGTCGAGAATTTGTAAGAACGCGCCGCTTTTGCCCGGCGTTTAATGACCGTTTCGTCCGTCAATTTCGCGAGAAATCGTTGATGAATCAACCAGTTGCCGTAGGCTACCGGGCATGTTTTATGGCGCAGCGTGCCTGGCTAGGCAGCACTCCATGTCTCCCGAGAACACGTTAGGCATCATGAAAATCTCAGACCACATCAAACACTCTCTCGAGGCTTCTGATCGAAAGGAGCTCGATCAAGCCTTGCTGTTTGTCTGCCTAGCGATAGACGGGACTGCAAAGAAGACATATCCATCGATTCCGAAGGTCGGCGAACGATTTCGGCGATTCATCAATGACAACCTCGACATCATCGAGTTGATGTTCGGCGGTCTGAATCTCGTAGAGACGGTGTTCCCCTTCAAGGACGCGAAGGGGAATCTTGGGGTTAGCTTCGCGGACATCATCTACGAAAAATTCAGGTGCAATCTTGCACACGGCGAGGAGCTGCCTGACGGCTTTGGTGTGACGGTTCAAATCGCAGAGGGGCATCAGCAGTTCTACATTGACATGTCGACTCTCTCCATGACATTGCCACAGAGTGCGATTTACGCGCTTGGCCTTGCATGCGTACTAGCCCCTGTGAACTCCGATCAAAGCCTTGGCAGCAACACGCACTATTACCGCGACCCGATCAACACTTATGTAATTGATCGTTGGTGGGGCAAGGCGGACTGCGCTCGGAAGATCATGGATTTTGAGAAGCAGGTGCGGGTGAAGTTCGATTTCAGCAATGTTTGGCCTTCTAAATGAGCGCTTTTGCCGCGGTGCTGCCTAACCAGTCGCTCGAGCCGACTCGCGTCGGCAGGCCGCCGCTCGCGGCTCAGCTTCAACGTTGAGCGCGCTCAACAGCGCGGCATGACCGTGACCCTGGCCGCCAGCCCGTCACCGCTGCGCCGCCACCCACTCCACCAACGCATCCAGCACCGGCCTTCCCTTGGCACCGGCCTGCGGATGGTTGACAAGGCCGACGAACACCCACAGCCGGCCCGACGCGTCGGGCACGAAGCCGGCCAGGCCCACGGCGTCGCGCAGGGTGCCGGTCTTCAGGCGGGCGCGGCCGGCGGCGGGGCTGTCCTTGAGGCGGCGCGACATCGTGCCGTCCAGGCCCGCGATGGGCAGCATGCCGAGCAGCTCGGGCGCCTGCGCACCGGCCTGGCCCGCGCGCAGCACGCCGGCCAGCAGCGCGGGGCTGACGCGCTCGCTGCGTGACAGGCCGGAACCGTTGTCCAGCACCAGCGGCGCGGTGTCCACGCCATGCGCCGTGAGCCAGTCGCGCACGACGCGCTCCGATGCCACCAGCGTCGCTTCGCCCGGCTGCGCGGCCTGCGCGCCCAGCTGCAGGTAGACCAGCCGCGTCAGCGCGTTGTCGCTGCTCTTCATGACGCCGCGCAGCACCTCGGCCAGCGGCCGGCCGCGGTGGCTGGCCAGCACGACGGCGCCGGCCGGGGCGGCGGCCTCCACGTCGCCCGGGCCCATCGTGCCGCCCAGCTCGGCCCAGAGCTGGCGCACGGCGTGCGTCACCAGCCATTGGCGGTCCACCAGTTGCAGCGGCGCGCGCTGGCGGCAGCCGGCGGGGAAGGCGCCGTGCAGCGCCAGCCGCCGCGCGTCGCCCTCGGCCTTCAGCTCGGCGGGGTTCCAGTCCTCGTCCCAGTCCTTGCAGGCGCGCGTGGACAGCGTCATCGCGCTGGCGTCCACCGTCAGGCCTTGCAGTGCCGGCAGGCTGCGCGCGGCCACGCGGCCGTCGGCGGCCTGCAGTTCGTAGTCGAGCAGGCTGCCGTTCAGGTGCAGCGCGTCGGGGATGACGTTGTAGGCGAATTCTGGCGCCTCGTCGAAGGGCGGCAGGCCAATGTCCAGGCGCGTCGGGTTGAACAGCGTGCGGTCCACGACCAGGCCGCCGCGGATGTCGCGCACGCCGCTCTCGCGCAGCTGGCGCAGCAGCCACCACAGCGCCGGCCAGTCGAGGTCGGGGTCGGCGCCGCCGCGCAGGATCAGCGGGCCGTCGATGACGCCGTTGCGCGCCGGCGCCGCCGCCAGCAGCTCGGTGCGGCCGCGGTGGTTGATGCCCAGGGTGTCCAGCGCCACGGTGGCGGTCACCAGCTTCATCGTCGAGGCCGGCGCCATCGCATCGTTCGCCCGGCGCTGCAGCGCGGGCCGCGAGCCGTCCAGCGGCTGCAGCACGAAGCCCAGGCTCTCGGCGGGCAGGCCGGCCTTGTCCAGCGCGGCCTGCACGGGGTGGGGCACCGGGGCGACGGTGACACAGCCTGCCAGCAGCAGCGCCAGACCCGCCGACAACGCGAGCCACCACGATGAAAAGGTTCTCGGGCCGAGCGCCGGGCCGCTCCCAAGCCGGCCCCGCGGGCGATGTGTTGGCGGCTCGATGCCGCAAGCATCGCCGTCCCCCCGGGGGACCGGCTGGGGTCGCTCGCGTTCAGCGGTGCGAGACCGGACGAGGGGCAGCTTCATTTCAGCAGGCTCCCAGCCGGTGGGCCACCAGGCGGGCCAGCGCCACGTCCTCCAGGCCGATGCCGACGCTCTTGTAGACGACGATGTCCTGCGGGCCGCGCGGGCGCGGAGTCACGATCAGCTCGCCCAACTCGGCCACGCGCTCCGGCGCGACGGTGCCCGGCGCGGCCAGGATCAGATCGCCCGCCTCCTGCTGCGCAGCGGTGTGCCATTCGACGGCGACGAGCGCGGCGCGGCCCAGCAGCGTGTCGTCCAGCTCGCGCGCCTTGGCGGTGCTGGACCCCACGGCGGCGACGAAGGCGCCGGGCTTGACGCGGGCGCCGTCGAACAGCGGCACGGGCGAGCGGGTGGCCGTGGCGATGACGTCGGCCTCGGCGGCGGCGGTGGCGGCATCCACCGCGCGCGCGGGCAGGCCGAGCATGGCCTCGATCTCGCGGGCGAAGTCTTCGCCGCCGCTGCGCGCGCACACCAGCACCCGCTCGAAGCGGCGCACCTGCGCCAGCGCCTGCACATGCGCGCGGCCCTGGATGCCGGCGCCGAACACGGCCAGCGTCTTCGCGTCGGGCAGCGCCAGCAGGTCGGCCGCGACGGCCGTGGCCGCGGCGGTGCGCAGCCGCGTGAACTCGTTGGCCTCCAGCGTGGCCAGCGCCTCGCCGGTGGTGGCCGAGAACAGCGTGACGACGAAGTGGTAGCGCCCGTTGCGGGCCGAATAGACCTTGGTGCCGAGCACGGCGGGCAGCTCGCCCTCGGCCGTAGTGTCCGCCTCAAGGATGGCGCCCATCGCGCTGATGGCCAGCGTGGCACCGCCGATAGGCGCCGTCGCGCGGTGGCGGGCCAGCACCTGGGCCTGGCCGCGGCCGTGCTGGGCGAAGGCGGCACGCAGCGCGGCGATGGCGCCGGGGAGGTCGAGATGGGCCGCGACGTCGGCCTCTGTGATCAGTCGCATCAGCACGGGTCCATGAAGGGGGTAAGCGGCACTGTAGAGGGGCCGTGCGCACCGCGGGCGTGCTTCTCGGCGGGCGCGCATTCCCGCAGGTTATGCGCCGCGCACAAGCATTCATCGGGAAACGCGCAACACATGGGGTGCTGCCCCCTGGGCGTGCCCGCAGGCGGCGGCGAACATCGACACCAATCGAATCACCAAACACCGAAGGAGTCGTTGCATGAAGCTGAATCGTCTGGTAGCGCAACTCGCCGTGCTCGGCCTGGCCGCCCATGCGGGCACCGTGCTGGCGCAGGCCGAAAGCGGCAAGCTGGAGCGCGTCGAGGTGACGGGGTCGAGCATCAAGCGCCTGAAGGATGAGGGCGCCCTGCCGCTGCAGGTCATCACCCGCAAGGACCTGGAACGCCAAGGCATCGTGTCGGCCGAGCAGCTGATCAGCACGCTGTCGGTCAACGGCAACGGGCTGGACAACCTGGCCTCCAACGCCGACGTGGTGTCCGGCCAGGCGCGCGGCAACAACGGCGCCAGCTCGGCCAACCTGCGCGGCCAGGGTGCTGCCAGCACGCTGATCCTGCTGAACGGCCGCCGCGTCGCGGCCCACGGCCTGAACGGCGGCGTCGTCGACCTGCAGCAGATCCCGTTCGCGGCCGTCGAGCGCGTCGAAATCCTGAAGGACGGTGCCTCGGCCATCTACGGCACCGACGCCATCGGCGGCGTCATCAACTTCATCCTGCGCAAGGACTTCAGCGGCCTGGAAGGCCAGGTCTTCACCGACCAGACCCAGGCGGGCGGCGGCGGCATCAGCCGCGTGCAACTCACCGGCGGCTACGGCAACCTGGACACGGACAAGTTCAACGTGCTCGCCTCGGTGTCGTTCAGCGACGCCAAGATGCTGCGCGGCGACCAGCGCGACTTCGTCAACACCTTCCAGCCCAACCGCGGCCTGTCGGTGGACACGCGCGGCACGCCGTACGCCACGATCTTCGCAATCTCCAGCCTGTACAGCGCGCTGAGCCGCGACAACCTCAACACCACCGGCCGCAGCACCGGCCCCATCCAGCCCGGCACCACGGTGGCGATGAATGGCATCAACGTGCTGGACCTGCCCGGCCAGGCCGGCTGCTCGTCCGTGCCCGGCCAGGCCGCCTACGATGAGGTGCTGTGGGCCACGCCCAGCGCCAAGTGGGGCTGCGCCTGGGACACCGGCCGCGCGGCCGTCATCCAGCAGCCCGCCAAGTCCACGAATGCGGTGCTGCGAGGCACGCTGGCGCTGGGTGAGCACCAGGTGTTCGCCGAGTTCGTCGGCGCGCACGTCGTGACGGACAAGAGCTTCTCGCCCAACCAGATCTCCAGCTCCACGTCCGCGACCAACCCGTTTTTCAACCTCGCCTACCCGAGCACGGGCGCGGCCTACAACAACGTGTTCAACGCGCTGGTGGCCACCTTCCCGACGCTGGCCGCCAACCGCGGCCTGCCGCTGGCAATGCGCTGGCGCTGCATGCCCTGCGGCAACCGCGAGATCGAGACGACGGCCGACACGCAGCGCCTGCTCATCGGTGCCGAAGGCCCGCTGTTCGGCAACTGGGAATACAAGACCGGCGCCTCGCAGGCCACCAGCGACACCACCTCGCTGCTCAAGCACGGCTACTTCTACGGCAAGCCTTTCGCCGCGCTGATCAACAACGGCACGCTGAACCCCTTCTCGGCCGACGGCACGCAGACCGCCGCCGCCATGACGGCGCTGGACGGCGTGCGCGCCGACGGCGTGACGCTGTACGGCGGCAAGTTCACGCTGCGCCAGGCCGACTTCACGGCCACCGGCCCGGTCTTCAAGCTGCCCGCCGGCGACGTGATGGCCGCCATCGGCACCGACATCCGCAACGAGCAGTACAAGTTCAATGGCAATGCGACCGACCTCGCCACGCAGGCCGCGATCTTCAACGCACCGTTCGACAGCGTGAACACGCTGAGCACCGTCAAGCGCGACATCCGCGCCGTGTTCGGCGAGGTGCTGGTGCCGATCTTCAAGGGCCTGGAAGCCAGCGCCGCGGTGCGCAACGACCACTACACCGGCTTCGGCGGCACGACCAACCCGAAGTTCTCGCTGCGCTACCAGCCGTTCGACCAACTGCTGGTGCGCGCCTCCACCAGCCGCGGCTTCCGCGTGCCGACGTTCAACCAGCTCTTCAACGGCATCACCGAATCCACCTACGCCGGCAAGGACCTGGTGGACCCGGCCAAGTGCTCGGGCGGCGTCGTCGACCCGACCAAGCCAGGCTGCGACAGCATCACGCCCGTCATCCTGACCGGCGGCAAGCCCACGCTGGGCCCCGAGAAGAGCAAGCAGTGGACCTGGGGTTTCGTGTTCTCGCCCATCCCCGACGTGGCGCTGGGCGCCGACTGGTGGCAGATCCGCAAGACCGGCACCATCCAGGCCGTCTCGCTGTCCGACCTGATCAAGAACTACAACCTGTTCCCGGAGAACTTCCTCCGCGACGGCAGCGGCGTGCTGCAGGCCATCGACAACCGCAACGTCAATGCCGGCGAAACCATCACCAAGGGCGTGGACCTCTCGCTGAGCGGCACCTCGGCGCTGGGCGACGGCCGCCTGACGGTCAAGATGGAAGGCACCTACCTGCTGGACAAGCGCTCGCGCCTGATCACCAGCGCGCCCATGGGCGCCAGCGAGATCGGCGTGTTCACCCGCGCTGGCGACCTGGGCCTGCGCTGGAAGCATTCGCTGACCGGCACCTACACCGAGGGCGACTGGGCGTTCACGATGACGCAGCTGTGGCGCGCAGGCTACCTGGACGCGGTGCTGCCCGGCGTGGCCAACGGCAGCGTCAAGCCGGTGGACTGGCGTCCGGACGTGGCCAAGTACGTCACCTACAACGCCAGCGTCGCCTACAGCGGCATCAAGAACCTGAACCTGATCTTCGGCATCAAGAACCTGCTGAACGACGACCCGCCGTTCTCGGTCGCCTACGACGGCAACACCGGCGCCGGCAGCTCGTGGGAACCACGCGTGGCCGACCCGCGTGGCCGCGCCTACACGTTCACCGTGAACTACAAGTTCTGGTAACGCGACCCGCTACTCCCTGCCGGCCCCTGAAGCCGGCATTCACGGCCCCGCCCCGGCGGGGCTTTTTTCGTCCGGCGCCGGCTCAGGCCAGGGTCAACGTGCCGGCCGCGACATCCATCTCTGCGACGACACCCAGCGGCAGCGGCCGGTTGGGCTGGCCGTGGCCCGACGGCCAGCCGGCCAGCACGGGGCAGCGCAACGTCGGCAGGTGGTCGGCCAGCACGGCGTCGGGCGGCTCGGCGCCGCTGAAGCTGCCCAGCACCAGGCCGGCGATGCGGCCCAGCACGCCGGTCAGGCGCAGCTGCGTCAGCATGCGGTCCACGCGGTAGGGCTCTTCGCTGATGTCCTCGATGAACAGCAGCGCGCCGTCCACGTCGGGCAGGTAGGGCGTGCCCAGCAGCGCGCAGAACATCGCCAGGTTGCCCCCGATCAGCGTGCCGCGTGCGCGGCCGCCGTGGCTGAGCGGGTGCGGGGCGGCGTGGCCGATGACATCGCCCGCGCGCCAGCCACGCGCCAGGCGGTCGAACAGCGCCTCGGTGTCGGCCTGCGACCCCGGCAGGCCCCAGTCGCTGGCCGGCATGGGCGCGTGCAGCGACGCGATGCCGGCGCGCGTGCGCAGCGCATGCAGCACGGTGAGGTCGCTGTAGCCGATCAGCAGCTTGTCAGTCGCCGCCAGCCGGTCGAGGTCGAGGCCGTCGAGCAGGCGGATGCAGCCCGAGCCGCCGCGCAGCGCGAGCACGGCGTCGAACCGCGGGTCGCCGAAGGCCGCCTGCACGTCCGCCAGCCGCACGTCGTCCGGCGCGGCGAGGAAGTCCAGCGGGCCGGGCCCCTGTTGACTGGCGAAGCAGCTCGGCAGCAGCGTGGGCGCATAGCCGCGCTCGCGCAGCCAGCCTTCGACCGGATCGAGCCGGCCGGGCCGGGGCGGGCCGGCCGGCGCGATGACGGCGATGCGGGCACCGCGCGGCAGCGGCGGGATCAGGAATGGGTGGTCAGCCATGCGTGGATGCTCGCGCCCAGCGCCGGCAGCTTCCACGTCGTCGCCGCATCGGGGTGCGGCGCATAGCGGCTGCCGAGGCTGGTGGTGATCGCGATCAGGTAGTGGAGGTCGCCGTCGTGCACGATGCCGGCGTCGGCGCTGTAGTTCTGCGTGTTGCCGGTCTTGTGCGCGAAGCGCGCCGTGCCCGGGATGCCCGGCACCCAGCCCGGCAGCGCGCGCAGCGACTCGCTGTTCAGGATGTGGTGCAGCTGCTGCGCGTCCAGCGCGCGGCGGATGACGGCGCGGCTGGCAGCGCTGACGAGTGGTGGCTGAGCAGGCGCGTCGGCATCCAGCCGCCAGACAAGCCGCAGCGCGTCCCAGGCCGTCATCTGGATCTGCCCCACGCCCGAGCCGGCGCCATTGCCCCAGCCGCCATCGGGCTGGGTGTTGGCGATCATCAGGCCCGGCAGGCCGTGCGCAGCGAACAGCGCGTGCAGCTCGTTGTGCACCTCCACGCCGCCTTCGCGCCGGATGGCGCCGCGCGCATGCAGGTGGGCCACCAGCGCCGATGTCGCCTCGTTGCTGCTGACGGTGATCATGTCGAACAGCCAGTCGCCCACGGGCCGGGTCTTGTCGGCGTAGAGCAGGGGCAGCGCCCAGTCGCTGCGGCCGGCGTCCACGAGCCGGCCGACGCCGACGGCCACCATCGTCTTCAGCAGCGACGCCGGGTACGGCGCGACGAACCGCGGCCCGCTGCCGAACCAGGCGGGGAAGTCGATGCGGGACCAGTCCGAACCGGGCAGCCACGCGTAGGAATCGCCGGCCGCGTTGCGCACGTCGGCGTGGAAGCGGATGTTGCCGACGGCGCCGAACTCTCCCGCGAAGTGCGCCACCAACCCCTGCGGCTGCTCGCGCGAGAACAGCACGTTGGCGCAGACCGGCGCCGCATCGCGCGGGAACACCGCCACGGCCAGGTCGATGCTCGGGTGCCAGCCCAGCGGCGCACCGTGCTGCAGGCCGTCGGCCGTCGTCTCGAAGCGCTGCGCCAGCACGGCCGCGCGCAGCGCCTGGGCGAGGTCGTCGGGCGTCATGGCAGCAGCGCTTGGCCGCCCGGAGCCGCCGACGCCCCCTCGGGGGGCAGCGGCCGGAGCGAGCGTGGGGGCTTCATAGGCTCAGGCCGTCCAGCGGCAGCGGGCTGGCGCGGCCGGACACCAGCTCGGCGACGATGTTGGCGGTCGCGAAGGAGAACGTGAAGCCCAGCGCGCCATGGCCCACATTGAGCCACAGCCCGGGCACGCCGCTGGCGCCCAGGATGGGCGCGCCGCTGGGCGTGGCGGGGCGCAGGCCGGCCCAGGGCGTCGCCTGGTCGTAGTCGGCCGCGTTCGGGAAGGTGGCGCGCACGGAGCGCTGCAGCGAGGCCAGCCGCCCGGCGTCCAGGCGCGCGTCGTCGCCGACGAGGTCCACCATCGCGGCCACGCGCAGTTCCTGGCCGATGCGGGCGTAGAGGATCTTCTTCTCAAAGTCCGTCACGCTGACCTCGGGCGCGCGGTGCCCGGCGGTGATGGGCGCGGTGAGGCTGTAGCCCTTCAGCGGGTACAGCGGCAGCGGGATGCCCAGCGGCTCAGCCAGCGCGCGGCTGTGCAGGCCGGCGGCGAGGATGACGGCGTCGGCGCCGACCTCTCCGGCATCGGTGACCACCCCGGTCACACGGTCCTGCGCATCGCGTTTGAACCCGGTGACGCGCTGCGCCAGCCGGCCGCGAAAACCGCTGTGGGCCACCAGCCGCGCGTACAGCTCGCCGCAGAAGGCGTGGCAGTCGGCCACCGCCTCGCCGGCCGTGAAGATGCCGCCGGCCAGCGTCGCCTCGGTGTCGGCCAGCGCGGGCTCCAGCGCGACGCAGTCGTCATGCGACAAGGCCTGCTCGGCGCCCCCGGGCTGCACACGCGACGCCACCCGCGCGAACTCGGCCGCCTTGCGGTACATGACCAGCTTGCCCGGCGTGCGCAGCGCGATCGCGTCGCCCAGACCGGCCTCGGCGTGCAGGCGCTGGAAGGAGGCCTGGCTGTAGGCGCCCAGCGCCAGCAGCCGCGCGGTCGTGAGCCGGTTGACCGGGCCGCGGCAGTTGCGCAGGAAGGCGATCAGCCAGGACCACTGCGCCCAACTCGCCTCGGGCTTGAAGCGCAGCGGGCCGTCGGGGTCCAGCAGCCATCGCAGCGCCTTCAGCGGCACGCCGGCATCGGCCAGCGGCGACACATAGCGGTAACTCAGCTGGCCGCCGTTGGCGCGGCTGGCGCCCAGCGCCACCTCGCCATCGCGCTCGACCAGCGTCACGCCGTGCCCGCGCTCCAGCAACGCCCAGGCCGTGGTCAGGCCCACCACGCCGCCGCCGATCACCACGCAATGCTTCATCCTGCCGCTGAGACTCTCATGTAGCGGCGCAGGTTAAGAGAGGGGTTGGCGCGCTGCCAATGAAAGCCAGGGCGCCACCCATAACCGGCGGGCATCCGCCCGGCGACCATGGATCGCCCCTCAGAGCCCCGGCGTGGGCTGGCTGCGGCGCTGGAAGAAGCTGTCGAAGACGCCGCGGTACCGGCGCCGTCGGCGCGTGCCGAGCATGGCGTCGATTCATGCGCGCTGCCGGGCAGGCGGCGCTGACCTCAGTCGATGAGGCGGTCCGACGGCCGCGCACCGGCCGACAGGGCACACGCGAGCGCCGCGATGGCCGGGCAGTGCCGCCAAGGGCGGCCAAGGGCCGCGTTGCCTGTCAGCCGCCCAGCACGGCCGCCATGGCCGCGGCGGTCGCCTCGACGTTGCGCGTGTTCAACCCCGCCACGCACATGCGGCCCGAGCGCAGGATGTAGACGCCGAACTCGTCCTTCAGCCGGTCTGCCTGCCCGGCCGTCAGGCCGGTGTAGCTGAACATGCCGCGCTGGGTCAGGAAGTAGCCGAAGTCGCGGCCCGGCAGCCGGGCTGCCAGCACGTCGTGCAGTTGGCGGCGCATGCCCTGGATGCGCTCGCGCATCTGCGCCACCTCGCCCTCCCACATCGCGCGCAGCGCCGGGTCGGTCAGCACCTTGGCGACCACCTGGCCGCCATGCATGGGCGGGTTGGAGTAGTTGCGGCGGATCATGAACTTCATCTGGCCCAGCACGCGGGCCGCCTGGCCGGCGTCGGGGCAGACCACGCTCAAGGCGCCGCAGCGCTCGCCGTACAGGCTCATGCTCTTGGAGAAGCTGTTGGCGATCAGGAAGGGCAGGCCTTCGTCGGCCAGCAGGCGCGGCGCGAAGGCGTCTTCCTCGATGCCGTCGCCATAGCCCTGGTAGGCCAGGTCCAGGAACGGCAGCAGGCTGCGCTCACGGATGACGGGCACGAGCGCGCGCCACTGGTCCTGCGTCAGGTCCACGCCGGTGGGGTTGTGGCAGCAGGCGTGCATGACCACGACGCTGCGCATGGGCAAGGCCTTGAAGAACGCCAGCAGCGCATCGAACTTCAGCCCGCCGGTGGCCGGGTCGTAGTAGGGGTAGCTCTCGCAGGTGTGGCCCGAGCCCTCGAACACGGCGCGGTGGTTGTCCCAGGTCGGGTCGGACAGGTAGATGTGGCTGTCGGGGAAGTAGCGCTTCAGGAAGTCCGCGCCGACCTTCAGGCCGCCGCTGGAGCCCACGCCCTGGATGGTGGCGATGCGACCGGCCTGGATCGCCGGGTGGTCCGCGCCGAACAGCAGCGCCTGCACCGCGCTGCGGAAGTTGGCCGCGCCTTCCATCGGCAGGTAGGGCCGCGGGCCGGCGGCCTCGACGACGGCCAGCTCCGCGGCGCGCACGGAGGGCAGCATCGGGATGCGGCCGTCGTTGTCGAAGTAGATGCCGATGGACAGGTTGATCTTGTCGGCGCGGGGGTCCTTCTGGAAGGCCTCGTTGAGGCTCAGGATGGGGTCGCCGGCGTAGGCATCGACGTGCTCGAACATGGGTCAGGGCTCCGGTGGGGAAGCCGCGATTATCCGAGGTGCGCCCGTCAGCCGGCCCAGGCCACCCAGCGGCCATGCGGATGCGACCAGCCCAGCACCCGCTCGTCGATGGCGCCTGCAGCGGCCCGGCGCAGCGTCCACAGCGTGGCCGACGCCGCCGTCTCGTCAGGCGGGAGCGCGGGCAGCAGCGGCACGGTGGCGTCGCGGGCACTCAGGGCCGGCAGCTCACCGGCGACCCACGCCAGGCCGTGGCGCAGCGCCAGCCGGTCCGCGGTGGCGCGCAGCCGCGCGAGGTCGGCGCTGCCCAGGTAGTACAGCACCCAGCTTGTCAGCAGCACCGGCTGCACGCCGGCCGGCAGGCCGGCCAGCCAGGGCTCGATGGCGGCGATGCAGTCATCGGCCGCGTGCAAGCGGTGCGGCAGTTGCCGGACCTGCGCGGCCGCGCGCGCCAGGCGCTCGCGCCGGGTGGCGTCGTGCGGCCAGAGGCACGCCTGCAGCCAGCGCAGGCGCGCGGGGTCGGTGACATCGACCGGCGCCGGGTCCAGGCCGTCGCGCTGCGCGAGCTGCCAGTCGCCCGCGTCGGGCAGCGGCGCGGCGCCCAGCCAGCGCGACTCGATCTCGGCGCGCACGCCATCGCGCGGGGCGCCGCGGTCGTGGCAGGCGCCATCGTCGGCGCGATAGCGCAGCGCGTACTGGTCCACGCCGAGGTTGAGGCCGGCGCTACAGCCGAAGTCCAGCAGCGCCAGCCGCTGCCGGCCGGTGGCGCGGGCCACGGCGCCCAGGGCCGGCCAGATCGCGGCGCCGCGGGCGACCTCGTTGGTCTGCGTGGCGCCATGGCGCAGGTGCTGCACGAGGGTGGGCCACTCGCGTGCCAGGCAGCCCGCCAATGCCGCGGCCAGGCCCGCGTCGGGCGCGCGCTCGCCGCCCGCGCTGCGGTAATAGGCCGCGAGCCCGGGCGCTGCGCCGGCCAGCACGCGCTCGTGCAGCGCCGCGAGCAGCAGGTTGGCCTTGCGCTGCTCGGGCGGCGCCTCGGCCAGCAGCGCGAGCGCCCGCGCGCTGCCGGCGGCCACGGCGCACAGCGCGGCGTACAGCGGTTCTCGGCTGCATTCCTCGCGGCCGAAGCGGCGCAGCAGCTCACCCAGTTCCTCGTGTGTCATGCCGCCAGCATAGGCAGGCACGGCGGCGTCTTGTGTCGGCCAGCCGACAATGCGCCATGCCCGGGAAAGACGCCCAGAACGACACGGTGCGACGCGTGCTGGACGCCAACTTTCCCGGCCTGGCGCTGCCCGCCGCCGTCGCCGCCCGGCTGCCGGCGCTGGTGCACTGCCGCCGCCTGGCCAGCGGGCGCAGCCTGTTCGTGCAGGGACAGCGCCCGACCGCCTTCTACGCGGTGGCGGCCGGCGAAATCGAGGCGCGCTTCACCGGCCTCGACGGCACGGTGTCGGTCATCGAACACATCGGTGCGCCGCGCCTGTTCGGGCTGGCAGCATTCGCGGCCGGGCAGCCGGCGGAGTACGAGGCCGTCGCGCGCGGCGCGAGCGAGGTGCTGGTCATCGGCCGCGAGGCCTATGTGCTGCTGACGGACGAGGTGCCGGGCTTCGCGCGGGCGCTGCTGGCCGAGTTCGCACGCCGCCACGACGGCACGCTGCGGCTGCTGCAGGCGGCGCGGCACCAGGGCGCAGCCGAGCGCTTCGCGCTGGCGCTGGCCCAGCTGGCGCGCGAGCGCGGCCGTGCGGCGGGCGACGGCTGGCTGCAGGTGACGGCCACGCAGGCCGAATTGGCGCGGCTGGCCCACCTGTCGCGGCAGACGGTCAACGAGTTGCTCGCCAGCGCGGAGGCCGCGGGCCGGGTGCGCCGCGGGCGCGGACACTGGCTGTGGCGCGGCGACCGCGAGTAGCAGATCAGCGTCTTCGCGCGGGCCGAGCGCCGGGCCGCTCCCAAGCCGGCCCGCATTGGCGATGTGCTTGAGGCTCAATGCCGCAAGCATCACCGTCCCCTCGGGGGCTGAGGCCGGACACATGGCGCCCAGTGGGCGCGATGTGCCTGCCGAAGGGCTGCGGCACTGCCGCAGCGCGGTCTGCAAGACCGATCAGGCCGACCCGTGTTCAGCGGAGAGGGCCTGGGCGAGGGGCCTCATTTCACCAGTGCCGCCTCGATGTCGCCGCGCATCTTCTCGGGCGCGTCGTTGGGCGCATAGCGCTTGATGACCTGGCCGTCGCGGCCGACGAGGAACTTGGTGAAGTTCCACTTGATGGCCTCGGTGCCGAGGAAGCCGGGCTTCTCGCTCTTCAGGAACTTCCACAGCGGGTGGGCCTCGCTGCCGTTGACGCGGGTCTTGGCCATCATCGGGAAGCTGACGCCGTAGTTCAGCTCGCAGAAGCTGGCGATCTGGTCGTTGCCGCCCGGGTCCTGCCCGCCGAACTCGTTGCTCGGGAAGCCGATGACCACGAGGCCCTGGGGCCCGTAGTCCTCCCAGAGTTGCTCCAGGCCCTTGAACTGCGGCGTGAAGCCGCATTCGCTGGCCGTGTTGACGATCAGCAGCACCTTGCCGCGCTGTGCCGCCAGGTCCGCGGGCTCGCCGCGGATGGAGACGGTCTGGAAGTCGAAGACGCTTTCGCTCATGGGCTCCCCCTAGAAAGGGCGCCCATACTACCGCTGTATAAGCCCCAGGGTTTGTAGCATGGCGCCCGGCGCGCGGCTGGCCGTCCAATCGCGCGAACTCAGGCTCCCGCCCTGCCGGGGCGGGCCGTCGGTCAGCAACCTCAGTCACCCCCACCCACGTCCATGGATCACCTGGCTTGCTACACCCCGGCCGATCTCGCCGGCGGCACACCGCCCGACTTCGACAACTTCCGCTGGAAGCTGCTGGCCCAGGGCGACTCGTGGTTCTCGAACGCGCGCGCCAAGCTCAACGCCCACGCCAACCTGCTGCAGGAGCTGGTCTTCAAGAGCAAGGCCATGACGGTGAACTGCGCCGGCACGGGCAACGCGCTGTCGCACATGGTGGACCTGCAGTCCAGCCCCGAGTTCGTGAGCCTGCTGGCCGGGCCCGGGGCACGCACCTGGGACGGCATCCTGCTGTCCGTGGGCGGCAATGACCTGATCGCCGCCGCGCGCACGCCGGCGCAGGACGGCAGCGGCGAGGCCATCCCGCTGGAGCTGCGCCTGCTGCGCCGCCAGACCGAGTGGGGGCCGCCGTCTGCCGGCGTCGCCCGCTACTTCTCCGAGCCGGGCTGGACCACCTACGCCGACTACCTGCGCGCCAACGTCAGGCACCTGCTGAGCCTGCGCAACCAGGGGCCGTCGGCCGGCAAGCCGGTGTTCATGCACTGCTATGCGGTGCCCATGCCTCGCCCGGCGGGCGCCGAGACCAGCGACGAGCTGGGCGCCAGCGGCCCGTGGCTCTACCCGGCACTGAAGTCCTACGGCGTGCCCAGCGCCGACTGGGCAGCCGTCAGCCGGCTGATGGTGTTCCACCTGGCGCAGCTGCTCAAGGGCATGGCGGCGGACAAGGAGGCCTTCCCCGGCCTCTTCATCTTCGACTCGACCGCCGTGCCGCTGGCGCTGGCCGCACCGGGCTCCACCGGCATCAGCGGTGACTGGCACAACGAGATCCACCTGAACCACAGCGGCTGCTTCAAGATCGCCCGCGCCTGGAGCGAGCACATCGAGGCCGTGCTGGAAGGCAAGCACCTGATCCAGCCCACCCCCAGCCGCAAGGGCCGCGGATCAAGCATCAGTTCTTGAGTTGATCAGCCGGCGTCAGCCGGTGGGGGTGGGCTATCTGTCCACCGGCTTCAGGTCGTCGCTGCGGGCCAGGTCGAGCAGGTGCTCGACCTCGGCCTTGTGCGCCACGAGGTTGCGCTGGTGCCAGCGCCGGATCCACCACATCGTGCCGGCCACGACGACACCGAAGATCGTGATCGCGCCGAACGCCGACAGGCCGAAGCGCGTCATCGCCGTGTAGAACGCGCCCAGGCCGAGGATGCAGGCCTGCTCGTTGAAGTTCTGCACCGCGATGCTGCGCCCGGCGCCCATCAGGTTGTGGCCGCGGTGCTGCAGCAGCGCGTTCATCGGCACCACCATGTAGCCGCCGATGCCGCCCAGCAGGATCAGGAACGGTGCGGCCACCCAGACGTTGCTGATGACGTTCATGAAGATGACCAGCAGACCCATCGCGATGCCCAGCGGGATCACCGAGGTGGCCTTGTCGAGCCGGCAGTAGACCGACGCGGCCACCGCGCCCACCGCCGTGCCGATGGCGACGACGCCCACCAGCGACGACGCCTGCTGTGTGCCGTAGCCCAGCGCCGCAGCGGCCCAGGCCAGCACGATGTAGCGCAGGTTGCCGCTGACGCCCCAGAAGAGGGTCGTCGTCGCGAGCGAGATCTGGCCCAGCTTGTCCTGCCAGAGCCGGCTGTTGCAGGACGAGAAGTCGCGCACCAGGCCCAGCACGCTGTGCGCCACCGGCTGCAGCGGCGCCGAAGTGCGCGGGATGCGCAGGTTGAAGAGCGCCGCCAGCACGTACAGCGCCACGAGGCTGGCGATGGCCGCCTCGGGCGGCGTGTCGATGCCGGTGTCGACCATGGGCACGTCGATCTGCAGCAGCAGGCCCGACACATGGTCGCCGATGAGCTGCCCGCCCAGCAGCACGCCCAGGATGATGGACGTGATGGTCAGCCCCTCGATCCAGCCATTGGCCTTGACGAGTTGCGACGGCGGCAGCAGTTCGGTCAGGATGCCGTACTTGGCGGGCGAGTAAGCCGCCGCACCCAGGCCCACGATGGCGTAGGCCATCAGCGGATGGGCGCCGAACAGCATCATCAGGCAGCCGATCACCTTGATGCTGTTCGCGAAGAACATCACCTTGCCCTTGGGCACCGCATCCGCGAAGGCCCCGACGAAGGGCGCCAGCACGACATAGAACAGCGCGAACATCGGCACCAGCGCGGCGCGCTGCCACTCGGCGGCGCCGGAGGACCGCAGCAACTCGACGGCAGCGACGAACAGCGCGTTATCAGCCAACGAGCTGAAGAACTGCGCCGACATGATGGTGTAGAAGCCACGTTTCATCGGGCGGGGGCGCAATCCTGAACTGTCTCTGCTTGTAGGCCGATAAACGGGGACGGCGCGGGTTTATAGCATGCGCACCCTTCACGAAGCCTTGCTCTCAGGCACGCGAAAATGCCGGCATGCCGCGTCCCATCGAAGCCCTGATCCATCCCGAAGCCCTGGCGCACAACCTCGCTCGCGCCCGCGCGCGGGCGCCGAATGCCCGCGTGTGGGCCGTCGTCAAGGCCAACGCCTATGGTCATGGCGTGGAACGCGCCTTCGAGGGCCTGCGCGCGGCCGACGGCTTCGCGCTGCTGGACCTGGCCGAGGCCGAACGGCTGCGCGCGCTGGACTGGCGCGGCCCCATCCTGCTGCTGGAGGGCGTGTTCGAGCCGCGCGACCTGGAGCTGTGCTCGCGGCTGAAGCTGTGGCACGCCGTGCACTGCCAGGAACAGATCGACTGGCTGGCCATGCACAAGACGCACGAGCCGCACCGTGTCTTCCTCAAGTTGAACTCGGGCATGAACCGGCTGGGCTTCCCGCCCGCCGCGTTCCGCGCCGCCTACGCGCGGCTGGAGGCGCTGCCGCAGGTCGACGAGATCGGGCTGATGACGCATTTCTCCGACGCCGATGCGATGCGACAGGGCATCGACGGCATCGCCCACCAGCTGGCCGCCTTCGAGGCCGCCACCGACGGACTGGCCGGCGAACGCACCATCGCCAACAGCGCCGCCACGCTGCGCCACCCCGGCCGCACGGCGGCCGACTGGGTGCGCGCGGGCATCATGGTCTACGGCGGCGTGCCGGACTTCCCCGAGCACGACGCCGCCCACTGGGACCTTCGCCCGGCCATGACGCTGCGCTCCAAGGTGATCGGCGTGCAGCAGGTGCAGCCCGGCGACACCATCGGCTATGGCAGCACCTACACGGCCGAGCGCGCACAGCGCGTGGGCATCGTCGCCTGCGGCTATGCCGACGGCTACCCGCGCCACGCGCCGACCGGCACGCCCATCCTGGTGGACGGCCAGCGCACGCGCACGCTGGGCCGCGTGTCCATGGACATGCTGGCCGTGGACCTGGATGCCTTGCCCGGCAGCGGTTTCGGCAGCGAGGTCACGCTGTGGGGCGAGGGGCCGCACGGCAGCCGGCTGCCCATCGACGAGGTGGCCCGGGCCGCCGGCACCATCGGCTACGAGCTGATGTGCGCTGTGGCACCGCGCGTGCCCGTGCGCAGTGCCTGAATGACTGCGAAGCTGAGCTGGTCGCCCCAGCCGGGCGAGCTCGACTTCGACGCCATCCGCGCCAGCGGCCCGGGCGGGCAGAACGTCAACAAGGTGTCCAACGCCGTCCACCTGCGCTTCGACATCCGCGCATCCAGCCTGTCCGAGGCGGTCAAGGCGCGGCTGCTGGCCTGGCCGGACCAGCGCATCACGGCCGACGGCGTGGTCGTCATCAAGGCCCAGGACTCGCGCAGCCTGGAGCGCAACCGGGCGGACGCGGTGGCGCGGCTGATCGAACTCGTGCAGGCCGCCGCGCACGTGCCCAAGGCGCGGCGGGCGACCAAGCCGACCTATGGCTCGAAGCAGCGGCGACTGGAGGGCAAGGCCAAGCGCAGCGGCATCAAGGCCGGGCGCAGCGGCAAGTCCGACTTCTAAGCCCCGCGTGCCCGCCGGCTGAACAGCAGCGGCAGCGCGAGCAGGTACAGCGCCGCCGCGGCGATCCAGACGCTGCCCGGCCAGTGCGGCCGCGTCTCGGCGAACGCGGCGGTGACGACCAGCGGCCCGCCGACGCCGATCAGGCTGGCGATGCTGGCCAGCGTGCCTTGCAATTCGCCTTGCCGCTGCTCGTCCACTTGGCGCGCCAGCACGGCCTGCAGCGCGGGCAGGGCCAGCCCGCCGGCGGCGAACAGCGGCAGCAGCGCGAACGGCATCCAGCCCGCCGTGGCCACGCCGATCAGCACGAAGCCCAGGCCGTCTGCCGCCATACCGGCCAGCAGCGCACGCTTCTCGCCCAGCCTGGCCACCATCGGCCCGGTGACGAAGGCTTGCGAGATGGCGTGCAGTGCGCCGTAGCAGGCCAGCGACAGACCCGCCACCCAGGCGCTCCAGCCGTAGCGGTCCTGGCCGTACAGGATCCACAGCGACCCCGGCACCTGCGACGCCAGCGCGATCACCGCGAACACGCCCACCAGCGGCAGCAGTGGCGGTTTGCCCTGGAGCCGGTGCAGCGACGCGAATGCGTTGAGCTTGCCGGCGTCCAGCTGGGCGGTGCGGTTCTGGTTGGACTCGGGCAGCGACCGCCAAGCCACACCCAGGTTCAGCGCGTTCATCACCGCCGCGGCGACGAAGGGCGCGCGCAGCGACCATTCGCCCAAGGCGCCGCCGAGCAACGGCCCGACGACGAAGCCCAGGCCCATGGCCGCGCCCATCTGGCCGTAGCGCCTGGCGCGGTCGGCCTCCGGCGTCACGTCGGTGATGTACGCGGTGCCGACCGCCATGCTGGCGCCCGTGATGCCGGACAGCAGGCGTCCGACGTACAGCCAGGCGAGGCTGGGCGCCATCGCCATCAGCACATAGTCGGCCGCAGCGCCCGCCAGCGAGGCCAGCAGCACCGGCCGGCGGCCGAAGCGGTCGCTCAGCGCACCCAGCACCGGCGAGAACAGGAACTGCATGCCCGCGTACACCGCCAGCAGCGCGCCGTAGTGGTGGCTGGTGGCCTCGGCCCCGGCCAGCTCACGCAGCAGCCCGGGCAGGATGGGGAATACCAGGCTCATGCCCACCGCATCCAGCAGCAGCGTGATCAGGATGACGGTCAAGGCTCGGCTCACAACAGATTCCCTATCGTTGATAGAGAAGATTGTGCCGCAGCATCTCTATCATTGCTAGAGACATGAACACTCCCGACCGCCCGCCCCGCCTCAACCGCGACGACGTGCTGCGCGCCGCGCTGGCGTTGTTGAACGAGGTCGGCATCGACGCCCTGAGCACCCGCAAGCTCGCCGAGCGGCTGGGTGTGCAGTCGCCCACCTTGTACTGGCACTTCAAGAACAAGGCGGCGCTGCTGGACGCGATGTCCGAGGCCGTCGTGCTGGACAACCACCCGCAGGTGGACCCCATGCCCGGCCAGCATTGGCGGGACTGGCTGCGGGCCAGCGGCCACAGCTTTCGCCGTGCGCTGCTGGCCTACCGCGACGGCGCGCGCCTGCATGCCGGCACGCGGCCGGGCGCCGGGCATTTCGAGTCCATCGAGGCGCGCTTGCAGCTGCTGTGCGCCGCCGGCTTCGAGCCCGGCCCCGCCACGCAGTTGATGATGTCGATGGGCCGCTTCGTCGTCGGCTGGGTGCTGGAGGAGCAGTCCGCGCAAGCGCCCGACGCGCCGCCCTCCCCCCTGGCCACCACGCCGGATGCGGCACAGTACCCGCTGCTGGCCGCTGGTTGGGCGCAGACGCTGGCCGGCGACCCCAACACGGTGTTCGACCGCGCCCTGTGCCTGCTGCTGGACGGCGCGCAGGCGCAGCTCAAGCGCTAGCCAGGGCCTGTCAACACGACGGGAGCAGGCCACGTTGTGTTAGCAGGCCTCAGCCCAGGCCGCCAAAGACCTTCTTCAGGATCGCGCTGCCGGTGCCCACCGGGTCCCGGCGGATCTTCTTTTCTTCCTCGCCGATGATGCGGTACAGGCCATCCAGCGCCTTGCCCGTCACGTATTGCTGGATGTTGGCGTCGTCGCCCCTGACCAGGCCGAAGCCCGCGGCCTTCTTGGCCACGGCGTTGTACTTGTCGGCGAGCGACACCTTCTGCGTCGCCTGCGTGACGATGGGCAGGAACTGCGCCTGCAGCGGCTCTCTCGTCTTGCCGGCGAAGAACTGCGTCACCGAGTCGTCGCCGCCCTTCAGGATGCGCAGGCCGTCCTCCACGCTCATGTCCTTCACGGCCTTGACGAGCAGCGGCCTGGCCGCCGGCACCGCGGCCTCGGCGGCGCGGTTCATTGCCGTGACAAGCTCGTCCAGCTTGGCGCCCTGGCCGGTGGAGCGCAGCAGCCGGGCGGCATCCCTCAGGTAGCCGGGCAGCTCGATCTTCACGAGCGGGTTGCCCAGGAAGCCGTCCTGCCGGCCCAGCAGCCCCACGGCCGAGTTCGCGCCGCGCTCCAGCGCGGCACGGATGCCGGCATTGGCGTCGCCCTCGGTGAGGCTCAGCGCCCAGGCCGGACGCAGCGGCAACAGCCACGCGGGGGCGCTGGCAAGAACGATTCGGCGGCGTGGCATGGCGGGCTCCGGTCAGGATGGAGCGCCCATCTTGCCACCGGGCGCAACCACCGGCCCCGCGCTTGCGCTGCGTCAAGGGACTCGCGGCCCGGGCATCTTGCATGGCTGCAGGCACCTGGCGTTCGGCAATATGCTCAACCCGCTGCCGCGCAGCGTCGCGGCGCATGTCACGGTACTGATCGGGGCCGACCAGGGCCTGTTAACACGACGGTCACAACCCGGAGGCCCTAGAGTCCCCGCATGGACAACCATTTCCTGACCCCTCTGTTCATGCCTGGTTCGGTGGTCGTCTTCGCCGGCCCGCCGGACGAGCCCGAGCGCCAGACCCGCCAGGCCCGCGTGCTGCGCGCGGCGCTGGCACAGGCGCCAGGTGTCAGCCCGCCGCAGTTCCTGCACGGCGAGACGACCGGCACGCTGGGCGATCTGGCGCGATCGCGGGCCGACCTGGCCATCATCGCGCTGCCGGTCGAGGAGATCGCCGGTGCGTTGGAGATCGCCGGCCGCATCGCCTGCCGCTCGGCGCTGATCGTCAGCGACGGCATCGAGCCGGGACAGGGGGCCCAGCTCAAACGCATCGCGCGCCGCGAGGGCGTGCACCTGCTGGGGCCCAACTGCCTGGGCTTCCAGCGCCCGCACCTGAACCTGAACGCGAGCGCCGCCGGCCCGCTGGCGGCCCAGGGCTCGCTGGCGCTGGTGTCGCAGTCCGGCGCGCTGACCGCGGCCATGCTGGACTGGGCGCGGCAGAACCAGGTCGGCTTCAGCCAGGTCGTGTCCCTGGGCCCCAACGCGGCCGTGGACCTGGCCCAGGTGCTGGACTTCCTGGCCGCCGACGCGCGCACGCAGAGCATCGTCGTCTACCTGGAAGGCATCTCCAGCGCGCGCCGCTTCATGAGCGCGCTGCGCTCGGCGGCGCATGCCAAGCCGGTGGTGGTGCTCAAGGCCGGCCGGCGCAGCGCCGGCAACGAGGCGGCGCTGACCCATTGCCGCGCCATCGTCGGCAGCGACGACGTGTTCGACGCCGCGCTGCGCCGCGCCGGCGCGGTGCGGGTGCGCAGCTTCGTCGAGCTGTTCTCGGCCGCCAAATGCCTGGCCGCGCGCTACCGCCCGGTGGGCAAGCGCCTGGCCATCGTCACCAACGGCGGCGGCCCCGGCGTGCTGGCGGCGGACTGGGTCAGCGAGATCGGCCTGCAGCTGGGCAGGCTGTCGCCCGAGGTCGCCCGCGCGCTGCAGCCGCGCCTGCCCGAGCTGGCCTCGCTGGCCGACCTGATCGACCTGTCGGCCGCGGCCACGCCCGAACATTTCCGCGCCGCGCTGGAGGCCGCCGCGCAGGACCCGGCCGTGGACGGGCTGCTGGCCATCTACGCGCCGCAGATCGGCTCGGACGCCACCGAGACCGCTCGCGCCGTCGTCGCCGCCAAGGCCGCCACGGCCAAGCCGCTGCTGGGCTGCTGGATGGGCGACGCCTCGGTGCAGGAGGCGCGCCGCGTGCTCAACGATGGCTCCATCGCCAACTTCCGCACCCCCGAGGCGGCGGTGGGCGCCTTCGGCAACATCGCCTCGTTCTACGCCAACCAGCAGCTGCTGCTGCAGACGCCGCCGCCGATGTCCAGCCTCGCGCAGCCGGACGTGGAGGCCGCGCGCCTGCTCATCGAGAGCGTGCTGGCCGAACGCCGCCGCACGCTGACCGAGATGGAGAGCAAGGCGCTGCTGGCGGCCTTCCACATCCCGGTCACGCAGACGGTGCTGGCGCGCAGCGCCAACGAGGCCATGATGCTGGCCACGCAGATGGGCTTCCCCGTCGCGCTGAAGATCGACTCGCCCGACATCGCCCACAAGAGCGACGTGCAGGGCGTGGCGCTGAACATCCAGAGCGGCGCCGCCGCGCGCGACACCTACAACGAGATGGTCGCGCGCGTGAAGCGCCTTCAGCCGCAGGCGCGCATCAACGGCGTCACGGTGCAGAAGATGGCCCGCGCACGGCGCGGCCAGGAAGTCTGCGTGGGCCTGGTGACGGATGAGGCCTTCGGGCCCATCATCGTCTTCGGCGCCGGCGGCACGATGATCGAGCTCATCGCCGACCGGGCGATGGAGCTGCCGCCGCTGAACCAGTTCCTCGCGCGCCGACTCATCGAGCGGGCCCGCGTCGCCGAGACGCTGGCCGAGGGCTGGGGCGGCGGCGCGCCGGCCGACCTGGAGGCGCTGGAGCGCGTGCTGCTGCGCGTCAGCGAAATGGTCTGCGAGTTTCCGCAGCTGCGCGAGATGGACATCAACCCGCTGATCGTCGACGAGAGCGGCGCCGTCGCGGTGGACGCGCGCATCGTGCTGCAGCCGGGCCCGCAGGCCGGCAGCCCGCGCGCCTTCGACTATGCGCACCTGGCCATCCTGCCCTACCCCGCGCGCTTCGAGCAGGTCTGGCCGCTGGCCGGCGGCGGCGAGGTCACCGTGCGGCCGGTGCGGCCCGACGACGCGCAGATGCTGCAGGAGCTGGTGCGCGGGCTCAAGCCCGAGAGCCGCTACTTCCGCTTCGCCAGCGCGATCAGGGAGCTGCCGCCGGGGCTGCTGGCGCGGCTGACGCTGATCGACTACGACCGCGAGATGGCGCTGGTGGCCGTCTACCGCGAGCGCACCGCGCGCGACGACGGCGGCTTCGACGAGCGCGAGCGCATCGTCGGCGTGTCGCGCATCATCACCAACCCCGACCAGACCAGCTGCGAGTTCAGCCTGCTGGTGGCCGACGACTTCGGCGGCAAGGGCCTGGGCTCGCGGCTGATGGAGGGCATCACCGACGTGGCCCGCGAGAAGGGCCTGGCCGACATCGAGGGCCTGGTGCTGAGCAACAACACCGACATGCTCAAGCTGATGCGCGGCCTGGGCTTCACGGCCAAGCCGTTCCCGGAGGACCCGGACTTCAGGCTGGTGACGCGCTCACTGCAAGGCTAGAGGCGCGCCAGCCGCTCGGTCAGCAGCGCGAAGAAACCGTCGGCATCGACATGGCGCAGCACGTGGGCGTTGGCCGGCAGGCCGGTGACGGCCCACCAGTCGATGACGGTCATGCCGCGCGTCAGCGCGCTGTGCGTCTCGATGCGCACATTGCAGTCGCGCCCGGTGAACAGCGCCGGGGCCAGCAGCCAGGCGATGACGCAGGGGTCGTGCAGCGGGCCGCCGTCCTGGCCGTACTTTTCCTCGTCGTAGCGCTCGAAGAACTCCATCCAGGCGGCCACGGCAGTGCCCACGCGGCTGCCCAGGGCGCGGATGCGCGCGATGCGCGCGGCGGTCGTCAGCGCTTCGTGCGTGACGTCCAGCGGCGCCATCGTGATCGGCACGCCGCTGGTGAACACCTCGTGCGCGGCCTGCGGGTCCACATAGATGTTGAACTCGGCGGCCGGCGTGATGTTGCCGCCCTCGAAGAAGCCGCCGCCCATCAGCACGATGCGCTTGATGCGCGGCGCGATGTCGGGCGCCTGGCGCAGCGCCAGCGCGATGTTGGTCAGCGGCCCGAGCGGGCACAGCGTCACGGTGCCGGCCTCGCGCTCACGCAGCGTCTGGACGATGAAGTCCACCGCGTGGCGCGGGTCCAGCGGCAGCGTCGGCTCGGGCAGCTCGACGCCGTTCAGGCCGTTGTCGCCGTGCACGTGCTCGGCCGTCACCAGCGGCACGCCGTTCAGCGGCGCATCGGCGCCGGCGCAGACGGGCACGTCGCGCCGGCCGGCCAGCTCCATGACGAGGCGGGCGTTGCGCGCCGTCAGCGCCAGCGGCACGTTGCCGGCCACGGCCGTGATGCCCAGCAGCTCCAGCTCGGGCGAAGCCGCCGCCAGCAGCAGCGCGATGGCGTCGTCCTGGCCGGGATCGGTGTCGATGATGATGGGCTGGCTCATGCAGGCGTGTGTCCGAGGTCGATGTCGATGGCGCCGAACAGGCTGGTGAGCCCGTCGGCCGATTTGAGGTCCAGGTGCAGGCTGTCGCCCGGCGCGAGCGGCACGTCCAGCGCGCCGAGCGCAACGCCCACGGCCTGGCCTGCCCGCAGCGCGCGCAGCCGGGCCAGGCGCGCGAGCGCATCGCCCGGCGCGGCGCTGATGTCGCGCGGGTCCAGCTTGCTGCCGTTGTGCAGCGCCACCAGGCGCGCCTGCAGGCGGCCCGCCTGCCAGGCCTGGCCCAGCTCGTCGGGCGTGACGGCGAGCGGCGCGCAATGCGTCGCGATCAGTTCGCCATCGATGCGCCAGTCCACGGCCAGCGTCAGCAGGCGCAGGGCGTCCAGCGCCGACGCCGCGTCGCTCGCCGCCTGCAGGTCACCGGCCATGCCCAGCAGCGCCGGCTCGCCGGCGGCGGTGGCACGCAAGGGCTGGTGCGGCCCGAGGAACTGCCCGGCGTCGCGCCGCACGCCGCCTTGGTCATCGACGACCGCCCAGCCGTGCGCGCGCGGCAGCGGCGCCAGGCACTTGTCGGGCTCGAACGGGAAGGCATGGCGCAGCTTGCCGTGGTTGAGCTGCACGGCAAGGTCTTCGAGCTGCGGCGCGACGAAGCCCCAGTCGTCGAGCAGTTGCTGCAGGCGGGTGGCGATGCCGGTGGCGTAGTGGGCTTGGGTCAGGTCGCGCGACACGACGACGAGGTGGCCATCGCGCGAACCATCGGCGTAGCTGGCAAGTTTCATGGTCAGGGCTGCGGGGTGATGGCAGCATTGTGCGATGCGCGCCCGTCCCATCCCGCCCCGCGCCGCCGCCACTGTGCTGGTGGCGAGCCTGGTCGCGCACGGCGCGCTGCTGGGCGGCGGGCGCGCGACCGAGGACAAGGCCAGGTCCGCGCGCGCCGTCAACGTGTCGATGCTGCTGCCGCCCGCAGCGCCGGTGGTCGTGCCAGAGCCCGTGGCGCCTGTCGCGCCCCCGATGACGCCCCGGATGGCGCCTTCGCCCGCCCGGACCGCGGGCACACCACCGCCGCCCACCATCGACGCGCCGGCCGCGCCGGCAGCACCCCTGCTGCGACTGGCGGGCCCGGCGTCGTGGCGCTACCAGTTGCGCCAGGGCGGCCAGGATGGCGAGGCCCTGCTGGACTGGCAGCCGCAGGCCGACGGCCGCTACAGCCTGCGGCTGACGCGCCGCATCGGCGACCGCGCGCTGCCCGCGATGGAAAGCCTGGGCCGCACGGGCAGCGCCGGCCTGGCGCCGGAGCGCTTCGCGCTGCAGCGCGGCGGGCAGGACCGCCAGGCCATCAACTTCGATGCCGAGGACCGACGGGTCAGCTTCTCGGCCAGCCCGGCGCAGCTCGAATTGCCGGACGGCGCCCAGGACCGGCTGTCCTGGTGGCTGCAGCTCGCCGCACTCGTGCAGGCCACGCCCGCGCCGGGCGGGCGCTGGCGCGTCTGGGTGGCCGGGCTGCGCGGCGAGCTGCGCGAATGGACGTTCGAGGCCATCGACGGCGAGGCCGAAGACGCCGGCACGCTGCACCTGCGCCGCCAGCCGCTGGGGCCCCACGACCCGGGCGTCGAGCTGTGGCTGGACCCGGCGCGCAGCTACTGGCCCGTGCGGCTGCGCCAGGGCGACCCCGAAACGCGGGGGTACGAAATCCGCCTGCAGGACGCCGCCCGCGAGGGCCAGCCTCCCACGTGAACTCCTGACGCTTCCTACACGGCGTAGGCGCGTTGGACGACCCGAACAGCGCCGCGTTCTGCCAGTATCTGCACAGACCGGCGCTTGAAACGCCGCTCTGCACCCGCAGTTGAAGCCCCGAGGAGAACGCCATGCACATGCTTTACAACTCCGACAGCTTCATCGTCGTCCAGTTCGACGTGCCACTCATCGAAGCGCAGGTCGGTCCGCAGCTCAACCGCGGCGGCTTCGAGATCGTCGACAAGTTCGCCCGCAAGGAAATCTTCATCGAAGGCGCCCTCGCGGAATCCTTCCAGCAAGGCGTCCAGGCCCTCATCGACGAGGGCCAGCCCTCGGAGGACGACCTCGACGCGTTCATTGAACGCTATGCCGTCATGGGCCAGCAACCGGTCGTGATGCACTGAACGGTTCGAACAACTTGTGGCTGTAGTGACGCATTGATTCGTCCTCAAGCCTGATACAAGATGGGTCAGCGCCGGCTGCTTCAGGCCGGTCAAGGAGCCCATCGATGGTGAAGCGAGCCGCCGCAGAGACAGCCTCCCGGGCCGCCGCCCGGGTGCTGCCCTCGCCCGGCCTGGACAGCGCCCCGGTGCTGGACCGCATGTGTTCTCAGTTCGTGCTGACGCTGACCGTGCGGCACGCCGGCCGCTTCAACCTGCGGCGCGACTTCAACGGGCTGCTGTCCTTCACGGGCCGCCACCTCGTCTGGCCGGCCCGCGTGCTGCAGCGGCTGCGCGGCTATCTGGCCCAGCGCTGTGTCGGCAACGAGTTGTGGCGCGGCCATGACGCGCTGTCCGACGAGGCCTTCCTCGACCGCTTCGGGCAGTGGAGCGGGCCGTTCTCCGAAGGCACGCTGTTCTTCTACCTCGACGAATACGTCAAGGACGCGCCCAAGGACATGATGGCGCTGCTCGCCACGACCTGCGAGCACCTGGACCGCCAGCTCAAGCGCGAGTCCACGCTGGTCGAGAAGAACATCGCCGCGCTGGGCACGCTGCTGCAGCTCAACCCCGCCGAGCGCGCCATCCTGCTGTATGGCACGCTGGCCCGCTACCAGCGCGAGCTGCGCGGCGCGCTCGTCGAATTCAAGGTCAACACGGCGCAGGAGGCATTCGCGGCCATCGCCGCCGTGGCCGGCGTGGACGAACGCGAGGTGGCCGAGGCGCTGCGCGCCGGCTCGCGGCTGGAACGCATCGGCATGGTCGAGAACCTGATCTCGGAGCACAACATCACCGACCTGGCGGACCTGATGAAGGTCAGCGACCAGCTGCCGCCGGTGCTGATGCGCGAGTACCAGGGCCCGCACGACCTGATGGCCGTGTTCACGCGGCCCGCCACGCGCAGCACGCTCGCGTGCCAGGATTTCCAGTTCGTCGCCGACGACCTGGGCCTGCTGCAGGGCCTGCTGCGCCAGGCGGTTGCCACGCGCGCGGCCGGCGTCAACGTGCTGCTGTACGGCCCGCCCGGCACGGGCAAGACCGAGCTCGCCAAGGTCGCCGCCACGGCGGCCGGGCTGGACTTGTACGAGGTCGAATATGCCGACCGCGACGGCAACTCGCTGTCCGGCCGCGACCGCTACCGCTCGCTGCAGATCAGCCAGGTGTTCCTGAAGGCCAGCGCCAACGTGGCACTGCTGTTCGACGAGGTGGAGGACGTGTTCCCGCCGCTGTCCAGCGACACGGCCTCGCTGCTGAGTCGGTTGGACGCCAGCGGCGAAGGGGCGCCGAGCAACTCGGTCAGTGGCAAGGCCTGGGTGAACCAGATCCTGGAGACCAACCCGGTTCCGGTCATCTGGGTGACCAACCGCATCGAGCAGATCGACCCGGCCTTCCGCCGGCGCTTCCAGTACCACCTGGAGCTGAAGTCGCCGCCGCCCGGCGCGCGCCGCGGCCTCGTCGCCAAGGCGCTGGGCAATGTGCCCATCAGCGAGGCCTTCATCGCCAAGCTGGCTGAACGCCCGGGCCTGACGCCGGCGCAGATCCGCACCGCCGTGCGCTTCGCCCAGTTGGCGGGGTCGGCGGAGGACGCCGAGAAGCTCATCGAACGTCAGCTGGCGAATGCCGACAAGGCGCTGGGCCGCGACGATGCGGCCAGCGTCGCGCGCCCCTGCGTGACGCGCTACGCGCTGGATCTGCTGAACTGCGAGAGCCGCTTCGAGATCCCGCGCATCGTCGAGGCGCTGCGCCGCAAGGGCCGCGGCCAGCTGTGCTTCTACGGCCCGCCCGGCAGCGGCAAGACGGCGCTGGCCGAGCACATCGCCCAGCGCCTAAGCCGGCCGCTGATGGTCAAGCGCGCCAGCGACATCGCCAGCAAGTTCGTCGGCGAGACCGAGCAGAACATGGCCCGCATGTTCGAGACGGCGCAGCTCGAGGGCGCCGTGCTGCTGCTGGACGAAGCCGACAGCTTCCTGCGCAGCCGCAAACACGCGGAGCGCAACTACGAGGTCAGCGAGGTCAACGAGATGCTGGCCGGCATGGAGCGCTTCAGCGGCCTGTTCATCTGCACCACCAACCTGTTCGACGACCTGGACGAGGCCGCGCTGCGGCGCTTTGCGTTCAAGATCCGCTTCAAGGCGCTCAAGCCCGAGCAACGCCTGGCAATGTTCGAGCGCGAGGCCGGCGCGGCACCGGACGACGAGCAGCGCTCACGGCTGGTGGGGATGGACTGCCTGACCCATGGCGACTTCGCGGCCGTGAGAAATCCGGTCGAGATCCTCGGCGAGGCGTTCACGCCGGACGAGTTCCTGGCGCAGCTGGAGGCGGAGCATCGGGCCAAGCCGGAGGTGAGGGAGCGGCGGGGCATCGGTTTCAGAGCGGCTTGAAGTAGTAGGTCGTCGAACACGGCTCGCCCTCCGGCATCAACGCGTAGTTCGGAACATCCCCCGCCCTCTGCCAGCCCAGCCGCTCGTAGACCCGCGACGCGTCGCTGCCCGTGACGGTGTCCAGCACCAGCGTCGTCCTGCCCAGCCCGCGCGCCCGCACCTCCAGCGCCCGCAACAGCCGCTCGGCCACGCCCTGGCGGCGCATGCGGCGGTGGACGAGCATCTTGCTGACGTCGGCGCGGTGCGGCTGGTTGTCGGGCATGTCGATGACCAGCGACAGCGTGCCGCAGATGCGACCGGCGTCATCCTCGGCGACGAACAGGTGGCGCTCGCCCGCAGCGACGCCGGCGGCCACCTTGCGCCAGAAGGCCTGCGGGCGGCCTTCGGCCAGCGGCAGCATGAAACCGACCGACGCGCCGCCCTCGACGCAGTCGCGCAGCACGCCGGCCAGTTCATCCACGCGGGCCAGCGCCTCGGCGCCGTTGAGTTCACGAATGGTGGTCATGGCCGGGTTCCGGTGAGGGCGACGAGATAGCGGGCCGGCTGGGTGCCGGGGTTGTGGAAATGGATGGGCGCATCCAGCCGCATGGCCAGGCAGTCCCCGGCGTTGAGCCGCCACTGTTCGGCGCCATGGCGGATGTCCATGCGGCCGTCGATCATCCAGACGAGCTGATGGATGTCGGCGTCACGCGCCGCGGTCTCGAACGCCACGCGCTGGCCCGCCGGGAAGATGACGTCCACCAGCTGCAGCGGCGACGCGCCGGGCGGCGACACGTTGCGGCGCCGATAGCCGGACGCCGGATCGTCCCAGACGGGCTGGTCGGCCACGCGCGCCAGCGGCTCGGGCGCGGCGCGCGGCGATGCGGCCTCGAACATCGACGCGACGCTGACGCCCAGCGCGCTGGAGAGCTTGTCCAGCACCACCGCCGTGGGGCTGCTCTGGCCACGCTCGATCAGCGAGATGTTGGAGCGGCTGACGCCGCTCTTGTGGGCCAGGGCGTCGAGCGACAGGCCGGCGGCTGAGCGCAGTTCGCGCAGGCGGCGACCAATGCGTTGGGTGACATCCATTCATCCACTTTAATGGATATTTTTCTCCATTAAAGTGGAATTGCGCGCTCAACAGCGCAACGCCATTCAGCCGCGGGCCAGCGACGGCCCAGACGCCACGCCGCATGGGTGAGCTTGATGACGTGGGCATCGGCCTGTTCGCAGGCAGCTGAGATCAGTGTCGGCCAGGGACGGCTGGGCGGATGCCCTTGTGTCCATGAAGGCGCGACGCCACTGGCCAGCAGGCCGGCCGCCGCGGCCCCACTGAAGCTGCGAGACAGTTCGCGCACAGGCCACCAAGGCTGCAGCACCGTCATCGCATGACAGGCCGTCAGCAGGTGCAGTACGGTGAAGTTGCCGGTGGCGGCGTAAGTGCGAGCGGCCAGCAGGGCCAGGTCGCGGAGAATGTCCGGACCTTGGTGCAGGCAGCCGGCGGTGGCGGCGAACCCCGGCATGGCACTCCAGGCCTGCATGCGGTCGGCGATGAGGCCGCCGGCGATGGGCACAGGCCGAGGCAGTTCGCCGAGCGCCTGCAGCCAGTCCGGCAGCGCCAGCGGCGGGCCGGCATGCATCGTCGGCAACGGCATGAAGTGCGCGGCCCAGTGCGCCAGGCCGGCCACCAGTTCGCCGTCATGGCCGGCGAGCACGGCGTGGCCGGTGCGGATCAGGCCGTGGAACGCGATGGCGCCGGCACCGGGCAGCAGCAGCGCGAGCGCCTCGCTCAATGCGTCGCGCCAGCCCAGCGCGGCGATACGCGCCGCGAAGTGGGCACGCCACGCGGAGTCGCTGTCCGGCCGGCCCAGGTCACGGGCGATGTCGATGCGAGCCGGCCGTGCGCAGTTGCGGGGCTCAAGCAGGACCTCCTGCGACTCGGTGAAGGCCTGCAGCCGCTCGGCCGAGGCGCCCAGCTCCAGCAGGGCCTGCTGAGCCATGGGCAGGTGGTTGCTCAGGCGACCCCGGTAGGTGGCGGACAGCGCCTGGCCGGCATCGAGCAGCTGATGCAATTGCGCGAGCGTGGCAGGAGCGGGTGCAGGTTTCATCATCGGCGTCTCGTGGGAACATGGCGCCATGCTCGAACTTGAAGTGAACTTGAAGTCAAGTGCCGCACCGCTGTCCATCGGTCAACTGGCGAAGCGGGCCGGCGTGGCCGCGAGCGCGCTGCGCTTCTACGAGGCCGAAGGGCTGCTCACCGGCAGCCGCAGCACGGGCGGGCACCGCCAGTACCCACGGCATGCGCTGCGCCGCGTGGCTTTCATCCGCGCGGCGCAGTCGGTGGGGCTGACCTTGCCGCAGATCAAGGCGGCGCTGGCCACGCTGCCCGACAGTCGCACACCGACCAAGGCCGACTGGACGCGGCTCTCGGCCAGTTGGGCGCCGCTGCTGGATGCCCGCATTGCGGCCCTGCAGCAGTTGCGCGAGCGGCTCACCGGCTGCATCGGCTGCGGCTGCCTGTCGCTCAAGTCGTGCGCGCTGTACAACCCGCAGGACGAAGCCGCCGCGACCGGGGCCGGCGCCAGGCTTCTGCGCATCGAAACGCAGCGTTGACCCTTGGGCGACGGCCGCCTATCAGTTCCCGGCGAAAATACCGGGTTGACCCGCCACTCCGAACCCAGCGAGCGCCCATGAGTGCCTTCAACGAAGAGACCGTCCTGACCGTCCACCACTGGACCGACCGCCTGTTCAGCTTCACGACCACGCGTGACCAGGCGCTGCGTTTTTCCAACGGCCACTTCACGATGATCGGCCTGAAGGGCGAGAACGGGAAACCGCTGCTGCGCGCCTACAGCATCGTCAGTGCCAACTACGAGGAGAACCTGGAGTTCCTCAGCATCAAGGTGCCGGACGGTCCGCTGACGTCGAAGCTGCAGCACATCAAGCCGGGTGACAAGATCATCGTCGGCCGCAAGCCCACCGGCACGCTTCTGATCGACTACCTGCTGCCCGGCAAGAACCTGTACCTGCTGGGCAGCGGCACCGGCCTGGCGCCGTTCATCAGCATCGTGCGCGACCCCGCCACCTACGAGCGCTTCGAGAAGGTCGTCATCGTGCACGGCGTGCGCGAAGTGGCGGAGCTGGCGTACCACGACCATCTGGCACATGACCTGCATGTACACGAGTTCCTCGGCGAGTTCGCCAGCGAGCAACTGCTGTACTACCCGACGGTCACGCGCGAGCCGTACAAGAACATGGGCCGCATCACCGACCTGATCCAGACCGGCAAGTTGCAGGCTGACCTGGGCCTGCCCCCGCTGAACCCGCAGGACGACCGCATCATGCTGTGCGGCAGCCCGGCGTTGCTCAAGGACATGCAGGCGATGCTGGAGGTGCGCAACTTCAAGGAAGGCAGCACCACGACGCCGGGTGACTACGTCATCGAGCGCGCGTTCGTCGAGAAGTGACGGCACGCAGCTCAGTTTGACCCTGCGCCATGCCACCCGCCCAGGGCTTGCCTCGACTGCCAGCGGCGTGCACAACTGCTAGGCTCGCGGCATGCGCATTCATCAGCTCGCCCTTTCGGTTTCAGCCCTGATCGCCGTCGTGCCGGCCCTGGCCCAGGACGGCCTGCAGCGCTGTCGTGCGGTGACCGACACCAGCGCCCGGCTGGCCTGCTATGACGCGCTGGCAAATGGCGCTGGCGCGGCCGCGCCGACACCAGCCGCCGCGCCGGCTGCCCTCCAGCCCGCTCGGTCCGCCGTGGCCATCTCGGCCGCATCGGTCGCTGCCGCCGCAACGGGCGAAGCCAGCTTCGGGCTGTCCGAGGCTCGCCGCATCAGCACGGTCGAGTCAGTCGAAAGCAGCGTTGCAGCTGACTTCAGCGGCTGGGAACCCAACTCGCGCATCCGCCTGGCCAATGGTCAAGTGTGGCAAGTGACCGACGGCACATCTGTCGCGCTGTCGCCGGGTTCACGAAAGGTTCGCATCAGGCGCGGCCTGCTGAGCTCTTTTTTCCTGGATATCGAGGGCCTGAATACATCGCCCCGCGTGCGCCGCACCGACTGAATCGGATCGGTCCGCGAAGACATCGAGGGAGACGGCGAGGCGGCATGCCTCGTGCCAGAAGCGAACGGTTCCGCGCAGAAGTGACTTCATCCTCAGGCGAGCCTCCAAGCGCGAAATCCTGGCCTCGCGCGCGACCGTGCTCGCCCCGGATGCCGTGTTGTGCACTGGTGGCAGCGCCATCCTCAGTTAACGCGCAAAGAGCCATAAAAAAGGCCCTACAACGCAGTTGCAGGGCCTTGATCGTCACGCTCGGGACCGAATCCCGGTGCAAAAGCGCTGTCCGGGCGGCGATACCACCGTCAGAACCTGCGCAATGTGCAGCTCAAAACGACTGGGAGTAGCGGGCGAAGAAGAAGCGATCAATCGGCAGATCCGGATCCACCGCAGATGACGACGAAGTGCCACCCAGGTTGGAGCTGGCGTCATACACGATGCGCGGCTTCTTGTTGAACACATTGTTCGAGCCGACCAGGATCTTGCCCTTCCAAGGCGTCGTGTAGCTGAAGCTCAGGTCGTTATAGACCAGGGCGGACTTGCGGTCCACATCCGTGCCCCAGCTGGCCTTTTCGCCGGGGTTGGAGCATTCAACGGTAGTTGTCCAGCACTGCGTCTTCACGCCTGAATAGAAACGCGTGGCGAACGTTGCACCCCAGTCGCCTTTGCTCCAGTCCAGACCGACGTTGGACTTGAACCGGTAGTACGGGTACTCGCCCGAGTAATCCACCCAGTCCGACGTTGCGGTACTCTTGATCTTGTAGTGGCTAACGTAGCTGCTCTCCGAGCGGATGCCGAACTGGCCATACGCGTTCTTCGGGAGCTTGTAGTTCAGGCCCAGATCAATGCCGGACGCTTCCAACTGACCCAGGTTGGCGTTGCCGCGAGCCAGCGTCGTGACAAGGCCCGTGGAATCGCGCTTGAGCAGCGTGCAGAACGACGGGACGTTGGCCACGTAGCACTGGTTAAGGATGTAGGTCGCCGAAACAGCAGTGATCCGGTTGTTGATCGCGATCTTGTACCAGTCCAGAGAAGCCGTGAGGCCCGGCAGCTCAGAAGGGCTATAAACGATGCCCAGCGTCTTGGTTTTGGCTGTTTCGGGCGTCAACGTTGCATTGCCAGCACCAGCCAGGAACGGAACAGTCGATTGGCCACCGCCGGTGCCCACCGGCGTGCCGCCTTGGTTGAGTTGGCGATAGTTGGCTGGCACACCAGCTGCCAAGCAACGAGCCTTCGTGTCAGCACCTGTGGTCTTGCCGGCCTCGCCATTGACCATGTCGCACGGATCCAGGTAGGAGTCGAACGACTGCGAACCGCCACCGAAGGTGTCTCCCACCGTCGGCGCACGGAAGCCTTCGGCGTAGGTGCCGCGGGTCAGCAAGTCCTTGATCGGCTTCCAGACAAAGCTGGCCTTGCTGTTGGTCGTGCTTCCGAAGTTGCTGTAATCGGAATAGCGCGTGGCGAAATTCAGGTTCAGCTGCTCAGCCAGAAACTGGTTCTTCAAGATCGGCACATTCAGTTCGGCATACGCCTCCTTGACGACGTAACGACCCACCGTGGGATTGCCAGCAAGGTCGGTCGAGAAGCCAGACTGCTCGAACTGGCCCGGGCGGTCATAGCCACGAACCTCGCGACGCTCCAGACCCGCGGCCAGCCCAACCTTGCCTGCGGGCAGGGTGAACAGTTCGCCAGACACGTCGGCCAGGAACGCCTTCACTGTGCTGCCGTAAGTCGCCTGGCCCGTGGACATCACGTAGTCCAGCGCAGCATTGGTAGAGGCAGACGGGCCACCCAGCACATCGAACGGCACACACGCTGCCAGGCCGATGGGATTGGACGGCGTGCCGCACTGAACAACTCCGGAGGAGTTCATGAACGACGGGCCCAGCGCCTTCTTCAAATTCACCAAGTTCAGGTTGCCAGTGCTGACGACCGTGCCGCTGACCTTGCTGTAGTTTGCACCCAAGCTCCAGTTCCAGGCATTGCCGCCCAGCGTCAGGTCGCCCTCGACGTTGCTGTCAAAGTGGAAAGTCTTGTTGTTGTTCGCCGTCACGCGGGGACGCTCAATGGTGCGTCGGTAGACGAACAAATCCTGCCCCTTGCCCGCACCAGCGACCTGGTTGCCGTAGGGGTTGTAATAGCTGTCCTTGTCCAGATAGACGGGGTAGCTGCTCTGAACCAAGCTGTTGAACGGATAGCCGGCAATCTGACGCGCCGAATTGCGGTCCGCGTACATGGCCGTGCTGTTCACACGGACGTCTGGCGTCAGCTCCAGTGTGCCCTTCGTGAAGACGGTTGTCAGCGCCGTGCCCGACTGGAACATCATGTCCTGCGTCGAGTTGTAGAGGTCGGCGGGTGCGCTGGCAAAGGTGTGATAACTGGCCGGGTCACGAGAACTCGAGCCCGTGCCCTGGCCGGACTGGTCACCAGTGTGGTTCAGGATCAGGTTGAAACCGGTTGCCGCGCCGGACGCGCTGACCTGACGAATGCGGCCCCAGGGGCTGGCACCGAGATTGGATGTTGGGTGGTCCGGTCCGTATGTAGTCGACGTGATAGCCCGATCACGCGCCCACACCGGCTCACTCTTGTTGTGGGTGATGCCGAACATCAGCGATGCCTTGTCGCTGTTCGTGCCGAACGCGAAGCTCACATCGTCCTGCTTGCCATCGCCCTTGCCGTTCTGTCCGTGGTAAGCACTGAAGGTACCGCCATCCAGCGACTTCTTCAGAATGATGTTCACGACGCCAGCGATAGCGTCGGAACCGTAAATGGCCGAAGCGCCGTCCTTCAGGACTTCGATGCGATCAATCAGTGCGGACGGCACGGTCGACAGGTCGGTGTAGCCAGCCACGGTTTGCGTCCAGCGCTTGCCGTTCACCAGCACCAACAGGCGCTGCGCACCCAGATTGCGCAAGTTGATGTATTGGCCGCCTTGCTCCCGGTTGGAAGTCAGCACAGAACCCTTCGAGAAGGCAGGCGTGCCAGCCGAGGACATCGAGTTGATGATGTCACCTACGGTCACTAAGCCACTCTTTTGGATGTCTTCCTGAGACATCTTCAAGATTGGCTGGGAGGTTTCGATGTCAATTTGACGGATGCGGGATCCCGTCACCTCGACGCGCTCAATCGATTGAACGGGGGTCGCAGTTTGCGCGTTGGCAAAACTGACCACACTTCCCAGGGCCAGCAGAGCGGCCGCCGAAATCTTGGTGCGTTGGTACATAAATTCTCCGAAGTAAAGGCCGGTAGCCACACAATCCCACACAGCAGACGGCGGGAGCGATCAGCCCCTGCCCCTGTCCTACACGGGTTGGGGCGATTGTGCGAAGGTGCTTTTCGTCACGCCCCCGTACAAATCTCTATGCCCTCCGGCTCCGATGTCGTCCCACTCCGTCAGCCCCGCGCACCTAGAACTAGGGGATCAACGTAAACAATTGTTGTGTAACGATTTTTCTAGATTTGATGGCAATCGCTGACCTCGCGGCATCAGCCTGCATCGGAAAGCCTTCTGCAAGGGTGTTGGCCTAGAACAACACAATGCCCCGCTGGCTGCGAACCATGTCGCGCGGCCAAGACATCACAGGCCATGAAAAGATGGCAGCACCATGAACTCCCCTCTTACAGCGACATCCCCCGCGCTTCGCGAGTCAATTTCCTGCTTTCGCACCGAAATTCTCGTGATCGGCGCCGGCCCAGCCGGCAGCGCCTGCGCGCGCCTGCTGGCCGGTGCAGGCCTGGATGTGCTGCTGGTGGACCAGCACCCGCCGGGGCGCGACAAGACCTGCGGCGACGGGTTGATCCCGGACGCCCACCAGGCGCTGGCCCGGCTGGGCCTGCTGGAGGAGGTCATGCGGCGGGCGCAACCGGTGAGCCATGTGGGCTGCATCGGCCCGCGCGGCGGGCGCATCGACGTGCCCGGCTCGCTGGCCGTGCTGCCTCGGCGTGAGCTGGATGCGCTGCTGCTGCAGGCCGCCCAGGACGCCGGCGCCCGCTTCCAGCAGGCGCGCTTCGAGGCGCCGCTGGAACAGGACGGCCGCGTCGTCGGGGCCCGGCTGAAGCAGGGCGACGGGTGGGTGGAGGTGTCGGCCCGGTGGGTCGTGCTCGCGACCGGCGCCGTGCCCAAGGCGCTGACCGCCGCCGGCATGTGCGAGCGCCACACGCCCAGCGGCGTCGCGCTGCGGGGCTACGTGAAGGCGCCGCAGATGGTCGGCAAGATCCGGTCGCTGGAAGTCGTCTGGGACAAGTCGGTGCAGCCCGGCTACGGCTGGATCTTCCCGGCACCGGACGGCCACTTCAACATCGGCGTCGGCGTGACCGACTCGCACCGGGACCTGAACGGCAAGGGCCAGAAGAAGGACGTCAACCTGCGCGCCATCTTCGACGCCTTCGTCGCCAAGTACGCGCCCGCCGCCGAGCTGATGCGCGTGGGCGAACTGGTGGGTGAACTGAAAGGCGCGCCGCTGCGCTGCACGCTGTCCGGGGCGAAATGGACGCGCCCGGGCCTCATCGTCACCGGTGAGGCCGCCGGCAGCACCTATTCGTTCACCGGCGAGGGCATAGGCAAGGCCATGGAGACCGGCATGCTGGCGGCTGAGGCCATCCTCAGCCATGCGGACGACGCCGCCGCCCGCGCGGCCTACGAGGCCGGCCTGACGGCGCTCAAGCCCAAGTTCGACCTCTACGAACGCGCCAACCGCGTCAACGCCCACCCCTGGCTGGCCGACCTGCTGATCTGGCGCGCCAGGAAGAGCCCGCGGCTGCTCAAGCGCATGAGCGGCGTGCTCAACGAGACCAGCAACCCGGGCAACCTGGTCAGCCTCAAGGGCTTTTCACGCCTGTTCTTCGAGTAGCCGTGGGCTTTGCGGGCCGAGCGCCGGGCCGCTCCCAAGCCGGCCCGCGTTGGGCGATGTGCTGCTTGCGGCTCGATGCCGCAAGCATCGCCGTCCCCTCGGGGGACCGCCCAGTGTTGCGCGCATTCAGCGCCGCAACACTGGGCGAGGGGTGCCTCAAACGCGCTCGACGATCAGCGCGATGCCCTGCCCCACGCCGATGCACATCGTGCACAGCGCGTAGCGGCCGCCGCTCACTTCCAGCTGGTTGATCGCCGTCGTCACCAGGCGCGCACCGCTGGCGCCCAGCGGGTGGCCCAGCGCGATGGCGCCGCCGTTGGGGTTGACGCGGGCGTCGTCGTCCGCCAGCCCCAGGTCGCGCAGCACGGCGAGGCCTTGCGCGGCGAAGGCCTCGTTCAGCTCGATGACGTCCATCTGCGCGAGCGTCAGGCCCGTCAGCGCCAGCACCTTGCGCGTGGCCGGCGCCGGGCCTATGCCCATGATGCGCGGCGCGACACCGGCCGTCGCCATGCCGACGACGCGGGCGCGCGGCTTCAGGCCGTGGCGTGCGGCCTCGGCCTCGCTGGCCAGCAGCAGCGCGCAGGCGCCGTCATTGACGCCGCTGGCATTGCCGGCCGTGACCGAGCCGTCGGGCCTCACGACGCCCTTGAGCTTGGCCAGCGCCTCCAGGCTGGTCTCGCGCGGATGCTCGTCCAGCAACACGCGCACCGGGTCGCCCTTCTTCTGCGGCACCTCGACGGGCACGATCTCGCGCTCGAAGAAGCCGCGCTTCTGCGCCGCGATCGCCTTCAGCTGCGAGGCCAGCGCCATGCGGTCCTGCGCCTCGCGTTCGATGCCGAAGTCGCTGGCGACGTTCTCGGCCGTCTCGGGCATGGCGTCCACGCCGTACTGCGCCTTCATCTGCTTGTTGACGAAGCGCCAGCCGATGGTCGTGTCATACACCGCGTTCGCGCGGCTGAAGGCGCTCTCGGCTTTCGGCATCACGAACGGCGCACGGCTCATGCTCTCCACGCCGCCGGCGATCATCAGCCCGGCCTCGCCGGCACGGATGGCGCGCGCGGCCGTGCCGATGGCATCCATGCCCGAACCGCACAGCCGGTTCACGGTGCTGCCCGGCACGTCAACCGGCAGGCCGGCCAGCAGCGCGGCCATGCGGGCGACGTTGCGGTTGTCCTCGCCGGCCTGGTTGGCGCAGCCGTAGATCACGTCGACCACCTGCGCCCAGTCCACGCCTGGGTTGCGTGCGATCAGCGCCTTGATCGGCAGCGCGCCGAGGTCGTCGGTGCGGATGGAGGACAGCGCGCCGCCGTAGCGGCCGAAGGGCGTGCGGATCGCATCGCAGATGAAGGCTTCAGTAGGCATGTGGACCCCTTGTCCGATGAGTACATCGGCCGATCCCCCGAGGGGATGCCGGGCCGGCTTGCGGCGGCCCGGCGCTCGGCCCGTTATTTCAGGTACGCAGAGACGCGGTAGCGCTCGCCCCGGTGGTGTTGGTCGAGCCGGTCCAGCAGCGCGGCGACGGCGCGGCGGTCCCAGCGGGCCAGCCATTCGAACGGGCCGGCCGGGTAATTGACGCCCAGCTTCATCGCCGCGTCGGCACCGGCCTCGTCGCAGACGCCCTGGCTGACGGCGTCCGCCGCCTCGTTGATGAGCATGGCGATGGTGCGCGCGACGATGAGGCCGGGCACGTCGGCGATGGCGCGCGGCGCCAGGCCCAGCACGGTCAGCCAGGCCGCCGTGGACGGGTCGCCGGCATAGGCGATGTCGCCCGAAGTCGCCAGCGGCAGGTCGAACACCGCCGTGCTGCGCGACAGCTCGGCGGCGCGGCGGCCGTCGGTCAGGCGCAGCTGGCGGCCGTCGATGCGCAGGCCGCTCCAGTCGCTGTCCAGCTCCCGCGCCGCATCGGGCAGCGCGGCGGCGAAACGATCCGCCACCGACCCCTTGCCGTGCACGACGACCTGCGCCGCCGTCGGCTGGGGCGTGACCACGGCCGGCAGCGCAGGCGCGCCCTCGGGGTAACGGTAGAAGCCGCGCCCGCTCTTGCGGCCGAGGAAGCCGGCGTCCACCAGCTCCTGCTGCACCAGGGACGGCGTGAAGCGGCGGTCGAAGAAGTTGGCGGCGAAGACCGAGTTCGTCACGGCGAAATTGGTGTCGTGGCCGATCAGGTCCATCAGCTCGCACGGCCCCATGCGGAAGCCCGCCGCACGCAGGCAGGCGTCGATCAACTCGGGCGCCGCGGCACGGTCCTGCAGCAGCATCAGCGCCTCGGCGTAATACGGCCGGGCGATGCGGTTGACGATGAAGCCGGGCGTGGAGCGCGTGTGCACCGGCGTCTTGCCCCAGTGCGCGGCGAGGTCGAAGACGGCCTGCGCGACGGCCAGGTCGGTGCCCAGGCCGGACACCACCTCCACCAGCTTCATCAGCGGCACCGGATTGAAGAAGTGCATGCCCACCAGCCGCTCGGGCCGCTGCATGCCGCGCGCCAGCGCCGTCACGGAGATGGACGAGGTGTTCGTGGCGATGACGCCTGAAGGCGGCAGCAGCGCCTCCAGCTCGGCGAACAGCGCCCGCTTCACGTCCAGGTTCTCGACGATGGCCTCCACGACCAGGTCCACCGGCGCCATCGCGTCCACCGGCGTGATGCGCGCGAGCGTTGCCTGCGCGGCGTCCACCGTCAGCTTGCCCTTGGCGACGAGGCCGTCGAAGGTCTGCGCCAGCTTGGCCTTGGCGGCCTCGGCCGCGCCGGCCCGGGCGTCGAAGAGGTCCACGGCATGGCCGGCCTGCGCGGCCACCTGGGCGATGCCGGCGCCCATCAGGCCGGCCCCCACGACGAGGATGCGGGAATCGTTCAGAGTCATTCGGCGGAGGTCCAGTGGGGCTTGCGCTTGCCGAGGAAGGCGGCGAAACCCTCGCGGGCCTCGGCCGTCGTGCGCACGCGGGCAATGGTTTGGGCGGTCAGCTCGCGCACCTCGGCCGTGACGGAGCCGGGGGCGAGTCGCGCATAGAGCTGCTTGATCTCGGCCTGCGCCTGCGGGCCGCAGGCGAGCAGGTCGGCCAGCATGGCGTCGACGGCGGCGTCCAGCCCGTCGGCCGGCACCACCTGCTGCACCAGCCCCACGCGCTGCGCCTCGGCGGCACCGATGCGGCTGGCGGTCAGCGCCAGGCGTCGCGCCTCGCGCAGCCCGACCGCGTTGACCAGGTGCGGGCCGATGACGGCCGGCAGGATGCCCATGCGCGCCTCGCTGACCGAAAAGCTGGCGGCGTCGGACGCGACGGCCATGTCGCAGGCGCACACCAGGCCCACGCCACCGCCGAGCGCGGCGCCCTGAACTCGCGCGACGGTGGGCTTCGGCGCCTCGGCGATGCGCGCCAGCATGGCCGAGAAGCGGCGCGCGTCGGCGAGGTTGTCGTCCTGCGACGCGGCGGCGGCGCGCTGCATCCACTGCAGGTCCGCGCCGGCACTGAAGTGCTTGCCGGCGCCGGCCAGCACGATGGCGCGCACGCTGTCGTCGCCACCCAGCAGCTCGAAGGCGGCGTCCAGCTCGGCGATCAGCGCCTCGTCGAAGGCATTGAACACGGCCGGGCGGTTCATCGTCAGCACGGCCACGCCGTCGGCGCGGCGCTCGAGGTCGAGGGAAGTCCAGGCAGGCATCCCGGCATTCTGCACTTTTCCCGACCGAGCGGTCGGCTCAGCCATTCATGCGCCCGGGACCGCCGTTCGCCGCATGGCGCAGCGTGGGGCCGGCAGCGCCACCTAGACTCGCCCGCCATGCCGTCCCTGCTCGACACCCTGCATTGCCGCCAGTGGTTCTACCCCGGGCCGATCCGCGTGTTCACGCCGGAGGAAATGGCCAAGGCGGGCATGCAGCCCTGGCCGGTGGCGGTGGACAGCTATGTCGCGCTGAACCTGGTCACCATGCTGCCCGCGCTGCTGTTCACGCGGCAGGGCACCGGCTGGGCCACGGCGCTGATGTGGTGGGGCTTCTGGTGCGCGCTGGCCCTTGTGACGCTGGCGTTGTCGCGCCTGCTGTGGCGCCATCCCACGCGCCGGCGGCTGAACCTGTACTGCTACGGTACCGCAGTGGCGGTGCTCGCCGTCGCGCTGGGCCTGATTCACCAGGGCGAACGCGACTGGGTGCAGCGCGAGAACATCACCTTGATCGCCGCCATGACGGGGGTGCTCAGCGCCTGGTGGATGCTGACGGTGTTCCGCGTGCAGCAGATCGAGGCGCGGCTGCGCGAGCTGGCCGACCAGGACGCCGCGCTGCGCCTGCAGACGCGCCTGGCCGCCGCGCAGATCCAGCCGCATTTCCTGTTCAACACGCTGGCCTCGCTGCAGCACTGGGTGGACACCGGCGACGCCCGCGCCGCGCCGCTGCTGCGCGACTTCACGGCCTACCTGCGCGCCACGCTGCCGATGTTCGAGCGCGAGCTGCAGCCGCTGGCCGACGAGGTCGAGATGGTGCGCCGCTACCTGGCCATCATGCAGGCGCGGCTGGGCGCGCGGCTGGGCTTCACCCTCGACGTGCCGGCAGGCTTGCAGGCCCAGGTGCCGCCGGGCATCGTGCTGACGCTGGTGGAGAACGCCATCGCCCATGGTGTCGAGCCGCAGCTGCGCGGCGGCCAGGTCGCCGTCGCTGCCCGGCACGACGGCGCGCAGCTGGTGCTGACGGTGCACGACGACGGCCCCGGCCTCGCGCCCGGCTGGGCCGAAGGCGTCGGCCTGGCCAACACGCGCCGGCGCCTGGTGAACGCCTGCCCCGCCGCGACGCTGACGCTCACCGACGCCCACCCCGGCTGCACCGCCACCCTGACGATCCCGACCCCATGACACCGACCACCGCCCTGATCGCCGACGACGAGGAAGCGCCCCGCGAACAACTGCGCGCCGCGCTGGCCCGCCTGTGGCCGGCGCTGGACATCGTGGCGGCCAGCAGCAACGGCGCCGAAGCCTGGGACGACTGCCTGGCCTTCGAGCCGGCCATCGCCTTCCTGGACATCCGCATGCCCGGCCTGACCGGCCTGGAGGTCGCGCGCCGGCTGTCGGCGCTGGCCGCGCCGCCGCTGATCGTCTTCGTGACGGCCTTCGACGACCATGCGCTGGCCGCCTTCGATGCCGGCGCGCTGGACTACGTGCTCAAGCCCGTGGACGACGAACGCCTGGCGCAGACGCTGGCCCGGCTGCGCGCGCGGCTGGCCCAGCCGGCGCCCGACACGTCGGCGCTGCAGCGCCTGCTCGCCGGCCTGGCCAGCCCGCGCGCAGCGACGCGTCCCATCCAGGCCAGCGTGGGCCGCGAGGTGCTGCTGATCCCGCCCGAGGAGGTCGTCTACTTCGAATCCGACCAGCGCTACACCCGCGTCGTCCACCAGGGCGGCGACGCGCTGATCCGCACGCCGCTGCGCGAGCTGCTGGCCCAGCTCGACCCCGACCAGTTCTGGCAGATCCACCGCAGCGTGCTCGTCAACAGCCGCTGCATCGCCCGCGCCATCCGCATCGACGAGGGCACGATGGTCGTCACGCTGCGCGGGCGCGACGAGAAGCTGCCCGTGTCGCGGCAGTTCCAGGCCCTGTTCAAGGGTCAGTGAGCCGTCGCCCTGGGCAAACCCGGGGGGTGACAGCGCGGCGTGTTACCAACAATCCGCGCCATCCCAGACGCCCCTGCTCCTTGGGGCCGCACACCCAGGACCGACGCCGCCATGCCCAGCCCACTGCCCAGCCCGCGCTTCGACCATTTCTACCGCTACGACGAGCTGACGGCACTGCTGTTCGCCTACGCCGAGGCCCGGCCCAACCTCGTGTCGGTGCGCTCCATCGGCAAGAGCTTCGAGCAGCGCGACATCTGGGTGGTCGTCGTCACCAACCTGGCCAGCGGCATGGACGTGGACAAGCCGGCGATGTGGATAGACGGCAATATCCACGCCGCCGAGCTGACGGCCTCCACCACCTGCCTGTACTACCTGCACCAGCTGCTGAGCCTGCACGGCGGCACGTCCACGGAATCGGCCCAGGTCAACCGCCTGCTCGATACGCGCACGCTGTACATCGTGCCGCGCCTGAACCCCGACGGCGCCGAGCTGGCGCTGGCCGACCGGCCACGCCACATCCGCAGCTCCACGCGGCCCTACCCGTACACCGAGGAGCCGGTCGACGGCCTGACGCAGGAGGACATCGACGGCGACGGCCGCATCCTGACCATGCGCGTGCCCGACCCGCACGGCGGCTACAAGAAGCACGCCACCGAGCCGCGCCTGATGGTGGCGCGCGAGCCGGGCGAGTCCGGTGGCGAGTACTACCGGCTCATCCCCGAAGGCTTCATCAAGAACCATGACGGCCTGACCGTGCGGCTGAACCCCGACCGCGAGGGACTGGACCTGAACCGCAACTTCCCCGGCGAATGGCGCCAGGAGTTCCAGCAGCTCGGCGCCGGCCCCTACCCGACCAGCGAACCCGAGGTGCGGGCCATGGTGGAGTTCATCACCGGCCACCCCAACATCGGCGCGGCGATCAGCTACCACACGCACAGCGGCGTGATCCTGCGCCCCTGCGGCACGCGCAGCGACAAGGACATGACGCCCGAGGACCTGTGGACCTTCCAGCGCTTCTCGGCGCTGGGCGAGAAGCACAGCGGCTACCCCGCCGTCAGCATCTACGAGGAGTTCCGTTACCACCCCAAGGACGTCATCACCGGCACGCAGGACTGGGTCTACGAGCACCTGGGCGCGCTGTTCTGGGTGGTGGAGCTGTGGTCGCCCAACAAGGAAGCCGGCATCGAGGGCTACAAGTGGATCGACTGGTTCCGCGACCACCCGGTGGAGGACGACCTCAAGCTGCTGAAGTGGAGCGACGAGCACTGCGGCGGCCAGGCCCACGTGGACTGGACGCCGTTCCAGCATCCGCAGCTGGGCGCCGTGGAGATCGGCGGCTGGGACAAGATGAACTACTGGCGCAACCCGCCGCCCGCCCTGCGCGAGCGCGAGGCGGCGCGCTTCCCGGCCTGGATGACGCAGATCGCGATGAGCCTGCCGCGGCTGGAGCTGGTGCGCACCGAGGTGCGCGCGCTCGGCCCCGACACCTGGCGCGTGCGCCTGGCCGTGGCCAATGCCGGCTACCTGCCGGCCTACGTGACGCAGCGCGCGCTGGAGCGCAAGACCGTGCGCGGCGTGATGTTCGAGATCCACCTGCCCGCCGGCGACCCGACGGTCAGCCTGGTCAGCGGCAAGGAGCGCATGGAAGGCCCGCAGCTCGAAGGCCATGCGCCCAAGCAGAGCCAGCTCGCCTTCCTGCCGGCCAGGCAGATCACCAGCGACCGCGCGGTGGGCGAATGGGTCGTGCGCGCGCCGGTGGGGACGCGGCTGGCGCTGTCGGCCAGCGCCGAGCGCGCGGGCGTGGTGCGCACGGAAGTCGTGCTCGACTGAGGGCCGAGGGCGGAAGGCCTCAGGCGGCCTTCTGTTCCAGCACGTAGTTCGCGCCGTCGTACTGGCCCAGCTTCTCCACCAGCAGCGGCAGGCACTCGGCCAGCTCGTCGTGCAGCGTGAACGGCGGGTTGGCGATGAACATGCCGCTGCCCAGCATGCCCAGCCCCTTGCCGTCCGGGCGGTCGGCGGGCGCGGCCACCGTCAGCCGGACATGCAGCCAGCCCTTCTTGGCCGCAGCGTCGGCACTGCCCTTCAGGCGCGCCGCGAGCTGGGTCGATTCCAGCAGCTGCAGCTGCGGATACCAGACCATGACGACCGTGTCGGGCGCGCGCTCCAGCGCCTCGCGCAGCGCCGCCAGCACCTTGCCGTAGTCGCTCTTGATCTCGTAGGACGGGTCCATCAGCAGCGCCGCGCGGCGCGTGGGCGACGGCAGCTCGGCCTTGATGGCGGCAAAGCCGTCGGTGTCGCGCACCTGGGTCTGCGCCCGGGTGTCGAGGTAGCTGGCGAGGATGCGGTGGTCGGTGGAGTGCAGCTCGTAGGCGCGCAGCCGGTCGGTCTCGCGCAGCAGCAGGTTGGCGATGGCCGGCGAGCCCGGGTACTGGCGCAGCTGGCCGTCGGGGTTGAAGGCGCGCACCAGGTCGATGTAGTCGGCCAGCGGCGCGGGCAGGTCCTTGCGGTCGTAGAGCCGGGCGATGCCTTCGCCATACTCGCCCTTCTTCTGCGCGTAGCGGCCCTCGACCGAGTAGCCGCCGGCGCCGGCATGGGTGTCGATCAGCGTGAAGGGCTTGTCCTTTTCGGCCATGTAGCGCAGCACGCGGGTCAGCACCAGGTGCTTGAGGACGTCGGCATGGTTGCCGGCATGGAAGGCGTGGCGGTAGGCGAGCATGGGGGGGATTGTCGCTAACACACCCCCCATCAACCCCGCACAACCCGGGAAAGTGCCGCGAGGCTAGCCTTGCGGCTGTCGCTTTCCACCCCATATCGCCCGCATGCCTACTCTTTTCGACCCCGTCCGCTTCGGCGACATCCAGCTCGCCAACCGCGTCGTCATGGCGCCGCTCACCCGCAACCGCGCCCCGGCGCAGACGCCGCATGCGCTGCAGGTCGAGTACTACCGCCAGCGCGCCGGGGCCGGCCTCATCATCACGGAAGCCACGCAGATCCGTCCCGACGGCCAGGGCTATTTCGACACGCCCGGCATCCACACGCCCGAGCAGATCGCCGGCTGGAAGCAGGTGACGGACGCCGTGCATGCCGAGGGCGGCAAGATCGTCGTGCAGCTCTGGCACGTGGGCCGCATCTCGGTGAACAGCCTGCAGCCGGGCGGCCAGGCGCCCGTGTCGTCCACGAACCGCGCCGCCAAGACGCGCACCTACGCCGCCCACGGCGAGCTGGTGCCGACCGCGGTGCCGCGGGCGCTCGCGACCGACGAGCTGCCGCAGCTGGTGGCCGACTACGCGCAGGCCGCGAAGAACGCCATCGCCGCCGGCTTCGACGGCGTGGAGGTGCACGGCGCCAACGGCTACCTGCTGGAGCAGTTCCTGCGCGACAGCGCCAACGATCGCAGCGACGCCTACGGCGGCTCCATAGAGAACCGCGCGCGGCTGCTGGTCGAGGTGATGACGGCCGTGGCCGGCGCCATCGGCGCGGGCCGCACGGCGCTGCGCCTGAGCCCGGTCACGCCGGCCAACGACATCGGCCAGGACAGCGACCCGCAGGCGCTGTTCAACCACGTGGCGGACCGGCTCGCGCCGCTGAAGCTGGCGTTCCTGGAGGTCGTCGAAGGCGCCACCGGCGGCCCGCGCGACAACGCGCCGTTCGACTACGACGAGCTGCGCCGCCGCTTCGCCGGCCCCTACATCGCCAACAATGGCTACGACCGCCAGATGGCGCTGGACGCCGTCGCCAGCGGCCATGCGGACGCGGTGGCCATTGGCCGGCCGTTCATCGCCAACCCCGACCTGGTCGAGCGCATCCGTGACGACCTGCCCTGGGCGGCGCCGCAGAAGGAGACCTTCTACGGCGGCGGCGCCGAGGGCTACACGGACTACCCGGCCGCGCGCCAGGCGGCCTGAGCCCGTTCACCCGCCGGCCGCGGCCCGCTGCCGCGCCGGCACCCGCGTGTCCAGCGGCTTGACGCGGTAGCCGGGTTCGAAGCGGCAGGTCGAGCCCAGCGTCGCCTGGGCCTTCTCGCAGCCGGCGGCGATGCTGTCGGCTGTCGGCTTCTTCCCCTGCGTCGTCCAGGCCGACAGCGCTTCCAGCAGCGCGGCGTAGGTCGGGTCGCTGAGGTAGCTGTGCTCGCGGTCGCCGGTGTAGGTCTGCACCAGCGTGTCGGCATGCCCGGCTGCGGCCATGGTGCGGCCGAAGCTGTCCTGCAGCTCGACCATGGCCGTCGGGTCGTGGATGGCGTGCACGGTCAGCACGGGCACGCTGATCCGGCCGGTCAGGTCGGCGTCCGCCGCCAGTGTCGCCACGGCCTGCAGGTCGGCGGCGTAGCGCAGCACGCCGGCGTTCAACGCCGCGTCATCGGCCGAGCCGCTGTAGACCGCGCCGATGTTGCCGAACGGGCTGGCGCCGCCGGTGCGCTTTTGCGTGATGTCCTGGAAGTGCCAGGTGGCCCAGTGCAGGTGCGACACGATGCTGCGCTCCGGGATGCGGATCACGTCGACGATGGTTTTGACCCGGGCGCTCTGCGCCGGCGTGCGCTCGGCGGCGGGCTTGTCCAGGCCCAGGCAGGCGTCGATGCGCTGGTTCAGCTCCGCCGCCTTCAGCGCCGAGTGGGCCGGCAAACCGATGTTCAGCGGGTATTGCGGCTCGCTGGCCAGCGGGTGGTTGTGGCACAGGGATTGGTAGACGACGCGCAGGTCCAGCCGGAAGTCGTAGCTGCGCGTGCCGCCGCCCAGCACGCCGGAGGTCAGCAGCACGGCGTCGTAGGCCTTGTTGGCCGCGAACAGTTCCGCCCCTTTGGCGGCCACGCTGGCACCCCAGGACTGGCCGTGCAGGTAGACATGTTTCGGCTTGGCGACCTGCGCGATGAACAGCTGGCGCAGCCGCTCGGTGTCCTGTGCCGCAGCCGTGACGGCCACGCCGCCCTGGCGGTAGCTGGACGCCGCCCAGGCATAGCCCAGCCGGGGCATGACGGACCAGCGCTCCAGGTCCTCGGCGACGCGCCGGGCCGTGGGCGCGCCGAGGAAGGGGCCGCCGTGCGCATGCAGGACGAGATCGCCATTCCAGGGGCTGGGCAACGCGATCAGGTAGTAGGCCCCAGCGCTGTCCTGCCCCGCGAGGCACTTCGTCGTGTTGCCGACGCCTGCTGGGCAAGGCACCACCTGTGGCGCCGCTTCGGCCGGCATCTGCGGGTCGGCTGCTGCGCCGAACGCCCACCCCACCAACGCCCACGCCACACCCGCTCGCCTGCTCGTCATCCGCCGCTCCTGATGCTGTTTGGAATCGGGGCAGACCTTAGTGACCGGATCCCATACCGTCAAATAGACTGAATTTCATGAATTCAGACGTTTGAAGTATGGACCTGCGACACCTGCGCTACTTCGTGACGGTGGCCGAGACCGGCCACATGACGCGCGCCGCCGGGCTGCTGGGCATGCAGCAGCCGCCGTTGAGCCAGCAGATCAAGGCGCTGGAGCAGGAACTGGGGTTCACGCTGCTGCATCGCCACCCCAAGGGCGTGAGCCTGACCGATGGCGGCCGGCAGTTCCTCGACGAAGCCCGACGGCTGCTGCGCGACTTCACCGACATGCGGGACCGCATGGAGCGCCTGGCGGGCGGCCATTACGGCCTGCTGACCATCGGCTTCACCAGTTCGGCCGGCGCCCATGCGTTCACGCCCGCAGTGCTGCGCTCGTGGCGCCGCGAGCAGCCGGGCATCGCGCTGACGATGACGGAGGACAACGCCGCCGGGCTGATCGAGGCCATCACCAAGGACCGGCTGCACTGCGGGCTGCTGCGCGTGCCGGTCTCCAGGCCGGAAGGCGTCAGCTTCGAGACGCTGCTGTCGGAGCCCGCACTGCTGGCGCTGCCACTGGACCACCGGCTGGCCGGCTTGCCGCAAGCCGCCACCGCGCCCGTGCCGCTGGGCGAACTGGATGGCGAGGACCTCATCCTCGTGCGTCGCCCCGGCGCGCCGGGCCTGTACGCCAACCTGCTGGCCTTGTGCGAGCGCGACGGCGTCAAGCCGCGCAGCTGCATCGAGGTGGAGCGCATGATGATGAACCTCAATCTGGTGGCGGCGGGCGCGGGCATCTCCATCGTGCCGGCGTCCATGCGCGGCATCCACGCTGCCTCGGTCGTGTTCAGGCCGCTGGCAACGGCCGCGCAGGTCGAGGCGCCGCTGACGCTGGCCTACCGCACCGAGGACCCGGCCGGGCCGACCGCGGCGTTCATCGCGCTGGCCCGTCGCATCGCAGGGTCGTTCACCGATGCCTGAATCCGGCGATGCGTAGGCGCACGCTGCTCCTGTTCGGCAGCGGCCTGGGCAGCGCCGCCGCCGCATCAGGCCCGGCCGAACCGTGGCCACGGCGCCCCATCCACCTCGTGGTCGCCTACCCGCCCGGCGGCGTCAGCGACGAGACGGCGCGGCGGCTGGCACACTTCATGAGCGCGCGGCTGGGCGTGCCCGTGCTCGTCGAGAGCCGCCCGGGCGCCGGCGGCATGGTGGCGCTGGAGTGGCTGTCCCACGCCGCGCCCGATGGCCACACGCTGGCCTATTGCGCCATCTCACCGCTGGTCTTCGCGCCCGCCGCCAGGCCCACGGGCAAGCCTGCCGCGTTCCCGCTGTTCGGCATCGTGCCCGTCGTCAGCCTGATGGACACGCCGGTGCTGGTACTGGCGCACCCGTCGTTCAAGCCATCGACCTTTGCCGAGATGATCGCCGCAGCACGGGCCGCGCCCGGCCGGCTGCGCTGGGCCACGTCGGGCCACGCGACCGTGGGCCACCTCGTGCTGGCACAGGTGCGAGCCGCCGCGGGCGTGGACATCATCCACATCCCCTACAAGGGCGGCGGGCAGCAGTTGACCGACGCGCTGGGCGGGCAGTTCGAGTTGCTGTCGTCCAACGTCGCCGCGCAGCAGCTGCAGTTCGTCCGCGAGGGCCGGCTGAAGGCGCTGGCCATCGGCGCGCCGGCCCGGCTGCCGGTGCTGCCCGGCGTGCCGACGCTGGCGGAGCTGGGCTACCCGGCCGCCAACTTGGTCTCGACCTTCGGGCTGTTCGCCCCGCGCGGCACGCCGCCGGCACCGCTGCGGGTGATCAACGCGGTCGTCAACGAAGCGCTGCATCAGCCAGAGTTCCGCTCCCGGCTGCTGGACGTCAGCAACCTGCCGACCGGCGGCAGCGCAGCGGACTTCCTGGCGCGCATCACCAGGGAGCACGACCGTGCGCTCATGGCGCCTGCCGACTGACCGGCGCCGCCATTCATATTCAAATCATATGAAAAACGCCATCGTCAGATATTTGACGACTGGCACCGGTCTCCCTACCGTTCGGGCCGTTCCAGACGCATTCCCAAAACAACGGAGACACCCCATGCACAAGCGCCTTCTCGCGCTGGCCCTGGCGACCTCGCTGGCCACGCTCGCCGGTCCGGCCCTCGCGGCCGACCCCATCAAGATCCTGTTTGTCGGCAACAGCTACACCTTCGGCCGCGTCGACCCGGTGATGAGCTACAACGCCGCCGCCGTGCACGACCTGACGGCCGGCTTCAACGCCATCAACCCGAGCGGCACCAACAGCTATCCCATCGGCACGCCGGGCCAGGGCAGCTTCGAGCAGCACCCGTGGGGCGGCGTGCCGGGCATCTTCAAGAAGATGACCGACGAGGCCGGCCTGAACTACGACGTGTCGCTGTCCACGCGCAACGCCGCTTCGCTGCGCGGCCAGTTCCTGGACACGGCCAACTCGGACTGGAAGCTGCGCGAGAACGTCGCCACGCAGAAGTGGGACGCCGTCGTGCTGCAGGAGCAGAGCGACGCTGCGCTGCCGGCCGGCCGCGGCAAGAACGCCAACCTGGCGGCGTTCAACGCCTACGCCAACCAGTTCGAGAAGTTCATCCACAACGGCGCCGCGCAGACCTACACCGAGACGCAGCTGTACGGCAGCCTCGCCGCCTGCATGGCCACGGGCCTGTCGCAGGGCAGTTGCAACACGACGCGCAACATCGCCGCCAACCCCAACGCCAGCGCCAACACCAAGGTCTACCTGGAGCAGAGCTGGGCGCGGCCCGACATGGTCGAGGCGCACAAGATCACGACGCCCGACATCACCAGCGCCGACGGCCGCCCCATCGTCGACACCAGCAGCGCCGGCGGCAACGCGACGCTGTACTACAACACGCTGGCCGAGATGACGGCCGACCTGCACAACGCGTTCTACAACCGCGCCGCGACCAACCCGGGCTTCGCCGGCGTCGTGCCGGTGGGCGATGCGTTCCAGCTTGCCGTCAACCAGGGCCTGGCGCAGGGCAGCGGCTTCTATGGCGCCGACGGCACCTTCGTCGAAGGCGCGACCGGCCAGCTCAACCTGTGGTGGCTGGACCGCACGCATGCCAGCAAGTACGGCAGCTACCTGTCCGCGCTGACGCTGTTCGGCAGCATCACGGGCCTGGACCCGCTGGGGCTTGGCGCCGCCGAGCAGGCCGCCATCGACCTGGGCATCGATTCGGCCACGGCGCTGGCGCTGCAGCATGTGGCCAGCGAGCAGCTCGGCTTCACGACCGCCGTGCCCGAGCCGCAGACGCTGGCGCTGATGCTGGCCGGCCTGGGCCTGGTCGCCGTCAGGACTGGAAGGCGCCGGGCTGACGCGCCGGCCCGCTGAGCGCGACCGTCGTGTGCGGGTGGCGGTATTCGCGCGACGGCATCAGCCGCACGCCGCCGCCCTCGCCCGCATCCACCGCCTTGCCGCGCAGCGCGGAGCCGGGCTTGAGGCGGAAGTCCTCGCGTGCGGCGCGCACGAACTCGTCCCAGTCGGCCGCGAAGTTGGCCTGCCGTTTCCAGTAGCCGTCCGCCGCCAGCTTGGGCCCGCCGACGAACAGGTTGTTCACCAGCGCCACCTCGGCCTGCTGGGCCTTCACGCGCAGCCAGATGCCACCGCTGGGGAGCTGGTCCACCAGCGTGTTGTTGACGAGGTAGAGCGCCTGCTTCTCCCACGTCGCCCCCTCGGCGCCGAAGGAGATGACGTGCGGGTTCTCCGTCGTCGAGCTCTGCATGATGAGGTTGCCCATGACGACGGCGACGCCGCCATTGGGGAACTCCAGCTCGTAGCTGGCGCGCCCGCCGATCTCATCGCTCAGGCGGTTGTAGAGGATGTGGTTGAGCGCCGCACGGCTTTTCAGCAGATGGCCCAGCATGCCGTGGTGGAAGTAGCTGCCGCTGACGGCCAGGCGCTTGATCGCGCCGACGTACAGGTTGTGCGTCAGCCCTGCGCGCGGCAGGATGGTGCCGAAATCGCAGTCGACGATGTCCAGCTCGATGCCTTCGTCGTTGGCCGTCATCAGGCCGTTCTCGTTGTCGCGGAACCCGCAGTCCACCAGCGTCAGCGAGCCCGCCTCCAGCCGGATGCCCGCGCCGTTGCGGTCGGGCACCGCGCACCCCATGAAGTCGAAGCCCTCGATGCGCTGGCGCCGGCCACGCGTGACGAAGATGGCCTTGCCCTGCGCGTGTGCGCCGGCCGCCACCATCTGCACGCGCCCGCCGACCGCGCGCAGCGTCAGCTCGTGCTGCGGCCACGTGGCGACGTCGGCGACGTACTCGCCCGCATCCACCTCGATGAGCATGCCGTCCCTGGCCTGGCGTGCCGCGGCCGCGAGCGTCTTCACGGCGCGCCGGGGGCCGACCTGAAGCACCGGCCCGGCATGCGCGGCGAGCGGCATCCAAGCCGCTGCGGCAAGCAGTTCGCGACGCCGCGTCATGCCTTCCTCATCCGGGCCTTGAACAGCTCGACGACGCCCACCTCGCGCGCGCCCGGCCGCAGCTCGAAGGCCTCGCCCGCCGTGACCGTGCCCTCGCGTTTCACGGCCAGGTAGAAGCCGCAGTAGCCGCTCTGCACCATCAGCTTGGCGGCCTGGCCGAAGCCCATGTGCGCCGCGAACTTGAAGCACGGGTAGCGCGGCTCGGAGACGATGAGCTCGCAGTCCGCAAAGCGCAGCACGTCACCCAGCCAGACCTTGCTTTCCAGCAGGCCGGTGATCGTCAGGTTCTCGCCGAGGTCGCCCGGCTGCAGGTCGCCGGCAACCTGGGCCTGGCCCCGCACCGTGGACCAGAACGCGTAGTGCTCCTGCGGGTAGGCGTACACCGCCTTGGCCAGCCCGCCGTGCACGGTCGAGTCGGCCTGCTCGTCGCCTGCCAGGCCGAGCGGCCCGACGGCCACGGCACCCGCGCGGCTGCGCTTGCGGATGGCCGAGTCCAGGGGCTGGCCGGAGGTCACGACGAAGTGTTCGACGCGGGCGGTGTTCACGCTGACGACTTGCATCAGCGCATTCTCACGCTTGAGGTACGGTAGGGGCCTCGGCCTACAGGGGTGTTCGTGGCACTCATCTAGGCTTCTGAAACGATTCGTGAGAGGGGACGCATGATTGCACTGGACAGTGGCGCCAGGTTGTGGGCAGGGCTGGTGGTCACGCCATCCAGCGCACTGATGTTCATCGTTGGCGTGCTGCTGGCCGGTGCGCTGGTCGGCGAGTTCATTGCCGCCACGACGCGCCTGCCGCGCGTGGTGGGCTACACATTGGCGGGCTTCGTCGCGGCGGCGTTCGGGCATGGCGTGACGATGCCGCTCAGCGGTGCCGCGCAGGTCGTCACCGACCTGGCACTCGGGCTGCTGCTGTTCGAGATCGGCGCCCGCGTGCACCTGCGCTGGCTCAGGCGCAACCCGGGCCTGGCGCTCACCAGCGTCGCCGAGGCCTTGCTGAGCGCAGTCGCGGTCGCGGCCGTGCTGCGCCTGTTCGACGTCGGCTGGCAGACCGCCATCGCCTGCGCCATCATCGCGATGCCCGCGCCGGCCGCCGTGTCGGGCCGCGTCGCGCTGGAGCTGGGCGCCGCGGGTCAGGTCACCCAGCGCGCCTCGGTGCTGACGGCGCTGAACACCTTGTACGCCGTCGTCGCACTGACCTTGATGCGCACCTGGTGGGCGGCGGACGATGGCCGCAGCCTGTCACAGGCGCTGGCGGGCCTGTCCATCTCCATGCTGACGACGGTCGGCCTGGCCGCGTTGCTGGCGGTGGCGGTCTTTCTTGCCGCGCGCCGGCTGGACCTGCGCAACGAGAGCGCGGCGCTGCTGGTGTTCGGCCTGGTCGCCTTCGCCATCGTGGCGGCGCGCGCCATCGGCGTGTCCACGCTGCTGATGCCGCTGCTGGCGGGCCTGCTGCTGCGCAACACGAGTGAGCGGCCCTGGGTGTGGCCGCGCCACTTCGGCACCTCGGGCGGCGCGCTGGTGCTGATGCTGTTCGTCATCGTCGGCTCGGCCTGGTCGCCCAAGATCCTGGTGGCCGGCGGCTTCGCGGCGCTGGCGCTGCTGGCCGCGCGCTTCATCGCCAAGACCGTCGCCATCGTCGCACTCGCGCCCATGGCCAAGGCCAGCTGGCGCCAGGGCCTGGCACTGTCGATCTCGATGACGCCGCTGTCGGCCACGGCGCTGGTCATGCTCAGCGAGCTGATGCGTGCCGAACCCGAACTGGCCGCGGGCGCGGTGCCCATCATCCTGGCCAGCATCGCCGTGCTGGAACTCGCGGGGCCCATCGCGGTGCAGATCGCGCTGCGCCTGGCCGGTGAGCTGCCGCCGCCGCAACGACGCCAAAAGAAGGAGGGCCGTTGATGAGCCTGGGCGCATTCTCAAAATCGCAGCCGCTGACGCTGGGCGTCGAGCTGGAACTGCAGATCGTCAACACCGACGACTACGACCTCGCGCCCGTGTCGGGCGACCTGCTGCGCCTGATGGAAAAGCGCAGCATCCCCGGCAACGTGACGCCCGAGATCACCAGCAGCATGATCGAACTGTCGACCGGCGTGTGCACCGGCTTCGGCCAGGTGCTGTCGGAGCTGGGCCAGATCCGCGATGCGCTGGTGGACTGTGCCGAGCAGCTCGACGTGAGCCTGTGCGGCGGCGGCACCCATCCCTTCCAGCACTGGAAGCGCCAGCGCATCTTCGAGACGCCGCGATTTCACGAGCTGTCGTCGCTGTACGGCTACCTGTCCAAGCAGTTCACCATCTTCGGCCAGCACGTGCACATCGGCTGCCCGAGCGCCGACGAGGCGCTGGTGCTGCTGCACGGCATGAGCCGCTTCATCCCGCACCTGATCGCGCTGGCCGCGTCGTCGCCTTTCGTGCAGGGCGAGGACACCGGCTTCGACTCGGCGCGGCTGAACTCGGTGTTCGCCTTCCCGCTGTCCGGCCGCGCGCCGTTCGTGCAGACCTGGGCCGACTTCCAGACCTATTTCACCAAGATGACCCGCACCGGCGTCGTCTCGGGGATGAAGGATTTCTACTGGGACATCCGCCCCAAGCCCGAATTCGGCACCATCGAGGTCCGCGTGCTGGACACGCCGCTGACCATCGAGAAGGCCGCGGCCATCGCCGGCTTCATCCAGTGCCTGGCGCGCTGGATCACGGTCGAGAAGCCGTTCAAGCTCAGCGAGGACGACTACCTGCCCTACACCTTCAACCGCTTCCAGGCCTGCCGCTTCGGCCTGGACGGCACCTTCGTGGACCCCGAGACCGGCGAACACCGCGTGCTGCGCGACGACCTGATTGCCGTGCTCGCCAAGCTCGACACCCATGCCGGCGACCTGCGCGCTGAAGCCGCGCTGCAGTACCTGCGCCGCGAGATCACCGGCGCAGGCATAGGCGCGGGCAACGACGCGACCTGGCTGCGCCGCATCGAGGCGGACCATCAGCTGCTGCCCGAGGTGGTGCGGCGCGCGTCCAAGCGCTGGCACGGGCGCTGACATCCGTGACGGCATGGCAGGAGGCCTGGCGCCGCTGACGCCGGCGCGCGCGCCCCGCAGCCGGCATGCGCAACCGGGCGTTCAGTCCCGAAGTCCGCGCCGCCACACCCGGTCGGCGGCCTCGAACACCGAGCCGCCTTCCAGTACCGCCGGGCTCTCGGTCAGCGCCAGCCAGACCAGCGTGTCGTGGTGGCTGCCCGGGATCAGCGCGGCGGAGCGCTCCTTGACGAGCCAGGCATGCAGCCGGACATACAGCTCGGGGTGGTGCTCGCGCGTCCACGCCAGACCCACCAGATCGCCATAGCCTTCCTCCCGCCGCGTCGAGCGCATGTCCAGCCATGCCTGGCGCAGGTCCGCGCTGAGGCTCTCCGGCACCCGCGCCGCGACGAAGCCGGCCGGCATGCTGTACCAGGCGCCGTCCAGATAGCGGCGGCAATGGCCCAGCTCATGCGCGGCCATCAGCTCCAGCGCCGCAGCTCGCAGTGTCGGGTCGAGGGCATCCACCTGCCGCTGGACCTCCGGGTTGCCGCGCATCGACAACACCAGCTTGCATCGCCCGTCGACGAACCCCAGCGCCATCGGCGCCTCACCGGGCGCGTCCTGTGGCTGCACGACCAGGTCGAGGGGCAGCGCGAGCACGCTGCGCGCGTGCTGGACGACAGGCGCCATGGCCTGCAGCCAACGCGTCTCCAGCGGCGTCAGGTCTGCGGCGGGCGCGCCTTGCGTCGACGCGACAGACAGCGCGGCCAGGGCGATGGACAGGTGACGCAGCACGGCAAGACTTTCGTTGCCCTGCATCTTGGACGCGCGCACGCCGCTACACCTCAGGACTGGACAGGCCGAACGTGAACTAAGAGACCTGAAGCGCGTGCGTTACATCGCAATCGTGATAAATGGAGCCGCTTGAGTCGCCGAGCACCACGGCCAAGTTACCCGCAATTTCATGTCGTTTCTCACAAACGTTGGTGCTTCCGTCCTGTCGCCAGCGCACGGGACCCGCCGCCGCATGGGTTTATTCCGGTTTTGCATGACCCCACCGATCCCGGTGGTTACGGCGTGATTACATTGGATTCGACAATCCACCTCCCCGCGCTCGCCAGGTTCGGTGTGCTTGGGCCAGCTCAGCCGGCTGCCCCAAACACATTCCCATGATTGGAGCTTTCACGATGAACCAACCCGCCATGCAGGGACTGCGGCTGAGCCTGCCTGCCTATGTGAAACATGCCCGGCTGATCGCCTGGGTGGCCGAGATCGCGGCGCTGACCGAAGCTGCCGACGTCTACTGGTGCGACGGCAGCGAGGAGGAGTACCGACGCCTGTGCGACCAGCTGGTCGCCGCCGGCACCTTCAAGAAACTGAACCCCGAGCTGCGCCCCGGCAGCTATCTGGCCAACTCCGACCCCAGCGACGTGGCCCGGGTGGAAGACCGCACCTTCATCTGCTCGGCGAACAAGGAAGACGCCGGCCCGACCAACAACTGGATGGCCCCGGCGGACATGCGCGACCTGCTGCAGACCGGCGAGCAGGCCCTCTTCAAGGGCTGCATGCGCGGGCGCACGCTGTACGTCGTGCCGTTCAGCATGGGCCCGCTGGGCAGCCCCATCGCCCACATCGGCGTGGAGCTGAGCGACAGCCCGTACGTGGCCGTCAACATGCGCACGATGACGCGCATGGGCCGCGCCGTCATCGAGCTGCTGGGCACCGACGGCGACTTCGTGCCCTGCGTGCACACCGTGGGCGCGCCGCTGGAGGCGGGTCAGAAAGACGTCTCCTGGCCCTGCAACCCCACCAAGTACATCGTCCACTACCCCGAGACGCGCGAGATCTGGAGCTATGGCTCGGGCTACGGCGGCAACGCGCTGCTGGGCAAGAAGTGCTTCGCGCTGCGCATCGCGTCCACCATGGGGCGTGACCAGGGCTGGCTGGCCGAACACATGCTGGTGCTGGGCGTGGAGAACCCCCAGGGCAGGAAGTACCACGTCGCCGCTGCCTTCCCGAGTGCCTGCGGCAAGACCAACTTCGCGATGCTGATCCCGCCAGCCGCCTTCGCCGGCTGGAAGATCACCACCATCGGCGACGACATCGCCTGGATCAAGCCGGGCGCCGACGGCAGGCTTTATGCCATCAACCCCGAGGCGGGCTACTTCGGTGTGGCGCCGGGCACCAACTCGCACACCAATCCCAACTGCATGGCCAGCCTGGCGCGAGACGTGATCTTCACGAACGTGGCGCTGACGGACGACGGCGACGTGTGGTGGGAGGGCATGACCGACACGCCGCCGGCCCACGCCATCGACTGGCGGGGCTTGGACTGGACGCCGGAGATCGCCAAGGCCACGGGCGCCAAGGCCGCCCACCCCAACGCCCGCTTCACCGTCGCCGCCACCAACAACCCGGCGCTGGACGAGCACTGGGACAACCCGGCCGGTGTCGCCATCGACGCCTTCATCTTCGGCGGCCGCCGCTCCACCACCGTGCCGCTGGTGACCGAGGCGCGCGACTGGACTGAGGGCGTCTACATGGCCGCGACCATGGGCTCGGAAACGACCGCTGCCGCGGCCGGCCAGCAGGGCGTCGTGCGCCGCGACCCGTTCGCGATGCTGCCCTTCATGGGCTACAACATGGCCGACTACTTCCAGCACTGGCTGGACCTGGGCGCCAGGCTGGAAGCGTCCGGCGCCAAGCTGCCCGCCATCTACTGCGTCAACTGGTTCCGCAAGGGCGCGGATGGCAAGTTCGTCTGGCCCGGCTACGGCGAGAACATGCGCGTGCTGAAGTGGATGCTGGACCGGCTGGAAGGCCACGGCGGCGGCAGCGAACACGTGTTCGGGGTGACGCCGGGCTACACCGACCTGAACTGGGACGGCCTGGATTTCTCGCAGCAGCAGTTCGACACCGTCACCCGCATCGACGCCGCCGAATGGCAGGCCGAGATGAAGCTGCACGACGCGCTGTTTGCGCAGCTCGCCCAGGGCCTGCCGGCCGCGCTGCCGGCCGTCAAGGCGCGCATCGAGGAGCGCCTCGCCAAAGAAGCGGGCTGACCCACGTCCACCGCACTTGAAAACGGGCGCCCGCGGCGCCCGTTTCCCATGCGAGCCGCGACGCTCAGCGGCGCGTGCCGAAGACCAGCAGCAGCCCGCCGATGGCGATGGCGCCCACGCCCAGCCACACGGGCACGTTGACCTGTTCCTTCTCCTTGGCCGAGACCTCCAGCGAACCCAGCTTCACCACGGTCTTGTCCTTGGTGTAGCTGAAGCCACCGAACGCGAGGGCGGCGGCACCGGCCACGAGCAGCAGGATGGCGATGATCTTGGTGGCACCCATGGGTGTTCTCCTTGTTGGTGAGGCCGTCAGGCTAAGGGCGCCGCTGCATTTGTAACGGTGAGCAAAGACGCAAGCCGCTGTCAGACGGCGCCGACAGATGGGGCCTCACGGGTAGTCCTTCAGCGTCGCCGTGTTGCTGCCACCCTGGCAGCGTGCCGGCTCGCCCGCATCGTTGATGACGCGCTCGATGCTGCCCTTGTCCGCCAGGCACACGGTGATCATGTGGTGCAAGCGCACGCCGGGCGCCTTGCTTGGGTCAGGCACCTCGATGGCACGGTCCAGCACGACGTCCGGCTTCAGGAACACGCTGTACACGCCCAGGCCCCAGGCCTCGTGTCGGGTCACCGAATCCGCCACCTTGTACGCCGCAAAGCCCCGGCCCGTGGCGCTGCGCCACTGTGGCTGCGTCGGCGGGTCGTACGGGATCTCGGACTGGTAGAAGTACACCCGCCCGCCGTTGCCCTGCCAGACGACCTGCTCCTTCTGGAAGTGCTCGACGAACAGGCCGTAGACGGTCACGTCCTCGCCGCTGACCCACAGGCCGTGGGCGGACGGGTTGCTCGTCCAGCCGACGCCCTCGCCATGGTCGGCGCGCCAGATCCAGGTGTGGTCCACCAGCGTGTCGTGCGCATTGATGCGCAGCGCCGTCGTCACCTGCCCCGCGGCCGCGCCGCCGACGCGGAAGAACAGGTCGTGCAGCACGGTGGGGTCCGCCCTGTGGCGGCGCTTGGCGCCCTCGGGTGCCACCTCCATCAGCACGCCGGAGTCGGCCTGGCCGGCATCGAGGAACAGGCCGGCGACCGTCAGCCCGTCCACGTCCGCCGTCTTCACGAGCGGCTGGCCGTTGTCCGAGCGCAGCGTCGGAAAGCCGATGCCCAGCACCACCGTGCCGGGGTGGTCCACCCGCAGCGTCTCGGTCAGCAGGTATTCGCCCGGCGTGAACAGCAGGTGCCTGCCGGCGGCAAGCTGCGCGTTCAGGGTCGCCGCCGTGTCGCCCGGCCGGGCGATGTGGAAGCGGCCGATGGGCAGCGTGCGGCCGGGCGCCGCCTTGGCACCGGCCCAGGACACGCCCGCGCTGTCGCGCCGCAGCGCCGGCACGCGCACCGCGTAGCGGCCGGCCGCATCGACGAAGAGATAGGGCTTCTCGCGCACCAGCAGCGTCTTGTCGACCTTCGTGTAGCGCTGGCCCGGCGTCGGGAACTCGCCTGCCGGTGCGCTGTGCACGCCGACGAACACCATGTTCCAGTTCGAGCCCACCCAACGGCCCCACTGGCTGTTGCGCGAGATCCACTGCTGCTGCGTGGCGGAGTCGACCTGGCCGTCCACCCGCACGTCCGAGAACCAGCCGCCGCTGGCCCAGCCGTTGTGCTGGTTCAGGCGGATGTTGCCGCGCACATGCATGCGCCGCAGCGGGACGGCCTGCGACACGGCCCACTGCATGGTGTTGTCGCCGATGCCCAGCGTGGGCGTCACGGCGAAGTTCTCGGCGCCGCGCCAGAAGTTCTGCGTCGCGTTGTCGCCGTCCAGGAAGGCGGTGGAACGCAGGTCGCCGATGACGTGCACGTCGCCCGGCCGCGCGCCCAGCCCCAGCACCTGCGTGTAGAAGCCCACCGGGATGCGCAGGTTCTGGTAGGTGCCGGGCTTGAGCAGGATGGCGTCGCGCCGCGGGCCGAAGTGGTTGGGCTGCTGGGCCGCGTAGATGTCGTCGATGCGCTGCTGGATGCCGGGCGTGGCCGGATCCAGCACATGCACGTGGGGGCCGAAATCGGGGGCCGCTGCGTCGGCCGCGCTGGCCGGACCCGCCAATCCAGCGGCCAGCACGCTGCCCGCCATCACCTGCATCGCCATCGTCTTGCACCGCATGCTTGCCTCTTCCTCGCCAGTGGGCTGGCTGTCATGGACGCTGGAATCGGTTCCAACGGCCTGCGATTTGAGCACGGCGGCGGGCCAGGCCTCAGAAGCTGGAGCCGGGCTGCTGCAGGAATTCCGCCTCCTCGGGCGTCGACGCGCGGCCCAGGATGGCGTTGCGGTGCGGGTAGCGGCCGAAGCGGTAGACGATGGCCTGGTGCTTCAACTCGAAATCGTGCGTGTGGGCCGGCGCGCGCTCGCGCATCAGCGGCTCGCCGACCGCGTGGATGACCGCGGACTCGCTGTGCATGTAGGGCATGTAGAGGAAGGCGCGCTGCTCCACGGGCAGCGCCAGGTCGGCCCCCGCCGCCACGGCCTCTTGCGCCAGCGCCAGCGACAGCGGATCGGCCGCGAACGCCAGCGGCGTGCCGCGGTGGATGTTGCGGGAGAACTGGTCCAGCACGATGACCTCGGCGAGCCGGCCGGCGGGCGTCGCGCGCCAGCCGAACAGCTCGGCGCGGCAGGCCTGCCGGTGCAGCGCCCCGAAGCGGTGGCGGACCAGGTCGTCGAAGGCCGGATCGACCTTCCACCACTGGGCGGGCTGCGTCTCGCGGAACCAGAAATCGAGCAGGGCGTCGTGCATGGTGGCGGCACGATAAGCGTTTTGCGTCGCGCGGCCCAGCCACGACAATCGGCCCATGAGCACCCAAGACCTCACCGACGCCGAGTTCGCCGAACTCGACGAACTCCTCGCCGCCACGCCGGCACCGCTGCAGCCGCTGGACGCCTCCATGCTCGACGGCTACCTGTGCGGCGTCATCGTGCAGCCCCGCCTCATCGAGCCCGACGAGTGGCTGCCCAACATCTTCGACTACGACGGCGGCCTGCTGCCCGAGGCCGTGGACGCCGGCTGGCTGGACAAGCTGACCCAGCTCGTCGAGCGCCGCCACGCGGCGCTGAACCGCAGCCTGGTGGAGGACGGCTGGTTCGATCCCGTCATCCTCGAAGTGGACGAATCCGACGCGCCCGAGCCGCTGCCGGAGGATGCCTCCGACGAAGACCGTGCGGCCCGCGAGAGCTACGACGCGCTCGGCCCGCTGTCGCGCGCGCTGATGCCCTGGGTCGCCGGCTTCCAGCACGCGGCGCTGTGCTTCCCCGAGCTGGCCGACATGCCCAACGACGACGTGGCCGCCGCGCTGGCGCGGCTGTACCGCCACCTGCCGGCCGAGACGGCCGAGGAGAAGGAAGTCGTCGCCACGCTCAACCGCGAACACCCGCTGAAGGACCTGGACGACGCCATCGAGGAGCTGGTGGTCACGGTGGCCGACCTGGCCGACCTGACCGAGACCGAGCGCTACCGCGTCGACACCATCCGCCGCGACACGCCCAAGGTCGGCCGCAACGACCCCTGCCCCTGTGGCTCGGGCCGCAAGTACAAGGTCTGCCATGGCAGCAACTGACGACGTGCGGGACCGGCCGCGGGCGCACAGCGCCGGGCGCCGCCCCGCGCCGGCTTGAGGCTGCAACTGCTCTCGGACCTCCACATGGAGACAGAGAGCTACGAACCCACACCGGCGCCCGGTGCCGACGTGCTGGTGCTGGCCGGTGACATCGACACGACCTGGCGCAGCTTCGAGCTGTTCCGCGGCTGGCCGGTGCCCATCCTGTTCGTGCCCGGCAACCACGAGTACGACCGCCGCGACGTGGACGACGCGCGCGTGGCGCTGCGTGCGCATGTCCAGCCGCTGGGCCTGCGCATGCTGGACGACGAGGCCGCGGTGCTGACGGACACGCAGGGCCGGCGCGTGCGCTTCATCGGCAGCACGCGCTGGTGCGACTTCGACGCCTTCGGCCCTGCGGGGCGCGACCGTGCGATCCGCGCCGGCGGCTACTTCCAGAAGGTCATGCAGGCCACCCGCCACGGCCAGCCCTTCGATGCGCCCGCCGTGCGCGAGCTGGCGCTGGCCAGCCGCGCCTGGCTGGCGGCGGAGCTGGCCCGCACCGGCGACTGGGACGCCACCGTCGTCATCACGCATTTCGCGCCCAGCCTGAAGAGCGCCGACCCGCGCTACGGCCGCCAGCCCGGCACGGCCAGCTTCTGCAACGACGACGAAGCCCTGCTGCCCGGCGCCCAGCTCTGGCTGCACGGCCACCTGCACTGCCGGCACGACTACCGGCTCAACTGCGCCCGCGTCGCCAGCAACGCGCGCGGCCACGTGAAGCGCGGCGAGGCCGACGGCTTCGACGGCATGCGCGTCATCGAGGTGTTCGACGCCTGAGCCGGGTTCGCGGTCGGGCCGAGCGCCGGGCCGGTCGATCCGGCTCGCATCGCCGTCCCCCCGGGGAACCGACCAGGGTTGCCCGCGTTCAGCGGGGCAGCACTGGGCGAGGGGCTCTCACTGCACCGGCTTGATGCGCAGCGCCCACAGCACGCCGGCGACCAGCAGCGCAATGCCCGCCAGCGTCGCCGGCGGCGGCCAGCGGCCGTTCCACGCGAACGCATAGGCCAGCGCCGCCAGCGTCTCGAAGACGATGAGCTGGCCCGACAGTGACGTGGGCAGGCGCTGGCTGGCCTCGTTCCAGCACAGCGTGCCCAGCCACGACGAGCACAGGCCGATGGCCGCCATCAGGCCCAGGTAGGCCAGCGGCCGCTCGCCGAACGGGAAGGCGTAGTCCGCCGGCAGCAGCGTGCCAGGCGCGGCCAGGTGCACAAGCCCCAGCAGCGCGGCGCCCGCCAGCGCCATGGGCAGCGTGACCAGCCCCTGCGCGGTGGCCCAAACGCGTGGACTGCGATCCCCATGCGCGCGCAGCCAGTCGGCGTTGCGGATCGGGTACCAGGTCCAGCAGGCCACGGCGAAGACGGCCAGCAGCGCCCCCTCGCCGTAGCGCCGCAGGTCGCCAGCCCGCGACTGCAGCATCAGCAGCTCGTCGCGGTTGACGAAGGCCAGCCCGGCGGCGATCAGCGCCAGCGACGGCGCCAGCTTCGCCCACGGCAGGTGGCCGTCGCGCACCCGGTTGCGGTGGTTGGCACACAGGGCGATGACGACCGGCAGCGTGCCGATGATCATGGTCGGCAGCGGCGCGCCGGCGCGCTGGATGGCGGCCGACAGGAACAGGTAGTACAGGAAGTTGCCGACCAGGCTGAGCCGCGCGGCCTGCCACCAGTCGGCGGGCTGCAGGCTGCGCAGCGCGCGGCGGTCCAGCAGCAGGGCCAGCGGCACGGCGATGAGGCCGAAGGCGAGGTAGCGGCCCACGGTGAGCAGGGCGGGCGCATAGCCGGGCAGCATCACCGGCGCCACGAACACCAGCCCCCACATCAACCCGGCGGCGAGGGCGAACAAAAGACCCAACAACATCACGGCATCATCGGCCATGCGGGGTACCGGTCCTTCTGAAAGTCATGAAGGCTGGCTAACCTGCGCGGCCATGCGCCGCACCCTCGCCCTGATCCTCGCCGCCGCCGCCTGCCCGGCCGAGGCCGCCCGGCCGATGCAGACCGAGGACGCACCCGTCATGCAGACGCGTGCCTGCGAGCTCGAAAGCGCCTCTGCCGACTTGCGCAGCGACGGCCAGCACGCGCGCCGCAGCTATGCGCAGCTGGGCTGCGGCATCGGCTGGCACAGCGAGATCGCCGTGCAGGCGGCCCGGCCTCAGGAGCTGGCGCTGGGCGGCAAGACGCGGCTGGCCGCCATGCCGTGGCGGGGCGGCGAGGCGGCATTCAGCATCGCCTGGAACCTGGCCCACCACCACGCCGACGCCCGCTGGCGGCGCAGCAGCACCAGCCTGCTGCTGGCGGCCACGGCGCCCCTGTCGCGCGACTGGGTCGTGCATGGCAACCTGGGCCACCTGCGCGACCAGGCGCTGCACCGCCGCAGCATGACGTGGGCGCTCGGTGCCGAGCACAACGGTCTGGGCGACGAAGGCCGCTGGCAGCCGATGTTCGAGGTCTTCGGCGACGACCGCGGCCAGCGCTGGGCCCATGCGGGACTGCGTCTGACGCTGGTTGGCGACCAGCTCTGCGTGGACGGCTCGCTCGGCAGCCGGCTCGGTGTGCGGGGCGAGCGGCTGGCGACGCTGGGCGCGGTGTTCGCCTTCTAGGTCTTCGCCAACCAGTCCGCGACCGCGCCGCGTTCTGCCGCGGTGTAGTGCAGGCCCAGCTTGCTGCGCCGCCACAGCACGTCGTCGGCACTGCAGGCCCACTCCTGGTCCACCAGATGGCGCAGTTCGGACTCGAACAGGCCCGGCGCGATCTCGGCGCCGGCCGGCGCGGCCAGCAGTGCCTGCGCACCGCTGCCGTAGGCGCGCGCGATGCGGCGCACGGCGGGGCGACCCGGGTGGCGGGCCTGCAGCTCGGCGGCGAAGGCGTCGATGTCCACGCCATGCCTGCCGAGGTCGCCGCCGGGCAGGCGGGCGGTGGTCGTCCAGGCTCGCCGCGCATCGCCCAGCAGCTCGCCGAGCTGCGTCGCGCCGTCCTCGGCAAGCTTGCGGTAGGTCGTCAGCTTGCCGCCCCAGACGTTCAGCAGCGGCGCGCCGCCGCTCGCGTCCGCCTCCAGCAGGTAGTCCCGCGTGACGCGGGAGGCGGAGCCGCCCTCATCCAGCAGCGGGCGCACGCCGGCGTAGTTCCACAGCACGTCGGCGGGCGTCACCGGCCGGGCCAGGTAGCGGCTGGCCTGCTCGCACAGGTAGGCGGTCTCGGCCGCGTCGATGGCGGCGTGCGAGGGCGGCTCTTCGTGCTCGGGCAGCTCCACGTCGGTCGTGCCGATCAGCGTGAAGCGCTGCTCGTAGGGAATGGCGAAGAGGATGCGGCCGTCGGCGTTCTGGAACAGGTAGGCATGGTCGTGCGTGAAGCGCTGGGCCACGACGATGTGGCTGCCCTTCACGAGGCGCAGGCCGCGCGCCGGCAGCGCCTGGCCGTCGACGCCGCGCGTGTGGTCGCGCAGGAAGCGTTCGGCCCAGGGGCCGGCCGCGTTGACGAGCGCGCGGCTGCGCAGCCGGCGGCCATTTGCCAACGTCACCTGCCAGTCCGCTGCGCCACGCACCGCCTCGGTGACGGCGCAGCGCGTCAGCACCTCGGCGCCTCGGTCGCGCGCATCCTGCGCGTTCGCGACGACCAGCCGCGCGTCATCCACCCAGCCGTCCGAGTAGGCGAAGCCGCGCGTGAACTCGGGCTTCAGCGGCGCGCCGTAGACCGAGCCGTTCAGCGTCAGCCCCCGTGAGCCGGGCAGCAGCTCGCGCCGGGCCAGGTGGTCGTACAGGAACAGGCCGAGCCGGATCATCCACGCCGGGCGCAGGTGCGGCGCATGCGGCATCACGAAGCGCAGCGGCTGGATCAGGTGCGGCGCGCTCTTCAGCAGCAGCTCGCGTTCCAGCAGGGCCTTGCGCACCAGCGAGAACTCCCAAGTCTCCAGGTAGCGCAGCCCGCCATGCACGAGCTTGGTGGACGCCGACGAGGTGTGCGCGGCCAGGTCGTCGCGTTCGGCCAGCAGCACGCGCCAGCCGCGCCCGGCGAGGTCGCGGGCCAGGCCTGCGCCGTTGATGCCGCCGCCCACCACCACCACGTCAAAATCGTCCATGCAACCACTCTAAGTGAACCAAGGCCATGGACGCACTGCTCGCGCTGGACCAGGGAACCTCCAGCTCACGCGCGCTGGTCTTCGACCGCTCGGGTCGGCTGCTCGCGCTGGCGCAGCGCGAGCTGACGCAGCATTTCCCGCAACCGGGCTGGGTGGAGCACGACGCCGAGGAGATCTGGGCCGGCCAGCTCGCCTGCGCGCGCGAGGCGCTGGCGAACGCCAGGGCGAAGGCGCCCGTGAACGTGGCCGCCATCGGCATCACCAACCAGCGCGAGACGACGGTGCTGTGGGACCGCGCCACCGGCCGGCCGCTGCACCGCGCGCTGGTCTGGCAGGACCGCCGCACGGCGCCGCTGTGCGAGCAGCTGAAGGCGCAAGGCCTGGAGCCGCTGGTGCGCGAACGCACGGGCCTGCTGCTGGACCCGTACTTCTCCGCCACCAAGCTGCGCTGGCTGCTGGACCACGTGCCCGGCGCGCGCGACCGCGCGGCACGCGGCGAGCTGGCGTTCGGCACCATCGACAGCTGGCTGCTGTGGCAGCTGACGGGCGGCCGGGTGCACGCCACCGATGTCAGCAACGCCTCGCGCACGCTGCTGTTCGACATCCACCGGGGCGTATGGGATGCCGAGCTGCTGGCCGCGTTCGACATCCCGCCGCAACTGCTGCCCGAGGTGCGGCCGTCCGCCGGCGTCTTCGGCCAGGCCGAGGCCTTCGGCATGCCCATCGCCGGCATCGCGGGCGACCAGCAGGCGGCGCTGTTCGGCCAGGCCGCGCTGGCGCCGGGCCAGGCCAAGAACACCTACGGCACCGGCTGCTTCCTGCTGATGCACACCGGCACGCAGGCGCGCACCTCGACGCAGGGCCTGGTGACGACGCGCGCCGCGCAGATCGACGCGACGGCGCAGTACGCGCTGGAAGGCAGCGTGTTCGTCGGCGGCGCGGTCGTGCAGTGGCTGCGCGACGGGCTGCGCGCCATCGGCGGCAGCGGCGAAGTGCAGGCGCTGGCCGAGAGCGTGCCGGATGCCGGCGGCGTGATGTTCGTGCCGGCCTTCGCGGGGCTGGGCGCGCCCTACTGGCGGCCCGATGCGCGCGGCGCGCTGCTGGGCCTCACGCGCGGCACGACGCAGGCGCACATCGCCCGCGCGGCGCTGGAGAGCATCGCCTTCCAGAGCGCCGCCGTGCTGGCTGCGATGAACGCCGACGTGGGCGAGGCCGCGCGCCTGGCTGAGCTGCGCGTGGACGGCGGCGCCAGCGCCAACGACCTGCTGATGCAGTTCCAGGCCGACCTGCTGGGCATCCCGGTGCTGCGCCCGCGGGTCATCGAGACCACGGCGCTGGGCGCCGCGCTGCTGGCCGGCCTGGGCACGGGGCTGTACGCGTCGCCCGACGAGGTCGGCGAGATCTGGCAGCTGGACCGCGCGTTCGAGCCACGCATGTCGCGCGACGAGGCGGGCGCACGGCTGGCACAGTGGGACCGGGCCGTGCGGCAGGTGCTGGCGGCCTGACGCCGCTCAGCGTCGTCAGGCGACCCGCACGTCGTCCCTGCTCTCCTGGGCCAGCAGCACGATCAGCACGATGCCGCCGACGAAGGGCACCAGGCCGATCAGCACCCACCAGCCGCTGCGCCCGCTGTCGCGCAGGCGGCGCACCGCCGCGGCCAGCGACGGCAGGAACGTGCCCAGCGCCACCAGGTAGTAGGCGACGTTGCTGATCACCGCCGCCACGCAATAGACGATGACGAGGAACAGGAAGAACCACCAGTACTCCGAGCGGCTGGCGCGGCCGGAGAAGTCGGCGTACTTGCTGAAGCAGGTGCGGATGGAATCCTGGAACTTCATGGCGGGGCCTCTCCCTGGGCGTGCGACTGAAGGCCCCATGCTAGGGCCGCCGTGCGGCGCCCACACTCGGTGTCGCCCCCCGGTCCCGCGGTCGGGTGGCGGCCCTGCTGACATGCGCTGACAGGCCACCCGCGGCAGGATGCGGGTTTTCAATCCACGAAAGCCTCGCATGAACTTCGCCTACACCATCGTCTACGTGCCCGACGTGAGCGCATCGCTCGCCTTCTTCGAGCGCGCCTTCGGCCTCAAGACCCGCTTCCTGCACGAGAGCGGCGCCTATGGCGAGGTCGACACCGGTGCGGGCGGCGCGACGTTGGCGTTCGTGGACCACGAGACGGCCCGCGACAGCGTGCAGCACGACTATGTCCAGGCCCACGCGAGCCCGCAGCCGCTGGGCATGGAACTGGGCTTCACGGTCAGCGACGTGCAGGCCGCCTACGACCGCGCCGTGGCCGCCGGCGCACGGCCGCTGGCCGCCCCCGTCACCAAGCCCTGGGGCCAGACGGTGGCCTACGTGCGCTGCCCGGACGGCAGCCTGGTCGAGCTCTGCACGGCGATGGGCTGAGCCTGCCCGCTGGCGGGGCGGCTTCGCCCTGCGGCGGGGCGCGCGCTGCTGGCGATGTAGAGCTGGCCGGGCACCAGGGACGCCAGCGGCGCGCTGACGGCGCCCAGCGTGGCGAGGTCGGCCCCGTGGGGGCCGCGGGCATGGGAGGCGTAAAGGGCCATGGCGGTGTCGGGCAGGTGGGCGAGTGGCAAGGCAAGTGGCAGCAGTCTTTTGCAAGGGCCGTGCCCGCCTGCGCGAACGCATCACAATGCCGCCCCATGCGCCGCGCCGACCGCCTCTTCCAGATCGTCCAGCTCATCCGCGGGCGCCGCCTCACGACGGCGGACTACCTGTCGCAGCGGCTGGAGGTGTCCATGCGCACCGTCTACCGCGACATCGCGGCACTCGCCCAGCAGGGCGTGCCCATCGAGGGCGAGGCCGGCGTGGGCTACCGCATGCGCGCCGGGTTCGACCTGCCGCCGCTGATGTTCAGCAAGCAGGAAGCCCAGGCCCTGGTCGCCACCGTGCGCATGGCCGAGTCGCGGCTGGACGCGGCGCTGGCGCGGCAGGCCGAGAACGCGCTGAGCAAGATCCTGGCGGTGCTGCCGCTGGACGCACGCGCCGCCGCCGAGAGCCTGGCGCTCTACGCACCGCTGCCGGCGCTGGACCCGGCCACCAGCGCGCACCTGACCGCGCTGCGCGAGGCGACCGAGGCGCGGCGCAAGCTGAAGGTGGGCTACCTGGACCTGGGCGGCGTGAGGAGCGAGCGCGTCGTGCGCCCGCTGGCCTGCCTGTTCTGGGGCCCGGTGTGGACGCTGTCGGCGTGGTGCGAACTGCGCGGCGACTTCCGCAGCTTCCGCGTCGACCGCATCGAGACGCTGCAGGCGCTGGACACCTTCCGCGACGAGCCGGGCAAGACGCTGGCCGACATGAACCGCAAGCGCGAGGCGCAGGAGGCGGGCGGGGCCTGAAGGCCGCCGCCGCCGGGGATCACATGCCCTTGAACAGGTGCGTGTAGCTGCGGCTGACTTCGAGCTTCTCGGTCAGGCCGCGCACGCCCACCAGTTGGCGGCCGCGGAAGTCGCGCGTGATGCCGTCGATGGCGCGCGCGTTGACCAGCGTGGAGCGGTGCACCTGCCAGAACAGCTGCGGGTCCAGCTCGTCCACCAGCTCCTTGATGGGCTTGCGGATCAGCGCCTCGACCTTGGCGGTCTGCACGCGGGTGTATTTCTCGTCGCTGATGAAGAACAGCACGTCCTCCACCGGGATCATCTGGATGGCCTGGCCCACGGTGGCCTGGATCCATTGCAGGTAGTTGGGCTTGGCCGACGGGTTGATCTGCGATGACAGTTTGTGCAGCAGCTGCTGCAGCGGGGCGGTCGAGGTCTCGACCGTCTCTGCCCCGTCGCGCTGCGCCAGGCGCTTCTTGATGCGGGCCACGGTGAGCTGCAGCCGCTCGCGCTCGGCGGGCTTGAGCACGTAGTCGGCCACGCCCTGCTCGAAGGCCTCCACCGCGTACTGGTCGTAGGCGGTGATGAAGACGATCTCGGGCACCAGCCAGTCATCGTCCTCGGGCAGCTGGGCGATCTGGCGCGCCGCGTCCACGCCGGTCAGGCCGGGCATGCGGATGTCCAGGAACACCAGGTCGGGCTTGTGCTCCCGGGTCAGCTCCACCGCCTCCAGGCCGTTCTTGGCCTCGGCGACGATGTCCAGCTCGGGCCAGACCTCGGTCAATCGGCTGCGCAACTGCTCGCGCATCAGTCGTTCGTCATCCGCCAGCACGGCGCGCACAGGGGTATTGCTGCTCATGACCGAGATGCTAGTTCAGACCGGCTCCGTCCTGGCCGCATTCATCGAACGGCGGCGGTTGCGCAGCACCACGAACAGCAGCAGGCCGAACAGGATCAGCGGCGAGCCCAGCACGGCACCCACGCCCAGCAGGCCGAACAGCACCAGGCCCAGCACGCCGCCCACGATCAGCAGCGGCAGCGCCACGCCCAGCAGCAGCGCCAGCGGCACGACGACGAGGCAGACGATGCCGGCCACGAACAGGCCGATGCCGGCACCCAGCCAGTCGCCGAAGTCGTTGCCGAGGAACAGCTCGTCGTCGTTCAGCGTGATGTGGAAATCCGGCCCGCCGTGGTGCAGCAGCGCCCAGCCGCCGAACAGGGCCAACAGGGTCATCAGCGCGACGCCGATGAACAGGATCTTGAACAAGGTCTTCATGCGGTGGCTCCTTCTTCGCTGCGGCTGCGGTAGGGCACCGTGATGGTCACGACGGTGCCGGTGGGTTGGTTTTCGGTGACGGTGACGCTGGCGCGGTTGCCGTGCAGCAGCTGCAGGCGCTCGCGGATGTTGGCCAGGCCCACGCCGGTGCCGCTGGTGGCGGCGCGGCCGAACCCGAGGCCGGTGTCGGCCACGGTGACGGCCAGCTTGCCGTGCACGATCTCGGCCTTGACGGTCAGCTTGCCGCCCTCGGCCTTGGGCTCCAGCCCGTGCTTGATGGCGTTCTCGACCAGGCCCTGGATCATCATGGGCGGGAACTCGGCGGACATCAGGCCCTCGGGCACGTCGATCTCGGTCTGCAGCCGCTCTTCCATGCGCACCTTCAGGATCTCCAGGTAGGGCTTGATGACGGCCAGCTCGCGGCTGAGGTCGCGCACGGCGCCGCTGGCGTTGGCCTCGCGCATGGTGGGCATGGAGGCGCGCAGCAGGGCGATGAGGTTCTTCTGCATCTGGCTGGCGCGGGGCGGGTCGGTCTCGATCAGGTGGTCGATGGACGCCAGCGTGTTGAACAGGAAGTGCGGCTCCACCTGCGCCTGCATCGCGGCCATGCGGGCCTCGACGACCTGGCGCTTCAACGCCTCGGCCTCCGCGTTCTCGGTCGCCTGCGCGGCCTTCACCTCGGCCTGGATGCGGCCCTTGTACATGGCCTTGATGACGGCAGACGCCAGCACCCACAGGATGGCCAGGTCCTCCAGCGAGTCGCCCATGCGGATGACGGTCACGCGGCGGCGGCCCGGAGCCTCGTTGGTGACCTCCTCCACGGCCTGCTGCAGCGCCTGGCGGGCCTCGGCGGCGGCGTCCTGCGCCTCCTTGACCTGCTCGGCGTCGCGCTTGAGCTGGCCGAGCTGCTCCTTGGCCTGTTCGAGGGCACTGCGGATGTCCTCGGGCTTGGCGCTCTTGGGGAAGTCGATGGCGATGGTGGGCCCGCCGTCGGCATGCTCTTCGGCGCCGTCGCCGTCGGCACCCTCCGCGGCGGACGCCGCGCTGGCCGCGGAAGATGAGGCAGACGCGGAGCGGACCGGCTGGATGCGCACGCCGCGCTCGTCGACCTTGACCTCGTAGTGGATGCCGTCGTCCTTGCGGGCGTCCCGGTCGGTCGCCTTGCGCGCCCGTTCCTCGGCCTTCTTGACTTCCGCTTCGAGCCGGGCCTGGCGGCGCGCGGCACCGCGGTCGCTGTCCTCCACCTGCTCGCTGATGCGCCAGGTGAAGGGCGGCAGGTTCTTCAACACGTTCACACCGATCAGCAGCGCCAGCGACAGCAGCACGAAGCGCTTCCAGCTGATGCCCACCAGCCAGCCCGCGTAGATGTGGAAGTAGCGCACCACCGCGGCGGCCAAGCGCTGCCAGCGCTCGATCCAGAGCTTTTGCTGGGGGCTGGGTGTGAAGGAGGGCGTCATCGCGGTCTGTCGTCGTTGGAGGCCACTGTACGCAAGCGTTGCGGGCGGCGTGGTGCCGGAGCGACGCGCCGGCCCCGGCCGTGGACGAACTGCAGGGACGGGCGACAGGCCGGGCGGCGCGGCATGACACCGCGGTGAAACGCCCGGCAATCGTTCACGCCTGGCAGCCCCGGGATGGCGCCCGCCCAGCAAAAAGCCCGCCGGATGGCGGGCTTTTTGCTGGGCGGGCGCCTGCAGTGCTTACTGCTTGACGGCCTCGACCTGGATCAGCAGACGCACGGCGTCGGGGATGTTGGGCACGCCGTAGGTGATGCCCCACTGGCTGCGCTGGATGGTGGTCTCGAAGTCGCCGCCGCAGACTTCACGCTTGAGCATGGGGTTCTGGTAGCAGTTGAAGTTGGTGGCCGTCAGCGTGACCGGGTTGGTCTTGTCGCGCAGCGTCAGTTCGCCGGTCACGGTCGCGACCTTGTCGCCGTTGAACGTGAACTTGTCGCCGACGAACTTGGCCGTCGGGAACTGCTCGGCGGCGAAGAAGTCCTTGCTCTTCAGGTGGCCGTCGAACGGGGCGACGCCGGAGGAGATGGAGTTCATGTCCAGCGTGAACTCGACCTTGCCGGTCTTGGCCGCCTTGTCCAGCGTGATCGTGCCTTCCTTCTTGTCCCAGCGGCCGCGGACGGTGCTGGTGCCGAAATGCTTGGCTTCAAAGATGACGGCGGTGTGCGTCGGGTCGATCGCGTAGGTGGCGCTGTCGGCTTGGGCGGCGCCAATGGCGGCGAGCAGGGCGGTGAGCAGCAGGGCTTTCTTCATCGGTGGAATCTCCAGGGGGTGAAGGGGGAAAGAAGGGAAGAGGTTACAGGCCCGAGAAAGCCAGTTTGAACTTGACGGTCACATCGTTGGCGACGACCGAGGTGTCGGCCCAGTCGCCGTCGCCGATCTTGAAGTCCAGGCGCTTGATGGGCACGCTGCCCGCCGCCACGCCGTTGGCCAGCGTGATGGGCACGACGATGTCGCGTGTGGCGCCCTTGAGGGTCAGCTTGCCGGCCACGTCGTACTTGCCGGCGCCGGTGGCCTTGATGCCGCTGGACACGAACGTTGCCTTGCCGTTGCGCTTGGTGTCGAACCAGGGCGCGCCGGCCAGTTCCTTGTCGTAGCTCGGGTCACCGAGCGACACGCTGCCCAGGTCCACCGTGAAGGCGATCTTGCCGGTCTCGGGCTTCTTGGGGTCGAAGTCGAGCTGCGCGTCGAACTTCTTGAAGCGGCCCTCGACGGGCACGCCCATCTGCTTGAAGCCGAACACGAGTTCACTCTTGTCGGGCTGCAGCGTGGCGGCGTGGGCGGTGGTCAGCGCGCCGACGGCGAGCAGCAGGGTGGGGAGCAGGTGCTTCATGGGGTCCTTTCAGGCGCGGCCGGGCCACATGCGTGACAGCAGACCGTCGCGGTCGATGAACTGGTGCTTCAGCGCCCCCGCCACGTGGGCCAGCACGAGCGCGGCGAGGCCATAGGCGGCGAACTTGTGCAGGGTCTTGAAGGTCTCGGCGAGTGCTTCGTCCTTGCCGATGAGGTCGGGCAGCGGCAGCACGCCGAACCAGACGATGGGGTAGCCGGACGCCGAGCTGAACGCCCAGCCGAACAGCGGCACGGCAAAGAACGCGGCGTACAGCAGCCCGTGCGTCAGGTGCGCGGCCCGGGCCTGCCAGGCGGGCATGGGGGCGTCGGCGGGCGGACGGTGCGTCAGGCGCCAGAGCAGGCGCAACGCGGAGAACGCCAGGATGGTGACGCCGGCCCATTTGTGCCAGTTGTAGAGCTTCAGGCGCGTCGGCGAGAACGGCAGGCTGGTCATGTACAGCCCGACACCGAACGCGCCGACGATGGCCAGCGCCAGCAGCCAGTGCAACGCGATGGCGACGGGGGTGTAGCGGGTGGCAGGGCTCATCATGGGCTCGCAGTGTGTGCCCCGACGGCCCAGGTTCGGTTCATCGGGGTTGTTGCCATTGTTCAGCGATTTTGAACACTTACACCCCCCGGGGGTCAATCCTCTTCAGCGAGCACCCCGCTTCAGCCCGACAAGGAACACGCCACCCAGCACCAGCACCGTGCCCGCGGCGATCCAGGCGTTCATCGGCTCATCCAGGATGACGTAGCCCATCAGGAGGGTGCTCATGGGCCCCACCATGCCGACCTGCGCAGCCAGCGGCGCGCCGATGCGGGCGATGGCCAGCATGACCATCAGCACCGGCGCGACGGTGCAGGCCGTGGCGTTCAGCACCGACAGCCAGAACACCGGCTCCGGCACCCACGCGGCGGACAGCGGACGCAGCAGCGCGAACTGCGCGATGCACAGCGCGCAGGCGACCGTGCTGGCCAGCCCGGTCAGCCGCAGCGCGCCCAGCCGCTGCACGACGCGGCCGCTGAGCGCCAGGTAGATCGCGTAGCTGACCGCACTGCCGAACACCAGCGCCGCGCCGATGGCGGTGGCAGGGCCTTCGAAGCTCAGTTCATGCGCGAACACCGCCACGACACCGGCGTAGCTGATGCCCAGCGCCACCACCTGCCGCGCCTGCAGCTTGTGATGGAAGAACACCACCGACAGCAGCAGCACCAGCGTCGGGTTGAGGTACAGGATGAGCCGCTCCAGGCTGGCGGTGATGTAGGCCAGGCCGGCGAAGTCCAGGTAGCTGGCGAGGTAGTAGCCGGTGAAGCCCAGCACAAGGATGTCGCGCCAGTCGCGTGCCGTCAGGCGCGGCTTGCCGCGGCCGGCCCACCCGGCCAGCAGCAGGAACAGCGGCAGCGCCAGCAGCATGCGCCACATGAGCAGCGTGACGGCATCGACGCCATGCCGGTAGGCCAGCTTGACGATGATGGCCTTGCCGGAGAAGCCGATGGCGCCCAGCATGGCCATCAGCAGGCCGGGCCAGAGGTGGCGCGGGTTCACCGCGCGGCAGGGACGCAAAGCATGAGCCAGTCTAGGGTGGCATTCCTGCGCGTGCCGCGAAGCAAGGCCGCGCGAATTCGGGAGCGTCAGCGCTGCACGTGGGCCAGCATCTCGTGCACGTCGTGGCACATGACGGCCAGGTAGGCGGCCAGCACGAGGTAGTAGGTCGCGTACTCCCATTTCACGGCGGCAGGGACCGTGTAGTAGGCCTGCGCCTCGGGGCTGTCGGCGCGGTGCTTCCAGGCCTTGACGAGCTGCGGCCAGGCGAGCAGCGCCATCAGGATCAGCATGGGGCTGGGCCGCCAGAAGAACAGCGCCACCAGCATCGGCGCGCCCAGCAGCCAGATGCGCGGCGACAGCACGGCCGTGATGCGGCCGCCGTCGAACGGCGACAGCGGGATCAGGTTGAACAGGTTCAGGAAGAAGCCGCTGTAGGCCACGGCCAGCAGCCAGTCGGCGTCCCAGCTGCGCGCCATCAGGTAGGCCACCGTCGCGCCGACGCTGCCCAGCAGCGGGCCGGCCAGGCCGACGAACGCCTCGGTCTTGGCGTCGTGCGGCAGGTCCTTCAGCGCCACCCAGGCGCCGACGAAGGGGATGAAGGTCGGCGCGCCGACGTTCAGGCCCTTGTAGCGCGCGGCGATGAAGTGCCCCATCTCGTGCACGAACAGCAGCACGATGAAACCGGCCGCATAGCGCCAGCCGAAGATCCATGCGTAGACGACGAGCGACAGCAGCATCGTGCCGCCGGTGGTCAGCAGCTTGCCGAACTTGGCGCCCGACAGCGCCAGCGCGAGGAGCTTCAACATCAGGCGGCGGGGCCGTTCGGCTTGTCGCGTTTGAAGAACTTCGCGAATGCAGCGCCGCCGCCGACGACGGCGATGAAGATGACCTTCGCGAACTTGGCGACGAAGGCGAAGATGACGGCCAGCAGGCCCAGCTTCTTAGCGCCCACGCCCAGCACCAGCGCGGCGAGGCCGTATTCGGCGACGTGGTCGGTGGCCGAGTCGAAGTCTTCGTAACGCTTGCCCTTGTCGAACGCCAGCGCGCCCAGCAGCGCCTTGGCATCGGGCTTGTGCGCCGGCAGCTCCTTCAGGTCGGTGACGAAGTTCAGGCTCAGGTAGCCCTCGCGGCCCAGCGCGTAGGTGTTGTAGTTGACGCCCTGGTCGGCGCCTGCCGGCGCGCCCTTCTCCTTCGAGGCCATCGCCCACACCAGGCGGTGCGTGGTCGCTTCGTAGGCAGGCTGCTCGGCCCAGCCGGTGATCTCCAGCGGCGCCACACCCATCTTCTTGCGCTCCTCGTTGGCCGACTCCGTGCCTTCCTTGTAGCTGGCCAGCAGGTCGTCGGCCTTCCACTCCTTGGCGTCGCCGTCCTTCACGTAGCCCGAAGCGATGTAGCGCAGCGTGGCGAACCACTGCTGTTGGCCCTGGGGAAAGATCAGCCCGGTCAGCTCGCTGTGCTCGCCCGGGTTGCCCATCGCGGTCAGCAGCTTGCCGGCCTGCGGCTGCGGGATGAAGACGCGGTCGGCCGGCAGGTGCAGCGTGGCCTGGCCGGCGATGGCGATGTCGGCCGGGCCGCTCCTGGCTGCGGCCTTGGCCTCCGCCCAGGCAGGGTGCTCCGGTGCGTCGGCCGCCTGCACGGCCAGCCCGAGGCTCAGGCTCAGGGCGGCCAGCAGGCCGCGCACGATGTTCTTCATGTTCTCTCCCTGCAAAAACAAGGGTCGCAGTCTAGGCAGGCTGAGGCCGCACTTCGTTCAGGGAATGCCCCGCGACGGGCAGATTCACGCCCGGCATGCCCATTGGCGTTAGTCCGCATGCAGCGGCCCGTGGCTCATCGTTCAATCCGCGCCACGAGAACAGGGAGGGTTGGACATGGACAAGGTCTGCGAGGTGCGCCGGCCGATCATCGTCGCGGTGTGCCTGCTGCTGGCGGCCGTCAGCGGCTGCACGACCCGGCCCCAGGTGCCCGCGTCGCCGCCGCCGCACTGCGAGCAGCTCGGCAGCGACTGCATCGGTGAGCTGATGCACGCGCTGGAGGACTGGAAGGACGCCTACAACAGCCGCGACCCGCGGCGCCTCCAGCAGCTGTATGCCCCGGGCGCGCTGATCACCGACGACGAATATTCGGCCGTCCCGCTGTCCGGCGACGCGCTGCCGGTGTTCTTCGACGACATGGCGCAGCGGCCGACGGCGCGCATGCGCTGGATCATCGGCAACCTGAGGCTGTTCGGCGAGACCGCCGTGCGGTCGGGCGAGTACGAGTTCACCGAGGAACTTGCCGGCCAGGCGAGGGAGAAACCGGCGCGCTACAGCTTCGCCTACCAGCGCATCGACGGGCGCTGGTTGATCGTGCTGCAGCACTCGACAGTGAGGCCCTGACAAGACCAACCCCGCAGGCCGGCATGACGCCGGCCTGCGGGGCTGTGTCAGGCAACGCTCAGACCTTGGCCAGCAGCGCGTCCCACTTGGCGCGGGCGACCTGCTCGTGGCGCGCCTTCACGTGGCCGTAGCCGCGGATGTCTTCGGGCACGCGGGCCAGCTCGACCGCGTTCGCCAGCGACTCGGCGGTCAGCCCGGCCAGCGCCTGGTCGATGCCGGCGCGGTAGTCGGCGATCCAGCGGCGCTCCATGCGGCGCTCCTCGGTGTAGCCGAAGATGTCGAACGCCGTGCCGCGCAGGCCCTTCAGCTTGGCCAGCAGGCCGAAGGCCGGGCGAATCCAGGCGCCCATCTGCTGCTTGACCAGCTCGCCCTTGGCGTTCTTCCTGGCCAGCAGCGGCGGCGCGAGGTGGTGCACCAGCTTGTAGTTGCCCTCGAACATGCCGGCCACCTTCTCGGCGAAGCCCATGTCGGTGTGCAGGCGGGCGACCTCGTACTCGTCCTTGTACGCCATCAGCTTGAACAGGTAGCGGGCCACGGCCTCGGTCAGCGTGGTCTTGCCGCCCAGCTTGGCTTCCGCGGCACGCACCTTGTCGACGAAGGCCTTGTACTCGGCCGCATAGGCGGCGTTCTGATAGCCGGTCAGGAAGTCCACGCGCTTGGTGACCATCTCGTCCAGGCCCTGGCGCTTGACGAGCTGGATGACCTGCTGCGCCGCGTACAGCGACTGCACGGCCTTCAGGTCGTGCGCGCAGCGGCGGCCCCATTCGAAGGCGACCTTGTTGTTGTCGATCTGCACGCCGTTGAGCTCGATGGCGCGCATCAGCGCGTCGTAGCTCAGCGGGATGCGGCCTTGCTGCCATGCGTAGCCCAGCATCAGCGGGTTGGTGTAGAGCGAATCACCCACCAGCTTGACGGCCACGTCCTCGGCGTCGAAGGAGCCCAGGTGATCAGGCCCCACGGCGGCGCCCACGGCCTGTTCACAGGCAGCGCCGGGGAAGCTCCAGTTGGCGTCGTTCACGAGGGTCGCCGTCGGCGAGCCGTGCGTGTTCAGCGCCACGTAGGTGCGGCCTTCACGCATGACGGCCAGCGTGGCCTTGTTGGCGGCCACGATGGCGTCGCAGGCGATGACGAGGTCGGCCTCGGCGGTGCCGACCTTGGTGCAGTGGATCGCGTCCGGGCTGTTGGCGATCTGGATGTGGCTCCAGGTTGCGCCGCCCTTTTGCGCCAGGCCCGCGGCGTCCTGCGTGATGACGCCCTTGCCTTCCAGGTGCGCCGCCATACCCAGCAGCTGACCGATGGTGATGACGCCCGTGCCGCCCACGCCGGCCACGACGATGCCCCAGGCTGCCTCGGGGTTGGGCACGATGGGCATGGGCAACGCGGCCAGGCCCGGGTCGAACGGGCTCTTGCGGCTGTCCTTCTTGGGCTTCTTCAGCTCACCGCCCTCGACGGTGACGAAGCTAGGGCAGAAGCCCTTCACGCAGGAGTAGTCCTTGTTGCAGGTGTTCTGGTTGATCTGGCGCTTGCGGCCGAAGTCGGTCTCCAGCGGCTCGATGGACAGGCAGTTGGACTGCACCGAGCAGTCGCCGCAGCCCTCGCAGACCAGCTCGTTGATGACGACGCGCTTGGCGGGGTCCACCATCTTGCCGCGCTTCCTGCGGCGGCGCTTCTCGGTCGCGCAGGTCTGGTCGTAGATGATGGCCGTGGTGCCTTCGATCTCGCGGAACTGGCGCTGGATGTCGTCCAGCTCATCGCGGTGGTGCACCGTCACCCCCGGCGCCAGGGCGACACCCTCATATTTCGCCGGCTCGTCGGTGACGATCACCAGCTTCTTCACACCCTCCGAGATCACGCTGTTCATGATCTGCAGCACCGTGTGGCCTTCGGGGCGCTCGCCGACCGTCTGACCACCCGTCATCGCGACGGCGTCGTTGTAGAGGATCTTGTAGGTGATGTTCACCCCGGCGGCGATGCTCTGGCGGATGGCCAGGCTGCCGCTGTGGAAGTAGGTGCCGTCGCCCAGGTTGGAGAAGATGTGCTTCTCGTTCGTGAACGGCGCCTGGCCTGTCCAGGGCACGCCCTCGCCGCCCATCTGCGTGAAGGTGGCGGTGCTGCGGCCCGGCATCCACGTGACCATGTAGTGGCAGCCGATGCCGCCCACGGCGCGCGAACCCTCGGGCACGCGGGTGGAGGTGTTGTGCGGGCAGCCGGAGCAGAACCACGGTGTGCGGTCGGCGCCGCCCGCAGTCTTTTCCTCGGCCTTCAGCGCGGCTTCCTTGGCGTCGATGACCGCCATGCGCGCGTCCAGGCGGGCGACGATGTCGGCGTCCACGCCCAGCTTCTTCAGCCGCTTGGTGATGGCGCGGGCAATGAGGGCCGGCGTCAGGTCGGCCTGCGGGCGCAGCAGCCAGTGCTCGCTGGGGTTGGGCACACTCCACTCGCCGCCCTCGCCGCCGTCACCGGCGTCGAACTTGCCGAGCACATTGGGGCGCACGTCGGCGCGCCAGTTGTAGAGCTCTTCCTTGACCTGGTATTCGATGATCTGGCGCTTCTCCTCGACGACGAGGATCTCCTGCAGGCCGCGGGCGAATTCGCGCGTGATCTGCGCCTCCAGCGGCCACACCACGTTGACCTTGTGCAGCCGGATGCCGATGCGCCGGCAGGTCTCGTCGTCCAGGCCCAGGTCGTGCAGCGCCTGGCGGGTGTCGTTGTAGGCCTTGCCGCTGGTGATGAGGCCGAAGCGGTCGTTCTGGCCCTCGATGACGTTGTAGTTCAGCCGGTTGGCGCGGATGTAGGCCAGCGCGGCGTACCACTTGTAGTTCATCATCCGCGACTCCTGCTCGAGCGGCGGGTCCGGCCAGCGGATGTGCAGGCCGCCGGCGGGCATCTGGAAGTCTTCCGGCAGGATGATGTTGACGCGGTCGGGGTCCACGCTGACCGAGGCCGACGATTCGACGATCTCCTGGATGGTCTTCATGCCCGCCCACACGCCGGAGAAGCGGCTCATCGCGAACGCGTGCAGGCCCATGTCCAGGATGTCCTGCACGCTGCTCGTGAAGAAGGTCGGGAAGCCGACCGCCTTGAACACGTGGTCGCTCTGGTGCGCGGCGGTGGAGCTCTTGGCGATGTGGTCGTCGCCCGCGATGGCGATGACGCCGCCGTGCTTGCTGGTACCCGCCATGTTGGCGTGCTTGAACACGTCGATGCAGCGGTCCACGCCCGGGCCCTTGCCGTACCAGAGGCCGAACACGCCGTCGTACTTGGCCTTCTCGGGGAACAGGTCCAGCTGCTGCGTGCCCCACACGGCGGTGGCGCCCAGCTCCTCGTTGACGCCCGGCTGGAAGACGATGTTCTGCTTGGCCAGGTGCTTCTTGGCCGCCCACAGCGCCTGGTCGTACGTGCCCAGCGGCGAGCCGCGGTAGCCGCTGATGAAGCCGGCGGTGTTCAACCCGGCCAGCGCGTCGCGCGTGCGCTGCAGCATGGGCAGCCGCACCAGCGCCTGCACGCCGCTCATGAAGGCACGGCCGGCGTCCAGCGCGTATTTGTCGTCGAGCGAGACCGTCTGCAGTGCGCGCAGGATGTGTTCGGGCAGCGGGGCGTTCATTGAGGAGCTCCTGGTGGGATGCCAGCGCGCACGGCCCTTGTGAGGCGGCGGCGCAAGGGAGGTGACCAGTGTGGCCGAATCCTTCAGTGTAGGGAAAGGCGCCCGCTGGGTGCTTTCTAAATGACGCTGGCGAATCCACGTTCAAGCAAGATTCTTGCTCTGAGACGTCAAATTCGTTTCAAATCACATCCCGCTTTTGCTGATCAGGGCAAACCATGAGTTCCGCCGACAGCGCGCCGGCCGCGCTGGACCGTTACCACATCGCCATCCTGGCCGAGCTGCAGGGTGATGCCAGGCTGCCCAACGCCGAGCTGGCCCAGCGCATCGGCCTGTCGTCCGCCCCCACCTGGCGGCGCGTGAAGTGGCTGGAGGAGCAGGGCTACATCACCGGCTACCGCGCCGAGATCGACCGCCGCAAGATCGGCCTGGGCGTGCTGGCCTTCGTGCGCGTGGACGCCGAGCGCAGCGCGGGCGAGGCCACCAAGGTGCTGGAGGAGGAGATCCGCCGCCTGCCCGAGGTCATCGCCTGCCACTACATCTCCGGCACCGGCACGTTCGAGCTGCAGGTCATGGCGACGGACCTGGACGCCTTCTCGCGCTTTTCCATCAACACGCTGCTGAAGCTGGCCAACGTCAAGGACATCCACACCAGCTTCTCGCTGGGCGAGGTGAAGGCCGGCGGCGCGCTGCCGCTGGGCCACCTGAAGGGCTGAGGGCCGGTCGCGCCTGTCCCGCCAACGGCGCCAGAATGGCCCGATGCCGCTGGTCTACAAGATTGCCACCACCGAGGCCGAGTTCGAGGCCATCCACCGCCTGAACTACCGCACCTTCGTCGAAGAGATTCCGCAGCACCCGCCCAACCCGCAGCGCCGGCTGGTGGACCGCTTCCACGACGAGAACACCTATGCGGTGGCACTGGACGGCGACGAGCTGGTCGGCATGATCGCCGGCCGCGCACGGCGGCCGTTCTCGCTGGACGGCAAGCTGGCCGACCTGGACGCGCACCTGCCGCAGCACCAGCGCGCGATGGAGGTGCGGCTGCTGGCCGTCGCCCCGGGCTGGCGCAAGGCCAGCGTGTTCGCGCGCCTGGCCGGTGTGCTGGGCCGCGAGTTCCGCGACCAGGGTTGCGACCTGGCGCTGATCTCGGGCACCACGCGCGAGCTGAAGCTCTATGCCCACCTGGGCTTCCAGCCCTTCGGCCCGCGCGTGGGCGGCGGCGACGCCGTCTACCAGCCGATGTGGCTGCGCCTGCCGGACTACGCCCAGCGCGTGGCCCACCTGGAGCTGAGCGCCGGCGACGAGGCGGCCTCCTTCCTGCCCGGGCCGGTGCCGCTGTCGGCGGCCGTGCGGGCGGCCTGGCGCGCCGAACCGGTGTCGCACCGCTCGGCCGAACATCTGCGGCGCGTCGAACGCGTGTGTGACCGGCTCCAGGCCATGACCGGTTGCGCTGGCGCGCTGCTGCTGCCGGGCGGCGGCACGCTGGCCAACGACGCCGTCGCGGGGCAGATCCGCCAGCGCGGCAAGCACAGCAGCAAGAACGGCAACGGGGGCCTGGTCATCACCAACGGCGAGTTCGGCGAACGGCTGGCCGACCATGCGCGGCGCTGGCAGTTGCCGCACCGCACGCTGTCGCTGGCCTGGGGTGTGTCCATCGACACGCAGCGCCTGCGGGCCGTGCTGGCCGAACAGCGCCCGGCCTGGGTCTGGGCCGCCGCCTGCGAGACCTCGACCGGCATGCGCAACGACACCGCCCTGCTGCGCGACGCCTGCGCCGAGGTGGGCGCCGCGCTGTGCCTGGACGCGGTCAGCGCCTTGGGCCTGCAGCCGCTGGACCTGCGCGGCGTCTGGCTGGCCAGCGGTGTCAGCGGCAAGGCGCTGGGCAGCTACGCCGGGCTGGCCCTGGTGCTGCACGACGGGCAGCTGATGCCCGGCGGCGAGCTGCCGGCCGCGCTGGACCTGGGCGCCATTGCACGCGCGCACGGCGTGCCATCCACGCAAAGCTCCAACGCCGTGGCCGCGCTGGAGGCCGCCTTGGCCATCGACTGGCCCGCGCATTGGCAGGCCACCCACGCGGCCGATGTGCAACTGCGCGAGGCCTTGCGGGCGCTGAGCCTGCCGGCGCTGGTGCCCGCGCCTCACGCCCAGCCGGGCGTCATCACGCTGGCCCTGCCGCGCGGCGTGGACAGCCAGCGGCTGGGCCAGCGCCTGGCCCGCGTGGGCTGCCGCATCGCCTGGCAGAGCGCCTACCTGCGCGAGCGCAACTGGGTGCAGGTCTGCCTGATGGGCGCCTGGCGGCCCGCCGCGGTGGAGGTGCTGCCGGCGCTGCTGCGGCGCTATGCCGGGGCCATGCACTAGGCTGCGCCCGATGCCTACCGCCACCCTGCCCCTGCGCCATGTGCTGCTCGCCCTCGCCGTCGTGGCGATCTGGGGCAGCAACTTCGTCGTCATCAAGTACGCGCTGCACGTCATGCCGCCCATGCTGCTGGCCGCGCTGCGCTTCGCGCTCGCCTTCGTGCCGGCCTGCTTCTTCCTGCCGCGGCCGGCCGTGCACTGGCGCAACCTGGCCGCCTACGGCCTGTTCGTCGCCGTGGGCCAGTTCGGGCTGCTGTACCTGGCGATGGGCCACGAGATCTCGCCGGGGCTGGCGTCGCTGGTCATCCAGACCCAGGTGTTCTTCACGCTGCTGCTGGCCGTGCGCCTGGCCGGCGAGCGCGTGCAGGCATCGCAGCGGCTGGGCCTGGCGCTGGCGGCCGTCGGCATCGCCATCATCGTCATGCACACCGACGGCACCACCACGCCGCTGGGGCTGGCCATGGTGCTGGCGGCCGCGTTGTCGTGGGCCTGCGGCAACCTCGTCGGCAAGCGCGCTGGCCCCGTGAACATGCTGGCCTACATCGTCTGGAGCAGCGCGTTCGCGGTGCCGCCGCTGCTGGTGCTGGCCTGGTTCGTCGACGGCCCGCAGCAGATCGCCACCGCACTGGCCAACGCCGACGCCGGCACCTGGGCCGCCGTGCTGTGGCAGACGGTGGGCAACACGCTGTTCGGCTACGGCTGCTGGGTCTGGCTGCTGGCCCGCCACCCAGCCGGTCGCATCGTGCCGATGGCGCTGCTGGTGCCGGTGTTCGGCATGGGCGCCAGCAGCCTGCTGCTGAACGAGACGCTGCCGGCCTGGAAGCTGGTCGCCGCGGCGCTGGTGCTGGGCGGTCTGGCGATCAACCTGTTCGGACCCCGGCTTTTGCGGCCCCGGCCCGGGCCCGCCAAGCCCTAAGCTGGGCGGCATGAAGCGCCGTGCCCTGCTCCTGCTGACCGCGTGCCTGGCGGCAGGCGCGACTTCGGCCGCGCCGTCCGCGGTGCAGCTGCTGGTGGAGTGGCGCTGGGTGGACAGCAGCCTGGCGCCCGCGGCCCAGGCCGCCGTGCGGGACGGCGCCATCGTCGTCGGCACGGCCGGGTCGTATTCGCCGCGCGGGCCGGGCGTCGTCACCTCGACCGCCACGCCGCCGGCACCGCCCGTCCAGCGGCTGGTCGTGCTGAACGGCCAGCAGGCCGGCCTGCGGCTGACGACACGCGAGCCGCTGCAGTGGGTGGAGGCCATCGTCGAGCTGGACACGTCCGCCACATCCGGCCCATCCGCCACCTCCGCCACGCTAGGCGGCGCCCGGCCGCGCATCTACGCCAGCCCGCGCCAGGGCGAGCGCCGCAGCACGCAGGGCATGTTGCTTACACCCAGCTGGCCCGGCGGCAGCGCACCGGTGCGCGTGGCGTTCGCCGTGGACGACTCGGACGGCGGCCAGCTTCAGTCCACCGTGCAGTTGCCGCTGGCGCGCTGGCAGAGCGTGGCCCGCACCGGCACCGCCGCCCCGGCCACGCCGCGCGGCACACTGAGCACGCACGACGCGGCCGGTCAGCCGGAGCGCGAGCTGCAGCTGCGGGTCAGCGTGCAGCCCTGAATCAGCGCTGGCTGGCGCCCAGCAGGCCGTTGATCTCGGGGTACGGCGCGGCGCCGTCGAACAGCGCATCGCCCGCCCCCTGCGCCAGGAAACCCGCCGCCGCCCGCGCCGCACGGCCCCAGGCCGCTTCGGCGATCGCGCTGCCGGCGCTGAGGCGGCGCACGCCCAGGCGCTGCAGTTCGGCCAGGCTGGGCATCGCGGCGCGCGCCATCACGTTCAGCGGCAGCGGCTGGCCGGCCACCAGCGCCTCGATGTCGGCCGCGGCCGTCACGCCGGCCGCGAACAGCCCGTCCGCACCCGCCGCCGCGTAGTCGCGCGCCCGCAGCAACGCCTCGGCCACCTCGCGGCCCGGCGCCAGGCGCTTCAGCCAGACGTCGCAGCGCGCGTTGATGAACACATCCACACCCGCGTGGGCCGCCGCAGCCTTGATCGTCTCGATCTTGCGGCACAGCAGCGCCGTGGTGCCCGCGCCGTCCTCGATGTTGATGCCCACCACGCCGGCCTCCACGAACTGCAGGATGTGGCCTGCCACCGTGGCCGGGTCGTCGCTGTAGCCGGCCTCGCTGTCGGCCGACAGCGGCACACGCGCCACGCGGGCGATGCGACGCAGCGCCGCGGCATGCTCTGCGACGGGGAGGTGGTGGCCATCCGGGTAGCCCAGCGCCCAGGCCAGCCCGGCGCTGGTGGTGGCCAGCGCAGGCACGCCCAGCGATTGCACGAGCACGGCGCTGCCGGCGTCCCAGACGTTGGCGATCTTCAGCAGGTCGGGGCCTTGGTGGAGCTGGCGGAAGTTCATGGCGTTGCGGTGGTTGGCTGGTCAGGTGGTCATGTTGCCGGCGGGCGCTGCCAGCGCATGACAGCAGCACGACGGGTTCAGGGTCGTAACAAGACGGTGCCTGCGTGGCAATGTGCCAAGTCTTGCCCAGTTGGCGCATCGCCATGCGTGTAACGTCAATCTTTTGCAGACCGCTCCACTGGCATGAAGCTCGCACTGATCGCACACGACGGCAGGAAGGACGCCATGATCGCCCTGGCCGGTGATTTTCTGCCGCTGCTGCGCCGCTGCCGGCTCGTCGCCACCGGCACGACCGGCACGCGCCTGACCGCGGCGCACGGCCTCGTCATCGAACGCATGCTGAGCGGCCCGATGGGCGGCGACCTGCAGATCGGCGCGCGGCTGGCCGTGGGCGAGGTGGACGGCGTCATCTTCCTGCGCGACCCCATGACGCCGCAGCCGCACGAGCCCGACATCAACGCCCTCGTGCGCGCCTGCGACGTGCACGACGTGCCCTGCGCCACCAACGTCGCCACCGCCCGGCTGCTGCTCACGCGCTGGAGTGGCGAGTGACGCCGGCGCCAGCGCTGGCCGCACGATGACCATCGCCCGCAAGCCGATGGCCCGGCTGTCGCGGCGCCTGCTGATCCGCACGCGGCTGGGCACCGCCTTCGGGCTGCTGCTCCTGCTGTTGCTGGCGCTGGCCGCGCTGTCGGTGTACCGGCTCAACGACCTGTCCAGCGCGCTCAACCACATCGTGGACGACCAGGCCGTCATCCGCGATTCGGTCAATGAGATCAACCGCAACGCCGAGTCCGTCGCGCGCAAGCTGCTGGTGCTGATGAGCCCCGATGCCGAGCTGCGCGTGGCGGCGTATCCCGAGATCGCCGCCGCCAACGCGCGGCTGGACGATGCCATGCAGCGGCTGGCCCTCGTGCTGCCGCCCGGCGCGCGCAGCGAGCGGCTGGCCGAAGTCACGCGCAGCCTGGCCGACTACCGCGCCAGCTACCGCGATGCGCGCGACCTGATCGAGGGCGACGACTTCCTGGCCGCACGCGCGCTGCTGGGCAGCGACACCGAGGCGGCGCTGTCGCTGTTCGCCAGCGCCGTCCACCAGCTCGCGGCCAGCGAGGAGCGCGCCGGCACCGCCCAGGCGCGCGAGCTGCGTGACCAGATCGACGCCGACCGCACCGGCGTGCTCGCCTTGTGCCTGGCCGCGCTGGTCGGCGGCGCGCTGCTGGCGGTGGGCGTCGCGCGCTCCATCCTCGGGCCGCTCAAGCGCGCCGAGGACGGGGCGGAGCTGATCGCCCAGGGCCAGTACGGCCACCGCATCGAGGTGGATTCGACCGACGAACTGGGCCACATGGCGACCGCCATGAACACCATGGCCGCGGCCGTGGGCGAGCGCGAGGCCCGCCTGCGCCGCCTGGCCGACGTGGACCTGCTGACCGGCCTGCCGCAGCGCGCCCGCTTCATCGCCGACGGCGACCGGCTGCTGGCCAGCCTGCCCGAGCGCGAGCAGCTGGCGGTGCTGATCTGCATCGACGTGGACCGTCTCAAGGCCGTCAACGGCGTGCTGGGCTTCGACGCCGGCGACGCGCTGCTGCAGGGCGCCGCGGCCAAGCTCGCCGGCCTGTTCGAAGGCGTGGCCGCCTACGGGCGCCTGGCCGGCGGCACCTTCGCCGCGCTGGCGCCCGTGCTGCGCCTGGAGCATGGCGGCGTGCTGGCGGCCCAGTTGCGCGAGGAGGTGGAGCACAAGCTGAGCTGGCAGGGCCAGGCGCTGGACCTGTCCGTGTCGCTGGGCGTGGCCCACTGGCCGGAGCACGCGGCCGACACCGAGACGCTGCTGCGCCGCGCCGAGCAGGCCATGTTCGAGGCCAAGCGGCTGCACCAGCCGGTGGCCATCTTCAACCCCGGCACCGAGGCCGCGCGGGCGCTGCACCTGAGCCTGCTGTCCGACCTCGCCACGGCCATCCAGCAGGACCAGCTGCGCCAGTTCCTGCAGCCCAAGCGCTGCCTGAAGACCGGCCGCATCACCGGCGCCGAGGCGCTGGTGCGCTGGCACCACCCGCAGCGCGGCTGGCTGCCGCCGGGCGACTTCATCCCGTTCGCCGAGCGCAGCGGCCGCATCCGCCAGATCACCGACTGGATGCTGGCCCGCGCCATCCGCACGCTGGCGGCCTGGGCCGCCCAGGGCCGCGAGCCGCTGTGCATCGCCGTCAACATCTCGACGCTGGACATCCAGGACCAGACCCTGCCCGCCCGCCTGGCCGCGATGCTCGCCGAGCACCGCGTGGACCCCAGCCAGCTGCAGCTCGAAGTCACCGAGACCGGGCTGATGTCCAGCGGCACCGACCCCATCGCGGTGCTGCACGCGCTGAAGAGCTGGGGCGTGCGGCTGGCCATCGACGACTTCGGCACCGGCCAGTCGTCGCTCGCCTACCTGCAGCACCTGCCGGTGGACGAGCTGAAGATCGACCGCAGCTTCGTGCAGGACGTGGACCGCGACGCGCGCCGCCAGGCGCTGCTGAAATCCATCGTCAGCGTGGGCCAGGGCCTGGGCCTGACCGTGACGGCCGAGGGCGTCGAGAACGAGGACGAACTGGCCGTCATCCGCGCCTGCGGCTGCGACCTGGTGCAGGGCTTCCTGCTGGCCCGGCCCATGGACCTGCCGGACTTCGAGGCGTGGCGGGCCCAGGCGGGCGCGGCCCCGCTTTTGCCTGCGGCGCCCAACAGGCTTTAGAATCCGCCCCTTTCGTCGTTTTGCCCCTGCAAGCGGGCTTTTGTTTCACTGGAGAGCCATCATGGGCAACAAGATCGTCACCGAAGCGGATCGCCGCGCCACCCCCCGCCCCGAAGCCCCCAAGGGCGTGACGTTCACGGCCGGCAAGGGCCAGCTGAGCAGCCTGGAGCGCGGTGCGCACACCCGCTCCAAGAAGAACCCGGGCAAGCGCCCGCATTCGGGTTGAGTCTTCAGGCTCACGCCTGACGATCCCGATGAACAGGCCCTGACGGGCCTGTTTTGTTTTGTCGGCTAGACACTGACCTGACGACTGCCATGATCCGCATCACCGAACTCCGCCTGCCGCTGAACCACGCCGAGAGCGAGCTGCGCCCGGCCGTGCTGGCCCGCCTGCAGCTCGCCGACGCCGAGTTGGCCGACGTGCACGTCTTCCGCCGCGGCTACGACGCCCGCAAGCGCAGCGACATCCAGCTGGTCTACACGCTGGACTGCACGCTGGCCGCGGGCCGGAACGAAGCCGCCGTGCTGGCGCGCTTCGCCGGCGACCACCACATCCGCGCGACACCCGACACCGGCTACCACTTCCTCGCACAAGTGGGCGAGTACACCGGCCCGCGCCCGGTCGTCGTCGGCTTCGGCCCCTGCGGCCTGTTCGCCGCGCTGATCCTGGCGCAGATGGGCTTGAAGCCCATCGTGCTGGAGCGCGGCAAGGCCGTGCGCGAGCGCACGCAGGACACCTGGGCCCTGTGGCGCGAGCAAAAGCTCCACCCCGAGAGCAACGTGCAGTTCGGCGAAGGCGGCGCCGGCACCTTCTCGGACGGCAAGCTGTGGAGCCAGATCACCGACCCGCGCCACCTCACGCGCAAGGTGCTGACCGAGTTCGTCAAGGCCGGCGCGCCGGACGAGATCCTGTACGTCAGCAAGCCGCACATCGGCACCTTCCGGCTGGTCAGCATGATCATCAAGATGCGCGCCGAGATCGAGTCGCTGGGCGGCGAGATCCGCTTCCAGCAGAAGATGACGGACCTGCTCATCGAGGACGGCGCGGTGCGAGGTGTGCAGCTCGAATCCGGCGAGCAGATCGACACCACGCACGTCGTCATTGCGCTGGGCCACAGCGCCCGCGACACCTTCCAGATGCTGCATGCGCGCGGCGTGCACATGCAGGCCAAGCCCTTCTCCATCGGCTACCGCATCGAGCACCCGCAGAGCCTGATCGACGCGGCCCGCTTCGGCCCGAACGCCGGCAACCCCATCCTGGGCGCGGCCGACTACAAGATCGTGCACCACGCGAAGAACGGCCGCTCGGTCTACAGCTTCTGCATGTGCCCGGGCGGCACGGTGGTGGCTGCCACCAGCGAGCCCGACCGCGTCGTCACCAACGGCATGAGCCAGTACTCGCGCAACGAGCGCAACGCCAACGCCGGCATCGTCGTGGGCCTGACGCCCGAGGACTACCGCCAGGATGGCAAGCGCGACGGCAGCCCCGTGAACCCGCTGGACGGCATGGCCTTCCAGCGCCTCTGGGAAAGCCGCGCCTACGAGCTGGGCGGCGGCGGCTACCTGGCGCCGGGCGCGCTGGTGGGCGACTTCATCAAGCGCCAGGTCAGCCAGGCCTTCGGCGACGTGGTGCCCAGCTACAAGCCCGGCGTCACGCTGACCGACCTGCAGCAAAAGGGCCGGGGCTCGCTGCCCGCCTACTGCCTGGACGCCATCCGCGAGGCCCTGCCGGCGTTTGCCCGCCAGATCCGCGGCTTCGACCGGCCGGACGCGGTGCTGACCGGCGTGGAGACGCGCACGTCCTCCCCGCTGCGCATCAACCGCGGGCGGGACTACCAGAGCGTCAACGTGCGCGGGTTGTTCCCGGCCGGTGAAGGCGCGGGCTATGCGGGCGGGATCATGTCGGCCGGCGTGGACGGCATCGAAGTGGCCGAGGCGCTGGCGGCTGACCTGCTGGGCATGCCGGATGCGCCGGTGCTGCAGGGCAAGGGGGCGAAGGCGGGCGGGCAGGTATGAGCCGCGACCCGGGCCGCCTCAGGGCGCAGCCGGCGTCTTCAGGAGCCGCTGAACGCGACGCTCATACATGTCTGATCGCGCCACGTAAGCCGATGGTGACCAGCACGGTAGGTTGGGGTGAGCCTGCGAACCCCAACGTCTCGGGGATGGATGGAATTGTTGGGGTTTACTTCGCTCACCCCAACCTACTGCGCTTCCACCGCAACGGCCCCCGAGGCTTCGGCACCATAGGGAAGTCGGCGGTGCGTGGGCGTGTTGCCATGAGGACCGACTCCTTCATCCGCCCTGCACGGAAGCCAGATAAGCCAGCAGGTCCGCCACCTTGCGCTCGTTCATGCCCACGCCCCAGAAGCGCATCTTGGTGCCGGGCACGACGGCGCCGGGGTCGCGCAGGAAGGCGGTGAGCGTGGCCTCGTTCCACACCAGGCCGGCGGCCTTCATGCCGGGGGAATAGGCATAGCCGGGCGACGTGCCGGCCTTGCGGCCCACCAGCGCGTTGAGCTGCGGCCCGAAGCCGTGGCGGGCCGCCGGGCCCACGGCATGGCAGTTGGCGCAGGCGGTGAAGACCTTGCGGCCGGCCGACGCGTCGCCCGCAGCCGCCGCCAGCGGCGCGAGGCCCGCCAGGGCCAGGGCCAGGGCCAGCGCGCGCGGGCTCATGGCCCGGCCCCTGCGGCGGGCATCAGCTCGATCAGCTCCTTGGCGAACGCCAGCGCCTCCTCATGCGCCTCGAAGTGCATGTCGTTGTTCAGCTCCACCACCTCGCCGTCCGGCCCCTTGTGCACCACCGACCAGCCGCCCGCGCCGCCGTCGATGGCGAGCACGCCGAACTGCCCGGGCTGGAGATCCCGGGCGCTGCCGCCGGTGACGACGATGTCGCGGCCGAGGTGGGAGTGGTAGCGTCGCATCCAACCCATTCTCACGGAGACGCGCGATGAAAGCAGTCTGGAACGGCATCACCCTGGCTGAAAGCGACGACACGGTGGTCATCGAAGGCAACCACTACTTCCCGGCCGAGTCGCTGAACACCCAGTACACGACGTTCAGCAACCACGTCAGCCGCTGCGCCTGGAAGGGCGAGGCGAAGTACCTGAGCCTGCTGGTGAACGGCGAGATGAACACGGACGCCGTCTGGTACTACCCGGACCCGCTGCCCGCGGCCGCGGAGATCAAGGGCCGCTACGCGTTCTGGAAGGGCGTGAAGGTCACCGACTGATCAGGGCGTGAGGCCCTGCGGCAGCAGCGCCCACAGCCGCAACGGCTGCTTCGTGCGGCCGGCCAGCTGGGCGGCCTCGTCGCCCCAGCCCCAGAAGAAATCGGCCCGCACGGCGCCCTGGATGGCGCTGCCGGTGTCCTGCGCCAGCACCAGTCGGCGCATGGGCGTCGTGGACCACGGCTGCGTGCTGTCCAGCCACAGCAGCGTGCCCAGCGCGACCTGCGTGCGGTCGATGGCGACGGAGCGGCCGGGCGTCAGTGGCACGCCTTGCGCGCCCCTCGGGCCGGTGGCCGCATCGGGCAGCGCCTCCTCGCGGAAGTAGACGACGCGCGGGTTGACGGCCAGCGCTTCGCGCACGCGGCCCGGGTTGCGGCGCGCCCAGTCGCGCAGGCCGGCCAGGCTCGCGTCGCGCACCTCGCCGCGGTCCAGCAAGGCCTTGGCGACGGACTCGAAGGGCTGGTCGTTGTGGCCGGCGAAGGCCACGCGGCTGAGGCGCTCGGCGCCGTTCGCGTCGCGCGTGACGAGGCGGCCCGAACCCTGGATCTGCAGCTGCAGCAGCGCGAACGGGTCGTCCACGTAGGCCAGTTCCAGCGCGGCGAAACCCGGGTGGGCCTCGATGTCGCGGCGCGGCGTGCGGCGCAGCTGCGGGTCGCCCGGCAGCGCATGCAGCGGCCACTGGAACGCGCCCTGGCGCGTGCGGCTGGCGACGAGCTGGGGCTCGAAATAGCCGGTCAGCAGCCCGGTCGTGCCGCCAGCGGCGTCGGCCAGCTGCCAGGGCCGCAGGTGCTTCATGAGGAACAGCGTGGCGTCCAGTGCATCGGCGGGCGCCTGCAGCGCCGCGCGGGCGCAGAACTCGGCCCAGCCCGGCGCGGGCCGCTGGCAGTTGCCCAGCAGCGCCGGCCAGGCGGCCAGCAGGTCGTCGCTGCCCCAGCCGGGCAGGTCCTTCCAGTCCGCGGCGACCCAGCGCGCGGCCGGCCGGGGTGCGGCGGGCGCCCCCGGTGCGGCGCCGACCGGGGGCGGCAGCGGCGGCCGAGCCGGTGGCGTGGAGCAGGCGGCCAGGCTTCCTAGAATCGCCGCCAGTCCCCCACGCGCCCACCACCCCATGCTGCTGCTCATCCTCGAAGCCCTCGGCGCGCTGCTGATCTTCGTCTTCATCATCTGGTGGACCATGTTCTCGGGCCGCAACAAGGGCGAGCGCCGGGACGATTAGCCCGCCGTCAGGGCGTCCACTCGCGCGGCGGCACGAGGAAGCTCATCGGCTCGCGGCGCAGCCGCTCGCGCACGGCGGCGTACACGCGCTTGCGGTCGGCCAGCTTGATGCCGCGCGAGCGCAGCGCCACCTTGAAGGCGCACAGGAAGCTGACGCCGACGTTGAGCATGCCGATGCCGGCGATGCAGAGCACGCAGGACCAGAACGCCCAGGTCGCCATGACGCCGAAGCCCAGCGCGCCCACGGCCGCGGCGAGCTGGCCGGTGGACAGCGTCACGTGGCGCACCTCCAGCGGCAGCCCCACGAAGCCCAGCAGCGGCGGCACCAGGCCGAGCATCAGGCCCAGGCTGGTGTTGGCGGCGAGGCCCGAGATGTTGTCGCGCCACCAGCGCGACCAGCGCTGCGCGCGCGACTGGCCCAGCGTCGCGACGATGCGCGGGTTCCAGGCGATGGCGCTGTCCAGGCGGTGGAACACGAACCAGTTCTCCACCCAGCCGGCGATCAGGCTGGACGCGAACAGCAGCGTGCCCGTGAAGGCCGCGAACAGCAGCGACGGGCCGAACAGGCTCAGCGAGTGCAGCACGTGGTGCGCGTCTTGCGCGCCCACCAGCGGCGCGCCGAACGCAGCCCAGCACAGCAGCTGCACCGCCAGCACCAGCGGCGCGGCAAGCGCGAGGTTGCCGATGATGCCGGCGGCCTGGGACCGCACGAGGTTCGCCACCTCGTCGACGAAATCGCGCAGGCCGTCGTCGCGCTCGATGTGGCGCAGCTTCTCGGCCATGGCCGGCGCCGTCATGGCGGGCTGCTTGGTGGCCACCGTCCAGTGCAGCAGGTGGATGAGCACGAAGCTGGCCGCGTAGTTCACGCCGGCCCAGAAGCCGCCCCAGAACGCCGTGAAACCCACCAGCGCGATCATGAACTTGAGGAACGTGGTGCCCGCGATGACGGCGCCGCCACCGGCCGCGCGGCGCAACATGTCGCGGTATTCCTCGCGACTGCGGGTGATGTAGTGCTCGCCGGTCTCCGCGCTGCGCTCGGCCACCTTGCGCGCCAGCAGCGAGTAGTGCCGCGCGAACAGCGTGCGCAGGCTGCGCCGCTCGTGCACGACGCGCACCAGGCCGGCCACCAGGCGCAGCAGCTCGCGCTGCGGCTCCTGCGACAGCAGGCAGCCCATCAGCGTCTCGATGCGCTTGAGCCGCGCGGTGAGCTGCTCCACCGAGAACATCAGGTCCACCGACACGCCATGCGCCTCCAGGTGGTCGGGCACGGTCTGCGCGGCGGCGCGGCAGCGCTCCAGCAGCGCATGCAAGTACTGCGTGGCCGGCACCAGCGCCGCGCCGTCGCGGGCGGCCAGTGCACGCTCGACGGCCTCCCAGACCGTGGGCAGCTGGTGGAAGGGCTTGCCCTGCAGCAGCGACTCGTCCATGCGCACGCGCAGCGGCCCGGCCAGCCCCGCGGCATGCACGCTGCTGACGAGGACGGTGATCGCGGCCTGCATCTCCACGCGCCAGCCCTCGTCGGGTGCCGCGGCGAACAGCAGCCGCAGGCGGCCCAGCAGCTCGTCGTCGATGGCGGCGATCCAGTCCTCGTCGTTCTCGTCGCCGAACAGCAGCTCGAACAGCGCGGCCAGGTCGCGGGTGTCGGCCGTGGCCGGCAGCAGGCGGCGGCGCAGGCGCCCGAGGAACTCATGCCACAGCGCCATGCGCGGCGCAAAGCCCACCTCGGCGAACAGCGCGACCGCATCGACGTCGTTCCACACGCCGGCGATGACGTCCGCGAAGGCGCGCGCATGATCCGGGTGGCGCTCCAGCACGTTGAGCAGGTGCTTGAGGCGCACGACCGGCAGCGGCCGGCTCGACGCCTCGTCGCGCGGCGCGTGGCGCAGCCATTCGAGCAGGCGCACCAGCCAGAGGTTGCGCTCCGCCAGCACCGCCTGCGGATCGGCCGCGTTCAGCAGCGCGGTGAGGTCCCAGCGTCGATTCATCAATTCAGGCGTCCGCAGTGGCTTGGACGAGGGGCTTCAATGCAGACTGGCGCTGTCCGCGAGCAGGAACTCGGCGACCTCGCTGTAGAAGACCTCGCACGCGTCGGTCGCGCACAGGAAGCGCCCGCGCATCGTGCCCTGCGGCGTGCCGATCTGGGCCCAGGAGCTGTACTGGAAGCTCTGGCCGGGCGCCAGCACGGGCTGGTGGCCCACGACGGCCAGGCCGTCCACGACCTGGGTCTGGCCGCGCGCGTCGGTGATCTCCCAGTGCCGGCCGATGAGCTGGGCCAGCACGTCGCCGGTGTTCTCGATGGTGATGGTGTAGCTGTAGGCATACAAGCCCTGCTCGAGGTGGGTCTGCTCGGGCAGGGTCTGCACCACGGCGCTGCAGGTGAAACGTGGGTTGGCCATGCCGCCATTGTCGGGCCAAGCGCCTGCATGACGGCCGGCACTTGCCCGGCGGCCGGCGGCGGCTATGCTGGCCGGATGATCGTCAGGTTGCGGGATTTCAAGTGCTGCGCTGGCTCTGCCTGCTGAGCGCGCTGCTGAGCCCGGCGGCGCCGGCCCAGGAGGTGCAACTGCGGACGGTCCAGCAGAGCGGATCGACGGTGAAGTACGACCCTGACGGCGGCACGCAGCGGCCGGGCCTGTGCATAGAGATCCTGCATGCCGTCGAACGCGCCGACCCGGGCGTGCACTTCACGGGGCTGGCACAGCACGTGCCGCTCAAGCGCGTCGAGCGGCTGCTGGCCGACGGCCTGGCGGACGCCGTCTTCTGCCTGCTGAAGTCGCCTGAACGCGAAAAACAGTGGCGTTATGTGCCGGTGCCGCTGTACCTGATCCGCCATGTCATCGTGCAGCGCGTCGACGACCCGCGCCAGTTCGACAGCCTGGGCGAGCTGACCGCGCTGAGCCGGCAACGCCCCGTGCTCGTCACGCGCGGCACGGCGCTGGCGCGGCAACTGCAGGGAGCGCAGGTGCACATCGCCGAGGTCAGCTCCGAACGCGAGGCGCTGCAGATGCTGGCGCTGGGACGCGCCGACGTGATCTACGGGCAGGACATCAACCTGCAGCGCCACATCACGGACAGCAAGATGGGCGACAAGGTGAAGCTGGGCCGCACCGTCTTCCAGGAGGAGGCGCAATACCTGGCGATACGCGCCGACCTGCCGGCCGCCCAGGAAGAACGCCTCACGCAGGCGCTGCGCAAGCTGGAGCGCGACGGCACGCTGCGCCAGCTGGCCGACAAATACCGCTGAACCCGCCCGCACCCCGCGCCTGCTGACACGGCCGGGCGCCGACGCACCGACACTCGCCACCCTCGCACGCATCGCCACCATGTCGACAGGCCCACGACCTCTCTTCCTGCCGCCCGACGGCCGCCCCCGCTGCGCCTGGTGCGCGGCCGCGGCCGGTGACGACGCCTACCTGCGCTACCACGACGAGGAATGGGGCCGGCCGGTGGCCGACGACTTTCGCCTCTTCGAGAAGCTGTGCCTGGAAGGCTTCCAGAGCGGGCTGTCGTGGCGCACCATCCTGAACAAGCGCGAGGCCTTCCGCCAGGCCTTCGCGGGCTTTGACTACCACCAGGTCGCGCGCTTCGGCGAGGCCGACGTGCAGCGACTGCTGGCGGATGCCGGCATCGTGCGCCACCGCGGCAAGATCGAGGCGGCCATCCACAACGCGGGCCGCTGCGTGGAACTGGTGGCCGAGACGGGGTCGCTGGCCGCTTACCTGTGGCGCTTCGAGCCGCCGAAGAACTCGGTGGCGCACAACCTGGCCACGTCGCCGGCCTCCGAGGCGTTGTCCAAGGACCTGAAGCAGCGCGGCTGGAAGTTCGTCGGCCCGACCACGATGCATGCGCTGATCCAGGCCATGGGCCTCATCAACGACCACCAGCCCGGCTGCCACCACTGGGCTGTGGCGCAGCAGGCGCGCGACAGCTTCAAGCGGCCCGGTGGCTGACCCCCGGCTCCTAGAATCCCGGGCCATGGCCGCCCCTCACTACCGCATCGCCCCCAGCCTCCTGTCCGCCGATTTCGCCCGCCTGGGCGACGAGGTGAAGACCGTGCTGGCCGCCGGTGCCGACTGGATCCACTTCGACGTGATGGACAACCATTACGTGCCCAACCTGACCTTCGGGCCCATGGTGTGCGAGGCGCTGCGCAAGCACGCCGTGAAGCCCGACGGCACGCCGGCCGTCATCGACGTGCACCTGATGGTGCAGCCGGTGGATGCGCTGGCGCAGGCCTTCTGCCGCGCGGGCGCCGACCTGGTGAGCTTCCATCCCGAGGCCAGCGCGCACGTGGACCGCACGCTGCAGCTCATCAAGGCCGAGGGCAAGCAGGCCGGGCTGGTCTTCAACCCGGCCACGTCGCTGGACGTGCTGGAGTGGGTCATCGACAAGGTGGACCTGGTGCTCGTGATGAGCGTGAACCCCGGCTTCGGCGGCCAGAGCTTCATCCCCAGCGCGCTGAGGAAGCTGCGCCAGGCGCGCGAGATCATCGACAGCCACCAGCGCGAGACGGGCCGCGCCATACGCCTGGAGATCGACGGCGGCGTGAAGGTGGACAACATCCGCCAGATCGCCGACGCGGGGGCAGACACCTTCGTGGCCGGCTCGGCCATCTTCGGCCAGCCCGACTACCGCCAGGTCATCGACGCCATGCGCCAGCAACTGGCGGCCTGACATGGCTGCCCTGCTGCTCGTCTGCACCGCCAACATCTGCCGCTCGCCGATGGCCGAGGCCGTCTTCAAGGCCAGGCTGGGCGACGTGTTCAAGACCATCGCCTCCGCCGGCGTGCACGCCGACCCGCGCGGCGGACCGGTGGACGCGCGCGCCGCGGCGGCGCTGGCACGACACAAGTACAGCCTGGACCGCAAGTGGCGCTCGCGCCGCGTGGACCTCGAACAACTGGGGCAGTGGGACCTCGTGCTGGCCATGGAGTCCGAGCACGTGGAGGCGCTGCGCAGGAAGGCGGCACCCGAACATCACGCGCGCATCCTGATGCTGACCGACTTCGTGCCCGAGCTGGCGGGCCAGGACATCCCCGACCCCTACTTCGGCCCGGCCGCCGGCTTCGACGCCGTCATCGGCATGATCGAGCGCGCCGCGGCCAGCCTGCAGATGGCGGCCCGCGAAGGGCGGCTCAAGTTCGCCTGATCCGGGGCCTGTTGCCGCGGGAAGCCGACAGGCCCTAACTAGGCCTTGCTGGAGAACTCCGCCACTTCGCGCACATCCGGCCCCTGGCCGCTGAAGCGGTCCAGCGCCAGGTAGATGACCGGCGTGATGTACAGCGTCACGGCCTGCGACAGGATCAGGCCGCCCACCACGGCCAGGCCCAGTGGCTGGCGCAGTTCGGCGCCGGCGCCCAGGCCCAGCGCGATGGGCAGCGCGCCCATCAGCGCGGCCAACGTGGTCATCAGGATGGGCCGGAAGCGCAGCTCGCAGGCCGAGCGGATGGCCTCGGCCGGGTTCAGCCCCTGGCTGCGCTGCGCGTCCAGCGCGAAGTCGATCATCATGATCGCGTTCTTCTTGACGATGCCGATCAGCATGACGATGCCGATGGTGGCGATGATGGTCAGCTCCATGCCGAACAGCTGCAGCGTGATGAGCGCACCGACCGCCGCGGACGGCAGGCCGGCCAGGATGGTGATGGGGTGGATGTAGCTCTCGTACAGCACGCCCAGCAGCACGTAGATGACCGCCAGCGCCAGGCCGATCAGCAGCAGCTGGCCGCCCTGCGAATCCTGGAACACCGCCGCGTCGCCGCCGTAGCTGGTGATGATGGTGGACGGCAGCTTGATCTCGCGGGCATAGCCTTCGAGCGCCCCGGTCGCGTCGCCCAGCGGCACGTTGGGGGCGAGGTTGAAGCTGATCGTGATGGCCTGCAGCTGCCCCTGGTGGTTGACGGCCGTGGGGCCCAGCGTGCGCTGCACCGTGGCGAAGGCCGTCAGCGGCACCTGCGTGCCGTTGCGGCCGCGCAGGTAGATGCGGTCGAACGCATCCTCGCTGGCACGGTCGCCGTCGCTGGCCTCCATGATGACCTGGTAGGTGTTGCTCTCGGCATAGATGCTGGACACCTGCCGCTCGCCGAAGGCGTTGTACAGCGCGCTGCGCAGGTCCTGCATCTGCACGCCCAGGATGGAGGCGCGCTCGCGGTCGATGATGAGGCTGGCCTGCAGGCCGCGCAGCTGCGAGTCGCTGGTCACGTCGCGGAAGCGCTGGTCGGTGCGCAGCTTGTCCTGCAGCTTGACGGCCCAGGAGTTCAGCTCGCCGGCCGACACCGACTGCAGCGTGTACTGGTAGCGGCTCTTGCTCTGGCGGCCGCCGAGCTGCAAGTTCTGCACCGGGCGCAGGTAGACGGCGATGCCGGGCACCTGGCGGAACTGCTTGCGCAGGTTCTCCAGCACCTTGGCCATCTCGGGCCGTTCGCCGCGCGCCTTCAGGTTGATGAACATGCGGCCGGTGTTGGTGGCGCCGCCGCCACCGCCGCCGCCCACCGCCGAGCTGACGGCCGCGACCGACGGGTCGTTGCGCACGATCTCGGCCACGCGGTTCTGCAGCAGCGTCATCGCGGCGAAGGAGATGTCCTCCGACGCCTCGGTGCTGGCCTGGATCTGGCCGATGTCCTCTTCGGGGAAGAAGCCCTTGGGGATGGTGACGTAGAACCACACGGTGAGCGCGAAGCTGATGACGGCCACGCCCAGCACCCACACGCGGTGGCGCAGCGCGATGTCCAGCGTGCGCATGTACGTGCCCAGCACCGCGTTGAAACCACGCTCGAAGGTGCGGCCCAGCCAGCCTTCCTCGTGCGTGTCATGGTGCTTGAGCAGGCGGCTGCACAGCATGGGCACCAGCGTCAGCGACACGCCGGCCGACACGAGGATGGACAGCGACACGACGACCGCGAACTCGTGGAACAGCAGGCCGATGACGCCGGGCATGAAGAAGATCGGGATCAGCACCGCGACCAGCGACACCGAGATCGACACGATGGTGAACGCCATCTCGCGCGCGCCGCGTATGGCCGCGTCGAACGGCGCCATGCCGTCCTCGATGTGGCGGTGGATGTTCTCCAGCATGACGATGGCGTCGTCCACCACCAGGCCCACGGCCAGCGTGATGCCCAGCAGCGAGATGTTGTCCAGGCTGTAGCCCAGCGCGAACAGCAGCGTCAGCGCGCCGATCAGCGAGATGGGCAGCGACAGCGTCGGGATCAGCGTCGCCACCGCGCGGCGCAGGAACAGGAAGATGACCATCACCACCAGCACCGCCGTCAGCGCCAGCGTGAAGTACACGTCGTGCAGCGACTCGCGGATGGAGATGGAGCGGTCGTTGAGCATGCGCATCTCGATGGATGCGGGCATCTGCTGCGCATAGCGCGGCAGCATGGCCTTGACGGCGTCGACCACCTTGACGGTGTTGGCGTCGGGCTGGCGCTGGATGGCCAGCACGATGGACGGCTCGCCCTGGAAGGTCGAGTAGGTCTTGCTCGTCTCGACGCTGTCCTGCACCTCGGCCACGTCGCTCAGGAACACCGGCGCGCCGTTGCGCGAGGCGACGACGACACGGCCGAACTCGGCCGCGGTCTTGAGCTGCTTGTTGGCCTGGATGGTCAGCGTCTGGCGCGCGCCGTCGAGCACGCCCACCGGCGTGTTGGCATTGGCGGCGCGCACGGCCGTCTGCAGCTCTTCCAGCGTGATGTTGCGCTGGTTCAGCAGCTCGTTCTTGACCTTGATGCGCACCGCGAAGCGCTTCTGCCCGAAGATGGACACCTGGGCCACGCCGTCGAGCGTGGACAGGCCGGGCGACAGCAGGTTCTCGGCGTAGTCGTTCAGCTCGGTCAGGTTGATGGAGGGCGACGTCAGCGCCACCAGCAGCACCGGCGCGTCGGCCGGGTTGACCTTGCGGTAGCTGGGCGGCGACGTCATCTCCGTCGGCAGCGCGCGCAAGCTGCGGAACAGCGCGGCCTGCACGTCCACGGCCGCCGCGTCGATGTTGCGGCTGGGGTCGAACTCCAGCGTCAGCGACGTGTTGCCCAGCGTGTTGGTGGACGAGATCGTCACCAGCCCGGCGATGGTGGAGAACTGCTTCTCCAGCGGCAGCGCGACGGACGAGGCCATCGTGTCCGGCGAGGCGCCGGGCAGCGAGGCCTGCACGTTGATGATGGGCGTGTTGTACGAGGGCAGCGCCGCCACGGGAATGCGGCTCCACGCCGCCAGGCCGGCGATGACCAGCGCCAGGTTCAGCAGCACGGTCATGACCGGCCGCCGGATGAACAGCTCCGTCAGCTTCATGGGGCGTTACCGGACGCAGCGGCAGAGGCGGCCGCGGCTGAGGAAGCCGGCGCACCCGGGGCGCGCACGACAGCGGCCTGCAGGCGCAGCGGCGTGCCCGGCCGCAGGTTCTGCTTGCCGTCCACGACGACCTGCTGGCCGGCTTCCAGCCCTTCCACGACGGCCTGCTCGCCCAGGGTCTGGCGCACCTGCACGGTCACCAGCTTGGCGGTGTTGTCCGGCGCGACGACGTAGACCGAGCGCTCCGTGGTGCCGCGCATGATGATGGCGGCCTGCGGCACGACGGTGGCATCCTTCAGCGTGCGCAGCGTCACGCGCACCCGCACGTACTGGCCGGGCCACATGGTGTGCGCCTTGTTGTCGAACTCGGCCTTGACCTTGATGGTGCCGGTCGTCGAATCGACGAGGTTGTCCACCACCGTCACGCGGCCCTTGACCGGCGCAGCACCGCGAGCGGCGCCGGAGACCGGCAGCGCCTCGGCTTCCAGCGCGCCGCCGCGGGTGGCGGTCAGCAGATGCCCGAGCTGGCTCTCGGGCACGGTGAAGGCGATGCTGATCGGGTCGAGCTGGGCGATGTTGACCAGCGGCAGCGCCGTCGCGTTGGCCTGCACCAGGCTGCCGGGGAAGACGCTGACGATGCCCACGCGGCCGCTGATGGGCGCGCGCAGCTCGTTGTAGCTCGTCGTCACCTGCGCGGCCTGCACGGCGGCCTCGTCGCTCCTGACGAGCGCCTGGCCGGCTTCGAGGTTGGCCTGGGCGGTGTCCAGCGCGCTGCGCGACACGAAGTTCTGCGCCACCAGCTCCTGCGCACGCTTGAACTGGCGCTCCAGGTCGGCCTGCGCGGCGCGGTCGCGGGCGAGCTGGGCGCGAGCCTTCTCCAGCGACGCGCGGTCGGCGCGGTCGTCGAAGCGGAACAGCAGCTGGCCCTGCTTCACGTCCTGCCCGTCCTTCACGAGCACCTGGGCCACCGTGCTGGTGGTCTGCGCACGCAGGTCCACGCTCTGCAGCGCGGTGACGGTGCCGCTGGCCTCCAGGCTGACCGGCACGTCGGCCTGCACCACCTTCACCACGCCCACCATCTGCGGCGGCGGTGCGCTGGCGGCCTTGCCCGGCGCAGACGCGGCACCCGACGGCGCAGCGTTCGCGTCGGCATCGGACTTGCGCCCGCAACCAGCCAGGCCGAGGGCCACCAAGACGATCAGGAGGCCGGATAGGCGCAGCGGAAGAGTCGGACGCATGAAGCGGAGCCTGCCAAAAGTAATGGGGATTGACGACAAAAACGGATCAGCTTAACCGCTGAGTTTTCCTCGTCGATCAAGCGCCGGTCAGGAGCGCCCGTGCCAGGCGCGCGCCGGCCACGGCGTTGTGCTTCACGAGCGCGATGTTGGTCGCCAGGCTGCGCCCGCCCGTCAGCGCCTTGATGCGCGCCAGCAGGAAGGGCGTGATCGCCTTGCCCTGGATGCCCTGCACGTCCGCCTGCGCCAGCGCGGCGGCCGTGATCGCATCGATCTCTTCCAGCGGCATCGCATCGGCAGCCGGCACCGGGTTGCTCACGACGACGCCACCCGACAGCCCCAGCGCCCACTTGGCGCGGATGAAGCGCGCCTGCGCGTCCGCGGCGTCCATGCGGAAGTCGGCCTTCAGGCCGCTGTCCGGCGTGAAAAAGGCGGCGAAGTTGTCCTGCCCGATGGACAGCACCGGCACGCCGTGCGTCTCCAGGTACTCCAGCGTCAGCGACAGGTCCAGGATGGACTTGGCACCGGCGCAGACCACCGCCACCGGCGTGCGCGCCAGCTCCTGCAGGTCGGCCGAGATGTCGAAGCTGTCGGCGCCGCCACGGTGCACGCCGCCGATGCCGCCGGTCACGAAGACCTCGATGCCGGCCAGGTGCGCGCAGATCATCGTCGCGGCCACCGTCGTGGCGCCCAGGCGGCCCGTGGCGATGGCATAGGGCAGGTCGCGGCGGCTGAGCTTCATCGCATCGGGCGCCTGGGCGAGCTGCGTCAGCTCGTCATTCGTGAGCCCCACGCGGATGCGCCCGCCGATGACGGCGATGGTGGCCGGCACGGCGCCTTCGGTGCGGATGATGTCCTCCACCTCGCGCGCGGTCTCGAGGTTCTGCGGCCACGGCATGCCATGGGCAATGATGGTGGATTCGAGCGCCACGACAGGGCGCCCTTCGGCGCGCGCGGCAGCGACTTCGGGAGAGAGCTGGATCAGGTCGTTCATCGGGTCGTCAGGAAATCGGGGTTGAGGTCGCCGTGCACGCTGTCCTCGGTCTGCAGCGTCAGCGCAGCCAGGTCCAGGCCCAGGCGGGCCGCGGCGTCGAAGTCGTCGGGGTCGTTCAGCAGCGAGGCGCACACGCCGGCCGACAGCGCATCGCCGGCACCGGTCACATCCATCACCTCCACCTGCGGCGCGGGCCAGTGGCGCGGCGCGCGCCCGGGCGTGCTGAGCAGCAGCCCGGCCGCGCCCTTGGACACGAGCACGCAGCCCACGCCGCGCGCATGCAGCGCGTCGAAGGCCTCGTTCGGGTCCGCGGCCACGGTGGCCAGCTCGCCGGCGTTCATGACCAGCAGGTGCAGGCCTTGCAGGTCGTGCGGCAGCCGCTCCATCTTGGCCTCGGACACGGCCACGCCCACCAGCGGGATGCCGCTGGCGCGCGCCTCGCCCAGCAGCAGCGGCCAGGCGTCGGTCGGCAGGTTGCCGTCGGCCACGACCAGCGCGGCGCTGGCCCGCAGCGCCTGGCTGGCCGCCAGCGCCCAGGGGTTCAGGCTTTCCACCAGCGGCATCGCCGCCAGGCCCAGCTCCAGGCTGCCGTCGGGCGCGAGCACGGCGGTGTAGCTGTCGCTGGCGTGGCGGCGCAGCCGGATCACGGCGCGCATGTCGATGCCGACGGTGGCGGCCTGCTCCAGCAGCATGCGGCCGCCGGCGTCATCGCCGACGGCGGCCACGAGCGACACGGGCAGGCCCAGGCGCGCCAGGTTCTCGGCCACGTTGCGCACGACGCCGCCGGGCGTCTCGTGCGACTCGCAGGGGTTGGACGATCCATGCAACGACCGCGCGAACAGCTTGAGCTTGCGATCGATGTTGAGGCCGCCAATGCAGACAATGGGGGCGGCGGGTGAAGTCATGGCCCGATTCTAGAAAGGCACCTTGTCATCTCGAAAACCCCTGGCCTGCCTGCTGGACCTGGACGGCACGCTGGTCGACACGCTGGGCGACTTCGTCGCGGTGCTCAACCTCGTGCTGGCCGAGCTGGGCCAGCCCCCGGTCGCGCGGGAGTTCGTCGCGCGCACCATCGGCCGCGGCAGCGAGCACCTGATCCGCCAGACGCTGGCTCATGTGGGCGCCGGCGCGGCGCTGTACGACGACGCCTGGGCGCGGTACCAACGCCACTACGCGGCCGTGAACGGCGAGCACGCGGCGGTCTACCCCGGCGTGGTCGAAGGGCTGGCGCTGCTGCGCGCGGCCGGCCTGCCGCTGGTCGTGCTGACCAACAAGCCCGGCGAGCCGGCGCGCGAGCTGCTGCGGCGCAAGGGGCTGAGCGGCTACTTCGTGCACGTCTTCGGCGGCGACGACTTCGCGCGCAAGAAGCCCGACCCGCTGCCGCTCGTGAAGACCTGCGAGGCGCTGGGCACCCCGCCGGCCGCGACGTGGATGGTGGGCGATTCGCGCAACGATGCCGAGGCCGCCAACGCGGCGGGCTGCCCGCTGATCCTCGTGACCTACGGCTACAACCACGGCGAGGACATCCGCACCGTGCCGGCGCTGCAGCACGTCGACCGGCTGGACCAGCTCCGACTCGATGGACCGCCGCCCATCGCCTGCGGGCCGGGCGACGGGCCTCGGTTCAGCGGCGCGCCTTCTTGATGCCCAGCAGCGCGTCCTTCAGGCCGTCGTCCGCGGGCTTCTCGCCCAGCCAGATGCGCAGCAGCGCCCCATAGAACTCGGGCTCCTTGATGGGATCGCTGATCAGCGGCTTGCCGTTGAGCTGCAGCGTGGAGCCGACGCCCGGCACGTAGTCCACCGAGAAGTTGTCGCCGCTGTTGAGCTGCTTGCGGCTGGCGAACACCTCGCTGAGCTTGAGCACGCCGTTGATGCACTTGACGAACTCCTCGCGCGGCGCATTGGCTTCCATGCCCTTGGTGAACAGCTTGCCGAGTTCGTTGCCGTCGATGTCGCGCAGCATCTGGATGTGGATGCGCTTGGGGCCGGGAGCGGCCAGCACCTCGGCCGTGGTGTTGGCCTTCGTGGTCAGGTACAGGCCGGCGGTGTAGACCTTGACGACGAACTTGTAGCGGATGCCGGCGCCGTTGAGCTGCAGCTTCTGGCCGGCCAGATCGAGGGCGGTGTCGTACTTCACGTTGGCCACGTCGACCGTCTCGGCCCAGGTGGTGGTGGCAGCCAGGCTTCCCAGGGCCAGGCACGCCGCGACGAGGAATGCGCGCATGTTTTGTCTCCGTTTCGCGCCGCGACAACGGCGGCTTCGCGGGCGGGAGTATGGCGTGGTCAGGCAAAGCCCGCTGATACACTGGACCGATCATGTTCATGGCGCGCAAGCACAACGTCACAGGGTCGAGCGACCGGGGAGCCTGGCCCTGGCGGCCCTGGGCCATCGTCGATTGATGCTGCTTGGCGCGCCCTGACGCGCACACCTTCGCGTTGCCCGTGCACCACCGGGCGGCACGCCAAGCCCTGAGACTTGTCTTTCAAGGTTTGACGTCGTGATCACCGAACTCGAATTCCAGAGCCTCGCCAGCGAAGGCTACAACCGCATCCCGCTCATCAGCGAGGCGTTCGCGGACCTCGAAACACCGCTCTCCCTGTACCTCAAGCTGTGCGCGGGTGCCGGCCAGGGGCGCAACAGCTTCCTGCTCGAATCCGTCGTCGGCGGCGAGCGCTTCGGGCGCTACTCCTTCATCGGCCTGCCGGCGCGCACGTTGATCCGCGCGACGGGCGGCCTCAGCGAGGTGGTCACCGACGGCCAGGTCGTCGAGAGCCACGAGGGCAACCCGCTGGACTTCATCGCGGCCTACCAGGAGCGCATCAAGCCCAAGATCCCGAGCGGCCTGCCGCGCTTCTGCGGCGGCCTGGCCGGCTACTTCGGCTACGAGGCCGTGCGCGCCATCGAGAAGCGCCTGGCCGCCACGCACAAGGACGGCGGCCTGGGCACGCCCGACATCCTGCTGCTGCTGTCCGAAGAGATCGCCGTCATCGACAACCTGTCCGGCCGGCTGTACCTCATCGTCTGGGCCGACCCGCGCCAGCCCGAGGCCTTCTTCCGTGCGACCAAGCGCCTGACCGCGCTGCGCGACAAGCTGGGTTACTCGGTCAGCGTGCCGCGCGTGAGCCGCAGCGAGGCCCACCCGGTCACGCGCGGCTTCGCCAAGGCCGACTACCTGGCCGCCGTCGCGAAGGCCAAGGACTACATCGCCGCCGGCGACCTGATGCAGGTGCAGGTGGGCCAGCGCATCTCCAAGCCCTACAAGGCCGAGCCCATCGCGCTGTACCGGGCGCTGCGGGCGCTGAACCCCAGCCCCTACATGTACTTCTACGACCTGGGCGACTTCCAGATCGTCGGCGCCAGCCCCGAGATCCTGGTGCGTGAAGAGCATGCCGCGGACGGCGCCCGCAAGGTGACGATCCGCCCGCTCGCCGGCACCCGCCCGCGCGGGTCGACACCCGAGCGCGACCTGGCCCTCGAAGCCGAGCTGCAGGCCGACCCCAAGGAGCGCGCCGAGCACCTGATGCTGATCGACCTGGCCCGCAACGACATCGGCCGCATCGCGCGCACCGGCAGCGTGAAGGTCACGCAGAGCTTCAGCGTGGAGCGCTACTCGCACGTGATGCACATCGTCTCCAACGTCGAAGGCGTGTTGCGCCCCGAGGTGGGCCAGCTCGACGTGCTCAAGGCCACCTTCCCCGCCGGCACGCTGACCGGCGCGCCCAAGGTGCGGGCGATGGAGCTGATCGACGAGCTGGAGCCGGTGCAGCGCGGCATCTACGGCGGCGCCTGTGGCTACCTCAGCTTTGCCGGCGACATGGACCTGGCGATCGCGATCCGCACCGGCATCATCAAGGACGGCACGCTGTACGTGCAGGCCGCGGCGGGTGTCGTGGCGGATTCAGTGCCCGAGCTGGAGTGGCAAGAGACCGAAGCGAAAGCGCGCGCCTTGCTGCGCGCCGCCGAACTCGTGGAAGAGGGGTTCTGACATGTTGCTCATGATCGACAACTACGACAGCTTCACGTTCAACCTCGTGCAGTACTTCGGCGAACTGGGCGCCGACGTGAAGGTGGTGCGCAACGACGAGATCACGGTCGCCGAGATGGCCGCACTGGACCCCGACCACATCGTCTTCTCGCCCGGCCCCTGCACGCCCAACGAGGCGGGCGTGTGCGTGGAAGCCATCCGGCATTTCATCGGCAAGAAGCCGTTGCTGGGCGTGTGCCTGGGCCACCAGGCGATGGGCCAGGCGCTGGGCGGACGCATCATCCGCGCCCAGCGCCAGATGCACGGCAAGGCCAGCACGATCACGACTGACCAGCGCGGCGTCTACAGCGGCCTGCCCAAGGATTTTTCGGTGATCCGCTACCACTCGCTGGTCATCGAGGAAGCCACCTGCCCTGCTGTGCTGGAGATCACCTCGCGCAGCGAGGACGGCGAGATCATGGGCGTGCGCCACCGCGAACTGGCCGGCACGGCCACGCCGCTGGAGGGCGTGCAGTTCCACCCCGAATCCATCCTCAGCGAGCACGGCCACGCGATGCTGCGCAACTTCCTGGAGATGAAATGACAGCCCCTCGCCCGGTCTTGCGCCGGCTGGACGCCGGCAAGCCCAGTCGGTCCCCCGAGGGGACGGCGATGCACGCAGCCTCAAGCTGCGTGCACATCGCCCGCGGGCCGGCTGGGGGCGGCCCGGCGCTCGTCCCGCGCGCCTGCTTGCACGATCAGAGGCCTTGCCATGACTGACTACGCGACTTTCGCGAACACAGCATCGAATGCTCCGACAGTCGTCGACCTGCGCAGCGACACGGTCACCAAACCCACCGCTGCCATGCGCGAGGCCGTGGCCCGTGCGGTCGTCGGCGACGACGTCTTCGGCGACGACCCCACCGTCAACGCGCTGCAGGAGCGCGTGGCCGCGCTGCTGGGCAAGGAGGCTGCGCTCTTCATGCCCAGCGGCACGCAGAGCAACCTGTGCGCGCTGCTGGCGCATTGCGGGCGCGGCGACGAGTACATCGTCGGCCAGATGGCCCACACCTACCGCTACGAAGGCGGGGGCGCGGCCGTGCTGGGCAGCATCCAGCCCCAGCCGCTGCCCAACCAGCCGGACGGCACGATACGGCTGGAGGACATCGCCGCCGCCATCAAGCCCGACGACCCGCACTTCGCGCGCACACGGCTGCTGGCGTTGGAGAACACCTGGGGCGGCAACGTGCTGTCCACGCAGTACACCAACGCGGCCTGCGACCTGGCCCATGCGCGCGGCCTTGCCACGCACCTGGACGGCGCACGGCTCTTCAACGCCGCGGTCGCATCGGGCCGCAGCGTGTCGGACCTGGCGCGGCCGTTCGATTCGGTGTCGATCTGCTTCAGCAAGGGCCTGGGCGCGCCCATCGGCTCGATGCTGGTCGGCTCGCGTGAGCTGATCCAGCGTGCCCACCGCGTGCGCAAGATGGTGGGCGGCGGCCTGCGCCAGGTCGGCCTGCTGGCGGCGGCGGCGGACCATGCGCTGACGCATCACGTCGCGCGCCTGGCCGATGATCACGCACTGGCCAGGCGGCTGGCCGACGGCCTGGCCGCGCTGCCCGGTGTCACAGTCACGCCACCGCAGACGAATATCGTCTTCGCGCAGGTCAGCGACGGCCGCGGCCCGGCGCTGATCGAGCACCTGAAGTCCCGCGGCGTGCTGGCGACCGGGCTGATCGGCCTGCGCTTCGTGACGCACCTGGACGTCGACGCGGCCGGCATCGACCATGCGATCACGGCGACCCGCGAATTCCTGGCGGCCTGACCATGTCTTCATCCTCACTGCTGACCTCGCTGTTCGAGCACAAGGCGTGGATAGACCCGCAGTTCTTCGACCAGCTCGCCAAGGTGGACGGCGCGGCCCACGCCGACGCCCACCACCAGGCGCTGCGCATCCTGAACCACATCCACACGGTGGACCGCATCTGGGCCGGCCACCTGCGTGGCGAGCCGCACGGCCTCACCGGCACCAACACCGACGACACGCCCACGCCGCAGGCGCTGCGCGCCGCGTTCGCGCAACTGGATGCCTGGTACCTGGACCATGTGCGTTCGCTGAGCGACGCGCAGTTCGACGAGACCATCACCTTCCGCTTCACCGACGGCGACGCGGGCCGCATGACGCGCGGCGAGATGCTGGCCCATGTCATCACGCACGGCAGCAACCACCGCGGCGCCGTGGGCGCCTGGCTGCGCCAGGGCGGCAGCGCGCCGCCGCGCGACCTGCTGACGCGCTACCTGCACCAGACCGACCCCTCACGACGCGAGGCCTGACATGCCCATCACCGACACCGAAGCCCTGACGCGCGTCATCGAGCACCGCGAGATCTTCCACGACGAGATGCTGACGCTGATGCGCCGCATCATGGCCGGCGAGATGTCGCCCGTCATCGCGTCCGCACTGCTGACCGGGCTGCGCGTGAAGAAGGAAACCATCGGCGAGATCACCGCCGCCGCGCAGGTGATGCGTGAGCTGTCCAACAAGGTGCCGCTCGGACCTCTGCCCCATCTCGTCGACGTCGTCGGCACCGGCGGCGACGGCGCGCACAGCTTCAACATCTCGACCTGCTCGATGTTCGTCGCGGCGGCAGCCGGCGCGCAGGTGGCCAAGCACGGCAACCGCAGTGTCAGCAGCAAGACCGGCAGCGCCGACGTGCTGGAGGCGCTGGGCGCCAACATCCAGCTGACGCCGCGCCAGGTGGCGGCCTCGGTCGACGAATGCGGCATCGGCTTCATGTTCGCGCCCAACCACCACCCGGCGATGAAGAACATCGCGCCGGTGCGCCGCGAGCTGGGCGTGCGCACCATCTTCAACATCCTGGGCCCGCTGACCAACCCGGCCGGCGCGCCCAACATCCTGATGGGCGTGTTCCACCCCGACCTGGTGGGCATCCAGGTGCGCGTGCTGCAGCGGCTGGGCGCAGAGCATGCGCTGGTGGTCTACGGCAAGGACGGCATGGACGAGATCTCACTCGGCGCGACCACACTGGTGGGCGAGCTGAAGGACGGCGCGGTGCGCGAGTACGAGGTCCACCCGGAAGACTTCGGCATGGCGATGGCCAGCAACCGCAGCCTGAAGGTGGATGGCCCGGAGCAGTCGCGCGTGATGCTGATCGGCGTGCTGGACGGCCAGCCTGGGCCCGCGCGCGACATCGTGCTGCTGAACGCCGGCGCGACGCTGTACGCGGCCAACGTGGCGCCCACGCTGGCCGATGGCATCGAGCGGGCGCGCCAGGCGCTGGACAGCGGCGCGGCGCGCGCCAAGCTGGATGCGTTCGTGAAGGCGACGCAGGGACTGGGAGGCCAGCCATGAGCGGCCCGGACATCCTGCAGCGCATCGTTGAGGTCAAGTGGGACGAGGTGGCCGCGGCGAAGCTCAAGCGCTCGCTGGCCTCGCAGCGTGAGGAGGCCGAGGCGCGCAAGAGCGAGCGCCTGGGCTTCGAGCGTTCGCTGCGCGCCAGCATCGCCGCCGGCCACGCCGCCGTCATCGCGGAGATCAAGAAGGCCAGCCCCAGCAAGGGCGTGCTGCGCGCGGACTTCAAGCCCGCGGAGATCGCCGAGACCTACGCCCGCAACGGCGCCGCCTGCCTCTCGGTGCTGACCGACGAACGCTTCTTCCAGGGCGCCGCCGCCTACCTGCAGCAGGCCCGCCTGGCCTGCGAGCTGCCGGTGCTGCGCAAGGACTTCATGGTCGACGAGTACCAGGTCATGGAGGCCGGCGCGATGGGCGCGGACTGCATCCTGCTGATCGCCGCCTGCCTGGACGACGCGCAGCTGGCCGACCTGGAAGCCGCCGCGCATGCGCTGAAGCTGGACGTGCTCGTCGAGGTGCACGACGGCGCCGAGCTGGACCGTGCGCTGAAGCTGAAGACGCCGCTGGTGGGCATCAACAACCGCAACCTGCGCACCTTCGAGGTCACGCTGGACACGACGCTGGACCTGCTGCCGCGCGTGCCGGCCGACCGGCTGCTGGTGACCGAGTCCGGCATCCTGGGCGCTGCCGACGTGAAGCGCATGCGCGACGCCAACGTGCACGCCTTCCTCGTCGGCGAGGCGTTCATGCGCGCGCCCGACCCCGGTCAAGCGCTGGCAAACTTGTTCGGATGAAGCTGCCTCTGGACCTGCCTGACACCGACTGGCGCCCTGTCGTCGACGCCTGGGCCGCGTCGCCTGCGGGCCAGCGGCTGGAAGCCTTCCTCGAAGAACGCACCGCGGCCGGCGCCACGATCTACCCGCCCGAGCCGCTGCGGGCGCTGACACTCACGCCGCTGTCGCAGACCCGCGTTGTCATCCTCGGCCAGGACCCGTACCACGGCCCCGGGCAGGCCGAGGGGCTGTCCTTCAGCGTGCCGCCCGGCGTACCGCTGCCGCCCAGCCTGCGCAACATCTTCAAGGAGATTCAGCGCGACCTGGGCAAACCGTTCCCCGCGAACGGCAGCCTGGTGCGCTGGGCCGAAGGCGGCACGTTGCTGCTGAACGCGGTGCTGACCGTGGAAGACGGCCAGCCCGCCAGCCACGCCAACCGCGGCTGGGAGGCGCTGACCGACGCGCTCATCCAGGCGGCCGCGGAAGACGCCGCGCCCAAGGTCTTCATGCTGTGGGGCAGCTACGCGCAGGCCAAGGCGCCACTGATCGAGGCCGCTCACCAGGGCCACCTCGTGCTGAAGGCCAACCATCCGTCGCCGCTGTCCGCGCTGAAGCCGCCGCGCCCCTTCATCGGCTGCGGCCATTTCTCGACGGCCAAGGCCTGGCTGGAAGCCCGGGGCCGTGGCGCGCCGCGCGCCAGGGCCGATGCGGGCTGACCCGGGCCGGCCGCGATATGCGGTTCCTGCGACCTGCATAGGTGGTTCCCGTGGGTTGCCTGTCCCCCACGCAGGGGACTAACACGCCTATCCGTTGACCCTGGTGCGGGCACGCCTGTAAGGTCGGGCGTGATCGATCGATTTGGCGGTCGGCAACCTTTGAAGGAGTGAGGAATGAACAGATTTCTGATGAAACGCATGGGCTCGCTGCTGCTGGCCGGCGCCGCGCTGCTGGCGGCCGGTATGGCGCGCGCCGACACGCTGTGGAACTGGTCGTACAGCGGCGACGGCGTCACGGCGTCCGGCACCTTCACGACCGCCGGCAACGCGCTGGTGCCGGAAGACATCCTGAGCTTCACCGGCACGCGCAACGGCACCACCATCCTGGGCCTGGTGCCGCTGGACAGCGACAGCAACTTCATCTACGACAACCAGTTCACCCGCATCGCGCCCTACTTCAGCGAACCCGGCATCCTGTATGACATCGGCGGCGGCACGGCGGACTCCCACATCAACATCTACTGGGACTCCGCCGACGGCCTGATCCATGACCTGCAGGTCGATCCGACCGAGTCGTTCGTCATCGACACCGTCGTCACCTTCTCGGTGAGCGCCGTGCCCGAGCCGGCCACCTACGCCTTCATGGCGCTGGGCCTGGTCGCCGTCGGTGCGGTGGCACGCCGCCGCCGCGCCCCTGACGCCTGACGCCTGACGCCTGCGCCGCCTCGATCACTGCGGGCCGGGTCACCGGCGCCGCAGTTTTTTCATGCCGCGGCACGTTGCATGAGCGCCGATTGTTCCGCCGGCAGCAACTCGCCGTTCTGTTTCACCGTCTTTTTCATCGGCGCGCGAATACCTAAAGTGACAACCTGTCGGCACACCCCATCGCCTACCGAGCGGGTGCCGGCCAGGAGCCGTCACATGAACAACAACACACGATCCCTTTTCACGCTGATCACCGCCGCGACCGCCGTCACGGCGCTGGCGGCGGGCATGGTGCTGGCGATCAGCGCACCGGCGCCTGCGGCCGAGGACTTCGGCCAGGCCGCCGTCATCGTCACCGCCAGCAACGGCGGCGCCTGAGCCCGTTCAGGCCGTACAGCGCATCTTCACGCCGCCCAGCGCCTCGCGGCCGATCAGCTCCACCACCCAGTCGACGAACACCCGCAGCTTGCTGCTGAGGTGCCGGTTGGGCGGGTAGACCACATACACGGGCACCGGGTCGGTGTCCCAGTCCTCCAGCACACGCACCAGCTCGCCGCTCTTGAGCAGCGGCCCGGCCATGAAGCAGGTCACCTGCACCGCGCCCAGATGGGCCAGGCCGGCATTCAGGTAGGCGTTCGCGTCGTTGACGGCCAGCACGTGGTTGCCGATCACCTCCACCACCTCGTCGCCACGGCGGAACGTGTCGCCGACGACCTTGCCCGTGCGCGCCGAGAAATAGCCCACCATGCGGTGCGGCGCCTCGCCCAGCTCGCGCGGGTGCGACAGCGGCCCGTGGCGGCGCAGGTACTCCGGCGTCGCGCAGGTGATGAAGCGGAACTCGCCGATGCGCCGCGCCACCAGGCTCTGGTCGGTCAGCTCCCCGCCGCGGATGACGCAGTCGACGTTGTCGCCGAGCAGGTCCACCGGCCGGTCGCTGACCCCCATCTCGATCTGGATGTCCGGGTACTTGGCGTAGAAGTCCGGCAGGTGCGGAATGATCATCTCGCGGCCCACGACGCCCGGCACGTCGATGCGGATGCGCCCGCGCGGCGTCACGCGCGCCTGGTTCATGCTGCCCTCCAGCTCGTCCAGGTCGGAGAGCAGGCGCATCGCGCGCTCGTAGTAGGCGGCGCCGTCGGGCGTCACCGTCACGCGGCGCGTGGTGCGGTTCAACAGCTTGGTGCGCAGGTGCGTTTCCAGCGTCTGGATCAGGCGCGTGACGGTGGCCTTGGGCAGGTCCAGCGAGTCGGCGGCCTTGGTGAAGGTGCCGGCCTCGACGACCCGCACGAAGGCTTGCATGGCTTGGAGTCGGTCCATCGTCGTCAGCGGAGTTGAACGTGGCCACCAAAGGCCGCGGGAATTCGATTGTTCCACGCACAAGAAAAGTGAGTCCCTTTCAGGGCCGTTTATCTGCGGACAACCAATGTTTATCTTTCGGGTCATGGACAACATGGCCCCATCGACTTTGCGCCTCGGCCCCAACCCGGGATTGAACGCCTGCCTCTACCCCGCCCGCCAGCCACTGGCTGGCGGCGGCCACGCGTTGCTGCTGTTCCTGCACGCCGGCACCTTCACCGCCGGCTCCTGCGAGGCGGCCGCGGCGCGCTGCGCATTGCTGGCCGACGCGGGCGCCACCGTCGTCGCGCTGGACTACCCGCTCGCCCCCGAGCACCCCTTCCCCGCCAGCCTGGTGGCAGCGTTCGAGGCGCTGCAGGCGCTGGCCGCCAAGCCGGCCCGGTTCACCGGCAGTGCGCAGACGGCGCTGTTCGTCGCGGGCGAAGAAGCCGGCGGCAACATCGCCGCGGCGCTGGCGCTGATGGCCCGCGACCAGCGCGCGCCCAAGCTGGCGGGCCAGCTGCTGATCTCGCCCATGCTGGACCCGCAACTCGGCAGCGCCTCCATGCGCGAGGGCGAATGCGGCGACAGCCAGTGCATCTATGCCAAGGGCTGGCAGGCCTACCTGGGCGACTGCACCCGCGCCGACCACCCCTACGCCGCGCCGCTGAACGCCAGCCGCCTCGCGGGCCTGGCGCCGGCCCTGGTGCTCAGCGTCGCCGGCCACCCGCTCAATGACGAATCGCGCCGCTATGCCGATGCGCTGCGCGAACACGGCGGCGCCGCCCGCGACCTCACGCTGGCCGCCATCGCGGCGGACGAGGTGCTGGCGCCCGTCCACGACTTCCTCGGCGAGGCCACCGGCCGCGCGCTCTCGAATCTTGCCTGACCCCTGCTCGGAGAAAAACACATGCAGTCCACCCCCCGCTTCAACCGCCGCCTGGGCCTGATGGCCGGCGCGGCCGCCCTGGTCACCCTGGGTGCCGTGGGCATCGCGCAGCTCGGCCAGCCCGCGCACGCCAGCCCGGCAGCGGCCGCACCGCCCGCCACCCCCGTGTCCGTGGCCCAGGTCGTCAGCCGCGAGATCTCGGCATGGAACGAGTTCTCGGGCCGGCTGGAGGCCGTGGACCGCGTGGACGTGCGCGCCCGCGTGTCGGGCGCCGTGCAGTCGGTCCACTTCCGCGAGGGCAGCCTGGTGAAGGCGGGCGACCTGCTCGTCACCATCGACCCCGCGCCCTATCAGGCCGAGGTGGCGCGCCTGGAGGCGCAGGTGGCCGCCGCGCAGGCCCGCGTGACCTACACCGCGAGCGAGGCGCAGCGCGCCAAGTCGCTGCTGGAGGAGCGCGCCGTGGCCCGCCGCGAGTTCGACGAGAAGGACAACGCCGCCCGTGAAGGTGCGGCCAACCTGCGCGCCGCGCAGGCCGCGCTGCAGTCGGCCCAGCTCAACCTCGGCTACACGCAGGTGCGGGCGCCGGTGGCCGGCCGCGTCGGCCGCATCGAGGTGACGGCCGGCAACCTCGTCGCCGCGGGCGCCGGCGCGCCGGTGCTGACGACGCTGGTGTCCGTCAGCCCCATCTACGCGAGCTTCGACGCCGACGAGAAGGTGGTGCGCGACGTGCTGGCCTCGCTGCCCGGTGCCGACGGCAGCGCCCGCGGCGAACGCCGCGGCCTGGAGCGCGTGCCCGTCGAGATGCTGAACAATGACCGCACCACGACCGGCCGCATCCAGCTCGTCGACAACCAGGTGGACGCCAGGAGCGGCACGCTGCGCGTGCGCGCCGTGTTCGACAACAAGGACGGCGCCCTGATGCCGGGCCAGTTCGCCAAGCTGCGCATGGGCCAGGCCAGGAACGAGCCGGCGCTGCTGGTCAACGAGCGTGCCGTGGGCACCGACCAGGACAAGCGCTACGTCATCGTCGTCGGCACCGGCAACCACGCCGAATGGCGGCCGGTGACGCTGGGCGCCAACGTGAACGGCCTGCGCGTCGTGACCAGCGGCCTGAAGGGCGGCGAGCGCATCGTCGTCGGCGGCCTGCAGCGCGTGCGGCCGGGGTCGGTCCTCGCGCCCAAGGACGTCGCCATGGACACCAAGGCGGAACTGGCGGCACAACAGGCCAGCGCCAAAACGTCCTGATCGCTCTCCTGATCTAAGAAGCCCAACCCCACCCGCGAGCGCTGTCTGCGGGCCGGTCCAGCCGGCCCGCGGGGGGCGTGCTGTCGCCTGAAAACGCGTCGCTCGCACCAGGAGTACCCATGAACTTTTCCAAATTCTTCATCGACCGCCCCATCTTCGCGGGCGTGCTGTCGCTGCTGATCTTCATCGGCGGCCTGCTGTCGATCCGTGCGCTGCCGATCTCGGAATACCCCGACGTCGTGCCGCCCTCGGTCGTCGTGCGCGCCCAGTACCCGGGCGCCAACCCCAAGGTGATCGCCGAGACGGTCGCCACGCCGCTGGAGGAGGCCATCAACGGCGTCGAGGACATGCTCTACATGAGCAGCCAGGCGACCACCGACGGCCTGATGACGCTGACCGTCAGCTTCAAGCTCGGCACCGACCCGGACAAGGCGCAGCAGATGGTGCAGAACCGCGTCGCGCAGGCCGAGGCCCGGCTGCCCGAGGAGGTCAAGCGCCTGGGCGTGACGACCGTCAAGAGCAGCCCCGACCTGACCATGGTCGTGCACCTGACCTCGCCCAACGCGCGCTACGACATGACCTACCTGCGCAACTACGCGCTGCTGAACGTCAAGGATCGCCTCGCGCGCATCCCGGGCGTGGGCCAGGTGCAGTTGTTCGGCTCGGGCGACTACTCGATGCGCATCTGGCTGGACCCGCAGAAGGTCGCCGAGCACGGCCTGTCGGCCAGCGACGTGGTGGCGGCCATCCGCAGCCAGAACGTGCAGGCCGCCGCTGGCGTGGTGGGCGCGTCGCCGGGCCTGCAGGGCATCGACCTGCAACTCTCGGTCAACGCGCAGGGCCGGCTGCAATCGGTCGAGGAGTTCGGCGACATCATCGTGAAGAGCGGCGAGGGCCGGAACTCGGGCGCCGTGACGCGCCTGCGCGATCTCGGCCGCCTCGAACTCGGCGCATCGGAGTACGCGCTGCGCTCGCTGCTGGACAACAAGTCCGCCGTGGCCGTGCCCATCTTCCAGGCCCCGGGCGGCAACGCGCTGGACATCTCGTCCAACGTGCGCGCCACGATGGCCGAGCTGAAAGCCGGCATGCCCGAGGGCGTGGACTACACCATCGTCTACGACCCGACGCAGTTCGTCCGCGCGTCCATCGAGTCGGTCATCCACACGCTGCTGGAGGCCATCGCGCTGGTGGTGCTGGTGGTCATCCTGTTCCTGCAGACCTGGCGCGCGTCCATCATCCCGCTGCTGGCCGTGCCGGTGTCCATCGTCGGCACGTTCGCAGTCATGCACGGCTTCGGCTTCTCGATCAACGCGCTGAGCCTGTTCGGCCTGGTGCTGGCGATCGGCATCGTCGTGGACGACGCCATCGTCGTGGTGGAGAACGTGGAGCGCAACATCGCGTCGGGCCTGAGCCCGCGCGACGCGACCTACCGCGCGATGCGCGAAGTCTCCGGCCCCATCATCGCGATCGCGCTGACGCTGATCTCGGTGTTCGTGCCGCTGGCCTTCATCACCGGCCTGACGGGCCAGTTCTACAAGCAGTTCGCGCTGACCATCGCCATCTCGACGGTCATCTCGGCGATCAACTCGCTGACCCTCTCGCCGGCCCTCGCCGCCCTGCTGCTGAAGGACCACACGGCTCCGAAGGACGCGCTGACGCGCGGCATGGACCGCGTGCTGGGCGGCTTCTTCGCGCGCTTCAACCGGCTGTTCACGCGCAGCTCCGAGAAGTACGGCAGCGGCGTGAAGACGCTGATGTCGCGCAAGGCCGTGATGATGGTCGTCTACCTGGCGCTGGTGGCGGCCACGGCCGGCCTGTTCAAGGTCGTGCCCGGCGGCTTCGTGCCGGGGCAGGACAAGCAGTACCTGATCGGCTTCGCACAGCTGCCGGACGGCGCCACGCTGGACCGCACCGAGGACGTCATCCGCCGCATGACCGACATCACGTTGAAGACGCCGGGCGTGGAGCATGCGGTCGCATTCCCGGGCCTGTCCATCAACGGCTTCACCAACAGTGCCAGCTCGGGCATCGTGTTCGCGACGCTCAAGCCCTTCGAGGAGCGCAAGACCAAGGACCTGTCTGCCGCTGCCATCGCCGGCTCGCTGAACGCGCAGTACGGCGCCATCGAAGACGCCTTCATCGTCATGTTCCCGCCGCCACCCGTGCAGGGCCTGGGCACCACCGGCGGCTTCAAGCTGCAGCTGGAAGACCGTGGCGGCGTGGGCTACGAGGCCATGGACGCAGCGGTCAAGGCCTTCATGGCCAAGGCCGGCACGGCGCCGGAGCTGGCGGGCCTGTTCTCCAGCTACCAGGTCAACGTGCCGCAACTGTTCGCCGACCTGGACCGCACCAAGGCACGCCAGCTCGGCGTCGCCGTGACGGATGTGTTCGACACGATGCAGATCTACCTCGGCAGCCTGTACGTGAACGACTTCAACAAGTTCGGCCGGACCTACTCCGTGCGTGTGCAGGCGGACGCCGCCTACCGCGCCCGTGCCGAGGACATCGGCGCGCTGAAGGTGCGCTCGTCCTCGGGTGAGATGGTGCCGCTGGCCGCGCTGATGAAGGTCACGCCCAGTTTCGGCCCCGAGCGCGCGCTGCGCTACAACGGCTTCCTGGCCGCCGACATCAATGGCGGCGCCGCACCGGGCTTCTCGTCGGGCCAGGCGCAGGCCGCCGTGGAGCGCATCGCCGCCGAGACGCTGCCCCCGGGCATCGGCTACGAGTGGACCGACCTGACCTACCAGGAAAAGATCGCCGGCAACTCCGGCGCGTGGGTGTTCCCGCTGGCCATCCTGCTGGTGTTCCTGGTGCTCGCGGCCCAGTACGAAAGCCTGACGCTGCCCATCGCCATCCTGCTGATCGTGCCCATGGGCCTGCTGGCGGCGATGACGGGCGTCTATCTCAGCCACGGCGACAACAACGTGTTCACGCAGATCGGCCTCATCGTGCTGGTGGGCCTCTCTGCGAAGAACGCGATCCTGATCGTCGAGTTCGCCCGCGAGCTGGAATTCGCCGGACGCACGCCCATGCAGGCGGCATTGGAAGCGGCGCGCCTGAGGCTGCGTCCCATCCTGATGACGTCCATGGCCTTCGTCATGGGTGTGCTGCCGCTGGTGCTGTCCACCGGTGCCGGCGCCGAGATGCGCCAGGCCATGGGCGTGGCGGTGTTCGCCGGAATGATCGGCGTGACCGTCTTCGGCCTGTTCCTGACGCCGCTGTTCTACGTCATCGTGCGCCGCCTGACCGGCAATGCGCCGCTGCGCCACCACGGTGGGCAGGTCGCGGCGCCAGCCGCTGCCGCGCAGGCCGTCGTGCCCGTCTCTCCTGTCGTTGACGCCCTCCCGCAACGAGGCAAGTGATCATCATGAAATCGACTCTGACCCCACTTTTCGCAGCCCTGCTGCTGGCCGGCTGCGCGTCGGTCGGCTCCGTGGCCCCGGCCCAGTTGCCACAGGCACCCGTGGCCTACAAGGCCGTGACCGCCAGCGACGCGCCGGCCCTGACCGCGAGCTGGTGGCAGCCCTTTGCCGACCCGGTACTGGACGACCTCGTCACCCGCGCGATGACGGCCAACACCAGCGTGCAGGCGGCCGCCAACCGGCTGGCGCTGGCCCGCGCCGCGCTGGGTTCGGCCCAGTCGGCCCGCCTGCCGCAGCTCGGTGTGTCGGCCGGCGCCGGCCGCTCGTCCACGCCCGGGCAAACCATCCCGCAACCCGCGACGCAGTACAGCGCCGGCCTGAATCTGGCCTACGAGCTGGACCTGGGCGGCCGCCTGCTGCACGAGCGCAATGCCGCCGCGCTGGACGTGCAGGCCCGCGAGCAGTTGTTGGCCGACGCCCGCTTGCTGGTGCAGGCCAACGTGGCGCGCGGCTACCTGGCGCTGCGCGCGCTGGACACCGAGCGCGACATCGTGCGCGACACCGTCGCTGCCTACGGCGAGACGCTTTCGCTGACCGAGAAGCGCGCCCGCGCCGGCGACGTGGCCGACCTGGACCTGGCCCGCGTGCGCGCCGAGCTGGCCGCCAACGAGGCCGAGGCGCTGGCGCTGGACCGCCGCCGTCTGGAACTGGAGACCGCGCTGGCCGTGCTCGTCGGCGAGCCCGCGTCCGACTTCAGCCTGAAGCCGACGGCCTGGACGACGGCGCTGCCCACCGTCCCCGCCGGCCTGCCCAGCGAACTGCTGCAGCGCCGCCCCGACCTGGCCGCCGCGCGCAGCCAGCTACAGGCCGCGCAGGCGCGCGTGGGCGTGGCGCAGGCCGCCTGGTGGCCCAGCCTGTCGCTGACGGCGCAGGGCGGCGGCATTTCCAACGAGCTGTCCAACCTGCTGAAGAGCGGCGCCGGCACCTGGGGCATCGGCCTGCTGGGCGCGCTGCCCATCTTCGACGGCGGCCGGCGCGAGTCCGGCGTCGACACCGCCAAAGCCCAGCTCGACGGCGAGGCCATCGCGTTTCGCGAGCAATTCCTGCTGGCGCTGAAGGACGTGGAAGACCAGCTCGGCGCGCTGTCGCTGCTGCAGGCCCAGGACGCCGCCAGCGCGCGCGCCGTCAGCGCCGCAGGGCAGGCGCTGAAGCTGTCGGACACACGCTACCGCAACGGCCTCGTCAGCCAGCTGGAGTTGCTGGACGCCCGCCGCAGCGAGCTCGCCAACAAGCGCGCCGCGCTGCAGGTGCGCTCGGCACAGTACCAGGCCACCGTCGGGCTGATCCGCGCGCTGGGCGGCGGCTGGTCGGGCAGCATCGCGACGACGCTCGCGGCGAACCGCGAGGGGCGCTAGGCGCGCAGGCGCCTAGATCGCCGGCACGCCGACGCCGGGGCCTTCGGGCTCGGCCTTGCAGTTGGGCTTGCAGACCACTTCGTTGCGGCCCAGCAGCCGGATCGACTGCAGGCTGGCCGGCGCGCGGTGCTTGCCGCATTTGAAGCAGGAGCGGGTGTGGCCACTGCCCAGGAAGGGCGATCCGCCCACCTTGGACGCGTAACGCAGCCCATCTTGTCGGACCGCGGTGACGGTGTCTTTACTCATTGCTTCGTACGGGTCGGAACGAAGCAATGATTGACGCACACGCCACATGACAGCGCCATCTCGCTAGCCCGGGGTTTCACCGCAAACGCGACGAAACCGCGGGTTGTCCCGACCTCGACCTGAGGGGTCGGCCTGCGGGGACAATGCGAGCCCGCTCCGAACGACCCATGGCCAAGCTTTTCTTCCGTTATGCCGCGATGAACGCCGGCAAATCCACCGCCCTGCTGCAGGTGGCGCACAACTACGAGGAGCGCGGCCACCGTGTGCGCATCTTCACGGCCCGCCTGGACGACCGCTACGGCAAAGGCTTCGTGACCTCGCGCCTGGGGCCGCAGCGCGAGGTGGAGCAGTTCGACGCCGACACGGACTTCATCGCACTGATGGGTGAGAACCCCGGCATCGCCTGCATCCTCATCGACGAGGCACAGTTCCTGACCAAGCACCAGGTGCAGCAGTTGCACGAGATGGCGCACCTGCGCAACCTGCCGGCCATCTGCTACGGGCTGCGCACGGATTTCCAGGGCGAACTCTTCCCCGGCTCGGCCACGCTGCTGGCGCTGGCCGACGAGATGGACGAGATGAAGACGATCTGCGACTGCGGCCGCAAGGCGACCATGAACATGCGCGTGGATGCCCATAACCGCAAGGTCACCGAGGGCGCCCAGGTCGAGATCGGCGGCAACGCGCGCTACCGGTCAGTCTGCGGGCGGTGCTTTCGCCAAGGCTGACAAGCCGCGGCGTCACGCCCTCGATTCATTGAAGGGCCAGGGAGCCCGTCAATGGATCGCCCCCCAGGGGGCTCAGCCAGCGCATCCGCTGGCCGGGGGCCAACTATTTGGCGGCGATCTGTGCGTCCAGCTCCTTGCAGGACGGCGAGCACACGGGCTGTGACTTGCCCAGGAGCTTCTTTGACTTGAGCATGGCGCGCGGGCGGTGCTTGCCACAGAGGAAGCAAGACATCGTTGCGGCGCCAAAGGAAGAGGTCGCCGCGAAAGGCGAGCCGGGAGCTTTGGAGCGGTAGCGCAGACCATCCGCTTCGATGGTGGTCTTGGTGGTTTCTTTGGCCACACTGGTCCTGTCGAAGAGTGTTGTAAGAGGTGACGCGTGGGCAGACGCGCGGGCCCCCTATTTTCCACGATGTGCGAAACCAGCGGACTAGGGCTTTCAACACCCTTTGAAAACCGCCGGCCTCTTGCCGGCCCAGGCGGCCTGGCCTTCGGCCAGATCGACCGAATCGCGCGCTTTCAGGATGTCCGCAGCCAGCCTGTCGGCATCCAGCCGGCCGGCGGCCAGCGCGTTCAGGTGCTGCTTCATCGGCAACAGGGCCAGTGGTGCCATGCCCAGCAGTTCGGCCGTCAGCGCGGCCAGCGCGGCATCCAGCGTCTGCACGTCGGGCAGCAACTGGTCCAGGTAGCCGCAATCCAGCAGCGCCGCCGCGTCCAGCGTGCGGCCGGCCAGCAGCACCTGCTTGGCGGTCGCCAGGCCCAGCCGCTCGACGAACCGCCGCAGCCCGCCGGCATAGAAGTGCAGGCCGATGCGCGCGGCCGGCACGAACATCTCGACGACCGGCGCACCGAGGCGGAAATCGCAGGCCAGCGCCAGGTCGGCCGCGCCGCCGTAGACGCCGCCATGCAGCCGCGCCACCGTGATGGGCCGCGCGGCCTCCAGCGCATCGGCCATCTCGCCGAAGCGCGCGCCCGCGTCGATGGCGCCCAGAGCGCCCAGATCGAAGCCGCTGCAGAAGTGCCGGCCTTCGCCGGCCAGCACCAGCACGCGCACCGCCTCCTCGGCGTTCACGTCCTCGATTAGTCGCTGCAGCATGCCCAGGTCTTCGGCGGCGAGGCGGTTGGCCTGCCGCGGCCGGCGCAGCGTGATGCGCGCGACGCGTCCATCGACTTCAAGCAGCGGCGCGTGCCCGCTGCTCACGTGCGCCGCCTCGCGACGCCGCCCTGTAGGGCGTAGCCGTCGCGCAGCCGCGCGGTCATCGCCTGGCGCTCGGCTTCGGCAAGCTGGCGCAGCACCTGGGTCTGAGTCGGGCGCAGACCAGCGTCCTGTTGCAGCACGAGGTCGGCCACCAGGCCCCAGTCCGCCTCCAGGTCGGCCTGCCACATCGCCGCCTCGGGCGGCAGTTCCACCAGCAGCGACCGCAGCGCCTGCGTCGCGCCCTCCGCGGTCACGAGGGCAGCCCGCTCGGGCCAGCGCCCCAGCATCGGCGCGCCCGGCGGCTGCGGCGGCCACAGTGCGCACAACCACTGCGGCGCATGCTGGGCAACATGCATCCCGTCCGGTGCCTGCACCACTTCCGCGCTGGCGCCCGCGATGCAGCGGGCCAGCGCCGTCCAGGCATGCGGCTGCCAATGCGCCAGCAGCCGGGGATCGTGCTCGGTGGGCGGCGCCGGGATATCGATCACAGGCACCTGGGCCAAGGCCGCAGGCGGCGGACTGCCCGGCAGTTCGATGCTCCGCAGCAGCTGGCGCAGGTCCGTCTCGGCAGAGGGCCGCGGGGTGTGCGGCAGGCCGATGTTCCTGAGCATCTGCTGCAGGTCGGGCGCGGCGGGCGGCGGGGGCACGTGGAAATCAAGCGCCGACATTGCGGCGTCAGCTCGCGGGCGCTCGACTTCAGGCCGTGCGGCGCCCTCACCGCTCGGGTCAGGCACTTCTTCGGTGACAGTCGAAGCGGCAACGCCAGCCGGCGCCTCGGCCAGGTCAACGGCATCGACAGGCGCTGCTTCGGACATGGTGGGCGTGTTCGAGGGATCGGCCGCCTCTACAAGGGCAGGCACGGTCAGTGCCGGTTCCAGCGACTCGATGTCATGGGCGGGCGGATGAAGAAACGGCGCCGCCACCTCGGCATCCTCGACCAGCGGCTGAACGACCACCGGCGGGGATTCAGCCACGGGTGCCGGCTCCATCACGGCGGGCGCGGGCGACGCGGGCGGTGCTGCCTGCGGGCCCGAGTCCAGCAAGGCAAGCTCCGCCTCGTCCGCCTCGGCACCCGATGCATCAGGTGACGCAAGCCCATCATCAGGCGCTTGCCGTTCTGTCGACACCCCCGGCTGTTGAACGTCGACGACCGGTTCCGGCTCATGGACGACATCCGACGGCGGCGGCACTTCGGGCGCTTCGGGCACCTCGGCGCGCATGACACGGGCCGAAGCAGGCCGAACGTCGACCACGTCGATGTCTTCCACATCCACCATCTCGTAGCCGCGGGCTTTCAGCCGCGTCATCTTGGCGTCGTCCAGCCCGACGGGCCGCGGCACACGCAGCCGCAGGTCCGGCGGTTCGGGCGCGGGTGCACGCCAGCCGTCCAGCGCCTGCGTCGGGTCGAAGCCGGCAGGCTCGGCGACCCGCCTGCCCAACCCGATCACCGTCCCGGCCGGCTGCGGGTCGGCCACCCGAGGCGAGCGCAACTGCAAGTCGATGGGCGCAGGCGTCGGCGCGCGCCAGCCGTCCAGCGCTTGGGTGGGGTCGAAGGCGTCGGACTCGGCCATGGCTTTACAAGCGCGACATTGTCAGGGCTTAAGCTTGTCACCCCGCCGTCACAAAAAAGTCATGTTGCACACCCGTCGCCATCTGCTGGGGCTGGCCCTCGCCGCCGCCCTGACCGCCTGCACGACAACGCCGCCCATGCCGGCTGCCGCACCTCAGCGGCCCAAGCTGCTGGTGCTCGTCGTCATCGACGGCCTGCCCATGCGGCAGGTGACCGGCTACCGCGACCAGCTCGCCCCCGACGGTTTTGCCCGCTTCCTGGACCATGGCCGCTGGTTCGCCGATGCGCACTACGCGCACGGCCACACGGTCACCGCCGCGGGCCACTCGGTCATGCTCAGCGGCGCCTACCCGCAGCGCAGCGGCATCATCAGCAACGAATGGCGCGACCCGGCCAGCGGCGATCCGGTCTACAACACCGGCGACGCGGCCTACGTCTACCTCGACAACCCGACGGCCCCGCTGGCCGGCACCAGCCCGCGCAACCTCAAGGTCGAGACGCTGGGCGACGTGCTGCGCGCGCGCTCGCCGGCCTCCAAGGTGATCGGCATCTCGGGCAAGGACCGCGGCGCCATCCTGCCGGCGGGCCACAAGGGCACCGCCTACATGTACATGGGCGAGACCGGACAGTTCACATCCAGCACCTACTACATGGCCGCGCTGCCGCAGTGGGTCAAGGACTTCAACGCCGCCAAGCCGGCCGACGCCTTCTTCAAGAAGACCTGGGCGCCGATGCTGCCAGGCTATGACTGCCCCCAGGCCGCTGCGCTCCCGTCCCCCTGCGCCTACGCCCGCTCAGTGCCGGACGGCCAGACCTGGCAGGTCGCCAGCGGCAACGGCAACCGCCTGCCGGCCATCGTCGGCGACAAGATGGACGCGCCCGGCCCGCGCTTCTACGGCAACATCCTGCCGTCGCCGTTCGGCGACGAGTTGACGCTGGCCTTCGCCCGTGCCGCCGTGAAGAACGAGCAGCTCGGCCAGCGCGACGTGCAGGACATCCTGTCCGTCAGCCTGTCCAGTCACGACTACATCAACCATGCCTTCGGCCCCGAGTCGCGCCTGTCGCACGACCACCTGCTGCACCTGGACCGCTATCTCCAGAGCTTCTTCCAGTTCCTGGACAAGGAAGTGGGCGCCGGCAACTACGTGCTCGCGCTGACGGCCGATCACGGCTTCACCGACACGCCGGAGTGGGCCGCCACTCAGGGCCGCGACGCCGGCCGCTTCACGTCGGCGCCATCGCTGGCCGCCGTGAACGGCGCGCTGGCTGCGAAGTTCGGCGTCGACAAGCTCGCGCGCGCCTTCTCCGCGGCCGGCCTGCTGCTGAACGACAAGCTGGCTGCCGAACGCGGCCTGAACTTCGCCGACGTGCAGGCCGCCGCGCGCGAGGAACTGCTGAAGCTGCCCGGCGTGGCCGAGGTCTTCACGCGCGAGCAACTGCTGGGCAACGACACGACGACGCCCTACCTGGAAGCCATGCGCAAGTCCTTCGACCCGACGCGCGCCGCCCAGCTGCAGCTCGTGCTCAAGCCCCACTGGATCCAGAGCTACCGGGCAGGCGGCAGCTCCCACGGCAGCCCCTACCGCTACGACACCCATGTGCCGCTGCTGTTCTGGGGGCCGGGCTACGTGGGCCAGGGCGAGATGAAGGCCCGTGTCGAGATCGCCGACCTGGCGCCGACGCTGGCGGCCATTGCCGGCCTGCCCGCGCCCGCGCAGGCGCAGGGCCACGACCTCCAGCTCAAACCCTAGCCAGCAGCACGGGGGCCGATTCACCCCAGACGGCCTCGGTCAGCTCGACCGCGCCCAGCCGCCGGCCCAGGGCCACGGCCTGGGCCGGGCCGGTGGACGGCAGCATGACGAGCAGGCGACCGTCCTGCAGCCGCATGCAGCCGTCCTCGCCGCGGATGCGGGCCAGCACGGCCGCCGGGTCCGCCCCGACGGCCAGCGTCGCCACGGACAACGGCCAGGCGCGCGGGTCGGCCAGCAAGGCCTGCAACAGCTCAAGCCCGGCCTGTGGCGGCAGCAGCCGGCCGGTCAGCGGGCGCGGCCGGGCCAGCGCGCTGATGTCCACGCCCGTGACGGCCAGGCCGCCGTCCGGCGTGCGCTGCTCCACCCACCAGAGCCGCCGGCCGTCGCGCCAGGCCTGCTCGTAGCTGCGCTGGCCGATGCGGCTGCGCCGTTCGGGCAGGTCGACCGGCCCGACGCCGGCCTGCTGCGCCGCTGCCACCATGCCGGCCCAGTCAGGCGCATCACCCGCGCCCAGACCCCAGGCGAGGCGATAGGCGGCGTTGGCCTGCTGCAGGCGGTCGCCGGCGTCGAAAAGGGCCAGCAGCAGCGGGCCGTCGGCCAGCGTCCGCCACCAGAGGTCGTTTGCGTTCACAGGTGCGGATTCTGGCGCTTCCCGCGCGCCTCACTGCACACCGCATGCGTCTCGCCCGCCCTGCCGCTAGCGGCGGTGGATCTCTCCCGAGCCGCTGACGCTTTGACGCACTTGCGGCCGGCCCCCATAGCTCAGGTCACCCGACCCACTGAGCTGCGCGTCCAGCTGCTCGACCACGCCCAGCGACACATCGCCCGAGCCGTTGATGCCGACCTTGGCGGTGCGGCCCGACAGCGAGCGCGCGTCCACATCGCCCGAGCCGCTGATGTGCCAGGCCTGCTGCTCGGCCCGGCCGGCCATGCGCACGTCGCCCGAGCCGCTGATGCTGACGCCCAGGTCCTTCACCTCGACGAGGCCGAACTGCACGTCGCCGGAGCCCGAGACGTCCAGCTTCAGGCCGTCGGCCTTGAAACGCTCGGCCTCCAGGTCGCCCGAGCCGCTCACCGAGACGGCCTGCAGCGCGCGGGCGTCGACGCGCACCATCGGCGCATGCCGTGTCGTGAAGCCGGCGTCGCGCTTCATGCGGATCACCAGGCTGTCACCCTCGACGACGGTCTCGACCAGCGGCTCGATGTTGTCGTCGGCGACGATGGTGGCCTGGTCGCTGCCGGCCTGGACCAGCTTCACATCGAAGGGGCCGTCGATGCGCAGCTTGGCGAAGGCCCCCAAGGCCCGCACCTTCTCGACCTTGACCCCCGAGCCGCGGACGCGGTTGCGGCCGCTGCCGTAGTCCATGGGGCCGTTGAAGCTGGCCGACCAGCCATCCGCCTCCTTCTTGATGCGCAAGCGCCAGTCGTTGTCGCCGGCCAAGGCGCCGCCGGCCGCAAAGGCGGCGGCAAGGGTCAAGAGGACGAGGCGTTTCATTCAAGGTCTCCCGGTTCTGCAACGCGGCGCAGTGTGGCGAGCCGCCTGCGCGAGCGCGCGCGCCGGGCGACGGACTGCGCTTTGGCCACGATGGGCCGTAGGATGGGCCGACCAGCAGGAGAGTCGTCATGAAGTGGGAAGGCCAGCGAGAGAGCGACAACGTGGAGGACGTGCGCGGCAGCAGCGGCGGTGGCGGTGGCGGAGGCCTGCCCATCGGTGGGCGAGGCGTCGGCCTGGGCGGCATCGTCATCGCGCTGCTGGCGTCCTGGGCGTTCGGCATCAACCCGCTGACCGTGCTGGGCCTGCTGGACGGCAGCGGCGCCGGCGCGCCCGTGCAGGCGCCGGCACCCGCCCAGACCCACCCCCAGGACGCAGCCGCCCGCTTCGTCAGCGTCGTGCTGGCCGACACGGAGGACGTCTGGGGCGCCTACTTCAAGCGCTCGGGGGAGCAGTACCCCGCGCCCAAGCTCGTCATTTTCCGCGGCCGCTACCCCACGGCCTGCGGCACCGGGGAGGCAGCCATGGGCCCCTTTTACTGCCCGGGCGACCGCAAGGTCTACATCGACCTGGGCTTCTACGACACGCTGCGTGACCGGCTCGGCGCGCCGGGCGACTTCGCCCAGGCCTACGTGATCGCCCATGAAGTGGGACACCACCTGCAGAACCTGATGGGGACGACGGAGAAGCTGGACCGCAGCCGCGGCCGCGTATCGGCGCGAGAGGCCAATGCGATGAGTGTGCGGCTGGAGCTGCAAGCCGATTGCTACGCCGGCGTCTGGGCCAATTTGTCGCAGCGCAGCAAAGGTTGGCTGGAGCAGGGCGACGTCGAGGAAGCGCTCAACGCTGCCGCACAGATCGGCGACGACACCTTGCAAAAGCGTTCGCAGGGCAGCGTCGTGCCGGAGAGTTTCACCCATGGCAGCAGCGCTCAGCGCGTGCGCTGGTTCAAGCGCGGCGCGGACGCCGGCGACCTCAAGGCGTGTGACACCTTCTCGTCAGCCGCCCTCTGACCCCCCAGTTTTCGCCCACCCACTCGGGGGGGAAACGGGCGCCCCCATTCGGGCTTTGTGTGAAACACTTCCATTCAATTCACCGAGCCCTCCAGTAGCATCGGTGCGCTCTGCAACCCAGAGCAAGTTGCCCCGAGTTGGTGCAACACCTAGAAGTTTCACGAGGCCCACTGCCATGAGCGACCGCCAGATCAACGACCCGCAGCCGACGCGGCAAGCGCCGGCCTGCGTCGACGCGTCCGCCAGCGAACTCGCCTCCGCGCGCCGCCGCCGCTTCATCAAGGCGGGCGCAGGCGTCATTCCGGTGGCGTTGACCCTGAGCAGCAAGCCGGTGCTGGCCACGACCGCGGGCAAATGCTTTTCCGCGTCGGCATGGGGCTCCGTTCAGGCGCTGATCAACACGACCGCGAGCACCTACACACGCAAGGCGAACAGCGCACCCACGGTCACCTGCTACACCAAGAGCGAATGGTGTGGGTACACGGGCACCAAGTCGACCTGCAACGGCTGGCAGGCCAATTCCATCAGCTGCTCCAGCCTTAACCTGACCACCGTCAAGGCTTACACCGTGGGCAAAGCCTGCGGCAACACCGCCACCAGCACGGCAGGCATGTCTCCCAGCCTGTCCTGCTGGACGGTGCTCACCAGCAGCAGCTACTCCTCGCCCCAGAAGGCCGTGTTGATTGCCTGGTTGAACTACCGCATCAGCGGCACGACCAACACGGATGTCTGCGTGATCGACACGTTCTCGTCCAACCAGCTTGTCACATTGAGCGCGGTGGTCGCGAACAACGGCGGCAAAGGCCCCGACGGCAAGACCTGGACCCCCACCGACGTCCAGACTTACCTGCACAACAATTTCATTGGCCGCCTGACTTGAGCCCCATGCCCCGGCCGGTCGGAACGCAGCGGCGTCAAGCCCGGACCTGACGGGCCGCCTGCGCGCAGATGCAAGAGTCCCTGTGGATGATCGGCCGACCGGCCGACATCACGTGGCGCGACTGGGACGGGCTGGGCGCCGTCTACGATGACGGCTCTGGCGACACCCATCTGGTCGACGTGCTGGCGATCGAAATCCTGGATTTGCTGGCGCGGCAACCGCGCTCTGTCGTGCAGTTGGTCGAGCAACTGGCGGATGCCATCCCCGATCTCATGGACAGGGAAACCGCATTCGCGTTGCTAGAGCGCCACTTGCGGTCGCTGAAGGACTTTGGACTGGTGGACCAAGTCCTGGCGCCGGCATGAAAGTCCGTGACCTGGCCTTGGGCGATGTGCGCCGGCGGCTGATCCGCGGCGACCTGGTCTTGAAAGCTCCGCCATTTGTGGCCCGGCTGCGCTCCGATGTCGAACGCGTGGCCGAAGACCTGCGGCTCCTTTACGCGGACTTCGACCTCGGCGCAACGGACGACTTCTGCGACTTTCACCTGGAAGTGCTGCGCGAAGGCGGGCTGCGCCGCTGGGTCAAGCCGATGGCGCGCTTCTATGCGGACGGCGAAGCGGCATTCAGCCAACTGCCGGCGGAGCAGGGCTTTCACATGGTCGAGTGGGGCTTGAATTGGGCCGTCAGCACGATGGCCCACCCCTATCTGTCCTACCACGCCGCGGCGCTGGAGAAGGACGGGCGGGCGCTGGTCATGCCGGCGCCTCCCGGATCGGGCAAGAGCACGCTGAGTGCTGCGCTGGCTCATCGAGGCTGGCGGCTGATGTCCGACGAGATCACCCTCTATGACTTGGTGAACCGGCAGGTGGCCGGCATGGGGCGCCCGGTCAATCTGAAGAACGTGTCCATCGACCTGATCCGGCGCTTCGCCCCGCAGGCTGAGCTCACACGCCCGGTGCCGGACACGACCAAGGGAACGCTCGCGCTGATGAAGGCCCCCGGTGACAGCGTCGCACGCGTCCGGGAGCCCGCCCGACCGGCCTGGATCGTGATGCCGCGCTACGCCGCCGGTGCATCGCCGACACTGACGGACATGCCCAAGGCCCGCATGCTGCTGCTGCTGGCAGAGCAGGCCTTCAACTACGACATCCACGGTCGAGCCGGTTTCGAGGCCACCGCCGATCTGGTCGACACCTGCACCTGCCTGGAATTCGAGTATTCGGATTTGCACGAGGCGGTGCTGAGCATCGATCGCCTGGTGGCCCAAACGTGATGCCCCGTCACGCGCCCCTGCTGCTGCGAGTGCTGCGCGACCCGGCTTTGGCGATGGATCTGCGCCCGCTAGAGTGGGACCTGCTGCTGCGACAGGCGCGGCGCGGCGTGTTGCTGGCCAAGCTGGCCGTCCTGCTGAAGCCGTGGCTAGACAGCATCCCACCCGGCCCGAGGCACCACCTCCACGCCGCCCTGCTCACCGCAGCGCGTCAGTCCAAGCTCGCCCATTGGGAAGTGGACCGCATCCGGGCGGCGCTGCAGCCCCTCGGGGTCGAGCCCATCCTGCTCAAGGGTACCGCGTACCTGATGGCGGGCCTGCCGGCCAGCCAAGGGCGCGTGTTCGGCGATGTGGACATCCTCGTCCCCAAGGCCCGGATCGCCGAGATCGAAGCCTCGCTGATCGCCCATGGCTGGAATTTCCAGGAGGAACTGGACGCCTACGACGAGCGCTACTACCGCGAGTGGATGCACGAGATCCCGCCGTTGACCCACGAGGACCGTGGCAGCAGCCTCGACGTGCATCACACCATCCTGCCGCCATCGGCCCGCATCCAGGTCAATACCGCGGCGCTTTTCGAGGACACGCGCGAATTGCCGACACAGCGAGGCGTCCGGGTGCTGGCCCCGGTCACCATGGTGCTGCACAGCGCCGCCCACCTGTTCCACGAAGGCGAGCTTGAAAAAGGGCTGCGAGACCTGTTTGACCTGGACGCACTGCTGCGTGATTTCGGCAACGATCCGGCGTTCTGGGCCGCGCTCGTGCCGCGCGCCGGCGTGCTGGGCCTGACCCGGCCGCTTTTCTATGCCTTGCACTACGCCACGCGCTGGCTCGACACCCCCGTGCCCGCGGACGTCATGCGCGCCGCATCCGCAAATGCGCCGGCCTGGCCATCGCTGATGGATGCCTGCTATGACCGGGCGCTGATGCCCGATCATCCCAGCTGCGACCGTGCGTTCACCCACAGCGCCCGCATGGCGCTGTATGTGCGCTCCCACTGGCTGCGCATGCCGTTCGGACTGCTGGCGCAGCACCTCGGCCGCAAGGCCTGGATGCGATTCCAACCTACACCTGAGGCGACCGGGCAGGCCTGAAAATCGGTTCGCATGGACCGACCCAAGCCGTTCTCGATGATCCGCGAGTTCCACCTCGCCGACTGGTTCACGCTGGGCAACGCCTGTGCCGGCATGGGCGCGCTGTTCGCGGTGATGACCTTCCTGCAGAGCGGCGACCTGCGTCACCTGCAATACGCCTGCGCCCTGATCCCGCTGGCGCTGGCCTTCGACGTGCTGGATGGGCGCATCGCACGCTGGCGGCGCAAGAGCTCGGCGCTGGGTCGTGAGTTGGACTCGCTGGCCGACATCATTTCCTTCGGCGTCGCGCCGGCCGCCATCGCCTATGGCTGCGGCATGCAGGGTCTCTTTGACCGCGTCGTGCTGGTGTTCTTCGTCGCCTGCGGCGTCAGCCGGCTCGCGCGCTACAACGTCACCGCCGAAAAGCTCAGCGCGGGCTCGGACAAGGTGGCCCATTTCGAGGGCACGCCCATCCCGACATCCATGGTGCTCGTCGCGGTGTTGTGGGTGGCGGCGGCCCAGGGCGCCGTGGGCGACACGCTGTGGGGCGGCGTCTGGTGGATCGCGGGGTTCAGGCTGCACCCGCTGGTGCTGCTGTTCGCGCTGTCGGGCTCGCTGATGGTGAGCCGGATCCGGATTCCCAAACTTTAGGCGGTACGTCGCGACAGCCAGCTCAGTGGCGAATCCTGCGGCGAACGGCCGGACTGGCTTTCGAGCACATCGCTGGCCGGCTGGCTGCGGTACTCGCTGACGCTGCCGTCCAGGCAGGCGTCCAGCCCGAAGGCCGTGCCCAGGTCGGCCGGATCGGGTTCGTTGCGCACGGCGGTGTCACGGCGGAAAAAACGCAGCGCTGGGACGAATCGCATGGCAGACCTCTCTGGCTTGGCTGACGCGACAACCACATCAGTGCGAAGCCAGTGTGCGGGATTCATGTGACAGTCGAACCCTTCAAGTGTGAGTAAATATTGCCTCAGCAGGCATTACCACACGGGCGCAACACCTGCTTTCCCCAGTGGCGGAGAGGTCCCCAGGGGCGCTGCCCCCGATTCGAGGGGGCGTTGCGTGTTTGCAATTTATTGCCCCTCCCCCCTAGGGTTGACGCTAGGGTTCGGCCCGACACGCTTAAGCTGCGCCACCTTACCCGCCCCCCCGGCCCCCCCAATGACTTTCGAACTGTTGAAGTGGATCGCCAGCGGCATGATCGCCCTGGTGCTCACCAGCACGCTGTGGATGGCCCACACCGTGCGTCCCGCTCATGAAGGGCCGGCGGTGCTGATGGCCCAGGTCGCACCCGTGGCAGCGGCCGCGGCATCGGCGCCCGTCACCGCCGCGCGCTGATCAGCCGCCCAGTGCGCGCTGCGCCCCCTGCGCCAACGCCTGGCCGATCTGGTCCAGCAGCGCGCCGCGGCCCTGCAGCTGCCACTGGTGCCAATACAGCGCCACCTCGACGCCAATGTCGGGCCTGAGCACGACGAGCTGGCCGGCGTCGACCCGCGGCCGCACCTGGATCTCCGGCGCAACGCCGACGCCCCAGCCCATGGCGACCGCCCGCACATAAGCCTCGCTGGACGGCACGAAGCGCTCACGCAGCCGCGGTGAGCGCACCCCGAAGGCCTGCGACACCCACTGCGCCTGGGTGTCGTCCTTGCGGTTGAAGACGAGAAAAGGCGTGTCGGCGAAATTGCCCGCATGCAGGCCCTGGATGGGGTCGCCCTGCAGATGTTCGATCATGAAGCCGGGGCTGGCGACCGCCACGTAGCGCATGACGCCCAACGGGTGCACGCGGCAGCCCTGCAGCGCCTCGGCGACCGTGGACACACAGCCCAGCACCGCCCCCTGGCGCAGGCTGTCGTGCGTGAAGTCCTGGTCGTCGACGACCAGCTCCAGCCCGTAGCCCTCGCGCAGGCCTTGTTGCACGACGCCGTCCAACGCCGGCAGCACCCAGGTCGCCAGGCTGTCGGCATTGACGGCAATGGCCAGGCGCGACTGCGGCGCCACGCGCTCGCCCAGCTCCCGTGCGACGTCCACGCGCAGCGCCTGCAGCTGGCGCGCAAAGCGCAGCAGCACCTTGCCCGCCTCCGTCAGGCGCAGCGGCCGCGAGCGCACGACCAACGGCTGCCCGACCTGCGCCTCCAGCGCCCGCAGCCGCTGCGACACGGCGCTCTGCGTGATCGCCAGCCGCTGCGCGGCTCGCTCGAAGCCCTGCTCGTCGGCCAGGGCGGCGAGACAGTCCAGCGCGGCAGGGTCAAACTCGTTCATAAGATTTGCTAATGTATGACGAATAATATGAATGACGCTTCTTGATTCATGGGCGGCTGCGGAGAATCCGCCGATGCCCGCTGCCGATCTGGCTCACGCTGCCGCACCCGCCGCTTTTGCGCAGGGCTGGGCCATGGGCGCCGGCCTCATCCTGGCCATCGGCGCACAGAACGCACTCGTGCTGCGCCAGGGCCTCAGGCGTGAACACGTGGCCGCGGTCGTCGCCTTCTGCACGGTGTCCGACTGGCTGCTGATCCTGTTGGGCGTGTTCGGCCTCGGTGCGTTGATCCAGCACCAGCCCGGGCTGCTGGAGGTGTTCCGCTTCGGCGGCGCCGCCTTCCTGCTGGGCTACGCCGCAATGGCCGCCAAGCGTGCCTGGCACCCCACCGGGGCACTCGATGGTGCCGGCATCCCCGCCAGCCTGGGCGCGACGCTGTCGTCCGCCTTCGCCTTCACCTACCTGAACCCACACGTCTACCTCGACACCGTCGTGCTGCTGGGCGGCCTGGGCGCGCGCCACCCCGCCGACCTGCGCGCCGCGTTCGCGGCCGGCGCGGGTCTTGCATCGGCGATGTGGTTCAGCCTGCTGGGCTTCGGCGCCGCGGCGGCGGCGCCGAAGCTGCAAAGCCCCCGCACCTGGCGGATCATCGATGCGCTCGTCGCGGCGCTGATGGCCGGCCTGGGTCTGCAACTCCTCCTCCAACCACTCTGACAACCCAAGGAACCGCCATGAAGATCGTCGTTCTCGGCGCCGGCATCATCGGCATCGCCACCGCCTGGTACCTGCTCGACGAGGGGCACGAGGTCATCGTCGTGGACCGCCAGAAAGATGCTGCGCTGGAGACCAGCTTCGCCAACGGCGCGCAGATTTCGGTCAGCTTCTGCGAGCCCTGGGCCAATGCCGGGGCGCCGTTCAAGGTGGCCAAGTGGCTGCTGCGCGACGACTCGCCGCTGCTGTTCCGCCCGCGGCTGGATCCGAACCAGTGGCGCTGGGGCCTGTCCTTCCTGACGCAATGCACGACCGCGGCGTTCGAGCGCAACGTCGAGGCGTTGGTGCAGCTGGGCCGCTACTCGCACGAGTCGCTGAAGGAACTGGTCACGCACACCGGCATCGAGTACGACCGGCTGGAGCGCGGCATCCTGCATTTCTTCTCCAGCCAGGCCGATTTCGACAACGGCGCGGCGGGTGCGGAGATCATGCGCCACCACGGCGTGGACCGCCGCGTGCTGAACCGCGAGGAGGTGCTCAAGGTCGAGCCTGCGCTGGCCACGTTCGGCAGCCGCATCTTCGGCGGCACCTTCACGCCCAGCGACGAGAGCGGAGACGCGCGCGTCTTCACGCAGAAGCTCGCGGCGCGATGCGCGGAGCGCGGCGCGCAGTTCCTGTACGAGCACGACATCCTGGGCTTGCAGAAGAGCGGCGACGGCATCGAGGCCGTGCAGGTCGCCGACATGCGCAGCGGCGAGCGCAAGATGCTCAAGGCCGACGCCTTCGTGGCCGCAATGGGCTCTTACACGCCGGCCCTGGTGCGGCCGCTCGGCGAGTTCCTGAACATCTATCCCGCCAAGGGCTATTCGGCCACGCTGCGGCTGAAGAAGCCCGAGGCCGCCAGCGTCGTCAGCCTGCTGGACGACACGCGCAAGATCGCGATCTCGCGCCTGGGCGACCACATCCGCATTGCCGGCACGGCGGAGCTGTCGGGCTTCGACCTGAACCTGGACTCGCCGACGGCGCGGGTGCGCTGCGCGGCGCTGGTGAAGCGCTACGAGGAGCTGTTCCCCGGCGTGGCCGACACCCGCGAGCCCAACTACTGGGCCGGCCTGCGTCCCAGCACGCCCAACAACGTCCCCTACATCGGCCGCAGCACGCGGGCACGCAACCTTTGGGTCAACGCCGGCCACGGCACGCTGGGTTGGACGCACGGCGCCGGCTCGGGCCGCGCCATGGCCGAGCTCATCGCCGGCCGGCGGCCGGACATGGCGTTCGGCTTCTACGGCGCCAGCGCCTGATCAGAGCGTCTTCAGCAGCGCCTGCACCTGGGCCTGCTGCGGGAACTTGTTCCCGAGCTTGGCCAGGTTCTCCAGCTCGGTCTTGCCACCGGTCTTGTCACCCGACTGGATGAGGATCTGCGCGAGGTTGAGGCGGTAGGCCGCCTGCTCGGGCTGGTCGCTGACGAGTTGCCGCTGCAGGCTGAGCGCCTTGTCGAACGCCTTCTCATTGGCCAGCACGGTCGAATAGGTGTCACGCAGCGCCGCGTAGTCGGGACTGATCTTCAGGCCGCGCTCGGCCAGCTCGCGCGCCCCCGGCTTGCCGGTCCGGCTGCGCAGCCAGGCGACGTTGTTGATGACCGCCACCGCGTCGGGACTGCGCTTGAGCAGCGCTTCGTAGCGGCTCAGGGCCGGCTCCAGTTCGCCTCGGGCCAGCAACACGTCCGCCGTCGCCGCGGCGAAGGGCACGTCCTGCGGGTGGGCTGCCAGCCACTGCGTCTCGAAGGCCAGCGCCTCGTCGCGCTTCTTCGCGGCCAGCAGCATCGCGAACAGGCGCGGCGGCGCGTCGCCCGGGTCGCGCAGCGCCACCGCCTTGCGCAGCGCCACGATCGCCACGTCGAGGTGCTGGCGGCTGGCCTCCACGTCGGCCTCGGCGACCAGCGCATAGGCTTCCTGCGGGTTCGTCTTCTGGCGCTCTCGCAGCGCGGCCAGCGCCTCGTCGGTGCGGCCCTGGTGGATGGCCAGCTGGATCAGCAGGCGCTGCGCGGCGACCGACGCCGGCTCGGCCTGCAGCGCACGCTTGACCTCGCGCTCGGCACCGGTGAAGTCCTTGTCCACGAAGCGCAGCTGGGCCAGGCCCAGCCAGCCCTGCGCACGCGCCGGCGCCAGCACGGTGAGCTGCGTGTAGGTCTTGGCGGACTGGGCCTTGTCGCCCGCGAGCAGCTGCGTGCGCGCCAGGCGCTCCAGCAGGTCGGGGTTCTGCGGCAGCGCGGCCGAGGCCTCTTGCGCGGCCTGCGCCGCCTTCGCTGCGTCGCCCAGGCGCAGGTGCTGGTCGATCAGCGCCAGCCTCAGCCCCGCCTCGGTCGGCTCCTCCCGCACGCCGGCGGCGAGCACCTCGGTGACACGCTCGGGCGCGGCCCGGGTCTGTGCGAGCAGGTCGGCCAGCGCCAGGCGGGCCTGCGGCGAACGCGGCTGCGCCGTGATGAAGCCTTCCAGCCGTTTCACGGCGGCCTCGGTGCGGCCGCCCTGCACATCCAGGGCCACCAGGCCCAATGCCGCCGGCAGATAGCTCGGATCAGTCTTCAGGGACGCCTCGAAGGCGGCCTGGGCGCCGGCCGCGTCCTTGCGCACCAGCAGCACACGCCCGCGCAGCGACTCGGGCACGGGGCTGCCCTTCATCTTGGGCGCGAGTCTGTCGATCGCCGCCAGCGCGGCGGGCAGGTCGCCGCGGCGCGTCAGCGCGTTGATCAACAGCAGGTCGTAGTTGCTGCCGGCGTCCTTGGCGGCGATGTCGCGCAACTGGGCCAGTGCGGCATCGGCCTTGGCGCGGGTCGGGCCACCCGTCGCCATGCCGTCCCGCGCAATGGCCGTCAATGCCAGCGCGGCACCGGTCTTGGGGTCTTCGGGGCTCAGCCTGGAGGCGGCGACGAAGGCCTGATCCGCAGCGTCGAAGTTGCCCTGCATGAGCTGCGCCTTGCCGGCCAGCAGCAGCGTGTCGACATCCGCCTTCCCGCTGTCCAGCACGGGGCGCAGTGTTTCCAATGCCTTGGCCGGCGCGCGGCGCTGCAGCTGCAGGCCGGCGAACTGGCGGCGCAGCCCGAGGTCGTCAGGCGCCAGCTTGAGCGCCTGGTTCATCAGGTTCTCGGCATCGGCCAGCTCGCCGAGCTGCTGGTGGGCGCCGGCTGCCAGCCGCAGCAGCGGCAGGTAGTTGGGCAGCAGCTTGAGCAGCGGCAGCGCCAGTTCGCGCGTCTTGGCGGCATCGCCCTGGGCCAGTGCCAGCTGGGCCTGCAGGAAGCGGCCCTGCGGCTTCCTGGCCAGCCCCGGCGGCATGTCGCCCACGAGCTTGGCTGCGGCGTCGATCTGCTGGCGGCCGAAGGCCAGGCGCACGAGCAGCGCGCGGGCGTCGTAATTGGCGGGCTCCAACGCCAGCACGCTGGTCAACAGAGGCTCGGCCTCGTCCACCTTGCCGCGCGACAGCAGCACCTCGCCCTTGAGCATCAGCGCCTTGGCAGACTTGGGATGGCTGAGCAGCAACTCGTCCAGCGCGGCCAGCGCCTCGTCGGCGAAGCCGCCGGCCAGCTTGGTCCGCGCGCTGACGACAACGGCGGCCTCGTCGTTGGGCATCATCTGCAGCGCACGCACGGCCGACGCCTTGGCCTCCACCAGGTTGCCCTGGGCCAGATAGGCCATCGCCAGATGCTGCTGCAGCACGGAGGTTGCCTTGGGATCGGCCAGGCTCTGGTCGGCGAATTCGCTGATGAGCTTGCGCGACTGGCCCGAACTCAGCAGCACCTGCGCCAGCAGCGGGGCCAGCTCGTCGCGTGGCGCGCCCAGCTCCCACGCACGGCGCAGTTCGATCTCGGCGCCGGCCAGGTCGCCCCCCTCCAGCAGCGCCTTGCCGAGCTGGTAGCGGCCCACGGCGTTGTCGGGGTTCTTCTGGAGCAGGTTCTTCAGCTCGATGACGGCACCCGCCGCATCCTTTTGATCCATCCGCTGCTGGGCGGCGGCGAGCAGCTCCTGCTCGGAACGCTGGCCGCAGGCAGCCAGCGCGGCCAGCAGGATCAGGGCGAAAGCGGGGCGCGATTTCATGCAGTCTCCTTGTCGGCGCGGATTGTGTTCCTAGAATCCGCGCCCTTCCTCAGGTCTGGCCCGAGGCCCGGCCCACCGGGATGACACATGACACGAAACGCGCGATGAATGCCCCCCCCACCTTCTGTGCCATCGACTTTGGCACCTCGAATTCGGCAGTCGCCGTGCCCGACGGCGACCGCATGCCACTGATCGAGCTGGAACCCGGCCAGCGCACGATGCCGACGGCCGTCTTCTATTTCTCCGAGGGCGCGCACGACGCCGACGGCCCGCCGCGCGCCTTCGGCCGTGCCGCCGTGGCGGCCTACGTCGAAGGGCACGACGGCCGGCTGATGCGCTCGATGAAGAGCATCCTGGGCTCCAGCCTCATCGAGCAGACCACCGACGTGGGCGGCGGCCGCGGCGCCAAATATGCCGACATCGTGGCGGGCTACCTGAAGCGGCTGCGTCGCCTGGCCGGCGAACCCGAGCGCGTGGTGCTGGGACGGCCGGTGTTCTTCGTCGACGGCGAACCCGCGCGCGACGCGGCCGCGCAGGCGCAGCTGGAGGCTTGCGCCCGCGCCGTCGGCTTCACCGACGTGCAGTTCCAGTACGAACCCATCGCTGCGGCGTTCGACTTCGAGCAGCAGGCCATCCGCGAGGGCAAGGGCGAGCAGATCGTGCTGGTGGCCGACATCGGCGGCGGCACCAGCGACTTCTCCGTCGTGCGCGTGGGCCCCGAGCGCGTGACGCGGCTGGCCCGCCGCGACGACATCCTGGCCAGCCACGGCGTGCACATCGCCGGCACCGATTTCGACCGCCACATCGAGCTGGCCGGCCTGCTGCAGGCTTTCGGCTACCGGTCAACCGGCCCCTCGAAGCCCGGCCAACCGGGCCGCGAGCTGCCCAGCGGCATCTACTTCGACCTGGCGACCTGGCACCTGATCAACACCTGCTACGCGCCGCTGCGCGTGGCCGAGTGGCGCGGCATGAAAAGCTGGTTCAGCGACCTGCGCCAGCACGCGCGGCTGATGACGGTGCTGGAGGAAGGCCTGGGCCACGAGCTGGCTGCGCGCGCCGAGGGCGCCAAGATCGCCGTCTCCGGCGGCGCCGACACGACGGTGGACCTGAGCCTGGTCGAGCCCGGCCTGGTGCTGCCGCTGAGCGAGAAGACCGCGGTGGACGCGCTGCGTGCCGACCTGGACCGCATCATCGCCACGGCGCACGAGACGGTGGCGCAGGCGGGCCTCACCGCCGGGCAGATCGACGCGCTGTACTTCACCGGCGGCTCCACCGGGCTGCGCCTGCTGGTGGACGGCATGGCGGCCGGCTTCCCGCAGGCCGCGCGGGTCACCGGCGACCGGTTTGCTTCGGTCGCGACCGGCCTGGGCCTGCACGCCCGCCGGCTGTTTGCCTGACCGGCGGCGCCTTCTGCGGCCGCGACACGTCGGCCAGCATCAGCACCGCGCTGACCAGGCCTTCGACGGCGGCCTCCAGGTCGGCCGGCGGCTCCAGCGCCTCGATCTCCTCCAGCAGCGCGTCGGCGTCCTCCAGGTCGTCCGGGTCCAGATGCAGGTACAGCGCGGCCAGCGGCTCCAGCATCGGCTCCTCGGGCAGGCGCATCAGCGCCGGGTGGGCGTCCAGCGCGTGCGCGAAGCCCGCCACCCAGGGCAGCACGGTCTCGCTCGGCGACGCCTCGTCGTCGAGTTCGAAGATCCACGGGTCGAACCACTGCCGGCCGGCGATGGAGACGTTGAGCTCCTTGTGCCGGCGGCGCAGCAGCGCGATGAGCTCGTCGTTGATCCGCCCCGGGAGCGGCCGGCCCTCGCTGTCCAGCAGCGGCGGCAGCCAGGCCTCCAGCGGCACCGCGACGGGCTGCAGCAGCACGCCACACAGGTACCCGTCCAGCATGCTCACGTCCAGCGGCTCCAGCGGTGCCGGCAGCGCGTCCAGCAAGTCCTGCAGGCGCGCCAGATCGGCTTCGGACAGGGCGGGGGCGGTGGCTTGTAACGGAGCGGTCATGGGTCGATTATCGGCAGGGCGCGGGTGAATATTGCCTGCCCCGGAAGCGGCCGGCACCCTAAAGTTCAGCTTCCCAACGACGCCCTCACCTGAGGGCTTCACGACCCGGCAGTCCACTGGCCGGGTCTTTTTTTGCGGGCAAACGTCGTTGCCGTGAAGGCTGCCGCAAGCGCGGCCAGCGGCCGTGCGCGCCGCCTGGGGCAAGCTTGCATACTCGGGTTCATGCCCGTTGCAGCCCTCGCGCTGCGCTTCGATCCCGCGGTCGTCGCGCTGTCCTACCTGACCGCCGCCTTCGCCTCTTTCGTGGCGCTGGATCTGGCCCAGCGCGTACGCAACCCCGGCGCGCTGAGTGCGCGCATCTGGTGGATCGCAGGGTCGCTGTCCCTGGGCAGCGGCATCTGGGCGATGCATTTCGTCGGCATGCTGGCGCTGCGCCTGCCGTTCGCCGTCGGCTACGACACCGTCACGACGCTGGTGAGCTGGCTGGCCGCCGTGGGCGTGTCGGCAATCGCGCTGCGCGTGGCCAGCCAGGACCGGTTGTCCGCGAAACGCCTGACGCTGGGCGCTGTGAGCATGGGCGCGGGCATCTGCGGCATGCACTACACCGGCATGGCCGCGCTGGTACTGTCGCCCGGCATCCGCTGGAACTGGTCGCTGGTGGCCGCCTCCGCGGCCGTGGCCACCGGCGCTGCGGCGGCGGCGCTGGTGATCTTCTTCTGGCTGCGCCGCCTGACCACGGCAAGGCAGGCCCGCTGGGGCCAGGTCGTGGCCGCGCTCGTGATGGGCGCCGCCGTGGCGGGCATGCACTACACCGGCATGGCGGCAGCCGGCTTCGCCGAGGGCACCGTCTGCCTCAGCACCGACGGGCTGCGCGGCGACAACCTCGAAACGCTGGTGGCCGGCGCCACGTTCGCACTGCTGCTGCTGACCCTGTGCACCTCCGCGCTCGACGCCCGGGTGCAGCGCCGCACGAGCGGGCTGCAACGTTCACTGCACGCCGCCACCACCGAGCTCGCCGAGCAGGCGTTCCGCGACCCGCTGACGGGCCTGGCGAACCGCCTGCTGCTGGACGATCGCATCAGCCACGCCCTGGCACGCAGCCGGCGCGATGGTGCCGACGTGGCGCTGCTGATGGTGAACCTGGACGGCTTCAAGCCGATCAACGACTCCTTCGGCCACGCCGCAGGCGACGCGGTGCTGCGCGAGGTGGCCACGCGGCTGCAGGCGCAGGCGCGCAACCACGACACGCTGGCCCGCCTCGGGGCCGACGAATTCGTGCTGCTGCTGGAGGGTGAGACGAGCGAAGCCGTGCTCGCCCAGGTGGCCCAGCGGCTGCTGGACATGCTGGCCGGGCCGATGTCCATCGGCGAGGGCAGCCCGCCGTTGCGGCTGTCGGCATCGGTCGGCATCGCGCTGCACGGCGGCAACCGCGAGCCCGACCGCACGCTGATCGCCCAGGCCGAATCGGCGGCCCAGGCCGTCAAGCGCGGCGGCGGCAATGGCTTCGCGTTCTTCGAGGCGCACATGCAGGACGGCGTGCGCGAGCAGCTCGAACTCGCACGCGACCTGCGCGCCGTGCTGGACCAGGCCGGTGCCGGCCAGCTGAGCCTGCACTACCAACCCAAGGTGGCCGGCGACACCGAGCAGGTACACGGCGTGGAGGCGCTGCTGCGCTGGCAGCATCCGCAGCGCGGCCCTGTCGGCCCCGGCACGTTCATTCCCGTGGCCGAACGCTTCGGCCTCATCATCCCGCTGGGCGACTGGGTCATCGACGAGGCCTGCCGCCAGCTCGCCGACTGGCGCGAGCAAGGCTTGACGCTGCGTGTCGCGATCAACCTGTCCCTGCAGCAGCTGCGCCAGCCGGAGGCCTTGCTGCAGCGCCTGCAGCAGGCACTGGCCCGCCACGGCCTGGACGCGTCGCTGCTGAGCTGCGAGATCACCGAGTCCGCCGCGATGGAGGACGCTGCCGCCACCGAGCGCACGCTGCAGCGCCTGGGCGACCTGGGCGTGAGCCTGTCCATCGACGACTTCGGCACCGGCTATTCGAGCCTGGCCTACCTGCGCCGGCTGCCGGTGTCGCAGCTCAAGATCGACCGCAGCTTCATCCAGGACCTGGAGACCAGCGCCGACGCGCGGGCGATCGTCAAGGCCGTCATCGAACTGGCGCATGCGCTGGGCCTGGAGGTGGTGGCCGAGGGCGTCGAGACCGCAGGCCAGGCCGCCGAGCTGCGCGCCAGGCGCTGCGACAAGCTGCAGGGCTTCCTGTTCGCGCGGCCCATGCCGGCGGACGACCTCACCCGCTGGGCCCTGCGGTCCCAGCACAGGGGCCAGGCGACGTCGCCGGGCTTCAGCGACTCGGTCTTCGCGTCGCCGGCGGGCTGAGCTGAGCTGAGTTGAGCGGTGCCCGTCCTCAGACGGCCACCACCATGCGCTCAGGCGAGACGTAGAAGCGCCGGAACTCCTCGAACGGCATCGTGTCCGCCGCCTCGATGCGCGCCTGCTCCGCCAGCGACTGCGCGGCCTGCTGCGCAAACCGCTGTTGCAAAGCGTCGGGGAACGGCAGCGTCAGCAACTGCGTGCGCGTGACGTCGCTCTGGTGGCGGATGAAGCCGACGTAGCTGTCGCCGAAGTCCTGCGCCATCGCGGCCAGCACGCGGGCCGACGGGCACAGTTCGGGTCGCCGCAGCCGCTCGCCGACGCGCTCCAGCGCCGCCTGATGGGCCCTGCCGCCGTGCGCCGCATCCAGCGCCTGGGCATGCACCGCGCAGCGCGCCAGGATCTGCGCCGCCCAGTCCACCAGTCGGCGTTCGCCGCCCTGCCAATGCGTCAGCATCAGCCCCGGCTCCCGGCCGCGCGCGGCCACGCTGTGCTGGTTGCGCGCGTTGATGGCGATCTCGTCCGGCGTGTCGTGGGGGCTGTCGCTCGCCAGGCAGTGCAGCAGGAAGGCGTCGAGCACCCGCATCGTGTCGGCACCGATGCCCACGGGCTCGAAGGGATCGAGGTCCATCAGCCGCACCTCGATGTACTCGACGCCGCGCTCGCGCAGGGCATGCAGCGGGCGCTCGCCGGAGCGGATGACGCGCTTGGCGCGGATGGTGCTGTAGAACTCGTTCTCGATCTGCAGCAGGTGCGTGCTGAGCTGGTTGTAGTCGCCGCCTGGCGTCTGCACGCCGATGGCCTCGTACGGGGGGTACGGCGTCGTCAGCGCGCCCTGCAGCGAGGCGGCGTAGCTTTCCAGGCAGTTGTAGCTGACGGCGATGCTGGACTGCGCATCGCTCTGGTAGCCCAGCCGCCCCATGCGCAGCGACGTCGCATGCGGCAGGTATTGCGTGTGGCTGGACAGGCGCTGCAGCCCGTGGTCGCGGCCGGCCACGAAGCTCTCGCACAGCGCCGGGCTCGCGCCGAACAGGTACAGCAGCAGCCAGCCTTCGCGGCGGAAGTTGCGGATCGCGCCCAGGTAGCCGTCCGTGCCGACGCCCGGGACGGACCAGTTGTAGTGGATGCCCGAGATCGTCTGCATGCGCCGGCCGTAGCGCTGGCCCAGCCCCATGCGGTAGACGCTCTTGGCGCGGCCCACGTTGCTGCTGCCGTAGCGGCCGATGGGAATGGTCTCGTCGGTCGGCAACTCGCAGGGCATGGAACCCACCCACAGCCGCTCGTCGGCCAGCGCGCGGTACACGGCCTGATGCACCTCGGTCAGCTCGCGCAGGCAGTCGTCCACGCCGGCATGCACGCCGGTGATCAGTTCGAGCTGGGATTCGCTGTAGTCCGTCGTGATGTGCGGGTGCGTCAGCGCGCCACCGAGCGCCATCGGGTGCGGCGTGAGCGCGAGGCTCCCGTTGGGCAGCGCGCGCAGGCTTTCTTTTTCGATGCCGCGGCGGATGCCGAGCAAGGTCTTTTTGTCGTCCATGGCGTCTCAGACGGCTGCAGGGCGCGACACGGTAGCAGATACGGGCTACAGCTGCCCGGGAGCGTCCATGTCTGCCAGGCTGGGCCTCAGGGCATGTTCACCCGCCTGGATGCCCTCGTGATGACTGAGGTAGAGCGACACGTCGTAACGCTCCAGCCAGCCCACGCTGCGCAGGCGGTCCAGCACCGGGCCCTTGACCTCGGAGAGTTCCAGCCTCAACCCCTCGGCGGCCAGCGCCGCGTGCAGCTCCTGCAGCGCGACGAGCGCGGACACGTCGATGTGGTTGACCGGCGCCATCAGCAGCAGCACGCGCTGCGGCTCCCCGACGCGCTCGCGGTGCTCGCGCACCAGCGCCAGCACCACGTCGGTCAGCCCGCGCGCATTCGTGAACACCAGGCTCTCGTCGATGCGCAGGCCCACGACCTCGGGCCGGCATTCCACCGCGTAGCGCTCCACGTTGCGGTAGTGCTGCGTGCCGGGCACGCGGCCGATGCGCGCCACGTGCGGGCGCGACGTGCGCTGGATCAGCAACGCGACGGAGCCCACCACGCCGATGGCCAGCGCGGCCGCGATGCTCCAGCACAGCACGGTCACCGTCACCGCCGCCATCAGCAGGCCTTCGGCGCGCGCATAGGCCCAGGCCTCGCGGTAATGCCGCAGCGAGAATCCGCCCAGCACCGCGACCAGGATGGTGGCCGCCAGCACCGGCTTGGGCAGGTGGGCCAGCGGCTCGGCCAGCATCAGCATCGCCAGGCACATGAAGCCGGCGACGAACACCAGGCTCCAGCGCGACACGCTGCCGGCCTCGTGCAGCAGGATGCTGCGCGAGAAGCTGCCCGCCACCGGCATGCCGCCCGTCACCGACGCCACCAGGTTGGCCGCCGCCAGGCCGCGCATCTCGGCCGCCGGCAGCAGCTTCTCGCCGCGCCGCTGCGCCAGCGACTCCGACACCGCCAGGCTGGACACGAAGCCCATCAGCGCCACCAGCGCCGCGCTGGGCAGCAACTGCAGCCACAGCGCCGCCTCCAGCCGCGGCAGCCCGAACGGCACCGCCAGCGACGGCAGCGCGCCGACCTGCGCGACGCCAGCGGCCGCCGGCGTCAGCGCGGACAGCAGCATCGCCGCCACCAGCAGCAGCAGCGGGGCCAGACGCGCCAGCAGCGCGGAACGGGCGCGGCGTGACAGCAGCAGCAAGACCACCCCGCCCGCGCCCCAGGCCGCACTCCGCGCGCCCCAGCCGCCGTGCGCGGCGGATGCCAGCAGGCTCGGCAGCGTGAAGCCGGCCGCCGCACTGCCCAGCAGCACCGGCAGCTGCCCCGCGGCGATCATCAGCGTCGCGCCGTTCTCGAACCCGCGCAGCGCTGGCACCGACAGCAGCGAGGCCAGCGCATCCAGCCTGAGCAGCGCCGCCGCCGCGAGCACCAGACCCACCTCCGCGGCCAGGATCAGCGCGCCCTCGGTCGCGCTCACCCCGGCCGGCAGCGCGCCGAGGGCCTGCGCGATCATCAGCGCCAGCACCGCCACCGGCCCCAGGCCCAGCACGGGGCTGGAGCCGAGCGCCGCATAGGCCACCAGCGGCAGCAGGCTGGCATACAGGCCGACCTGCGGCGGCAGCCCGGCCAGCATCGCGTAGGCCAGGCTCTGCGGAATCAGCAGCACGGCGACGACGGCGCCTGCCATCAGGTCGGCGCGCCAGGAGCCGGGCCGTGTCATGTCAGCGTCGCATCCGGCAGCCGGGCCGGCGGGCATCGCCACCCCACACGGGGCGCTGCCAGGGCGCGTCTTGGACGAGGGGCGCCATGCTCAGCGATCCACCTTGACGCCCGACACCCGCACCACCCGCGCCCACTTGGCGGTCTCGGCGGCGATGAGCGCGGCGAAGTCGGCGCTGCTGGTGGGTTGTGCCTGCAGTCCCTGCGCGCGAAAGCGCTCCCGCAGCGCGGGGCTGTTCAGCGCCGCGGCGATGTCGCGCTGCAGGCGGGCGACCTGGTCGGCCGGCTGGCTGGCGGGCGCCAGCAGGCCCGCCCAGGCGCTGGCCTCGTAGCCCTTGAGTGCGGGGCCGCCGGCCTCTTCGACGGTGGGCAGGTCCGGCAGGCTGGGGCTGCGATGCGCGCTGCCGATGGCCAGCGGGAGCAGCTTGCCGGCGCGGATCTGCGGCAGCGCGGCCGGCAGCACGTCGAACATCAGGTCCATGTTGCCGGCGATGACGTCCTGCTGCGCCGAGGCCGCGTTGCGGTACGGGAAATGCAGCATGTAGGTCTGCGTCAGCCGCTTGAAGAGCTCGCCGGCCAGGTGCGTCGGGTTGCCGTTGCCGCCCGACGCGATGTGCAGCCGGCCGGGCTGCGTCGTCGCGACGCGCAGCAGGTCGGTGACGTTGCGGATGCCCAGCGACTGCGCAATGGCCGGGTTGACGACCAGCACCAGCGGCAGCGCCGACAGCAGGCTGATGGGCGAGAAGTCCTTGACGGGGTCGTAGGGCAGGCGACGCGACAGCACCGGGTTGATCGCGTGCGTGACGACCGTGCCCAGCAGCAGCGTGTGGCCGTCGCTCGCGCCGGCGACCTCGGCGCTGCCGATGTTGCCGTCGGCACCGGGCTTGTTCTCGACGTTGACCGGCTGGCCCAGGCTGCGCTGCAGCTCGGGCGCCAGCAGCCGCGCGACGAGGTCGGTGGAGCCGCCGGCCGGGTAGGGCACGACGATGCGCAGCGGCCGGGTCGGCCAGGGGTGGGCGCTGCCCGGCTGGGCAGCGGCCCCGGTGGCGGCCAGCCACAGCAGCAGGCCACGGCGTTGCATCGGAAAAGAACCCCTCATGGCGGACCTGAAAGCAGCTTGAGCCGGACCTGCCCGTTCAGGCAGGCGGCGTCGAAGTCCTGCAGTATCGCGGCCAGCGTGTTGGCATCGGGCGCATCGACCGCCGTGATGCCCACGCCGCGGTTGCGGCCTTCGGCCTTGGCCTTGTACAGCACCATGTCGGCCCAGTTGACGGCCTGCTCCCAGTGCAGGCGCAGCGCCGACGCGGCCGCGCCGCCCGAGCCGCCGAGCGGAAAGCTGCCGAAGCCGATGGACGCGGTGACGCGCAGCGGCCCCTCGCCGGTCTCGATGGGCGTGCCGCCAATGCTGACCAGGATGCGCTCGGCCATCAGCGCGAGGTCGTCGCCGGGGGTCTCGGGCGCGAAAACGAGGAACTCCTCACCCCCCCAGCGCACGACGAGGTCGCTGTCGCGCACGGCCGCGCGGATGCGTTGGCTGACCTCCACGATGACGGCGTCGCCCGCCGCGTGGCCATGCCAGTCGTTGACGTTCTTGAAGTGATCGATGTCGATCATCATCAGCGCACCGCGGAAGCCCTCCTCCTGCGACTCGCGGGACCGCTGGTCCATGACGGCCAGGAAGTGGCGGCGGTTGGACAGGTCGGTCAGCGGGTCGCGCTCGCTTTGCGCGCGCAGCAGGCGCTGGTTGGCCGTCAGGCGCGTCTGCGCGCGGCGCATGCGCATCAGCGTCACGCCCGCCAGCGCCAGCGACAGCAGCAGCAGCGCGCCGACGGCGATGCCGACCTGCTGCGCGAGCTGCTGGTTGGCGATCTGCTGGTCCTTGAGCTGGCCGTCGCGGGCCAGCAGGTCCAGGTCGCGCTGGCGGGCGGCGCTGTCGTACTTGCGGCCCAGCTGCTCCAGCGCGGCGGCGCGGTTGCGTTCGTTGGCTTGCGCGTTCAGGTCGCGCTCGCCGTGCAGCGCCGCCAGCGCCTCCTTGAACTGGCCCGCCTCGGCCCAGGTCTCGCCCAGCTCGCGCAGCTCGCGCGCACGGGGCACCAGGTCGGTCGGTTCATAGCCGAACTCGTCGGCCTTGGCGAGTTCCTGGCGGGCCTGTTCGAACTGGCGCAGCTTGATGTAGGCGACCGCCAGGTTGTGGTGAAGGATGCGCTCATAGATGCGGTCCCCGAAACGTTGCAGCAGCGGCATCGCGCGCTGGCCCATGGCCAGGGCCTCTTTCAGCAGGCCCAGATGCATGTAGGCATCGACAAGGTTGGCACGCAGCTGCGCAGCCAGGTGCGGCGCGTCGGCCTGCTCGGCGAGCAGCAGCGCGGCATCCAGCGCAGCGCGCGAGGCGGGGATGTCGTGCGCGCGGCGCTCGACGATGGCCTCGAAGTTGCGCACGCGGGCACCGGCCACGGGATCACCCGGCGCCTCGCGCTCGGCCGCCTGCAGTTCGGCGCGTGCGGCGTCCAGACGGTCCTGCGCCTGCAGCACCGCGGCCAGTGCACCCCGCGTCAGCGCCGCGAGATGCCGGTCACCGCCGGCGCGCACCAAGGCCAACGCGCGCCGTGCGCTGGCCTCGGCGCTGATGAAGGTGCCCTGCGCGGACTGCTCGCGCTGCAGCAGGCGCAGCGCGTCCCAGGCATTGCGGAAATCGCAGCCCAGCTCGCGCACGGCACGGTCCTCGTCGCCGGCCGGGCAGCGCCTGTCGAAACCGCTCAGCGCCCGGGCGGCCAGCGCGCCAGGGGATTTGCCGGCGCGCTCCAGCGCCAGCGCACGCAGCAGCCAGCTGCGGTCGCTGCCGTCCTCGCGGCCCATCAGCTGCACGGCCACGGCGTCGGCCGCCTCGACCTGGCCTGCGGCCAGCAGCACGCGGCCGCGCGCCATCAGCCAGGCCGCCTCGCGCGGCTGGCCGGGCCCGGCATGCGCCGGCCAGCGCCGGCGCAGCTCGGCCAGCATCGCATCGGGATCGTCGAAGGCGCGGCGCGTGATGTTGGCGAGCACCGTGTCCTCGGCCACCGGGTCGGGCACCGGGTCGGGCGCGGCACGCCCGCCCGCCGCGGCCAGCGCCAGCACGAGAAGGGCGGCCATGCGCTTCATGCCGCGTCCTCCCGACCGGCGGCGTCCGCGGCCCCTGCGCGCGCCGGGCCGCTCAGCACCTGCAGGCCGACAAGGCCTTCGCCCCAGGCGGCCTCCAGCCGCGCCGTCAGCTGGGCCGCGGCCAGGGCATCCGCGGCGTCGATGCGCTCCACGCCGTAGGCCTTGTTGCGGCCGTGGGCCTTGGCGAGGTACATGACGGTGTCGACGAGGTCGATGGCCCGCTCCCACGACAGCCGCAGCCCGTGCGGCGGGACGGGCAGGCTGACGAAGCCGATGGACGCCGTGACGGGCACGGTGCGGCCCTCGTGCCCCATGGGCTGGGCGCCGATGAGGTCGAGCAGGCGCTGCGCGAGCTGCGGTGCGAACGCGCCCTCGCGGGTGCGCGCGACGATCAGGAACTCCTCGCCGCCCCAGCGCACGATGAGGTCGTCGTCGCGCACCGCCTCGCGCAGCCGGCGCGCGATCTCGATGAGGACGGCATCCCCGGCCGCGTGGCCAAAACTGTCGTTGATGCGCTTGAAGTGGTCGATGTCGATCAGGAAGACGCTGGCCGCGAGCCCATCGCTGCCCGACAGCGCCTTGATCGCGGCCTGGAAATGGCGGCGGTTGGCCAGGCCCGTGAGCGGGTCGGTCTCGCTCTGGCGCTTCAGCGACGCGTTGCTGTGCGCGAGCTGCTCGTTGGTGCGGCGCACGCGGCGGAAGGCCTGGTACAGCAGCCCCAGCGACACGAGCACGCAGCCGCCCAGTGCCGCCCACAGCATCAGCGCCAGGTTGCGCTGGTGGACCTGCTCGGCCTTCAGCGCGTTGTCGCGGTTCAGCAGCTCGATGTCGCGCGCGCGCTGCTCGGCGTCCTGGCGCTCCTGCGCTTCCAGCAGCACCTTGCGCGTCTCGTCGCGCAGCACGCGGTCGATCATGCGGCGGTGCTCGCGGTAGGCGGCCACGGCGCCGGGCAGGTCACCGAACTTCTCCAGGTAGGCGGCCAGCTCCTGCCACCCGGAGGCGGCATAGGACAGCGCGCCCTGCTGCTCGTCCAGCATGATGCCGGCGCGCACGTCCTCGCGGCCCTCGGCGACGCGGCCCAGCGCGATCTTGGCCAGGCCGATGTTGGTGCGCGCCAGGCTCTCGGCGCTGGTGTTGCGCGTCGCCCGCGCGAGCGGCAGCGCCTGCTCCGCCAGTTCGAGGGCACGCGACGGGTGCCCCTGACGCAGGTGGTAGTCGGCGAAGTTGCCCAGGCCCAGCGCCCGCACCGAGTCGGCGCCGGCGCGCGTGGCCTGCTCCAGCGCCTCGGAGTTGGCCTGCAGCATGATGCTGCTGTCGCTGTCGTCGGCATGCACGATGCCGCGCATGGTGTGGACGCGGTTCAGCGTCATCGGATCGGGGTCCTTCTGCGCCTCGACCAGGGCCTGCGCGACGAGCTGGCGGGCACGGGCCGGCGTGTCGGCCCGCGCGGACGTGAACGCCAGGTCCGTCAGCGCCAGCGCGGCGCGCCAGGGCTGGCCCATCTGCTCGGCCAGGCGCAAGGCCGCGTGGCCATGCGTCAGTGCCGCATCGAGCTCGCCGGCGTCGCTGGTGATGGAGGCGAGCTGGTGGTAGTAGCGCCAGCGGAACACCGGCCCCGCGGCGTTGAGCTGGGCAGCGTCGATGGCCGTCAGCAGCTTGCGCGCCTCGCGCAGGTCGCCATGCGCGCGCAGGTACTCGGCGCTGACGCTGGCGGCCGCGACCGCGGCGGCGGCACGCCCGTCGCCGGCCGGCCAGTCGCGCAGCTGCTGGGTGATGCTGTCGCTGAGGGCGCGGTCCCGCGCGAGTGCCGCGAGCAGCCCGCGCAGCGCGAGCACCTCAAGCTGGCCGGGGCTGTGAGGGGCCAGCGCCGCGCCGCGTGCACGCAGCTCCCTCTCCAGTTGGTCGGGCCTGGCGCGCTGGGCGCGCTCGATGCGGTCGAGGTCGCGCGCCAGTGCTTCATCCAGCGGCGCGGACGCGGACGCCGCGGCCGCAGGCACCCCCTGGCCACTCCCCTCGCGCGAGCATGCGCCCAGCAGCGCCAGCGCAATGAGCGCGGCGCACAGGGCGGAGCGGGAAGTCAGGGCAGGCGGCATCGGGGCAGCGGGCGCGGGGCGGTGCGTCCCCACGCACCGGATTTCAGCGCGGTTCAGCATGCCTTTCGCGTCAGCCTGCGCCAAGACCGTTCAGATTGCACGGGAGCAGTTCCCGTTTCAACGGCCCTGGTAGCCGCGCGGCACGGCGCCCAACAGGCGACGCGTGTACTCCTGCCGCGGCGCGGCGATGAGCTCGCGCGTGCCGGCCTGCTCGACGACGTCGCCGTTCTGCATGACCAGCACTTCGTCGGAGATGAACTTGACGACGGCCAGGTCGTGGCTGATGAAGATGTAGCTCAGGCCGAACTCGTCCTGCAGGTCGCGCAACAAGTTCAGCACCTGCGCCTGCACCGACACGTCCAGCGCCGACACGGCCTCGTCCAGCACCAGCACCTCGGGCTGCAGCGTCAGGCAGCGCGCGATGGCGATGCGCTGGCGCTGGCCGCCGGAGAACTCGTGCGGATACTTGCCCATCGCGGTCTCGTCCAGGCCCACCTTCTGCAGCAGCGCGACGGCACGCGCCTCGCGGTCGGCGGTGCCCGTGCCGATGCCGTGGATCTCCATCGGCTCGCGCAGCGTCTGGCCGATGGTGAAGCGCGGGTTCAGTGACGCGTAGGGGTTCTGGAACACGACCTGGATGCGGCGGCGCATCTTCTGCCAGTCCGGGCCGCTCATCTTCAGCAGGTCCTGGCCCTCGAACAGCACCTGGCCGCCGGTGGGCTCGTGCAGGCGCAGCAGCGTCAGACCCATCGTCGTCTTGCCCGAGCCGGACTCGCCGACCACGCCCAGCGTGTGGCCCTTGCGCAGCTTGAAGCTCACGTCCTTGACCGCCTTGAACTCGCGCTTGCCGAACAGGCCGTCCTTCAGCCAGAAGCTCTTGCGCAGGCCGGTCACCTCCAGCAGCACCGGTGCGTCCGGGTCCTTGGCCGCGGCCTCGTTGGCCGAGGCGCGGCCGGCGATGTGGTCGTCGATGACCATCAGCCGCGCCGGGTTCTCGGTCAGCGACGGCCGGCAGGCCAGCAGCGCCTTGGTGTAGGCATCCTGGGGGTCGTTGAAGATCTGCGCCACCGGCGCGCTCTCGCGCACCTGGCCATGGCGCATGACGACGACATGATCGGAGATTTCGCCCACCACGCCCAGGTCGTGCGAGATGAACAGCAGGCTCATGCGGTGCGACTCCTTGAGCCGCGCCATCAGCTCCATGACCTGGCGCTGGATGGTCACGTCCAGCGCCGTCGTCGGCTCGTCGGCGATCAGCAGCTTCGGGCTGCAGGCCAGCGCCACGGCGATCATCACGCGCTGCTGCTGGCCGCCGGACATCTCATGCGGGTAGGCCTTCAGCCGCCGCTTCGGCTCGGGGATGCCCACCTCGTTGAGCAGCTCCTCCGCGCGCACCAGCGCCTGGCGGCGGCTCATTCCCATGTGCTTCATCAGCGGCTCGCAGATCTGCGTGGCCACGTCGAAGACCGGGTTCAGCGAACTCATCGGGTCCTGGAACACGCAGGCGATGTCCTTGCCGCGGATGGCCTGCAACTCGCGCAGCGGCGCCTGCAGCAGGTCGCGGCCCTGGAACAGGATGCGGCCTTCGCGCTCGGCGTTGCTGGGCAGCAGGTTGAGCACGGACATCGCCGTGACGCTCTTGCCCGAGCCGGATTCGCCCACCAGGGCGACCGTGCTGTTCTCCGGCACGTCGAAGCTGACGCCCTTGACGGCGAGCTGGCGCTGCATGTGGCCGCCCGCCTTGCCCATGCGGAAGGCGACTTTGAGGTCTTGAATACTGAGAAGCATGGTCACTCCAGCCCGCGCAGCTTGGGGTCCAGCGCGTCGCGCAGCGCATCGGTGAACAGCGCGAACGCGGTGACGAAGATGGCCATCAGCGCCGTCACGGCGGCGAGCTGCCACCAGTAGCCGAGGATCATCTCGTTCTGCGCCTCGGCCAGCATCGTGCCCCAGGAGACCTGGTCCACGCCCACGCCCAGGCCCAGGTAGCTCAGGATGACCTCGCTCTTGATGAAGCTCACCACGTGCAGCGACAGCTGCACCAGCGCCACGTGCGACACGTTGGGCAGGATGTGCTTGAACATGCGCGACCACTGCGAGGCGCCGATGGCCTCGGCCGAGCGCACGTACTCGCGGCCGCGGTGCTTCATGAACTCGGCGCGGATCAGGCGGTAGATGCCCGTCCAGCCGGTCAGCGCGAGGATGAGCACCACCGACGTGATGCCGCGGCTGAAGATGGCCGCGAACGCGAAGATCAGCAAGATGCTGGGGATGGCCGTGAAGACGTTGTAGACCCACTCCAGGAAGTCACCCAGCTTGCCGCCGAAGAAGCCCGACAGGGCGCCCAGTACGGTGCCGATCAGCGTCGCCACGACGGCCGCCGCCAGGCCCACGAAGATGGAGACCTCGGCGCCCTTGATGACCTTGGCCAGCACGTCGCGGCCCAGGCGGTCGCCGCCCAGCGGCAGCGTCTCGGCGCGCGGCGCCTCGTCGGTCTTGAAGGCCTTGGCGCGCTCCGCCCACTCGGCATAGCGGGGCGCCAGCGGGTCGATGTCGGACAGGTCCACGTTCGGGCCCTTGGGCACGGCGATGGTGCCGGTGTCCTCGGCCGGCTGCGGGCCCAGCAGCGTCGGCGGCGCGTTGGGCACGCCGACCTCCTGCTGCCAGTTCGCCGCGATGCGGTCGGTGGCGGCCAGCAGCACGAGGACGAGGAACACGCCGACGATGGCCATGCAGGCCATGCCGACGCGATCGGTCTTCAGGCGGCGCCACGATGCCGCCCAGACACCGCCGGAGGAATTCGACACGGCGCTCATTTGAGGACCACCCGGGGATCGACCAGCTTGTAGAGCACGTCCACCAGCAGATTGAAGCTCATCGTCAGCGCCGCGAGGTAGATGGCGAAGGCCTGCAGGACCGGATAGTCGCCGCGGTTCACCGCCAGCAGCAGCTCGCGGCCCAGGCCCGGGATGGAGAAGAACACCTCGATCAGGAAGCTGCCCACCAGCACGCCCGGCAGCAGCACCGACACGTTGGTCAGGATAGGGATCATCGCGTTGCGCAGCACGTGGCGCAGCAGCACGGTGCGCTCCGTCATGCCCTTGGCGCGCGCGGTGCGCACATAGTCGTGGCCGATCTCGTCGAGGAAGAAGCTGCGGTACAGGCGGATCTGCGGCGCCAGCGACACGGCCACCGCCACCAGCACCGGCAGCGGCGCATAGGTGGTGAGGTTGGTCCAGTGGTTGCCGGTCCAGCCCTGCACCGGGAACCAGCCGAGGCGGAACGCGAAGATGTACTGCGCCAGGATGACGTAGACCAGCAGCGAGATGGACACGGCCACCGTCGAGACCACCATCACCGCGCGGTCCGTCAGACTGCCGCGCACGGTGGCGACGGCCAGCGCGAACGGGATGGCCAGCGCCACTTCCAGCACCAGGATGGGCAGCGTCACCGTCAGCGTGGCCGGCAGGCGCGTCGCGAACAGGTGGGCCACCGACTCGTTCGTCGCCCAGCTCTTGCCCCAGTCGAAGGTGACGATCTGCTTGACGAAGATCCAGAGCTGCTCCCAGACCGGCTTGTTCAGGCCGAGCTGGTCGCGGATGGACTCGATCTGCTCCGGGCTCGCGTTCAGGCCACCGAGGATGATGGCCGGATCACTGCCGAAGTACTTGAAAAGGAAGAACACCAGCAGCACGACGCCGAGCAATGTCGGAATCATTTGCCACAGGCGCCGTATCAGATAGGCCGCCACAACGACACTCCAGCCAGATGTACAGGCATAGGCCTGTACCGGCCCTCGCCAAAAACCACCAGCCCCGCCGCAAGAGCGGGGCTGGCACGGGTCGGGGCCGGAGTCTATGCGAGCACCGCATCCCAGCGGACTGCCGGTTTCACTAGACTCGGCGACTTTTCCGACCTGCCGCGCGTGTTGACATGAAGTTCTCTACCCTGCTGACCACCCTGCTGCTGGCCTGCGCCGCGGTGGGCGCCCATGCCGCCGACAAGGTCGTGCGTTACGCCTTCCGCGTCGCCGAGACGGGGTTCGATCCGGTTCAGGTCACCGACAAGTACTCCAAGGACGTGGCCGCCTGCATCTTCGATGCGCCGCTGGAATACGATCTCGGCACGCGGCCCTTCAAGCTGCGGCCGGCCACCGCCGCGGCGATGCCCGAGATCAGCGCCGATTTCAAGAGCATCACCTTCCGCATCAAGCCCGGCATCTACTTCGCCGACGACCCCGCCTTCAAGGGCAAGAAGCGCGAACTGGTCGCGCAGGACTACGTCTACTCCATCAAGCGCCACTACGACCCGCGCTGGAAGAGCGGCAACCTCTACCTGCTGGAGAACGCCAAGGTGCTGGGCCTGTCGGAGCTGCGCAAGGAGCTGATGGCGGCGAAGAAGCCGTTCGACTACGACCGCGAGGTCGAAGGCCTGCGGGCGCTGGACAAGTACACCTTCCAGATCAAGCTGGGCCTGGGCGACCCCCGCTTCGTGCAGAACTTCAGCGACGCCGGCACCTTCGGCGCGGTGGCGCGCGAGGTGGTCGAGTTCTACGGCGACAAGATCATGGAACACCCGGTGGGCACCAACGCCTTCCGGCTGGCCGAATGGCGGCGCAGCTCCAAGATCGTGCTGGCGCGCAACCCCAACTTCCGCGACATGGTCTACGCCGAGGTGGCGCCGCCGGGCGCCGACGAGCGGCTGAAGGCCGAGGTCGCCGCGCTGCAGGGCAAGAAGCTGCCGCTGGTGGACCGCGTCGAGATCAGCATCATCGAAGAGAACCAGCCGCGCTGGCTGGCCTTCGTGCGCGGCGAGTTCGACGTCATCGAGGAGGTGCCGCCCGACTTCGCCGGCGAGGCCATGCCGCGCGGCCAGCTCGCGCCCAACCTGGCCAAGCAGGGCATCCACATGCAGCGCTACCCGCGCGTGGACGTGGCGGTGAGCTACTTCAACATGGAAGACCCGGTCGTGGGCGGCTACACGGCGGACAAGATCGCGCTGCGCCGCGCGATCAACCTGGCCGTGGACCTGGACAAGGAGATCCGCCTCGTGCGCCGCGGCCAGGCCGTGAAGAGCCAGGGCCCCATCCCGCCCATCGCCTTCGGCGGCTCGACCGAGTTCAAGACCGAGATGAGCGAGTTCGACCCGGCCAAGGCCAAGGCGCTGCTGGACCTGTACGGCTATGTCGACAAGGACGGCGACGGCTGGCGCGACCTGCCCGACGGCAGCCCGCTCGTGATCGAGTACGCCACGCAGCCCGACGCGCAGAGCCGCCAGCTCGTCGAGCAGTGGCAGAAGAACATGGACGCCATCGGCATCCGCATCAAGTTCAAGATCGCCAAGTGGCCGGAGAACCTGAAGGCGGCCAATGCGGCCAAGCTGCAGATGTGGGGCGTGGGCTGGATCGGCTCGACGCCGGACGGCGACACCTTCCTCGCGATGGGCTCCAACAAGTCCAAGGGCGCCGCCAACAAGCCGCGCTTCGACCTGCCGGCCTTCGAGGCGCTGTACGACAAGCAGAAGGCGCTGCCCGACGGCCCCGAGCGCCATGCCGTCATGCAGGAAGCCCAGCGCATGCTGGTGGCCTACGCGCCCTACAAGTTCCACGTGCACCGCATCTGGACCGACATGGCCCAGCCCTGGATCAAGGGCTACAGCCGCAACCTGTTCGTGCGCGACGTCTGGAAGTACGTGGACGTCGACACCGCCGAAGTGCCCAAGCCATGACGGCCCGCCCCGTGATGAAACACCTGCTCGCCGCGCTCGCCGTCTGCACAGTCCTGCTGTCGCCCGCAGGCGCCGCAGACACGCCGCAGGCAGCGCCCGTGAAGACCTTGCGGTATGCCCTTCGGGTCGCGGAGACGGGGTTCGACCCCGTGCGCATCTCGGACCTGTATTCGCGCTCGCTGACGGCGCACATGTTCGAGAGCCCCTACACCTACGACCCGCTGGCGCGACCCACGAAGATCGTGCCGCTGGTGGCCGCGGGCGAGCCGGAGATCAGCGCCGACTTCAAGACGTTCACCGTGCGCATCAAGCCCGGCATCTACTTCGCGGACGACCCGGCGTTCAAGGGCAGGAAGCGCGAGCTCACCGCGCAGGACTTCGTCTACAGCATCAAGCGCTTCGCCGACCCGGCCACCAATGCGCAGAACTGGGCCGGCTATGAGGATGCCGGCCTCGTGGGCCTGGCCGAGTTGCGCGAGCAGGTGCTCAAGAGCAAGCGGCCGTTCCCCTACGACACCGACGTGGCCGGCCTGCTCGCGCTGGACCGCTACACGCTGCAGCTGAAGACGAACGAGCCGCGCCCGCGCCTGGTCGAGTCCATCCTGACCGGCAACGACCTGTACGGCGCCGTCGCCCGCGAGGTGGTCGAGTTCTATGGCGACCGGATCATGGAGCATCCGGTGGGCACCGGGCCATTCATGTTGAAGGCCTGGCGGCGCAGCTCGCAGATGGTGTTCGAGCGCAACCCCGGCTACCGCGAGCGCCGCTACGAGGCCGAGCCCGCGCCCGACGATGCCGAAGGCCTGGCCATCCTGGCCCGGCTCAAGGGGCGCAGCCTGCCGATGGTCGACCGCGTCGTCGTGGATGTCATCGTCGAGAACCAGCCGCGCTGGCTGGCCTTCCTGAACAACGAACACGACTTCATCGAGCGCATGCCCGAGGAGTTCATCACGCAGGCGGCACCCGGCGGCCACCTGGCCCCCAACCTCGCCAAGCGCGGCATGCAGGCGGTGTTCACGCTGGCACCCGACGTGACGCTGACCTGCTTCAACATGGAAGACCCCGTCGTGGGCGGCTACACGCCCGACAAGGTCGCGCTGCGCCGCGCGCTGTCGCTCGCCTATGACGTGAAGAAGGAGATCCAGCTCGCCCGCCGTGGCCAGGCCGTGCCCGCGCAGGCGCCGGCAATGCCCGGCACGTCCAGCTATGACCCCGACTTCAAGAGCGAGATGAGCGAACACGACCCGGCGCGCGCCAAGGCGTTGCTGGACATGTACGGCTATGTCGACAAGGACGGCGACGGCTGGCGCGACCTGCCCGACGGCCGCCCGCTCGTGCTGGTGCGCAACACGCAGTCCGATTCGCTGAGCCGCGCCATCGACGAGCTGTGGGACAAGGCGCTGCGCGCCATCGGCATCAAGCTGCAGCTGAAGGTGCAGCAGTGGCCCGAGAACCTGAAGGCCGCGCAGGCGGGCAACTACCAGATGTGGCCGGTGGGCTCGTCAGCCTCGCAGCCCGATGGCGCCGGCCTGCTGCAGTACTACTACGGTCCGGCCGCCGGCACCTACAACCTGCCACGCTTCAAGAACGCCCGGCTGGACGACATCTACAGGCACGTGCAGTCCATTCCCGACGGTCCCGAGCGCCAGGCGCTCTTCCGTGAAGCCAAGCGCATCGCCGTCGCCTACATGCCCTACAAGGTGCACAACCACCGCATCATCACGGACATCCAGCAGCCGTGGATGTCGGGCTTCCGACGGCCGCTGTTCTCGCAGGACTTCTGGCAGTACGTGGACATCGATCCGGGCAAGCAGCCTGTCCGCTGAAAACCGCGCCGGCGTCCCGCGGAATCGACAGACTGTCGCAAGCGGCTGGCAGGCACGCGCCGTGCCGCTAGGCTTGCCAACATCAACACCGAAAGGAGCCCCAGATGAACGACGCCGAAGAACTCCACAAGCTCGCCGACCTGCATGCCCGCGGCGTGCTCAACGACGAGGAATTCGCCAAGGCCAAGGCCCGCCTGCTGAACGGCGGCACGGCCCCGTTCTCCAGCGCGTCGCCGGGCGCTGCGCCCGGCCCCAACGTCAACGCCGTCAACGGCCTGCGCCGCGCGCGCATGGACCGCTGGATCGGCGGCGTCTGCGGCGGCATCGCCCGCGCCACGGGGCTGGACTCCTGGGTCTGGCGCCTGATCTTCACGGTGCTGTTCCTGGCCTTCGGCAGCGGCATCTTCCTGTACATCCTGCTGTGGATCTTCGTCCCTGAGGAATAGCCCACCCCCTACGGCCTGACGGCCGCCCCCTTCAAGGGGGCACTCCCAGCCGCCCGGCAAAGCCGGATCGGCGGGAGTCGCTGGAGGGGTCGGCCCTGAGGGCCTTCGCCTAATTCACCGGTATGCTGGACTGAAAAGCCAGGAGACACCCGATGAAGCAGCTCGCCGGCCTGGACGCCAGCTTCCTCTATCTCGAAACGCCGCAGATGCCGATGCATGTCGGCGCGCTGCACCTGCTGGAGCTGCCCGCCGGCTACGACGGCGATTACGCCGAGGACCTGCGCGAGCACATGCATGCGCGCATGCCGCTGCTGCCCGCGCTGCGGCGCAAGCTGGTGGCGATGCCGCTGGGGCTGTCCAACCCGGGCTGGGTGGATGCCGAGCCCGACCTGGACGAGCACATCGTCGAGATCGCACTGCCGAACGTGAACGGTCAAGGCAGCGGCATGGCCGAACTGGAGGCGCAGGTCGGCGCGCTGCACCCCGTGCTCCTGGACCGCAGCAGGCCGCTGTGGAAGTTCCACGTCTTCACCGGCCTGGAGCCCGGCCCCGACGGCCAGGTGCGCGTCGCCCTGTACACGCAGCTGCACCATGCCGCGGTGGATGGCCAGGCGGCCGTGGCGCTGGCCCAGGTCATCCTCGACCTGAGCCCGGAGCCGCGCGCCATCGACACGCTCGCTGCGCGCAGCCGCAAGCGCGGCCAGATCGGCACCATGGGCATGCTGCGCGCCGCCATGTCGCAGCAATGGAAGCAGACCGTCAAGCTGGCCCGCTCGCTGCCCAGCGCGGCCGGCATCCTGGGCAACATGGCCGTGGGCTACGCGGGCGGCGCGGCGGCCGGCGCGTCCATCGACAAACTGCGCGCGCTGCTGGCCGGCGTTGCCGCGCAGACCACGGCCGTCGTGCGCGGCAAGACGGCCGTGTCCAGCCTCGGCCCCGCGCCACGCACGCGCTTCAACGTCAGCCTGTCCGACACGCGTTCGTTCTCCGGCGTCACGCTGCCGCTGGCCGAGCTGAACCGCACGCGCCGCCGCCACCACGCCAGCCTCAACGACGCGGTGCTGTTCGTCATCGGCGGCGCGCTGCGGCGCTTCCTGACCAAGCACGGCCCGCTGCCGCGCAAGAGCCTGATCGCCGCGGTGCCCGTGTCCACGCGCGCAGCGGGCGACACCACGTCCAACAACCAGGCCACGATGACCTTCATGAGCCTGGGCACGCACCTGGCCGACCCGGCCGAGCGGCTGGCCCACGTGATGGCCTCCAGCAAGGCCATGAAGGCGCAGATGTCCCAGCTCAAGAGCCTGATGCCGACCGATTTTCCCAGCCTGGGCATCCCCTGGCTGATGCAGGCCGGCGCCATGCTCTACGGCCGCGCCAAGGTGGCCGAGAAGCTGCCGGTGGTGGCCAACGTCGTCATCTCCAACGTGCCGGGCCCCAACGTACCGCTGTACCTGGCCGGCGCGCAGATGCTGACCAACTACCCCACATCCATCGCCGTGCACGGCCTGGCGCTGAACGTGACCGTGCAGACCTACCACCAGTCGCTGGACATCGGCCTGATGGCCTGCGGCGAGGCCATGCCCGAGACGGCCGAATTCGCCGCCTATGTGGAGGCAGCCTTCATGGAGCTGCAGGCGCTGCCGGTGGCCGAGGCGGCGCCCGAGCCAGCGCCTGCCGTGAAGAAGGCGGCAGCCAGGAAAGCCCCGGCCGGCAAGACGGCCGCAAAGACGACCGCCAAGAAGGCCACCAAGAAGACAGCGGTAAAAAAGGCTGTCGCCCAGGCGACGCCCAAGCCCCGGGCAAGCACGGCCCGCAAGAAGGCAGCGGCTGGCTAACAATGGCCGGGCCCCGCCCGACCTGCCCTCGCATGCCCGCCACCCGCTCGCCGCGCTTCTCGCGCTGGCAACAGACCTCCTCCACGGCCCACCCCGACTGGTCCGACCTGCGCGCGCCCAATGCCTGGCTGCTGATGCTCGAAGGCCGCGCGCCCTGGGAATACGCCGCGCTGCTGGCCACGATGCCGTGGCTGAAGCGGTTGCAGAAGCTGCCCCACGGCGACGGCCATCCCGTCCTCGTCTTCCCGGGCCTGGGTGCCCATGACGTGACGACGGCGCCGCTGCGCGCGCTGCTCGACTCACTGGGCTACGCCACCCAGCCCTGGGGCCAGGGCTTCAACCTCGGCCCGCGCGCCGGGGTTCTGGAGCAATGCAAGGCCGACCTGATCGAGCTGCACCGCCGTCACGGCCGCAAGGTCAGCCTGCTGGGCTGGAGCCTGGGCGGCATCTACGCCCGCGAGCTGGCCAAGGAATGCCCGGACCTCGCGCGCTGCGTCGTCACGCTGGGCACGCCCTTCACCGGCCACCCGCGCGCGACCAACGCCTGGCGCTTCTTCGAGATGGTCAGCGGCCACGCGGCCAACGACCCGGCGCTGATGGCGCAAATCCGCCGGGCGCCACCGGTGCCGACGACGTCCATCTACTCCAAGACCGACGGCGTCGTCGCCTGGCGCTGCAGCATCAACGAGCCGGGACCGCTGACCGAGAACATCGAGGTGCAGGCCAGCCACATCGGCCTGGGCGTGAACCCCGTGGCGCTGTATGCGCTGGCGGACCGGCTGGCGCAGCCCGAAGGCGAATGGACGCCGTTCGATGCCAAGGGGGCGAGGCGGTGGTTCTACAAGACGTCGGAACAGGCCTGACCTCGCCTCGCCCACCGTGCCCTGGACCTTCGCCCACCCGGCGGCCATCCTGCCGCTGAGGTCGCTCTGCCCCCGCTGGCTGTCCCTGCCGGCGCTGATCATCGGCTCGCTGGCGCCCGACATGAGCTATTACGTCGGCATGCACGCCCGCTGGTCAGCGTTCTGCCACACGGCGCTGGGCGTCGTCACGGTCTGCCTGCCGGTCAGCCTGCTGCTGTTCGCGTTGCTGCAACGTTTTGCACGGCCCCTGACGGTGCTGCTGCCGGTGCCGCACCGCGAGATCGCGCGCGAACAGCTCCACCCGCCGGCGCGGGCGGCGTGGCAGGGTCTGGTGGTCGTGGTCGCCTCCATCCTGCTGGGCGCCACCAGCCATGTCGTGTGGGACGCCTTCACGCACGCGGGCCGCTGGGGCGCGTCACTTCTGCCGCTGTTGGACAGGCCCCTGTTCGTCGCGCTCGACCGGGAGTTCCAGCTCTTCAACCTGCTGCAGCACCTGAGCACCGCGGTGGGCGTGGCCGCCATCGCGACGGTGTACTGCCGGGCCCTGCGTGCCCGGTGCGGCGCCACCGCGTCACCGCAGGACACGCGCCGCCGCCAGCTGCTGCTGGCCTTGTTCACCAGCGCCGCCGCCGCAGGGGCCACGGCGGCCTGGGTGCTCACGCCGCCCGCGCAGCCAGCCTATGTCTCGCACCTCATCGTGCACACCGTCGTCTGGAGCACCAGTTGCCTGGCGCTGCTGTTCGTCCTCGCCAGCCTGGCCTGGTGGCGGCGCCACGGCGACGCCTGAGACCCCTCGCCACGCCGCCGCCGCATCTCGCGGTAAGGTATCGCCCTCAACCGGATCCCGAACATGAATCACCACACCCTCGCCGCCGACGACAAGGCCGCCAAGAAAGAAGCCCCCGAGAAGCAGGAAGAGCAACTGCTGTTCAAGGGCCGGTACGTCATGATCTTCGGCGAGATCGACGACAAGGTCGCCCAGGCCACCTGCCGTCGCCTGCTGGCGCTGAGCCAGGAGTCCGACGCGCCGATCACGCTGCTGATCTCGTCGCCCGGCGGCCATGTGGAAAGCGGCGACGCCATCCACGACATGATCCGTTTCGTGCGCGCCCCGGTCACGGTGGTGGGCACGGGCTGGGTCGCCAGCGCCGGCACGCACATCTACCTGGCCGTGCCCAAGGAGCGCCGCGTGGCGCTGCCCAACACGCGCTTCATGATCCACCAGCCGGCCGGCGGCGCCGGCGGCCAGGCCAGCGACATCGCCATCCAGGCCAAGGAAATCATCCGCACCCGCGAGCGCATCGCCGCCGTCATCGCCCGCGAGACCGGCCAGCCGCTGGAGCGCGTGCGCATCGACATCGAGCGCGACTTCTGGATGAGCACCGACGAGGCCATCGCCTACGGCCTGGTCTCGCGCGTCATCGAGCGCCAGGTGGACCTGGGCTGACGCCAATGTCGAGGCCCCCACGCTCGCTTCGCTCACTGCCCGCCCCAGGGGCACCAGCGCCCCTGGGGCGGGCCGGCGCGCGCTGATGCAGCTCAGCGCCAACGGCATCCGCCTCGAAGTCGAGGTCCACGGCCCGGACAGCGGCGAGCCGCTGCTGATGATCATGGGCCTGGGCATGCAGCTCGTCGCCTGGCCCGACGGGCTGGTGGACGAGCTGGTGGCCCGCGGCTTTCGCGTCATCCGCTTCGACAACCGCGACGTGGGCCTGTCGCAGCCGTTCGACGAGTTGGGCATGCCCAACATCCCGCTGGCGGCGCTGCTGCACACGCTGCGCCTGCCCGTCAAGGCGCCCTACCAGCTCGCCGACCTGGCGCGCGACGCCGTCGGCGTGCTGGACGCGCTGGGCATCGACCAGGCCCATGTCTGCGGCGCCTCCATGGGCGGCATGATCGCCCAGCACCTGGGCTTCGCCCACGGCCAGCGGCTGAAGAGCCTGACGCTGATGATGACCAGCAGCGGCGACCGCAGCCTGCCCAAGGAGAGCCTGAAGGTGCGCCGCGCGATGCTGTCGCGCCCGGCGCGGGCCAGCACGCCCGAGCAGAAGCTGGAGAACGTGCTGGACCATTACGTGAAGCTCTACGGCGTCATCGGCAGCCCCGGCTACCCGCCCGAGCCCGCCAGCCTGCGCGAGCGCATCGCGCGCGGCGTGAAGCGGTCGTTCCGCCCGCAGGCCGTGGCCCGACAGCTGGTGGCCATCGCGGCGGACAGCCATCGCGCGGACCGGCTGCCGCGCATCACCGCGCCGACGCTGGTCATCCATGGCCAGGACGACCCACTGATCCCGGTCGCGGCGGCGCACGACCTGGCCCGGCGCATCCCCGGCGCGACGCTGGAGATCATCCCCGGCTGGGGACACGACCTGCCCGAACCGCTGTTTGCGCGGCTGGCGGCCGCCATCGCCGCCAACGCGGCGCGCGCCTGAGCCCGGCGGTCAGGCGGCGGCGCCGCCCGCCGTGCCGCCCTGGCCGAGCTGTTCGACCGCCTGGTACTCCTTGACCGCTGCGCCCGCCTCGGCGCTGCTGGCACTGCGCGCGGTCTCGGCCGCCTTCTCGGCAGCCAGCTTGGCGTCGTAAGCCGCCTGTTCCTGCGGTGTCACCGTGCCGTCCTCGTCCGTGTCGGCCGGCTCGTAGGTCTTGGTGGCACCGCTGAGGCTGCCCGTGGAGCCACCGGCGGTCGAACCGCTGGCGGACGCGCCGCCGCCGGCCTGCCTGGCCTGCTGGGCCCCCTGGGCCGAGATGGTGACGACGGCGGCCTGCGCCTCGGCGGCGGGCTGGCTCTGCGCCTGCGCTGCGGCCGTCGCCGTGGCGTCGGCCCGCTCGGCGGCCCCGCTGTTGTCGGACCCGGAACTGGCCGACGCGGGAATGTTGACGGCATTGATCATGCTCAGCTCCAAAGTGACCCCCTGTATTTCGGCCGAAGCGCCGACAGCTTGAACCGGCTTGATGCGGCCACCTGTCGCCATGGGCATCAGCGCGTCGCGCCGCCCCCGGCGCCGGCCCGTGCTTCGGCCTTGATCTCGACGGCCGTGCGTTGCTTGTCCTCGCCCTCGACGGTCAGCGTCAGCGGCACGGTATCGCCGGCCTTGATGGGCGCCTTCAACCCCATCAGCATGACGTGGTAGCTGCCGGGCTTGAGCGCCACGGCCTGGCCGGCGGGCAGTGGCAGCGCCTCGACGGCGCGCATCTTCATGACGCCGTCTTCCATCTTCATTTCATGGATTTCCACCATGCTGGCCAGCGGCGAGCTGGCCGCGATGACCTTGACCGGCTTGGCGGCCGTGAGCTGCATGAAGGCGCCCGTGGCCTTCTGCGGCGCGACGGTGGCGCGCACCCAGGCGTCGTCGACCTTCACGGCCGGACTTTGGGCCTGGGCGGCGACAGCAGCGAACAGGGCGGAGGCGATCAGCAGATGGCGCATGGTGAATGACGAGAACGAGAAAGACTGCATTGTGCGCAGTCCCGATACTGCCTGCATGAGCACGCCTCCTGCACCGGTCGGCTTCTGGGCCGCGCTGCGCTTCTGGGCACGGCTGGGCTGCATCAGCTTCGGCGGCCCGGCCGGGCAGATCGCCCTGCTGCACGCCGAACTCGTGGAACGAAAGCGCTGGATCAGCGAGCGCCGGTTCCTGCATGCGCTGAACTACTGCATGCTGCTGCCCGGCCCCGAGGCCCAGCAGCTCGCCACCTACCTGGGCTGGCTGATGCACCGCACGGCGGGGGGCATCGCCGCCGGCGTGCTGTTCGTGCTGCCGTCGCTGGCGCTGTTGATCGCGCTGAGCTGGCTCTACATGGCCCACGGCCAGCAGCCGTTGATCGCCGGCCTGTTCGACGGGCTCAAGCCCGCCGTGCTGGCGCTGGTCATCCAGGCGGCGCACCGCCTGGGCGGGCGCGTGCTGACCACGCCGCTGCGCTGGGCGCTGGCGGGCGGCGCGCTGGTGGCCGTCGCGGGCGTCGGCCTGCCCTTCCCGCTCGTCGTGCTGGCGGCCGGGCTCATCGGGCACCTGGCGGCCGCGCGACAGGCGCCGGCCCCTGCGCCGCCGGCCGCGCACGGCCGCCCCGCCTGGATCGACGACGACACGCCCCCGCCGCCGCATGCCCGCTTCTCGCGCGCCCGGCTGGCGCGCCTGCTCGGGGCTGGCGCGCTGCTGTTTGCGCTGCCCTACGCCGCCCTCTGGGCCTGGGGCGGGCCGGTGCTGACCGCCATGGCCGGCTTCTTCACGCGCGCGGCGCTGGTGACCTTCGGCGGCGCCTATGCGGTGCTGCCTTATGTGTTCCAGGGGGCCGTCGAGCAGCACGGCTGGCTGACGGCCGCGCAGATGATGGACGGCCTGGCGCTGGGCGAGACGACGCCCGGGCCGCTGATCATGGTGGTCGCGTTCGTGGGCTTCGCCGGCGGCTGGTCGCAGGCGGTGCTGGGGCCTGGCCTGCTGCCCGCGGGCGGCGCGCTGGCCGCGGTCGTCGCCACGTGGTTCACCTTCCTGCCGTCCTTCCTGTTCATCCTGGTCGGCGGGCCGCTGGTGGAGCGCACCCAGCACATGCCCCGCCTGGCCGGCGCGCTGTCGGCCATCACGGCTGCGGCGGTGGGCGTCATCCTCAGCCTGGCGCTGGCCTTCGCCACGCAGTTGCTGTGGGCGCACGGGCGCGTGCAGTGGGCGCCCGCGCTGCTGGCCGCGGCCGCCACCGTCGCGCTGCTGCGCTTCAGGGTGGGGCTGCTGCCGCTGCTGGCAGCCTGCGGTGCGCTGGGCATCGCGGCGCGCCTGATCGGGGCTTGACGGGAGCTGTCTACGTGTACTATCGTACTAGTACACGTTGTCAGCCCCCATGGAAGCCGCCCACTTCGTTCACATCAACACCGGTTCGCCCGAGCCGATCTACCGCCAGCTCATCGAGCAGGTGCGCCGGCGCGTCGCGGCCGGGCAGTTGAAGGCGGGCGACGAGATCCCGTCGGTGCGCGAGCTGGCCCAGGCGCTGGCCGTGCACCCGATGACCATCTCCAAGGCCTATTCCATGCTGGAGATGGAAGGCGTGCTGGAGCGCCGCCGCGGGCTGTCCATGGTCGTCGCGGCGCAGCACCACCGCGCCCAGTCCGCCGCATCGCGCATCGAGCTGCTGCGCCCCACGCTGCGCCAGGCCGCCGACGAGGCGCGCCAGTTGCAACTGCCCAAGGCCGAGGTCCTCGGTCTCTTCGATCAACTGCTGGACGAGAGCGCCCCATGAGCCCGCACTTCCCCCACACCGAGACGCCCAGCGCCGCCCTGTCGGGTGTCAGCCTGGCCTACCCGCACGGCCCCGATGTGCTGCGCCAGCTCGACTGGACGCTGCTGCCCGGCCAGGTCGTCGGCCTGCTGGGCCGCAACGGTTCCGGCAAGACCACGCTGCTGGAGACGCTGCTGGGCCTGCGCGAGCCGCAGGCGGGCCAGGTGCTGCTCTTCGGCCAGGATGCCGCACGGCTGGATGACGCGACGCGCGCCCGCATCGGCTACGTGCCGCAGGCCAACGACCTGTTCGAGAGCTTCACGCCCGCGCAGCTGCTGGCCTATTTCCGCAGCTTCTACCCGCGCTGGAACGAAGCGCGCGTGGAGGGGCTGATGTCGCGCTGGGACATTGCCCGCGACAAGCCCATCCGCAAGCTCTCCGGCGGCCAGAAGCAGCGCCTGTCCATCATCCGCGCGCTGGCCCACGAGCCCGACCTGCTGGTGCTGGACGAGCCGGTCGCCAGCCTGGACCCGGTCGGCCGGCGCGACTTCCTGCGCGAGCTGGTGGAGCAGGTGCTGGACCGCGGCACGACGGTGGTGTTCTCCACGCACATCCTGTCGGACCTGGAGCGCGTGGCGTTCAACCTCGCCTTCCTCAGCGAAGGCCGCATCGCGCTGCAGGCACCGCTGGACGAACTGCTGGAGCAGGTGCGCGCGTTCACCGGCAGCGTCACCGAGCTGGCCGGGCTGTTCGCGCGGCTGGGCGCGCAGCCGCTCAAGCGCACGCCGCTGGACGCCGGCCGCGAGCGCGTGCTGGCCCGCCTGCCCGCCGGCGTGGCCGCGCCGCAGGACGCGCAGGCCGTGAACCTGGAAGACCTGTTCGCGGAGCTGACCTGATGAACGCCGCCACGTCCGGCCAGATGCTGCTGGCGTTCTGGCGCCAGCGCGACCGCGAGCGGCCGTGGAGCCGGCGCATCGGCATCGCGATCTGGATGCTGCTCGTGGCCGCGTCGATGTACGCGTTCCCGGCCGCATGGCTCGGCGTCCTGGCCTCGAATCTGGCCATCGGACTGCTGTGCTTCTGGGGCGTCCTGGCGGGCAGCTTCCTGATGCAGAACCACCCGCACGTCGCGCGTCTCGTGCCCGGCCATGTGCGGCAACTGCGGGTCGTCGCGTTGCTGAGTTGGGCCGTGCTTTCGTTGGCGGGCGCGGTGCTGATGGACCTGTTCGTCGCCGGCGGGGCCTCATTCGAGTTGCGGCTCCTCGTCGCGGCAACGTGGTTGACGCTGGTGGGCTGGACGGCGCGGCGCTGGGCGATCTGGCTGTACCTCTCCTTCGGCTCGGCGCTGTACTTCGTCACCGGATTGGGCAAGTCGCTGGCGCCGGCCTGGGCCGCCATCCAGGCGCTATGGGCGGCCCAGCCCGGAGCCGTGCTGATCCTGTCCCTGCTCGCCCTAGGCTGCTGCGTCGTGCGCCTGTTCGGCGACGGCGACGCGGCGCACCGCGAGGTCTACGAGCGCTGCGCCCGCCTGCGCCGCGCCTCCAACGAAGCGATGACCGGCAAGCAGTCCGGCGCCGGCATGTTCGGCCGCCCGGGAACCTGGCTGGCGCGCCCGTTCAACGCCGCCGCGTCGGGCTGGCTGCGCCATGTGATCGCGCAGGCCACGCCGTCGGTGCGCAGCGTCATGAGCCGCGCCGAGATCGTGCTGCACGGCGAGCAGCACTGGCTGCGCCAGACGCTGGCCGTGGTGCTGATCCTGGCCATCGCCGCGCTCAGCCTCATCGTCGCGTTCGCGATCGTCGGCCCGGGCCTGCAGGACCACTGGACCCGCGGCGCCTACGGCATGGCCATCGGCCTGGCCAGCATGGGCTTCAATCCCAGCTTCGCGCTGCCCAACATGCTGTGGCACAGCCGCCGCGAGCAGGCGCTGCTGCGGCTGCTGCCCGGCATGCCGCAAGGCCAGGCGCTGAACCGTGCGGTCGCGGGGCTGCAACTGCGCCATGCCCTCATCGACTGGGCGGTGACGACCGCCGCGCTCGGCCTGCTGGCCTGGGCCGCCGGCGACCTCGCGCTGCTGTGCCTGGCCTTCGGCGCGCTGCCGCTGAGCACCGGCTGGCTGCTGCGCCGCCCGGCGTTGATGAAGGCGCCCACGTCATGGACCGCCGTGGTGCCGGTATTCGCCTTCCTGCTGATGGCCTGGGGCCTGTACGTGCTGCACCAGAAGCAGGGCACGCCGCTGGTCGTGCTCGCCGGCGCCAGCATCGCCCTGAGCGCGGCGCTGGGCGTGTGGCGCTGGCGCGTGCTGATGGCCGCACCGGTGGCGCTGCCGACGGGACGCCTGGCCTGACGGGCCCGGCAGCGTCAAGGCCATCGCCGGGCTCGCACCACGGCGCGGTGGCTATTCGGCGCGCCATCGGCGATGCTGGCACCCTTGCCGATGCCTGCACCGCTGCCGATGACCCCACACGCGCCCGACCAGCCCGCCACCCCCACCCGCCACGGCCTGGCCGGGCTGACGCTGGGCGCCATCGGCGTCGTCTACGGCGACATCGGCACCAGCCCGCTGTACACGGTCAAGGAAATCTTCACGCCGGCCACCGGCGTGCCGCTGACGGCCGATGCGCTGATCGGCGCGATCTCGGCCATCGTCTGGGCGCTGATGCTGGTGGTCACGCTGAAGTACGTCGTGCTCATCCTGCGCGCCGACAACCGCGGCGAGGGCGGCGGCCTGGCCCTCACGGCGCTGGCCACGCAGGCCGTGCGCCAGCGGCCCGGGCTGCGGCGCTTCCTGCTGCTGATGGGCGTGTTCGGCGCGACGCTGTTCTACGGCGACAGCGTCATCACACCGGCCGTCTCCGTCATGGGCGCCATCGAGGGGCTGGAGATCGTCAGCCCGCAGCTCGAACGCTATGTGCTGCCGCTGTCCATCGTCGTGATCGTGCTGCTCTTCATCGTGCAGAAGCACGGCACCCACGTCGTGGGCCGCGTGTTCGGGCCGGTCATCCTGTTGTGGTTCCTGGTGCTGGCCGTCACCGGCGTGATGCAGATCGCGCAGCAGCCGGCCATCCTGGCCGCGCTGAACCCGCTGCGCGCCATCGAGTTCCTGGCCGGCCGCGGCTGGCAGGTCTTCGCCGTCGTCGGCGCCATCGTGCTGGCGCTGACCGGCGCTGAGGCGCTGTACGCCGACATGGGGCACTTCGGCGCCCGGCCCATCCGCATCGCCTGGACGGGCGTCGTCTTCCCGGCGCTGGCGCTGAACTACCTGGGCCAGGGCGCGCTGCTGATCGGCGACCCCGCCGCCATCGACAACCCCTTCTACCGCCTCTTCCCCGCCGCGCTGGTGCTGCCCGCCGTCGTGCTGGCCGCCATGGCCGCGGTCATCGCCTCGCAGGCGGTCATCTCGGGCGCCTACTCGATGACCAAGCAGGCCATCCAGCTGGGCTTCCTGCCGCGCATGCAGGTGCGCAACACCTCGGCGTCCGAGGCCGGGCAGATCTACATCGCCGGCGTGAACTGGGCGCTGCTCGCCGGCGTGCTGGGCGCGGTGCTGCTGTTCCGCAGCTCGTCGGCGCTGGCCGGTGCCTACGGCATCGCCGTCACGCTGACGATGATGATCACGACGGTGCTGACCTTCTTCGTCATCCGCAACGGCTGGCGGCTGCCCGCGCCGCTGGCCTGGGGCGCGACGCTGTTCTTCCTGGCGCTGGATGCGCTGCTGGTGGCCGGCTGCGCGATCAAGATCGTCGATGGCGGCTGGTTCCCGCTGGTGCTGGGCGGCCTGCTGTTCGTGCTGATGAGCACCTGGGCGCGCGGCCGCAAGGCGCTGCAGCAGCACCTGGCCGCGGAAGGCCTGGAGCTGCTGCCGTTCGTCGAGTCGCTGCATGCCTTCGGCGATGCCGAGCGTCCGCGCGTGGCGCGCACGGCCATCTACCCCGTGGCCAACGCCGGTCTCGTGCCGCCCGCGCTGCTGCACAACCTCAAGCACTACCAGGTGCTGCACGAGCGCAACGTCGTGCTGACGGTGAGCTTCTGCGAGCGGCCCTACGTGCCCGAACAGGAGCGCCTGGCGCTGGAAGTGCTGGCACCGGGCTTCTGGCGGCTGACGCTGACCTACGGCTTCATGGACCAGCCCGACGTGCCCGCCGCGCTGGCGCTGTGCGGGCCCCGCGGCCTGCACACCGAGCCGGCCGAGACCAGCTACTTCCTCAGCCGCGAGACGCTGGTGCCGCGCGCCGGCATGACGCACTGGCGCGAGGCGCTGTTCGCGGCGATGAGCCGCAATGCCGGCAGCGTGGCGGACTACTTCCGCCTGCCCGGCAATGCGGTCGTGGAGCTGGGCACCAAGGTGCAGCTGTAGGCGGGCCGGGTCACTGCGGGATCTCGGGTTCGGCCAGCTGCGCCAGCAGCGTCAGCGACTCCTGCCAGCCCATGGTGCAGGCCTGCACGGGGATGACGGCCGGGATGCCTTCCTGCGTGATGCGCAGCTCGGTGCCGCAGAACACGGCCTTCAGCTCGACGGTGGTGGTCATCTCGCCCGGCAGGTTGGGGTCGTCGAACGCGGCGGTGTAGCGCAGCTTCTGGCCCGGCACCAGCTCCAGGTAGCGCCCGCCGAAGCTGTGGCCGTTGCCGGTGGTCAGGTTGGTGAACGACATCTTGTAGCCGCCGCCGACCTTGACGTCCGCCTCGTGCACGGTGCCGTAGAAGCCATGCGGCGGCAGCCACTTGGCGAACGCGGCGGGCGTCGTGAAGGCGCGGTAGATGCGGTCGGGCGGGCAGCGCAGCACGCGGTGCAGCGTGACGGTGTGGGTCATGGTGGCGTCTCGGGTGGGGCAGAGGATGACCCTCTGCCATGACGACGAACGGCGTTCGTCCGGATCGACAGCGCCGGCCCGGGCGCTGCCCGGACACGGCGCGGCTTCACAGCGGCAGCTCGGTGAAATACCTGCCGCCGTGGAAGATCAGCGGCTGCGCGCCCGCGCGCGCGGTGCAGCGCTCCACCTCGCCGACGAAGATGACATGGTCGCCCTCTTCGTACTGGCTGCGGTTGGCGCATTCGAAGCTGGCCACGGCGCCGTCCAGCACCGGTGCACCACCCGCGCCTTCGCGCCAGGGCACGCCGGCGAAGCGGTCGATGTCGCGCGTGGCGAAACGCTGGGCCAGCAGCACCTGGTCGGCGGCAAGGATGTTGACCACGTAATGCGTGCCGCGCGCGAACACCGGCATGGAGCCGGCGCGGCGCGCGAGGCTCCACAGCACCAGCGGCGGGTCCAGCGACACCGAGTTGAAGGAATTGGCCGTCAGCCCGACGAGGCTGCCGTCGGCGTCGCGCACGGTGATGATGGTCACGCCGGTGGCGAACATGCCGAGGGCGGCGCGGAATTGCTGGCTGTCCATGGCGAGCGATTGTCACCACTCCCGGCACCGCACAATGACGGCATGGATGCCGACGACTTCATCGTTCACAGCGACCTGCGCTTCACCCACCCGCCCACGCGCCGGTTCGGCGACTGCGCCGATTGCGCCGCCGGCCGCTGCGCCCCGCCGCGCCAGCGCGGCCGGCGCCTGTTCACCGGCCTGCTGGGCGCGGGGGGCGCCGCCGCCTTCCTGCCCGCCTGGGCGCGCGAGGGCGTGGATGTCGGCCCCAAGAGCAAGTTCGCCGGCCTCGTGTCCGCGGAGCAGCTGGAACAGGCCGGCGGCCAGCAGTACGCGCAGATGATGGCCCAGGCCGGCCAGCAGCGCGCGCTCGCGCCGGCCGAGCAGCCGCAGCTGCAGCGGCTGCGCTACATCGCCCAGCGCATCATCCCTTTCAGCTATGAATGGAACGACCGCGCGCGGCAATGGAAATGGGAGGTCAACCTGCTCGGCAGCCCGGAGCTGAACGCCTTCTGCATGCCGGGCGGCAAGATCGCCTTCTTCTACGGCATCCTCGAAAAGCTCAAGCTCGAGGACGACGAGGTGGCGGCCATCATGGGCCACGAGGTGGCGCACGCGTTGCGCGAGCACGCGCGCGAGCGGGTCGGCAAATCATCACTGACCAATCTGGGAGCAGAAGCCGTTTCAGCTCTGCTCGGGCTGGGTCAGCTGGGGCGCACGGTCACAGGCGGGATTGCACAGTTGGCGAAGCTCACATTCAGCCGTGAGGACGAGACCGAGGCGGATCTTGTGGGCATCGAGTTGGCGGCACGCGCCGGCTACGACCCGGCCGCCGCCGTGCGGCTGTGGGAAAAGATGATGACGGCCAGCAAGGGCGCGCCGCCGCCGTGGCTGTCCACCCACCCGGCCAGCACGACGCGCATCCGCGACATCCAGGCCAACCTGCCCAAGGTGGCCGGCCTCTACGCCCGCGCGCGCAAGCCAGACCAGCGCTTCCCGACGGCGCCGCCGCTCAAGACGGCGCCCAAGCCGCCGTCCGGCGGCTGACGCGGCACCGCCCCGTCACCAGCGGGCGGGCAGGCTCTTCATGCGCTGGTATTCACCGGCGCCGACGCGCCGCAGGTAGCCGCCCAGCTCCAGGTCCTTGACCAGCTTGGACACCATCTCGCGCGAGCAGCCCAGCCGCCGGGCCATGCCCTGGTGGGTCAGCTCCAGGTGGCGGCCGTCGCCGGTCGATTCCTCCACGAGGTTCTTCAGCCGACCGTAGACGTCGTTCAGCGCCAGCTGCTTGGTGGACAGCGTGGCGGCGCGCGCGCGGCGGATCACCTTGGTCAGCAGCTCGAAGGCGAACTCCGGGTGCGCGCTGATGTGCGTCAGCAGGCTGGCGCGCGTGACCATGACGAGGCGGCTGCCCACCTCGGTGATGACGCTGGCCGAACGCGGGCCACCGTCCAGGCTCATCTCGCCGACGTACTCGCCGGGGCCGTAGACGCCGTAGGTGATCTCGCGCCCGCGCACGTCGCTGCTGTAGGCCCGCAGCGAGCCCGACAGGATCAGGTAGATGTTGTCGCCGATCGAGCCTTCCTCGATCAGCACGACGCCACGGCGGTAGCTGCGCACCATGCCGCGCGCGGCCAGCAGCCGCAGCGACGGCGGCAGCGCCATGAATTCGTTGTCGAGGGTATCGTCAGCCATCCGGACCGCGCCACGGGCATGAGGCCCGGAGCGCGCCGAATGTTAGTTCACCAGCTTGGCCGGCCGCAGCGACGACACGAGCGGCGGCAACAGCGCGAGCTGGCGCATCAGCTCGCCGATGCTGTCGGCGCCGCTCTTGGCGCGGATGCTCTGGATCTGGCTGCGCACCGTCGAGATGGCCACGCCTTGGCGCTGCGCGACCTCGGCCGGCTTCACGCCGCTGGACAGCGCCTTCAACACCTCGGTCTCAGCCGGCGTGAGCTGGTAGCGCAACGCGAACCACTGCGCCGCCAGGTCGCCGCAGAGCTGGCGCCGCTCCAGGATCAGCAGCACGGCAGCCTGGCTGACATCGCGGTTCAGCGGCACGACCACGACGTTGGCGCGGCCGCATTCGGAGCGGTCGTCACCCAGCCTCAGCAGGCAGCGCCGGCCACTCGCCTCGGCGCCTTCCAGCGCATCGGCCAGCGGCACCGCGTCGGTCAGCAAGCGGGCACGCAGGTGCTGGCCCACGAGTTCCAGCGGATGGTTGTTGTCCAGCGACACGCGGGCCGCCAGGTTGGTGTGCAGCACGCGGCCCGTGCCGTTGAGCATGACGACGCCATGGTCCAGCTCCTCCAGCACGAGGCCCATCCACTGGCTGGACAACGAGGCGGCCGAGCGCCGCTCTCGGGGACGGCCGCCGGGGACTTGGCCAGGCTGAACGAACTCGGGCATCCACATCGCAGCACTCCTCGGTCCACGGATTGCAGACCATCCTCAAAGCGTAGGAGAGCACGTCCAGGCCAGGGCGTAAATGTTGCGGGATGTGTTTGTGAAGGAATTACAGCGGCGTGTCATTCACGCGCCATCTGCGACATAGGGATTGTGTCGACGCTCATGTCCGAGGGTGCTTTCCGGGCCGTGTCCGGGAATGAACACGGTGTCGTCGCCCATGGGCCACAGCCGCTCGCGGATGGCGGCGATCAGCTGCGCATGGTTGCCGCCCGGGAAATCGGTGCGGCCGATGCCGCCGGCAAACAGCACGTCGCCCACGAAGGCGCGCCGGGCCGTTGCCGAGTGGAAGACGACATGCCCCGGCGTGTGCCCGGGGCAGTGGCGCACCGTGAGCGTCTGCTGGCCGACCTGCACGGTGTCGCCGTCGGCCAGCCAGCGGTCGGGCTTGAAGCCCTCGGACGGCGGGAAACCGAACATGGCACTCTGCTGCGCCATCCCGTCGATCCAGAACTGGTCGCCCGGATGCGGCCCGATGATGGGCAGCCCCTGCTCGCGCGCGAGCTGGCCGGCGCCGCCCGCATGGTCGATGTGGGCATGCGTCAGCCAGATGGCCTGCAGGTTCAGCCCGCGCTCGCGCACGGCGGTGAGCAGCCGCGGCAATTCGCCACCGGGGTCGACGACCACCGCGTCATGCGTGACATCGCACCAGACGAGCGAGCAGTTCTGCTGGAAGGGGGTGACCGGGAGGGTGAGGTACTGCAGGGGCATCGATCAAAAAACAACGGGACGCCCCGCCAGGAGCGCACTGAAGTATGGACGCTGGCACTGACCTGGAGATCGCGCCCGGAACGAAGTGCGTCTGCCGTTAGAGTTCGCGCCGCTACACGCCAACGCGCTCGCGAGGATCACAACATCGGGAGCGATTCCCCCATCCACTTGCCTTCGCGCTTCATGTCCACTCACCGCCAAGTCATTGCCTGCGTCTTGCCCGGACAGCAAGCCGTGGACCTGGCCGAACGGGCGCTGGCGAAGGCGCAGGCGCTGGACGCGAAATGCACGTTGCTGGTGTTGAGCCGAGGCACCGCAGACGCCCAGGCCCATGCCGAGGTGCTGGCAGCGGCACGCAAGAGCGGCGCAGAAGCGCACTGCATGCCGCTCGCACAGGCCACGCCCACCACCATGCTCGACGCACTGCGGCCCTGGCTGAGCGCGGCGCAACGGCCCGTGCTGATGCTGCAGCGGCAGCCGGACGGCCTCTTCGGCGCCGGCACGCCGTCCGCGCGGCTCGCCGCTCGCTGCGCGGACAGCCTTCCCCATGTGCGCGTCCAGCTCGTGCCCGCGGCCCCCCGCCACCGGCACCTGCGCTGGCCGAATGCGCTGCGCGCCGACTGGCTGGACGCCTGGTGGCCCACGCTGCAGATCCTGCTGGTCTGCACGCTGGCCGGCGAGCTGATGAAGGGCTATTTCGAGCCTGCCAACACCCTCATGATCTACATGGCCGGCACGACCCTGGTGGGCTTTCGCGCCGGCATGCGCCAGGCCGTCGCCTTCGTGCTGGGCAGCGTGGTGCTGTACGACCTGATCTTCCTGCCGCCCTACTGGACCCTCATCAAGCTGGGGCCGCAGTACTACTTCACCTTCGGCGTGATGCTGGCCGTGGGCTGCCTGATCAGCCGGCTGGCCTCCAACGTCCGCATGCAGACGCTGGAGCTGGAGGCCCGTGCGCGGCGCGCGCAGGCGCGCAACGACCTGTCCTACGACCTGGTGCGCGCCTCGACCGTGGAGCACGTGCAGGCCGCGCTGCGGTCTGCCGTCGATGGCAGCCTGGAGGGGGCGGCCGAGCTGCTGCTGCCCGGGCCCGATGGCCGGCTGCAGGCGGTCGACGCGCCACAGCCGCAGTTCGCCGACCGAGACACTGCCGCGCGCGTGCTGGCCACGGGGCAGCACATCACGGTCGGCTCCTGCCCCGTGCTGCTGCACCTGGCGTTGCCGGGCAGCGGCCCGCCGCTGGGCGTGCTGGTGGTCAAGCTGGACGCGCCGCTGTGCGAGGAGGCGCGGGACGCCGAGCTGCTGCGCGCGTTCGCCGACAAGGTGGCCGTCGTGCTGCAGCGCTTGCGGCTGGAAGCGCTGAGTGCCCGCTCCGCGCTGGAAGCCGAGAGCGAGCGCGTGCGCAACACGCTGCTGGCCGCGATCTCGCATGACTTCCGCAGCCCGATGACGACCATCGTCGGCTCCGTCAGCAGCCTGCTGGAGCAGCACGATGCGCTCCCGCCAACGCTGCGCGAGCGGCTGTTGCGCGGCGTGCTCAGCGAGGCGCGCCGCGTGCATTCGCTGATGAGCAACCTGCTGGACCTGACGCGCATCGAGGGCGGCGCCGTGCGGCTGAACCCGGAATGGTGCCCGGTGGACGAGCTTTTCGCCGCTTCGCTGGCCGCCCAGGGGGCTACGCTCGGCGAGCACCGGGTGAGCACCACATGCGACCCGGACGCGCTGCTGTGGTGCGACCCGCGACTGATGGAACAACTGCTCAACAACGTGCTGGAGAACGCCGCCCGACATGCGCCCGCGGGATCGCAGATCCGCGTCCGCTTCGAAGCCGGGGAGGCCGCGGCCCGGGTGGTCGTGCAGGACGACGGACCGGGTTTCCCGCCCGGCCGGGAGCAGGACATGATGAAGAAGTTCATGCGCGGCTCGCGGCAGGCCGGCCACGGCACCGGGCTGGGCCTCGCCATCTGCGCGGCCATCGCCAGGCTGCACGCCGGCGAGCTGGAGCTGAGCAACCAGGGCGGCGCCCAGGTCGCGCTGTGGCTGCCCCAGCCGGCCTGCGCACCCGTCACCGACGACAGCACGCTTTGAGCCGCGAGCCCTGCACGGCCCTGGTGGTCGAGGACGACCCGCAGATCCGGCACATGCTGGTCAGCGCACTGACCGCGGGCGGCTACCAGGTCCACGAGGCGGACTGCGCGGCCCAGGGCGAGACGCTGGCGGGCAATCGCCGCATCGACGTGTTCCTCATCGACCTCGGCCTGCCCGATGGCGACGGGCTGGAGCTGATCCGGCGCCTGCGCGGCTGGACCCAGCGGCCCATCCTCGTGCTGTCCGGACGCACGCAGGAAAGCGAGAAGGTCGACGCGCTGGATGGCGGCGCCGACGACTACCTGATCAAGCCCTTCGGCGTGGCCGAGCTGCACGCCCGGCTGCGGGTGGCGCTGCGGCATGCCGCGCAGACCTCGCATGCCGGCCGGACCTCGCTGCGCATGGGCCCCGTCGCCATCGACCTGGACGGCAAGACCGTGACCCGCAGCGGCGAGCTCGTGCGCCTGACCGGCACGCAGTGGCGGCTGCTTGCCCTGCTGGCCAAGCACGCCAACCGTGTCGTGACGACACGCCAGCTGCTGCACGAGGTCTGGGGGCCCAACCAGTCGGACCATGCCCACTACTTGCGCGTGTATGTCCACCAGCTGCGGCGCAAGCTGGAACCGGACGCCAACCCGCCGACACGGCTGTTAACTGAAACTGGCGTCGGATACCGTCTAGTTGTAGACGACTAGAGTTTTTACGCTCACTTTACGCAACTGGCGCTATGGTGTGATATTGCCGTTCGCCGGGCCCCTGAGAGGGTTCGCGTACCGCGGGCGACCTGCCGGGCAGGCGGCATGAGCCGCCATGTCCGTGCTGATTGACGAGGAACAAGCACGACCGGGACCCGGTCTGGCAGCCTCTCGAGCGGCGGTTGGGTGCCCGGTATGGGACGGCCCCCTCCGGCGCGGCGTGTGCGCCGGCTTCGTTCGCTTGTCATCTCCGCCGCCGGCGGACATGGCATGTCGCTTCGGCTTTCAGCATTGCGCAAATTCACAGAAAACGGGACGTCATGGCGGGAGACAAGCCTCAGACGCCGGCCCTGCGCCGGCTGGCACGCCCACGTCATCTGGCCGGCCGCGCCATGCCCGCCTTGAGGGCGTGGCCATGACGTCTGGCTATCGGCATACCGTGCTGGTCATCGAGGACGAGCAGCGCATCCGTGAGCTGCTCGTCACGACGCTGGCCGCCGAGGGCTTCGCGGTGCACGAGGCCGGCTCCGCGGGCGAAGGCCTGGCCATCGCCATGACACGGCGCATCGACCTCTACCTGGTCGACCTCGGCCTACCCGACCTGGACGGCCAGCAACTGATCCGCCGCCTGCGCGCGGCCACGCAGCGCCCCATCCTCGTGCTGTCCGCACGCGCCAGCGAGAACGACAAGGTCTCGGCGCTGGACATGGGCGCCGACGACTACCTCGTCAAGCCCTTCAGCGTGCCGGAGCTGCACGCGCGGCTGCGGGTCGCCCTGCGCCGCGCGGCACGCACCGACACCGGGCGGCAGCACCTGCAGATCGGCGAGGTGCGGGTGGACCTGGAAAGCATGACGGTGATGCGGGGCGACGTGCCGGTCCGGCTGACCGCGACGCAATGGCGGCTGCTGACGGTGCTGGCCAGGTCGGCCAACCGCGTCGTGACCTCGCAAGCGCTGCTGCGTGAGGTCTGGGGCCCCGGCCAGCTCGAGCACGGCCACTACCTGCGCATCTACATGCGCCAGCTGCGCCAGAAGCTGGAGGCCGATGCGACCCAGCCGCGCTACCTGCTGACCGAGCCCGGCCTGGGCTACCGGCTCGTCGTCGACCCCTGACGCGCCTGCCGCGGGCGCCACGGCGCACCGCACCGCCCGGCCGCGGCTGTCAGCGGAACCACACAGTTTGCGTTCATCCGGCGCGCTGCACGCTGCAGAACGTGAACCACGTCGCGCACGGGGCGCCTCGTGCAGGCGGCGGCCTGCAATTTTGATACGGCGTTAACGCCCCCCTGGATAGCCTGATTGGCATGTGCTCATCCATGGCAAGCCCGTACTTTCCCGCCCGCCAAAGCGACGCCGCGCGATGCGCGGCCCGCGTGAGGCCTGCGCGGTCCGTGCCGGCCCCCTGGCACGCATGACCCCCTGCTCCTCGCGCACCGGCACGGCACCCGTGCCGGCGCCGCGAGCTGCCCGATGAACCGCCTGACTGCCCACCGGTCCCGATGACGACACCGACCTCTCTCAGCGCCGCCCTGCGGCGTGCGGCACCCGCCGAGCGGCACGCGGCGCTCGGCCTGCTGGCCGGCACCGCGCTGGCCACCGCTGCGGTCTGCGCCGCGCCGGCGCTGCCCCGGCCCGCCACCTTCGCGCTGGCCGCCGTGCTGCTGGCCGGCGGCCTGTGGCTGCTGCGGGCCTGGCTGGTCGCCCTGCGCGAGCGGCAGGCCGAGATCAAGCGCTACGTCGACAGCCACCGCGAGTTCAGCGCGACGCTCGCACCGGTCTGGTCGCGCCAGATCGCGATGTCGCGCAGCCAGATGGAGGCGGCCATCACCGAGCTCAGCCTGCGCTTCGGCGGCATCGTCGACAAGCTCGGGCAGACGCTGTCGATCAGCGAGTCCAGCCTGCGGCCCGCGGCCGGCGGCGGCAGTGGCGGCACCCTCCCGGCCGTCTTCGCGCAATGCGAGCAGCGGCTCGTCCGCCTCGTCGAGGCCATCGAGGACGCCATGCAGGGCAAGGCGGCGCTCGCGGCGCAGATCGGTGAGCTGACCACGCTGGCCGCCGAGCTGCAGGGCATGGCCGCCCAGGTCGCGCAGATCGCCGCGCAGACCAACCTGCTGGCCATCAACGCCGCCATCGAGGCGGCGCACGCCGGCGACTCGGGCCGCGGCTTCGCCGTGCTGGCGCAGGAGGTGCGCAAGCTGTCGGCGCTGTCGGGCGACACAGGCGCGCGCATCGCGGCAACCGTGTCCCGCGTCACCGAAGGCATCGCCGCGACGCAATCCGCCTCCGAGGCGTCGCGTCACGACGACCAGGCGGCGACCCAGCAGTCGCGCACCGCCATCGCCGCCGTGCTCGACGAGCTGCGCGGCCTGACCGACGCCATGGCGGCATCCACCCGCCAGCTGCAGCAGGAGAGCACGGGCATCCATGGCGAGGTGTCCGAGGCGCTGGTGCAGCTGCAGTTCCAGGACCGCGTCAACCAGATCCTGACGCACGTGCAGCAGAGCATCGAGCAGCTGCCCGGGCAGATGGCCGCCACGAGCGACGACTACGAGACGCATGGCCAGCTGGCACCGGTCAGCGCCACCGCGATGGTCGACGAACTCGAGCGCAGCTACGCGATGGCCGAAGAGCGCCACCCCTCCCCGGCGCCCGCGGGCGCCGTCGGCGGCAAGGCACAGACGGACCGTCCGTCCGAGAGCGAAATCACCTTCTTCTGAGGAACGACATGGCCAAGACCATCCTTGTCGTCGATGACTCCGCATCCCTGCGGCAGGTCGTCGGCATTGCCCTGCGGGGCGCCGGGTACGACGTCATCGAAGCCTGCGACGGGCAGGACGCGCTGAACAAGCTCACGGGCCAGAAGGTCCACCTGATGATCAGCGACGTGAACATGCCGAACATGGACGGCATCAGCTTCGTCAAGGCCGTCAAGCAGCGCCCCGCCTACCGCTTCACGCCCGTCGTCATGCTGACGACGGAGTCGCAGGAGTCCAAGAAGGCCGAAGGCCAGGCGGCCGGCGCCAAGGCCTGGGTCGTCAAGCCCTTCCGGCCCGAGCAGATGCTGGTCGTCGTGCAGAAGCTGGTGCTGCCATGAGCGGCACGCCGCCGCTGAGCATCGTCGGCGAGCTGACGATCTACCGGGCCCTGGAACTCAAGCCGCTGATCGTGGACGAGGTCCGGCAGCGCGCCGCGCCCTGCATCGACCTGTCCGCGGTCGAAGAGATCGACACCGCCGGCCTGCAGCTGCTGCTGCTGGCGCAGCGCGAGGCGCAGGCCCGCGGCGTGGCGCTGCGGCTGCTGAGCCCGAGCGCGGCCGTGCGCGATGCGCTCGAACTGCTGTGGCTCAGCCCGCGCCTGGAGGCCGAGCCTCAACCCGGAGCCCCGTCATGAACATCGAGCAGGCATTGCAGACCTTCATCGCCGAGAGCCATGAGCTGCTCGACGACATGGAAGCCGCCCTGCTGTCCGTCGGCCACGCCAGCCCGGACGAACGCAGCGAGTCGGTCAACGCGATCTTCCGCGCCGCCCACACCATCAAGGGCTCGGCCGGCCTGTTCGGCCTGGACCACGTGGTGGCCTTCACCCACGTCGCGGAGAGCGCTCTCGATGAAATCCGCGCCGACCGGCTCGCCCTGGACGAGGCGCTGATCGCGCTGCTGCTGAGCTGCGCCGACCACATGCGGGCGCTGGTGGACGCGATCGCGTCCGGCCGCACCGACCCGCAGCCCGGGCTGCAGGACGAGGGCGAGCCGCTGCTGCAGGCGCTGCGCACGCGGCTGGGCCTGGAGGCCGCACACCCCGGCGCCGTGGCACTGCCGGGCGCCGCGGTGCCGGCCGGGCCGGGCTGCTGGCACCTGTCCGTGCGCTTCGGGCCCAGCGTGCTGCGCAACGGCATGGACCCGATGTCCTTCATCCGCTACCTCGGCACGCTGGGCCGCATCGTGCGCCTCATCACGCTGCCGGACCGGCTGCCCGCCGCCGCGGAGATGGACCCCGAGTGCTGCTACCTGGGCTTCGAGATCGCGCTGGAAACGTCGGTCGACAAGGCGGCCATCGAGAACGTCTTCGAGTTCGTGCTGGACGACTGCGAGCTGCGCATCCTGCCGCCCGCATCGCGCATCGACGAGTACGTGAACCTGATCCGCGCGCTGCCGGAGGAACCGTTCCGGCTCGGCGAGATCCTGGCGGGCTGCGGCAGCGTGACCCATCACGAGATCCGCCAGGCGCTGCAGGCCCAGGACCGCAGCCGCGCCACTGATGTGGCGCCGCGCCGGCTGGGCGACCTGCTGGTGGAGCAGGGCGGCATCCAGCCGGCGGTCGTCGAGGCCGCGCTGAACCAGCAGCGCAAGGCGCGCGACGTGCCGGCGCGCGACCGGCAGTCCGTCCGCGTCGACGCCGACAAGCTCGACGGCCTCATCGACCTCATCGGCGAACTCATCATCGCCCAGGCCAGTGCCAGCCTGGCATCGCGGCGCACGGCCGATGCCGAGCTGCACGAGGCCCATTCCACGCTGGGTGCGCTCGTGCAGGCCGTGCGCGACAGCGCGCTGCAGCTGCGCATGGTCAAGATCGGCGCCACCTTCGCGCGCTTCCAGCGCGTCGTGCACGACGTGTCGCGCGAGATCGGCAAGCAGATCGACCTCGTCATCAGCGGCGAGGACACCGAGCTGGACAAGACCGTCGTGGAGCGCATCGGCGACCCGCTCACGCACCTGGTGCGCAACGCGATGGACCATGGCATCGAGGTGGCCGAGGTGCGCGCCGCGCGCGGCAAGCCGGCACTCGGCAGCATCCGCCTGAACGCGTACCACGATGCCGGCAGCGTGGTCATCGAGGTGGCAGACGACGGCGGCGGCCTGGACCGCGAGCGCATCCTCGCCAAGGCCGTCGAACGCGGCCTCGTCGAGCCCGGGCGCACGCTGTCGGACAGCGAGGTCTTCGGCCTGATCTTCGAGCCCGGCTTCTCCACCGCCGAGCAGATCACCAACCTGTCGGGCCGCGGCGTCGGCATGGATGTCGTCAAGCGCAACATCGCCGAGCTGCGCGGCGACGTGTCCGTGGCGAGCCGGCCCGGCGCGGGCACCACCGTCACCGTGCGGCTGCCGCTGACGCTGGCCATCATCGACGGCTTCCAGGTCGAGGTCGGCCGCACCGTCTTCGTCGTGCCGCTGGAGGCCGTCGAGGAATGCATCGAGTACCGCGGCGCCGGTGCCGACTGGATCGAACTGCGCGGCCAGGTGCTGCCGCTGATCCAGCTGCGCCAGCTGTTCGAGATCGACGGCCCCGCCGCAGCGCGGCAGAACATCGTCGTGCTGCGCCAGGGCCGCGACCGGCTGGGCCTGGTCGTTGACACGCTGCTCGGCGAGGCCCAGACCGTCATCAAGCCGCTGTCCCGCGTCTTCTCCCAGGCCAAGGGCATCAGCGGTTCCAGCATCCGCGGCAACGGGGACGTCGTCCTCATCCTCGGCGTCCCGGCCCTGGTCCAGCAGGCCTGCCGGCGTCCCATCCCCACCGATTCCGTCGTCGCCTGAGGCGGCACCCACATCTCCCAGGAGCTACACATGTTCTCTAACCTCAAGATCGGCGTGCGTCTGATCGCAGGCTTCCTGCTGGTGGCCTCCATCAGCATCGTCGTCGGCATGATCGGGCTGCGCAACGCGGGCCAGATCAACGACCTCGCGACCAACATGTACGAACGCGAGCTGATCGGGCTGTCGACGATCAAGGAAGCCAACATCGAGCTGATCTACATCGGCCGTGCCCGCGCCAACTACCTGCTGTCGACGTCGCAGGACGAACGCGCCCGCCACCTGGCCGCGATCCAGAAGTCCAGCGCCGCGGTCAAGGACTACATGGCCAAGGCCCGGCCGCTGTTCGTCAGCGACCGCGCCAAGGAGCTCTTCGCGAGCTTCGACCGCCAGTGGGAAAACTACCTGGCCGAGATGCAGCGCGTGCTGACGCTGGCGGCGGCGCAGAAGCTGCAGGAGCGCGACGAGGCCCTGAGCCAGGGCCTGGCCAGCGTGCGCGAGAAGGCCAATGCGATGGACGACATGCTGTCGGAGCTGACCAAACAGAAGGAAGAGCGCGCCAGCAAGGCCAACGACGAGAGCGACCGGCTCTACGCCGAGAGCCGCCAGCTGCTGATCCTCATCCTCATCGGCGGCGTGGTGCTGGGCGCCGCGCTGGGCTGGTTCATCAGCCGCAGCGTCAGCCGGCCCATCGGCCGGGCCGTCGAAGTGGCCAACCGGCTCGCCGAGGGCGACATGACGGTCGTCATCGAGAGCACCTCGCGCGACGAGGTCGGCCAGCTGCTGAACGCGATGCAGCACATGACGCAGCGCCTGACCCAGGTGGTGGCCGAAGTGAACGCCGGCGCCGAAGCGCTGGCCGGCGCCTCCGAGGAGGTCAGCGCCACGGCGCAGTCGCTGGCCCAGGCGGCCAGCGAGCAGGCCGCAGGCGTGGAGGAGACCAGCGCGTCGCTGGAGCAGATGACCGCGTCGATCGCGCAGAACACCGAGAACGCCAAGGTCACCGACGGCATGGCGTCGCAGGCGTCCAGCCAGGCCAACGAAGGGGGCGAGGCGGTCAAGTCGACCGTCGCCGCGATGAAGCAGATCGCCAGCAAGATCAACATCATCGACGACATCGCCTACCAGACCAACCTGCTGGCGCTGAACGCGGCCATCGAGGCCGCCCGTGCCGGCGAGCATGGCAAGGGCTTCGCGGTCGTGGCGGCCGAGGTGCGCAAGCTCGCGGAGCGCAGCCAGGTCGCGGCGCAGGAGATCGGCGAGGTGGCCTCCAGCAGCGTGGAGCTGGCCGAGCGCGCCGGCCGCCTGCTCGACGAGATGGTGCCCAGCATCCGCAAGACCTCGGACCTGGTGCAGGAGATCACGGCCGCCAGCGAGGAGCAGTCCTCGGGCGTCGGCCAGATCAACGCGGCCGTGAGCCAGTTGAGCCAGACCACGCAGCAGAACGCCAGCAGCTCCGAGGAGCTGGCCGCGACGGCCGAGGAGATGAGTTCTCAGGCCGAGCAGCTGCAGCAGGCCATGAGCTTCTTCAAGCTGGGCATGTCGCAGGGCGGCAAGGCCCCGGCACGCGTCAGCCACGGCGCGGCCCGCGCCGCCAGCAGGCCCGCCGCGCCGCGCCGCGCCAAGCCTACCCGCAATGCGGCCTTGGCCACGACGGCCGACGACGACGACCTGGGCATCGACGAGTCCCAGTTCGCGCGCTTCTGAGGAGGTGCCATGAGCCTGTCCCTCAGCGCGCCCGCCGGGCTGCCGTCCCAGTACCTGACGTTCAACCTGGCCGGCGAGACGTTCGCGATCGGCATCCTGTCGATCAAGGAGATCATCCAGTTCCGCGGCCTGACGGAGGTGCCGATGATGCCGCGCAGCGTGCGCGGCGTGATCAACCTGCGCGGCGCGGTGGTGCCGGTCGTCGACCTGGCGATGCGCTTCGGCAAGCCGGCCAGCCTGGCCGGGCGGCGCAGCTGCATCGTCATCGTCGAAGTGGCGGACGGCTCGGACAGCCCGGTGCTGGGCGTCATGGTGGACGCCGTCAGCGAGGTCGTCGACATCCCGCCCGAAGACATCGAGGACGCCCCCAGCTTCGGGGCCTCGATCCGGCGCGAGTTCATCGCCGGCATCGGCAAGCTGCGCGGCAAGTTCGTCGTGCTGCTGGAGGTGTCGCGTGCGCTGTCGCTGGATGAACTGTCAGCGCTGGCCCACCCCGCCCAGGAAGCGCTGCAGGATGCCGCCTGAGCACGGCCCGCCATGATGGTGACGATTTCCGACGCCGAGTTCACGCGATTCCGCGACTTCATCTACGAGACCGCCGGCATCACGCTGTCGGCCTCCAAGAAGGCCCTCGTCAGCGGGCGCCTGTCCAAGCGCCTGGCGGCCCACGGCTGCGAGAGCTTCGCGGCCTACCTGGACCTGATCCTGGGCGGCAAGGTGCCCGGCGAGATGCAGGTCGCCGTGGACCTGCTGACCACCAACGAAACCTACTTCTTCCGCGAGCCCAAGCACTTCGAGCTGCTGCGCAAGTTCGCCGCGCAGGCCGCCGAGGCGCGCCGGCCGCTGCGCGTGTGGAGCGCGGCCTGCTCCAGCGGCGAAGAGGTCTACAGCATCGCCATGGTGCTGGACGACGTCATCGGCGCGCAGGGCTGGGAGGTCATGGGGTCGGACATCAGCACCCGCGTGCTCAAGCGCGCGCGCACCGGCCACTACCCGCTGGAGCGCACCCGGCATGTGCCGGCGGACTACCTGCGCCGCTACTGCCTGCGCGGCTTCGGCGACCACGACGGCTCGCTGCTGATCCAGCGGCCGTTGCGCGACCGCGTGCAGTTCTGCCACCTGAACCTGATGGAGTCGCTGCCCAAGGCCGGCAGCTACGACCTGATCTTCCTGCGCAACGTGATGATCTATTTCAACGGCGACACCAAGCGCCAGGTGGTGTCGCGGGTGCTCAGCGTGCTCAAGCCCGGCGGGCACCTGCTGATCGGCCATTCGGAGAACCTCAACGGCATCAACGACGAGGTCGTGGCCGTGGCGCCCTCGGTCTACCGCAAGCCGGGGGGCCGGCCGTGAAACGCCGCCTCGTCCACCTGGCGCCGGGCGAGCATTTCGTCGGCGACGCGCGCCACCGTGTGCGCACGCTGCTCGGGTCCTGCGTCTCGATCACGCTGTGGCATCCGGCTTCGCGGGTGGGCGCGATGTCGCATTTCCTGCTGGCCGACCGGCCCGACCCCGCGCCGGGCCGCCGCCGGCCGTCGCTGGATGCGCGCTACGGCACCGAGGCGCTGATGCTGATGCTGCAGGACCTGGAGCGCCTGGGCATCACGCCGCGCGACTGCGAGGCCAAGGTCTTCGGCGGCGCGCACATGTTCCCGGACTGGGCGCGCCAGATGCCGCACCAGGTCGGCCAGCGCAACGGCCACGCGGCGCTGATGCTGCTGGGCGAACTCGGCATCGAGCTGGTGTCCAGCTGCCTGTACGGCTACGGGCACCGGGTCATCGTCTTCGACATCGCATCCGGCGACGTCTGGGCCCGCCAGACCGAACTCGATGCCACGCGGGCAAGCCGGGGGACGACAACCCGGCCCGCACCACTGGAGGAAGCATGAAAGGGAGTCTGCGAGGCCGCGTCAACGCGGTGCTGATCGTCGAGGACAGCGGGGTGCAGCGCGCCCACCTGGCCGCCCTGCTGGACGTGCTGGGCGTGGCCTGCGTGCACCAGGCATCCAACGGTGCCGAGGCGCTGGCGCTGCTGGACACGCTGCATGAGATGCCCGACGCCATGGTCATCGACCTGCACATGCCGGTCATGGACGGCGTGGAGCTGATCCAGCACTTGCAGGCGCGCGCGCTGAAGATCCCGGTCGTCGTCGCATCCACACGCGAGTCCACCCTGGTCACCGCGGTGCTGGAGATGGCGCGCGCGCACGGCCTGCCGGTGTCGCGCGCGGCGCGCAAGCCGCTGACGCTGGAGGTGCTCAGCACCGCGCTGGCCGGCTGCCTGCAGGCGCCCGCCCCCCGCGGCGCGCCGGGCCGGCACCCGCTCGCCAGCGTGGCGCCGTCGCGGCTGGCGCTGGCCATCGAGCGCGGCGCCATCCAGCCCCACTTCCAGCCCAAGATCGACGTGCGCAGCGGCCTGATCCGCGGCGTCGAGGCGCTGGCGCGCTGGACCGACGACATCGACGGCCCGGTGGCACCGGACCGCTTCATCCCGGTGGCGGAGGCCGAGGGCCTGATCCACGCGCTGACGCTGTCCATCCTCAGGCAGGCCACGGCCCGCGTGGCGCAGTGGCAGGCCCGCGGGCTGACGCTGTCGGTCGCGGTCAACCTGTCGCCCAAGCTGCTCGACTCCAGCAGCCTCGTCGGCGAGATCGGCGCCCTCATGCGCGAGGCCGGGCTGCGCCCCGAGCAGCTGGTGCTGGAGGTCACCGAGAGCGCGCTGATCAGCTGCGAAGGCCTGTCCCTGGGCACGCTCGCGCGGCTGCGCATGGCGGGCTACGGCCTGTCCATCGACGACTACGGCACCGGCTTCTCGTCCATGCAGCAGCTCGCGCGCGCGCCGTTCAGCGAGCTGAAGATCGACCGCAGCTTCGTGAACGGCGCGCATGCCAACCCGCAACTGCGCGTCATGCTGCAGTCGTCCATCGAGATGGCCTCCCGGCTGGGGCTGACCACCGTGGCCGAAGGCGTCGAGACGCTGGAGGACTGGGCCTGGCTGCACCGCTACGGCTGCGACATCTGCCAGGGCTGGCTGATCGGCCGCGCGCTCCCCGGCGATGACCTGCCGGCCTGGCTGCGCGACCACCAGACCCGCCTGCCCGTGCTGCGCGCCGCGCAAGCTCCCCGCCCTCCCGAAGGGCCACCACCGACTCCCTCATGAAAACCATTCGAACCCTCGTCGTCGACGACTCGGCCGTCGTGCGCCAGGTCGTGAGCGGCCTGCTCGAGCGCGCGCCGGGCATCGAGGTCATCGCCGCCTGCGCCGACCCGCTGCTCGCGCGCGAGCGCATGCGGCTGAGCTGGCCCGACGTCATCGTGCTGGACGTGGAGATGCCGCGCATGGACGGCATCACCTTCCTGCGCCAGATCATGGAGGAGCGGCCGACGCCCGTCGTCATCTGCTCCACGCTCACCGAGCAAGGCGCTCGCACCACCATCGAGGCGATGGCGGCAGGCGCCGTGGCCATTGTCACCAAGCCCAAGATCGGCCTGAAGGACTTCCTGCTCGAATCGGGCGATGAACTGGTGGCCGCCGTGCGGGCCGCGGCGCGTGCCAACGTGCGCCACCTGGCCGCCCGCGCGGCCGGGCCGCAGCAGGTGGCGCAGAAGCTCAACGCCGACGCCATCCTGCCCGCCGGCTCGCCGACGGCGATGGTCAAGACCACCGAGCGCATCGTCGCGATCGGCACGTCCACCGGCGGCACGCAGGCGCTCGAACAGGTGCTGACCGGGCTGCCCCGGGTGTGCCCGGGCATCGTCATCGTCCAGCACATGCCGGAGAAGTTCACCGCGGCCTTCGCGGCGCGGCTGGACAGCCTGTCCGAGATCACCGTCAAGGAGGCGGCCAGCGGCGACCGCGTCATGCCCGGCCGTGCGCTGATCGCGCCGGGCGGGCGGCACCTGCTGCTCAAGCGCAGCGGTGCGCAGTACCACGTCGATGTCGTGGACGGGCCCCTCGTCAACCGCCACCGGCCGTCCGTGGACGTGCTCTTCCGCTCGGTGGCCCGCAGCGCCGGCGCGAACGCGCTGGGCATCATCATGACCGGCATGGGCGACGACGGCGCGGCGGGGCTGCTGGAGATGCGCCAGGCCGGCGCGCACACGCTGGCGCAGGACGAGGCCTCCTGCGTCGTCTTCGGCATGCCCAAGGAGGCCGTCAAGCGCGGCGCGGTGATGCGCCAGGTGCCACTGGGGCAGATCGGCGCCGAGATTTCGGCGCTGCGCCGCTAGCGGCGGACTTCAGCGAACGGCGCCGCCCGCCACGGCACTCGCCACCGGCGCCTGGGCCGATGGCAGGTTGACAGCGGCGCCGTCGTTGACGGCCACCACCTGCCCGGCCTGCGGCAGCGCCAGGCGGTTGTCCACGGCGCGCACGCCCTGGGGCGCGCTGGCCAGCACGCTGGCGCGTTCCTTGGCCGCGGCGTCCGGGGCCGGGCCTTCCAGGCGCACGACGCCGTTGGACGTTTCCACGGTGATGCGCGAGGCGCGCAGCGCCGGGTCGACGGCGAGTGCGGCCTTGACCTTCACGCTGATGCCGGCATCGCTGAGGGCCGTGTTGACGCCAGCGACGGCGCCCTGCGAGGCATCGGCCACCACGGTGCCCGACTCGGCCAGCGTCTGGCCGGCCTCGCTGCCCACGGCACGCACGTTCGCCACGGTGTCGTCGAGCTGCGTGCCGACGCTGCGCGGGTCCTGCAGGCTCATGACGGCCACCACGGCGATCACCGCACCCAGGCCGAGCGCCAGCAGCCACGCGCCGACGCTGGAGCGCCTGCGCTCGACGACCACCGTGGTCGTTTCCTCGGCGCGCGGCGGCGCGCCGTAGGCCGGCAGGTATTTGTGCCAGCGGCTGGTGCCGGGGTTGCCTGCAGATCTCATGGCGGTCTCCTGGTCGGCGCAGCAGGTGCTGCGGTGCCGTCAGTCTGGCCGGCCGGCCGGCCGCCGCTCGTCAGCCGCGGCAGGTGCGCGCTGTAGGACAGGTGCGGGCGCGCCTCAGAGCAGCGGCTCCACCAGGCGCGCGAAGCCTTCGAGCATGCGCTGGCCCAGGCCGCGCCTGTCCCACTGCGCGGGGTCGATGCGCTGCGAGGCGGCCACGTCGCGGGCGAACAGCGCCTGCATCTCCTGGCCGAAGTCGTCGCCCAGCACGATGACGTCCATCTCCTGGTTGCCGATGATGCTGCGCCAGTCGAGGTTGCTCGAACCGACGCTGGAGAACACGCCGTCGATCACCGCGGTCTTGGCATGCATGACCGTCTGCGGCATCTCGTGGATCTGCACGCCGGCCTTCAGCATCTGCGCATAGCGCGAGCGCGCGGCATGCAGCACCAGCGCCACGTCGCTCTGCCCCGGCAGCACCAGCGCGACCTGCACGCCGCGCTGCGCCGCGTCGCACAGCGCCTGCACCAGGTCGGACCCCGGGGCGAAGTAGGCCATCGTCAACTGCACGCTGCGCTGCGCGGCGTCGATGGCGCGCAGCAGCGCGGTGTAGGTCGGGTTGACGCCGTTGTCCGGCTTGCCGGCGACCAGCTTCACGACACGCTGGCCGGGCTCCTTCACACGCGGCGCCGGGTCAGGCGCCAGCTGGCCACTGCAACCCTGCTCCGCCCAGGACTCGCGGAACTGCGTCACCAGCGCGGCGACGACCGGGCCGCGCAGCTCCACCTGCGTGTCGCGCCAGCCCTTGTCGGCGGCGGCGTCGCTGGGGGCGGCGCGCTTGCTGCGCCCGCTGCCGAACGACCCCTTGGCGTAGACGTTGCTGAGGTTGATGCCACCGGTGAAGGCCACGTCGCTGTCGGCGGCCAGCATCTTGCGGTGGCTGCGTTCCAGCACGCCCCAGTGGCCGGGGCGCTCCAGCGGGTTCAGCGGGTTGAAGGCGCACACGGACACGCCGCCGTCGCGCAGGCGGTCGAAGAACGCGGCGTCGGTGCCGAACGAGCCGACGCTGTCGTACATCAGCGCCACCTGCACGCCCTGTGCCGCCTTGCTCAGCAGCAGCTCGCCGACCTCGGCGGCCACGCCTTCGCCCTCGACGATGTAGAACTGCACCAGCAGGCGCTGCTTCGCCGCGCTGATGGCGGCCTTCATCGCCGCGAACGTGGCCGGGCCGTCCACCAGCAGCCGCGCCTGGTTGCCGCGCCACAGCTGCGCCTCGCCATCGGCCGCCAGCACGCCCAGGTGGCGCTGGAACAGCGCGCCGTTGCCCTCGTCGCTCACGCGCGCCAATGCCTGGGCCTGCGCGGCCGCGCTGACCTGGCCATCGCGGCCCTGCATCGTCACCTGCGCCGCCGTCTGGCGCGGCGGCAGCGGCCGCACCTGCGCATCGCGCTCGGGCAGCGAGCTGCACGCCACGCTCGCCAGCATCAGCAGCGCCACCCCTGTCCGCGACAGCCCGGCAGGCAGCCGGCCGCGAGATTGATCCATGAAGTCCCCCCGTCGATGCGGCACCCCGGCAAACGGCGTGCCCGCATCGCCTCAGCGGCGCTGGATGCCGAGCAGCAGCGCCAGGCCCGGCACGCGCCGCAGGCCGACGTAGGCGATGCCGCAGCTCGCGAAGGTCAGCGCGACCAGCAGCACGGCCTCCAGCCCCCAGGGCAGGGCCAGCGGCTTGAGCGCCTGGGTCAGCAGCACGATGACGCTCTGGTGCAGGATGTAGAAGCAGAACACCGCCGCGCTGGCCTGGCGCAGCCGCGGCGACTCGCGCGGGAAGGCGCGCTGCGCCCAGCCGCAGGCCGCGACGATGGCCCACTCGCTCATGCCGGCCCACAGCACGCGCTGCGCCACCAGTACCGACGTGGGCGGCGGCGTGTCGGCGTAATGCGTGAAGTAGGCGATCAGCAGCGCCCAGCCGGCCAGCGCCGCCGCGAGCGCGGCCCAGCGCAGCTTCAGCGCCGCGGGCCACAGCGCCTCGGCCAGCGGCGTGCGGCTCAGCCAGCCCAGCGCGAACAGCCAGCCGTACTGCAGGTGGTTGTAGAGGTCATGCACGAAGTTGTGCGTGCTCGGGTGATGCGGGAACACGAGGATTCGCGCCAGCACCAGCGGCACCGCCGGCAACAGCAGCCACGCCCACACCGGCAGGTGCACGGCGCGCGGCCTGAAGCGCAGCGCGGCCGACAGCAGCACGCCCAGCACCGCGTACAGCCACAGGTAGGGCAGGAACCACAGGTGGTTCCATGTGGGTACCGTCATGCAGTCGTTGCCGCGGCAGTACTTGCCGCCGTGCAGGTAGGCCTGCCAGAAGTCCAGGTAGCCGCCGTCGCCCGGCAACTGCGCCGGCACCTTGGTCAGCACCTCGAAGTAGGCCTGCGGCGTGACGACCACCGCCATGCCGAACAGCAGCGGCAGCAGCAGGCGCAGCGAGCGGTCCTTCAGCGCGCCGAGCGCGCCGCGCTTGGCGGCCAGCCCCTGGCAGGCCGCGCCGGCGATGAGGAACAGCAGCCCCAGCCGCCACGGCGCGGTGAGCAGCATGAAGGGCTCCAGCGCGCTGCTGGCCGCCGGGCTCTTCACGTGCCAGTCCCAGGTCACGTAGTACATGCCCACGTGGTACGGGATCAGCAGCGCGAAGGCGGCGACGCGCAGGCCGTCGAGGAAAGGCAGGCGTTGTGCGGTCATGGCCACCAGCGTCGCGGGCCGCGGCCCGGCGCGCGAGCACGGCGGGGCGAACCGCGTGGCTCAGGGGGCCAGTTGATCGAGCGTGCCGCGGTAGCCGCGCGACACGCGCAGCTTCTCGCCGCCGGTCAGCGTCAGCAGCGCCTCGCCACTGCCCAGGCGCTCGATGCGCACGACGTGCGCCGGGTTGACCGCATGGCTGCGGTGCACGCGCAGGAAGCGCGCCGCCCAGCCGGGGCGCGCGAGCGCGTCGGCCAGCGTGGCGCGCTCCAGCAGGCTGCGCGCCGGCAGGTGCAGCTCGACGTAGTTGTCCGCGGCGCCGATCCATTGCACGTCGGCCAGCGCCACGCGCTCGCCCTCCACCCAGTGCAGGCCCACCGGCGCAGCCGGCCGCGCGAGCTGCTCGCGCACCCGCCCGAGCGCGGCGGCCAGGCGCTCGGCCGTGTAGGGCTTGAGGAGGTAGTCCAGCGCGGCCAGTTCGAAGGCCTGCAGCGCATGCTCGGCATGGGCGGTGGAGAACACCACGCAGCGCACGCCCACCTCGCGCAGCGCGGCGGCCAGCTGCACGCCGCTGCCGCCGGGCATCTCGATGTCCAGCAGCGCCAGGTCCGGCGGCGCCGCCAGCGTGGCCACCAGCGCCAGCGCCGCGGGCGCGTCGGGCGCCTCCAGCAGTTCGGCCACGTCGGCCTCGGCGGCCAGCAGGCGGCGCAGCTTGGCGCGCGCGGCGGGTTCGTCGTCGACGATCAGCACGCGCATGGCAGCTCCACGCGCAGCGTCATGCCGCCCCCGTCCGGCCCGAAGGCCAGCGTCGCTGCGTCGCCGTAGCGGCCTTGCAGCCGCTCGCGCAGGTTGCGCAGGCCCAGGCCACCGTCGGGATCGGGCGCGGCCTCGGGCACGGCCGTGTCACCGTGGTTGCTGACGACGAGTCGCAGCCGATCACCGACCCGCTCGGCACGCACGCTCACCGTCACACGGCCGCGGTGCCGCGCGACATCGTGCTTGACGGCGTTCTCCACCGGCGCCAGCAGCAGCAGCGCCGGCAGCCGGCATTCACGCGCCGCGGCGTCGGCGTCGATCTGCACGACCAGGCGCTCGGGCCCGAAGCGGGCCTGCATCAGTTCGAGGAAGGGCTGCACCAGCGCCAGCTCCTCGTGCACCGTGTGCTCAACGCGCTGCTGGGCGGCCAGCGTCTGGCGCAGCAGGTCGGCCAGCCGGCACAGCAGCCGGTCGGCGCGCGCCACGTCCTCGTACATGACCGAGCTGATCAGGTTCAGCGTGTTGAACAGGAAGTGCGGCTGCACCTGGTCGGCCAGCCGCGCCAGGCGGGCCTCGGCCAGTTCGCGGCGGGCGCGGTCCAGCTCCTGTGCGCCCTGCGCGGCGGCGCGCGCCATCCAGATGCCGCGCGAGATCAGGCAGAAGCTGATGTAGGTCACCGCGTCCTTGCCGCCCTCGAACACCAGCAGCGTGGGCAGGTCGTCGGGCCGGTAGCCGACACCGACGAGGCCGTACACGAGCAGGCGCAGGCCGAACATGCCGCCGATGTGGGCGAGGCTGAAGGCCGGCAGGGCCAGCGCGTGCGCGGCGAGCTGGCGCGGCCAGGGCCGGCCACGCAGCGCACCGACGAGGGCGTGCAGGCCCAGCGCCAGCACGCCGATGACGGCCACGGAGCTGAACTCCCACAGGAACGGCTCCCACGGCCGCGTGCCGCCGCCCAGGCGGTAGGCCTCCAGGGACGACGCGCTCAGCAGCAGGGCGACGACGGCCAGCAGCGCCAGGTAGGGCAGGCGCCAGCGGCGCAGCAGGATGGACATGCCGCGAGGTTAGCCCGCCCGCCGCGCGCGGCGGACGCGGCTCGCCCCGCGCGCCGTGCCGTTGGCCCCGTCAGCGGCCGGCGCGCGGCTTGGCGTCGCCGGCGCCGTGCTCGCCGCCCTTCACCAGGGCGCCGCGGCGGTCCGCGTCCAGGCCCGGGGTGGCCCGCAGGTCGGTGTCGACCTGGCCTTGCTGCAAGTCCTTCGCGGCGCGGTGCACCTGCGCATCCGGCTTGGGATTGGTGTCGGCGGTCTGCGGGTCGCGTTCGTGCGGCAACGCGGGCCCCTGGGGCACGGCGGCACCGCGTGGCGTGGTGTGCTGGGTCATGGCGGGCGTCCTGGGGTGGCTAGACCCCGACTGTGCGCAACAACCCGCCTGCGCGGCATCGTCCGGGCCGCCTTCGGGTTGTCGGCGGGCACCGACAGCGAACGGCGCGGCGTGCTGTCCTACAACGCGCACCGCCCGCGTCCGGGCTGCGAAGTCGCCGTTGCCGCAGAGCATCTGTCCATCCTGACGTTTTGCTGCCCTGCCCGTGTCCCAGGCCCTGCCCGCTGCACTGACTCCCCCTGCCGACGGCGACCACGCCGGCACGGGGTCGAGCGCGCGCTGGGAGGGCGAAGGCGCCCAGTGGCGCCTCGTGCTGGCCGGGGACTGGCACGAAGCCGGCGCGCAGATGCCGCCCCCGCCCGCCGGGCTGAACGTAGCGGACGGCACCCGCGTGACCTTCGACAGCGCGGCCGTGTCGCACTGGCAGCCGTCGTTCGCAGCGGCGTTGTGGCAGGCGCTCGCGCCGCTGGCGCGCGGCGGCGTGGCCCTGGATCTGGCCGGCCTGCCGCGCGGCCTGCGTCCGCTGCTGGAACTGAGCCTGCCGCCCGCGGACGGCGCGCCGCAAAAGCGGCCGGCCGCCGACGCGGACGACGCGCGGCCGGACCCGGAGTGGCGCAAGACGCTGGTGTTCGTCGGCGACCTGCTGGGCGCGCTGGGCCGGCTGGTGCGCGGGCGCAGCGCCATGCGCCTGTCCGACCTGATGTGGCAGATCGAGCAGACCGGCCCGCGCAGCCTGCCCATCGTGCTGCTGGTCAGCTCGCTGGTGGCGCTCATCGTCGCGTACATGGGCGCGGAGCAACTCAAGCGCTTCGGCGCGCAGAGCTTCATCGCCTACCTGGTGACCATCGGCGTGGTGCGCGAGATCTCGGCGCTGGTGGTGGGCATCGTGCTGGCCGGCCGCGTGGGCGCGGCGTTCGCGGCGCAGATCGGCAGCATGCGCGCGGGCGAGGAGATCGACGCGCTGACGACGCTGGGCGTGGACCCGGTCGAGCACCTGGTGCTGCCGCGCATGCTGGCGTTGCTCATCACCGGGCCGCTGCTGACCCTGTGCGCCGGCGTGGCCGGCCTGGGCGTGGGATGGGGCGTGGCCGTGATGCTGTACGACGTGCCGGCGACGGCCTACCTGTCGACCACGCGCGAGGCGCTGGAGATGGGCGACCTGGCCATCGGCCTGTTCAAGGGCAGCGTGTACGCGATGCTCGTGGCGATGGCCGGCTGCCGGCAAGGCCTGAACGCTGGGCGCAGCGCGCAGGCCGTGGGCGAGGCGACGACGGCGGCTGTCGTGCAGGCCATCGTCTGGATGGTGGTCGCCGCGTCGACGCTGACCGTCATCTTCCAGCGCCTGGGCTGGTGATGGTTGAAGCGACAGACAAGGACCGGCACGTGCTGATGCGCGTCGAGAACCTGAGCCTGCATGCCGGTGGCCGCGAACTGCAGCATGGCCTGACGTTCGACGTGCTGGCCGGCGAGGTGCTGGCGATCGTGGGCGCCAGCGGCTGCGGCAAGAGCACGCTGCTGCGCCACATGATCGGCCTGCAGAAGCCGCAGACGGGCCACGTGACGTGGACGGCCGGCGGCGCGAACCGCGACGTGCACGGCGACGACCCGCCGCACCGCGAGATCGGCGTGGCCTTCCAGGCCGGCGCGCTGTGGAGCAGCATGACCGTGGGCGAGAACGTGATGCTGCCGCTGGAGCTCTACACCGAGCTGGACGCCGCGCAGCGCGAACAGCTGGCGCGCTTCAAGCTGGCCCTGGCCGGGCTGAACGATCCCGGTACCTTCGACGCCGAGCCCGCCGCACTGTCGGGCGGCATGCGCAAGCGCGCGGCCATCGCCCGCGCGCTGGTGCTGGACCCGCCGCTGCTGTGCCTGGACGAGCCGTCCGCCGGCCTGGACCCGCTGACGTCCGCACGGCTGGACGACCTGATCGTGCGCCTGAAGCGCGACCTGGGCACCGGCATCGTGCTGGTGACGCACGAGCTGGACAGCCTGTTCGCCGTGGCCGACCGCGTGCTGTTCCTGGACGTCCAGGCCCACACCGCCACGGCGCTCGGCCCGCCCGACGAACTGCGCGACAGCGGCCCGGCGCCGGTGCGCGAGTTCCTGACCCGCGGCAAGTACCAGAGCCACGACACCGAACATCCACAGCCAAAGGAACCCGCATGAAGCGCCGCCGCGCCAGCCCTTTCCTGATCGGCGCCTTCGTCGTCGGCGCCGCCGCGGTGCTGGCCATCGCGCTCATCGCGCTGCCGGGCAACCACTGGTTCAAGAAGCCCCAGCGCGTCGTCATGTTCTTCACCGGCTCGGTCTACGGGCTGCAGAAGGGCGCACCGGTGGTGTTCCGCGGCGTGCACGTGGGCGACGTGACGGAGATCCGCGTCTACTACGACCGCAAGACCGACGGCTATGCCATCCCGGTCGTCGCCGACCTGGACACCGACGCCATCCGCGACCTGGACGGTCGCCGCAACCATGGCGACATCGGCCACGCGCTGCCCACGCTGATCGAGCGCGGGCTGACCGCGCAGCTCGGCACGCAGAGCCTGGTGACCGGCCAGCTCTACGTGGACCTGGACCTGCGCCCCAAGCAGAGCGGCGCATTGCACGGCGGCTACAAGGAAGACGCCACCGAGATCCCGACCACGTCCACCGTCTTCCAGGCGCTGAAGAACCAGCTCGACGGCATCGACCTGCGCAAGATCCTCGACGACCTGAGCCAGATCGCCGGCGCCGCGCATGCGTTCGCCACCGGGCCGGAACTCAAGCAGGGGCTGAAGGACTTTGCCGCGACCGCCGCCCATGCCCGCAAGCTGGCCGAGCAGCTGGACCGCCGCGCCGCGCCGCTGAGTGACAGCGCGATGCGCGCGCTGGCCAGCGTGGACCGCGCCGGCAGCCGCGTGTCGGAGGCGGCGTCCAGCGTGGGCCGCGGCGCCGACCGCGCCAGCGAGCTGCTGGACCCGAACGGCGCCGTCGTGAAGGACTTGCAGCGCGCGCTGGACGAGTTGCGCCGCGCCAGCGCCTCGCTGCGCGAGACGGCCGACAGCGACGGCCCGCTGCTGCAGCAGACCGAACGCACGATGCGCGACCTGTCGTCGGCCGCGCGAGCGCTGCGGCAGCTGTCCAATTCGCTGGACGCCCAGCCCGACGCGCTGCTGCGCGGCCGCAAGCCCGATCCCAACCCCACCGGGGAGCCTGCACGATGACGACGATCCCAGCCCTGGCCACGCCTGCCCGCCTGCGCCGCCGCGACGGCCTGCACCTGCTGCTGGCGGCGCTGGCCTTGCCCCTCGTGGGCTGCGCGACGCGCGACACGCCGCCGCGCCGCCTGTACGGCCTCACCGGCGCGCCCGCGCTGCCGCCCGACGCCAGGCCCGGCCAGGACGGCCGCGCGTGGGTGCTGAGCCCGCAGGTGGCGATGCCCGAGCTGCTGGACCGCGACGAGATCCTCGTCGCCGAGGGCAGCGCCGGCCTGCGGCCGTGGCCCGAGGCGCGCTGGGCCGAGCCGCTGCGCGACGCGCTGCCGCGCGTGCTGACGGAAGACCTGGCGCGGCTGCGCCAGCCCTACCCGGTCACGCTCGGCACGGCACCGGCCAACGGCATCGAGTCGCTGCGGCTGACCGTGCAGGTGGACGAATGGCTGGCGCGCAGCGCTGGCGCGGGCCTGCAGCTGACGCTACGCGCGCGCTGGCGCTGGTCGCCGCTGCACGCACCGGCGAATACCGCCCTGCCGGCGGCGGGCAGCACGGCGCTGACGGTGGACTGCGCCGCGCAGGCGGATGCACTGGCCGATGCGCACCGGCGCAGCCTGACACTGCTGGCCGCGCGCATCGTTGCAGCTTCCTGACCCGCGCTTGGCGGCTTGTCCGACGCGGGCCGCCGGTCACCGCCGACCGCGCCACCGCTGCGGCGGCGAGACCATGACTCCCTCGATCAAACTTCAGTGAGGCCTGTCATGTTCAAGTACATCGTTGCCTGGTTGCTCGGCGTTCCGGCCCTGGTGCTGGTCATCATCTACTTCTTCTTCCACTGACCGAGCCAGCCCGCCGCGCCCTCGCTCAGGGCGCCGTCAACCGGGCCGCGAAGGCCTTGTGGACGGCCAGCAGGGCGGTGGCGCGGTTGGTCTGCACCTGGATCAGCGCATCCTGCGCCGCGAGCCGGTCCTGCTCGGCGGTGAGCAGCGAATAGAAGTCGGCCACGCCGGCTTCATAGCGCCTCAAGGCCAGCTCGCGGGCGCGGGCGGTGGCTTCCGCCGCGGCGGCCTGCGACACGGCCTGCAGCTCGGTCTCACGCAAGGTCGACAGGCTGCCCTGGGCATCCTGCAAGGCCACGAGTTGCGCCTGCTCGGCACTGGCAACCGCGGCATCGAACCCCGCTCGCGCGGCGGTTTCTTCGGCCTTGCGCGCGCCGAAGTCCAGGAAGTTCCAGTTCAACGCTGCGCCCAGGCTGTGGATCTGCGTGGCGCTCTTGAACAGGTCGCTGGCGCGCGAGGCGCTCCAGCCGATCTGGCCGGTCAGGCCCAGCGTGGGCCAGCGCGCGGCCCACGCCACCTGCGCGCGAGCGGCGGCGGCCTGGGCGCGCACGGCGGCGGCCTTCACGTCCGGCCGCTGGGCGAGCAGGCCGGCCGGGTCGGGCAGCGTGCCGAGGCTGACGAGACGCGGCTCGGGCATGGCGGGCAGCGGGTCGGTGTCGGCCTTGTCGCAGTCCGCCGGCGGCTGGCCGCGCAGCGTGTCGAGCTGCAGGCGCGTCAGGCAGGCGGCGTTGCGCAGCGCGGGCACGCTGGCCGAGGTCTGCGCGACGAGGGCTTCGGCGCGCGCCTGATCGAGCGCGGTGCCACGGCCGACGCCGACGCGGGCCTTCACGAGGTCCAGCAACTGGTTCTGCACCACCAGCGTGTCCTTGGCCAGCGCCAGGCGGTGGCCCAGGCCGATGAGCTGGGCCTGCAGGTTCAGCGCGGCGCCGGCCAGGCTGAGCTGGGCGGCGTCGCGGTCGAGCGCGGCGCCCTGGGCGTCATAGCCGGCGGCCTGCGCATTGGCCGACAGGCGGCCCCACAGGTCCAGCTCCCACTGCGCCGTGGCGTTGACGCCGTAGGCATTGAAGTTGTTGAACTGGCCCAGGTCGTTGGCGGCGCGCTGGCGGCTGGCGCTGGCGCCCACGCCCACGCTGGGCAGGCGCTGCGCACCGGCGGCGTCGGCCAGCGCCTCGGCCTGGCGCAGCCGTGCGGCGGCGGCGCGCAGGTCGCGGTTGTTGGCCAGCACATCGTCGACGACACGCTGCAGCTGTGCGCTGTCGGCGAACGCACGCGTCATCGTCGCGGCAGTGCCGCTGGCCTCGGCGGGAACGGCGGGCTGCTGCGCGAACTGGGCCGGTGCCAGGTTGGCCGGGCCGGACGACAGGCCCGGCGCGGCGCAGCCGGCGAGCAGGGCGGCGGCCGCGAGAGGTGTGAGGCGGCTCAGCATGTCAATGGCCCTCCTTCTTGGTCGGTGGAGCATCGTCATCGATGCCCGGGTGGAAGGCGTGGGCGGAGGCCTCGATCTCGGCCTTCAGCGCGGCGGCGCGCGCGCGGCGCCGCTCGGTGCCCTTGCGCAGCAGCGCGTAGAACACCGGCGTCAGGAAGATGCCGAAGAAGGTCACGCCCAGCATGCCGGCGAACACGGCGATGCCCATCGCGCGGCGCATCTCGCTGCCGGCACCGCTGCCGGCGATCAGCGGGATGACGCCGGCGCAGAAGGCGATGGACGTCATCAGGATGGGGCGCAGCCGCAGGCGGCAGGCCTCGATGACGGCGTCCGTCACCGACTTGCCATGCTGCTCCAGCTCCTTGGCGAACTCGACGATCAGGATGGCGTTCTTGCACGCCAGCCCGACCAGCACGACGAGCGCCACCTGCGTGAAGACGTTCAAGTCCCCGGCCTGCCCGAACGGCGGGAAGTGCGACAGCCACACGCCGAACAGCGCGGACAGGATGCACATCGGCACGATCAGGATGATGGCCAGCGGCAGGCTCCAGCTCTCGTACTGCGCGGCCAGCACCAGCACCACCAGCAGCACGGAGAAGCCCAGCACCGCGGCCAGCGTCGGGATCTCCACGCCCACCACCGGCAGCGTGACGTTGCGGGTCAGGCGGTCCTGGTAGCTGAGGTCGGTCCACTCATAGCTCATGCCGCGCGGCAGGGTCTTCAGCAGCCGCTCGATTTCACCCTCGGCCTGGCCGCTGGAGAAACCGGGCTTGGGCGCGCCGTTGATGTCGGCCGACGGGAAGCCGTTGTAGCGCGTGACGCGCGTGGGGCCGAAGGTGGGCTCCACGGTCATCAACGCGCCCAGCGGCACCATCTCGCCAGCACCGTTGCGGGTCTTGAACTGCACCACGTCGTCGGCCTTGGCGCGGAAGGGCGCGTCGGCCTGGACGATGACCTGGTAGGTCTTGCCGAACTTGGTGAAGTCGTTGACGTACAGCGAGCCGAGGTTGATCTGCAGCGTGTCGTAGATGTCTGCCAGGCCCACGCCCATCTGCTTGGCCTTGGTGCGGTCCACGTTGGCGAACAGCTGCGGCACGTTGATGTCGTAATTGGAGTACGGCGTGCCGATGCTCGTGTTGGGGTTGCCGTAGACCTGGCCCAGCGTGCCCCAGACGGCCGCGTACAGCGCCTGCTCGCCCTGGCTGCCGCGGTCCTGCACCTGCACCTTGAAACCGCCGGACACGCCCAGGCCGTCCACCGGCGGCGGCGGCACGACGAACATGCGCGCGCCCTGGATCTGCTGGATGGCACCGTTGACGCTGCCCAGGATGGCTTCCTTGGACTTGTCGTGCGAGGTGCGCTTGTCGAAGCCCTCCAGGCCGAAGAACACGATGCCTTCGTTCGGCGAGGCCGAGAAGCCGGCGACCGACAGGCCCGGGAACGCGACCGCGTCGACGATGCCCGGCGTCTTCAGCGCGATCTCGCTCATCTTGCGGATGACTTCTTCCGTGCGGTCCAGGCTGGAGCCGGCGGGCAGTTGCGCGATGCCGATCAGGTACTGCTTGTCCGGCGCGGGCACGAAGCCGCTGGGGATGCGCGAGAACAGCAGCACCGTGGCGCCCAGCAGCAGCGCGTAGACCACCAGTGCGGCGCCCTTGCGGCGCAGGATGCCGGTGACGCCGCGGCCATAGGCCTCGGAGCGGCGGTGGAAGAAGCGGTTGAACCAGTGGAAGAAGCGGCCGAACACGCGCTCCATGCCGCGCATCAGCGCGTCCTTGGGTGCGTCATGCGGGCGCAGCAGGATGGCGGCGAGAGCCGGCGAGAGGGTCAGCGAGTTGAACGCGGAGATGACCGTGCTGATGGCGATGGTCGCGGCGAACTGCTTGTAGAACTGGCCGGTCAGGCCCGGCACCAGCGTCAGCGGGATGAACACCGCGCACAGCACCAGCGCGATGGCGATGATGGGCCCGGAGACCTCCTGCATCGCCTTGATCGTGGCGGCCCGCGGCGTCAGGCCGTCCTGGATGTTGCGCTCGACGTTCTCGACCACCACGATGGCGTCGTCCACGACGATGCCGATGGCCAGCACCAGGCCGAACAGCGTCAGCGTGTTGATGGAGAAGCCCAGCAGCAGCAGCATCGCGAAGGTGCCGACGATGGACACCGGCACGGCGACCAGCGGGATGATGGACGCGCGCCAGGTCTGCAGGAAGATGATGACCACCAGCACCACCAGCGCGACGGCCTCGAACAGCGTGTGCACGACCTTCTCGATGGAGGTCTGCACGAAGCGCGTGGGGTCGTAGACGATGGCGTAGTCCACGCCCTTGGGGAAGTTGGGCTTGAGCCGCTCCATCGTCTTGCGCACGTTGTCCGAGATGGCGAGCGCGTTGGAGCCCGGTGCCTGGAAGATGGCGATGGCCGCGGCTTCCTTGTTGTTCAGCAGGCTGCGCAGCGCGTAGGTGTTGGCGCTGATCTCGACGCGGCCCACGTCCTTGACACGCACCATCGCGCCGGTCTTGGGCTCGGCGCGGATGATGATGTTGCCGAACTCCTCCTCGGTGGCCAGGCGCCCCTGCGCATTGACGGAGAGCTGGAATTCCGTGCCCTTGGGCGACGGCGAGGCGCCGACCACGCCGGCCGCGACCTGCGTGTTCTGCTCGCGGATGGCGCCGATGACGTCGGACGACGTCATGTTGCGGCTGCTGAGCTTCTGCGGGTCCAGCCAGATGCGCATGGCGTAGTCGCCCGCACCGAAGGCCAGCACCGAGCCCATGCCGGGCACGCGCAGCAGGTCGTCACGGACGTTCAGCGTGCCGTAGTTGCGCAGGTAGAGGGCGTCGCGCGAGTTGTCCGGGCTGACCAGGTGGACCACCATGGTCAGGTTGGGCGCGGACTTCTCGGTCGTCACGCCGATGGTGCGCACGATGTCGGGCAGGCGCGGCAGCGCGCGGTTGACGCGGTTCTGCACCGCGGTCTCGGCGGCCTCGGGGTGGGTGCCGACCTTGAACGTCACGGTCAGCGTCATGCCGCCGTCGCCGGTGGCCTGGCTCTCGAAGTACAGGACGTTTTCGAGGCCGTTGATCTGCTCTTCCAGCGGCGCGGCGACCGTCTCGGAGATCACGCGCGGGTTGGCACCCGGGTACTGGGCGCGCACGACGACCTGTGGCGGCGCGACCTCGGGGTATTCCGAAATCGGCAGCAGCGGGATGGCCAGCGCGCCGATCAGGAAGATGAACAGCGACAACACGGTCGCGAAGCGCGGCCGGTCGATGAAGAAGCGTGAGATGTCCATGGGCTACCGCCTTGGGATTACTTCGAGGCGGCGGAAGCCGGGGCAGCGGCCGGGACAGGCGCGGCACCCGGCGGGCCTTGCGGCGGCGCGGGGATGGGCATGCCCTTGTCGTCGACCTTGAGCACCTGCGGCGTGACCGGCGCGCCGGGGAAGGCACGCAGCAGGCCGTCGACGATGACCATCTCGCCGGCCTTGACGCCGTCCACCACCCGCATGCCGTCGATCAGCGCACCCGGCGTCACCGGGCGGGGCTGCACGATGTTGTTGGGGCCGACGATGAGGACGATCTTGCGCGTCTGGTCCGTCGTGATCGCCCGGTCGGGCACGACGACGCCCGGGTAGCTGCTGCCGCCGCCCAGCTTCACGCGGGCGTACAGGCCCGGCGTGAACTGGCCGTTCTTGTTGTCGAACACGGCGCGCGCGCGGATGGACGCGGTGGCGGGGTTCAGCCGGTTGTCGACGAAGTCCAGCTTGCCGGTGTGCGGGTAGCCCTGCTCGTTGGACAGGCCCATCTGCACGACGGTGGAGACCGGCTTGGCCGAGCGCATGTACTTCAGGAAGGTGGATTCGCTGGCGTCGAAGTAGGCGTAGACCTTGTCGCTGGAGACCACGGTGGTCAGCACGGCGTCGCCCACGCCGACGAGGTTGCCCGGCGTCACGTTGGCGCGCGACGTGCGGCCGCTGACCGGCGACGTCACGTTGGCATAGTCGATGTTGAGCCTGGACTGCGCCGCCGCCGCCTCGGCCGCCTTCAGGTTGGCCTCGGCCGCGCGCTGAGCGGCGCGCAACTGGTCGATCTCCTGGCCGCTGATGGCGTTGATGGACACCAGCTTCTCGGCCCGGGCCAGCTCGGCCCGGGTCAGGTCGACCTGCGTCTTCGCCGCGGCACTCTGGGCCTCGGCGCGGGCCACGTCGGCCTTGAACCCGCGCGCGTCGATGGTGAACAGCGGGTCGCCCTTGCGCACGAGCTGGCCTTCCTTGAAGCGTACGGCCTCCACGGTGCCGGCCACGCGGGAACGCACGTCGACGGTGTCGGGCGCCTCCAGGCGCGCGGTGAATTCGTCGAACTCCTGCACTTCGCGCTGCGTGGCCGGGGCCACCGACACCGGCGGCGGGCCGCCGTGCCCGGCGGCGCCGTCCGGCTTCTGGCCGCAGGCGGCCAACAGCATCGCAACGAGGGGGATCAGGGGCAGCGCCAGGCTCTTCTTTGTCATGTGGGGCTCCGAATGCAAGCCGGCGACTGTAATCAGATCACCGCGACGCTGACTACCGCGGATCTGAAAGCCCTGCGTGATGCTGACATCTCTTGTCAACAGCGTCGGCTTGTGAACAAAAAAGCCGCCCGAAGGCGGCTTTTGGCGTGAAACCGAGTTTCAGTTCGGCTCAGTGCACGCCATGCATCTTCTTCTTCATCCAGGGTGTCAGCAGCATCAGCACGACGCCGGCACCGATGGGGATGGCCGTGAAGATCAGGAAGAAGACCGACATCGAGTAGTGCGTGGAGATGTCGTCGATGTAGGCACCGGTCGAGCCGGCCAGCTTGTTGGCAATGGCGGTGTTCAGGAACCAGACGCCGAACATCAGGCCCAGCAGGCGCGCAGGCGCCAGCTTGGAGATGTAGCTCAGGCCCACCGGCGACAGGCACAGCTCGCCCATGGTGTGCAGCAGGTAGGCCACGCACAGGAAGACCATGCTGACCTGCGCCGTCTTGGCACCCTGCGGGATGCCGGACGAGCCGTACGACAGCGCCGCGAAGCCCAGGCCCAGCAGGATGAGGCCGACCGCGAACTTCACGGGGCCGGCCGGATTCCAGTGCCGCTCCCACATCTTGGAGAACATCGGCGCCAGGATGACGAGGAAGAACGAGTTCAGCACGCCGAACCAGCTCGCGGGTACCTCGGACTGGTCGAGCGCGAATTCGCGCGCCAGCATCCAGATCACCAGCCCCCAGATGATCGCGAACGCCAGCGCCAGCAGGCCGTTGGCCAGCGCGAAGCGGCTGCCGGTGCTGCGGTTGAGCTTCCACAGCAGCCAGGTGAGGATCAGCGCGGGCAGCACCGTCATCAGCGAGTTGGCAATCTTGAAGATGAAGCCGCTGGTGCCGACCAGCGAGCGGTCGGTGTAGTCGGCCGCGAAGATGGTCATGGAGCCGCCAGCCTGCTCGAACGCGAACCAGAAAAAGATCGTGAAGAACGAGAACACGAAGATGGCCTTCAGCCGGTCCGCCACGACATGCGCCGGCGTCTCGTCGGCCGCGGCGGCTGCGGCCACCTTGGCGCGGTCCTCGGCCTTGGGCGGGCCGCCGATGTCGCCGAAGATGGCCTGGCTGAAATAGAACTGCAGCGCGCCCAGGATCATGAACAGGCCGGCCAAGCCGAAGCCCAGGTGCCAGGACACCTTCTCGCCGATGTAGCCGCACAGCAGGATGCCGAAGAAGGCCCCCGCGTTCACGCCCATGTAGAACAGCGTGTAGCCGCCGTCACGGGCGTTGTCTTCCTTGGGGCCGTAGAGCTGGCCGACGATGGCCGACACGTTGGGCTTGAACAGACCCGTGCCCAGCACGACGAGGCCCAGGCCGATGAAGAAGCTCGGCACCGTGTTCAAGAACATCGAGATGTGGCCCGCCGCGATGACGAAGCCGCCGATGACGACGGCGCGGCGCGTGCCCAGGTAGCGGTCGGCCAGGTAGCCGCCCAGCACCGGCAGCAGGTAGGCGCCCATCGTGTACCAGCCGTACAGCGTCGTGGCCTCGGCGCGGCTCCAGCCCCAGCCGCCCTTGGCGACCTCGGTGATGAGGAACAGCACCAGCAGGCCACGCATGCCGTAGTAGGAGAAGCGCTCCCACATCTCGGTGAAGAAGAGCACGAAGAGCTGGTTGGGCTGGCCGAGGATGGCGGCGCGGCCTGTCGCTGCCGGGTGGGCCGCGGGTGTGGGGGTAGTCACGTCTATCGTTCCAGGTGAAACCGGGGGTCCGGGGAGGCGGGCGGTGGCCCGCCGCGGAAGGGCGGGATTGTCCGGCCCGGCACGCGGTTTCCACGGCGGCCCGACCCCGGGATTGCCCTGATGCAACTGCCCGCTCACGGGCTCGCGGCGGCCTCGCGCGCGCGGTCAGGGCCTGCTGGCGCGGGCGTGGCCGGTGGCCGACGCGAGCACGGGTTCGCGCTCGGGCAGGATGTAGACCAGGCTCTTGCTGCCACCCAGCGTGGGCAGCACGACCTGGTCGAAGAAGGCCGGGTCCACGACGACGCAGCCCAGCGTGATACGGCGATCCGGCAGATGGGTTGACGCCAGCCGCTCGGGCCGCTGCTGGCTGGCTGGCGCGGGGCGCAGGCGGTGGATGGCCAGGCTGGCTTCGTAGTCGATCCAGACGATGCGCTCGCCGGTCAGGTTGCGCCCGGGCTGGGCCTCGAAGCGGCCGGCCGGCGTCACGCGCTCGTCGCGGGTCAGCGCGTCGGGCGCCTTGCCCTTGGCGCTCGCCGGCTCCTGGTCGCCGGGGGTCAGGCCCAGCAGCGCGGGCGCACGGCCCACGAGGCGCCCTTCGGCGTCATAGATCGCCAGCGTGGCCTGGCGCTTGTCCACGACGGCGAACGGGCGGCCATCGCGGCTGTCGTTCGCATCGGGCCGCGTCGCCACTTCCGGGCTGCCGCCCTGTGCTGTCGCGATGGCGCTCCATGCGGCCAACGCGCCCCACAAGCCCCGCACCCCGGCCCTGGCCCGGCTCGCCCAACTTCTGCCCACTCGCTGCCCCGTTCAACCGCGGCGGCGCACCCGCGCGCCGACCCTGGGGGCAGTCTAGGAAAGGTGCGCTGTAACAGACAGCCGAAAACTTCACGGTCCGGCGTTGTTACGCGGGGCCGTCGAGGCCTGGGCCAACCGGGTGGATGCGGCGGCGGGGAAAAACGCCACCAGCGGGCTGCTCTCGGGCAGCACATACACCACGGCGCGGCCACCGCGGAACTGCGGCCAGACGGTCTGCTCGAAGAACGCCACCGGCACGTTGATGCAGCCCCAGCTGATGCGGTTGTCGGCGGCCGTCGGCGTGGCCAGGCGTTCGAGCCGGCGTTCCTTGGGGTTGGTCACGCGCACGCGGTGCATGGACACCGCAGCGTCGTAGTCGACCCAGACGACGTCCTCGTTCAGCGCATTGCGGCCCACCTGGGAGACGAAGCGGCCGGCGGGCGTGGTGCGCTCCTGGGGCTTGATGTCGGCGATGGCCTTCTGGCCGATGCCGGCCACCGTGTGGTCGCCGGCCGCATAGCCCAGCAACACGGGGCTGGTGCCCAGCATCCGGCCGGTGGGCGCGAACACATAGACCTGGGCGCGGCGCTTGTCGACGATGGCAAAGGGCAGCACGCCGTTGTCCGCCTCGCGCACGGCCCAGGCGGCGACCTGGGTCACGTCCTCGGGCGCTCGGACATCGCCGAAGTCCAGGCGCCGCTCCAGCGGCGGGGGCGCCGTGACCACGGCTGCCGGCACCACGGCGGCGACCGGCCGGGGCGCGGCAGCCGGGGGGGTCGGGCTGCGCCAGAACCTGGTGCCCAGCACAGGCATGAGGACGGCCAACGCCACGGCACCGATGACGGCGCCCTGGCGCAGGCCGGCGAGGATGTCGCGCCACCGGCGGGTGGCGTCGACATCACGAGGCGCTCCGGGGTCCACGTTCATGGATGCGGAGGGGTCGCCGCGATCAGTTGCGGTCGGCGCGGGGAGCCGGCTCGCTCGCCGCGTCATAGGACGGCGTGGACGACGGCATCGTCGAGCTGTCCTGCGCAGGCGGGGTGGCCTGCATCTGGGCCGGGTCCTGCGCAGGCAGCGGTGCGGTCGGGTCGGCCGGCGGCTGGCTGCGCGTCGGGTCCGCGGGCTGCTGCTGGGCGGTGGTGTCGTTCAGCGGCATCGCGGTCGGATCGGCCGGGGCCTGATCGGTGGCCTGCGTCATGGTCGACGGCTGCTGCACGGGCGGCGTGTCTTCGGATTGGGCAACGGCCAGGCCGATGCCGCTCACGAGGAAGACGGCAGTCACGGCACTGGTCACGGTCTTGAGATGGGACATGGTGGATTCCTTTCAATGCGTTGGCCGGCTGGCCGGGGGGCGGAAGCAGTGTTTTGAACCGCTGGAATCCACTCTAGGACCGCGGCCGCGCATCACGCGTCGGCACCCGGCCCAACCCGCTGTAGGAACGCCCCCACGCCATGAACGACTGGTTACGCCACGCCGTGTTCGGCGACACCGGTCACCTCAGTAGTACAGGAAACCCAGCGCTTCCTTCAGCCGGTCCACCGTGCTGCTGCTGCGATCCCAGCGCTCCATGGCCACGTCGCCCTGGCGGAACTCGCGGAACAGCTCGTTGGGCTGCAGCTGGTTCATGATCGCGTCGACGTTGGGCGGCACGTTGGCGCCGAAGCCGAAGCGCTCGCGCAGCGCCGCCATGCGCCCGGGCATGGTCTCGCTGGCCGCGCCCGGGTCTTGCGACACCTGCACAGGCGAGCGCGGCGTGACCAGCACCAGCACCGAGCGGCGCACGTCGTTGGTCTTCTTGTTCGAGAACAGGTACTGCACGACCGGCACCTCCTGCAGCCCGGGCACGCCGTCGCGCGTCGTGTTGGAGGACTTCTCGCTCAGGCCGCTGAGGATCAGCGTGTCGCCCAGGTTCATGACGACGTTGGCGTTGGCCGTCGTCTCGCCGATCTCGATCTGGTAGGCCGCCTTGGGGTTGTTCACCGTCGCGTCCAGCGACGTGCGCTGCGCCTCGACCTTGAGCTGCACGCGGCCGCGCGACAGGAAGACGGGCGTGACGGCGAGCTTGATGCCGAACTTCTTGTCCAGCGGCACGACGGTGGTGCCGCCCTGCGTGCTCGTGGACACCAGGCCGGCGCTCAGGTTGGTGCCCGAGAAGAACTCGGACGGCTGGCCCTCGATGGCCGCCAGCGTGGGCCGCGCCAGCACTTCGTTGACCGCGCTGTTGGCGTTGGCGATGTTCAGCGAATAGGACAGCGCGGGAATGGTCACGGCGCGGGTGATGGCGGTCGTGGCGGTCGGGTCGGCGGCAGCACCCGCCAGGTTCCAGGTGTTGACGCGCGAATAGGCGGCCAGGTTGCCGGCCACCGAGCCCAGCTGCAGCGACAGCGCGCTGAGCAGGTTCACGCCCTTGGACGTGGATGCCAGTTCCTGCGTGGACAGCAGCACGACGTCCACCAGCAGCATGCGCGGACCGTCGCCGCCGGGCTCGGCTTGGACCGTGGCCGTGGCCGCGGGCGCAGCCGCTGCCGGCACAGCACCTGCCGCCGCCGCAGGCGCGGCCTGGGACGCCGCAGGGGTGGGCCGGGGCAGCGGCGGCAGCGTGAACGCCTGTGCCAGCACCTGCGGCCGCCCGTCGGGCGAGACGCTGGAGAAGGTCGCCGGCTGCGCGGTCGCCGCGGCGGTGGCCTGGCGGCTGTAGAACGCCTTCCACTGGTCCAGCCGGCGCTCGGCACGCTTGACGTCAGGCCCGTCGCCATCGAGCCTGGCCAGCGTCAGCCGCATGCGGTCGGCCTGCGCAAAGTTGGCGCAAGAGGCGTAGACGGCGATGCTGGAGCGCACGAAGCTGCGCGGCAGGGTCTCGGGCGATTTCTGGAACTGGTCGGCCATCGTGCAGGCCGTCCGCGCGTCGCCGGTGAGGTAGGACGTCACCATCAGGCCGAACATCGACGTGCGGCTGTCGGGGGTCAGCAGCAGCACGTTGGTGAACTCGGCCTTGGCGCGGTCGAACTGCTGCAGGTCCACATGGGCCAGGCCCAGGAATTCCTGCGCGATCCAGTTGCCCGGGTCCAGCCGCAGCGCCTGCTGGTAGCCCTCGATGGCCATCTCGGTCTTCTGCGTGTCGCCCTGGCGGGCCTGCAGGTGGTAGACGAAGCCGTTGAGCAGGTGCAGGTAGGAATTGCGCGCGTCCAGTTGCAGCGCCTCGTTGACGGCCTGCTGCGCCCTGGGCAGCGCCATGCGCTTGATGTGGCCGACGGCCTCGGTCACCTTGGCGAGCATGTCGGAGTCGCGCACGTCGCCGGGCACCAGCGCGACCTTGTCGACCAGTTCGGCAAAGGACGGCTCCAGCGCCGCCGAGGCGGGCAGCGCAAGGCTGAGCGCGGCAGCCAGCGCCAGCGAGGTTCGGGCAAAACGGTTCATGGAGGCAGTCTCATGTCGGCTGCTCAGCGCAGCCCGGTGGACGGGAAGTAGAGCCGGTCGATGCTGCTGCCGGCACGGCCGTAGACGCAGCCCAGCTTCTCGCCGGGCGGCAGCGTGAACGACGTCGCGTTGGCGTCGTTGCCGCCATAGGGGCCGAAGACGCGCCCCTGGCTGGTGGTGAACGTCACCTGGTTGACCCGGTCGCCGGCGCGGAAATCCACCCGCGTGATGGCTTCGCCGGGGTTCAGCGCGATATCGGCCCACTTGTCCGTCTTGGACGCGCCCTGGCGCGTGGCCCAGCGCCCGGCATAGCGGAACTGCACGGCGTTGACCTCCTTGCCGTAGCCCACGCGGAAGCCATCGACATACTGGCCCGGGCTGCAGACGTCGCCATCGCTCCACAGGCCACCGCCGTCACCACCGCCGCTGGCCACGGGGCCGGCGAGCGTGCCGTTGAACGGCGTCTGCGGCGCGCCGTTGCGGCCCTCGTCCTCGCCGTAGTTGCTCCAGTGCTCCATCGCGTCGGGGAAGTTGTCCCGGCCGAACGCGGCCACCAGGTCGGGGTAGCGGTTCAGGTAGTCGCGCACGCTGAAGTCCTCGCTGCCCTGGCGGCCCTGGTCGAGGCCAGTGTCCAGCCAGTGCTGCAGCGCACATGGCAGGTTGCGCCCGGGGCACAGCGCCTGGACGTCGGCGTAGCGGTTCCAGTAGTACGCCGCCGAGAACATCAGGCTGCCCTGGCGGCCTTCGTTGAAGCCGTACTCGCGCCAGTGCGTGGCCAGATCCACCTTGGCCGCCACGACGTCGGGGGCGTTGTCGTAGTAGTCATCCCAGTCGAACACGGAGGCGGCGAACTTCGGGTCCGGCCCCTTGTGGTGCTTTTTCTTCTTGCCGATGCGCTTGAACGCGTTGCCGGCGTCGTTGAAGGCGGACATGGCCGCGTTGGACGTCTTGCTGGCCGCGTCGCGGGCGCCGTTCTTGGCGGTGGTGTAGGCCTGGTTGGTGCCGTTGCGAATCTTGTTGAGCTGCTGCGTCGCGGCGTGCGCCGTGTAGCCGCCGAGGTTCTTGTACTCGCCGGCGATCTTGTTGAGCGCCTTCTCCAGGTCTGCGCCGATGCAGCCGGCGATGGACGACGGGTCGACGTTGACGCCGCCCTGGGCGTCGAACACCTTGGCCAGGTCGGTGCTGGGTTCGAGCTTGAGCGTGGCCTTGATCTCGAACGGGTTCACGCAATTGGCCGGCACGTCGATGTGCAGCTTCTCGCCGTCAAGGATCACCTCGACGGTCTGGCCGCCGAAGTTGCCCTTCAGGCGGATGCGCTGCGTGTCCTTGTCGATGTCCGCCGAGGCGACGACCTTCTCGATCGTCACCCTGCCCAGGGGACCCAGCTTGACGTAGAGCTGTTCCATGGCCTTGGCGTGCATGCCGGAGGCGCCGGCGCTGGCGTCCAGCGAGCCCATCCTGGCGCCAACGACGGTCACGTCGCCACCCAGGTGGACGAAGGGACCGCCATCCGCGAGCGGGCCGTACAGCGTGACGTTGAAGACCTTCGCGTCTGTGGGGAACGGCTTGGTCGCGTCGCCGAACTTGTACTCGGGCGCCGGATGCGGGTTGCGCAGCTGGATCATGGTCAGCGGGTACTCGACCGTCTTCAGCATGCCCTTGAACTGGTCGATGTTCTTCACGAAGCCGCCGCCGTACCGGGCCAGGCGCGGGTCGGGCACGGACATGGCGATCATCATGTTGGTCGCGTCGGCCAGCGTGTAAGACGCGGGCGTGGCCATGACGAAGCTGAAATCCAGCAGGTCCATCGCGCCCTCGGGCGAGAGCGGCGTCTGGAACTGCAGCAGCGTCTTCTTGGTGGTGCCGGCGAAGACGGCGTTGCCCTTGTAGCCAAACACCAGTTCGTTGTCGATGAAGAGCGTCGTGTCGGTCAGCGTGGCGCGCGGCATCGGCAGGTTGATGACCGAACCGGGGCCGAACTGGAATTCGACGTAGGCACCGGGCTTGAGCGCGTCGGCGGAGGCCTTCTTGAACGTGTCGCCGTGGTGCAGCGCCGTCCCCAGGCCGGCACCGGTGCCGGCGGCGCTGGTCAGGTCCAGCGGGATGGGCACGGACACGCCGGTGCGCATCGTCAGGTTGTCGACGTCGACATTCATCGACTGCAACTGCATGCGCAGCAGCCCGGCCAGGCTGGCCCGGGCCGCGAGCTGCACGCCGGCAGCGAACTCCAGGCTGGGCACGCCGAAGTAGCTCTTCTTGACGACGGCCTGCAGGTCCGCCGGCATCTTGGACGTGTCGAGCACGTAGTCGGACGTGGAGATGGAGATGATGGGCTGCTGCAGCGAGGTGCCGCCCAGCACCTTCTGCACCTTGGCCTTCAGCAGCGTGGGCATCGCCATCTTCTGGTCGAGGACGAGCATGAAGGTCTCTTGCAGCTTGCCGTCGGTGAAGTAGTAGAGCTGCAGCTCACCGGACTTGGTCATGTAGCAGCCGCTGAGGGCGCCACCGCATGAGGTCTTCTTCAGCGCCGGCACCAGCGCATGGACCTGGTCCTTGACGCCGTCGATGGGCAGCGCGCCGAGCATCTTCTTCAGCGGGTCGCTGATCTGGGGGATGTCGCTGGCATGGGCCGGCGCCTGCAGCGCCACGGCGCCCAGTGCCCACAGCGTCAGGTTCAGCAGCGTCTTCGTGAAAGTCATCGGCATCCGTTCCGGTCGGGGTGCGCGGCCACGGAAGTGGCGCGTCACCGCTGGCGAGTCGGGGCGAATGTAGGCGCGTGTAACGGCCTGTTAACGCAGAAAAGCGGGGCCTGTCGCCGGCATCCGGCAGGATTCAACGAATGCGCGGGCAGGCGTGGGGTCAGGTCTGATGCGCCCCTGCAACAGGGCCGCGCTCAGAGCTTGAAGTCGTAGTCGATGGTCAGCGGCGCGTGGTCGCTGAACAGCTCGCCGGTGTAGATGGACTCGGCCCTGGCCAGCGCGGCGATGCCGGGTGTGGCCAGGTGGTAGTCGAGCCGCCAGCCGACGTTGTTGGCGCGCGCGTTGCCGCGGTTGCTCCACCAGGTGTATTGCTCGGCCCGCTGGTTCAGCGTGCGGAACACGTCCACCAGGCCACCGCCTTCAGCGCCGGCGTCGAAGAGTTGCGTCAGCCACGCGCGCTCCTCGGGCAGGAAGCCGCTGTTCTTCTGGTTGCTGCGCCAGTTCTTCAGGTCGATGGGCTGGTGGGCGATGTTGACGTCGGCCACGAGGATGAACTCGCGCTCGGCCTTGAGCGCCCGCAGGTGCGGCTGCAGCGCAGCCAGGAAACGGTACTTCACCGCCTGGCGCTCCTCGCCGCTGGTGCCGCTGGGGAAGTAGACGCTGATGAGGCTCAACTTGCGGCCGGGCTTGTCGAAGCGCTTCTCGATCCAGCGCCCCTCCAGGTCGAACTCGCCGATGCCCAGCCCCGTGACGAGGTCGCTGGGCTCTTCCTTCGTGTACAGGCCCACGCCGGAGTAGCCCTTCTTCTGGGCGTAGTGGAAGTGGCCGTTGAGCTTGTCGCAACTGCGGAACTTGTCCTCGACGACATCGGCCTGGGCCTTGAGCTCCTGCACGCCGACCGCGTCGGCCTGCTGCTGGTCGAGCCAGTTGAAGAAACCCTTGCTGGCGGCGGAACGCACGCCGTTGAGATTGGCGGTGATGAAGCGCATCGGAGTCGAGAGGAGGGAGGGCAATACCCAGTATCGCAGTGCAGCAAAAGCACAACACCCGGCCGCGCTTTCATCATGAAACCGTCATGTGATCCTTAGTATTTCAGCGGCTTCACAGAGGCGCCATGAACGCCCAGCCCGTCTCCCGTCGCCCCCTCCGATGTCCCGCAACCCGAGGTTCCCCATGCCCAAGCACCGTATTTCTCCCACGCTGCTGGCCGGCGCGCTGGCCGCGGCCTTTCCGCTGCACGACGCGTTGGCGCAGGCTGCCCCCGCGCCCGAGGCCAAGAAGGATGTCAGCCAGCTGGAGGCCGTCATCGTCACCGGCAGCCGCCGCGCGGAGAACCTCAAGGAGGTGCCGCTGTCGATCTCGGCCATCAAGCCCGAGGACCTGGACACCTACAACGCCAGCGGCCAGGACATCCGCGCGCTGTCAGGCAAGGTGCCCAGCCTGAACATCGAATCCGACTACGGGCGCACCTTCCCGCGCTTTTACGTGCGCGGCCTGGGCAACACCGACTTCGACATGAACGCGTCGCAGCCGGTCGGGCTGGTCTACGACGACGTGGTGCAGGAAAGCATCGCGCTCAAGGGCTTCCCGGTGTTCGACATGGAGCAGGTCGAACTGCTGCGCGGCCCGCAGGGGACGCTGTTCGGCCGCAACTCGCCGGCCGGCGTCATGAAGTTCGACTCGGTCAAGCCGGGCAAGCGCCTGGAGGGCTATGCCAACTTCAGCTATGGCCGCTGGAACGCTGCCAACCTGGAGGCGGCCGTCAACGTGCCGCTGAGCGACGACTGGCAGATGCGCGTCGCCGGCCTCGTGCAGCGCCAGGACAACCGGGTGCACAACCCCATCGCGGCGACGGCGGGCGCCACGTCCGACCTCGAAGGCTTCAACGACAAGGCGCTGCGCCTGCAGGCTGCCTACAAGAACGGCAACTTCTCGGGCCTCTTCAAGGTCCAGGCGCGCGACTACAAGGGCACGGCCACGACCTTCCGCGCCAACATCATCAAGCGCGGCACGAACGACCTCGTCGACGGCTACGACGACAGCTACTACCCCACCGACGGCTACAACTCGCAGACGCTGAAGTCCAGCGAGGTCAGTGCGCGCCTGCGCTGGGACTTCGACGGCGTGTCGCTGTACTCCATCACCGCGCACGACCGCGCCAAGTTCTACAGCCGCGGCGACGTGGACGGCGGCTTCGGCAGCCGCTTCGGCGGCATCCCCGACGGCCCGAGCTATCCCGGGCAGCCGGCGCTGATCCCGTTCGACTCGCAGACGGCCGACGGCATCCCCTACCTGCGCCAGACGACGCAGGAGTTCCGCCTGCAGTCCAACACCGGCGACCCGCTGCAGTGGATCGCGGGCCTGTACTACTTCAACGAGAAGCTGCAGGTGGACAGCTTCAACTTCGACAGCTTCGCGGCCGGCGACCCGCAGAACGGCTACGCCGTGCAGCACCAGGAGGCCAAGTCCTGGGCCGCGTTCGGCAACGTGAAGTACGCCGTCACGCCCGACCTCAAGCTGACCGCGGGGCTGCGCTACACCGACGACAAGAAGGACTTCGACGCCCAGCGCACGCAGCATCCCACGCTGCCCAACATCGCGCTGGTGACGGCCCACCCCAAGTCCACCAACTGGAGCTGGGACCTGGGCGCCAACTACAGCCTGGACAAGGCCACCAGCGTCTACACGCGCGTCGCCACCGGCTACCGCGCGCCAAGCATCCAGGGCCGCATCCTGTTCTTCGACGCGTCCGCCGTGCCGGCCGGCACGTCGCCGATCTCCATCGCCAACTCCGAAAAGGTGCTGTCGGCCGAAGTCGGCTTCAAGTCCGACCTACTGGACAACACGGCCCGCATCAGCGGCTCGCTGTTCAAGTACCGCGTGAAGGGCATGCAGCTGACGGCCGGTTCGGGCTCCATCAACCAGAACCGCCTCGTCAACGCCGCCAAGGCCGAGGGCCAGGGCTTCGAGTTGGATGCACAGGCCATCATCGCCCGCGACTGGCGCACGACGCTGGGCGTGTCGTACAACGACACCAAGATCAAGGACCCCAACCTGTTCGTCGCGCCCTGCGGCAACGCCAACTTCCAGTTCCTGCAGGCCAACACCGGCTGCACCGTGACCGACCCGGCGGGCCCGAACGGCACCGTCAGCATCAACGGCAACCCGCTGCCGCGCGCACCGAAATGGGTGTGGAACTGGACGCTGAAGTACAGCACCGAGCTGGCGGGCGGCGAACTGACCGTGCTGACGGACTGGGCCTACAAGGACAAATACAACATGTTCCTGTACGAGGCCAAGGAGTACACGGCCAAGTCGGCGCTGGAAGGCGGCCTGCGCGTCGGCTACGGCTGGGCCAACGGCCGCTACGAGGCCGCCGTGTATTCACGCAACATCACCAACCATCGCCAGGTCGTCGCGGCCATCGACTTCGACAACCTGACCGGCATCGTCAACGAGCCGCGTACCTACGGCGTGCAGTTCAAGGCGGCGTTCTGATGCCTCGTTAGGCCCCCCGCCCGCAGGCCCACGCCTGCGCATCGGTGAAAACCATCTGCGGCCCGCCCCCTTTGGGGCCGGGCCGCTTTTCATGCCCCCTAGAATCTTCGTCATATGTCCGCCACGCCCGCCGATCCACTCGCCCAGTCCTTCGTCGCGTTCGCCGTTGAGGTCGGCGTGCTGCGTTTCGGCGAGTTCAAGACCAAGGCCGGCCGGCTCAGCCCCTACTTCTTCAATGCCGGCCTGTTCGACGACGGCGACAAGCTCGTCCGCCTGGCTGGCTTCTACGCCGAGCGGCTGCTGGCATCGGACCTGCCCTTCGACATGATCTTCGGCCCGGCCTACAAGGGCATCACGCTGGCCGCGGCCGTCTCGATGGAGCTGGCGCGCCGCGGCCGCAACCTGCCGTTCGCCTACAACCGCAAGGAAGCCAAGGCCCATGGCGAAGGCGGCACGCTGGTGGGCGCGCCGGTGAAGGGTCGCGTGCTCATCATCGACGACGTCATCTCCGCCGGCACGTCGGTGCGCGAATCCATCCAGATGATCGAGGCCGCGGGCGCCACGCCCTGCGGCGTGTCCATCGCGCTGGACCGCCAGGAGAAGGCGGCCGAGGGCGGCGTGGACAGCCCGCTGTCCGCCGTGCAGCAGGTGCAGCAGCGCTATCACCTGCCGGTCGTCGCCATCGCCGGCCTTGCCGACCTGCTGGCCTTCCTGGACGGCGCGCCCGAACTGGCCGCGCACCGCCCGGCCGTGCTGGCCTACAGAGAGCGCTACGGGGTCTGATGCGCGAGCTACTCGTCTGCGCCGGCCTGATGCTGGCCTCCACCACCTGGGCCCAGGACACCGCGCCCGGCAAAGGCATCTACACCTGCACGACACCGGATGGCCGCCGGCTCACCAGCGACCGGCCGATTGCGGAATGCACGTCGCGCGAGCAACGTGTGCTCAACCCCGATGGCTCGCATCGCACGACGCTGCCGCCGTTCCTCAGCCCCGAGGAACGCGCCGCCAAGGAGCTGGCGGACCGCCGCGCCGCGGCCGACCGCCTCGCCCAGCAGGACGCCATCCGCCGCGACCGCACGCTGATGCTGCGCTATCCCAACGAGGCCGCCCACCAGCGCGCGCGCAACGCCGCGCTGGACGACTCCAGCAAGGCCACGCGGTTGTCCGAGCACCGCATCAAGGACCTGACCGCCGAACGCAAGCCGCTGGCCGACGAGGCCGAGTTCTACAAGGGCCGGCCGCTGCCGGGCAAGCTCAAGCAGGCGCTGGACGCCAACGACGCCAGCATCGAGGCGCAGCAGCAGCTCATCGAGAACCAGAAATCCGAGAGCGTGCGCATCAACGCGCGCTTCGACGCCGAACTGGCGCGGCTGAAGAAACTGTGGGCCGGCGCCACGCCGGGCTCGCTGCCGCCGCTGGGCGAGCTGCCCGCGACGGCACCGGCCACCACGCCCAAGCGCTGAACGCAGCGCAGGCCCACGGGCCTGCGCGCACGGGTCAGCCGAGCTTCTTCTTCAGCAGTTCATTCACCAGCGCCGGGTTGGCCTTGCCCTTGGTCGCCTTCATCGCCTGGCCGACCAGCGCGTTGAACGCCTTGTCCTTGCCGGCGCGGTACTCGTCGACCGATTTCTGGTTGGCGGCCAGCACCTCGTCGAGGATGGCCTCGATGGCGCCGGTGTCGCTCGACTGGCGCAGGTCCCTGGCGTCGATGAGCGCATCCACGTCGCTGCCTTCGCCGCTCCACAGCGCGTCGAACACCTGCTTGGCCGAGTTGTTCGAAATCGTCCCGTCTGCGATACGGGCGATCAGTTTGGCCAGCAGTTCGGGTCCGACCGGCGCGGTGTCGATCTCACCGCCGGCGGCATTGAGCCGCTTGCTGATCTCGCCCATGACCCAGTTCGCCACCAGCTTCGGCGTCGCCCCCGCGGCCTTGGCGGCCTCGTAGTAGCGCGCCGTGGCCAGGCTCTGCGTCATCATCATCGCGTCATAGGCCGGCAGGCCGTCGGCGCTCTCGAAGCGGGCGGCCATCACGGCCGGCAGCTCGGGCATCTCGCCCTTCACGCGCTCCACCCATTCCGGCGCAATCACCAGCGGCGGCAGGTCGGGGTCGGGGAAGTAGCGGTAGTCGGCCGAGTCCTCCTTGCTGCGCATCGCGCGGGTCTCGCCGGTGTCCGGGTTGTAGAGCACCGTCGCCTGTTGGATCTTGCGGCCGTCCTCGATCTCGTCGATCTGCCAGTTGACCTCGTAGTTCACCGCGTCGACGAGGAAGCGGAAGCTGTTGAGGTTCTTGATCTCGCGGCGCGTGCCGAAGGGCTCGCCGGGCTTGCGCACGGACACGTTGACGTCGCAACGGAACGAGCCCTCCTGCATGTTGCCGTCGCAGATGCCCAGCCACATGACCAGCGCGTGCAGCGTCTTGGCGTACTCGGCGGCCTCGGCACCCGAGCGCATGTCGGGCTCCGACACGATCTCCAGCAGCGGCGTGCCGGCACGGTTCAGGTCGATGCCGCTCTGGCCCTGGTAGTCCTCGTGCAGGCTCTTGCCCGCATCCTCTTCCAGGTGCGCACGGGTGAGGTTGACCTTGTGCTTCACGTCGCCGACGAAGAACTCGACCGAACCGCCCTGCACCACCGGGATCTCGAACTGGCTGATCTGGTAACCCTTGGGCAGGTCCGGGTAGAAGTAGTTCTTGCGCGCGAAGATGGACAGCGGCGCCACCTTGGCACCCACGGCCAGGCCAAAGCGGATGGCTCGTTCGACGGCCGCGCGGTTCAGTACCGGCAGCGTGCCGGGCAGCGCGAGATCCACGGGGGACGCCTGGGTGTTGGGCGCGGCGCCGAAGGCGGTGGAGCTGCCGCTGAAGATCTTGCTCTGCGTGGAGAGCTGGACGTGGTTTTCGAGACCGATGACGACCTCATAACCGCGGATGAGCTTGGATGTAGACATGTTCAGAGACTCCGCAGAGCCGCCTCAAGGAGGCTCGCAGCCCCTCGGGGGGCAGCGAACAAAGTGAGCGTGAGGGCCATCAATATCCCGAGGGCGCGGCGAGGTGCCAGTCGGTGGCTTGCTGGAGGGCGTGCGCGGCGTGCAGCAACTGGCCTTCCTTGAAGTAGTTGCCGATCAGTTGCAGGCCCACCGGCATGCCGCCTTCGCCACTGCCCACCGGCACGCTCATGCCGGGCAGGCCGGCGAGCGACCCGGGCAGCGTGAAGATGTCGGCCAGATAGGCCTGCGTCGGGTCGTCGGCGCCGGTGCCGGCCTTCCAGGCCACCGTCGGCGCCACGGGGCCGGCGATGAGGTCGCATTGGGCGAAGCACTGCTGGAAGTCGTCCGCGATCATGCGGCGCAGCTTCTGCGCCTGCAGGTAGTAGGCGTCGTAGTAGCCGTGCGACAGCACGTAAGTACCGATCATGATGCGGCGCTTGACCTCGGCGCCGAAGCCTTCGGCGCGCGTCTTCTTGTACATATCCAGAAGATCGTCGTACTTGGCTGCGCGATGGCCGAACTTGACGCCGTCGAAGCGACTCAGGTTGGAGCTCGCCTCGGCCGGCGCAATGATGTAGTACACGGGAATCGCCAGCTCGGTGCGCGGCAGGCTGACGTCCACCAGCGTGGCGCCCAGCTTCTCCAGTTCGGCCAGGCCCGCACGGACCGCCGCGTTCACGTCGGCGGACAGGCCGGCCGGGAAGAACTCCTTCGGCAGGCCGATGCGCAGCCCCGCCAGCGGCTTGGCCGCGGTGGCGCCGTCGCGCCCGGCCCGCATCTGCGCGTGGAAGTCCTGCGGCGGCTGCTCGACGCTGGTGGCGTCGCGCGTGTCGAAGCCGCTCATGGCGGACAGCAGCAGCGCGCAGTCCTCGGCGGAGCGGGCCATCGGGCCGGCCTGGTCCAGGCTGGAGGCGAAGGCGATCATCCCGTAGCGCGAGCACACGCCGTAGGTCGGCTTGATGCCGGTGATGCCGGTGAAGCTGGCCGGCTGGCGGATGGAGCCGCCGGTGTCGGTGCCGGTGACGCCGGGCACCAGGCGCGCCGCCACCGCGACGGCCGAGCCGCCCGACGAGCCACCGGGCACGCGGCTCACGTCCCAGGGGTTGTGAGCGGGAAAGTAGGCGCTGTTCTCGTTGGCCGAGCCCATCGCGAACTCGTCGCAGTTGAGCTTGCCCAGCGACACCGTGCCGGCCGCGTTCAGCCGGGCCACGACGGTGGCGTCGAACGGGCTGCGGTAGCCGGCCAGGATCTTGGAGCCGGCCGTGGTGGGCATGTCGGCCGTGACGTAGATGTCCTTGTGCGCCATCGGCACGCCGGTCAGCGGGCCGGCACTGCCGGCAGCGAGCAGCGCATCGGCCGCGTCGGCACGCGCGAGCGCGCCGTCGGTGTCGACGTGCAGGAAGGCACCCAGGCTGGCGTGGGCGTTGATGCGGCTCAGCAGGCCTTGCGTCGCTTCGCGGCTGGAGACGGCGCGACTCTTCAGGGCGGCAGCCAGTTCGGCCACGCCCATGTCGTGAACGGGCTTCATTCGATGACCTTGGGAACGAGGAAGAGGCCGTCCTCGACGGCCGGGGCGCTGCGCTGGTTCAGCTCGCGCTGGTTGCTCTCGGTGACGACGTCGTCGCGCAGGCGCAGGCGCACCTGCTGGATGGCCGACAGCGGCGTGTACAGCGGCTCGACGCCAGCGGTGTCCACGGCGCTCATCTGGTCCACGATCTTGAAGAAGCCGTTGAGCTGGCCGAGCAGTGCGGCGGACTCGGCCGGCTGCAACTCCAGCCGCGCGAGGTTGGCGATGCGGCTCACGTCTTCGGGGGCGAGGCTCATGGGTGCGTTTTCAGGTGTAAGGATTGAGCCGAAAACCTAGTCTTCAAGGGCTCAAAACGGGGGTGTTCGGTTATTATCGCCGCCCATCTTCATGGCCTTCGGGGCTGCCCCTTCGGCGACGCGATTCGTCGCCGATCCGGGCGGCCTCGCTGCTTCATAGCCCCCCGATTTTCGAGCCGCGCCCCGCCGGCGAGGCTCCTTTTGCGCCCACCATGTTCGCCTCCCTGCGCCGCTATTTCTCGACCGACCTCGCCATCGACCTCGGCACCGCCAACACCCTGATCTACGTGCGCGGCAAGGGCATCGTCCTCGACGAGCCCTCGGTGGTCTCCATCCGCCACGAGGGCGGCCCCAACGGCAAGAAGACCATCCAGGCCGTCGGCCGCGAGGCCAAGGCCATGCTGGGCAAGGTGCCCGGCAACATCGAGGCCATCCGCCCGATGAAAGACGGCGTCATCGCCGACTTCACGGTCACCGAGCAGATGCTCAAGCAGTTCATCAAGATGGTCCACGACTCGAAGACGTTCAAGCCGTCGCCGAGGATCATCATCTGCGTGCCCTGCGGCTCCACCCAGGTCGAGCGCCGCGCCATCCGCGAGAGCGCGCTGGGCGCGGGGGCTTCCGAGGTCTACCTGATTGAGGAACCCATGGCCGCCGCGATCGGCGCCGGCCTGCCGGTGGCCGAGGCCTCGGGCTCCATGGTGGTCGACATCGGCGGCGGCACGACGGAAGTCGGCGTCATCTCGCTCGGCGGCATGGTCTACAAGGGCTCGGTGCGCGTCGGCGGCGACAAGTTCGACGAAGCCATCATCAACTACATCCGCCGCAACTACGGCATGCTGATCGGCGAGCCGACGGCCGAGTCGATCAAGAAGAACATCGGCAGCGCCTTCCCGGGCTCCGAGGTCAAGGAGATGGAGGTCAAGGGCCGCAACCTCTCCGAAGGCGTGCCGCGCAGCTTCACGATCTCGTCCAACGAGATCCTGGAAGCGCTGACCGACCCGCTGAACCAGATCGTCTCGGCCGTGAAGAACGCGCTGGAGCAGACGCCGCCCGAACTGGGCGCCGACATCGCCGAGCGCGGCATGATGCTGACCGGCGGCGGCGCGCTGCTGCGCGACCTGGACCGCCTGCTGAGCGAGGAGACCGGCCTGCCGGTGCTGGTGGCCGAAGACCCGCTGACCTGCGTGGTGCGCGGCTGCGGCATGGCGCTGGAGCGCATGGAGCGCCTGGGCTCCATCTTCACTTCGGAATGAAGTGAACACCCGGCCTCGGCGTACCGAGCCCACCCTCCGGGCGGGTCGTCATCCGGCACGGCTGCGCAGCAGCCCCCGTGAGGGCGAAGGCGGCCCGTCGCTCGGCTGACGCCACGCGCGCCATCCTCGTCTTTCTGCGATGCCCCTCGGCACCCTCGACCGCTCCCCCCCGCCGTTCTTCCGGCAAGGCCCGTCGGCGCTGACCAAACTCGCGCTGTGCTCGGCACTCGCGCTGCTGCTGATGGTGGCCGATGCCCGCTTCAAGCTCATGCAGCCGGCCCGCGCCGCGCTGGCGCTGGTGCTGCACCCGGTCCAGCGCCTGCTGCTGGCGCCGGTGGACGCCTGGGAGAACGCCGGCGACTACCTGCGCGGCACCAAGCGCGCGATGGCGGCGGAAGACCTCGCCCGGCGTCAGCTCGCCCAGCAGGCCGAGCGGCTGTCGCGCGCCGAGGCGCTGCAGGTCGAGAACGACCGGCTGCGCAAGCTGCTGGCGTTGCAGCCGTCCCTGACCGTGCCCTCCATCGCCGCCGAGATCCTGTTCGAGGCGCCCGACCCCTTCTCGCGCCGCGTCGTCATCGACCGTGGCGCGGCGCAAGGCATCGCGCCCGGCTCGCCCGTCATCAACGAGGCCGGCGTGCTGGGCCAGGTGACGCGGGTGTACCCGCTGTCCAGCGAGGTGACGCTGCTGACGGACAAGGAGGCCGCGATCCCGCTGCTGAACGCCCGCACGCAGATGCGCAACGCCGCCGGGGGCCGCGCGGACGGCGCGGGCATGGAGCTGCGCTTCCTGGCCGCGAACGCGGACGTCAAGGTCGGCGACCTGATGTCCACGTCGGGCCTGGACGGCGTCTACCCACCCGGCCTGCCGGTCGCGAAGGTCACGCTCGTCGAGCGGCGCGGCGATTCCAGCTTCGCCCAGGTGCAGCTCGCGCCCATCTCCCAGCCCGACAGCGCACGCCACGTGCTGGTGCTGCAGCCCATGGACCGCCATGTGGCGGCCAGGCAGGAGGCCGAAGTGGCCAACGCCGCGCAGGCGGCCTCGGCCGCCGAGGCCAAGGCCACCGCACGCGCCGCGAAGAAGGAAGAACGCGCGGCCAAGGCCGCCGAGAAAGCTGCCGCGAAGGCATCGGGAGCGACGCCATGATCATGCAGGGATGCCAGCCCCCCGCCTCGCTGGCGCTCGGACGGCCCCCCGAGGGGGCCAATTCGCCCTTGGGACGGCACGGCGGACGAATTGAAGGGGGCGCGCCATGATCATGCCGCGCGCTGCGGGCCAGCTGCTGCTGCCCGCCAATCCCTGGTTCATCGGCTTCACGTTGGTCGTCGCGCTGATGGTGGACATGGTGCCCGTGGGGCGGGTGGCCGCGATGCCGGACCTGCTGGCCGTGGTGCTGGTGTTCTGGGGTGTGCACCAGCCACGGCGCATCGGCGTGCTGTGGGCCTTCGTGTTCGGGTTGCTGATCGACGTGCACGACGGCGCGCTGCTGGGCCAGCATGCGCTGGCCTACAGCGGCCTGAGCTTCGGCGCGATCTCGCTGCACCGCCGCCTGCCATGGTTCAGCCTCTTCGAGCAGGCCGTGCAGGTGCTGCCGCTGTTCTTCGCCGCCCACGTGCTGGCGCTGATCGTGCGGATGGTGGTGGGCGGCATGTGGCCGGGTTGGGGCGTGCTGCTGGCCCCGGTCTTCGAGGCCGCGCTGTGGCCCCTCGCCAGCATGCTGCTGCTGGCCCCACAGCGCCGCGCGCCGAATCCCGACGCGCACCGCCCCCTGTGAACGTGATGCCCCCACGCGTGCTTCGCCCGCTGCCCCCCGAGGGGGCGCCCCTCGCCCTTCGGGCGGCCGTGCGGGCTCGGCACATGAGGCCCCCACGCGTGCTTCGCCCGCTGCCCCCCAAGGGGGCGCCCCTCGCCCTTCGGGCGGCCGTGCGGGCTCGGGGGTAGCCCGTGGTCGTCATCAGGAACCTCCACCAGGAGCTGTCGCGCTTTCGCATGCGCGTGCTGGCGGCGGTGGCGTTCGTGCTGTTCTGCTTCGGGCTGCTCGTCGCGCGGCTGGTGTGGCTGCAGATCGTGCAGTACGACAGCTTCGCGGAACGCGCGGAGTCCAACCGCATCGCCGTCGTGCCCATCGTGCCCAACCGCGGCCTCATCAAGGACCGCAACGGCGTCGTGCTGGCGAGCAACTATTCGGCCTACACGCTGGAGATCAACCCCGAGAAGGTCATCGACCTGGACGCCACCATCGAGGCGCTGGGCCAGGTGCTGGACATCCAGCCGCGCGACAAGCGCCGCTTCAAGCGCCTGGCCGAAGAGGCCAAGCACACCGACTCGCTGCCCATCCGCACCAAGCTGACGGACGAGGAGGTCGCGCGCTTCACCGCCCAGCGCTTCCGCTTCCCCGGCGTGGAGATCAAGGCGCGGCTGTTCCGGTCCTACCCGCTGGGCGAGGTCGGCGCCCACCTGATCGGCTACATCGGCCGCATCAACCAGGCCGAGAAGAAGGCCATGGACGATTGGGACGAGGACGACCTGGCCAACTACCGCGGCACCGAGTACATCGGCAAGCTCGGGCTGGAGCAGGCCTACGAGAAGGAGCTGCACGGCATCACCGGTTTCGAGCAGGTCGAGACAAGCGCCGGCGGCCGCGCCGTGCGCCGGCTGGACCACAAGCCGCCCACGCCGGGCAACACGCTGAACCTGTCCATCGACATCAAGCTGCAGGCGCTGGTGGAGAAACTCTTCGGCGACCGTCGCGGCGCGCTGGTGGCCATCGACCCGCGCAACGGCGAGGTGCTGGCCTTCGTCTCCAAGCCCAGCTTCGACCCCAACCTGTTCGTCGACGGCATCGACGCCGAGGCCTGGCGCGACCTCAACGAGGACCTGGACAAGCCGCTGCTGAACCGCGCGCTGCGCGGCACCTACCCGCCCGGCTCCACCTTCAAGCCGCTGATGGCCATGGCTGCGCTGAACAGCGGCAAGCGCGCGCCGGGCACGGTCATCATGGACACGCTGACCTACAGCTTCGGCGGCCGCAACTTCGGCAGCCCGGAGACCGACCGCGCCGGCCCGAAGGACATGCGGCTGGCCATCGTCACGTCGTCCAACGTCTACTTCTACAGCCTGGCCAACGAGATGGGCGTGGACCTGATCCACGACCAGCTGGAGCCCTTCGGCCTGGGCCGCAAGACGGAGATCGACGTGCAGGGCGAGGTCACCGGCGTGCTGCCTTCGCAGGCCTGGAAGCGCAACTACTTCCGCAAAAGTCCAGCGAACCAGAAGTGGTTCCCCGGCGAGACCATCTCGCTGGGCATCGGCCAGGGCTACAACAACTTCACCATGCTGCAGATGGCCACGGCCTACTCGACCATCGCCTCCGGCGGCCAGCGCTTCAAGCCGCGGCTGGTGCGCGAGATCGAGGACGTGGTGAAGCACGAGCAGCGGCGCGTCGCCAGCGACGCGTTGACGCCGCTGCCGCTGAAACCCCAGGACGTCGATGTGATCCGCAACGCGATGAACGGCGTGACGCTGGAGGGCACGTCGCGCCAGGTGTTCGCGGGCGCCGCCTACCAGAGCGGCGGCAAGACCGGCACAGCCCAGGCCATCGGCCTGCGGGCGGGCGAAAAGTACCGCGACATCAAGGCCGACGAGCGCAAGCGCGATCACTCGCTGTACGTCGGCTTCGCGCCGGTGGAGCAGCCGACCGTGGCGCTGGCGCTGATCGTCGAGAACGCCGGCTGGGGTTCGGCCTCGGCCGCACCCATCGCGCGCCGCGTGTTCGACTACCTGCTGACCGGCACCTACCCCAGCGAGGAGGACATCGCCAAGACGCAGCTGGGCCAGACCTTCGCGCCCATCGGCACGCCGCGCCGCGTGGCGGACGTGCCGCTGCTGCCCGGACAGGCCGCCGCCTCGGCACCGGCCGCGGCGTCCACCCCCGCATCGGGAGCCTCGCGATGACCGTCCTTGAACGCCCACCCCTGTGGCAGCGCCTGAAGCCCTGGCTCAGCGGCTTCGACATCCCGCTGCTGCTGGCCGTGCTGTGGCTGTGCGGCTGGGGCCTGCTGTGCATGTACTCGGCCGGCTACGACCACGGCACGCGCTTCATGGACCATGGCCGCAACATGCTGCTGGCCCTGGGCCTGATGTTCCTCGTCGCCCAGGTCTCGCCGCAGCGCCTGATGGCGCTGGCCATCCCGCTGTACGTGTTCGGCGTGACGCTGCTGATCGCCACCGCGGTGTTCGGCGTCACGAAGAAGGGCGCGACGCGCTGGCTCAACATCGGCATCACGCAGATCCAGCCGTCCGAGCTGCTGAAGATCGCGACGCCGCTGATGCTGGCCTGGTGGTTCCAGAAACGCGAGGGGCTGCTGCGCTGGCCGGACTTCATCGCCGCGTTCGCGCTGCTGCTGCTGCCGTTCCTGCTGATCGCCAAGCAGCCGGACCTGGGCACCGGCATCCTCGTGCTGGCCGCGGGGCTGTACGTGATCTTCTTCGCCGGCCTGCCTTGGAAGCTCATCCTGCCGGCCGTCGTGCTGGCGGCCAGCGGCGCGACGGCGCTGGTGCTCAGCGAGGACACCATCTGCGAGCCGGACGTGACCTGGCCCGTGCTGAAGGAATACCAGAAGCACCGCGTCTGCACGCTGCTGGACCCGAGCAAGGACCCGCTCGGCAAGGGCTTTCACATCATCCAGGGCGAGATCGCCATCGGCTCCGGCGGCATGACCGGCAAGGGCTTCATGCAGGGCACGCAGACGCACCTGGAGTTCATCCCCGAGCGCACCACCGACTTCATCTTCGCCGCCTTCGGCGAGGAGTTCGGTTTCATGGGCGCGCTGGGCCTGCTGTTGGGCTTCACCGCGCTGATCCTGCGCGGCCTGGTGATCGCGTCCGAGGCGCCCACGCTGTTCACGCGGCTGATGGCCGGCGCCATCACGCTGTCGTTCTTCACCTACGTGTTCGTCAACATGGGCATGGTCAGCGGCATCCTGCCGGTCGTGGGCGTGCCGCTGCCCTTCATCAGCTACGGCGGCACGGCGATGGTGACGCTGGGGCTGTCGCTGGGGCTGCTGCTGTCCATCGCCCGCGTCAGGAAACTGGTGAAGACCTGACCCACCCGCGGGCATCCAGCGTCACTCGGCGCTGGGCATGCCGGCGGCGAAGCGGATCGTGAACCGGGCTCCCGGCCCCTGGCCGTCGGGCGATTCGCCGCCCGCCGCCCGGCGCACGCGCGTGTCGTCCAGCGTCAGTTCGGCATCGTGCTGCTGCACGATCTCGCGCACGATGGCCAGCCCCAGGCCCGAGCCCTCCACGCCGCTGCCCAGCGACCGGTAGAACGGCTGGAACACCTTTTCGCGCTCGCCCGGCGCGATGCCCGGCCCGGTGTCCTCCACCTGCAGCACGACGACCTGGCCGAACGGGTCCTCCACCACGCGCACCGTGACGACGCCACCCGCCGGCGTGTACAGCAGTGCGTTGTCGACGAGGTTGCGGATCAGCTCGCCGAGCAGCACCGGCTGGCCCTGCACGCGCAGCCGGCTGCCGTCGGGCAGCACGCCGTCGTAACCCAGGTCGATGCGGCGCTCCAGCGCGCGCGGCACGAAGTCGCGCACCGTGTCGATGGCGATCTCCGCCAGGTTGAGCGGTTCGCGCTGCATGCCCTGCTCGGCATCCTCGGCGCGCGCCATCGACAGCAGCTGGTTGACCATGTGCGCCGCCCGCTCGCTGGCCCGCGCGATCTGCGCGAGCGACCGCTTCATCTCCTCGGGCGACGCGCGGCCGGCATCGATCTCGCGCTGGATCAACTCGGCCTGCGTGCGCAACCCGGCCAGCGGTGTCTTCAGCTGATGCGCCGCGTCGGCGAGGAAGTGCTTCTGCCGGCTCATGGACGAATCCAGCCGCGCGAGCAGGTCGTTGATGGCCTGCACCAGCGGCGCGACCTCGTCGGGCACGCGCTGCTCGTCGATGGGCGACAGGTCGGAGCTGTCGCGCGAGCGGATGCGCCGCTGCAGCTCGTTCAGCGGCGCGATGCCGCGCGCCAGCGCCAGCCACACCAGCAGCACCGCCAGCGGCAGGATGACGAACTGCGGCAGGATGACGCCCTTGATGATCTCGTTGGTCAGCCGCGCCCGTTTGCCCAGCGTCTCGGCGACCTGCACGAGCATGGTTTTCGTGGCGACGGCCTGCCCCGGCACCGAAGTCTCTGGCGCGACCCACAGGTAGGCCACGCGCACGGCGTCCGCGCCCACCTCGTCGTCCCTGAAGTGCAGCTCCCACGGCACGGGCGGCACGTCCTCCGCGGGGATGGGCAGCGTCGCATCGCCGCTGAGCAGTTCGCCGCGCAGGCCCAGCACTTGATAGAAGACGGTGTCGGACGCATCCGCCCGCAGCAGCGCCGCGGCCTCGGGCGCCAGCGCATAGCGGTCGCGTCCGCGTGTGGGCGCCTCGGCCGCGGCGACCTGCAGGCCCAGGCTGCGCGCCATCTCGCCCAGTTCACGGTCATACGGCCGGCTGGCGATGCCCTGCGCCACCAACCACGTCAACGCCACGCTGATCGGCCAGATCAACAGCAGCGGCGCGAGCATCCAGTCGAGGATCTCGCCGAACAGCGAGCCCTGCGGCGCCGGGGCCCCCGCTCGAACCAGCGGGCCGGGTTCGGGGCTGGCGCCGTCCTGGGTGGACATTTACGAAGCGATTTTCTCGAGGCAGTAGCCGAGGCCGCGCACCGTCGCGATGCGGATCGGCCCCTGCTCGATCTTCTTGCGCAGCCGGTGGATGTAAACCTCGATGGCGTTGTTGGACACCTCTTCGCCCCATTCGCACAGCCGCTCGACGAGCTGGTCCTTGCTGACCAGGCGCCCCGCGCGCTGCAGCAGCACCTCCAGCAACGACAGCTCGCGCGCCGACAGCTCCAGCATCTGCTCGTGGATGTAGGCCACGCGGCCGGTCGCGTCGAAGGTCAGCGGGCCGTGCTTGATGACGCTGCTGGCCGTGCCCAGGCCACGCCGCGTCAGCGCCCGCACGCGCGCCTCCAGCTCCTGCAGCGAGAACGGCTTGGCCATGTAGTCGTCGGCACCCAGATCCAGCCCCTTGACGCGCTGCTCGACGCTGTCTGCCGCCGTCAGGATCAGCACCGGCATCGTCGATCCCCGTGCGCGCAGCTTGCGCAGCACCTCCAGCCCATGCAGGCGCGGCAGGCCCAGGTCCAGGATCACCAGATCGAACTCATGCGTCGCCAGCGCCGTGTCGGCCTCGCTGCCGGTCGCGACGCGGTCCACCGCATAGCCGGAGGCGCGCAAGGCACGCAGCAACCCATCGGCCAGCACTTGGTCGTCTTCGGCAATCAGGATGCGCATGATGTTTGGGTCTCCGCCGCCGATGTTATGTGCGATTGAGTTGCAAGCCGCTCCGGGGTGGCTCATCTCTTGAGCCACCATCTGGCTAGCATTCACCTCAACCGCCGGACATCCTCAAAACGGCGGACAAACCACTGTACAAAACTACAGATTGCCGCATAATTCCGCCATTCCCACGGAGATTCGCATGGACGCCCCGGTCAAAGCCCTCAACACCGAAAAAGCCAAGGCCCTGCAGGCCGCCCTCGCCCAGATCGAAAAGCAGTTCGGCAAGGGCTCCATCATGCGTCTCGGCGAAGGCGAGGTCATCGAGGACATCCAGGTCGTGTCCACCGGCTCGCTGGGCCTGGACATCGCACTGGGCGTCGGCGGCCTGCCGCGCGGCCGCGTCGTCGAGATCTACGGCCCTGAATCGTCCGGCAAGACGACGCTGACGCTGCAGGTCATCGCCGAGATGCAGAAACTGCAAGGCACCTGCGCCTTCATCGACGCCGAGCACGCGCTGGACATCCAGTACGCCCAGAAGCTCGGCGTCAACCTGCAAGACCTGCTGATCAGCCAGCCCGACACCGGCGAACAGGCACTCGAGATCGTCGACTCGCTGGTGCGTTCCGGCTCCGTGGACCTGATCGTCATCGACTCGGTCGCCGCACTCACGCCCAAGGCCGAGCTCGAAGGCGAAATGGGCGACAGCCTGCCCGGCCTGCAGGCCCGCCTGATGAGCCAGGCGCTGCGCAAGCTCACCGCCACGATCAAGAAGGCCAACTGCATGGTCATCTTCATCAACCAGATCCGCATGAAGATCGGCGTCATGTTCGGCTCGCCCGAAACGACCACCGGCGGCAACGCGCTGAAGTTCTACGCTTCCGTGCGCCTGGACATCCGCCGCATCGGCTCGATCAAGAAGGGCGAGGAAGTCATCGGCTCAGAGACCAAGGTCAAGGTCGTCAAGAACAAGGTGTCGCCTCCGTTCAAGACGGCGGAGTTCGACATCCTCTACGGCGAAGGCATCAGCCGCGAGGGCGAGATCGTCGACATGGGCGTCATCGCCAAGGTCGTCGAAAAGTCGGGCCCCTGGTATGCCTACCAAGGTGAAAAGATCGGCCAGGGCAAGGACAACGCCCGCGAGTTCCTGCGCGAGAACCCCGATGTCGCCCGCGAGATCGAGAACAAGATCCGCGAATCGCTGGGCGTGGCGCCGTTGACCGAAGCCGCTGGCGAGTAAGCAATCGTCGTGGCGCGTGCGCCGCTGTCCCTGAAGGCTCGCGCCATCGGCCTGCTGGCCCAGCGCGAGCACAGCCGCACCGAGTTGCGACGCAAGTTGCTGCGCATCGAGCAGCAGCGCATCCGGCTGGCCGCCCTGGCGGCGGCGGATCGTACCGGCAAGGGTGTCAAGCCCGTCGCAGACGACGACGCCCTGGCGTCGCCTATCGAAACGGATGTCGACGCCTTGCTCGACACGCTGGCAGCCGATGGCTACCTCAGCGAGAGCCGCTTCGTCGAATCCCGCGTGCATGCGCGCGCCGGCCGCTTCGGCACCCAACGCATCCAGCAGGAACTTGCGCAACACGGGCTGCGGATGGATGCCGAGCAGCAGGACGCGCTGCGCTCCACCGAGCTGGACCGCGCGCGTGAGGTCTGGCACCGGCGCTTCGGCCCCGAGCCCGCGACGGAACCCACCGAGCAGGCTCGCCAGACACGCTTCCTGATGGCCCGCGGCTTCGCGGCCGACGTCGTCAGACGCGTGCTGCGCCGCAGCAAAGGTTGAGCTGCCCCTGGCACGGGGATGGCGCCTCGGGGACCTCCGCCAGGCGCGCCAACCCCTAGGATTTACCCTCCGTGCTACATTGCCGGCTGCTCAAAAACGGCAGTTCGCCCGATTGCCAGCCTGCTTCCCGCCCGGTTGCGCAGCTGCCGGCATCGAGGCAACCGCCGTCCCGGTCCGCGCCGGGTTGACCCGCCCCACCCCGCCTCATGACCGTCGCCCCACCGTCCGTCACGCGTCGCCCGCTGCACCGCCGCGCCCTCGATGTGCAGGTGTTCGCGCGCGATGACGGCTTGTTCGATGTCGAAGCGAGCCTGAGCGACACCAAGTCGCACGACGTGCCGCTGGCCGGCACGACCCGCAAGGCGGGCGACCCCATCCACGAGATGCGCCTGTATCTGACAGTGGACGCGACGCTGACGATCAGCGCCGCCACCTCCGAGACGCTGTGGATGCCCTATGCCGGCACCTGCGACGAGCACGGCAACGCCTATGCCCGCTTGGCCGGACTGAACCTGATGAAGGGCTTCAGGCAGGCCGTGGGCGAGCGCCTGGGCGGGACGCTCGGCTGCACCCACCTGACCGAGCTCTGCAACGTGCTGCCCACCGCCGTCATCCAGGCGATGGCCGGCTCCGTCATCGACACGCGTGAGGGTGACACCGACGGCAACCCGCCGTTTCAGCTGGACCGCTGCCACGCACTGCGCCGCGACGGCGCGGCCGTGGCCCAGTTCTATCCGCGTTGGCACCGGTCCCAAACGCCAACATCGACCGCTTCTTGACTTCCCGACCCGAAAGACCCAGCCATGAAAATCCACGAATACCAGGGCAAAGAAATCCTGCGCCAGTTCGGCGTGCCGGTGCCGCGCGGCATCCCGGCCTTCACCGTGCAGGAAGCTGTCGAAGCTGCCCAGAAGCTGGGTGGCCCGGTCTGGGTGGTCAAGGCCCAGATCCACGCCGGTGGCCGCGGCAAGGGCGGCGGCGTCAAGGTGGCCAAGAGCATCGATGACGTCAAGGCCAAGGCCGAAGGCATCCTGGGCATGCAGCTCGTGACCCACCAGACCGGTCCCGAGGGCCAGAAGGTCCGTCGCCTGTACATCGAGGACGGCGCCGACATCAACAAGGAACTCTACGTCTCGCTGGTCACCGACCGCGGCACGCAGAAGGTCGCCTTCATCGCCTCCAGCGAAGGCGGCATGGACATCGAAGAGGTGGCCCACAGCACGCCCGAGAAGATCATCACCGAGATCATCGACCCGCTGACCGGCATCACCGCCGAGCAGTCGAAGAAGATCGCCGCCGCCATCGGCCTGACCGGCGCGTCCATCGACCAAGCCGTCGACATCTTCGCCAAGCTCTACAAGTGCTACATGGACACGGACGCGTCGCTGGTTGAGATCAACCCGTTGAACTGCGATTCCAAGGGCAACCTGATGGCGCTGGACGCGAAGTTCAACTTCGACGCCAACGCGCTGTTCCGCCACCCCGAAATCGTCGCCTACCGCGACCTGGACGAGGAAGACCCGGCGGAAGTGGAAGCCAGCAAGTTCGACCTGGCCTACATCAGCCTGGACGGCAACATCGGCTGCCTGGTCAACGGCGCCGGCCTGGCCATGGCCACGATGGACACCATCAAGCTGTTCGGCGGCGAGCCGGCCAACTTCCTGGACGTCGGTGGCGGTGCCACGGCCGAGAAGGTCACCGAGGCCTTCAAGATCATGCTGAAGAACAAGGCCGTCAAGGGCATCCTGGTCAACATCTTCGGCGGCATCATGAAGTGCGACACCATCGCCGAGGGCGTCATCACCGCCTGCAAGGCCGTGAACCTGCAAGTGCCGCTGGTCGTGCGCATGAAGGGCACCAACGAAGAGCTGGGCAAGAAGATGCTGGCCGAATCCGGCCTGCCCATCATCGCGGCCGACACCATGGCCGAAGCCGCGACCAAGATCGTCGCCGCGGTCGCCTAACGCCCAGAGGAATCAGACATGTCCATCTACATCAACAAAGACACCAAGGTCATCACCCAGGGCATCACCGGCAAGACCGGCCAGTTCCACACGCTGGGCTGCCAGGCCTATGCCAACGGCAAGAACGCGTTCGTGGCCGGCGTGAACCCCAAGAAGGCCGGTGAGAAGTTCTCCGAGATCCCCATCTACGCGACCGTCAAGGAAGCCGCCTCGCAGACGGGCGCGACCGTGTCCGTCATCTACGTGCCGCCCGCGGGCGCCGCCGCCGCGATCTGGGAAGCCGTCGAGGCCGACCTGGACCTGGCGATCTGCATCACCGAAGGCATCCCGGTCCGGGACATGCTGGAAGTGCGCAACAAGATGAAGGCCAAGGAAGCGGCCGGCGGCAAGAAGACGCTGCTGCTGGGCCCCAACTGCCCGGGCCTGATCACGCCGGAAGAAATCAAGATCGGCATCATGCCCGGCCACATCCACCGCAAGGGCCGCATCGGCGTGGTCTCGCGCTCCGGCACGCTGACCTATGAAGCCGTGGCACAGCTGACCGAGATCGGCCTGGGCCAATCGACGGCGGTCGGCATCGGCGGCGACCCGATCAACGGCCTCAAGCACATCGACGTGATGAAGGCCTTCAACGACGACCCGGACACCGACGCCGTCATCATGATCGGCGAGATCGGCGGCCCCGACGAGGCGGAAGCCGCGCGCTGGTGCAAGCTGAACATGAAGAAGCCCATCGTCGGCTTCATCGCCGGTGTCACCGCCCCTCCCGGCAAGCGCATGGGCCACGCCGGCGCGCTGATCTCCGGTGGCGCGGACACGGCTGATGCCAAGCTGGCCGTCATGGAAGAGTGCGGCTTCACCGTCACGCGCAACCCCAGCGAGATGGCCAAGCTGCTCAAGGCCCTGCTGTAATCGGGTCTCGCACCCCCACCAGCCGCCGGGTCGACCGGCGGCTTTTTTTCGCCTGCCGCCCCGCCAAGACATGGACCTGCCAATCGACGTGTTCAGTGCCGCCTTCCTCTTTGCGCTGCTGAAGATCATCTGGGTCAACATCCTGCTGTCCGGCGACAACGCGGTCGTCATCGCGCTGGCCGCGCGCAACCTGGCGCCTGACCAGCAAAAGCGCGCCATCATCTTCGGCAGCGGCGCGGCCATCGTGCTGCGCGTCGTGCTGACGCTGTTCGCCGTGCAGCTGCTACAGCTGCCCTGGCTGAAACTGCTGGGTGCCGCTGCGCTGCTGTGGATCGGCATCCAGCTGCTGGCGGACAACGACGACGATGCCGACGTCAAGGCCAGCAGCAGCGTCTGGGTCGCCATCCGCACCATCCTGATCGCGGACCTGGTCATGAGCCTGGACAACGTCATCGCCGTCGCGGCCGCCGCCAACAGCGCGCCGGAGAACGTGCGCGTCCTGCTGCTCGTCATCGGCCTGGGCCTGTCCATCCCGCTCATCATCTTCGGCAGCACGCTGCTGCTCAAGCTGATGGAACGCTTCCCGGCCATCATCACCGTGGGCGCGGCGCTGCTGGGCTTCGTGGCTGGCGAGATGGCGACGACCGACGCGGCGGTGCACGACTGGTTCGAGACCCACATGCACGGCCTGGACTACGCCGTCAGCATCACCGGCGCGGTCTTCGTCGTCGCCATCGGCCTGCTGCTGGCCCGCCGCGGCAAGTCCGGGCCGGCCTAAGATCGACCGCATGGCGAGTGGCGGCAAACCCGACAAGGCCGACAAGCCCGCAAAAGCGGGTGGCTTCTGGCAACGGCTGATGGGCCGGAGCGCCGACGCGCCACCCGGCGAACCGTCGCCCGTGGCCGACACCCGGCAGACGCCGGCGCCGGGTGCGGCACCAGCGTCATCCACGACGCCGCCGGACCTGCACGACCTCGAACTGGGTGCGGAGATCGGCCGCGGCGCGATGGCCATCGTCTACAAGGCCACCCAGCGATCCACGGGTCGCCAGGTCGCCGTCAAGCGCCTGGCGCTGAGCCGCGAGTTCTCCGCCGAGGACCTGGCCGACGTGCGCGAGCGCTTCATGCGCGAGGCCCACGCGGCCCGTGCGCTGGCGCACCCCGACATCTTGCAGGTGGTCGATGCCGGGCAGGACGGCAACGACACCTGGATCGCCCTCGAATACGTGCTGGGCCGCGACCTCAGCCTCTTCGCCAAGGCCGGCCAGTTGCTGCCGGTGCGCGAGGTCGTGCAGATCGGCGTGCGCCTGGCCCGCGCGCTGGCCTATGCGCACAGCCAGGGCGTCGTGCACCGCGACATCAAGCCGGCCAACGTGATGCTGGACCGCATCAACGGCAGCCTGAAGCTGATGGACTTCGGCATCGCCCGCGTCGGCGACGGCAGCCGCACGCGCACCGGGCTCGTGCTCGGCACCCCGTCCTTCATGTCACCCGAGCAGCTCGCCGGGCTGAAGGTGGACGGCCGCAGCGACCTCTACTCGCTCGGCGTGCTGCTGTACCAGTTGCTCTGCGGCACGCTGCCGCACCAGAGCGACTCGATGGCGCGGCTGATGCAGCAGATCGCCACCGAGCCGGCCGCCGACATCCGCACCCACCGCCCCGGCCTGCCGGAATCGCTGGCGCTGGTGCTGGCCCTGTCGCTGGAAAAACGCCCGGAGCTGCGCTACAGCAGCGGCGAGCAGATGGCGCGCGACCTGGAAGCCGTGCTCGTCATGGACCTGCAGGCCGAGCCCGCCGAGCCTGGCGCGACCGCAAGCCACGGCACAGCCTTCGCGCAAACACTGCGCCTGACGCCCGGGGAAGCAGGGCAGAATCCGCGCTCTTGCGCCGAACCCGGCGTGCCCCACGAGCCTCCGCAAGCCTCATGATCCTGGAGTTCTTCAGCGCCACCGACGTGGGCCGTGCGCGCGACAACAACGAGGACTCGGTCGCCCTCGACGAAGCCGCCGGCCTGGCCGTGCTGGCCGACGGCATGGGCGGCTACAACGCGGGCGAAGTGGCCAGCCAGATGCTGACCAGCTTCATCAACACCGAACTGGGCCGCTGGCTCAAGGATGCCGGCCGCGAGGCCCGGGCCGGCGAGGTCAAGCGCGCGATGGACATCTGCGTGGACAACGCCAACCGCGCCATCTTCAACGCCGCCAACACCAACCCGCACTATGCCGGCATGGGCACGACGCTGGTGCTGGGCGTGTTTCGCGCCGAAGGCCTGCTGCTGGGCCACGTCGGCGACTCGCGCGGCTACCGGCTGCGCGCCGGCCGTCTGATGCAGATCACGCGTGACCATTCGCTGCTGCAGGAGCAGATCGACGCCGGCCTGCTCACCGTCGAGGAAGCCGCCTTCTCCAGCAACAAGAACCTCGTCACGCGCGCCATCGGCGTCGAGGACACGGTGCTGATGGAGTTGCACCTGCACGAGATCCAGGCAGGCGACACCTACCTGTTCTGCTCCGACGGCCTGTCCGACATGCTGGACGACGACACGCTGGCCAACCTGCTCAGTGGCAATCCGGCGCTGCCCGAGGCCGCGCGCGCGCTGATCAATGCGGCCAATGACGCGGGCGGCCGGGATAACATCGCGCTCATCCTGGCCCGCGCCGAGGGCCGTCAACGCACCGAGGGGCGGGGCTGGTGGCCCTTCGGTCGACGTGGCAGCCATTGACCGGCCCCGGTTGAAGCGTCGCGGCACGTACAACAGAACTTGAGGTCATTCATGGGCAAACTGGTGGTTTCGCTCGACGGCGTCGTGATCAAGGAGGTACAGATCACGAAGGACAAGACCACACTCGGTCGCCGCCCCTACAACGACATCGTCATCGACAACCTGGCCGTTTCGGGCGAGCACGCCGTGCTGCAGATGGTGGGCGCCGATGTCTTCATCGAAGACCTGAACTCCACCAACGGCACCTACATCAACGGCAAGGCGATCAAGAAGCAGCTGCTGGCCGACAACGACACGGTCGAGATCGGCAAGTACAAGATCAAGTTCCTGCTCAACGATGGCGGCGACTACGAGAAGACCATGATCCTCAAGCCCGGTTCCGGCGCGCCGCCGAACCTGGGCCTCAGTTCCTCGTTCGGCTCCCTGGGTGCCGCAGCCGTCGGGCCGGCCTCCATCAAGGTGCTGACGGGCGCCGCCGCCGGCCGCGAGGTCGCGCTGACCAAGGTCGTCACGACGCTGGGCAAGCCCGGCGTGCAGGTCGCCTCCATCACCAAGCGGCCCACCGGCTACGTCTTCGCGCATGTCGAGGGCAACCAGCGCCCCAGCGTCAACGGCATCCCGCTGACTGGCGAATCGATCGCGCTGCGCAGCGGCGACCTGATCGAACTCGCCGGCACGCAGATGCAGTTCGTGCAGGGTTAGACCACCCCTGCGGCCTCTGGCAAAGCCGGTTTCACGGCAGTCGCTGCAAGGGGCGGCCCGCTTCGCGGGCGGACGTGACTTCCTCACGCAGGGGACACCCCCAACTCGGTAATCCGACCGGCCGGCATACCCGGAGGCTGCGTACATTCCTGGCCATGCCCGGCGCGATGCGGGGCCTCTGAATCCCGAGCCACGTACCGCATGAACATCCGCGTCCTGGGCTGCTCCGGCGCCATTGCCGCAGGCTACAAGACCACCGCCTTCCTGCTCGACGACGATGTCCTCATCGACGCCGGGACCGGCGTGGGTGACCTGCCGCTGGACGCGCTGGCCGCCGTCGACCACATCCTGCTCACGCACTCCCACCTGGACCACGTGCTGGGCATCCCGCTGCTGGCCGACGCCGTGCTGCGCCTGCGCACCGCCGCCGGCCGCCCGCCCATCCAGGTCCACGCCCTGCCCGAGACGCTGGCGGCCCTGCAGCAGCACATCTTCAACGGCGTCATCTGGCCCGACTTCACCGCCCTGCCCACGCGCGACGCGCCCGTGCTGTCATTGCACCCCTTCCAGATCGGTGACCGGCTCGACATCGGCGGCCGCGCCATCGAAGTGCTGCCGGCCATGCACACCGTGCCCGCCGTCGGCTTCGCCGTGGATGGCGGCGAGTCGAACGGCCACGCCCACTGGGTGTTCACTGGCGACACCGGCCCCAACCCGGCGCTCTGGCGCCGCCTGGCCGGCCTGCGCCTGTCCCACCTCGTCATCGAGACCGCGTTCAGCGACGACGAGGCCGAGGTGGCCCACGTCAGCCGGCACCTGTGCCCGGCCGAACTGCGCCATGAACTGGCCCAACTGGCCGGCAGCGTCGACGTGCGCATCACCCACATCAAGCCGGGCGAGATGGCGGCCGTCATGCAAGGCATTGCCGCGCTGAACAGCCCGCACACCATTTCTGCCCTGGCGGCAGGGCAGGACATGCAGTTCTGAAGCACGTTGCTGACGCATTCCTCACGGCGCCCCAGGGCGCCGTTTTCGTTTCTGACGTTTCCTGCCCGCGCAGCCCCGACTGACGCAACTTGTCAGCCCGAAGTGACGTTTTTTGTCAGCCCAGCGCCCGGTCCGCAGCCGTCCGTGTGGTTTCTCACGCGTCACCCACCGCCAGAAGCTGGCACGCCCCCTGCATTCAAGGGAGGTGTCCTCACCCCCAACCACCTGTTTCACCCGGAGTACCGACATGAACCTGAAAGCACGCGCCCAACAAGGCTTCACCCTGATCGAACTGATGATCGTCGTGGCCATCATCGGCATCCTGGCTGCTGTGGCGATTCCGCAGTACAAGGACTACACGACCAAAGCGAAGATCGGCAACGCCCTTTCCGCCGTCGATTCCATGAAGACGGCCATTGCAGTTTGTCTGCAAGAAAACGGCGGCACGATCAGTTCGTGCAGCACCATGGGCACGAACGGCGTTCCTGGCACCTTCAATGCCACGAAGGAAGTGACCGGTGTCTCTGTGACCGCCTCCACTGCCGCGATCGTCGCGACGCTTGATCCAGGCGTTGGCGTCGGTACGTCAAAGACGATCACCTGGACGCCCAACACCAGCACGTCGTCAACGACTCTGACTTGGGGGATCACGACAACCGTCGACAGTTCTGCGTACCCTGCGGCCTACGCTGCGATTATCAAGGGCAGCGCCACTTAAGCACAGTAAAGCAAATATCCGGGGGCTTAGGCCCCCTTTTTTACATTCTTTGATGTATTTTTTCGAATTCGGCTGACATGGTTCCGCTTATGAGGATTCGATTCCTGGGCGACGTATTGAATGGACTGCTGCTGGCTGCCGCGGCTATATTCATAACCATAGCGCCGCTGGCGTTACCTCATCAAGCAATACATGATACTGCACGTTTGGCCCAGGTATTTCTGTTGGCATTCGTGTCGATCTGTGCGTTCTTTTGCAGGCTTTTAGACCATACGGTGGCCAGCCATCCTCCGCAGAGCCTAAGAATTTCCCTACTTAGTTACACGACTCTCATTCTCGCGCTCGCATCGGCTTTGCATTCAGCGCATCCGGCCATTGCGCTTCAGGAAATTGCGCTTGGTGTCGGACTCATCGGTCTTGCTTACGCAATTCGCAGTGCGGTGCGAACATCGTCATTGAAGCCTCTCGTGACCGTGCTGGTGCTAGGCCAGTTGTCCTATTTCTTCGTCACAGGTAGCGTCTTCATTGCGGCATTGATGAACGGCCAACCTTTGAATGCTCGCTCATTGCACATCGGCTATGACAACCCGCGATTCTTCAATCATGTTCAAACGCTTGCCATTCCACTATTAATCGGCTTTTCTTTCTCAGCCCCACGTCGATCTGTCAGACTAGCGGCTGGTTTGGTCACTTCAATTAATTTTGCGTGGCTGTTTTTCGATCTGGCGCGAGCCAGCTTGTTAGGCATCGGGTTCTCCATCGCGTGGCTCTGGTATTGCCATGCCGAGAAACAAATATGGCGGCTATTAGCTTGCGCCGGAGCAGGAGTAGCGATATGGGCGCTCATATTAGTGGGATTACCCTTCGCCGTAGGTGCGACGTGGACCACGCATTTTGCTAGCGTGCAGGAACTCACCAGCAGCCACTCGCGCGACCAACTAATCAAAGCTGCGCTCGAGCTCGCGCGCCAGCATCCTTGGCTGGGCACCGGGCCCATGCACTTCGCAACGTTGGACCACCCCAAAGGCAGCCATCCGCATAACCTGTATTTGCAATGGGCTGCCGAGTTGGGTTGGCCAGCAATGGCATTGATACTGGCATTGCTGCTGCGCCCAATTTGGCGAGCCGCATCGCATTTACGCGCTGGCGAGCTGTCGCCAAACTCCATGGCTGTTGCGTGCGGAGCCGCGCTTGTCGCAGCACTGGTGGATGCTGGTTTTTCTGGCAACTTCGTCATGCCCATCTCGCAAGTCTGGATCGCTGTGACATTCGGCCTGCTGCTGGCATCGATTGACACAGCGAAAGGGCCGGATTTGACGCGGCCAGGGAGTTTCTCCGTTCCGCGCGGGTACGTGCCGATTTCGATGGGGCTGCTGCTGCTCACCAGCCAGCTCTGGCTGTGCCACGTGAGCGTGAAGCAATGGCGGTACGATCCGCCCCGCATGGATGAGTCCGTCCCGATTCCCGTATCCGGTGAAAAGCAGAAACCCCGGTTCTGGCTGCACGGCAGGTTCTGACGCAGCGCTCCTCATACTTTGAAAACTCGTCGATGACCAGCCCTTTTTTCGCGTCGTCCACTGCTGGTCGGCGGTTCGCTGACATTGCACTTGTCGCTGCCGCCGCGCTCCCCCCCCTGCTGGCCTACAACCAGACCCCGGCCGCCACGCTGTACAACCAACTGCTGGCGCTCGCCGGCTGGGGCGTTGCGCTCGTCCTGTTGGCGCGTGCCGCACCCGGGTGGCGCAGCGGCCTGAAGAGCCCGGCGGCGCTGGCGCTGCTGCTGCTGCTCGTGGCGCCGATGAGCTCGGTCATCTGGCGCTCGCTGCCGCCCTCCTTAGGCCTGGGCGCCACCGCCGTCATCGGCGCCGGCCTGGCCGTGTTGCTCGTTGCGCAGGGGCTGTCGCGTGAAGCCCGCCTGCGCGCTGCGCAGGCGCTGTGCTGGGGCTTGCTCGCGGCCGGTCTGGCCAGCGTCGCCATCGGCCTCATCCAGGTCTTCGCGCCCTCGCTGGCGGACGGCGATGTCATCGCCCGCTCCGGCATCGCCGGCCGCGCGGTCGGCAACCTGCGCCAGCCCAACCATTTGGCCAGCCTGATGATGTGGGCCGCCGTCGCGGCGGTGTTCCTGACCGAGCGGCGCGGCTGGCGCGCGGCGCTGCCGGCGCTGCTGTTCGCGTTCGTCTTCACGGTCGTGCTGAGTGCGTCGCGCACCGGCTTCATCGGCATCGCGATGCTGGCCGTGTGGGGCCTCGTGGACCGCCGCATGTCGCGCAGCGCGCGGCTGAGCCTGCTGGCCACGCCGCTGATGCTGGGCGTGAGCTGGTGGCTGATGGCGCAGTGGTCGGCCGAGAGCGGCCATGCCTTCGGCGCGGCCTCGCGCCTGTCGGAAGGTGCGGGCTCGCCGTCGCGGCTGGCCATCCTGCGCGACGCCTGGGCGCTGACCGTGGCCAACCCCTGGCTGGGCGTCGGCTGGGGTGAGTTCAACGTCGCCTGGAGCCTCACGCCCTTCCCGACGCGCCCCATCGCGTTCTTCGACCACACGCACAACCTGCCCGCGCAGCTGGCCGTGGAGCTGGGCCTGCCCTGGGCGGGCGCCGTGCTTGCGCTGCTGGGCTGGGCGCTGTGGAAGGCCTGGCGCGGTGCCGCGCGGGCCGGCGAGGACGCGCCGCTGCGCCGTGCCGCGCTGATGCTGGTGCTGACCATCGCGCTGCACAGCCTGCTGGAGTACCCGCTCTGGTACGCCTACTTCCTGCTGCCGGCCTGCTTTGCGCTCGGCCTGGCGCTGCCGGCGGATGAGGGCGCGGCAGTTGCCCCTGCGTGGCCCTGGCAGGTGATCGGCGGCCTGCTGATCGCCGGCAGCGCCTTCGCCGTGTGGGACTTCCAGCGCATCACCGTCATCTATGCGCCCAGTGCCGATGCCGGGCCGCTGGAAGAGCGCGTCGCCGCCGGCCAACGCTCGCTGTTCTTCAGCCACCAGGCGGATTACGCCGCCGCCACCAGCTTCCCGCCGGGCGCCCTGGCGCTGGATGCCGCCCGGCGCACGGCCTTCAGCCTCGTCGATGCACGGCTGCTGATGCATTGGTCCCGCTCGCTGGAAGCCACGCACGACCTCAACGGCGCCCGCTTCCTGGCCGACCGGCTGCGCGAGTTCCGCAACCCGACGGGCGACACCTGGCTCGCGGTGTGCGCGGAGCCCGCGTCGGCGCCGCTGCTGCCGCAGTGCCAGCCGGCCTCGGGTGTCATCGACTGGCGGACGCTGCGCTGAGCGGTCGTCGGCGCAGCCGCCGCAGTTGCTTCGACAGCGCGGCATGGCCGCTGACGCAGGCGATGCCGAGCAGCACCAGCGCGCTCGCCGCGATGAAGCGCGTCTCCAGCGGCTCGCCCAGCAGCCACGCGCCCAACACCAGGCCGAACAGCGGCGTGAGGAAGGCGAACACGCCCAGTTGCGTGGCCCGATAACGGCGCAGCAACCAGCACCAGGCCAGGAAGCTCGCGAACGACACCACCAGGCTCTGGAAGCCCAGGTGCATCCAGACGGCGGACGTGAATTCGACATGCCACTGACCCGTCAGCCACGCCCCGGGCAGCAGCAGCGCCACGGCACCGAGCAGTTGGTAGAGCAGCGTCTCGGTGGCCGGCGCACGCGCCAGCGTCGAGCAGCGCAGGGTCACCGTGGTCGCGCCCCAGGCGACGCCAGCCAGCAGCGCCAAGGCATCGCCCAGCAGCACGCGCCAGTCGGCACCCGCCGAGAGGGCGTCGCCGCCGATGAAGGCCAGCGCCGTGCCGCAGATGGCGAGTGCGATGCCCAGCCACTGCACCGCGCCCAGCCGCTCTGCCGGCAGGCGAAGCTGCAGGCCCAGCGCCGCGAAGACGGGCGCCGTGTACAGAAAGACGACGACGTGGGAGGCGTGCGTGAGGCGCAGCGCCTCGGCCACCAACAGGTATTCCACGCCGAACAGCGCACCCGCCAGCAGGCCGGGCCGCCAACGCGCGCGATCCGCCCCCTCGCCGCGGTGGCGCATCAACGCGGCCAGCAGCAGCACGGCCACCACGGAGCGCAGCGCCACCATCAGCATGGGGCTGGCCTGGCCGGCGATGGCTTTCAGCGAAACCTGCTGCAGGCTCCACACAAGGCACAGCAGCGTCATGACGCCGGCCGCCCGGGCGTCCAGCGCGGCGGGCAGGGGCGATGCGGGCGGGCGATGCAAGGACATGGCGCCGCCAATGTGCCCGGCCTTCAACATCGTGAAAAGCGGATAATTCAAGACCCTGCCATTCGTTGATCGAAACTTGCCTGACCTGCAGACCGACTGGCTGAAGTGCTTCGTCGCCACCGTGGATGCCGGCTCGCTGTCGGCCGCCGCGCCCGAGATCCATCGCTCGCAATCCGCCGTGAGCATGCAGATCAAGAAGCTGGAGGCCGCGCTCGGCTGCCAGCTGTTGCTGCGCGGCCCGCGCCAGCTCCAGCTCACGCACGAGGGCCAGGTGCTGCTGGGCTACGCGCGGCGCATGCTGGACCTGCAGGCCGAGGCGCAGGCGGCGCTGCAGGGCGAGGCGGTCACCGGTGTCGTGCGCCTGGGCGTGCCGGACGACTACGCCAGCAAGTACCTCACGCCGGTGCTCAAGCGCTTCGCGCCGCGGCATGCGGGCGTGGAGATCCAGCTCGACTGCGAACAATCCACCGCGCTGATTCCGCGCGTGGCGCGGGGCGAGCTGGACCTGGCGCTGGTGTCGCGCGACCACGCCCGCCGCGGCACGCTGCTGTTCCACGAGCCCATGGTGTGGGTGGGCTCGCCGCAGTTCGACGTGTGGACGCGCGACCCGCTGCCCATCGCCGTCTACGAGGAAGCAAGCCTGGGCCGGCGCAGCGCCATCCAGTCGCTGGCACACCAGGGCCGGCCCTACCGCATGGTCTACAACAGCTCCAACCTGGCGGGGCAGATCGCGGCCGTCGAGAGCGGCCTCGCCATCGCGGCGCTCACGCAGTGCAGCGCGCCGCCGCACCTGCAGATCCTGGGCGCCGAGCACGGCCTCGGTCCGCTGGAACCGATGCAGGTGGCCGTCTACCGCAGCCGCGCGTCGCAGCAGTCCCCGGCGGTGGACAGCCTGCACCGCATGCTGGTGCAAACGCTGAGACAGGCCGGCATCTCGTAACGCCTCAGACCTGCGCCGTCCAGTCGCCCGACTTGCCGCCGTGCTTCTCCAGCACGCGCACGCTGGCGATGACCATGCCGCGGTCCGCCGCCTTGCACATGTCGTAGACGGTCAGCAGGCCCACCTGCACGGCGCACAGCGCCTCCATCTCGACGCCGGTGCGCCCCAGCGTCTCGACCTGCGCGCGGCACAGCACGCGGCTGCCGGGCTCGTCGAGCTCGAAGTCCACCGCCACGCGCGTGATCGGCAGCGGATGGCACAGCGGCACGAGGTCGGCGCAGCGCTTGGCGCCCTGGATGGCCGCGATGCGGGCCACGCCCAGCACGTCGCCCTTCTTCGCCGTGCCGCTGGCGATCAGCGCGAAGGTCTCCGGCTGCATGCGGATCTCGCCGGCCGCGACGGCGACGCGATGCGTCTCGGCCTTGGCCGACACGTCCACCATGTGGGCCTGGCCCTGGGCGTCGAAATGGGTGAGAGGACTGCTCATGTCGAAATTCCGTCTGTCGGGCCGAGCGCCGGGCCGCTCCCAAGCCGGCCCGTGGGGCGATGTGCTTGCGGCTCGATGCCGCGAGCATCGCCGTCCCCTCGGGGGACCGACCAGTCGCGCTCGCGTTCAGCGGTGCGCGTCTGGGCGAGGGGCCTGGTCGTGCCTGGAAACAAAGGGGCAAGCGGTTGCAGGCATCATAGGAGGCTCGCTCATGGCTCACGCCGTTGCCCGATGACGATGAAGAAGTCCGTTTCCCGTCCCCTGCTCAGCCTGCTCGCTGCCGCCAGCCTGCTGCTGCCCGGCGCGCCGCTGAATGCGCAGGTCAACCTGCCGGCGCTGGGCGACTCGGTGTCGCAGGATCTCGACGTGGGCGCCGAGCGCCGGCTGGGCGACCAGGTGATGCGCCAGATCCGCATCGACCCGGACTACGTGCTGGACCCGCTGCTGCAGGAGTACCTGGACGGCATCTGGGACCCGCTCGTCAAGGCGGCGCGCAAGCTGGGGCAGATCGGCGACGAGACCCAGGCCCGCTTCGCGTGGGAGCCTTTCCTGGTGCGCGACAAGAGCATCAACGCGTTCGCGCTGCCGGGCGGCTTCGTCGGCACGCACCTGGGCCTGATCGCGATGACGTCGTCGCGGGACGAACTCGCCTCGGTGCTGGGGCATGAGTTGTCCCACATCACGCAGCGCCACGTCGCACGGCGCATCGCCGGCGAGTCGCGCAACAGCATGATCGCCATCGCCGGCATGCTGCTGGGCGTGCTGGCGGCGTCGCGCGGCAACATCGAGATGGCCAACGCCGGCATCGTCGGCGGCCAGGCCGCGGCCACGCAGCTGTCCCTGAACTTCTCGCGCGACATGGAACGGGAGGCCGACCGCGTGGGCTTCAACGTGCTGGTCGAGGCCGGCTTCGCGGGCAGCGGCATGGTCAGCATGTTCGAGCGCATGGACCAGGCCTACCACTTGATGGACTCTGGCGCGTACCCCTACCTGCGCTCGCACCCGCTGACCAGCGAGCGCATCGGCGACGCCCGCACGCGGCTGGCGCTCGAACCCTTCGCCCGTCCGCGCGGCCTGGCCGAGCACGCGCTGATGGCCGCGCGCTCGCGCGTGCTGATGGACCCGCGCGTCGAGGCCTGGAAGGTGCTGGAGAACTACGACGCCGGCGCCCGCAACCTCAAGGACGGCGGCAACGGCTACGAGCAGCTCGGTGCACGTTACGCCGCCGCGCTGGCGTCCATCAAGCTGCGCAACTTCGACCGCGCGGAGGCGTCGCTGCGCAGCGCCGAACTGACGCTGCAACTCATCGGCCCCAGCCCCGCCGAGACGGCCGCGGCCCTGCGGCAGTTGACCTACCTGCGTGCCGAACTGGCCCAGGCGCGCGGGCGGCCCGCCGAGGGCCTGGCCGCGCTGGACACGCTGAAGGGCGAGAAGTCGCGGCCGATGCTGATGCAGCGCGTCGACCTGGCGCTGGCCAGCGGCACCGCGGACACGGCCGGCCCGGCCTTGCGCGAGGCCGCGGATGAACTGCAGACGCGCGTCAGCCTGGAGCCCCACGATGCGCTCGCCTGGTCCAAGCTCGCCCTGCTGTGGACCCGGCTCGGCCAGCCGCTGCGGGCCGTGCGCGCCCAGGCCGAGATGCATGCGGCGGCGGGCGACCTGAACGGCGCCATCGACCGGCTGCGCTCGGGCCTGCGCCAGTCACGCGGGCCGGACGCCGACCAGGTGGAGGCCTCCGTCATCGACGCGCGGCTGCGCACGCTGGTCTACGAACGCCAGGGCATCCTGGCCGAGATCTACAAGGGCCGCTACATCCCGCCCGACGTCGAGCTCCCGGACTGACTTCAACCGCAGGCTGAACGCGGGCCCGCCTGGGCTTGCCCGCGTTCAGCGGAGCCAGGCCACAGGCCAGCGGCGCCGTCAGTCGGGGAACACGCGCTCGATGACCACGTCGATGACCATGCCGCACAGGCTGTAGATCAGCGAGCCGATCAGCGCGGCGCCGAAACCGGTGACGGCCAGCCCGTCCAGCACCGACGCGGCCGTCCAGAACATCACCGCGTTGATGACGAACAGGAACAGGCCCAGCGTCAGCACCGTCACCGGCAGCGTCAGCAGCACCAGCACGGGCCGCAGCAGCGTGTTGAGCAGGCCCAGCACCAGCGCCGCGATCAGCGCCGACGTGAAGCTTCTGACGACGACACCAGGGTAGAGGTGCGCCACCAGCAACAGCGCACCTGCCAACAACAACCAACGGACGAGGATCTTCATGGGCGCCGAGCATATCGGGCGGGCGCCCGCCCCGGTGTGGCGCCATGGCCGCATCGGGGCCCCATCAAATAGGAATCGTTCGCATTCGTGTTAGTATTTTCCTCTGAACTGCTGCAGCACCGCCTTGCCCGTGAAGCCCGCCCTCGCCTTTGTCGCCCCTGCACCGACCGCCGCGCCTGCCCGGCCTGCCGCGGCACGCGCGCAGCCGCGGCCGAGCTTTGTCGAGACGTCGGCCGGTGCGAGCCGCCAGCGCCTGCTGGCGGCCGGCGTCGTCGCGCTGCATGTGCTGGTGCTGTGGGGCCTGAGCCAGATGCATGACGTGCGCCGCACGGTGGCGCGCATCGCGCCCGTGGTGGTGCGCCTGATCGCGCCGGCCGAGCCGCCCCGGCCGCTGCCGCCGACGCCCGTGGCGATGCCGCAGTTGCAGGCACCGGCGCCGACCTTCATCGAGCCTCCGATCATCGCGGTCGTGGCCGCACCCGCGCCGGCGGCCGTGGTCGCAGCACTGCCGCCGCCCCCGCCGACACCCGCGCCCGCCACCGTGCAGGCGGCGCCGGTGGTGGCCCCGGCGGTCGTGCCGCCGCCGGTGCCCGCCCTCAAGCAGGTGCCCGCCAGCGCGGTGCGCTACCTGAAGGAGCCGCGCATGACGGTGCCGCTGATGTCCAAGCGGCTGCGCGAGTCCGGCATCGTCCACCTGCGCGTCGTCGTGGACACGCGAGGCATGCCGCGCGAGATCACGCTGGCGAAGTCGTCCGGCTTTGCCCGCCTGGACGAGCAGGCGCTGCAGGACATGCGCAGTGCCCGCTTCGTGCCGCAAACCGACAACGGCCAGCCCGTCGAGTGGGAGGTCATCACGCCGATGTCCTACGAAGTCGACCGCTGACCGCCCTTCCCGTTCCATAACCAGCCATGCCGTGGGTGGCGCGTGACGCCGCCGTGGGCAAAGCCATGCCCATTCACGATCTATCGGAGAGCTCCATGTCCCGCAACAAGAACACATCGACCGCCGCACGGCTGCCCATCCTGCCTCTTGGCGCGCTGGCGGCCGGCTTCGGCCTGGCCTCGGCCGCGCTGGCCCAGACCGCACCGGCGCCAACGCCTCCCGCACAAGGCGACAACGTGCTGCCCGTCGTGCGCGCCCGGGCCAGCGCCGAGAAGCAGGGCAAGGACGACTACCAGGCGACCGAGACGCGCATCGGCAAGGGCAAGCAGGACATCCGCGACATCCCGCAATCGCTGACGGTCATCACCGAGAAGGTCATGGACGACCGCAACTTCAGCAACGTCAAGGAAGTGCTGAAGAACACCTCGGGCATCACCTTCCAGGCTGCCGAGGGCGGCGAGGAGGACATCAAGATCCACGGCATCTCGCTGCAGAGCACCGGTGACATCTTCATCGACGGCATGCGCGACCCGGCCTTCTACGACCGCGACACCTTCTTCCTCGACAAGATCGAGCTGCTGCGCGGCTCGGCCTCGCTGCTGTTCGGCCGCGGCTCCACGGGCGGCGCGGTCAACCAGGTGACCAAGCAGGCGCAGCTCGCTGACCAGAACCAGATCGACGTGTCCATGGGCAGCCACGGCGCGCTGCGCGCCATCGTCGACCTGAACAAGCGCACGGGCGAAAACGCCGCGTTCCGCGTCAGCGCCATGACCAACACCGCCGACAGCAACGGCGCCGGCTCCAAGATCGACAAGCGCGGCATCGGCGCCAGCTACCGCTTCGGCATCGACGAGACCGATGAGTTCGGCATCACGGTCTACGGCCTGCAGAACGACAACGGCATGAACTACGGCGTGCGCTGGATCAGGCAGAACGCTGCCGACCCCGTGGCCGGTTCGCTGAACACCAAGATGGACCCGGACGCCTACTACGGCCTGGCCAGCGACTTCAACAAGGGCACGGCCTATTACGGCATGCTCACGCACACCCACCGCTTCTCCAAGGACACGGAGCTGGTGACGCGGGTGCGCGCCGCCAACTATTCGCGCGACCAGCGCGCCACGCTGTGGAACTTCGCCGCCGCGGCGCAGCAGCCGGGCGGCCAGGCCGTCACGCTGGACAACCTCAGCCCTGCCACCGTCATCACGCGCGGCTTCCAGCCCAAGAAGCAGGACATGCAGACGGTGACGGCCCAGAGCGACCTGAGCACGCGCTTCAAGGCGCTGGGCTTGGAGCACACCCTGCAGACCGGCGTCGACTTCGCCAACGAGAAGAAGCAGGTCTTCGCCCAGGTCACGGCCGCGCAGGGCGGCGTCGTGCCGGCGCGCCCCAACACCACGGTCGGCACGCCGTACGACGGCGCCAGCATCAACGAGAGCCTGCGCAGCTACCGTGACAACAATGCCTACACCTCCAAGGCCTACGGCGGTTATCTGCAGGACATGATCCAGGTCGCGCCGATGTGGAAGCTGCTGGCCGGGCTGCGCTATGACAGCCTCAAGGGCGACTACGAGCAGTACGCCGTGCCGACCGGCGCGCTGACGCCGGTGACGACAACCCGCTACAAGATGAAGGTGTCGGAATGGAGCCAGCGCGCCGCCGTGCTGTTCCAGCCGAACGAGCAATGGTCCTTCCACCTGATGGGCGCGACGTCCTTCAACACGTCGGGCGACGCCTACTCGCTGAGCGCGGCCAACCAGGACATCCCGCCCGAGAAGTCCGTCAACGTCGAACTGGGTGCCAAGTGGGACAGCGCCGACGGCAAGCTCAGCCTGCGGGCCGGCGCCTTCCGCAACACCAAGCTGCACGAGCGCAACACCGACCCGCTGATCACCAACCTGGTGACGCTGTCGGGCAAGCGCCACGCCGCCGGCCTGGACTTCGACATCGTCGGCCGCATCACGCCCGAGTGGGAGGTGTTCGGCAACTTCACCTGGATGCCGGTGGCCAAGATCGACATCTCCAGCGCCAACACCGGCGAGGTGCAGGGCTCGCGCCCCTCGCTGTCGCCGCGCTACTCCGGCAGCCTGTGGACGGCCTACCAGGTGCTGCCGCAGCTGCGCCTGGGCGCCGGCCTGAACGCCCGCAGCGGCCAGACGCCCATCCGCAACCCTGTCGGTGTCATCGCGCCCAAGTTCGTCACGGCCGACGTGATGGCCGAGTACGCCGTGTTGCCCGATCAGCTGAGCTTCAAGCTCTACGTCAGCAACGTCGCCAACAAGCTCTATGCTGACCAGCTCTACACGTCCTTCTACGTGCCGGGCACGGGCCGCGTGACCACGCTCACCGGCACCTACAAGTTCTGACGGAATCCCCTCGCCCACCATGCTGCTGAAGATCGAAGACGTTCTGGATGCGGCTGGTCTGGCGAGGGCCCGCGAGCTGCTGGCCTCGGCCCCTTGGGGCCATGGCCGCACGACCGCCGGCCGCCAGGCCGCGCAGGTCAAGAACAACGAGCAGTTGCAGCCCGGCAGCGAGCAGCACCGCGAGCTGCAGGCGCTGGTGCTGCAGGCGCTGGAGAAGCATCCGCTGTTCTTCTCCGCCACGCTGCCCAAGCGCGTGCTGCCGCCGCTGTTCAACCGCTACGCCGGCGCGAGCAATGCCTACGGCAGCCATGTCGACCAGGCCGTGCGCTACCTGCCGGGCGGCGTGCAGCGCGTGCGCACCGACATCTCCTGCACGCTGTTCCTGAACGACCCCGCCGACTACGACGGCGGCGAACTGGTCATCGCCACCACGTTCGGCGAACAGCGCGTCAAGCTCGCCGCGGGCGCCCTGGTCGTCTACCCCGGTACCAGCGTGCACCGCGTCGAGCCGGTCACGCGCGGCGAACGGCTGGCCAGCTTCTTCTGGATCGAGAGCATGGTGCGCGCCGACGAGCAGCGCCGGCTGCTCTACGAGATGGACATGAGCCTGATGCAACTGCGCGGCGAACTGGGCGAAGCGCCCGAGCTGGTGCAGCTGACCGGGACATATCACAACCTCCTGCGCATGTGGGCAGACACGTGAGCCAACCGCTCATCGAGAAGCTGCCCGACGGCCTCGTCAACCTGGCCGACTTCGAAGCGCCGGCCAAGGCCCGCGTCAGCGACGCCGCCTGGGCCTATCTCAACGGCGGCGCGGCCGACGAACACACGCTGCGCGCCAACCGTGCCGCCTGGGACGCCCTCCGCCTGCAGCCGCGCGTGCTGCGCGATCTGGCCGGCGGCCACACCCGCGTGACGCTGCTGGGCCGCGAGCTGCTGCACCCCATCCTGCTGGCGCCCATCGCCTACCAGCGCCTGTTCCACGCCGACGGCGAAGTCGCGATCGCGCACGCCGCCGCGGCGCAGGGCGCCGGCATTCTGCTCAGCGCCCAGGCCAGCGTGCCGATGGAAGAAGTGGCCGCGCCGATGCGGGCCGACCCAAACGCCGGCCCGCTGTGGTTCCAGCTCTACTGGCGCGACGACCGCGACTTCATGCGGTCGCTGCTGCGCCGCATCGAAGCTGCCGGCTTCCAGGCGCTGGTGCTGACCGTGGACGCGCCCGTGCACGGCGCGCGCGACCGCGAGCGCCGCATCGGCTTCAAGCTGCCCGACGACATCCGCGCCGTGAACCTCGGCGGCCTGAAGAAGCCGCTGAACCTGCAGCCCGGCCAGAGCGCCCTCTTCGACGGCCTGATGCCGCGCGCCGCCACCTGGCGCGAGATCGACTGGCTGCGCGCGCAAAGCCCGCTGCCGCTGCTGCTCAAGGGCGTCACCCATGCCGACGACGCCCGCGAAGCGCTGGCCCGCGGGGTGACCGGCTTCGTCGTCTCCAACCACGGCGGCCGCGCGCTGGACACGCTGCCATCCACCACCGAACTGCTGCCGCCGCTGCGCGCCGCGCTGGGCCCCGACGTGCCGCTGCTGGTCGACGGCGGCATCCGCCGCGGCACCGACGTGCTCAAGGCCATCGCGCTGGGCGCCGACGCCGTGCTGTTGGGCCGCCCCTACGTGCACGCGCTGGCCGCCAGCGGTGCCTTGGGCGTGGCCCACGCGCTGCGGCTGCTGCGCGACGAGCTGGAGATCGCCATGGCGCTGTCCGGCTGCAAGACTCTCGCCGACGCCGGCCCGGCGCTGCTCTGGCCCGGCACCCCCTCCGCCGAAAGGACCTCCCGATGAAACGCCTCCTCCTCACCGCCGCCCTCGCCGTCGTGGCCTCCAGCGCCTTCGCGCACGGCAACGTGTCATGCCCCGCCGTTGCCAAGGAAGAGAAGAAGCCACAGATGGAACTGCAGAAGAAGCTCGAAGGCGAAGGCTGGAAGGTCCGCAAGGTCCAGAACTACAACGGCTGCTACGAGGTCTACGGCTTCGATGGCCAGGGCAAGAAGGCCGAGGCCTTCTTCAACCCCAAGACCTTCGAACGCATCTACCCCGAGGGCGAACAGCCCGAAACCGCCGCGAAGTAAGCGGTGCGCGTGCGCGTCTGGGACGCGCTGGTGCGCGTCCTGCACTGGACGCTGGCCGGCGCCGTCGCCACCTGCTGGATCAGCGGCCACTGGCCGCCCCGCGACTTCGACGCCGTGCACCACACCGCCGGCTACGTGGCCGCCGCGGCGGTGGTGCTGCGGCTGATCTGGGGCTTCACCCGCGGCCCGAACGCTCGCTATGCCCGCCTCGCGCAGTTCGTGCGCAGCCCGCGCGCGGTGCTGGCCTATGCCCGCGCGATGCGCGCCGGCCGCGAGCCGCGCTACCTCGGCCACAACCCGCTGGGCGGCTGGATGGTGCTGGCGCTGTGGGCCACGGCCGCTGCGCTGTCCCTCAGCGGCTGGCTCTACACGACCGACTGGCTGTGGGGCTACGAGTGGTTGTCGGACCTGCACGCCTGGCTGGCCTGGGGCATCGCGACCCTCGTCGTGGGCCATCTCGGCGGCGTCGTCGTCACGAGCTGGCGCCACCGCGAGAACCTCGTGGCCGCGATGTTCAGCGGCGCCAAGCGCGCGCCCGAAGGCGACGACGTGGCGTAGGACAAGCGGCGCAAAACGCAGGAATGATGCGGCCTTGCGACATGCGAGGCCTGCGCGGCCCGATTTCATGGGCCTTTGCGGGTGATTCCCTCTATGAAAGCCTTCTCTTCGCCTGGGGAGCGCAGTACCATCGCCGCCGCAGGGTGCTAGAGAGAAATGAAGGCTTACGCGGCCTTCACCCGGGCCCGGCACATCAACAACCTTTGATGGAGAGAATCGACATGGCAACTGCGAAGAAGGCCGCGCCCGCGAAGAAAGCGGCGGCACCGGCAAAGAAGGCCGCCGCACCGGCGAAGAAGGCGGCAGCGCCTGCGAAGAAGGCAGCGACGCCGGCCAAGAAGGCCGCGCCCGCGAAGAAGGCGGCGCCGGCCAAGAAGGCGGCAGCACCCGCCAAGAAGCGCACGCCGAACGCCGCCTTCATGAAGGCCCTGACCCCCAGCGCCGCACTCGCGGCCATCGTCGGCGCAGCCCCGCTGCCGCGCACCGACGTGACCAAGAAGGTCTGGGAGTACATCAAGAAGAACAAGCTGCAGGACGAGCTGCAAAAGCGCGTCATCGTTGCCGACGCCAAGCTGAAGGAAATCTTCGGCAAGGCCAAGGCCGACATGTTCGAGATGACCAAGCTGATCAACAGCCACCTGAAGTGATGCGGTGCCGCGCAAGCGGCCTGCATGCGATCGAAGCCCGGCCATGCCGGGCTTTTTCTTTGGCGCGTTGCGCGTGCCGTCGGCGCGGCGGCGTCAACCGAGCAGGCGCTGCAGCGCGGTCTGCAGGCGCGGGACGTCGATGGGCTTGAGCCAGTAGTCGTCGAAGCCGGCCGCCCTCGCCGCGCGCACAACGGCGCCCGGGTCGTCGGCCGACAGCGCCACCCAGCGCGTGCCCTGAAGCGAGGCCGCCAGGCCGGCATCCGCGACGACGCGCTCGCGCAGCGCCAGGCCGGTCATGTCGGGCAGGTTCATGTCCACCAGCACCAGCGCCGGCTGGCACTCGGCCAGCGCCGCCAGCGCTTCGGTCCCGGTCTCGGCGCAGCGCAGCGCCCAGCCCGGCAACAGGCGGAACACCTCTTCCATGAGGATCAGGTGGATGCGGTCGTCTTCGACGTAAAGCACCAGTGGCGCGGCACGGTCGGGCATGGGAAGCAAGGCAGGCGGGGGAGCGGCCGGCACGATAGCAGCATTGCCGACACCGCCGGGCAAATGATGGCGACGCGCCGTTCGTCGCCGCTTCCCCGCCGCTTCCGTGATTTATCTCACCCCCGGGGCACCCCCTCATTGCGGGGTTTCAACGCGGAGTAACCCCTATGCATCCCTAACATTCAGGTCATGCGTCCTGCGTCGGGCGCGTCCGCTTGCAGGTCCCATGTCCTTGATCGCCACGTTCGCCCTCGCCGCCTCGGCCGGCGCCACGCTGCCCCAGTGCAACTGGGACCGGCCCGGCGTCGACCCGTTCATGGGCGACCTGGTGGCGGCCGTGGATCGCTACCAGGACATCCCCGCGGCCACCCGCGCGAAGCTCAAGGCCCGCATGCAGGCGCGCAGCTACGACGACATCGCCGTCATCGAGCGCGACAGCATCCACGGCAAGGCCAGCTACGCGCCGGAGATCCGCGACATGCATTTCGGCGCCGGCTCGGTCTGCCGCACGGTCACGCGGGCGAAGTGGACGGCGCAGATGCAGGAGCGCGGCCTCGTCTACTGCGAGGACGGCCAGTGCATCCTGGTGCCCACCGTCTGCCGCAACGTCAGCCGCATCCGCCGGCTGGCGCCCGCCGCCACCGCCCCGGCCCAGGCGGCCAACGTCGCGTCGTCGACCCGCGAGGGCGACGACGCCACGCCGCTGGAATTCGAAGCCCCTGCCGCCGGCCCGATGGCCGCCGCGGCGCCGGACAGCTTTGCCGGCAAGTCCGGCCTGCCGACGCTGGACAGCGCGCCCGCCGACGGTGGCGGCTTCAGCCTGGCCGGCGGCAGCGCGCCGGGCACCGGGTTCCAAGGCGGCGCAGGCGGCACGGGCAGCCCGGGCGTGGGCGGCATCGGCATCCCGGCCCTGCCGCCCGGCACGACGCGCCCCACCGACAGCATCGATCCACCGCTGGACAGCACCACGCCCGCCGTGCCGGAGCCCGGCACCTGGGCGATGCTGGCCGCCGGCCTGCTGGCCGTGATCTACCGCGCGCGGCGCAGCAGGGGCGCCAGGTAACGCCCCGTGTGGCTGGCCTCGCAGGCCGCCACATCCTCCGGCGTGCCCGCCACCAGCAGCCGGCCACCGCCCGCACCGCCTTCCGGGCCCATGTCGATGAGCCAGTCGGCCGTCTTGATGACGTCCAGGTTGTGCTCGATGACGACGATGGTGTTGCCGGCGTCGCGCAGTTGGTGCAGCACCTTGAGCAGCAGCGCGATGTCGGCGAAGTGCAGGCCGGTGGTCGGCTCGTCCAGGATGTAGAGCGTGCGGCCCGTGTCGCGCTTGGACAGCTCCAGCGCCAGCTTGACGCGCTGCGCCTCGCCGCCCGACAGCGTGGTCGCGCTCTGGCCCAGCTTCACGTAACCCAGGCCCACGTCCAGCAGCGTCTGCAGCTTGCGCGCCAGCGCCGGCACGGCGTTGAACAGCGTGAAGGCGTCCTCCACCGTCATGTTCAGCACGTCGGTGATGTTCTTGCCCTTGTAGAGCACCTCCAGCGTCTCGCGGTTGTAGCGCTTGCCGAAGCAGACGTCGCAGGGCACGTAGACGTCGGGCAGGAAGTGCATCTCCACCTTGAGCACGCCGTCACCCTGACAGGCTTCGCAGCGCCCGCCGGCGACGTTGAAGCTGAAGCGACCGGCGCCGTAGCCCCGCTCGCGGGCGGTGTTCATCTCGGCGAACAGCTCGCGGATGGGGGTGAACAGGCCGGTGTACGTCGCCGGGTTGGAGCGCGGCGTGCGGCCGATGGGCGACTGGTCGACGTTGATGACCTTGTCGAACGCATCCAGGCCCTCGATCTCGTCATACGGCGCCGGGTCGGCATGGCTGCTGTAGAGCTTCTTGGCGACGGCCGCATACAGCGTGTCGTTGACCAGCGTGCTCTTGCCCGAGCCGGACACGCCGGTCACGCAGGTCAGCACGCCGACCGGGATGTCCACCGTCACACCCTTGAGGTTGTTGCCGCGGGCGTTGACGATGCGCAGCACGCCGCCGTTCGGCGCCTGGTGGCGCGACTTGGGCACCTCGATGCGCGCCGCGCCGCTGAGGTAGCGGCCGGTCAGCGAGTTCGGGTCGGCCGCCACCTGCTCCGGCGTGCCCTGCGACATGATGCGCCCGCCGTGCACGCCGGCGCCGGGCCCGAGGTCCAGCACCCAGTCGGCCGCGCGGATGGCGTCCTCGTCGTGCTCCACCACCAGCACCGAGTTGCCCAGGTCGCGCAGGCGGCGCAGCGTGGCGATGAGGCGGTCGTTGTCGCGCTGGTGCAGGCCGATGCTGGGCTCGTCCAGCACGTACATGACGCCGGTCAGGCCCGAGCCGATCTGCGACGCGAGGCGAATGCGCTGCGCCTCGCCACCCGACAGCGTGTCGGCGCTGCGGTCCAGGCTCAGGTAGTTCAGGCCCACGTCGTTCAGGAAGCGCAACCGTGACGAGATCTCGCGGATGACCTTGTCGCCGATGTCAGCCTTGTTGCCCTTGAGCTTCAGGCCCTCGAAGTAGTCCAGGCATTCGCGCAGCGTCGAGTGCTCCACCTCGTAGATCGGCCGGCCTTTGAAGCCCTCGGGCGCGTCGGCCGGCTGCAGCACCACATGCCGGGCCTCGCGGCGCAGGCGGGAGCCCTCGCAGGCCGTGCAGGGCTTGGCGGCCATGTAGCGCGCCAGGTCCTCGCGCACGGCCGCCGAATCGGTCTCCTTGAAGCGCCGCTGCAGGTTGGGCAGGATGCCTTCGAAGGGGTGCTGGCGCTTGACCGAGCGTTTCTTGCCGGCCGCCGTCTCGGCCTGGTAGACGAAGGCGATGTCCTCCTCGCCCGAGCCGTTCAGCAGCACCTGCCGGGCCGCCGCCGGCAGGCTCTCCCAGGGCGCCTCGACGTCGAACTTGTAGTGCGCCGCCACCGCTTCCAGCAGCGAGAAGGTGTAGGGGTTGCGGCGGTCCCAGCCCTTGACGGCGCCGCTGGCCAGCGACAACGTCGGGAAGGCGACGACGCGGTCGGCGTCGAACACCGTCACCTGGCCCAGGCCCTCGCAGCTCGGGCAGGCGCCCACCGGCGAGTTGAACGAGAACAGGCGCGGCTCCAGCTCCGGCAGCGAATACGAGCAGACCGGGCAGGCGAACTTGCTGGAGAACAGCGTCGTCGCACCGGATTCCATGTCCAGCACCAGCGCGCGGCCTTCGGCCTGGCGCAGCGCCGCCTCGAAGCTCTCCGCGAGCCGCTGGCGCAGGCTGTCCGCGGCGTCGTGGCGCAGCTTGATGCGGTCGATGACGACGTCGATGTCGTGCTTCTCGGTCTTCTTCAGCGCCGGGATGTCCGGGGCCTCGACGGTCGCCCCGTCCACCCGGAAGCGCACATAGCCCTGCGCCTGCAGCTCCTGGAACAGCTCGACGAACTCGCCCTTGCGGTCACGCACGACCGGCGCCAGCAGCATCAGCCTGCTCTCGTCCGGCATGGCCAGCACGGCGTCCACCATCTGGCTGACAGACTGCGCCTCCAGTGGCAGGTGGTGGTCCGGGCAGAACGGCGTGCCGGCGCGGGCGTACAGCAGGCGCAGGTAGTCGTGGATCTCGGTGACCGTGCCGACCGTGGAGCGCGGGTTGTGGCTGGTGGCCTTCTGCTCGATGGAGATGGCGGGCGACAGGCCCTCGATGACGTCCACGTCCGGCTTGTCCATCAGCTGCAGGAACTGGCGCGCATAGCTGGACAGGCTCTCGACGTAGCGCCGCTGCCCTTCGGCATAGAGCGTGTCGAAGGCGAGCGACGACTTGCCGGAGCCGGACAAGCCCGTGATGACCACCAGCGCATGCCGCGGCAGGTCGACGTCGATGTTCTTCAGGTTGTGCGTGCGCGCGCCGCGCACGCGGATGAATCTGGATTCGGGGATGACGGGCAGATCCGGGAGAGCCATGGCAGTTTTCACAGTCGAACCGGCCATGATAGGCCGCCGTCATGCCGAACGCACCGGAGCGCCCGTGGGGACATGCTCGGACGCCCAGGGACTGACGGTTCATCGTGGCCGCATGCAGCTCGCGGCCTGCGTCTGGCGGTTCATCGCAGTGCGCTGGCGGCGCGCCGGGCCGGTGACGAAACTGCTTGCATCGACACAGCAATTGCGCTGAGCGAAACCCGCAAGGAAGCATCATGAACACCACCACCCTGATCCAAGCCGCCGCCGTCGCCGCCTTCGCGTTCACCACCTTCGCCGCCAATGCCGCTGCGCACGATGTCGTCAAGCTGCCCCGCGTCGTCGTGACCGGCAAGGCCGCAACCCAAGTCAACCAGCTGCCGCGCGTCGTGGTCACCGGTTACGCCATCCGCGACGTGGCCCAGCTGCCGCGCGTCGTCGTCAACGGCCTCAGCGAAGCGACGCTGCTGCGCCAGCAGAACCTCGCCGCCGCCGCTACCGCTGCCCGCCGCGTCTGAGCCCCGCATGCCGATGCCGCAAATGACCCATCCCGACCGAGCCGACCCGCCGGCGCAGCAGGCCACCGGCCCGCGCTGCGCCGACGAGTCGGCTTGGCACCAGCCAAGAACGCCGGACTGAAAGACAATCCGGGCTTCTGATACGGAGCCCGCCTGTGAAAGAAGAGCTGCGCAAACGCCGGTCCTGGCTGGATGGCTTCATGGCCTACCCCGCGCCGGCAGGCATGAGCGAAACCCAGCTTCGCGACAACATCATCGTGCTCGACCAGGCGCTCTACGCGCTGTGGAACCTGGGCGACAACCTCGTCTTCGCCTGGACGCCCGAGCCGCGCGGCCTGCGCGTGATCGTCGCGCCGCACCAGATGCTGTCGGAGTTTTCACTCGGCGACGGCACCCTCGCGCCCGCCGAGCTGACGCGCCGCGCGCGCCTGCTGGACAAGATGTTGTCCAACCAGGAACACCTGGATGCGCAGGCCTTCGATGCCGTCAGTGCGGCGCTGGACATCGCGCCCAAGTTCATCCAGCTGCCCTTCCTGCCCGAGCACGGCCTGGGCCTGCCGCTGATCGCCGCCATCACGGCGCGCTACGGCATCCGCCTGGTGGAAGACCGCGCCGTCATCCTGTTCGACGCGGTCGGCTTCTCGCTGCTGTCGCCGCTGCAGCAGGTCGTGCAGCTCAACAGCCTGTCCTGCTCCGTCAATGCGGCCTACGCCAAGCTGCTGGACCGCGAGATCAACATCAACTTCGCGCGCACCACCACCGGCGACGGCTTCTACATCTGGAACCGCATGCGCGGCGTGGAGGCCAACGTCGAGCTGTACCAGCTCTTGCAGTTCATCCTGGCCGACAACGCGCTGGCGCGCGAACGCGCCACGCGCCCCGAGTCCGTGCCGCGGCTGCGCGCCTGCTTCCACGTCGGCTCGCACTACGAGTTCTACCAATCCGAGGGACTGAACCCCACCTCGTTCAGCTATTTGGTCGGGCAGGTCACCATCGAGCTGGCGCGCATGATCGACCACGCCCAGCCAGGCCAGATCCTGGTGGGCAAGTTCAACACGCTGATGCACGACGAAACCACCGGCGAGGACGTGCGCATCGACAGCCTGGACTTCGTCGAGCGCACGCGTGCGCCGCTGCGCAGCCTCAACGGCCTGAAGCTCGCCGGCTCCGAGGTCGACGAGATCGCCTGCTACCTGACCGGGCGGCAGGACGCGGCCGGCCGGTGGGGCATCAGCGAGTACCACATGGCCGACAAGCACGGCCTGATCCACCGCGTCTACAACGCCAAGATCAACATCCACCGCCGCAACGGCGAGCCCATCTACCTGGGCCTGCGCGAGGAAGACCTGCCGCCGCACGCCCAGCGCACCGTGGCAGAGACAGATTTCACGCCAGTGCAAGGCTGACGGCGGACAGCCCCCCAATTTTGTCTAGGACCCGGCCGCGAAAAGGCAGCCGCCCGACAGCCCGGCGCCGCCTGCAACGGCTAGCATCCGCGGCGTTGTGACCGAGTCCTCCGCCACCTTTGCCGCCAGCACCACCGCCGTCGGCCAGCGACGGCTGCTGACACTGCTGTTCGTCGACCTCAGCGGCTCGACGGCGATGGCCGAGTGGATGGAGGCGGAGCACTACGCCGCGATGCTGACCAGCCTGCGGGCGCTGTACGAGCGCATCGTGCCCCACCACGGCGGCGTCATCGCGCGCATCCAGGGCGACGGCATGCTCGCCCTGTTCGGCCATCCCGACGTGCGCGAGGACGACGGCCGCCGCGCGACCGAAGCCGCGCTGGAGCTGCACGACGCCGTGCGCGGATTGCTGCCGCCGGGCCCCCGGCCTGCCGACTTCAAGGGTCTGACGCTGCACAGCGGCATCCATGCCGGCATCGTCCTCGTCAACGAAGGCGACCAGATGCGCGGCCGCTTCGAGCTGCTGGGCAATGCGCCCAACATCGCCGCACGGCTGTCCGAGGCGGCCAAGGCCGACGAGATCTTCGCCAGCGAGGAGAGCCTGGGCCTGCAGAGCCAGTTCTTCGAGACCGGCCCGCGCTTCTCGCTGCAACTGCGTGGCCGCGCGACGCCGCTGGCCGTCTACCGCGTGCTGGGCCGCTCGGCCATCGGCCGGCGTTTCGATGCCAGCGTGCGCCGCGGCCTCGCCCCCTTCGTCGGGCGCGACGCCGAGCTCGCCGCGCTGGACGCGGCGCTGGCCCGCGCGCTGGCCGGCCGCACGCTGTGGCTGGGCGTGCGCGCCGGTGCCGGCGTGGGCAAGACGCGGCTGACGGAGGAGTTCCTGCGCCATGCCGAAGACCGGTCCGGCCAGCCCTGCCGCATCCACCGGGGCTACTGCGAGAGCTACCTGAGCGCCGAGCCGCTGCAGCCCTTCCTGCAGATGCTGCGCGCGATGGATGGCCTGGCCGACACGCCGCAGGGCATGCCGCCCGAGCTCTTCACCGCGCTGCAGAGCCCGCCGGCCCAGCGCGCCGACGCGCTGCTGGCACTGCTGCTGGCGCTGGCGCGGCGCACGCCGCAGCTGGTCTTCATCGACGACCTGCAATGGGCCGACGACGCCTCGCTGCGGCTGCTGCACCGCCTGCGTGCCAGCGCCGAGCGCGACAGCCTGCCGCTGCTGCTGCTGACGGCCAGCCGGCCGCAGCCCACGCAACCCGCCGAGGCCCTGCCCGGCGCCAACGACGACCACGCCGAGATCATCGAGCTGCCGCCGCTGACCGAGACCGAGGCCGCGCGCGCCGTGCAGCAACTGCTGCCGCAGATCGACCCCTTCATCGCTGCGGAGGTGCAGCGCCATGCCGGCGGCAACCCGCTGTTCATCGAGGAGCTCTGCCACGCCGCGGCAGACGCCGGTGAAGGCCGAGGCGGTGTCGCGGCGGCGCAGAGCAGTGCGGCCTGGCTGGCCGCGCTCGTGGAGTCGCGCGTGGGCCGCCTGCCGCCGGAACAGGCGCAACTCGTGCGGCTGGCGGCCGTCATCGGCAATGTCATCCCGGTGTGGCTGATGCAGGCCATGTCCGGCTGCGGCGAGCAGCACCCGGCGGTGCGGGCGCTGGCGGTGCAGGATTTCATCTTCCCCGACCAGCAGCCCGGCCAGCTGCGCTTCAAGCACGGCATCACGCGCGACGTGGTCTACGAAGCCACCGGCCTGCACGAGCGGCAGGCGCTGCACCGGCGCATCAGCGCCGAGCTGAGTGCGCGCGGCGGCACGGAGGCCGCGCTGCACGAACAGCTCGCCTATCACGACGCCGCCGCCAACGACTGGCCCGCCGCCGCCCATCACGCTGAAGCTGCAGGCGACCAGGCGCTGGCCATTTCGGCGCTGGACCGTGCGAAGAAGCAGTTCCGCGCCGCGCTGGCCGCGCTGGAGTTCCTGCCCGACGGCGACGACGAGGGCCGGGCCCGCCGGCGCCGCTGGATTGCCATCGCGCAGCGCCTGGGCATGGCCTGCGTGTTCGACGCGTCGCAGGACGACCTGCGCGTGCTGCGGCATGCCGCGGCACTCGCGCAGGCCGAGGGCGACGCCGGCCTCATCGCGCGCACCGAGTACTGGCTGTCCTACGTCGGCTACGCGCTGGGCGAGACGCGCGACAGCCTCGCCCACGCGCGCAACGCCGTCAGCATCGCCCAGGCCTGCGGCGACCATGCCTTGCTGGCCCAGTTGCCCGGCACCGTCGGCCAGCTGCAGGCCGCCGCCGCCGACTACGCCAACGCGCTGCCGATGCTGGACCTGGCCATCGCGCGCCAGCGCACCCGCGCCAGCAAGAGCGCGCTGAACCAGATCGGCCTGTCGTTCTCGTTGTGCTGCCGTGCCTACGTGCTGGGCGACCAGGGCCATTTCGCGCAGGCCCACGAAGTCTTCGCCGAAGCCCTGGCGCCATTCGACGGCAGCGGCCATGCCGTGGAAGCCAGCATCCAGGGCTGGCGCGCCGCCGTGCTGCTGTGGCAGGGCCGCTGGGCCGAGGCCCGCGAGGCCGCGCTGCGGGCGCACCGCGTCGGCGCCCAGGTGCGCAGCATGTTCACCTGCGCCATGGGCCAGGCGGCCGGCGGCTACGGCGCCTGGATGCAGGACGGCGACCCGGCCGCGCGCCAGCGCATCGTCGATGCGACCGCCTGGCTCGCGCCCCGCGGGGGCGGCCTGTACAGCAGCTTCAACCACGGCTGGCTGGCCGACATCCTGTCCACCCAGGGCGACGCTGGCGCGGCACGCCACCACATTGCACTGGCCCTCAAGCGCGGCCGCCAGCACGACTGGATCGGCGGCGCCATGGCCTACCGCGCAGCGGCCCGGCTGGCCGCACGCATGGGCGACGCGCCGCGCGCTCGCCGCTATCTGGCCCTGGCGCGGGGCGCTGGCGAGCAGCGCAACTCCGACCACGAGGCGGCCGTCACCGCGCTGCTCGAAGCCGAGCTGCGCCTGGACGACGGCTGGCGCGACGCGCTGGACGTGGCGCGCGCCGCGTTCGAGCGCCTGGCGATGCCGGGATTCCTGGCGCGGGCGCAGCAGCTGAGCGAACCCGGCCGTTAGGCGACCTCCTACATCGCAACCTCATCCCGCCCGGCAGGCCGCAAGAGGCAGTCTGCGTAGATTTGCGGTCATGGCGGCGCGCATGGTGTGTGCTGCTTCCGATGGAAGGAACAAGTCATGAAGATTTCGCAAATCGCCTCGCTGATCGTCGTTGGCGCCCTGGTTGCGCCGTTGGCTGCACACGCCGAAGACAAGCCCGCCGGCACCACCAAGATGTGGGTGAAGGACTCGGCCATCACGACCAAGATCAAGGCCCAGCTGGCCACCAGCAAGCCGTCGTCGCTGGCCACGGTCCATGTGGAAACCGATGCCAACGGCTGGGTGCAGCTGACCGGCAAGGTCGCGACGCAGGCCGACAAGGACCGCGCCGAAACCACGGCCAAGGGCATCGAGGGCGTGAAGTCCGTCGACAACCAGCTGGTCGTGACCGGCAAGTAAGCCCCAACGGCTTTCGCTGCCGCGCCACCCGCTGTCTGCACGGCGGGTGGCGCTGTCGCGTTGAGGTTCGTGAAGCTTTGCAAACTTGTGCGGTGGCATCGTCACAGCCTGCAACCAGCGCGGGTTTTCCCAGGCATGCCGCCGGTAGAATCTCACGAACCCAAGCCACGGGCCTGCATGACAGCAGGCCCGTTTCTTTTGCCCATGTCCAAACCCCTGCGACTGCCGCACATCGACGCCCTGAAGGCCATCGCCGCCCAGGTCATCGTGTTGCACCACCTGGTGAGCTACGGCCCCATCGCCCGCGCCGCGCATGCCGCGCTGCCGATGCTGGCCGGCGCGATGCACCAGTACGGCCGCATGGCGGTGCAGATCTTCCTCGTCGTGGGCGGCTACCTGAGCGCGCGCGGCCTGTCGCCTCGCGGCCAGACGCTGCAGGCGGGCGTGCCGGAGCTGCTGCTGCGGCGCTATCTGCGCCTGGTGCTGCCGTTCCTGGCCGCCCTGGCGCTGACGCTGGGCGCCTGCGGCCTCATCGCGTCGTCCTGGCCCGAGCTGGTGCCTGCCGACATCAGCCTCGGCCAGTTGTTCGCGCATGCGCTGCTGCTGCACGATGTGCTGGGCTATGAGGCGCTGACGGTGGGCGCCTGGTACGTTGCCATCGACCTGCAGCTGTTCGCGCTGCTGGTGGGCCTGCTGTGGCTGGCGCACCGCGGCTGGCGGCACCCGAGCCGGCTGGTCGTCGGGCCGCTGCTGGTGGCCGGCGCGGCACTGGCCTCGGCCTTCGTCTTCAATCGCCAGCCGGAGCTGGACGCCTTCGCGCCGTACTTCTTCGCGTCCTATGGGCTGGGCGCCCTGGTGCACTGGCTGGGCATGTCGCGGTTTCGCCGTGCCGGCCTGCTGCTGCTGGCCGCGGCCTTCGCCGCCGCGCTGTGGCTGGACTGGCGTGACCGCCTCGCGCTGGCCCTGCTCACCGCGCTGTGGCTGGCCTGCGCGCACCAGCGCCAGGTGGAGGGCCGCCCGCTGCTGCCCGACGCGTGGGCGCCCCGCCTGGCCACCTGGGCCACGCCGTCCTACGCGCTGTTCCTGCTGCACTTCCCCGTGCTGCTGATGACCAACGCGCTGCTGGCGCGCTGGACCGATGCATCCCCGACCGTGGGCCTGGCGATGCTGGTCGCCACCTGGGGACTGGCCAATTGCCTGGCGCTGCCCTTCCACCGCTGGGTGGAGGCCCCGGCCGCGCGCTTCAACCCGCTGGCCTGGCTGCCGCGGCTGCGCACCGCATAGATACGCTGAAGCGGCGGGCGCTGGCTGCGTGCTAATGTCGTGCGCAGTCAGCCCGAGGACGCGCGCCCATGACGACCCCCACCCAGGCCGTGGCGCCCAGCCGCGAGCAGTTGCTGCACAGCCTCTACGAAGCCGCCGAGCTGGAGCACACGCTGATGTGCACCTACCTCTATGCGGCCTTCAGCCTGAAGCAGGGCGAGGCGGAAGGCCTGGTCGCCACGGAGGCCGAGGCGACCGAGCGCTGGCGGCGCGAGATCGTGGCCGTCGCCGTGGAGGAAATGGGCCACCTCGTCGCCGTATGGAACATCACGGCGGCGCTGGGCGGCGCGCCGCGCATCGGCCGCGGCAACTTTCCTCTGGACCCGGGCAACCTGCCGGCCAGCGTGGTCGTGAAGCTGGCGCCGTTCAACACGGCGACGCTGCAGCACTTCATCTACCTGGAGCGCCCCGAGGGCAGCACCGAGCCCGACGGCGAGGGCTTCGCCGCGCAGCGCCGCTTCATACGCGGCTCCGACGTGCCCCGCATCACGCCGATGGCCTGCGACTACGAGACCGTGGGCCACTTCTACAAGAGGTTGAGCGAGGCGCTGCAGGCCTTTGCCGACCAGCACGGCGAGGCGGCGGCGTTCTGCGGCGACCGCTGGCTGCAGCTGGGCCCCGACGAGCTGACGCTGGGCGGCGCGCGCCACGTGCTGTGCGCCAAGACGGCGGTGGCGGCGTTCGACGCCATCGTGCGCCAGGGCGAGGGCGCACCCAGCGACACCGAGCGCTCGCACTACCGGCGCTTCGCCGACATCCGCGTCGAGCTGCGCGCGCTGCAAGAGGCCAACCCGGCCTTCGAACCGGCCTGGCCGGCTGCCACCAACCCGGTGCTGCGCCGCCCGCCGCGTCCGGAGGGGCGCGTCTGGCTGGAGAACCCGGACGCCAGTGCCACGGTGGACGTGGCCAATGCGAGCTACGGCCTGATGCTGCGCCTGCTGGCGCAGAGCTACCTGATGCCCGGGCCATCGGCCGAGAAGGCGCTGATCGTGGACCTGAGCCTGGGCCTGATGCGCGCCTTCACGCCGCTGGCCGAGCACGCGGCGCGGCTGCCCGCCGGGCCCAGCCACCCGGGCTGCCATGCCGGCGCCAGCTTCACCGCGTTGCGCGACGCCGCCGGCATGCCGCCCGGCCCGGCCGCACGGCGCTACGTCATCGAACGGCTGGGCGAACTGGCCGACGCCGCCGCCGGCCTGCATGACACGCTGGGCGCAGACCGCATCGGCCGCGCCGCGCACCAGCTGCAGGCCCTGCGCGAGCGCGCCGAGCGTGCGCTGGACGTGAACGCGACCGCCCCCGCGCCGGCCACGGCACCGGCCGCCACCGCGCCGCCACCGCCAGCGCCGCCACCGCCGCCCACGGCGGTCGAGGATGGCATCGAGGTCGTGCAGGGCGAGAAGCTGGAACTGCGCTTCGAGGCCGGCCGCTGCATCCACGCGCGCTTTTGCGTGACGGGAGCACCCCAGGTCTTCCTCGCCAACGTGCAGGGGCCCTGGATCCACCCCGACGCGATGCCCGTGGAGCGGCTGGTGGACATCGCCCACGCCTGCCCGTCCGGCGCCATCCAGTACCGCCGCAAGGACGGCGAAGCGGACGAGGCGCCGCCCCCCGTCAACCTGGTGTCGGTGCGCGAAGCGGGACCCTATGCCATCCGCGGCGCGCTGACGCTGCGCGGTGAGCGCATCGGCATGCGCGCGACGCTGTGCCGCTGCGGCGCAAGCAAAAACAAGCCGTTCTGTGACGGCAGCCACCACGACATCCACTTCGACGCGACCGGCGAACCGCCGACCGGCCTGCTGGGCCTGTCCACCGAGCTGCCCACGGTGCGCGACGGCCCCGTCGCCATCGAACCCGAACCCAACGGCCCGCTGCAGGTGCGCGGCCCGCTGGAGGTGCTGAGCGGCACCGGTCGCATGGTGTGCCGCGTGACGCAGGCACGCCTGTGCCGCTGCGGTGGCAGCCAGACCAAGCCCTTCTGCGACGGCAGCCACGCGCGCCATGGCTTCATCGCAGACTGAGACCGCCAACACCCGCGAAGCGCTGCACGACCTTGCGGCCCGGACGCTGGTCTGGATCGTCACCATCGTCGGCGCGGTAGCGGCCGTCATTGGCGCCAGCGAAGGCGCACTCGGCACGCGCGGCCTGTGGGCCAGCCAGCGGCTGGCGGTCGGCCTGTCGCTGCTCGCCGTGGGTGGCGTGGCGGCGCTACTGCGCCGGCGCGGCCACGTGCGGTTGTCGACCACGCTGGTGCTCGGCGGCACGCTGGCGGCGCTGACGGCCCACGCCGCCCACATCGGCCTGGGCGTGCATACGCTGGTGCTCGCGGCAGGCGCCCTGCTGATCGCGCTGGCCGGCGGCGTGGCCGGCAACGCCGCGGCCCTCGTGCTGGCCGCGCTGTACCTGGGCGCCATCGGCGTGCTGGGGGGCATGGAGGCCGCGGGGCTGATCCCCGGCCGGCTGGCGCCGGTGCAACCCAACCTGCTGGACCGCGTCTTCGCCCATGTGCTGATCGCCGTGGGTGGCCTGGCCTCGGCGCTGCTGCTGAACCGCATCCTGGGCACCGCGCTCAGACGTGCGATCAGCGAGGAGGCGCGGCTCACCCACCTCGTGCATGCGGCCCACAACTGGGCCTGGGAGGCCGATGAGAAGTTCCGTGTGACCTATCTGTCCGACGAGTTCGAGTCGCTCAGCGGCCATTCGCGCGCCGAGTTCATGCGCATCGGCGCGCCGGATGGCCCGACGCTGGTGCGCGATGCCGACTACCAGACCCTGCTCGACGACATCCGCGCCAGACAGCCCTACCGCGACCGCATCAACGGCTTCCGGACGTCGGACGGCCGTCTGCTGTGGACGCTGACCTCGGGTGAGCCGTTGTTCGATGCGGCCGGCCAGCACACCGGCTGGCGCGGCGTCAGCCACAACATCACCGGCGAGCGCCTGGCGCTGCAGCAGCACCAGCGCACCGCCGACATGCTGGACCGCCTGCTGCGCGCCAGCCCCGATGCGATCTGCGTGGCCCGCCTGGACGACGCGCGCATCACCTTCGCCAACACGGGCTTCTGCACGCTGGTCGAGCGCGCCCGTGAGGATGTGCTGGGCCGCTCGGCGCAAGAGCTGGGCCTGTGGCCGGATGGCGCCGAGGCGCGGCGCCTCGGTGAAGCGCTGGCGGCCGGCGGCATCGTGCGCGACTTCCGCTCGGCGCTGCGTGTCAGCGGGCAATGGCGTGAGGTGCTGATCTCGGCCGCCACGCTGGACTGGGAGGGCCACCCGGCCACGATGATGATCGCGCGCGACATCACCGAGCGGGAGCGCGCGCGCATCGAGGCCGACGCCATCCTGGACCACGCCAGCGTCGGCATCGCGTTGACCCGTGGCGAGCGCTTCGAGCGCGTGAACCGCCACTGGCGCGAGATCTTCGGCGGCACCGAGCCGCAACTGGCCGGCGACAGCTCCGGCCTGCCTGCCGCCCGGCAGATCGCCGACGCCGCGCTGGCGTTCGAGCGCGACTTCATGCGGCCCGACGGCCGCCGCATCACGGTGCAGTTCAATGCGCGCGGCCTGCCTGCGACGCTGCCGGCGCGGGATGCCGAGTCCGCCACGCTGTGGGTGGCAGAGGACGTGACCCGGCGCCGCCGGCAGGAGCACGAGCTGCAGGCCGCCAAGCAACAGGCCGAAGCGGCCAGCGGCGCCAAGAGCGCCTTCCTGGCGACGATGAGCCATGAGATCCGCACGCCGCTCAACGGCGTGCTCGGCCTAGCCCGCCTGCTGCAGCAGGCCGCACCCGATGACGCCCGGCGCCAGCAATACCTGAGCCACCTCGTGGGCGCGGCGGAATCGCTCAACGAAATCGTCTCCAACGTGCTGGACCTGTCCAAGATCGAGGCGGGTCACCTGGAGCTGGAGCAGATCGAGTTCGACCTGCACGCACTGGCGCAGGCCAGCTTCGAAGGCTGCGCCGCGCTGGGCCGGGAGCGCGGGCTGGACATGCAGGTGGAGCTCGCGCCGGGCCTGCCGCGCATGGTGCTCGGCGACCCGCTGCGGGTGCGCCAGATCATGGCCAACTTCCTGGTCAACGCGCTGAAGTTCACGGAACGCGGGCAGATCCGCCTGACGCTGGCGCCGGCCGGCCCCGACCGCGTGCGCCTGAGCGTTCAGGACAGCGGCATCGGGGTGCCGCCGGCGCTGCAGGCCCGGCTGTTCCAGCCCTTTGCGCAGGCCGACGACTCGACCACGCGCCGCTTCGGCGGCACCGGGCTGGGGCTGTCCATCTGCCGTGAGCTGGCCGAGCGCATGGAGGGCCGCGTCGGGCTGCACAGCGACGGCCGCCACGGCGCCACCTTCTGGGCCGATCTGAGCCTGCCCGCGACGCTCACCGCCGATGACACCGCCTCGCGCAAGCGCCCGCCGACGCCGCCGCGTTACCCCCTGGCCGGCCAGCGCCTGCTCGTCGCCGAGGACAACCCGGTCAACCGCCTCATCATCACGGCCCTGCTGCAACGCCTGGGCGCGGAGGTGGTGGAGGCCGAGGACGGCGAGCAGGCTGTGCAGCTCGCCCGCGCCCAGGCCCAGCGCCTGGACGCCGTGCTGATGGACCTGCACATGCCCAAGGTGGACGGCCTGCGCGCCACGCAGCTGCTGCGCGCCGACCCCGCCACTGCCGCCCTGCCCATCCATGCCTTCAGCGCGGCGGTGCTGGATCAGGAACGCCAGGCGGCGCTGGCGGCCGGCATGAACGGGTTCATCGGCAAGCCGGTGGCGGAGTCGGAGGTCATTCGGGTGCTGGGCAGGCGGTGACGGTCATCGCGATTCAGCGCTGATCGTGTCGGCGGCACCGAATTGGTGCCGACCGGCTGGCCAGCACAGCCCTGGCGGGGCGATGCGATCGCTGATGCCGCGTCAATCCGTGGCGCGGATGCGTCAGCTGCAGCGCGTTACATTCCTTTTCACAAGGCGTTCTTTCCTCGGCGCAAGCCTTCACCACACCATCCCGAAACTTGCGTGAAGCCTTCGTTCACAAGGGGTTACGTCGGTTCATACGGGTAAATCGGACTTCGCGGCGTCGCGCAGCACCACCACTGACGCTGCGTCTGCCAGGGATTTCCCGATCATGTCTGTCGAATGTGACCCATGACACTCGATTCCAGAGCCATCGTGTGCCCAAGAGGAGCGCGAAGGCTTTTGTCTTTCATCCGCCCCCGTACCGGGATTCCAGAAGCAACTACGGAGTTGTGAATGCTACGTAAAACCATCCTTTCCCAGAGCCTACGCATTGCGTTCTCGGCTATCAGTCTGAGCGTTGCGGTTGCTCCGGCAGCCTATGCCCAGTCGACGACTGTCGGTTCGGTGTTCGGTCAAGTCGCCGCCCAAGCCGGCGATCAAGTGGTCATCGAAAACGCCGCTGTGGGCCTGAAGCGTACTGTTGCTGTGAACGCATCAGGCTACTTTCAAGCCGTAGCGCTGCCCCCAGGCAATTACACAGCCACGCTTCAAAAGGCTGGCCAGAATGTCTCGTCGGTGCAGCTGGAAGTTCGCGCCGGCCAGGGTTCTGAAGTGACCTTCGCCGGTTCAACGGCGGGCACGCAGCAGCTCGGCGTGGTGCAGGTGGTGGGTCGTGCTAAGACCATCGACGTTTCCAGCTCCGAGAACGGCAGCACGTTCACCGCCCGTCAGCTGGAAGCGCTGCCCGTGGCGTCCAAGGACTTGAACGGCATCATCGCGCTCGCGGCCAACACAGTGAAGGCCGACAACCGCTACTCCGGCGGCGTCAGCATTGGCGGCGGCGGTCCCTCCGAAAATGCGTACTACATCAACGGCTTCCCGGTCACCAACGCGCTGAGCCAGTTGGGCTCCATCGAGCTGCCTTACGGTGCCGTGGCTCAAGCCGACATCAAGACCGGTGGTTTTGGCGCTGAGTTCGGCCGTTCGGTCGGCGGCGTGGTGAACATCACCACCAAGAGCGGTACCAATGAATGGCACGGCGGCGTGGGCCTCGAGATCACCCCGAACAGCCTGCGTTCCAAGCTGCCCAACAGCTACTACCCGGACACCAAGGCACTGACCGGTTACACCGGCAACAGCGCCACGGACGGTACGCTCTACCTCGACCGTTCCAAGAAGAAGGAAACCGAGTACACGTACAGCGCCTACGTCGGCGGCCCGCTGATCCAGGACAAGCTGTTCTTCTTCCTGGCCGCAGACCAGACCGACAACAAGACGTCGGGCGTCAACGCGACGACCGGCAGCTCACTGCTGTCGACAAATGGCTGGCTGGACGCGAAGGACAAGAACACACGTTACCTGGGCAAGTTCGACTGGTTCGCGACCGACAACCATCAGCTTGAACTGACGCTGATCGGTGACAACTACAAGACCACCAACGATTTCAGCGGCTACGACTACACGACGGGCGCAAAGGGCAAGTACGTGTATTCCGAGTACGCCAAGAACGCGGCCAACATCACGCCGGCCGTCGGTGGCGATGCCCAAGTTCTGAAGTACACCGGCAATGTCACGGACAACTTCACGTTGACGGCGCTGTACGGTCAAAGCCGCTCCAACCACAGCGACACCTTCAGCTTCCCGCCGACTGCGCCGACCTTCGGCTGGAGCGCGACGGGCCGCAACCCAAACCTGACCTATGTGCTGCCTGCCAACGCGGCGAACCCGCTGCCGGCCCAGACGCTGCTGATGCCCGCGGGCGCGCACGACACGACGAAGTCCTTCCGACTCGACGGCGAGCTCCGCTTGGGTAACCACACGATCCGTGCCGGTATGGACGAGAACCGCCTGAAGTCCATCGGCGCGGGTGAGACCGTCGCCGGCGGCCACTCATGGCTGTACCGCAGCACCACCAGCGGCTCGGCAAACGTTGGCGGCTTCGGCCCGATCAGCAACTACACGCCCGCCGTCAATGGCCGCTACTACTACGTCATCGACTACATCTTTGACGATGCAACGGCAGCGCAGTCCAACCAGTCGGCGCAGTACATCGAAGACCGCTGGAAGATCACGAAGGACCTGCTGGTGACGGCAGGCCTGCGTAACGAGAGCTTCACGAACAAGAACGGTGACGGTGCCACGTTCCTGGAGTCGAAGAACTTCCTGAGCCCGCGCTTCGCCGCAGCCTGGGACGTGAATGGCGACGCCTCGATGAAGCTGTACGGCAGCCTGGGCCGCTACAGCCTGCAGATCCCTACGCACGTCGCGGTCCGCGGCGCCAGCCGTTCTACGTACACGACGCAATACTTCGCCTACACGGGTATCGATCAGGTGACTGGTCTGCCGACCGGCAAGACGGCGATGGGCACCGCCGACTCGGCCAACAACGAGTACGGCCAGGCCAAGGACGTGCAGGCCGTCAGCGCCCAAGGCATCAAGCCGACGTACCAGGACGAAATGACCCTGGGCATCGAGAAGGCACTGACGCAAGGCATCATGGGTGGCGCCAAGGTCACCTACCGCACGCTGCGCGCGACGATCGACGACATGTGCGATTCCCGTGCGTTCTACAACTACGCCGATGCGCATGGCATCAACACGGACAACTACTCGTACACCTGTGCTTCGTTCAACCCGGGCCGTGACAACACCTTCTCGGTGGGCTATGCCGGCGACGACCAGCCGCACACCACGGTGCATTTGACCGCTGCCGAGCTGGGCTTCCCGAAGGCCAAGCGCACCTACCTGGCGCTGGACTTCTATCTGGAGCATGCGTTCCGTGACGGCTGGTACGGCAAGCTGACCTACACTTGGTCGCGCAGCCGCGGCAACACGGAAGGCCAGACCCGTTCCGACAACGCGCAGACCGACGTTGCCGCCACCTCGACGTGGGACTTGCCTGAGCTGATGGAGGGTTCGTACGGCAACTTGCCGAACGACCGCACGCACCAGATCAAGGCCTATGGCTTCTACCAAGTCACGCCCGAGTTGATGCTCGGTGCCAATGCCTTGCTCGAGTCTGGCCGTCCGCGCAGCTGCTTCGGCAATTATCCGGGTGCCACTACCGCCGATGACGTGTACTACTACAACAGCGTCAACTTCTACTGCAACGGCAAGCTGACGCAGCGGGGTTCGCTGGGCCGCACGCCGTGGACCTACAAGCTCGACCTGAATGCCGCCTACAAGCCGGCTTCCGTGAAGGGCCTGTCGCTGCGCGTGGACGTGTTCAACGTCTTCAACACCATCAAGCCGACCCGTTACGACGAGATCCGCGAACCGAACCGCGGCGATCTGGTGACCGTGTCGCCGACATACGGTCGTGAAGCGGCTTACACCGAGCCGCGCTCTGTGCGTCTGTCGGTGAACTACGACTTCTGATTGTTCTCAGACTGAAGTCGGAAAGGCCAGCGCATGCGCTGGCCTTTTTTCATGGCTCTTTGCGCGTTATTGATCAGGCTGGCAAATATCTAACAGATGACCTATGTTGTCGCATGGCAAGACGCGACGCGAGGTTCTGAGTCCCGAGGCACAGGCAGAGATTCGATTGCGCGTGCTTGGCGCACTGCAGGACGGCATGTCGCAGACGCAGGCGGCGCAGACGTTTGGAGTCAGCCGCTGGTCGGTGGTGCAGTGGGCAAAGGCGCATCGCCAGGCCGGAGAAGCAGCGTTGGCGGCCAAGCGCCGAGGCCGTCGCGAAGGCGATGCCGGCAAGCTCAGCGCGAAACAGGGCGAGCGCATTCGTGCGCTGGTCGTAGGGAAGATGCCCGAGCAGTTGAAGCTTGCGTTCTACCTGTGGACGCGGGCAGCGGTGCGCGAGTTGATCAAGCGCGAATGCGGCGTGTCGTTGTCGTTGAGCGCCGTGGGCGGTTACCTCAAGCGCTGGGGCTTGAGCCCACAACGTCCGGTCAAGCGGGCGTACGAGCGCAACGACGAGGCCGTCGCGCGGTGGCTGGCAGAGGTCTATCCCAAGATCGCCTCGCGTGCCAAGAAAGAAAAGGCTCGGGTGTACTGGGGCGACGAGACCGGCCTGCGTTCAGACGATGTGCGAGGTCGCAGTTTTGCGCCGACGGGCCAACCAGCGGTGGTCAAGGTGCCGGGCAGGCGCTTTGGTTGCAACGTGATCTCGGCACTGACCAACAAGGGCGAGATGAGCTTCATGGTCTTCGAAGGACGCTTCCAGGCTGAGCAGTTCATGGACTTCTGTGAACGGCTGCTCAAGCAGTCCCCCAACAAGGTCTTCCTCATCGTCGATGGGCACTCCGTACATCGCTGCAGAAAGGTTCGAGACTGGCTGGAACCGCGACGGCACCAGATCGAGCTGTTCTTCCTGCCTGGCTATGCCCCTGAACTCAATCCAGACGAATTGCTCAACGGCGACATCAAACGTGCCGTCAGCCAAGTGCGTCCGCGCGACCGGCAAGCGATGAAGGCTGCCACGCGCAAGTGGCTGCACCGGCGACAGAAGCAGCCAACCGTCCTGGCCAACCTATTCGGAGCGCCCCATGTCCGCTACGCCGCGGCCTGAGCGCTTGTTAGACATTTAGCTGCCTGCTCAATAAGTAGTGAAGTGCCTCTGTGGCAGAGGGAGAACGGTGGATGGTGGCCAACCGCGCCAAGTCACTATCCCAATAGAGATTTTTTCTCTTTGCCCAGCGCCATCCTCAGTTAACGCGCAAAGAGCCTTTTTCATGGGCGGTGCATCCCGTGCCGTATTGCCGACCGGGCGGCGAGCCAACGAGCGGCGGCGGTAGTAACCTGCACGGATCAGGGCGCCCACGGGCGGTTTGCACGACTTGCGGGTTCGGCTGGCGGCAAAGGAGGCAACGTAATGAACATCCCATCTGCACTGACGATACTCGCGCTCGCCATCGGCCTGGCGGGCTGTGCATCTTCGCCGCTCTCACCACCATCGAGCGCAACGTTGCTCAATGACGCCGCGTTCGCGCCGCCCACCGTGCGCATCGCGCCCACGGAGGTGATGGCGATGAGCCCCGCGATGCAGCGCTTCGCCGACGACAAGCTGATCCGCAGTGAAGTGCGCACGAAGGGCTTGAGAGAGGGGCTGATCAGCGCGCTCTACAACAAGGGGCAGCTCCAGCTGGGCTACGAAACCGCCGACACCAAGAACGCCGCCGAAGCCTTCGAGGCGCGCAACGGCAACTGCTTGTCGCTGGTTCTGATGACGGCCGCCTTCGCGCGCTACTTCAACCTGCCGGTGAGCTTCAATAGCGTCTACGTGGAGGACGTCTGGACGCGCTACAACGGGCTCTACGTCGCGGCGGGGCACGTCAACATCACGCTGGCGCGCATCGCGGTGCCGACCGGCGCCTTCATGTACGGCAGCGACAACGCGATGACGATCGACTTCCTGCCATCCGATCAGCTCAAGGGCCAGCGCAGCCGGGTGATCGACGAGTCGACCGTCGTGGCGATGTACCTAAACAACCGCGCCGTCGAGACGCTGACCGAGGGCGATGTGGACAACGCGTACTGGTGGGTTCGCGCAGCCATCCAGGCCGACCCTCGCTGGCTGGCGTCGTACAACACACTGGCGGTGCTCTACCGCCGCAAGGGCCTCGAGGCACAGGCGGAAGTCGCGCTGCGCCTGCTGCTGGAGCGTGAGCCCATGAATGCGCAAGCGCTCTCCAACATGGCCATGCTGTTGGGCGACCATGGCCGCACCGCCGAGGCGCGCGTGATGAAGCGCCGGCTGGAGGAAGTCCAGCCCGTGCCTCCCTACCAGTATTTCGACCAGGGCATGGCGGCCATCAGGGCCGGTGACTATGCCTCGGCCCGCAACTTCTTCCGCAAGGAGGTCGCGCGCGACGCCTATGTGTCGGAGTTCCACTTCTGGCTCGCCGTGGCCAGCTACGGCACCGGCGATCTCGCGTTCGCGCGCGGAGAAATCGCCAAGGCCCTCGAGAACAGCACGACAAGCAAGGACCGAGAACTCTACAGCGCCAAGCAAGCCTGGCTGAACCGGCAGCGCAGCCAGTGACCCGGCCGGGCCGCCGGGATCAGGCGGCCGCCCTGCGGGTCACCGGGCGGCGCTCGACTTCACGCGCAACCGCCACGCATGCAGCAGCGGCTCCGTGTATCCACTGGGCTGCGCTTCACCCTTGAACACCAGATCCAGCGCGGCCTGCATCGCTGCGCCGTCGGGGTTGGCAACGAGTGACTTGTAGGCCGGATCGCCGGCGTTCTGGCCGTCCACCACCTGGGCCATGCGGGTGAAGGTCTCGCGCACCTGCTGGGCGCTGACCACGCCGTGGCGCAGCCAGTTGGCGATGTGCTGGCTGGAGATGCGCAGCGTGGCGCGGTCTTCCATCAGGCCCACGCCGTTGATGTCCGGCACCTTGGAGCAACCCACGCCCTGGTCGACCCAGCGCACCACGTAGCCGAGGATGCCCTGCACGTTGTTGTCCAGTTCCTGCTGGCGCTGCTCGGGCGACCAGTCGGCCTGGGGCGCGACGGGGATGGTCAGCAGCGCGTTCAGCAGGGCGTCCTGCTCGGCGGCGAGGTCCACCTGCTCCAGTTCCTGCTGCACGGCCGCCACATTGACCTGGTGGTAGTGCAGCGCGTGCAGCGTCGCGGCGGTGGGCGACGGCACCCAGGCGGTGTTGGCGCCGGCCTTGGGGTGGACGATCTTCTGCTCCAGCATGGCCGCCATCAGGTCGGGCATGGCCCACATGCCCTTGCCGATCTGGGCTCGGCCACGCAGGCCGCAGGCCAGGCCGGTCAGCACGTTGCTGCGTTCATAGGCCTGGATCCAGGGCGTGGTCTTCATGTCGCCCTTGCGCAGCATGGGGCCGGCGCGCATCGCGGTGTGCATCTCGTCACCGGTGCGGTCCAGGAAGCCGGTGTTGATGAAGGCCACGCGGCTGGCGGCCGCGGCGATGCAGGCCTTCAGGTTGACCGACGTGCGGCGCTCCTCGTCCATGATGCCCAGCTTGACGGTGCTGTCCGGCAGGCCGAGCAGCTGTTCCACACGGGTGAACAGCTCGGCGGCAAAGGCCACCTCGGCGGGCCCGTGCATCTTGGGCTTGACGATGTAGACACTGCCGGTGCGCGAGTTGCCACGGCGCTTCAGGTCATGCATCGCGATGGTCGTCGTGACCACGGCGTCCATGATGCCCTCGGGGATCTCGCTGCCGTCGTCCAGCAGGATGGCCGGATTTGTCATCAAGTGACCAACATTGCGCACGAACATCAGCGAACGGCCGTGCAACGTCAGCGAACCACCGTCAGGCGCCGTGTAGACGCGGTCGACGTTGAGCCGGCGCGTGAAGGTCTTGCCACCCTTGGCGACTTCCTCGGTCAGCGTGCCCTGCTGGATGCCCAGCCAGTTGCGGTAGGCCAGCAGCTTGTCTTCGGCATCCACCGCGGCGACGGAGTCTTCCAGGTCCAGGATGGTGGAGAGGGCCGACTCCAGCACCACATCGGCCACGCCGGCGGCGTCGGTCTTGCCGATGGCGGTCGTGCGGTCGATGCGAATGTCCAGGTGCAGGCCGTTGTGGACCAGCAGCACACTGCTCGGCGCGGCGGCATCACCCTGGTAGCCGGCGAAGGCGGCCGGGTCCTGCAGCCCGGTCGTGGCGCCCGAGGCCAGCGTCACGACCAGCTGGCCGGCATCGACGCGGTAGCCCGTCGCGTCGACGTGCGAGCCCTGCGCCAGCGGTGCGGCCTGGTCCAGCACCTGGCGCGCAAAGGCAATGACCTTGGCGCCGCGCACGGGGTTGTAGGCGCGTCCATCGGCACTTTGGCGCGTCGCGCCTTCGGTCTCGGGGATGGCGTCGGTGCCGTAGAGCGCGTCGTACAGCGATCCCCAGCGGGCGTTGGCCGCGTTGAGGGCATAGCGGGCGTTCAGGATGGGCACGACGAGCTGCGGGCCGGCCTGCACGGCCAGCTCGGCGTCCACGTTCGCGGTCGTGGCCTGGACCTGTGCGGGCGTCTCCACGAGGTAGCCGATGCGCTTCAGGAAGGCCTGGTAGGCCGGCATGTCGGTGATGGGGCCGGGGTGCGCCGCGTGCCAGGTGTCCAGTTCGGTCTGCAGCCGGTCGCGCTCGGCCAGCAGCGCGCGGTTCCTGGGCGCCAGGTCGTGCACGAGCTGGCTGAAGCCCGACCAGAACGCGTCCGGCGTGACGCCGGTGCCGGGCAGCACCTCGTGGTCGATGAAACGGGCCAGGTCGGTGTCGACCTGCAGGCGGTGAAGAGAAGTGCGGGACATGGAGAACTCCAGGCAGGAACGGATGCCAGCAATCTAGCCGTTGCGGGCGACGGATTCGCTGCGTCATGCGCAATCAATCCATGACTTGAACGCAAAGATCGCCGGCAAAACCGCAGCATTTGCGCTGGTGGGCCAGCACAATCCGGGCATGGACAAGCTCAAGCAGATGGAGTCCTTCGTGCTGGTGGCGGCCAAGGGCAGCCTCACGGCAGCGGCGCAGGCCGAGGGCGTCGCGCCGGCCGTCATGGGCCGGCGGCTGGACGCGCTGGAGGCCCGGCTGGGCGTCAAGCTGATGCTGCGCACCACGCGGCGGCTCACGCTGACGCCCGAGGGCCAGGCCTTCCTGGAAGACTGCCAGCGCCTGATCGCGTCGCTGACCGACGCCGAAGCCGCCGTCAGCGCCGGCGGCCTGAAGGCCAGCGGCCACCTGCGCGTGACGGCGCCGGCCGGCTTCGGTCGCCGCCATGTCGCGCCGCTGGTGCCGGCGTTCCTCGCCGAGCATGCCGACCTGAGCCTGTCGCTGAACCTCAGCGACCGCGTCGTCGACATCGTCCACGAAGGCTTCGACTGCGCGGTGCGCGTGGGCGACCTGCCGGACTCCCGCCTCGTCAGCACGCGGCTGGCCGACAACCGGCGGCTGTGCGTCGCGGCGCCCAGCTACCTGAAGCGCGCCGGCACGCCCCGGCACCCCGACGAGCTGGGCCGCCACGCCTGCCTGACGCTCAGCTCCGAGGCCAGCCAGACCCGCGGCTGGGCCTTCCAGGTCGATGGGGCCGTGCAACATCTGCGCCCCGAGACGCGCACGCAAGGCCGGCTGGACTGCAGCGACGGCCAGGTGCTGCACGACTGGTGCGTGGAGGGCCTGGGGCTGGCCTGGCGCAGCACCTGGGAGGTGGAGGCCGACCTCGCAGCCGGGCGGCTGGTCAGCGTGCTGGACGAGTTCGCCGCGCCGCCCAACGGCATCTACGCCGTGTTCCCGCAATCCCGCCACCTGCCGTTGCGCGTGCGCCTGTGGGTGGCGCACCTGCGCGCCCACTACGGCCGGGCGGACTACTGGCGCAGCTGAGCCGCGGCGGCGTGTGCCAGCGGGGCCTGCGCTGGCCGCGCTGACGCCTCGGTCGGTGGTCGCTTTGCCGCTAAGCTGCCGGGCGCCATGTCCAACGCGAACTCCCTCTCCCTGCTCAGCCCTGCCGCCCTCGCGCGCTGCGTGCCCTTCTTCGTCTTCATGGCGCTGCTGGCGCTGCGCGGCTACCTGCCGGCCGACCTCGGCCTGGATGCTCGCTGGATCTACGGCGGCCAGGCCGTCATCGTCGCGGCGCTGCTGGCCTGCTTCTGGCGCGGCTACGGCGAGCTGTCGCGGCAGAACCTGCCCGATGCGCGCGAGACCGGCGGGGCCGTCGTCGTCGGCGTCCTCGTGTTCGCGCTGTGGGTGAACCTGGACGCGCCGTGGATGCAGCTCGGCGACGCCACGGCCAGCTTCGTGCCGCTGGACGCCGAAGGCCGGCCCGTCTGGACGCTGATCGCGCTGCGCCTGGCCGGCGCGGCGCTCGTCGTGCCGGTCATGGAGGAACTGTTCTGGCGCAGTTTCCTGATGCGCTGGGTGGAGCACCCCGGCTTCGAGCGCGTGGACCCGCAGCACGTGGGCATCAAGGCCATCGCGCTGTCCACCTTCGTCTTCACGCTGGCCCACACGCTGTGGCTCGCCGCCATCGTGGCGGGCCTGGCCTACGCGCTGCTCTACCGCTGGAGCGGCAAGCTGTGGACGGCCGTCATCGCGCACGCGGTGACCAACGCCATGCTGGGCGTGTGGGTCATCTGGACGGGGCGCTGGGAGTTCTGGTGACGCGCGCATGGCCGGCGCCGAACTCGCCCTCGCCGTCGAGCCCGTCAGCGAAGAAGTCGGCCATGACGCGCTCGCGGAAGAACGTCATCACCGGCCCCTGCGGCCGCCAGCGCAGCGTCTTGGCGCCCCTGAACTTGTAGCGGTTGTGCGGGCGCAGTTCGATGACGCCTAGGCCGTCCAGGCGGAGGCAGCAGATCGCCACCAGCAGCAGCTGACACGCTCACGCAGAGCCGGCATCGCTTTCGACGATCATGCCGGGGCTTGGCAGCCGCGCACCGGTCCCAACTCACCACCGCCCCCGTCCCACCATGAGCCACGACCCGCATCCGAACCAGTTCGCGCTGCTGAAGCAACGCCGCTTCGCGCCCTTCTTCTGGACGCAGTTCCTCGGCGCCGCCAACGACAACGTCTTCAAGTTCGCGTTCACGCTGATGATCACCTACCAGCTGCAGCTGGACTGGCTGCCGCCCAGCCACGCGGGCCTGGTCATCGGCGCGCTGTTCATCCTGCCCTATGTGCTGTTCTCGGCCACCAGCGGCCAGCTCGCCGACAAGCACGACAAGGCGCGGCTGATGCAGCTCGTGAAGAGCCTGGAGATCGCCATCATGGCCGTCGCCGGCTGGGGCTTCTATGCCGCCAACGTGCAGTCGCTGCTCGCCTGCGTGTTCCTGATGGGCCTGCACTCCACGCTGTTTGGCCCGGTCAAGTACGCCTACCTGCCGCAGCAGCTCAGCGAGCGCGAGCTGACCGGCGGCAACGGCATGGTGGAGATGGGCACGTTCGTCGCCATCCTGCTGGGCCAGCTGGCCGGCGGCGTGCTGGTGGACACGCCCGCGGTCGGCCCGCAGCACGTGGCCTGGGCCTGCCTGGCGCTGGCGGTGCTGGGCCGCGTGACGGCGCAGGCGATACCGCCCAGCCCGTCGACCGACCCGAACCTGGTCATCAACTGGAACCCCTTTACCGAGACCTGGCGCAACCTCAAGCTCGCGCACGAAGGCCTGGCGGTGTTCCGCTCGCTGCTGGGCATCTCGTGGATGTGGTTCTTCGGCGCCGTGTTCCTGAGCAACTTCCCCGCGTTCGCTAAGGAAGTGCTGCACGGCAGCCCGCAGGTCGCGTCGCTGTTGCTGGCGGTGTTCTCCATCAGCATCGGCATCGGCTCGCTGCTGTGCGAAATGCTGTCCAAGCGCCAGGTCGAGATCGGCCTGGTGCCGCTGGGCGCCATCGGCATGAGCATGTTCGCCATCGACCTGTACTTCGCGGCGACCGGCCTGCCGGCCAGCGAGCCCTACAGCGTCGGCGCCTTCCTGGCTGTGCATGCCCATTGGCGCGTGCTGGCGGACTTGGGCGCGCTGGCGCTGTTCGCGGGCCTGTACAGCGTGCCGATGTACGCGCTGATCCAGCTGCGCGCGCAGCCCACGCACCGCGCCCGCATCATCGCGGCCAACAACATCCTGAATGCGGTGTTCATGATCGCCAGTTCCGTCATCGCCGGCGCGCTGCTGAGCGCGGGCCTGACCATCCCGCAGATCTTCCTGGCCGTGGGCATCGCCAACGCGGTCGTCGCGGCCTACATCTTCCTCATCGTGCCGGAGTACCTGCTGCGCTTCGTCGCCTTCGTGCTGACGCGCCTGGTCTATCGCTTTCGCATCGTCCATGACGAGCGCATCCCGACGTCCGGCCCCGCCGTGCTGGTCTGCAACCACGTCAGCTTCGTCGACGCCGTGCTGCTGATGGCCGCCAGCCCGCGGCCGGTCCGCTTCCTGATGGACGCGCAGATCTTTCGCATCCCCGTGCTGGGCTGGATGTTCAGGCTCGCCAAGGCCATCCCCGTCGCACCGCAGAAGACCGACCCGGCCACGTACGAGGCCGCCTTCACCGCCGCCCGCGCCGTGCTGGCCGATGGCGAGCTGGTCTGCCTCTTTCCGGAAGGCGGCATCACGCGCGACGGCACGCTGCAGCCGTTCAAGGGCGGCGTCATGAAGCTCATCGAGGGCATGCCCGAGGTGCCGGTCATCCCCATGGCCCTGGGCAACCTGTGGGGCAGCTACTTCTCGCGCGTGGAGGGCGGGCAGGCGATGGTGAAGCCGCTGCGGCGCGGCTTCTGGAGCCGGGTGAGCCTGGCGGTGGATGCACCGATCCGGGCTGCCGAAGTCAGTCCCGACCTGCTTCGTTCTCGCGTGGCCGCCCTGCTCGAAACAGCCGCTTCAACCGCAGCTTGATCGCCCGCGCCGTACGCCACACGCTGCTGGCGCGGACCCAGGCCAACAGCTCGGCCTTCCACGCCGTCCAGCGCAGGTACAGGCGCGCGAACCAGGGCAGCTGCATCAGCGCCGGCTGGATCAGCTGGAACAGCCAGGCCAGCAGCGCCGTGCCCAGCAGCTTGGCTGCGACGATGACGCCCACGCCGAACACGACATGGCCCTTGGCGACGAACCAGACGGCCGCCAGCTTGACCGGCAGGATCAGCAGGCTGGGTAGCACCAGCACGACGAAGGCCCAACGCGGCGGCAGGCGCTTCAGAGCCGCCTCGAACTGCCGGATGACCGGCAGCCGCGCGAACAGCGCGAAGGCGCGCCGCAGCGGCTCCCAGCCCCACTCCTCGAACAGGATGAGGACGGCTAACAGGACCCGGAAGGTCCAGCGCAGCGCCGAGAACAAGGCTTTCAGCATGCCGCTATCTTGAGGCCGCTCAGGCGTTCACCAAGAGGTCAGACCCCCCGCGCCCGGTCCGTGTGGAACTGCGCGCGCCAGGCCTCGAAGCGCCCGGCGTCCAGCGCGTCGCGCATCTCCTGCATCAGGTTGAGGTAGTAGTGCAGGTTGTGCACGCTGGTCAGCATGGGGCCCAGCATCTCGCCGCAGCGGTCCAGGTGGTGCAGGTAGGCGCGGCTGAAGCCAGTGCAGCATTCGCAGGTGCAGGTCGTGTCCACCGGCGTTTCGTCAGACTTGTAGCGCGCATTGCGCACCCGCAGGTCGCCGAAGCGCGTGAACAGGTGGCCGTTGCGCGCGTTGCGGGTGGGCATCACGCAGTCGAACATGTCGATGCCCTGGGACACGCCCGCGACGAGGTCCTCCGGCGTGCCCACGCCCATCAGGTAGCGCGGCTTGTGGGCCGGCAGCTGGTGGCCGATATGGTCCAGGATGCGCTGCATCTCGGCCTTGGGCTCGCCCACCGACAGGCCGCCGATGGCGTAGCCCGGCAGGTCCAGCTCGGCCAGGCCCGCCAGCGACGCGTCGCGCAGGTGGGTGAACATGCCGCCCTGCACGATGCCGAACAGCGCGTTGGGGTTCTCCAGCCGGTCGAACTCGGTGATGCAGCGCTTGGCCCAGCGCAGGCTCAGCGCCATCGACGACTTGGCCTCGCGCTCGGTGGTCAGCACGCCGTTGCTTTCGTAGGGTGTGCATTCGTCGAACTGCATGACGATGTCGCTGTTGAGCACCGTCTGGATCTGCATGCTGACCTCGGGCGTCAGGAAGAGCTTGTCGCCATTGACTGGCGACGCGAACTTGACGCCTTCCTCGCTGATCTTGCGCATGGCCCCCAGGCTCCAGACCTGGAAGCCGCCCGAGTCGGTCAGGATGGGCTTGCTCCAGCTCTCGAAGCGGTGCAGCCCGCCGAACTGCGTCACCACGTCCAAGCCCGGGCGCATCCACAGGTGGAAGGTGTTGCCCAGAATGATCTGCGCGCCCATCTCGTTCAGCGACCGCGGCGTGACGCCCTTGACGGTGCCGTAGGTGCCCACGGGCATGAAGATGGGCGTCTGCACGACGCCATGGTTGAGCGTGAGCGTGCCGCGGCGGGCGCGGCCTTCGGTGGTGAGGAGGTCGAACTTCAGCATGGGGCGCGGATTGTCGCAGCCGGGCTCAGAAGCGCGGCAGCCACATGCCCATCGTCGCGCCGAGAACCCCGCCCGCCGTTGCCAGGCTGGCGATGCCCAGCAAGGCCGCCACAGCCCAGCCGCGCGAGCGCAGATAGATCTCCAGCACGGCCAGCGGCAGCAGGAACTGCGCGAAGGCCAGCGTCGTCAGGAACGGCCCCGTGAAGCTCTTGGGGTCGAAACCCACCGGCTGACGCAAGGCCATTAGCCACAGCATCAGGCCCACCCGGAAGAACCAGACGCCGTTGGCCGCGAGGAACAGGCGCAGCGCCCAGCGCCGATGCGTCGCGAAGTCGCGCGCCCGCGCAGCCCGCCAGGCCAACAGCGCGAAGGTGACGATGAGGATGGCATTCAGCGTCATGCCGAGGTGCTGGCCCAGATCGCCGACGGTGCCACGCACCCACAGCAGATACAGGCCGCTGAGGCTGCCCAGCAGCGCCCCCGTCATGAAGACGCGACCCACGCCACGATGCAGGGCCGGCAGGCGCCGACGCAACGCCGGGACCAACTGGAGCACGCCACCGGCCGTCATCAGCAGCGCGAGCAGCAGGTGCACGCTCAGCATCGCGTTGCCCAGCCCGTCGCCGGCCACCCATTGGGACTGGCCGGGGCGCCCGCCCAGCGCTGCGACGCCGTAGGACACCGCGATGTAGCTCGCAAAGATGGCCAGCCCGGTGGCGGCCACGAGGAACCACAGGCCTGCGGCGGCCAGGGCGGGTGGGCGTGCGATGACGTTGGACAAGGCGACCTCTCGACGGCGTTGCGATGCGGCGCGGATCTTCCGGCCCGCCCGGCGCGCCGTCGCAGCCGCACCGACGGACTGCGCGGCCGGCGGGATCAGCTGCCGCAGCGCCCGACAGCCCGTCGTCGCGCCGGGCCGCCGGACAATCCCGCCATGCCGCTGACCCTGGCTGCGCCCGTGCAGCATGAATTGATCGTCAAGAAGAGCCGTTTCCTCGGCTGCGTGGAGCCCTGCGCCGACCGCGCGGCCGCGCTGGCCCGCGTGGCGGCGCTGCGCGCCGAACACCCCGGCGCCGCGCATGTCTGCTGGGCGCTGCTGGCAGGCGGTCACTCGGCGGCCAACGACGATGGCGAACCGGGCGGCACCGCCGGCCGCCCCATGCTGGAGGTGCTGCGCCACCAGGGGCTGGAAGGCGTGCTGGCGACGGCCGTGCGCTACTGGGGTGGCGTCAAGCTCGGCGCCGGTGGCCTGGTGCGGGCCTACACCGACTGCATCGCCCAGGCCTTGCTGACGGCCGAGAAGGTCGAACGCGTGGCGCTGGTGGCGCTGGGCTGCGAGCTGCCCTACGAGCTGGAAGGCCGCCTGCGCCGGCTGGCCGAGCAGCAGGGCGCGCAGCTGGTCGATGTCACGCACCAGGCGCGCGTCAGCATGCGCTTCTCATTGCCCGTCACGGCGCGGGCCGCCTTCATCGCCGCCGTCGACGAAGCCGCTCAGGGCCGGGTGGCATGGAGCCGCGAAAGCAGCATCGCGTCGCCATAGCTGAAGAAGCGGTAGCGGTGCGCGATCGCGTGGGCGTAGAGCTCACGGATGCGCTCGTAGCCCGCGAAGGCACTGACCAGCATCATCAGCGTGCTGCGAGGCAGGTGGAAGTTGGTCAGCAACCGGTCCACGACCTGGAACTGGAAGCCCGGCGTGATGAAGATGTCCGTCTCTCTAGACCCCGTCTGAAGCAGCTCCGCCAGGCCCGCCTGGCGGGCCGCGACGGCGGCGGATTCCAGCGTGCGCAGCGTCGTCGTACCCACGGCCAGCACGCGGCCACCGGCGGCCTTGGTCGCGGCGATGCGCGCCGCCGTCTCGGGCGACACCTGGCACCACTCGCTGTGCATCTTGTGGTCGGCGATGCGGTCCACCCGCACCGGCTGGAAGGTGCCGGCGCCCACGTGCAGCGTCACCTCGGCCGTGCCCACGCCGCGCTCGGCCAGCGCGGCGAGCACGGCCTCGTCGAAGTGCAGCGCCGCGGTCGGCGCGGCCACGGCGCCGGGCTCGGCGGCGAACACGGTCTGGTAGCGGCGCACGTCGTCCGCGCCGTCGGCATGGGCGATGTAAGGCGGCAGCGGCACGTGGCCATGCGCCTCCAGCAGCGCGAAGGGGTCGCCGGCGAAGCGCAGGTGGAACAGGCCGTTGTCCGGCCCGCAGCGGCCCAGCACCTCGGCGTCGAACGCATCGGCAAAGCGCACGCGGCTGCCCGGCTTGGGGCTCTTGCTGGCGCGCAGGTGCATCCACACCTCCCGCGTGCCGGGCAGCACGCGCTCGACCAGCGCCTCCACCGAGCCGCCGGTGGCCTTGACGCCGTACAGCCGTGCCTTGATGACGCGGGTGTTGTTGAACACCAGCAGGTCGCCGGCATCCAGCAGGTTTGGCAGTTCGCGGAATACGCGATCCGTCATGCCGGTGGCGCTGGCATCAAGCAGGCGCGAGCCACTGCGCTCGGCGGCCGGGTGCTGGGCGACCAACTCGGGCGGGAGGTCGAAATCGAAGTCGGCGACGGTGTGGGCCGAAGGGAGGGAGGGGCTCATGGATGCGCTTGAGGGCCGGACAGACCCGTCCCAAAGGGAGCGCACGATTCTCCCATCGCCCCCAAGCTGGGTGCCGGGCTGCGCGGTGCCCTCTGCCGGGCAGGCGTCGGACGCGGGTTTTCGCACACCCGCGGCCCCCTGTTGCAAAGGTTTGTCATCTGGGCCCCCTAGACTCGCCCGGACCCAGACCTTGCCACCTTGAAGCGCCGTTCCTGCCTTGCCCTGCCCGTCCTCCTCGGTGCGCGACTTCCGGTCGCCGCGGCCGAGGACATGGTGCTGCTGGGCATCACCGAAAACCTGCCGCCGCTGAACTACCAGGAGCATGGCGGCCCCCAGGGCTTCAGCGTCGAGCTGCTGCGGCAGATGGCTGCCGGCGCCGGCCTGAGGCTGGAGCTGCAGGTCCTGCCCTGGCAGCGGGCCATGCAGGTGGCCGAGGCCACGCCCCGCAGCGTGCTGTTCTCGCTGACGCGCACGCCCGAGCGCGAGGCGCTGTACCAGTGGGTTGGACCGATCGCACAGCGGCGCATCCTGCTCTACAAGCGGGCCAGCCGCAAGGACCTCACGCTGACGCAGCTGACCGACCTGGGCGCGGCCCGCATCGGCGTCGTGCGGGACTCCGCGGCCGACCGCCAGCTGCAGGCCTCGGGCCTGCGGCCGGGCAAGGAGCTGGAGCACGGCCTGGACGACGCCACCAACGTGCGCAAGCTGCTCGCCGGACGCATGGAATACATCGCCCTGCTGGACTGGGCAGCCGCCTGGAACCTGCGCCAGCTGCAGCTGCCCTACAGCACGCTGCAGCCGGTCATGGAGCAGGACGTGGCACGCAGCTATTTCTACGGCCTGCGCCCCGACGCCGACCCGGCCCTGGTGCGCCGGCTGCAGGCGGCACTGGATGCGCTGCGGCGCGACGGCCGCTACGACCGTCTGAAGCAGCGCTATTTCCGCTGAAGCTCAACCGGTGAGCTGGCTGTGCACCCGCTGCGCCAGCGGCTGCAGCTCGGTGTGCGGTTGGGCGCTGAGGGCGTAGCCGAAGTCTCCGTCCGCCCAGTAGAGCGTCGTGCGGCCGTCCTGCTGCAACACGCGGAACGCCGCACCCGCGGGCGTCGCCCCGGGCGCAAACACGGCGACGAACAGCGTCAGCCGGTCGCCTTCGGCGTTCTCGTACATGAACTGGGCACGCGGGCTGCCAGACTGGCTGGCGTCGCCGGTGTCCCCAGGAAGGAGCCGACCGCCGAGCAGGGCGTAGCCGCGGTCGGTCAGCACCGGCACCTTGAGCGGCCGCCCGAGGCGCTTGCTCAGCCACTGCACGAGATGCGCCTGCTCGGCGGCGGTCACCTCCACCGGATGGCGCTTCTCGGTGCTGTAGACGGCGAAGGCCACGCCGGCCTCGCGGGCGAACTCGGGCACGCCGGCGGCGCGGCCGGCCACGGACAGCGCGGGCCAGGCGGGCGCCCCGGCGTCATGGCGCCCCCACTGGTAGCCGCCGGCCAGGCCCAGCGTGAGCAGCAGGCCGGCCGCCAGCGCCTGGGGCAGGTACGAGCGCCAGCGGCGGGCGGCGGCGGCCCGCAGCACGATGCCGCCGAGGTCGGGCGGCGTCTCGTCCAGCGGCCAGTTGGCCAGGCTGCGCAGCGCCTGGCGCTGCGCCTGCCAATCGGCCACGCGCGCGGCGGCTGCGGGGTCGCTGCGCAGCCGCTCGAACACCGCCACGCGCTCGTCGGGCGGCAACTGGCCGTCGACGAAGGCGTGCAGCCGCGCCTCGTCCGCAGACAGCGGGGAGTCGGTGGCGTCGTCGGGGTGATGGGGGTGGGTGGGGGAACTCATCGCTTCATCTGCGCCAGGTTCAAGATGCGGGCTCCGGCCGGCGGGGCGGCCACCGGCGCCAGGTGCCGGCGCAGCTGCTCGCGCCCGCGGTGCAGCCGCGACATGACGGTGCCGATGGGCACGTCCAGGATCTCGGCAGCCTCGGCATAGGTGTACTCCTCGACGACGACCAGCAGCATCACCGCGCGCTGGCCCGGCCCCAGTGCGGCCAGCGCGCGTTCCAGGTCCAGACGCTCGCCGGCCGGTGCGGCCGGGTCGGCCTGTTCGGGCAGGTCATCCAGCACCGCATGGCCGTCGTCCAGGCGCCAGTCGCGCAGCTGGTTGAGGTGCAGGTTGTGCATGATGGACAGCAGCCAGGGCCGCAGCGCGGTGCCGGACCGCCACAGGCTCCATTTGCGGCAGGCCCGTTCCAGCGTGTCCTGCACGAGGTCGTCCGCCCGCGTGGCGTCGCCGGTCAGCAGCCGGGCATACCGGCGCAAGGCCGGGATGTGGGCGAGCAGCTGTTCGACGGCCATGGCGGAAGGTCGTCCTCAGGGACGCGCCAGTTGCCAGACCTTGTTGAAACCGTCGCCGGTGCGGTCGCCGGGTTTCTGGTCCTTGGCCCAGAAGTACAGCGGCTTGCCCTTGAAGGCCCACTGGCGGGTGCCGTCATCGCGGGCGATGACGCTCCAGTCACCCTTGGCGGCAGCGCCGGCCGGTGCGGCCAGCGGCGGCCAGTTGGTGGCGCAGGCGCCGTTGCAGCTGCTCTTGCCGCTGCCCGCGGCGTCCTTGTCGAAGGTGTAGAGCGTCATGCCGTTGGCGCCCACGAGCACGCCGTCGGCCGCGTTGGCCGGCGCCGGCGGGGTCGATGCACAGGCGGTGGCGAGCAGCAGCGCGGCGGTGGCGGCGAAGGAGCGGTGCTTCATGTCGGGTCTCACGAGAAAGAGGAAGGGACATGACGGTGAACACGCGGGGGCCGCGAACTATTCCATGCCGCCAGAATGCCGGCCATGACCGCGCCGTCGCCAACCCAGGACAAGCCGAAATCCGCGCCGCAGAAGGCGATGGAAAAGCTCGGCCTGGTGCGCGACATCGACCTGGCCCTGCACCTGCCGATGCGCTACGAGGACGAGACGCGCATCACGCCCATCGCCGCGCTGCGCGACAACGAGCCGGCGCAGGTGGAGGGCGTCGTCGTGGACTGCCAGGTGGAGCTGCGCAGCCGCCGCCAACTGCTGGTGCGGGTGAAGGACGACTCGGGCAGCTTGCTCCTGCGCTTCCTGCACTTCTACCCGTCGCAGCAGAAGCAGATGGCGGCCGGGACGCGGCTGCGCATCCGCGGCGAGGCGCGCATCGGCTTCTTCGGCCGCGAGATGGTGCACCCGGTCGTCAAGGTGGTGGACGAGGACACGCCGCTGGCCAAAGAGCTCACGCCCGTCTACCCGGCCTCGGCGCAGCTGCCGCAGGCCTATCTGCGCAAGGCGGTGGCCTCGGGGCTGGCGCGCGCGGACCTGCGCGAGCTGCTGCCGGCCGGCGTCGTGCCGCCCGGGTTGCCCAGCCTGAAGGAAGCGCTGCAGTACCTGCACCACCCGCCGCCGGATGCGTCGCAGGACGCGCTGCACGAGCACCACCATCCGGCCTGGCACCGGCTCAAGTTCGAGGAGCTGCTGGCTCAGCAGCTGTCGCAGCTCCAGGCCCAGCGGGAGCGTGCGCTGCTGGTGGCGCCGGCGCTGCGCGCCCGGCCGGGCGGCCTGCACGAGCAGCTGCTGGCGGCGCTGCCCTTCCAGCTGACGGCCGCCCAGCAGCGTGTGGCCGAGGAGATCGCGCAAGACCTGGCCCGGCCACAGCCCATGCACCGCCTGCTGCAGGGCGACGTGGGCTCGGGCAAGACGGTGGTGGCCGCGCTCGCGGCGGCGGTGGCCATCGACGCCGGCTGGCAGTGCGCGCTGATGGCGCCCACCGAGATCCTGGCCGAACAGCATTTCCGCAAGCTCATCGACTGGCTGGCGCCGCTGGGCCTGAAGGTCGCGTGGATCACGGGCAGCGTGAAGGGCAAGGCGCGGCAGAAGATGCTGGACGCGGCCGCGTCGGGCGAGGCGCAGCTCGTCATCGGCACGCATGCGGTCATCGAGGACAAGGTCAAGTTCGCCAAGCTGGGCCTGGCGATCATCGACGAGCAGCACCGCTTCGGCGTGGCGCAGCGGCTGGCGCTCAGGAACAAGCTCAAGGGGATGGATTTGGAACCCCATCTGCTGATGATGAGCGCGACGCCCATCCCGCGGACCTTGGCGATGAGCTACTTCGCCGACCTGGACGTCTCCACCATCGACGAGCTGCCGCCCGGCCGCAGCCCCATCGTCACCAAGGTGTTCACCGACGCCCGGCGGCACGACGTGGTCGACAAGATCCGCATGGCGGTGGCGGACGGCGCGCAGGTCTACTGGGTGTGCCCGCTGGTGGAAGAGTCGGAAGCCGTGGACCTGCGCAACGCCACCGAGACGCATGCGGAGCTGAGCGCCGTGCTGGCCGGCACGTCCGTCGGCCTGCTGCACGGCCGCATTTCGCCGGGCGACAAGGCGGCCGTGATGGCGCAGTTCTCCGGCGGGCAGACGAGCGTGCTGGTGGCCACGACCGTCATCGAGGTGGGCGTGGACGTGCCCAACGCCAGCCTGATGGTCATCGAACACGCCGAGCGCTTCGGGCTGGCGCAGCTGCACCAGTTGCGCGGCCGTGTGGGGCGCGGCGCGAAGGCGAGCGTGTGCGTGCTGATCTACAGCCCGCCGCTGTCGGACACCGGCAAGGCGCGGCTCAAGGCGATGGCCGAGACGACGGACGGCTTCGAGATCGCGCGGCGCGACCTGGACATCCGCGGCCCCGGCGAGTTCATGGGCTCGCGCCAGAGCGGCGCGGAGCTGCTGCGATTCGCTGACCTGCAGGAGGACGCGCCGCTGCTGGTCGCGGCACGCAAGCTGGCCCCCGAACTGTTGGACCGCCACCCGGCCGCCGCGGCGGCGCAGGTGCGGCGGTGGCTGGGCACGAAGGCCGAGTACCTGAAGGCCTGAAGCGCCAGACCAGCGGGTGCGCAGCGTTGATCACCGAAGTGGTGAACGTGGCGCCGCCAGCAGGTGCTGATGCACCCAGACTTCGCTGAGGGCTGAGTAGCAGGCGGTCCACTGCCGGGTCTGGGGTTCACTTGCAGGTGAAGCTCTTCGCGTTGACTTCCTTGACGTTGCCGGCGCCGCAGGTCGCGATGGCCTGTTCGCCCATCTTGGCCACGTCGGCCGCGTCGGTGCGGTAGTTGGACGGCGGCGCGAACACGCAGGCGCTGAGCAGGGATGCAGCGGCCAGGGCGACGGTGAAGGTGACGAAACGGTTCATTCGAGTTCTCGGGGAAGGTGTTGAGACCCGCGCATGGTCGCTGCTGCCGCGGCGCCAGTCGCTTGCGGGGCGACGATCTGCAGATTGCCTGGGACAGGCTGCACCGACCCGCGATCAGAGCTCCAGCTTCTCGCGCAGCAGCTTGGCCTGGCGGCGCGACACCTCGACCTGGTGGCCGTCGCGCAGCGTCACGCGGTAGCCGTCGTTGCTCCAGGGCTGGATGCCCTGGATCCAGCGCAGGTTGATGAGGTGGCTGCGGCTGGCGCGGAAGAAGAGCTGCGGATCCAGCTTCTCCTCCAGGCTGGTGAGCGTGCGGTTGATGAGCGGGCGCTGGCCGTCGAACCAGGCCTGCGCGTAGTTGCCGCAAGACTCGAAGCCCGACACGTCGCCCAGGCGCACGAACCAGCAGCGCTCGCCATCGCGCAGGAACACCATGTCGTCGGCGCCCTTGAGCGCGCCGGCCGTTGCCCCGGCCTGCGGCGCCGGGCGCAGCCGCTCGCGCGCCTTGGCGAGCGCCGCCTCCAGCCGCGCCGGGTCGATGGGCTTGAGCAGGTAGTCCAGCGCGTTGCGCTCGAACGCGGCCAGCGCGTGCTGGTCGTAGGCGGTCGTGAACACGACCAGCGGCACATGCTCCAGCTGGTCCAGCAGCTCGAAGCCCGTGGCGCCGGGCAGCTCCACGTCCAGCAGCAGCAAGGCCGGCTGCAGGCTGTCGATGGCTTCGCGCGCAGGCAGCAGCTCGGCGGCCTCGCCGACGATGTCGATGTCGGGAATGGCAGCCAGCAGCGTGCGCAGCTCCTGGCGGGCGAGGCGCGAGTCCTCGACGATGAAGATCCTCATGCCACCATCTCCACAGTCAACTTCACGCGGCCGTTCGCCGCATCCACCACGCACTGCGCGCCATCGCCGCCGGCGCGGGCCAGGCGCTCGCGCAGGTTGGCCAGGCCCAGGCCGGTGCTGTCGGATGCGCCCGGCGCCCACTGCCCGGGGTTGCCGACCTCGATGCGCAGCCGCTCGCCAGCGCGCGTGATCGCGATGTCCACCACGCCGCCGCCCGCGGTGCGCGCGATGCCGTGCTTGATCGCGTTCTCCACCAGCAGCTGCAGCAGCATGGGCGGCACGCTGGCGTCGGCGGTGGCGGGGTCCACCTGCCAGTCCACGCGCAGCCGTTCCTCGTGATGCAGCTGCTCCAGCGCGATGTAGTCGCGCACGACGGCCAACTCGTCGGCCAGCGGCACGCGCTCTTTCGCGCTGTGCTGCAGCGTGTGGCGCAGCGTGTTGGACAGGCGGCTGAGCATCTCGCGGGCGCGCGCCGGGTCTTCGTTGATCAGCGCGCGCAGGTTGTTCAGCGCGTTGAACAGGAAATGCGGATTGATCTGCGCGCGCAGCACCTGCAGCTCCAGTGCGCGGGCCGCCGCCTCGGCCTGCCACTTCGCGATCTCGCCGCGGCGCCAGCGCTGCAGCATCTGCAGGCCCACCCAGACGGCCATCCACAGCCACAGCAGGATGCTGCAGTTCAGCGTGTAACCCAGCAGCACCGCCCAGCCGCGCGGCACGTCGGACGGGAACGACAGCAGCCCCAGCGACAACCCCGCCCAGTTGATGAAGAACAGCAGGCACTGCACGGCGAACGCGGCCAGCGGCGGCAGCACGACCAGGCGCAGCAGCAGCGCACGCGGCGAGCCGTCCAGCCAGCCGCGGCGCAGCACCAGCGCGCGCAGGCCCTCACTGGCGGAGAACAGGCCGGCGCCGACGCAGGCCATCACGAAGACCAGCGAGCCGCTGACCCGCTGGAAGCTCGCCACCATGGCCAGCGAGATGGCCACGTAAGCGGCCCACAGCAGGGTCTGGATGGCGAGTCGTTTGCGAGTGGTCATGCGCCTTGTTTCAGCCGGGTCTCAACGGACATCGATGAAAGCCTTGACTTCGCCGACCAGCCATTCGGGATCGTCCCACATGAGGAAGTGGTAGCCGCGCTGGCTCATCGAGACTTTCACGCCGCTCAGGCCCGCGTACTGCGCCTCGAAAATGCGCCGGGTGCTCTCCAGCGTCGAGCCCATGGGCTCGTAGGCAGCCCAGGCGCCCAGCACCAGCGTGGGCGTGGTGATCCTGGGCAGCAGCGGGCGCAGGTCGTCGCCCCACAGCTCGGACATGGCCTGCGCGCTGGTCGTGCGGTCGCTGGCCAGGCTCCAGGCGGCCACGCGCTCGGCGTTGGCCGGCGTGCGGCTCATGCCCATCGCACCCTGCCTGGCACCCGCCTCCCACTGCGCCGGCGTGGCGGACTGCATCTGCTGGCGCATCGCTGCCGCGGCCGTCTTCGCGGTCTCGGGCGTCATGCCGCGAAGGCCGGCCAGGAAGGGCAGCGAATCGACGATGACCAGCTGGCCGATGCGGCCGGGCTTCTCGGCCGCCATCTGCAGCGCCAGCGCGCCGCCCAGGCTGTGGCCCATGACGACGGGCTTGTCGAGCTTGCGGTCGTCCAGGTAGGCCAGCAGGCGGTCGCGCATGCCGTCCAGGAAACGGTCGGTGGTGATGGCCGGCGCGCCGGCGAAGCCCGGCAGCTGCACGATGTGGCATTGCACGCCGGGCTGCAGGGCGGCGCAGGTGTCCGTCCAGGTACTGCCAGCGCTGTTCAGCCCCGGGATCATCAGCACCGGCCGGCCCTGGCCGACCACGTCGACGCGCAGGTCACGGAATTCGACGGTGGCCGCGTCGCCATGGCCACTGAACAGGGCGACGGCGATGCCGACGGCGGCGGCGAACAGGCCGGTCCAGCGGCGTTGGCAGAGCTTGGCGAAGGGCATGGTCATCTCCTTGATGTCAGGTGGCGCCATGGTGCCGGCGGCGACGCGCCGCTGCAGCACGGCGATGACGAATGGCGGGCCGGGCGGACCAGCGGCGAGCGCCGTCGGCGAACGGCGATCAGCGCCGGCAGTCCTCGCCCGGCAGCGTGCCGGCCACATGCCCGTCGGTCAGCGTGCGCAGGAAGCAGGCGATGTCGGCCAGGTCCTGCGCACTCATGGGTGGGGCGCTGCCCGCCGGCCGGCCATCCAGCGGCGCCTGCTTGGTGACATTGGCGCGGTAGGCCGGCGGCAGGTCGTCGAAGACCTGCACGACACCGCCGCGCACCGGGTACCAGCGTTCGGGCGCCGTGTCGCGCGTGTTGTAGAAGTCCAGCACCTGTGCCAGCGAGTGCATGACGCCGTTGTGGAAGAACGCCTGCTTCACGGCGACATTGCGCAGCCCCGGCGTGCGGAACAGCCCGCACAGCGCCGGCCGCGCGGCCTGGTCGGTGCGCTGCGGGCCGCACAGGCCGAGGTCGAAGTAGGCCGGGTCGGCGTTGGCCGGGATGGCCGCGTTGCGCGGCACGCCGGTGGCGGCGTAGCCGAAATCGGTGAACAGCGGCGGGCGGCCATCGGTGCTCGTGTCGGTGTGGCAGGCCGCGCAGTTGCCACGCGCCGGGTCGCGGTAGGCGATCAGGCCGCGCTGCTCGGCGGCGCTGAACTGCTCGCGACCGGCCCGCACCTGGTCGAACTTGCTGTCATACGGATGAAAGCGCGCGTCCTCGATCTGGAAGGCCTGCAGCGCCTGCGTGGCCTGCTGCACCGTCGTCGCCGCGTCGGCGGGGCCGAACAGCGCGGCGAACTGCGCCGCATAGGCCGCCGCGCGGATGCGCCGGGCCAGCACCTCGTCGCTGCCGTTGTCCAGCTCCAGCGGGTTCAGCAGCGGCAGGTGGGCCTGGGCGGCGAGGCTGTCGACACGGCCATCGGCCATCAGGCCGCCGCGCACGGCGTCGGGTGTGCCGCTGCCGAGCGCGAAGGCCGGCTGGCGCTCCAGGTAGCGGATGGACGGCGCGGCGCGCAGGCCGAACTGCGTCTCGAACTGGCCGCCCACCTGCACGGCCAGCGCGTTGGGCGGGCCATGCGCGAAGGCGGCGTCGTGGCAGCTGGCGCAGGACATGCGGCCCGAGCCGGACAGCGTGTGGTCGTTGTAGAGCCGTTCGCCGAGCTGGGCCAGCGCACTCAGGGCCACAGGCGGGTCGGCGGCCGGCAAGGCGGCAGGCGGCGCGCTGCCACCGCCGCAACCGGCCAGCACAACCAGTAACAGGATTAGGGGGCGCAGGGCAGGCGGCAGCATGGGCCGGCGATGCTACGCTGACCCGATGGCCCCACGCTCCCCAGATCGCGCCGCGCTGACGGCGCCCCCGTCCCCCACGCGCCGCACTGTGCTGGCGCTGGGCTTGCCGGCCTTGTTGAGCGCATGCGGTGGCGGTGGTGGTGGCGCCTCACCGGCGCCGACACCTGCGCCTACACCGACACCACCGCCCCCTCCACCGCCACCCGCGCCCGGCCCCGCTGCCGTGCCCACCTGGGCGGGGTATGCCGGCAACGCCCAGCACCAGGCGCAGAGCGCCATCGCCAGCCAGCCGCTGCAACGCGTGCTGTGGACGACGCCGGTGGACCTGGTGCCGCCCTACCGCGCCAGCGGCTTCCTGCTGATCCACTACGGCTCGCCGGCCATCAGTGCGGCCAACACGGTGCTGGTACCGGTGAAGACGACGGCGACGGGCGGCTTTCGCGTCGAGGCCCGCGCGGGCGCGGATGGCCGGCTGCTGTGGCAGCAGGCGACGGGCTATGTGCTGCCCGCCAGCAGCTGGACGCCCAGCTTCAACGTCGCGCTGGACCGCAACAGCCGGCTCTACATGCCGGAGTCCGGCGGCCGGCTGATCGCGCGCGACACGGTGGACCAGGCCAACGGCGCGGTGAAGCGCATCGCGTTCTACGGCGACGCGCTCTACGCCGCCAACGCGGCGGCGCTGGACGCGGCCATCCTCATCAACACGCCGCTGACGGTGGACGACGCCGGCAACGTGTTCTTCGGCTACATCGCCACGGCGGGCAATGCGGCGAACGTCGTCAGCGGGTTCGCGCGCGTCGCTGCCGACGGTTCGGGCCTGTGGGTGGGCGCCGCGCAGCTGGCACGCGACGCCGCCATCTCGCAGCCGGCCATGAACGCGGCACCCGCGCTGTCGCTGGACCAGCGCACGCTGTACGTGGCCGTCAACACCGCGCCGACGAACGCGCTGCAGACGGGCTACCTGCTGGCCCTGGACGCGGCGACGCTCGCGCTCAAGGCCAGGCAGGCGCTGGTGGACCCGCGCACCGGCCAGCCGGCGCGACTCAGCGACAGCTCAACCGCGTCGCCTGCCATCGGCCCGGACGGCGACGTCTACTACGGCGTGCTGGACGGCACGCGCGAAGACCACAACGGCCGTGGTTGGCTGCTGCACTTCGACGCGGCGCTGTCGCAGGCCAAGCTGCCCGGCTCCTTCGGCTGGGACGACACGCCGGCCATCGTGCCGGCGGCCCTGGTGGGCGGCTACACGGGCGCGTCGAGCTACCTGCTGCTCGTCAAGTACAACAACTATTACGGCTCCGGCACGGGTGACGGCCAGAACCAGATGGCCATCCTGGACCCGCAGGCCAGCCAGATCGACCGCTTCGCGCCGGGCGGCGCGCAGGTGCAGGTCATGAAGGAGGCGCTGACCATCACCGGCCCGACGCCGGACCCGGCCACGCCGGGCGGCGTGCGCGAATGGTGCGTGAACACGGCGGTGGTGGATGTGCCGGGCCGGTCGGTGCTGGTCAACAACGAGGACGGTGTGCTGTACCGCTGGGACCTCGGCAGCAACCGCTTCAGCGAAAGCGTGCGGCTGAATGCCGGCATCGGCCAGGCCTACACGCCCACGCTGATCGGCACGGACGGCATCGTCTACTCGATCAACAACGCGACGCTGAACGCGGTGGGGCGCTGAGCGCCTCGCTCACTTCAGGCGTTGCACCCAGTACACCAGCACCTCGGTGCGCGGCTCGATGTCCGTCGCGCTGTAGGTGTAGGTCGGCACAACGTTGATCGCGTCCAGCGTGTTCAGCCCCGAGATGATGCGGCCGAAGACGGCATAGCCGGGGTTGGCCGCATTCTGGTAGTCCAGGCTGGTGTTGTCCTTGACGTTGAAGAAGAACTGGCTGGTGGCCGAGTCGGCATCGCTGCGGCGGGCCATCGCGAGCGTGCCGCGCAGGTTGGACAGGCCGTTGTTGCTCTCCAGCTTGATCGCCGGGTACAGCGGTGCCTTGGCCACCATGCCGCTGGTGTAGCCGCCGCCCTGGACGACGAAGTCGCGGTCGACGCGGTGGATCAGCGTCTTCGTGTAGAAGCCCGCGGCCACGTACTTGTAGAAGTTGGCCACCGTCTGCGGCGAATAAGTGTCGTACAGCTCCACGACGATCTCGCCGCTGCTGGTCAGCATGCAGGCCGTGGGCCAGGCGCTGGCGGCGGACGCAGCCAGACCCGCCTGGCTGCAGGACAGCGTGGGCGGGTTGGGGTTCGGGTTGGGCTGGGGGTATGGCGTACCGCCGCCACCGCCGCCACCGCCGCCTCCTCCCCCACCGCCGATCTCGATGCTCGCGCCGCCGCCACAGGCGCTGAGCAAGGCGGCCGTGCCGAGGCTGAGGACGAGACTGGCGAGGCGGCAGGTCAGGCGAGAAGTCAGGCGCATGAAGGCACTCCGTGGCAATGGGGGCTCAACGCGCGCGCGGCGGGCCTGTTGACCGGTCTTACAAGCAATTACCAGCAGCGGCTGGCTATAGTGCGCGGCAGTCTGCGCCACCGCCCGTGCGGTCCCATCTTGCTCTGCTGTCCGACCTCCATGCCCGCCTTCCGCACCCGCCGCCTCGCCCTCCTGCTCGCCCTGAGCGCCAGCCTCGGCCTCGCCGCCTGCGGCGGCGGCGGTGGTGATGCCGGCACGCCCATCAACAGCGATCCCACCGGCTCGTACGCCGTGACGGCGCTCAAGGTCACCGACACCACGGTCGGCACGGGGCTGCAGGCCGACACCGGCAAGACCGTGTCGGTGCACTACACCGGCTACCTGTACGACGTGCGCGTGGCCAACACCAAGGGCACGCAGTTCGAAACGTCCGTCGGCAAGACCCCGCTGGTCTTCATCGTCGGCAACAACAACCTCATCAAGGGCTTTGACCAAGGCGTTGTCGGCATGAAGGTGGGCGGCAAGCGCACCATCACCATTCCAGCCAGCCTGGGCTACGGCTCTATGGCCAACGGCATGATTCCCGCGAACGCCGCGCTGGTGTTCGACCTGGAGCTGGTCGGCGTCAACTGACCTCGAGGTTGTCGATCAGCCGCGTGCTGCCCAGCCGGGCGGCACCCAGCGCCACCAGCGGCTGGCCGTCCACGGCCGCGCCGAGATCGTGCTGGCGGCGCAGCGTCAGGTAGTCCGGCGCCCAGCCGGCCTCGCGCAGCGACTGCATGGCGTCGCTTTCCAGCGCCGCCAGGTCGCGCTCGCCCGCCTGCCAGCGGGCGATCAGCGCCTGGAGCGTGCGCGACAGGCGCAGCGCCTCCACCTTCTCGGCGTCGCTCAGGTAGCCGTTGCGCGACGACAGCGCCAGGCCCAGGTCATTGCGGCGCGTCTCGCCGCCGAAGATCTCGATGGGCAGCGCCATCTGCGCCACCATGCGGCGCAGCACCATCAGCTGCTGGTAGTCCTTCTTGCCGAACACCGCCAGCGTGGGCTGCACGATGTTGAAAAGCTTGTGCACGACGGTGCAGACGCCCGTGAAGAAGCCCGGGCGGAAATGGCCTTCGAGGATGTCCGCCAGCTCGGGCGGCGGGTGCACCTTGTAGCCCTGCGGTTCGGGGTACAGCTCCTTCTCGCTGGGCGCGAAGACGAGGTCGCAACCCGCGCCTTCCAGCAGCTCGCAGTCGCGCGCCAGCGTGCGCGGGTAGGTGTCGAAGTCCTCGTGCGGCGCGAACTGCAGCCGGTTGACGAAGATGCTGGCGACCACCGCGCCGGCCGGGCCGACCAGCTCGCGCGCCTGGCGCACCAGTTGCAGGTGGCCGTCATGCAGGTTGCCCATGGTCGGCACGAAGCCGCGCTGGCGGTGGAGGGCCAGCGCATCGCGCAGCTCGGCGATGGTGTGGATCACTTGCATGGTCAGAACCCGTGCACGTCGTTGACCGGGAACGTCCCCGCCTTCACCTCGTCGACATAGCCCTTCACGGCCGCCAGGATGGAGTCCTTGCCGGCCATGAAGTCCTTGACGAAGCGCGGCCTGCGGCCCGGCGTGATGTTCAGCATGTCGTGCAGCACCAGCACCTGGCCCGAGGTCCCGACACCGGCGCCGATGCCGATGACCGGCACGGGCGATGCGGCCGTGATCTCGGCGGCCAGTGTGGACGGCACCATCTCGTACAGCAGCATGGCCGCACCGGCGTCGACCAGTTCCTGCGTCTCGCGCTTCATGCGCGCCGCGCCGGCCTCGTCGCGGCCCTGCACCTTGAAGCCGCCCAGCGACGTGACCGTCTGCGGCGTGAAGCCCAGGTGCACGCAGACGGGGATGCCGCGCTCGCTGATGAAGCGCACCGTCTCGGCCGTCCAGCCGCCGCCTTCCAGCTTGACCATGTGCGCGCCGGCCTTGACCAGCGCGGCCGAACTCTTCCAGGCCTCTTCCTTGCTGACGTGATAGCTGTCGAACGGCAGGTCGGCCACCACGAAGGCGTGCTTCACGCCGCGGCGCACGCAGGTGGTGTGGTACAGCATGTCGTCCAGGCTGACCGGTGCCGTGGAGCCGCGGCCCTGCAGCACGTTGCCCAGCGAATCGCCGATCAGCAGCATGTCCACGCCGGCCTCGTCCAGCAGGCTGGCGAAGGCCGCGTCGTAGCAGGTCAGCATCGCGATCTTTTCGCCGCTGGCATGCATCTGCGCGAGGCGTGGCAGCGTCATCGGCTTGCGATCAGTCATGGCGGTTTTCCTGGTGAAAACCCCGGGTCTACCCCGAGAGCGGCGGCAGTGTAGCGTTCGGGCCTTGATCCGGTAGTTGAGCGCGGCCGAGGGGCTGGCGAGTCGGGTCGCTGGGTAGGCGCCGACGACGAAGTGGGCTGATGCCCACGAGGAGGAGCAACACCCCCAGCGGCTCGAAGCGCCAGACCAGCGGCCGTGCAGCGGTGCGGATCGAAGTGGTGATCGCCAACAAATACATGAGGTTTTGACGTGACAAGCATTTCGAACAAGGGCGAGCGGTCAGCTGCCGGGTCAAGGCCTTCATGACCCTCACCGAGTTGCGCTACATCGTCGCCGTCGCCCGCGAGCGGCATTTCGGCCGTGCGGCCGAGGCCTGCTTCGTGTCGCAGCCGACGCTGTCGGTGGCCATCAAGAAGCTGGAGGAAGAGCTGGACCTGAAGATCTTCGAGCGCGGCGGCAGCGAGGTCAGCGTCACGCCGCTGGGCGACGAGATCGTGCGCCAGGCGCAGTCGGTGCTGGACCAGGCCGGCGCCATCAAGGAGATCGCCAAGCGCGGCAAGGACCCGCTGGCCGGCGCGCTGCGGCTGGGCATCATCTACACCATCGGCCCCTACCTGCTGCCCGATCTGGTCAAGCACACCATCGAGCTGTACCCGCAGATGCCGCTGATGCTGCAGGAGAACTTCACGGTGAAGCTGCTGGAGATGCTGCGTACCGGCGAGCTGGACTGCGCCATCATGGCCGAGCCCTTCCCCGACACCGGCCTGGCCACGGCACAGCTCTACGACGAGCCCTTCGTCGTGGCCCTGCCCACCGCCCACCCGCTGGCCACGCGCGAGACCATCTCCACCGAGGAACTCAAGCGCGAGACCATGCTGCTGCTGGGCACGGGCCACTGCTTCCGAGACCACGTGCTGGAGGTCTGCCCCGAGTTCGCGCGCTTCTCCAGCGACGCGGAGGGCATACGCCGCAGCTTCGAGGGTTCGTCGCTGGAGACCATCAAGCACATGGTCGCGTCCGGCATGGGCGTGACGGTGGTGCCCCAGCTCTCCATGCCGAACGAGCCGTCCGCGCACCTGCGCTTCGTGCCGTTCAGCGCGCCGGTGCCCACGCGCCGCGTCGTGCTCGCCTGGCGGCGCAGCTTCACGCGCTACGAGGCCATCGCGGCGCTGCGCAACGCGATCTATGCCTGCGAGCTGGGCGGCGTCACGCGCTTGAGCTGACCCGGGCCGCGCCCATAAGATTTTCACTATCGGTAGTTTTAGGCTATTTAAAACACGAAACGGATAGCTGCCGATAAGCTTCCCTCCCTGACCACCAAGGAGCCGACATGACCCAGTCCGACAACCCGAGCGAAGGCAAGTGCCCGTTCCACGCCGGCGCCCCGCGCCCCGCGCCGGGCAACCACCGCTGGTGGCCCAACCAGCTCAACCTGGCCGTGCTGCACCAGCACTCGCCGCGCGCCAACCCGATGGGCGAGAGCTTCGACTACGCGGCGGCCTTCAAGAGCCTGGACCTGGACGCCGTCGTCAAGGACCTGCACGCGCTGATGACCGACTCGCAGGACTGGTGGCCGGCGGACTACGGCCACTACGGCCCCTTCTTCATCCGCATGGCCTGGCACGCGGCCGGCACCTACCGCGTGCAGGACGGCCGTGGCGGTGGCGGCCACGGCAACCAGCGCTTCGCGCCGCTGAACAGCTGGCCCGACAACGGCAACCTCGACAAGGCCCGCCGCCTGCTGTGGCCCATCAAGCAGAAGTACGGCCGCAACCTGTCCTGGGCCGACCTGTTCATCCTGACCGGCAACGTCGCGCTCGAATCGATGGGCTTCAAGACCTTCGGCTTCGGCGGCGGCCGGACCGATATCTACGAACCCGAGGCCGACATCGACTGGGGCCCGGAGGCCGAATGGCTGGCGCTGAGCACCACCGCCAACAGCCGCTACAGCGGCGAGCGCGAGCTGGCCAACCCGCTGGCCGCCGTGCAGATGGGCCTGATCTACGTGAACCCGGAAGGCCCGGACGGCAACCCGGACCCGCTGGCGTCGGCACGCGACATCCGCGACACCTTCGCCCGCATGGCGATGAACGACGAGGAGACCGTGGCACTCGTCGCCGGCGGCCACACCTTCGGCAAGGCGCACGGCGCGGGCGAAGCCCACCACGTGGGCAAGGAGCCCGAGGGCGCCGACATCCTCGACCAGGGCCTGGGCTGGAAGAGCAGCTACGCCTCCGGCATGGCCGGCCACACCATCACCAGCGGCATCGAAGGCGCCTGGAAGCCCAACCCGACGACCTGGGACATGGGCTACTTCGACACGCTGTTCCAGTACGACTGGGAGCTGACCAGGAGCCCGGCCGGCGCGCACCAGTGGCGGCCCAAGGGCGGCGCGGGCAGCGACACCGTCGTCGACGCGCACGACCCGACCCGGTTCCACGCGCCCATGATGACCACCGCCGACCTGGCGCTGCGCATGGACCCGGCCTACGAGGCCATCTCGCGGCGCTTCCATGCCAACCCGGCCGGGTTCGCCGACGCCTTCGCCCGCGCCTGGTTCAAGCTGACGCACCGCGACATGGGGCCCACCACGCGCTACCTCGGCCCGCTGGTGCCGAAGGAAGAGCTGCTGTGGCAGGACCCCATCCCGGCCGTCGACCACCCGCTGGTCGATGCGGCCGACGTCGCGGCGCTGAAGGCCCAGGTGCTGGCGTCCGGCCTCACCACCGCGCAGCTCGTGGCCACCGCCTGGGCGGCGGCCTCGACCTTCCGCGGCAGCGACAAGCGCGGCGGCGCCAATGGTGCGCGCATCCGCCTGGCGCCGCAGAAGGACTGGGCGGCCAACCAGCCGGCCGAACTTGCCCGGGTGCTGGCGCAACTGGAAGCCGTCCAGAAGGACTTCAACGCGTCGGCCACGGGCGGCAAGAAGGTCTCGCTGGCCGACCTGATCGTGCTGGCCGGCAACGCGGCCGTCGAAGCCGCCGCGAAGAACGCCGGTTTCGACGTGGCGGTGCCCTTCCACGCCGGCCGCATGGATGCCAGCCAGGACCAGACCGACATCGACTCCTTCGCCGCGCTGCAACCGCAGGCCGATGGCTTCCGCAACTACCTGCGCCCTGGCCTGCCCGAGGCCTCGGCCGCGGAGCTGCTGGTCGACAAGGCGCAACTGCTGACGCTGTCGGCGCCGGAGATGACCGTGCTGGTCGGCGGCCTGCGCGTGCTGGGCGCCAACACGGGCGGCAGCGCGCACGGTGTGCTGACAACACGGCCCGGCACGCTGTCCAACGACTTCTTCGTCAACCTGCTGGACATGCGCACCCGCTGGCAGAAGGCCGGCGATGTGCTGGAAGGCGTGGACCGCAGCAGCGGCCAGCGCAAGTGGACGGCCACGGTCGCCGACCTGGTGTTCGGCTCCAACGCGCAGCTGCGCGCGCTGGCCGAGGTGTATGCCGGCAGCGACGCGAAGCAGAAGTTCGTGCAGGACTTCGTCGCCGCCTGGACCAAGGTCATGGAACTGGACCGCTTCGACCTGCACGCCTGAAAGGACCGACGATGACGCACCTTGCACGCAAGGCCCGCCGCGGCCTTGGCTGGGCCATCTTCGCGGGCGGCAACGCCGCCGCCCTGTCCATGCTCGGCCACTGGCTGGCGCATTGACGTGATGGCCGTGACGGCGGCGAACCGCATCGCCGCCGTCACGCGCATCCATTAGGCTCACGAGAACATCACCCCCCGGAGTTGCCCATGGCCAAGAAACCCGCCGCCCCTTCCATCAGCATCGGCATCAGCGACAAGGACCGCGCAGCGATCGCCGCCGGCCTGTCCAAGCTGCTGGCCGAGACCTACACGCTGTACCTGACGACGCACAACTTCCACTGGAACGTCACGGGCCCGATGTTCAACAGCCTGCACGCGATGTTCATGGCGCAGTACACCGAGCTGTGGAACGCGGTGGACCCCATCGCCGAGCGCATCCGCTCGCTGGGCCACCCGGCACCCGGCAGCTACGCGCAGTTCACCAAGCTCAGCGGCCTGCCCGACGCGCCGAGCGAACCGCCCAAGGCGCTGAAGATGGTCGAGCTGCTGACGCAGGGCCACGAGGCCGTCGCGCGCACGGCGCGTTCCATCTTCCCGCTGGTCGACAAGGCCGGCGACGAACCGACGGCCGACCTGCTGACGCAGCGGCTGACGGTGCACGAGCAAACGGCATGGATGCTGCGCAGCCTGCTGGCGGAGTGATCCAAGCGAGGCCCGCATGAAGGTTGCGATCCTGACGTTCGACGGGTTCAACGAACTCGACACCTTCATCGCGCTGGGCCTGCTCAACCGGCTGCACCACCTGGGCTGGGCGGCGGCCGTCACCAGCCCGACCGCGCAGGTCACGTCGATGAACGGCGTGACCGTCACCGCGCAGCAACCTTTGGCATTCGCCAACGAGGCCGACGTCGTGCTGTTCGGCAGCGGCATCCACACCCGCGCCATCGCCGCCGACGGCGCGCTGCTGGACCGCCTGGCGCTCGACCCGGTGCGCCAGCTCATCGGCGGTCAGTGCTCGGGCACGCTGCTGATGGCCCGCCTGGGTCTGCTGGCCGACATGCCTGCCTGCACCGACTCGACGACCAAGCCCTGGGTGGTGGAAGCCGGCGTGCGCGTGCTGGAGGAACCCTTCCACGCCCGCGGCCCCATCGCCACGGCCGGCGGCTGCCTGGCGTCGCAATACCTCGCGACGTGGGTGATGGCCTCGCGCGCCGGGCTGGACGCGGCTCGCAGCGCGCTGCGCTACGCGGCGCCGGTGGGCGAGAAGCAGGCCTACGTGGAGCGGCTGCTGGCCGTCGTCACGCCGTTTCTGCCGGCGGACTGACGGCGCGCGTGGCCTCGCGCAGCCGCGCGATGCCCTCGCCCAGGGACTTCACCGTCACCTGGTGGTATTCCGAACCGGCCGGCAGCTGCGCCATCAGGCGGCGGTGCGCCGTGGGCATGGCGTGATACGGCAGGTAGGGCGCCACATGGTGCAGCGCGTGAAAGCGCAGGCCCACCGGGCACAGCAGCACGGCCACGAGGCCGTTGGAATCGACATTCAGCGAGTCCAGCAACTGGCCACGCGCGTCGCGGCCCTCGGCGGCTTCGACGTACAGGTGCGTGCCACCCAGCGCGCGGATGGTGTTCAGCGTCGCGATGGCGATGACCAGCGCGGCCCAGGCCATCACCCAAGACCAGCCCGCGAAGACGCCGACAGCCACCAGCGCCCAGGCCCAGGCGCAGCACCACCACTCGATGCGCATCGCCTCGGCACGGGCGCTCTCCTTGATGGCCGGCGCGCGGAACGGCATGCGCAACGCCATGTGCACGAACTCCGGGATCATCTTTTCGCGGATGGGCGGCAGCACGGCGGCCAGCGGCGTCAGGAGGGCGAAGCGCACCCACAGCGCCAGCGGCAGCGCGAAGTTCAGCACGAACAGCTTGGCGATGGCGGCGCCCGCCCGGCCATGGAACTGGTCGTACTCGCCATCGCCGGCCGTGCCATAGACCTGCTTGTTGTGATGGCCCTGGTGGATGGGCAGGTACAGCAGGAACGGGATCAGCAGCGGCACGCCGGACAGCGCGTGCCAGGTGCGCCGAAAGCCGTTCATGCCCTGCTGGTGGAAGATTTCGTGGATGAAGGCCAGGCTGCGGTACAGCAGCAGCACCGCCGCGACGAAGGCCAGCCCGCGTACCCAGGCAGGCCCCGGCTGCATGGCCCCGGCGAAGCAGGCCCAGCCCAGCCCGGCGCTGAGCAGCAGGTCACCGTAGAAGATGCCCGGCCGCGGGTCGCGCAGGTCCGCCACCAGCTCCTGCACCCGCCTCATGTCCACCTGCTTGTCCATCACATCCCCACTCCGCCAAACCCGACAACCATAGTTCAGGTGAGACAGGCTGGCTGCACCGCAACCCGCCGGCGCGGCCACGGATGTCGACTTTTGACGCCTTGCGGCATGCTTGATGACTGTTGACCTCACGCCGCAGGTCGTCGCTCGCGCCAGCCTGAATCAGGTGGTCACAAATCTCCCAAGCGCTTACTCGCCCAGCTTGCGCAGCGCGGCCTGCGCCGACGGCATGTTGGGCTGCAGTGCCAGCGCCTTGCGATAGGCGATGCGGGCCTGCGCGTTGTCCGCCAGCATCATGTGCGCCTCACCCAGGCCGTCCCACGCGTTGGCCGATTCGGGATAGAGCTCGGTGTTGAGCTGCATCAGCGCCAGCGCTGCGGTCTTGTCGCCGCGGCGCAGCAGGCCGTACGCCTGCTGGTTCAGGTAGCCCTCGCTGCCCGCCTCGTCGCGGCTGTCGCGCAGCGCGCGGTAGGCCGCCAGCGCGGCCGCCTTGTCGCCGGCCAGCAGCAGCTCGCGCGGCAGGCGCTGCGTGTCGGCCAGCCGCGGCAGCAGCTGCGCCGTCCCTCGCGCCTGCTCCATGCGCAGGCGCCAGCGGCCGTCGGTGTCGGGCTCGAAACTCCGTGCCGATTCCTGGTCGCGCTGCAGGTAGCGGCCGCCGGCCACCGGCACCAGCTCGCGGGCTTCTTCACCGGCCGTGCCGATGAAGAGACGGTCGCCCTGGCGCGTCACCTGCATCACCTGCTCGGCGTTGAGGCGGTAGCGGCCGGGCGCCTTCTCCAGCGCCTCGGCGCTGGCCGGCAGCGGCGCCAGCGTCTTGAAGCCGGGCCAGCGGTACTCGTGCGCCACGGCCCGCTGCAGCTCGTACATCAGCGCGGGCTGGTTGGCGTTGATCATGATGGCGACGCCCTGGCCGCTGCGCTGGTGCCCCATCATCGTGGCGCAGAAGCCCTCGTCCCAGCCGCCATGGGCGAAGTAGGCTTCACCTTCAACCTTCGGCACGGCGAAACCCAGGCCATAGCCGCCGGCTCGCTCGGTGAGCATGTCGCGGGCCAGCGCCGCGGACACCAGCTTGCTGTGCCCGCCGAGCGCCTGCTGCACGCCCAGCGCGAAGCGGCCCAGGTCCTGCGAGGTGGTCCACAGGCCGGCCGCGGCCATCTCGGGGTAGCGGTGGCGCTTGCCGGCCACGGCGCTGCCGTCGGGCAGCACGCCGGCCGCGGCACGCGCCAGCAACGCGGGCGGCAGTTGCTGCTCGTAGGTGCTGTCCACCATGCCCAGCGGGCGCAGCACGCGCTGCTGCATCAGTCGCGGGAATGGCTGGCCGACGGCATCGCCCATCAGCAGCTGCGCCACCGTGTAGCCGCCGCCGGAGTAGCGGAAGCCCTGGCCCGGCAGCTGGTCCACCCGCACCGCGGCGGAGTTGGCGGGCGGCTTGCCGTTGAGCACCGCGAGGACGTCGGGCACCTCGGCGTCCGCGGCATAGCCGGCGAAGCCGGACACGGTCAGCCCGCCCGTGTGGCTGAGCAGGTGCGCCAGCGTGACGGGCACCTGCCGGGTCCAGTCGTTCTCGGGAATGCGCCAGGACTTCAGCTGCGCGTTGACCGGCGTCTGCAACGACAGTTTGCCGTCCTGCACCAACGCCAGCGCCCCGAAGGCCGCCACCGGTTTGCTGACGGAGCCCGCCTGGAACAAGGTGTCGCGCTTGACCGGCAGGCCCAGCTCGCGGTCGGCGAGGCCGTAGACGCGCGTCCAGGCCAGGCCGTTCTGGTCGATGACGGTGATGGTGAGCCCCGGCACGCCGTAGTGCTTCATGCGCTCCTGCAAGGTCCAGGTCTTGTCGCCGACGAAGCTGACCGGTGGCCGCAGGCCGGCCAGCACGCGGGCGACGCGGGCCTCGGTGTCGTCCGGCGCGGCGGCGGCGCCCGCGGCGTAGGCGGAGAACAGGGCCAGGGCCAGGCAGCGCCTGGCGAAGGGGGCGAGCGGGGCGAACGGGGCGACGTAGCGGGTCGACAGACTGCTCATGGGGTGCGGGGCCGGGCGGTGAATGAAGGCCGCAGCCTAGCCACCCGGTCCGTGGACAGTCCACGCCGGCGTGACGGAATGCAGCGGCGCCTGCCTCAGATGCCGCCAGGGCCGACAATCGCCGGTTCGCTCAGAGACCATCACCATGTCCGCCGACCTGCCCACCCGTATCCAGACGGAAGTCCGCCGCCGCCGCACCTTCGCCATCATTTCCCACCCCGACGCGGGCAAGACCACGCTGACGGAGAAGCTGCTGCTGTTCTCGGGCGCGATCCAGATCGCCGGCTCGGTGAAGGCGCGCAAGGCCAGCCGGCATGCGACGTCGGACTGGATGGAGATCGAAAAGCAGCGCGGCATCTCGGTGGCCAGCTCCGTCATGCAGATGGAATACCGCGACTGCGTCATCAACCTGCTGGACACGCCGGGCCACCAGGACTTCTCCGAGGACACCTACCGCGTGCTGACCGCGGTGGACGCGGCGCTGATGGTCATCGACGCGGCCAACGGCGTGGAGCCGCAGACCCGCCGCCTGCTGCAGGTCTGCCGCGCGCGCAACACGCCCATCCTGACCTTCGTCAACAAGATGGACCGCGAGGTGAAGGACCCGCTGGCGCTGATGGACGAGATCGAGCAGGAGCTGGGCATGACGGTGGTGCCCTTCACCTGGCCGGTGGGCATGGGCAAGCAGTTCCACGGCGTGATGGACCTGCGCCAGCAACGCATGCGCGTGTTCGCCCCCGGTGAGGACCGCGCCGCCGGCACGGAAGAAGTGCTGGAAGGGCTGAACAACCCGGCCTACGCGGAGCGCTTCGGCATGCAGTACGAGCAGGCCGAAGGCGAGATCGAGCTGGTGCGCGAGGCCGCGCCCGAGTTCGACCGCGACGCGTTCCTGACCGGCAAGCAGACGCCGATGTTCTTCGGCTCGGCCGTCAACAACTTCGGCGTGCAGGAGGTGCTGGACGCCTTGGTGGAGCTGGCGCCCGCGCCGGATGCACGCGTGGCCATGCAGCGCACCGTGCAGCCCGAGGAGCCCAAGTTCACCGGCGTGGTGTTCAAGATCCAGGCCAACATGGACCCGGCGCACCGCGACCGCATCGCCTTCCTGCGCGTGGCCTCCGGCCGCTTCGAGCGTGGCATGAACCTGAAGGTGGTGCGCTCGGGCAAGACGCTGCGCCCCAACAGCGTCGTGACCTTCATGAGCCAGAAGCGCGAGCTGCTGGACGAGGCCTTTGCCGGCGACATCATCGGCATCCCCAACCACGGCGTGCTGCAGCTGGGCGACACCATCACCGAAGGCGAGGCGCTGCAGTACACCGGCCTGCCGTTCTTCGCGCCGGAAATGTTCCGCGCGGTCGAAGTGGCCGACCCGCTGAAGACCAAGCAGCTGCGTGCCGGCCTGACCCAGCTCGGCGAGGAAGGCGCCATCCAGGTGTTCCGGCCGATGGCCGGCAGCGTGCTGCTGCTGGGCGCCGTGGGCCAGCTGCAGTTCGAGGTGGTGGCGCACCGGCTGGAGCACGAGTACGGCTGCAAGGCCCGCATCATGCCCAGCCGCTTCCAGGTGGCGCGCTGGGTGACCTGTGACGACCCGCACGAGCTCAAGCGCTTCATCGACGCCAACGACCACCGCATGGCCCTGGACGCGGTGGACGCGCCGACGGTGCTGGTCGAGTACGCGCCCGAGCTGCGCGCCATCGAGAGCAACTGGCCCAAGATCAAGTTCCACGCGCTGCGCGAGCACGCGGGGCTGGTGTTCCAGCAGCGGCTGGACGGCTGAGGTGGCTGGCGGGGCATCTAACATCTGACGATGCCCGTTTCAAACACCCGGCCCTGCCCCTCCTGCAGCGACGCGATGCAGCTGCAACGCCTGCCGGCCGTGTATGGCGGCGAGGTGGAGATCGACTTCTGCTTCGGCTGCCAGGGCATCTGGTTCGACCGGCTGGAGAACCTGAAGCTCGCGCCCGAGGCCATCGCCACGGTGTTCAAGGCCATGCACCGGCACAACGGCGAGGCCCACCGGCCGTTGGCCGATGTGCTGCGCTGCCCGGCGTGCCGCGGCCGGCTGTCGCAGGGCTTCGACATCGTGCGCAGCGGCCGCTACATCACGCACCGCTGCGAGATGCAGCACGGGCGCTTCAGCAGCTTCGCGTCGTTCATGATCGAGAAGGGCTTCGTGCGCCAGCTCACCCGGCCCGAGATCGCGGACATCGCCCGCAAGGTCGGCGTGATCCATTGCAGCAGCTGCGGCGCGCCGGTGGACCTGCGCAAGGAGGACGCCTGCTCGCACTGCCGCTCGGCGCTGTCGCTGCTGGACCCCGAGGCGGTCGAGCGCGCGCTGCAGACCTATGCCAAGACGCCCGCCCGGCCCGCGGCCCCCGACACGGCCGTGGCCGACGCCCTCGTCGCGATGGCGCGGGAACGCTCGCGCAGCGAGCGGGAGGCCGCGCGGCTGCCGGCCGCCGGCCTCGTCGGCGCGGTGCTCACGGTGGACCTGCTCAGCGTGGGCCTGAACCTGGTCAGCAGCCTGTGGGAGGACTGAACGCCATGACGCCACCCGCCAGCCGCGATTTCGACCAAGGCCTGGCCCTGCACCAGCAGGGCCGCCTGGACGAGGCCGAGGCCTGCTACCGCCGCATGCTGCGCAAGGCGCCCACGCATTTCGACGCGCTGCACCTGCTGGGCGTGCTGGCGGGCCAGACCAACCGCTTCGACGAGGCCCTCGGCCTGCTGACCCGCGCCCTCGCGCAACGCCCGGACAGCGCACCCGCGCTGAACAACCTGGGCAACACGCTGGGCAGCCTGGGCCGGCACCAGGAGGCGGTGCAGGCCTTCGAGCGCGCGCTGGCGGTGCGCCCCGAGGACGCCAAGGCCTTGCGCAACCGCGGCACCAGCCTGCGCGCGCTGGACAAGCCCGTGGAGGCGCTGGCCAGCTTCGATGCGGCGCTGGCGCTGCAGCCCGACTACGCCGAGGCATTGATCGGTCGCGCGGAGTGCCTGCTGACGCTGCATGCCAAGGCGCAGGCCATCGAGACCTTCCGCAAGGCCTTGGCGCTGGGCAAGGACGTCGACCAGATCCACTACGTGCTGGCCTCGCTGGGCGCCGGGCCCGCGCCGTCCACCGCGCCGCCGGGCTATGTCGAAGCGCTGTTCGACATGTACTCGCACCACTTCGACAAGCACCTCGTCGAGAACCTGGCCTACCGCACGCCCGGGCTGCTGGTGGCCGAGCTGATGCTGGCGCAGCCGCCCACGGGTGTCGACGTCATCGACCTGGGCTGCGGTACCGGCCTGTGCGGCCCGCTGCTGCGGCCGCTGGCGCGCGAGCTCGTGGGCGTGGACCTGTCGGGCCTGATGCTGGCCAAGGCGCGCGAACTGGGGCTGTACGACGAACTCGTGCAGGGTGAGATCGCCACCGTGCTGCAAGGCCGGCCGCAGCGCTACGACGTGGCGGTCGCCGCCGACGTGTTCGTCTACATCGGCGAACTGGACGCCGTCTTCGCCGCCACGGTGGCCGCGCTGCGCCCGGGCGGGCTGTTCGCGTTCTCGGTGGAGGCCTGCGAGGGCGCCGACTTCAGGCTCGGCGCCACCCGCCGCTATGCGCATTCCATGGCGTACCTGCAGCGCCTGGCCACCGCCCACGGGCTGCAGATGGCGTCATTGCGGCATTGCGTCATCCGCAAGGAAAGCGACCAGGGCGTGGACGGGCTGCTGGTGGTGATGCGCCGGCCCTGAGCCGCATGCCGCGCGCGGGTGCAGCGGCGGCAACTGCGATGATGCGGGCCCCTGGTCCAGCATCTTCCCCACCGCGATGAGCAAGCGCCTTCTTCCCCTCCTCCTGGCCCTGGGCGGCACGCTGGCCATGGCCCAGGCGCCCCGGCTCGACACCGTCGTCGAAGGCCTGAAGACGCCGTGGGCGCTGGCCTTCCTGCCCGGTGGCCAGTTCCTCATCACCGAGCGCGACGGCGCGATGCGCACCGCCACGCCGGGCGACAAGCCCAGCGCGCCCATCCAGGGCGTGCCGGCGGTCGATGCCGTGGGCCAGGGCGGCCTGCTGGACGTGCAGGTCGACAGCGACTTCGCCCGCAACCGCACGATCTACTTCTGCTACGCCGAGGCCGGTGAGAACAAGACCAATGGCACCGCGCTGGCCCGCGCGAAGCTCAGCGACGACCTGAAGCGGCTGACCGACGTGAAGGTCATCTTCCGCCAGCAGCCCAAGATGGCGAGCCGCAACCACTTCGGCTGCCGCATCGCCGAGATGCCCGACGGCAAGCTGGTGCTGAGCCTGGGTGAGCGCTTCTCCGGCATGCAGAGCGCGCAGACGCTGGACAACCACCTCGGCAAGCTGGTGCGCGTGGGCAAGGACGGCAGCGTGCCGGCCGACAACCCGTTCGTGAACACGGCCGGCGCGCTGCCCGAGATCTGGAGCTACGGCCACCGCAACTCGCAAGGCCTGACCCTCGACGACAAGGGCCGGCTGTGGGAGCACGAGCACGGCCCGCAGGGCGGCGACGAGCTGAACCTGATCGCCCCGAAGCTGAACTACGGCTGGCCCGTCATCACCTACGGCGAGAACTACGGCGGCGGCAAGATCGGCGACGGCCTCTTCGCCAAGGCCGGCATGGAGCAGCCCATCGTCAAGTGGGTGCCGTCCATCGCGCCGTCGGGCCTGGTACGCCTGAAGAGCGCCAAGTACGGCCCGGCCTGGCAGGGCAGCTTCTTCATCGGCTCGCTGAAGTTCGGCTACCTGGAACGGGTGCGGCTGGACGCGGACAACCGGCCGGTCGAGCAGGAGCGCCTCTTCCCCGACGCCGGCCGCATGCGCGACGTGCGCGAGGGCCCGGACGGGCTGCTCTACCTGGTGCTCGAAGCGCACGGCCGCATCGTGAAAGTGGTGCCCGCGGGGTCTTGAGCGGACGGCTTTTCAGTGTGCTTGGGTGGGTCAGCCTGATGGCCAGCCCACCCGGGCTCAGACCTGCCCGCCCGCTGCAAAGCAATCAGCCACGCTGAGCCCAAAAGGTCTGCGACGATCCGCCCCCAACGGAGACGCCCATGCAGACGACGATCAAGATCCGCCGCCTGGCCGCTGGCCTGTTGATGAGCGCGCTGGCCGCCCACGCCGCCCCGCTGACCCCGGCCGAGCTGCCGCCCGCCGTGCGCGACTGGCTGCCCTGGGCGCAGCAGGGCCAGCCGCCGCTGGGCTGCCCCACGGGTGCAGCAGAGAACGAGGCACCGGTCTGCGTCTGGCCCGGCCGCCTGCAGCTCGCCGCAGGCACGCGCGACGCGACGTTCCGGCTCGACGTCCAGGTGTTCGGCGCCCCGGCGCGCGTGGCCCTGCCCGGCGAGACCGGGGCCTGGCCGCAGGACGTGAAGGCCGGCGGCAAGCCGCTGCCCGTGACCGAAGCGGACGGCCACCCGGGCGTGTGGCTCGCGCCCGGCACGCACGTCGTCGAAGGCCGCATCACCTGGGCGCAGATGCCGCAGAACCTCGCCGTGCCCGCGGGCCTGGGCGCCATCGTCGTGAGCAGCGACGGCGCCACGCAAAGCCGCGCGCCGGACGGCGAAGGGCGCCTGTGGCTGCGCGCCGTCGCGAGCCCCGCCGAGGCCACCGACAGCCTCGGCGTGCAGACCGTGCGCCTGGTCGACGACGAGCTGCCGCTGACCGTGACCACCGCCTTCGAACTGCGCGTGGCCGGCCGCGCTCGCGCGGTGGCGCTGCCGCTGGCGCTGCTGCCGGGCCTGCGTGCGATGCAGCTGGACAGCCCGCTGCCCGCGCGGCTGACCGAGGATGGCCAGCTCGTCGTGCAGGCCCGCCCGGGCGCGTGGCACATCGAGCTGCGGTCGCGGCTGAACACGCCGGTGCAGGCGCTGACGCTGCCCAAGGAGGCTGCGGACGAGGAAGTCTGGGTCGTCAAGGCCGCGCCGGCGCTGCGGCAGATCCGCCCCGAAGGCCCGGCGAGCGTGGACCCGCGCCAGGTCGAGATGCCCGAGGCCTGGCGCGCGCTGCCGGCCTTCCGCCTGAAGCCCGGCGAGACGCTGAAGCTGACCGAGCTGCAGCGTGGCAACGCCAGGCCGGCGCCGGACACGCTGCGCCTGCAGCGCCGGCTGTGGCTGGACTTCGACGGCCGCGGGCTGACGGCGAACGACCAGTTCGAAGGCCAGCTCTCGGCCAGTTCGCGGCTGGCCATGCCCGCACCCGGCCAGCTCGGCCGCGCGGCGCTGGGCGCGCAGGACCAGCCCATCACGCGGCTGGCCGCGGACGGCCCCGCCGGCTTCGAGGTGCGCGAGCGCAGCGCCAGCATCGAGGCCGACAGCCGCTGGCCGGCCGGCGAGGCGCTGCCCGCGAGCGGCTGGCGCGTGAACGTGGACCACCTGCAGGCGGTGCTGCAACTGCCGCCCGGCTGGCGGCTGCTGCATGCGCAAGGCCCGAGCAGCGCCGATGGCGCGTGGATCGGCATGTGGACGCTGTGGGACTTCTTCTTCGTGCTGCTGGCGGCGCTGGCCGCGCAGCGGCTGCTGGGCTGGCGCGTGGGCCTGCTGCTGGCCGCAGCGCTGGTGCTGACCTGGCACACGCCGGGCAGCCCGGCCGCGGTGCTGTGGTTCGGCCTGCTGGCGCTGACGGCGCTGGCGCGCGTGCTGCCGGCGGGCCGCGCGCAGACGGCGTTCGCACGCGGCCGCCTCGCGGTGGCGGCCGTGCTGGCGCTGGTGCTGCTGCCGTTCGCGGTGCAGCAGGTGCGGGAGGCCATCTATCCCAGCCTGGAGCAGCACCCCTGGACGGCGGGTTTCGCCAGCAAGGAGGAGCAGGCGACGCGCGCTGACGCCGACGCACGCATCGTGCAGGAGAAGGTCATGCCCGCGCCCCCGATGGCCGTGCATGCGCCTGAAAAGCAGGCCGGCAGTTACTCGCCGCAATCCAGCCCCATGGAACGCGTCGACCCCAACGCCCGCGTGCAGACCGGCCCCGGCCTGCCGACCTGGACGTGGCGCAGCCACCGCCTCGACTGGAGCGGGCCGGTCACGCCGGAGCAGACGCTGCGCCTGTGGCTGCTGCCGCCGTGGGCCACGGCGCTGCTCAAGCTCTCGGGCCTGGCGCTGCTGGCGCTGGCACTCGTCGTCGTCACCGGCATGAGGCCGCCGCGCCTGCCCCGGCAGAGGGCCAACGGGGCCGGCGTGGCCGCCGCGGCGCTGCTGGTGTCGTTGGGCCTGGCGCCCACGCCCAGCGACGCGGCGCCGCCCACCGTCGCCAAGCCCGAGGCCAGCACTGCCAGCACAGCCAGCTGGCCCAGCGACGAGCAGCTCCAGGCCGTGCGCGACAAGCTCGCCGCGCCGCCGGACTGCCTGCCGCGCTGCGCGGAGCTGGCGCGGCTGTTCGTCAGCGCGTCGGGCGCGACCGTGCAGCTGCGTGCCGAGATCCATGCGCAGGCGCTGGTGGCCGTGCCTCTGCCGGGCCAGGGCACGGGCTGGCAGCCGGGCAGCGTGACGCTGGACGGCCAGCCGGCCGCGACGCGGCGCAATGGCGAAGGCCGGCTGCTGATCGCCGTGCCGGCCGGCGTGCACCAGGTCGTGCTGACGGCCGACGTGGGCAACGCCAGCGGCCTGGACATCGCGCTGCCGCTGCCGCCGCGCGCGCTGCAGAGCGAGCTGAAGGGCTGGGCGCTGGCCGGGCTGGACCCGCGCGGCGAGAGCACCGGCGCGATCACGCTGAGCCGCGAAGTGGCGGCCGGCAGCACCCGCGCGGAAGACGCCGGCACGCAGCGCGACGCGCTGCCGCCGCTGGTGCGCGTGGACCGGCACCTGTCGCTGGGCCTGCGCTGGCAGGCGACGACGCAGATCCAGCGCCTGGCCCCCAGCCGCGCGCCGCTGCGCGTGCGCTGGGCGCTGCTGCCGGGCGAGGCGGTCAGCGATGCGCGCGTGACGGTGGACGGTGGCGTCGCCAGCCTGCAGCTCGGCGGCGACGACGACACGGTCGTGGAGAGCACGCTGACCCCCACCGAAACACTGACGCTGGTGGCCGGCCGCGAACCCAACCAGGTGGAGCGCTGGACGCTGGACGCGTCGGCGCAATGGCATGTGGAGGCCAGCGGCCTGGCCGCCACGGCGCTGCAGCAGGGCGGCCAGTGGCAGCCCGAGTGGCGGCCCTGGCCGGGCGAAACGCTGAAGCTGGCGGTGCGCAAGCCCGCCGGCGTGGCCGGCCAGACACTGACGCTGGACAGCGTGCGCACCACCATCGACCCCGGCGAGCGCAGCACCGACCTGCAGCTGGACCTGAAGCTGCGCGCCAGCCTGGGCGGCCCGCATGCGATCAAGCTCCCGGCGGGTGCGGAACTGCTGGGTGTGACGCTGCGCGGCGACGTGCTGCCGCTGCAGCTGCGCGACGGCGCCGTGTCGCTGCCGCTGACGCCCGGCGCGCAAGACGTGCAGATCCGCTGGCGCGAGCCCGCGGGCATGGGCACGCTGTGGCGCCACGAGGGCCTGGCGCTGGGCCTGCCCGGCGTCAACGACGCGCTGACGCTGAACGTGCCGCAGGACCGCATCGTGCTCGCGCTGGGCGGGCCGCTGATGGGGCCGGCGGTGTTGATCTGGGGCGTGCTGGCGGTCGTGCTCGTGCTGGCCTGGTTCGCGCCGCGCGGGCTGCCGGGCGTCATGGCGCGGCCGGCGTGGCTGATCCTGGCGCTGGGCGTGGCGCCGGTGTCGCTGGCGGCGCTGGCGCTGCTGGCGGGCTGGTTCGCGCTGCTGGAGGCGCGGCGGCGCTGGGCGCTGGCGGTGCCCGAGGCGGCCCGCTGGGCGCGCATCCTCGTGCAGTGGCTGCTGGTGCTGTGGACGCTGTTCGCCATCGGCGCGCTGCTGGACGTGCTGCGCACCGGGCTGCTGGGCTACCCGGACCTGATGATCGCCGGGCCCGGGTCCAACAGCCACCTGCTGAGCTGGACCTCCGACCGCTTCACCGAGCACACGGCCGGCGCCTGGGTGCTGAGCGCACCGGTGTGGCTGTACCGCGTGGCGATGCTGGCCTGGGCGCTGTGGCTGGCCGTGTCGCTGCTGAAGTGGGTGGGCTGGGCCTGGGCGGCCTTCAGCGCGGGTGGGGCGTGGCCGGCACAGGGGGCGAAGGCTGCGGCGAGCGAGGAGAACGACGCGAAGGGGAACGAGTGACATCCACACCGTCGGAAGGTGGTGGAGCGGGTGACGTCCGGAGCACCGATGTTGTGCTAGTCCCAATTTGGGACTAGCATGTGAAGCATGCGGGTCGTCGCCATCTCCACGCTCAAGGACTTCTGGACCCAGCCGGGCCGGGATGACGCCAAGGAGCCGCTGCAAAGCTGGTATGCCGTGGCCACGAGAGCCACTTGGGCGTCACCCGCCGAAGTCAAGGCGCAATACGGCAATGCCAGCATCATTGGAAACAACCGGGTCGTGTTCAACGTCGCTGGCAACAAGTACCGCCTGATCGTGGCGTTTGCCTACCGCGTCCAGGTGGCCTACGTGAAGTTCATTGGCACGCACACGGATTACGACAAGATCGATGCCGCCACCGTGGACATGACCGGCTGAAGCTTCAGGAGATGACGATGGAAATCACACCGATCCGCACTGAAGGCGACTACCGTGCTGCGCTGCGCGAGGTCTCGATGCTGGTGGACCTTGATCCCAACGTCGGGACACCCGATGGCGACCGCCTTGAGGTTCTTTCCACCCTGGTGGAGGCCTACGAGCGCAAACACTTCCCCATGTCTGCACCTGACCCGATCGAGGCCATCAAATTCAGCATGGAACAGCATGGCCTCACCGTGCACGACTTGGAGCCGATGATCGGCCGCACGAACCGTGTGTACGAGGTGCTGGCACGCAAGAGGCCGCTGACGCTGGCCATGGTGCGGCGGCTGCATGCCCAGCTTGGGATCCCGGCCGAAAGCCTGATCGGGACCTGAGTTCAGCGGGCGCCATGCGGCGGGTGGGAAACACCTTTGGAGGTCTTCCCCTTGCGCACGGACGGACCTCCTGCGGGGACCGCTGAGCTTCATCGTCGGCCCGGGCGGGCAGGGTCAACCGACACGCGCTAGGCTGGCGCCATGAGCAACGCCACCTTGCCGCCCTCCCTCCTCGCCGTCACGCCCCTGGGCATGCCCTGGGAAACGCTGGACCCCTTCCTGTTCTGCGTCCACCACGACGACGCCTACCCGCCCGGCAACGGCCGCTACGGGCCGGACGCGGCGCTGCTGCGCGGCCGGCAGATCGGCTCGGACTTTGCCGGCCAGGACGGCTGGCGCATGTACCACGGCGAGCAGGTGCCGGGCTTCCCGGCCCACCCGCACCGCGGCTTCGAGACGGTGACCATCGTGCGCCGGGGCCGCGTCGACCACTCGGACTCGCTCGGCGCGGGCGCGCGCTTCGGCGGCGGCGACGTGCAGTGGCTGACCGCCGGGCGCGGCATCGTGCATGCCGAGATGTTCCCGCTGCTGCGCACCGATGCGCCCAACCCGCTGGAGCTGTTCCAGATCTGGCTCAACCTGCCGACGGCCAGCAAGATGGTGGCGCCGCACTTCACGATGTTCTGGTCGCAGGACATCCCGGGCCACCGCTTCATGGACGAGGCCGGGCGGGCGACGGAGGTCGTGTGCATCGCCGGCGCCCTGCCCACGCCCGCCGGGGCCACGCAGCCGCTGGCGCCGCCGCCCGACTCCTGGGCCTCGCAAGCGGCCGCCGACGTCGCCATCTGGACGTTGCGCCTGGCCCCGGGCGCGCGCTGGGTGCTGCCGCCGGCCGCCGGCACGGGCACGCGCCGCAAGCTCTATTTCTTTGCCGGCACGCGGCTGGCGCTGGATGGCCAGCCCGTGGCCATGAAGCACGCCGTTGAGGTGCGGGCCGGCGCCGCCATCACGCTCGTGAACGAAGGCGCCGAGCCCGCCGAACTGCTGATGCTGCAGGGCCGCCCCATCGGCGAGCCGGTCGCCCAGTACGGCCCCTTCGTCATGAACACCGAGCAGGAGCTGCGCCAGGCCTTCGAGGACTACCGCCGCACCCAGTTCGGCGGCTGGCCCTGGCCCGACGCGGCGCCGGTGCACGGCGAGGAAGACGGGCGCTTTGCGCGGCATGCGGACGGCCGTGTGGAGCGCTGGCCCTCGCAGACGCCGTGAGCGTGCCGGGCACCGCCCTTGCCTCTGCCTCTGACACTGCTGACGCCGCTGACACCGTGCCACCGGAGATGCCCATGACGCCGCTTCCCCCCTACGCCGCCGAGAGCCTGTCACGCGCCGAGGTCGACGCCTTGCCCGGCCCGACGGTGCTGGAGTTCGGCACCAACTGGTGCGGCATCTGCCAGGCCGCCACCCCGGCCATCGCCCAGGCCCTGGCCGCGCATGCCGCCGCCGCATCGCTGCGCCACCTGCGCGTGGAAGACGGCCCCGGCCGGCCGCTGGGCCGGTCCTTCGGCATCAAGCTGTGGCCGACGCTGGTGCTGCTGCAGGACGGCCGGGAGGTCGCCCGCGTCGTGCGGCCGCGGCAGGCGGCGGCGATTGGGGATGCGCTGGCGGCATTGGCGCCGTAGACGGTGGCGGCGCGGCGGTTGTGGGCCAGGCGTCCGCGAAAGGCCGCTGTCGGGCGCAGCCGCATCGAACCGCTCATGCGTCCTCCGGGGGCGTGAATACCCCCCGTTGCCCACACAGAAGGCGGCTGGCAGAGTCGCCTCCATGCCTGCTGCCTTTTTGGCCTGTTGAATGACCGCGGTGTGCCACGCGCCGGACGAATTGTCATTCCCTGACCAGGCATTGCCAGGGCTTTCGGGGACTTGGTTAAACGGCAATCCCCGGAGTTATGCGGCACGGCGTGCTGGATAAACCAATAGTTGAGCTCACAGGAGACACCTTTGCGCCACCTCGTCACAGTTATCGACTGGTATGGCCCGTACGACTTCGAAGGCGCCAAAGCCGCTGCTCGAAAGGACTTCGACTCTGGGCTATACATGTGCGCTGGCCTGTTGCCGTACCAGCGAGGGAAGCCGAAGATTCAGTATGTTGGCATTGCCCAGAAGCGCATGGCCACGCGGGTGAACAACCGGCACCACAAGCTTCATGAGGTGACGAAGCAACGGACCATTTGGCTGGGAGAAGTTGCCTCGCTTGGGTCGCCTGGGAAGAAAACCAAGGCTACGAATCCCTCGCTGGACTTTGCAGAATGGGCACTGGTCTACTTCCTGAAGCCTGCTCTGAACGCAAAGAAGAACAAGACTCCGCCAGCGCGCGACGTCACAGTGCTAAATCGCTGGTGGAAGAAGGACTACGAAACGCCGTATTCCAATCACCATCACGCCGATTGGCCCGACCTCATCGATTATCTTGGTAGGGGAGCAACAACGCGGCTGGTAACCTTCAAAAACATCAAACGCGTAGTCGTGCCCGAGTGAGGCCTAACCCATCTACAGCCCGGTAGGTTGGGGTGAGTCCACGAACCCCAAACATCACCGGGGCCGAGAGTCGCCACCCTCGGCTCGCCCGCGCGAACGACAGGTTGACGGCGACCAGGGCCGGGTGGCGAAGGGCGGCAACGGACAGAACGCCGCCTGACTGCCCGTCGCCCCTGACGCCGACCGAACCTCACCCCCCCTGCTGCTGCAGCCGATAGTCCCGCAGCGCCCGCTGCAGCGCCTGCTGGCGCACGCCCGGCTGCAGCTCGCGGGCCACCTGTTCGAAGCGGGCCAGGTTGCCCGCGTTCAGGAACGGGCCGATGTTCTCGGCCACCGACTGGGCGGCCTGCCAGCCGCCGGTGTGCACGAGGCCGAGGAACATGTCGTCGTAGCCGGCCGACAGGCCCAGCTGCTGCCACTGCCTGAGCACCGGATAGGCCTGGGACAGCAGCACGGCGTCGTAGGTCTTGCCCAGCGCCGAGACGGCGGCGGACACGGTCTCGGCGGAAGGGGGCAGCCGGGCCGCCAGCGCCAGGGCCGCCGCCTGCACGTGGCCGTCGGGGAAGGCGAGCAGCTCGCGCGCCCAGGCGGCCTGCTCGGCCGGGCTGCCCTGCGCCACCAGCCGGTCGAGTTGCTGGCGGACCGCGGCGACGATCTCGAAGTGCCCGTCCAGGCCCTCCTGGCTGGTGACGCGGCAGGTGTTGGCCGCATGGCATTGCACCAGTGACCGCAGCGCCTGGGCCGGCGGCGCGGCGGCGAGCGCGGCGGGGCTGACGGGCTCTGCCCCCTCGCCCGCCGGGGCTGCGGAGGCGGGCGGCACCGGCAGCACGGCGCTGGCCGGCAGGCCGGGCACCGCCGCCACGCGGGCCGGCCCGGCGGCCACGGCCTCGTCCTCGTGCGCGAACCACCACGCCCCGGCCGCCAGGGCCGCGATGGCGGCCACCGCGAAGGCGGTCTTCATGCCGGCTCAGGGCTGCACGGCCAGGAAGGTCGCGGCCGGCCAGCGATTGGTGCGGCAGTAGGCCGCATTGCCGGACCGCGCCAGGCAGGCATTGGCCAGCGTCGTGCCGAAGGGGCCATACACGTCGGTCTCCGCCACGCCGTTGCGCACGACGGTCTCGGTGCAGTGGAAGCGGTGCGTCGCCGAGCGCGCGGCGCCGCGCGGGCAGTCGCCGTTGCCGGTGGCCGCGGCCGCCTGCGCCTTGCTCCAGATGGGCAGGGTCACGGCCACGCCCTCGACCACCGTGGGCCGGTTGGCCATGCAGACAGCGCCGCCGCCCGCGTCCACGCAGGCCTGCGTCGTGCTCGCGGTGAACGGGCCGTAGGTCTGGCTCGCGCTCATGCACTGGCGCAGGTGGTGGTCGTAGCGGGTGCCGTTCGGGCAGATCGCATGCCTGGCTGCCGACGGCGCCGCCGTGGGCACGGCCCAGTTCGCCAGCGTGGACGCCGGGTAGAGGTTGCCGGCGAAGATCCAGCCCTCGCGCAGCACGCCGTCGCTGTGCAGGTAGTCGACGCGGTAGTACAGGTTGTTGGCCGACGCGGTGCCGAAGACCTCCTTGACCTGCACGACGGTGCCGGCGGGGATGGTGATGAGCAGCGTGCCGCCGGGCGTGGCGCGGGTGTTCAGGTTGGGCACGACCTTGACCCAGTCGCCGGGATAGGCGATGGCGCCGGCCGCGGTGGGCGCCGCACCGATGGCGCGCGTGGCGTGGTTGCTGCCGTCGCCGCCGTCGATCCAGCCGTCCGTCAACGTGCCGTTGAGCGTGGCGCGGATGCGGTACAGGCGCTTTTGCTGCTGCGCGCTGCTGACCATGAAGTCCAGCACCTGGTAGGTGCCCGCCGGCGCCTGGCCCAGCACCATGCCGTCCGGCGCGGAGCGCAGGTCCAGCGGCTGCTGCGTGGCGATGGCGCTGGCCAGCGACTGCAGGCCCACGACCCCGGCACGGCAGAGCTGGTGACGGTTGTGGTCGATGCGGGCATAACCCGTGGTCTGCGCGACATAGGTCGGCACGATGCTGCCCTCCTCGAACGGCGCACGGATGGCCAGGCACGCGGCGTCGCGCACGTCGTCCACGCATTCCAGCGTGCTGCCGTTGAGCACGCAGGCGGCGGCGCCGACCTGCAGCAGCTTGCCGGGCTCGACGGCACCGCCCGTGGGCACGGGGCACTGCGGGCCGTTGTCCATCAGGCAGGCCACGTCGATGCCGGCGGCCGTGGCGGTGTCGGCCACGTCGGTCAGCCACAGGCGGGCGTCGTAGTTGTCGCGGTAGCCGTTGTCCTTGGCGACGTTGGCGTCGGCGGGGTTCTGCCAGCGGCAGACCTTGGTGGGGCCGCCGTTGTAGGCCGACCAGGCCGAGCGGGCGCGGCTGCGCCAGTACTCGTCGACCTCGGCCGCGGTGCCGGTCGGCGTGGTGACGCCGGCCAGGCATGCCGCCGGCGCGGCCTGCCACGCGTCGTAGTAGATGTCGATCGCGTAGGTGAAGTTCTGCATCATGTTCCAGCCCTTGCCTTGCTGGAGCTGGGTGAAGTGATAGCGGTCGTCGACCTGCATCATCCCGTGGCCGTGGCCGCTGTCGCCGCGCATCATCTTCAGCATCCAGGGCTGGCCGGTGGCGGTCTGCGCGTCGCGGTAGTGGGACCAGAACGTCTCCTGGCGCAGCGTCGCGAAGGTGCCGCGCTGGAAGGCCTCCAGCTCACGCGTGGACACGGCAGGCTTGCGCGAGCGCAGGTAGCGTTCGCTCGCGTCGCGGATGACCGGATACATGGCCTGCATGTAGCGCTGGCGCTCGGTCGTCGCGCTGGCCGCGGCGTCGTTGAAGATGACGCCGCCGTAGTTGCCGCGCACGAAGCTGTCGGGGCCGAAGGCCGAGGCGTCGCAGGGCGACGGTGCGCGGCCGTGCGTCCAGGTGCCGCCGACCTTGTTGGTGCAGGCCCAGTCGGCGGGCGTGGCGGTGTACTGGGCCTGGGCGGCACCGGCAGCGGCGAGGCACAGCGCGACGACGCCGCGCAGCAGGTTGAGTCGTGTCATGTCGGGGCTCCTCATTGAACGCGGCGGCGCGCCGCGATGGCCACCAGGCCGGCCAGCAGCAAGGCGACGCTGCCGGGCTCGGGCACCAGGCCCACGTCCCCCACGCGCACGGCCCAGGCCTGGCCGAGCGTGTCGGTGGCGAGCTGGTCCTGCGCGCCCATGCCCATGAAGAAGGCCAGCGCCCAGCCGGCATCGGTGCCGGTGCCCGTCCAGAACACCGGGCCGATGGGGTTGCCCGGGTCGACGAGGCCGCTGAAGCTGCCCGTCTGCGTGAGGCCGGCGGCGGTGTTGCCCAGGCTTGCGTAGAAGAGGTGGCCGAGCTCGCTGTTCAGGCCGGCGTTGTTCAGCCCGACATCGGTGGAGCCGTCCTCGGCGTAGTCGAGCTGCAGGGCGACGCCGTTGACCGGCGCGACCGTGGGCAGCCGCCAGTCATCGAAGCCGCCGAAGCTCAGGCCGGCGGCCCACTGCGCCGCGTCGGCCTGCGTGCGCAAGCCGCCCAGGCCGGCATTGGCGATCCAGGTCAGGTTGGTCTGCGTGTCGTAGACCATGGTGCCGTTGGCGCGAACCTGGAGTTCGGCCCGGGCCGGCAGGGCGCCCATCAACAGGCCCGCCAGGGCCAGGGTGGTGGACAGCTTCTTGGTGATCGGGAGCATGGCAGGGGCGACGTCGTCGCAGAGCTGAGGCGGGCCGCATGATCGGCAAGGCCTTGTGCCGTCACACGTCGGGTTACTCCGTGAAGTGCGCTGCCAATTCGAGCGCACGGCATAACTCATCGGCATGTGCATTCGCACCGCGCATCGGCGGCCTGCCCGGGCGTCGGCGGGACAATCCGGCGCTTCTTTTCAGTACCCCCTAGTCTTTGGGGGCCGACGACGACGCGCCTGTGCCGCATGCCCGCCACCGACTGGTTTTCACCCGCCCAACTGCTGGGCTACGTCGCTTTCGTGCTCGGCGTCGGCTGCTTCCTGCAGACCGACGACCGGCGCTTCAAATGGTTCATGACGGGCGAGTGCATCGCCTATGTCGCGCACTTCGCGCTGCTGGGCAACCCGACGGCGGTGGCCAGCGCGTCGCTGTCGACGCTGCGCTCGGTGCTGTCGCTGCACACGCGTTCGAAGTGGGTGGCCGCGGGCGTGGTGGCCGCCAACATCGGCTTCGGCCTGGCCATCGCCACGCGGCCCAGCGACTGGCTGCCGCTGGCGGCCTCGTGCCTGGGCACCGTCGCGCTGTTCACGCTGCAGGGCGTGGCGATGCGGGGGGTGATGCTGTGCGGCACGGCGCTGTGGATCGCCAACAACGTCATCGCCGGCTCCATCGGCGGCACGGCGCTGGAGGTGGTGGTCGCGGCGGTCAACGTGGCGACCATCGTGCGCCTGCTCAGGGCGAACGCCGGTCGCACGACCTGAGGACGCGCCCCGCCCCTACGGCTCACGCCGCCTAGGCGCCAGCGCGCCCCGTGGCGTCACGGTCGCGGTCGTGGCACCGGGCGAGCGCAAACGGCGGCAACCACGACTCGCGCCGCACGGTCCAGAGCTCGTAGGTCGGCGTGAGCTGGTCGGGCGCGTCCAGGCTGCCCAGATGCACCTCGACTTCGCCGGCGCTGCGCGAGAACACGGACGAGCCGCAGCGCGGGCAGAAGAACCGGCCCGCGTAGTCGCGCGTCTCGCCGTCGATCGTCACCGCGTGCTGCGGGAACACCGCGGACGCATGGAACAGCGCGCCGTGGTGCTTGCGGCAGTCCAGGCAGTGGCAGATGCCGACGCGGTCGGGGCGCCCGGTCGCCACCAGCCGCACATCGCCGCACAGGCAGCCCCCCGTGAACCGGTCCATGGCACGTGGCCCGCGGGTCAGCGGTTCGCCGAGTAGTTCACCGGCAGCCAGTCGTAGCCCTTGCCGTCGGCGCGCAGCTTGCCGATGCCGGGGAAGCTGACATGCGCGACGGCCACGTAGTAGCCGCCTTGCGCTGCAGCGGCGTAGGCCTTCTCGCGGGCGGGGGCTGCGGCCTTGGGGTCGCTGTCGAACTGGATGGTGACGGCCGGCTCGGGGAACTGCACGGCGGCGACGTGCATCAGGTCGCCCCAGAACATGATCTTGTGGCCCTGGCTCTGCGCGACGTAGTTGCTGTGGCCGGGCGTGTGGCCGTAGGCGGGGAAGGCCTTCACGCCGGGCACGATGTCCACGCCCGCGGCCGTGCCCTCGAAGGGCTTGAAGCGGCCCGCGTCGGCAAAGCCCTTGACCAGCGCGGCGATGGCCTTGCCGCCGTCACCGCCCTTGGCCACCTGCTCGGCGCTGAGCCAGAAGTCGCTGTCGCGCTTGTCCAGCCGCAGCGTCGCGTTCGGGAACACGGTGGCGGACGCGCCGCCGATGTGGTCGCCGTGCATGTGCGTGATGACGATCTCGTCCACCTGCTCCGGCGTGTAGCCCGAGGCCTTGAGGTTGGCCAGCACGCGCCCGGCTGTCGGGCCGAACAGGCCGGCGGTGCCGGTGTCGACGAGCACGACCTTGCTGCCGGTGTTGACGAGGAAGGCGTTGACGGACGTTTCCAGCGGCACGTCCAGGTGGGCGTCGTGCAGCGTCTTCAGCGTCTTGGCGGCGGGCTGCTGCAGCAGCTTGTCGACGGGCAGGTCCAGGCTGCCGTCGGACAGCGCGGTGATCTCGAAATCGCCGAGCTGCAGGCGGTACCAGCCCGGCGCCTGGCCCTTGAGCTGCGGGCCGGCGGCGAACGCGGTGGCGCTGACGGCGAGGGCCAGGGCGGCGGGAAGCAGGCGTTTGAGCATCATTCGTCTCCAGGGAAGTTGGGGGGCGTGGCAGCGGCGCAGAATAGCGGCGGCCCTTCAGCCTTGCAGCCCCCAGGGTCGCTGTCTGCATGGTGGACAGGGCGACGCCACACGACTGCCTGGATTCCGGACAGCGCCGCCCTGCCGGACCGCCAAATGCCGGGTTTGCGCGCAAGGGTTTGCCCGGCATTTGCGGCCCAATGGTGCGGGCATGGCTCTTGCGCTGTGGCGTCTGGCTCAAACACAACACCAGACCGGAGACAAGCCATGCCTCGAAGCCACCCGGCGCAGCCACGCCTGCAGCGCCTGCCCCTCGCCCTTCTCGCCGCCCTGGGCGCCGCCGTCGCGCTGCCAGCGGGCGCGCAGTCCGCAGCCGCCGCGACGCCACCGGTGGCCGTGACGACGCTGGAGGTCGTCAAGATCACGGCCCGCAAGCGCGAGGAATCACTGCAGGACGTGCCCGTGGCCGTCACGGCGCTGACGGCCGAGCAGCTGGACCGGCTGGCCATCAAGGACCTCGGTGACCTGCAGGGCCAGGTGCCCAACCTGACCATCTACGCCGCGCGCGGCAGCAACACGACGCTCACCACCTTCATCCGCGGCGTCGGCCAGGCCGACCCGCTGTGGGGCGTGGACCCGGGCGTGGGCATCTACTTCGACGACGTCTACATCGCCCGCCCGCAGGGCGCGCTGCTGGACGTGTACGACGTGCAGCGCGTGGAGGTGCTGCGCGGCCCGCAAGGCACGCTGTACGGCAAGAACACGGTGGGCGGCGCGGTGAAGTACGTCTCCAAGCCGCTGCCCACGACGACCGAGGGCGCCGTGACGCTGGCCGTGGGCAGCTACGGCCAGGTCAATGCCAAGGGCGCGGTGGGCACGGCCGTCAACGACGGCCAGTTCCGCTTCCGTGTGGCCGGCGCCAGCCTCACCCGCGACGGCTACGGCACCAACCTGACCGATGGCAGCCCGGTCAGCGACCAGAGCACGATCAGCGGCCGCATCTCGGGTGGCTGGTTCCCGACCGGCTCGACCTTCAACGTGCAGGTGTCGGCCGACCGCACCAAGGACGACTCGCACATGCGCGGCTTCCAGCGGCTTAACGTCAACCCGTCGGACCCGCTCAAGACGCCGCCCAGCACCGGCCGCTACGACATCGCCAGCGGCATGCCCAATGCCAACTACACGAAGAGCGAGGGCGAGTCGATGACGGCGAACTGGGGCGTCAACGACGCCTGGAGCCTGAAGTACATCCTGGCGCACCGCCAGTCCGACACCGACACGTCCATCGACTTCGACGGCCTGGCCGCCAAGATCGCCGACGTGCGCGCCGAGTACCACGACAGCTCGCAGAGCCACGAGCTGCAGGCCATCTACGAAGGCCAGAACAGCTCGGGCGTCGTCGGCCTGTACTACTTCGACGGCCGCGCCGGCGGCACGGTGCGCAACAACTTCTTCAACCTGAGCTTCGGCACCACCAACGGCACGGTGTTCACGAAGGGCAAGGCCATCTTCGGCGACTGGAGCTGGCGCCTGACGCCGCAGTTCTCGGTCAGCACGGGCTTGCGCTACACGGACGAGAGCAAGCGCGCCGTGGTGCTGAACCAGGCGTTCGCGAACGCCAACTTCAGCGGCACGCCCATCGCCGTGCCGGCCAACTTCGACAACACGCGCTCCGTGACCAACACGTCGCCGCGGCTGTCGCTGGAATACAAGGCCAGCAACGAGGTCAAGCTCTACACGACCGCCTCGCGCGGCTTCAAGAGCGGCGGCTACAACATCCGCGCCAACACGCTTTCGTTCCCGTCGTCGAGCAAGCCCTTCGACGACGAGAAGCTGGACTCGCTGGAGCTGGGCGCCAAGATGGTGCTGGACGGCGGCCGGCTGGAGCTGAACAGCGCGCTGTTCTACAACAAGTACAAGAACGTGCAGCTGTCGGTGTTCACCAGCTACACGACGCCCGCCGGCCAGCCCGGCTTCTTCGGCGACTTCACGAACGCCGGCAAGGCCACCGTCAAGGGGGCCGAGGTCGAGTTCCTGTGGCTGCCGTCCACCGCCTGGCGCATCAGCGGCAACCTCGCGGCCATCGACGCCAAGTACGACGAGTACATCGACCGCGGCGTCAACGTGGCGGCGGACAAGAAGTTCTCCAACACGCCCAAGTTCGCCGCCGGCCTGAACGTGGAGCACGCGCTGCCGCTGAGCGTCGGCACGCTGCGCTCGCGCCTGAGCCTCAGCCACCGCAGCAAGGTCTACCCGACCACCGACCTGGCCGAGACCCTGGCGCAGGACGCCTACACGCTGGTCAACGCCGGGCTGATCTGGGAGAAGGACGCGCGCTTGAGCTTCTTCCTGCAAGGCAGCAACCTGACGAACAAGGCCTACAAGACCGACGGCTACAACATCGCCGCGCTGGGCGTGCTGGACGCGTTCTACGGCCCGCCGCGCACGTTCACTCTCGGCGGCACTTACAAGTTTTGAAGCCCCTCGTCCGGTCTCGCCCCGCTGAACGCGGGCGTGCCCAGCCGGTCCCCCGAGTGGACGGCGATGCTTGCGGCATCGAGCCGCAAGCCGATCGCCCCCGCGTGCCGGCTTGGGAGCGGCCCGGCGCTCGGCCCGAACACCTCGGTCCGGCGGGCAGCCTGGCGCGGTACATTGCGCCGGCCATGCCCCTGTCCGGAAAACAGACACAACCCAACGACATCCCGCAGGATGTCGACGGCCTGCTGCGCCTGGCCGCGCGCTCGATGTTCGACGTGCTGGCCCGGTCCACCGAAGGAATGATGGTCATCGACCGCCACCACCGGGTGGTCTGGATCAGCGACGGCTACAAGCGCTTCCTGCCGGCGCTGGGCTTCGCCGACGAGCATGAGTTCGTCGGCCGCCCGGTCGAGGACGTGGTGCCCAACACGCAGATGCTGCAGGTGCTGGAAAGCGGCAAGCCGGTCCTCGTGGACCTGCTGACCAACAAGGCCGGCACCTTCCTCGTCAGCCGCCTGCCGCTGCGCAACGACGCGGGCGAGGTCATCGGCGCTTTGGGCCTGGTGCTGCTGGACCACCCGGAGACGACGATGCAGCCGCTGATCCAGAAGTTCGGCCGGCTGCAGCAGGAGCTGGAGGACACGCGGCGCCAGTTGGCCGCGCAGCGGCGGCCCAAGTACACGATCGCCAGCTTCATCGGCGCCAGCCCCGCAGCGCTGGAGGTCAAGCGCCAGGCGCGGCGCGTGGCGCAGACCGATTCCACCGTGCTGCTGCTGGGCGAGACCGGCACCGGCAAGGAGCTGATGGCGCACGCCATCCACTCGGCATCGCGCCGCGCGCACCGGCCGCTGGTGGGCGTCAACATCGCCGCCGTGCCCGAGACGCTGCTCGAAGCCGAGTTCTTCGGCGTCGCGCCAGGGGCCTACACGGGCGCCGACCGCAAGGGCCGCGACGGCAAGTTCAAGCTGGCCGACGGCGGCACGCTGTTCCTGGACGAGATCGGCGACATGCCGCTGGCCCTGCAGAGCAAATTGCTGCGCGTGCTGCAGGAGCAGGAGGTGGAGCCGCTGGGCAGCAACACCGTGCTGCGCATCGACGTGCGCGTCATCGCCGCGACCAGCCGCGACCTGGCCGCCATGGTGGCCGCCGGGAGCTTTCGCGCCGACCTGTACTACCGCCTGAACGTGCTGCCCATCCGCGTGCCGGCGCTGCGTGAGCGGCTGGACGACATCGAGGCGCTGGCCGAGGCACTGGGCGAGGACATCGCCCGGCGCAGCGGCATGCCGCAGAAGCTCTTGAGCCCCGACGCCATCGAATGGCTGATGCAGCAGGCCTGGCCCGGCAACATCCGCGAGTTGCGCAACACGCTGGAGCAGGTCAGCCTGATGAGCGACGACATGCAGCTGACGGCGGCGCACTTCCAGGGCGGCGCCGCGCTGCCGCCCGCGACGGCCGCCGTGGCCGCACCTGTGCCAGCGGTCGCATCGGCCCCCATGACGACCGCCCAGGCCGTGGCGCCGCTGCCCGAGCTGATCGAAGCGCTGGAACGCGACGCCATCGCCCGCGCGCTGCAGGCCACTGGCGGCAACCGCATGGCCGCCGCCCGGCTGCTGCAGATTTCGCGAGCCTCGTTGTACGAACGGCTGGCGCGCTGGCCCGACCTGGAAGTCCAGGTTTCAGGCAGCGCCTGAATTACGGACACTCGCATCCTGTCGATGGATTCAAAACCGCGGGACAACCCGAACAAAAACCACCCCGGCGACCCCTTCCCCGCCGGGCACGGGCCTTGCAAAAAGGGAAGGCACCGTCTGCCGACAGAGCAGACCTGACGAACTTCTGGAGACAAAGCCCATGCGCCACACCACGCGCCGCTTCGCCATCGCTGCCGCCATGCTTGCGGTCGCCCTGCCTGGCCTCACGCTGGCCGCCGGCAACGAGATCCGCATCGCCCACGTCTACAGCAAGACCGGGCCGCTCGAGGCCTACGGCAAGCAGACGCAGATCGGCTTCATGATGGGCCTGGACTACGCCACGGGCGGCACGATGACCGTCGCGGGCAGGAAGCTCGTCGTCATCGAGAAGGACGACCAGGGCAAGCCCGACGTGGGCAAGAGCCTGCTGGCCGCCGCCTACGGCGACGACAAGGCGGACATCGCCGTCGGCCCGTCGTCGTCCGGCGTGGCGCTGGCCATGCTGCCCGTGGCCGAGGAGTACAAGAAGATCCTGCTGGTGGAGCCCGCCGTGGCCGACTCCATCACCGGCGACAAGTGGAACAAGTACATCTTCCGCACCGGCCGCAGCTCCAGCCAGGACGCGCTGGCCAACGCGGTCGCGTCGGACGTGGCGGGCCTGAACATCGGTGTGCTGGCGCAGGACTACGCCTTCGGCCGCGACGGCGTGAAAGCCTTCAAGGAGTCGCTGAAGAAGGCCAAGATCGTCCACGAGGAATACCTGCCCACGCAGACCACCGACTTCACGGCCGGCATCCAGCGCCTGGTGGACGCGCTGAAGGACAAGCCCGGCCCCAAGGTCATCGCCGTGGTGTGGGCGGGTGCCACGACGCCGTTCCCGGCGCTGGCGGCGCTGGACCTGCAGAAGCGCTACGGCATCGGCGTGGGCTCGGGCGGCAACATCCTGCCGGCCATGGCCGCCTACAAGCAGTTCCCGGGCATGGAGGGCGCGACCTACTACTACTTCGGCATCCCGAAGAACCCGGTCAACGAGTGGCTGGTGGCCAACCACTACAAGCAATACAAGCAGCCGCCCGACTTCTTCACGGCCGGTGGCATGAGCGCGGCGATTGCGCTCGTGGAGGCGCTGAAGAAGACCGGTGGCGACACGGCCACCAACAAGCTCATCAAGACCATGGAGGGCATGAGCTTCGAGACGCCCAAGGGCAAGATGACCTTCCGCGCCGAAGACCACCAGGCCATGCAGTCCATGTACCACTTCCGCATCAAGGTGGACCCGGCGTTCCCGTGGGGCGTGCCGGAGCTGGTGCGGGAGATCAAGCCGGAAGAGATGAACGTGCCGATCAAGAACAAGCGTTAATCGCAGGCTCCCCCGTGCTCGAAACCAAGCACCTGACGATCCGCTTCGGCGGCCATGTGGCCGTCGACGGCGTGAGCTGCGCCTTCCAGCCCGGCACGCTGACGGCCATCGTCGGCCCCAACGGCGCGGGCAAGACGACTTACTTCAACCTCATCTCGGGGCAATTGCCCGCGAGCAGCGGCGAGGTGTGGCTGGACGGCGAGAACCTGACCCCGCTGCCGGCGCCGGTGCGCACGCGGCGTGGCCTGGGGCGGGCCTTCCAGCTGACGCAGCTGTTCGCCCATCTGACCGTGCTGGAGAACGTGCGGCTGGCGGTGCAGGCACGGCGCGGCAAGGGGCTGAAGATGTTGTCCGTGTGGCTGTCGCACCGCGAGCTGATCGATGAAGCGCAGGCCATCCTCGACCGTGTGCGCCTGGCCTCGCGCGCCGACGACCTCGCCGCCAGCCTGCCGCATGGCGACCAGCGCAAGCTGGAGGTGGCGATGCTGATCGCGCTGGACCCGAAGGTCTACCTGTTCGACGAGCCGACGGCCGGCATGAGCGTGGACGAGGTGCCGGTGGTGCTGGACCTGATCCGCGCGCTGAAGGCCGAGAAGCGCCACACGCTGCTGCTGGTGGAGCACAAGATGGACGTGGTGCGCGAGCTGGCGGACCGCATCATCGTGCTGCACCAGGGCAGGCTGGTGGCCGACGGCGACCCGGCGACGGTGATCGCCTCGCCCATCGTGCAAGAGGCTTACCTGGGCGTCGCGGCATGAACTTGCTGGAGCTCAAAGGCGTCCACACGCATGTCGGGGCGTATCACATCCTGCATGGCGTGGACCTCGCCGTGCCGGCCGGGCAGGTGACCATGCTGCTGGGCCGCAACGGCGCGGGCAAGACCAGCACGCTGCGCACGCTGATGGGCCTGTGGACGGCGAGTGCCGGCACGGTGCACTTCAAGGGCCAGGACATCACCCGGCTGGCCACGCCGGACATCGCGTCGCGCGGCATCGCCTACGTGCCGGAGACCATGGGCATCTTCGGCGAGCTGACGGTGGCGGAGAACCTGCTGCTGGCGGCGCGCTCGGCCAAGCGCATGGGCGACCTGGATGCAAAGCGGCTGGACTGGCTGTTCGGGCTGTTTCCCGCGCTGAAGACGTTCTGGCAACACCCGGCAGGCAAGCTGTCGGGCGGGCAGAAGCAGATGCTCGCGATTGCGCGGGCCATGATCGAGCCGCGCGAGCTGCTGGTCATCGACGAACCCAGCAAGGGGCTGGCGCCGGCCATCGTGCAGAACCTGATCACGGCGTTGCGCGAGCTGAAGGGCACGGCCACGACGGTGCTGCTGGTGGAGCAGAACTTTCGCGTCGCGGCCGAGTTGGGCGATTCGGTGGCCGTCATGGATGACGGGCGCGTCGTGCACAGCGGCGTGATGCGCGAGCTGATCGAGGATGCGGACTTGCAGCAGCGGTTGCTGGGCTTGTCGTTGGGGGCGCATCAATGACGGCTGTGGTCTTTGGTCGTGCCTCGTTGCGCCTGGTTGGTGGCGAATGTGGTGCCGGGAGTCCGCCCCGGCGGGCGGGTAACTTTCTTCTGCGGGGCCAGAAGAAAGTCACCAAAGAAGAGGCCCTGAACCGCACACCAGCACCACGTGCACGAGCTGCGCCGTGCAACAGCCGCTCGGCGAATGGGCAGACGCGACCCGCTGCGCTCTCGCGGCTGTCCTTGTCACCAGAGCCGTTCACCGCAGCACCGGGCCGCCTAACGCGCGGCTACACGCCGTGCTCACGAGACATGCCGAAGACAGCGGCGCTCGGGCGCCGCGACGGTTCGTTGCTCTGCGTGGGTTGGGGTGAGCACAGCGAACCCCAACGCCGCCTGCATCAACCCCGGTGGCGTCGCCCCAGCGACGCGGTATTTGCATGTCCTGGTGAGCACGGCGTGCAGCCGCGCGTTAGGCGGCTTGAAGCGGGCGCCATCGTGCTCGTCACAAGGACAGCAGCGAGAGCGCAGCGGGTCGCGTCTTCCCTGAACGCAAGTGCTCGTTTTCGCGCGCCGCTCTTCGCGGCGCCCCGCTCGCTTGCGGTTCAGGGCCTCTTCTTTGGTGACTTTCTTCTGGCCCCGCAGAAGAAAGTTACCGCGCCGCCGGGCGCGCATCCCGGCACCACATTCGGCATGAAACAGAAGCAGTGAGCGCATGAAGCTCGACCCGAAACCCATCGCCCTGCTCGCAGCCATCATGCTGCTCGCACTGCCACTCACCGGCAGCGCCAGCACCTGGCTGAACCTGACGCTGGCCGGCATCGCCATGGGCCTGATCATCTTCGTCATCGCCTCGGGCCTCACGCTGGTGTTCGGCCTGATGGACGTGCTGAACTTCGGCCACGGCGTGTTCATCGCGCTGGGTGCCTTCATGGCGACCACCGTGCTCGCGGCCCTCGCGCCGTGGGTTGCCGCCCCAGACGTCGCCGCCAACCTGGCCGCACTCGCCGCCGCCTGCCTCGCTGGCATGGCCATCGCGGCCGCCGTCGGGGTCGTCTTCGAACGCGTGTTGGTCAGACCCGTCTACGGCCAGCACCTGAAGCAGATCCTCATCACCATGGGCGGCATGATCATCGGCGAGGAACTCATCAAGGCCAGCTGGGGCGCGCAGCTGATCCCGCTGCCCATGCCCGAGACGCTGCGCGGCATCTTCCTGTGGGACGCGTTCGGGGCCGACGTGGCAGTGGAGAAGTTCCGCGTGCTGTCCATGGTCATCGGCATCGCCGTGCTCATCACGCTGCTGCTCGTGCTGAACCGCACCAAGGTCGGCCTGCTGATCCGCGCCGGCGTGCAGGACCGCGAGATGGTCGAGGCGCTGGGCTACCGCATCCGGCGGCTGTTCGTCGGCGTGTTCGTCGCCGGCGCCGCGCTCGCGGGCCTGGGTGGCGTGCTGTGGGGCCTGGTTCAGCAGGGCGTCACGGCGCAGATCGGCTCGCACGTGAACCTGCTGCTCTTCATCGTCATCATCATCGGCGGCCTGGGCTCCACGGTGGGTTGCCTGGTGGGCGCGCTGCTGGTGGGGCTGGTGGCCAACTACGCGGGCTTCCTGGCCCCGAAGGCAGCCCTCTTCTCCAACATCGGGCTGATGGTCGCCGTCCTGCTCTGGCGGCCCCAGGGCCTCTACCCGGTGGGCGCCAAATGATCCGCACGCTGCTCTCCCACGACCTGCCGCGCAGCCGCATCCTCGGCGGCCTGCTCATCGCCTGCTTCGTCGGCTTGGCGGGCGCGCCCTTCATCTTCCCCGGCACGCAGGCACTCAACGTCGCGGCAAAGATCCTGGTGTTCATCCTGTTGGTCGCCAGCTACGACCTGCTGCTGGGCTACACCGGCATCGTCAGCTTCGCGCACACGATGTTCGTCGGCATCGGCGCCTACGGCATCGCCATCGCGTCGACGCGGCTGGGGCCGGACTGGGGCTCGCTCGCCCTCGGCTTCGTCGCCGCGCTCGCGCTCAGCGCCGTGCTGGCGCTGGCCATGGGCCTGGCCAGCCTGCGCGTGAAGGCCATCTTCTTCGCGATGATCACGCTGGCCGTGGCCTCGGCCTTCATGACGCTGTGCTCGCAGCTCAGCGACTTCACCGGCGGCGAGGACGGCCTGAACTTCCAGCTGCCTTCAGTGCTGCGGCCATCGACCGAATTCATGGAAGAGCCGCTGTGGGGCGTCTCCATCGACGGCCGGCTGCTGACCTACTACGGGCTGTTCGTCGCCGTCACCGCGTTGATCCTGCTGCTGCTGCGCATCGTCAACTCGCCCTTCGGCCGCGTGCTGCAGGCCATACGCGAGAACGAGTTCCGCGCCGAGGCCATCGGCTACCGGCCCGTCGTCTACCGCACAGGCGCCAACGTCATCGCGGCGCTGCTGGCCTGCTGCGGCGGCGCGCTGCTGGCGCTGTGGCTGCGCTACACGGGCCCGGAGACGGCCATGAGCATGGAGATCATGCTCGACCTGCTGCTCATCGTCGTCATCGGCGGCATGGGCACGGTCTACGGCGCCGTCATCGGCAGCGTGCTGTTCATCGTCGCGCAGAACTACCTGCAGGCGCTGCTCAAGGCTGCGGGTTCGCTGGTGGAGGGCGTGCCCGTGCTGGGCACGCTGGTCGCGCCGGACCGCTGGCTGCTGTGGCTGGGCCTGCTGTTCGTGCTGGCGGTCTACCACTTCCCCGGCGGCGTCGTCGGGCGACTGCGGCTGGCCGCGTGGGCGCGCGCAAGGAGGAGGGCATGACGATGCGCTCGCGCTACCTGAGCTGCCTGGGCCGCGAACTGCACGTCACCGAGTGGGGCGACGAGGGCGCGCCGGCCGTCATCGCATGGCATGGCCTGGCGCGCAGCGGCCGTGATTTCGACGACTTCGCCGCCGCCCTCAGCCCTCGCTGGCGCGTCATCTGCCCGGACACGCTGGGCCGCGGCCTGTCGCAATGGGCCGTGGCACCCGCGCTGGAGTACTGCCTGGACTTCTACGTCCAGCAAGCCGAGGCGCTGCTGGACCAGCTCGGCCTGCACAAGGTGCACTGGGTGGGCACGTCCATGGGCGGCGCCATCGGCACGCTGGGCGCGGCGACGCGGCTGCGCGGCCGCATCCGCCGGCTGGTGCTGAACGACAACGGGCCCGAGCTGGCGGCACCCGCGCTGGCCCGCATCAAGACCTATGCCGGCCAGCCGCCCAGCTTCGCGACGGTCAGCGAGCTTGAAACCTATTTCCGCGACATCTACGCCAGCTTTGGTCACCTGAGTGACAGCCAGTGGCGCCACCTCACCGAAACCTCGCTGCGCCGCCTGCCCGATGGCCGCGTGACCCCGCACTACGACCCGGCGATGGCGGACCAGTTCGACCACCATCCCGACGACTATGTGCTGTGGGATGCCTGGGACCAGCTCGACCTGCCGGTGCTGTGCCTGCGCGGCGAGGACTCGACGCTGCTGACGGCCGAGACCGCCCAGGCCATGCGCGAGCGCGGCCCGCGCGCGGCGGTTGCGCTCATCCCCGGCTGCGGCCACGCCCCGGCGTTGAACACGCCGGAGCAGATCGGGCTCATCGAGCGGTTCATCGCCGCCGATCGAACCCCGTGAATGCCCGTAAGCCACCGTCAGGTTTCAAGGCCTAGAGTCGCCCACCTAACCCGGACCTCCATGAGCGAATTCATCCTCGAGACCCAGGATCTGACCAAGGAGTTCAAAGGCTTCACGGCCGTGGACTCGGTCCACCTGCAGGTGCGGCGCGGCCACATCCACGCGCTGCTGGGCCCCAACGGTGCGGGCAAGACGACCTGCTTCAACCTGCTGACCAAGTTCCTGACGCCCACGCGTGGCCGCATCGTCTTCGCGGGCCACGACATCACGGGCGAGAACTCCGCGCAGATCGCCCGGCGCGGTGTCATCCGCAGCTTCCAGATCTCGGCCGTGTTCCCGCACCTCACCGTGCTGGAGAACGTGCGCATCGGCCTGCAGCGCTTCACCGGCACGAGCTTTCATTTCTGGAAGGGGCTGACGGGGCTGAAGACGCTGGACGCGAAGGTGCTGTCGCTGTTGGAGCTGGTGGACCTGCGCGACATGGCCCACCTGAAGGCCGCCGACCTGCCCTATGGCCGCAAGCGCGCACTGGAGATCGCCACGACCATGGCCATGGAGCCGCAGCTGATGCTGCTGGACGAGCCCACGCAGGGCATGGGGCACGAGGACGTGGACCGCGTGACGGCGCTCATCAAGCGCGTGGCCGAGGGGCGCACGGTGTTGATGGTGGAGCACAACATGAAGGTCGTGGCCAGCATCGCGGACCGCATCACGGTGTTGGCGCGTGGTGCGGTTTTGGCGGAAGGGGATTACGCGACGGTGTCCAGGCATCCGGCGGTGCTGGAGGCTTACATGGGCACTGAGGCGACTGAGTTGGTGGGGGCGCATTGAACATGTCTGTGCGCTCGGTACTGCTGGTTGGTGGCGAATGTGGTGCCGGGAGTCCCGCCCGGCGGCGGGGTAACTTTCTTCTGCGGGGCCAGAAGAAAGTCACCAAAGAAGAGGCCCTGAACCGCACACCAGCACCACATGCACGAGCTGCGCCGTGCAACAGCCACTCGGTAGGTGGGCAGACGCGAACCGCTGCGCTCTCGCTGCTGTCCTTGTCACCAACATCACCCATCGCTGCTTTAGCCCGCCTAACGCGCGGCTGCACGCCGGGCTCACGAGAAAGACCGAAGACAGCGTCGCTCGGGCGACGCGACGTCTCGTTGCTCCTCGTAGGTTGGGGTGAGTACAGCGAACCCCAACACCCAGCCAAGCCCCTGTGGCGTCGCCCCAGCGACGCGGTATTCCCTGATGAGTTCGGCGTGCAGCCGACGTTAGGCGGCGTGAAGAGGCGCGTCATGGCGCTCGTCACAAGGACAGCAGCGAGAGCGCAGCGGCTCGCGTCTGCCCTCAATACCACCGCAAGTTTTCGCGCGCCGTTGGTGGCGGCGTTGCCATCGAGTGCGGTTCAGGGCCTCTTCTTTGGTGACTTTCTTCTGGCCCCGCAGAAGAAAGTTACCGCGCCGCCGGGCGCGCATCCCGGCACGACACTCACCCAAAACCAGAAGTACCGAGCCATCTGATCAACCCCATGGCCACCCCCGCGCTCGAAATCCAAAACCTCCACGCCTGGTACGGCGAAAGCCACATCCTGCATGGCATCAACCTGAGCGTGCAGCCCGGCCAGGTCGTCACGCTGCTGGGCCGCAACGGCGCCGGCCGCACCACCACGCTGCGCGCCATCATGGGCCTGACCGGCGCGCGCAAGGGCTCCATCAAGGTCCACGGCGACGAGACCATCGGCCTGTCCACGCACCGCATCGCCAACCTCGGCATCGGCTACTGCCCCGAAGAGCGCGGCATCTTCGCGAGCCTGACCACCGAAGAGAACCTGCGCCTGCCGCCGCTGCTCAAGGCCAGGCGCGGCAAGGCGATGTCCGAGACCGAGATCTACGCGATGTTCCCCAACCTCGCGGAGCGGCGCAGCAGCCCCGGCACGCGGCTGTCGGGCGGCGAGCAGCAGATGCTGGCCGTCGCGCGCATCCTGCGCACCGGGGCGGACATCCTGTTGCTGGACGAGATTTCAGAAGGCCTCGCCCCCGTCATCGTCCAGGCCCTGGCGCGCATGATCCGCACGCTGAAGGGCCAGGGCTTCACCATCGTCATGGTGGAGCAGAACTTCCGCTTCGCCGCCCCCTTGGCCGACCACTTCATCGTCATCGAGCACGGCGAAGTGGTGCTGTCCTTCCCCGCCGCCGAGCTGGCCAGCCACCAGGCCCAGATGGACGAACTGCTCAGCGTTTGAACCGACGACCCCCACCCAGGAGACAACACCCATGAAAACCGCAGGTTTCACCCAAGCCACTCGCACCACCCTCGCCACCGCGGCGCTCGCCGCCTGCAGCCTCGGCGCCCAGGCCCAGATCTCGGGCGACGTCATCAAGATCGGCCTGCTGACCGACATGTCCAGCGTGTATGCGGACATCGACGGCGCCGGCGGCGTCGAGGCCATCCGCATGGCCATCGCCGACATGAAGGGTTCCATCGCCGGCAAGAAGATCGAGTTCATCTTCGCCGACCACCAGAACAAGGCCGACGTCGCCTCCGCCAAGGCGCGCGAGTGGATCGACACGCAAGGGCTGGACCTGCTCGTCGGCGGCACCAACTCCGGCGCCAACCTGGCCATGGCCACGGTCGCCGCCGAGAAGAAGAAGCCCTTCATCTCCATCGGCGCCGGCAGCTCCGCGCTGACGAACGCCAACTGCACGCCCTACACCATCCACTACGCCTACGACACCGTCGCCCTGGCCAACGGCACGGGCGGCGCGGTGACCAAGGCGGGCGGCAAGAGCTGGTACTTCCTGACCGCCGACTACGCCTTCGGCCAGGCCCTGCAGGCCGACACCACGGCGGTCGTGCAGAAGAACGGCGGCACGGTCAAGGGCAGCGTCAAGCACCCGCTGAACGCGAACGACTTCTCCAGCTTCCTGCTGCAGGCGCAAAGCTCGGGCGCGCAGATCCTGGGCCTGGCCAATGCCGGCGGCGACACCATCAACTCCATCAAGGCCGCCAACGAGTTCGGCATCACCAAGGGCATGAAGCTTGCGGGCCTGCTGATGTTCATCAACGACATCCACTCGCTGGGCCTGAAGACCACCGAGGGCATGTACCTGACCGACTCCTGGTACTGGAACCAGAGCCCCGAGGCGCGTGCGTGGAGCCGCCGCTTCTTCGAGAAGATGAAGCGCATGCCGTCGTCGCTGCAGGCGGCCGACTACTCCGCCGTGACGCACTACCTGAAGGCCGTCGAGGCGATCAAGACCGACGACGCCGACAAGGTCATGGCCAAGATGAAGGACACGCCCATCAACGACTTCTACACCAAGGGCACCATCCGCAAGGAAGACGGCCGCGGCATCCACGACATGTTCCTGCTGCAGGTCAAGTCGCCCAAGGAGTCCACCGAACCCTGGGACTACTTCAAGGTCGTGACCCGCATCCCGGGCGAAGAGGCCTACACCAAGCTGGCTGACTCCAAGTGCCCCCTGGTGAAGAAGTGACTCCTGAGTCGGCGCGATGACTGAGATCTTCGGTATTCCCCTGCCCGCGCTGCTCGGGCAGCTGCTGCTGGGCCTGGTCAACGGCTCGTTCTACGCGATGCTGTCGCTGGGCCTGGCGGTCATCTTCGGCATGCTCAACATCATCAACTTCGCCCACGGGGCGCTGTACATGATGGGGGCCTTCTTCGCCTGGATGGGACTGGAGTACCTGGGCCTGAACTACTGGGTCATGCTCGGTCTCGCGCCACTCGCCGTGGGCCTCATCGGCATCGTCATCGAGCGCACGATGCTGCAGTGGCTCTACAAGCTGGACCACCTCTACGGCCTGCTGCTGACCTTCGGCATCACGCTGGTCATCGAGGGCGTGTTCCGCAGCTTCTACGGCGTGTCGGGCCAGCCCTACCAGGTGCCCGACCAGCTCGCCGGCGCCACCAACCTGGGCTTCATGATCCTGCCCAACTACCGGGCCTGGGTGGTGGTCGCGTCGCTGGTGGTGTGCTTCGCCGTGTGGGCGCTGATCGAGAAGACGTCGCTGGGCGCCAAGCTGCGCGCCGGCACCGAGAACCCCAAGCTCGTGCAGGCCTTCGGCATCAACGTCCCCGCCATGGTGACGCTGACCTATGCCGGCGGCGTGGCGCTGGCCGCCTTCGCCGGCGTGCTGGCCGCCCCCATCCTGCAGGTGTCGGCGCTGATGGGGAGCAACCTCATCATCGTGGTGTTCGCGGTGGTCGTCATCGGCGGCATGGGCTCCATCCTCGGCTCCATCCTGACCGGCCTGGGCCTGGGCCTCATCGAGGGGCTGACCAAGGTGGTCTATCCCGAGGCGTCCAACACGGTCGTCTTTGTCGTCATGGCCATCGTGCTCCTGGTTCGCCCGGCCGGCTTGTTCGGAAAAGAGAAGTGATGAACAAGAAGCTCATCGGCTACGCCGCGCTGTTCGTCGGCATCGCGCTGCTGCCCACGCTGGGTGCCTACCCCGTGTTCGTCATGAAGGTGCTGTGCTACGCGCTGTTCGCGTGCGCCTTCAACCTGCTGATCGGCTTCACGGGCCTGCTGTCGTTCGGCCACGCCGCCTTCCTGGGCACGGCCGGCTACGTCTGCGGCCACGCGCTGAAGGTGTGGGGCGTGCCCACGCCGGTGGGCCTGCTGCTGGGCATGGGCGGCGCGGCCGTCGTGGGGCTGCTGTTCGGGCTGCTGGCCATCCGCCGCTCGGGCATCTACTTCTCGATGATCACGCTGGCGCTGGCGCAGATGCTGTACTTCTACTTCCTGCAGGCGCCGTTCACCGGCGGGGAGGACGGCCTGCAGTCCGTGCCGCGCGGCCACTTCCTCGGCCTGGATCTGGCCAGCGACACGACGCTGTTCTACGTGGTGCTGGGCATCTTCATCGCCGCGTTCTGGCTGATCTACCGCATCGTCCACTCGCCCTTCGGCCAGGTGCTGACGTCCATCCGCGAGAACGAGGCCCGCGCCACGTCGCTGGGCTACGACACGGCACGCTTCAAGCTGCTGGCCTTCGTGCTGTCGGCCGCGCTCGCCGGCCTGGCCGGCGCCACCAAGACGCTGGTGCTGGGCTTCGCCACGCTGACCGACGCGATCTGGACCACCTCCGGCCTGGTCATCCTCATGACGCTGGTGGGCGGCATGGGCACGCTGGTGGGGCCGATGGTGGGCGCGCTGGTCATCATCGCGTTGGAGAACAAGATCGGCGACCTGGGCAACCTGCTGGCCGACCTGACCGGCATCGCCTGGTTTGGAGGCCTGGGCGAATCGGTCAGCCTCGTCACCGGGCTGATCTTCATCGTCTGCGTGCTGGCGTTCAGGCGCGGCCTGGTCGGCGAGACGCTGGCGTTGTGGGAGCGCTGGACGTCGAAGCGCCCCGCCTGAGCCGCAAAACAGCGGCATCACCCGGCCCGCTCACAATCGGCAACACACTGGGGCCGAGCGGGCAGCATTCACCACCGGGTTAGGGAGCGCGCAACGGCGTCTTCTGGCCGAACATGCGGCCATGTTCAGGTCGGCCCGTTCCCGCTTCGCGATCACCCTCGGGGTGTCGGTGCTGGCCTTCGTGCTGTCGCTGGTGGACCCGGCCGACGCCGACCTCGACACCGGCGTCACGCCCACCACCCCGCTGCTGCGGCGCTGAAAACACGCGGCAGCAGCCAAGTCCTGCGCAGCCCGCACGGCCCAGCGCATGCCACCGGGCTCGGGGGGCGCGACTTTTAGGTACGCTGGCGGTTGTTGCAGACCCCGCGCGGCATGCGCCGTGAGCCCCTTGAAGCCCGACTCCCTCCTGCTCTCGCTGCTGGCCGCCGTGCTGGTTCTCGTGGCCGTCGGCCTCGTGTGGCTGGGCCGGCGGCGCCAGCAGCGCGCCCGCGACGAGGCCGCCCGCCGCGAGGCGCAGAACCTGGCCGTGGCCAAGGCGCACTACGCCGCGCGCGCCCAGCAGGTGGCCGCCGACACCGCGGCCCAGGCCGCCCAGGAGGCCGAGGCCCGCCGCCAGGCCACGCTGGCCGCCCGCGAACAGGCCGAGCGCGACGCACAGGCGCGGCAACAGAGCGACCGCCTGGCCCGCGAGGCCGCCGAAGCCGAGCGCCGTGCCGCCGAGGCCCGTGAGGCGGCGCGCGAACAGGCCCAGCGCGAGGAGCTGATTCGCCAGGAAAGCGAACGCCTGGCACGCCAGGCGAGGGAGGCGCAGGAGGCCGAGGCCTCGGCGCGGCGGGCCGCTGAGGCCGCCGAAACCGCCCAGGCCGAGCGCGACGAGAGGGCCCGCCGGGCCGCCGAACAACAGGCGCAAGAACCGGCGCATGAAGCCCCCACCCGCGAGCTGCGTGCCGACGAGACGCTGGTGCTCGTCGCCGACGATTCCAAGATCGTGCGCGTGAAGATCAGCCGCCTGCTGGCCAGCCAAGGCTATCGCGTTGCGCTGGCCGACAGCGGCGAGCAGGCGCTGGCGCAGATGGCCGCCGAACGACCGCACCTGCTCATCACCGACGTCGAGATGCCCGGCATCGACGGCTTCGAGCTGACGCGCCGGGTGCGCGCCGCGGCGGACACCGCCGCGCTGCCCGTCGTCATGATCACGTCCTCCGACGACAAGCAGGACGAGGCGGCCGCCGCCGGCGTCACGCAGCTGCTCGGCAAACCCTATCCGGAAGAAGCACTGATCGCGGCCATCGAACGCGCCCGCGTCGCGGTCCGCGTGCCGGCCTGAGTCACGCCGCGGGCGGCGGCAGCACCGGCAACGCCCTGACCGGCATCGGCACTCGCCCCATGGGCAGCGGCCGCGGTGCGCCGCACACTGCCGCCATGACGCCGACCGACTGGGAACAGATCCGCCAGCTCTTCGACGCCGCGCTTTCACTGCCGCCCGCGCAGCGCGAGCCGCACGTGCGAGCCAGCGGCGCGCCGTCGCAGGTGCAGCGCGAGGTGCTGTCGCTGCTGGCACACGCCACCGAGCACAGCGGCGGTGCGCCGGCATTCCTGCAGTCGCCCGCGCCGCTGGACGACAGGGCCGCCCCGGTACGCCGCGCGCGTCCCGGCCTGCGCCTGAACGGCTGGACGCTGGAGTCGCTGCTGGGCGCCGGTGGCATGGGCGAGGTCTGGCTGGCGCGGCGCAGCGACGGCGCCTACGACGGCGAGGCCGCCATCAAGCTGCTCAAGCCGGGCATGGACTCCGCCGCCGTGCTGCGGCGCTTCGCCCAGGAGCGACAGGCGCTGGCGCGGCTGGACCATCCCCACATCGCGCGTCTGTTCGACGCGGGCCTGGACGCCCAGGGCTGCCCCTTCGTCGTCATGGAGCGCGTGCAGGGCCGCAGCCTGGACGCCGCCTGCGCGGGGCTGCCGCTGGAGGCCCGGCTGGCGCTGTTCCTGCAGCTGGCCGACGCCGTCGCCCATGCGCACCGGCACCTGCTGGTGCACCGCGACCTCAAGCCCGGCAATGTGATGGTGACCGAGCAAGGCCAGGTCAAGCTGCTGGACTTCGGCATCGCCAAGGCGCTGGACCCGCTGGAATCCACCGATCTGGACCGCAGCCAGGTCGGCGAGCGGCCGCTGACACCCGGTTACGCCAGCCCCGAGCAACTGCGCGGCGAGCCCGTCTCCACGGCCACCGACGTGTACTCGCTGGGCGTGCTGCTGTACCTGCTGCTCACCGGGCGCCGGCCCTACGGCCGCGACGCCACCGACGCCGCGGCCATGGCCCGCGCCGCGCTCAACGAGGCGCCGTCGCTGCCGTCCAGCCTGCCCAGCCCCGGTCCGCAGGACCCCGCCTGGCCGGCGCTGCGCGAGCGGCTCAAGGGCGACCTGGACAACATGCTGCTGAAGGCGCTGGAGAAGGACCCCGCGCGCCGCTACGCCACGGTGGACCAGTTCGCCGCGGACCTGCGCGCCTTCCTGCAGGGCCGGCCGGTCAGCGCCAGGCCGCAGACGATGGCCTACCTGATGGCGCGCTTCGTCAGCCGCAACCGCCTCGCCGTGGCGCTGGCGTGCGTGGCGCTGCTGAGCCTGGTGGGCGGCCTGGCGGGCACGCTGTGGCAGATGCGCGTCGCGCAGCACGCGCAGGCGCGAGCCGAGCACCGGTTCGCGCAGCTGCGCGAGCTGTCGCGGCAGATGGTGTTCCGCTACCACGACGACATCGCCGAGCTGCCCGGCAGCCTCGCCACGCGCGAGGCCTTGCTGAAGGACGCGCTGGGCTACCTCGACGGCCTCGCCGAGGAACTGGGCCCCGAGCTGCACCGCAACCCGCGGCTGGCGCAGGAGCTGGCCGAAAGCTATTCACGCATCGCCTCGCTGCAGGGCGACGGCTTCTCGCCGAGCCAGGAACAGCTGGACGCCTCGCAGCGCAACGTCGACAAGGCCATCGCGCTGCAGGCCCACTACATCGACGCGCTGGCGCAGGACGGCGACGCGCTGCGCATCGCGGCCGAGATGTACCAGGGCAGCGCCATGCTCGCCAGCCGCGGCGGGCGGCTGGCGGACAGCGTGCAGGCGCTGCAGCAGGCGCGCGGGCTCAACGAGCGCGCGCTCGCCCTGCAGCCCGACGACGCCAAGACCATGGCCGCCGTCGCGACCATCGTGGGGCGCATCGGCCTGCAGCAGGGCGGCAGCCCGTCGCAGCCCCAGCTCGGCGACCTGGCCGCGGCGGGCCAGACGATCGCGCAGGCCGTGGCGCTGTTCGACACGCTGCGCGCACGCCTGCCCGACCAGGCCGAGCTGATCCACGAGGCCGCCTGGGCCCACCAGTTGCTGGCCAACTGGGCGCTGCTGAGCGGCGACGCAAACGTCGCGCGCCGCGAGGCCGACCTGATGCTGGCGCTGCGCGACGCCGCGCTGCGGCTGCAGCCCGAGAACGGCAACCTGCGTTACCAGCGTGCGCTCGCGCTGGCGGCGGCCGGCCGCATCCACGGCGAGCTGGGCGATGCGGCGCGCGGCCTGCAGCTGTTCGACGACAGCTTCGCCGCGCTGGGCGAGGAGCTGAAGCGCGACGGCCGCAACCAGGCCGCGCGCCGCGACCTCGTGCTGCTGCGCTTCACCCGCGCCCGGCTGGCCTGGCAGCACAGCCGGTCCGCGCCGGATGCCAAGGCCTTGCGCGACGCGCTGGCGGCCATGCCGGCGGCCGCGGCGCTGGCCGGCGACTTCTACCTCAGCCGCTGGCGCGCCGACGCCGCCTGGTGGGTGGGCGAGTCCAGCGACCGTGCGGACGAGAAGCTCGCCCGTGCGCAGGAAGCCGAGGCGCTGATGCGCGCCACGCCCGACCAGCCGGAGAACGCCAGCCGCCGCTGGATGCTGGCGCAGGCGCTCGGGCTGCAGGCCGACGCCCACGCGCAGCGGGGCGACGCCGCCCGGGCGCGCACGCTGGCCCGCCAGGCGCTGGCGCTGTGGCAGCCCGGGGCACCGGCGCTGTACCGCCAGGAAGCCGCGCGCACGCAGGCGCTGGCCACGGAGTGAAGTCCGCGACGGGCGACGGCTGGCGCGCTATCGTTGCGCGTCTCCTTCATCCATGAAGTCCACGATGCGCCGTCACCTCCTCCTCGCCAGCCTGACGCTGGCCGCCGCTGCCGCGCAGGCCGATTCCTTCGTGTCCTCCGCTGCCGGCGCGGGCTCGGCGTCGATTGGCAGCGTGTCCGACTCCTTCAAGGCCTCGTCCGGCAGCAGCAGCCACGGCGGCGACCGCCGCGCCGAAGGCCGCTACCGCGTGACGGACGTGGCGCAAGCTGAAGCCGGCAAGCTGCGCCTGACGCTGGCGCGCGAAGGCACCGAGCCCGTGGAGCTGACGCTGCCCCAGGCCGCGCTGGCCGCGCGCGCCGTCCGCGTCGGCGACGAGGTGCAGGCCACGCCGCAGCCCTACGGCGTCGCGTTCGCCCATGCCGACACGGGCCAGGCCTTCTTCCTCGTGCTCGAAGATGCCTGGGCACGCGAGATGGCCGCGCGCGTCGTCACGCCTTGATCCGAACGCTGCTGGCCGTCTCGATGGCCGTCGCCGCCAGCGCGGCGCAGGCCGGCTCGCCCCCGTCCTCGCCACCCCGCGGCTGCGACCGCGCGCAGGACATCACCGCCACGCAGCAGGACCGGCTGCTGCGCTTCGCCGCCGTCGTGCGCGAGGCGTTGGCCGCGTCGGGCGCCACCGCCGCGCTGATCTCGCGCTCGGGCACCGACCTGTCGCGCTTCGGCCTGCGCTACTCGCACGCCGGCATCGCGCTGGCCGCCGGGCTGGCCGACAGCCGAGACATGCCCTGGGCCGTGCGCCAGCTCTACTACGCCTGCGCCGAAGGCGCGCCGCGGCTGTTCGACCAGGGCCTGGCCGGCTTCATCTCCGGCAGCGACGACGCCCGCGTCGGCTACGTGAGCCTGCTGCTGCTGCCGCCCGAAGCCGCCATGCCGCTGGCCGCCGCGGCGCTGGACAAGCCCTTGGCACTGGGCCTGCTGGACGCCCACTACAGCGCCAACGCCTACCCGTTCAGCACCGCGTACCAGAACTGCAACCAATGGGTGGCCGAGCTGATCGCCGCCGCCGCCGCCGGCACGCGCACCCGTGCCGACGCCCAGGCCTGGCTGCAGGCCCAGGGCTATGCACCCGAGCCGGTGCAGGCGTCGGCATGGCTGATGCTGGCGGGCCGCTTCGTGCCCTGGCTGCATTTCAACGACCACCCGCCCGCGCTGCTCGACGCCGGCCGCGTGCAGACCAGCCTGCCCGACAGCCTGGAAGCCTTCACGCTGCAGCGCTGGCCGGCCGCGCGCCGCATCGAGCTTTGCCACGGCCCGCAAGGCATCGTCATGCGCGAGGGCGGTGGGCCGCTGGCGGCCGGCTGCGTGCCGCAGGGCGGCGACCGCGTCACCGCATGGCAATGAGGCCGCTGATGCCCGACACCACCGCCCGCCAGGTCGCCGACTTCATCGCCCGCTACACGCCGGCGATGGCCGACGCGATCACGAGTTGCCGGCGCAAGCTGTGCGCCCGCGTGCCGCGCGGCTTCGAGCTGGTCTACGACAACTACAACGCGCTGGCCATCGGCTACGCCTATGCCGACCACGCCGCGGCCAGCCTGGTGTCCATCGCCGGCTACCCGCGCTGGGTGACGCTGTTCTTCCTGTACGGCAAGGACCTGCCCGACCCCGACGGCCTGTTGCAGGGCCAGGGCGCGCGCGTGCGCAGCATCCGGCTCGCCTCGCCCGACGACCTGGACAAGCCCGCCGTGCGCCGGCTGCTGGAGCTGGCGCTCGCGCCGCACGAGGCGGACTTCGCCGCCGCGCCGCCACTGGCCACCGTCGTCAAGGCCGTGTCGGCCAAGCGGCGCGAGCGGCGCCCGGCCTAGCCGCGCGACGGGATCTGCAGGCCGCGCTGCACGGCCGGCCGGGCGACGAAGGCCTTCAGCACGCGGGCGACTTCCTTGAAGTCGCCAAAGCCGACGAGGTCGCCCGCGCCGTAGAAGCCCACGAGGTTGTTGATCCACGGGAAGGTCGCGATGTCGGCGATGCCGTAGGCGTCGTTGACCAGCCACTCGCGACCCTTCAGGTGCGCATCCAGCACGCCCAGCAGCCGCCTGGACTCGGCCACGTAGCGGTCGCGCGGGCGCTTGTCCTCGTAGTCCTTGCCGGCGAACTTGTGGAAGAAGCCGAGCTGGCCAAACATCGGCCCGACGCCGCCCATCTGGAACATCAGCCACTGCAGCGCCTCGTAGCGCAGCGCCACGTCCGTGGGCAGCAACTGGCCGGTCTTGCCGGCGATGTAGACCAGGATCGCACCGCTCTCGAACAACGCCAGCGGCTTGCCGCCCGGCCCGTCGGGGTCGATGACGGCCGGGATCTTGTTGTTCGGGTTCAGCGACAGGAACTCGGGGCTGAGCTGGTCGTTGGTGGTGAAGCTGACCAGATGCGGCTCGTAGGGCAGGCCGGTCTCCTCCAGCGCGATGGACACCTTGACGCCATTGGGCGTGGGCAGCGAGTAGAGCTGCAGCGTGTCCGGATGCCGGGCGGGCCACTTGGTCGTGATGGGGAACTGGCTGAGGTCGGTCATGGCTTTCGCGTCTCCTGGGCTGGGCTGCGGCACTGTAGGCGCGCCTGCCAAGGGCCTGCTGCGGGCCGGGGATTCCAGCTCGGGCCCGGCACCGGCGCCGCGGCGTGAAAATGCCGGCCATGCCGACCGCCTCTCCCGTCGCCCCCAGCCCCGTGCAGCCTTCGCGGCTGGCGCTGTACCTGCAGCTCATCCGCTGGGACCGCCCGGCCGGCTGGCTGCTGCTGTTGTGGCCCACGCTGGCGGCGCTGTGGATCGCCGCGGACGGTTGGCCGGGCTGGCACCTGCTGGCGGTCTTCACGGCGGGCACGGTGCTGATGCGCTCGGCCGGCTGCTGCATCAACGACGTGGCCGACCGCGACTTCGACCGCCACGTCAAGCGCACCGCGCAGCGCCCGGTGACGACGGGCGCGGTGTCGGTGAAGGCCGCGCTGGCGCTCGGCGCCGCGCTGGCCCTCGCCGCCTTCGGCCTGGTGCTGACGACCAACCCGCCGACCATCCTGCTGAGCTTCGCGGCGCTCGCCGTCGCCATTGCCTACCCGTTCGCCAAGCGCGTGCTGGCGATGCCGCAGGCGGTGCTGGGCGTGGCGTTCTCCTTCGGCATCCCCATGGCCTTCGCCGCGGCGCTGGGCGGCGCGGAGTGGCACCTGCGCTCGGTGCCGCTGTCGGCCTGGGCGCTGCTGGTGGCCAACCTGTTCTGGGTGCTGGCCTACGACACCGAGTACGCGATGGTGGACCGGGACGACGACCTGAGGATAGGCGTGCGCTCGTCGGCCATCGCGCTGGGCCGCTTCGACGTGGCCGGCATCATGGTCTTCTACGCGATCTACCTCGGCCTGTGGACGGTGCTGAGCCTGCGGCTGGGCCTGGGGCGCTGGTTCCTGCTCGGCATCGCCGCGGCAGCGGCGCAGGCCGCCTGGCATTTCAAGCTGATCCGCGGGCGCGAACGCGGGGCGTGCTTTCGCGCGTTCCGCGCCAACCACTGGGTGGGCTTCGCCGTGTTCGCCGGCACGGTGCTGGACCTGGCGTTGCGCTGAGCGACGGCGCGGGCGACTTCAGGGCACGGGAAACCGCGCCCGGATCGCGTCCATCCAGCCCAGCAGCGCCAGGCTCTCGGCGTGGGGCATGCGCGGGCTCTCGACGAGGCCGGCGCGGATGCAGGCCTGCGCCTCGGCGATCTCCCCCTCGAATCCATTGAGCGCATAAGGCGCCTCGGTGCGTTCGGGCGCCTGGCCGCGCCGGATCAGCTCCACGCACTGCGCTTGCGAGAAGCTGTTCGGGAAGCGCAGGCAGGCCTCGCTGCCCAGCGCCTCGAAGGCGTTGCCCGAGGCCGCATCGAAGCCGCAGCGGAACTGCGACGTGATGCCGCCGGGAAAGTGCAGCATCGCGTCGACCGAGGCGTCCACGCCCGTGGGTGCGAGCACCGCGTGCACGTCCATCGCGATGGGCTCGGGGCATTCATCGCCGTTCACCTGCTGCAGCGCCCAGCGCGTCGCGGCGAGGTTGTAGATGCCGATGTCCCACAACGAGCCCCCCGCCAGCGCCGGGTTCCACACGCGGTGCTGCGGGTCGTAGCGGGCCGGGAAGCAGAACGTCGAGCGGATGGCGCGCAGCTGGCCGATGGCACCCTCGCGCAGCCAGCGGCCGGCCAGCTCGTAGGCCGGCAGGAAGCGCGTCCACAGCGCCTCCATCAGGAAGACGCCGCGCTCGCGCGACAGGTCCACCAGCTGCTGGCCTTGCGCGCGCGTCGTCACCAGCGGCTTCTCGCACAGCACCGGCGTGCCCGCCAGCAGCGCGGCGCGCACGTACTCGGCATGGTGGGAATGGGGCGTGGCGATGTAGACCGCGTCCACGGCGGCCAGCAGCTCGTCGAGCTGCGTCGTCACGCACAGCGCCTCGCCGGGCCGGGCCCACCGGTCGGCAAAGGCCTGACCCTTGGCCGCGTCGCGCGCGAACACGCCCGCCAGGCGTGCGCCCGGCACCGCGGCCAGTGCGGCGGCAAAGCGATTGGCGATGTTGCCGGGGCCGATCACGCCCCAGCGGAAATGGTCCTGGTTGTCCTGCGGCATCGCTCGGCACTTTCACGAAGTGGGAGGGCTCCAGGCTGCCGGCAGCATGTACTGCCGGCGCCCACGCAGCCGCGCGGGTGCCCGGAGCGGGCGCCGATGGTACGACCGCACGCGGTACGCGCGGTTTCAGAGGCCGGCCGGTCGCCAGCCGGCTTCAGCCCTTGCCGAGCAGGCTGCTCATCTGCACCTTGAGCAACTGCGCCTGGGCGCGCCGCTCCTTGGTCGCGGCACGCTGGTAAGCGACCTCGGCCTTCTCGCGCAGCGCCATGGCCCGCTCCAGCGCCTGCTGGTAGCGCTCCACGGTGTAGGTGTTCTCGGTGCCGATGTAGACGCTGCGCGCCAGCGGCGTTTCGCCGAAGCGCGGCAGCGTCACGGCAAAGCTGCAGTCACGCACGCGGCTGCCGGCCCGCTGGCGCACGATCGGGCCGGAAATGCCCGACGGCAGATCGCTCTGCTTCTTGCGGCTGGGCGTGCGGCGCAGCCGCGACGGCGCCGGCAGCGTCGCGATGCGCTTGAGCAACTCCTTGGTGGCCAGGGCCAGCGCGCGCCGTGCGCCGCTGCCGTCCTGGCTGTGATCGGAAAACAGCTTGGTGCCACCGTAGCGCAGTTGCCAACCATGGGTCGACAGATGGTCGATCCGCTGTATGCATTGCGGCACGACATAGCGCTCGCCGCTGAAGATCACCACTTCCCGCGTATTCAATTCAATGCCCCAGTCATACAGCCCTCCTGCGTCTGTGCGCGGCGGGTCTACTAACGCCCCTCTGGCATGGAGAGTTTAGGAGAGTTTTATGGGTTCACCCACGCATTTATGACTACGCCAGCGCCACTTTCGAAGGCTTCGTCAGCTCGATGACAGCCAACGGCCGGAGCGACCCGCGGTGTGTCGGGCGTCGCGTCTAGCGCCTGCGGGCACCCGGCCGATGCCGCGCCAGATCGGGCACGAACAGTTCCATGACGCGCAGCTGGGCGCCGCTGCGTCTGAACACCGAGTTGCGCGACCACAACATCTGCGGCGACACCGCCTCACCGGTCGCGGCCTGCCACTGGCGCGCGGCGTGGCGCCGGGTGTGGCCGTGGCGGTTCAGGCGCCGGGGCTCCAGCTCGCTGCGGGTGATGCGCGGGTCGTCGTACAGCAGATGGCCCAGCGGCCGCGCGCCCAGGCCCTTGAGCGCCCGCCACGGCCCGAGCGTGGCCCGCTGGTGCAGGGCCGAGCGGGCCCAGACCAGCGGTTCGCCGTCCACGCGCAGGATGACCTCGCGCACCAGGGTCAGGCCGCGCGCCGGCAGGCCCAGCGCCGAGCGCTCGCGCGCCCGGAACGGCGCCACGCCCTGGCGCAGCACCTGCACCTCGAAGCGCTCGCCCAGCCGGGCCAGCCGGCGGCTCAGGGAACCGGGCGCCCGCAGCCAGTCGCGCAGGCTGTCTCGCGTGGCAATGCCCATTCAGCCGAAGGCCTTGCCGAGTTCGGCAGCGCGTTGCTGCGCGGCCCGCACCGCACGGCGGATGGCGGCGTCCACCGCATCCGCCTGCAGCGACATGATGGCCGCATGCGTCGTGCCGCCCTGGCTCGTGACACGCTCGCGCAGCACGGCGGGCGACTCGTCGGAGGCCAGTGCCAGCGCCGCCGCGCCGCCGCAGGTAGCCAGCGCCAGGCGCCGGCCTTGCTCGGGGCTCAGGCCCATGTCCACGGCCGCGGCCATCATGGCCTCGACGAAGAAGAAAAAGTACGCCGGCCCGGACCCGGACAGGGCCGTCACCGCGTCCAGGTCGTCCTCGCGCGCCACCCACAGCGTCTGCCCCGTGGGCGCGAGCAGGCGCTCCACGCGCTCGCGCTCCTCGCCCGACACGGCCGGCCGCGCGAACAGCCCGGCAATGCCCTGGCCGATCAGCGCCGGCGTGTTCGGCATCGCGCGCACGACGCGCTCGCTGCCGGTGGCGGCCACCAGCGCATCGGTGCGGATGCCGGCCATCACCGACAGCTGCAGCGCGCCCGAAAGCCAGGGCTTGAGCGGCGCCACCGCCTCGGCGAACAACTGCGGCTTGACGGCCCAGACGACGGTGCCGGCGCCGCCCAGGCGCTCGTCGCCCGCGGCCTGCGCCGTCACGCCGAACTCATCGGCGAGCTTGCGGCGCTGCGGCTCGTGCGGCTCCACCACCTGCAGCTGCCCGGGGGCCGTGCCGGCGCGCAGCAGCCCGCCGATGATGGCGCTGGCCATGTTGCCGCCGCCGACGAATGCGATCACGCCTGATGTCATGGCCGCGAAGTCTACGGCCGCGCACAGGCAGCAGACACACACCAGCGACGTGGCGGCGCTATGGTGGCGGCGAACCTCCTGGCGCCTGCCCATGACCGCTGCACGACTGATCGCCACGCTGCTGCCCGCCCTGCTGCTGAACGGCTGCGCCGGCGACCCGCCCCGCCACGCGCGCCACGACGCGCCACCCCACCGCGCCGACCACGCGCAGCCGGCCGTGCCGCTGCAGGTGCAGGCCTTCGAGCTGCTGGGCCGGCGCGTCGTGATGACGCGGGCCGCGGCGACCGCATCGGCAGGGCAGCCGGTGGTCGTCTACCTGCCGGGCCTGGGGCAGCCCAGCGAGGCGGGCCAGCGCTGGCATGCGGCCTGGGCGGCGGCGGGCTACGCGGTGCTGTCGGTGCAGCCGCTGGAGGCCGACGCTGCGGCGTGGCGCTCGGAGCTGTCGCGCACCGGCGAGTTCCGCGAGCTGGGGCAGCTGCACCACGGCGAAGTCGCACAGCGCGACCGCCTGGGGATGCTGGCACGCCTGCTCGACGCGCTGCGCACGAGCGCGCCCACCGCGCAACTCGACTGGCGCCACGCCGTGCTGGCCGGTTACGACACCGGCGCGCAGACGGTGCTGGACTGGCCGGCCGGCGGCTGGCAGCCGCAGGGCGTCATCGCCATCAGCCCGCCGCCCATGCAACCGGCGACGCGCGTGCCGGTGCTGGTCATCACCAGCGACGTGGACGGCGACCCGCTGGGCCTCATCAAGGACCCCGCCGAACGCCGCCGCGGCTTCGACGCGCTGGCACCGGGCAACGCCTGGCTGCTGAGCCTGCCGGGCGTGTCGCACGCGGGCCTGTCGGGCACCCAGGTCAGCGAGGACTGGGCCGCGCAGGACCAGCACAAGGCGCTGGCGATGGGCGGCATGGCGCGCGGCCGGGGCGGGGACGGCGGCAGAGGGCCGGGCGGCGGTGCCGGCGTTGCCCGCGGCCCGCGCAGCGGCAGCGCGACCGAGGCGGCCCAGGCCAACCTGGAAGCGGGGCTGACCCTCAGCAGCGCCTTCCTCGACGCGCAGCTGCGCGGCACGGCCCTGCCGGCGAACGCGATGCTGACGGCGCGCTGAGCACGCTCACCGCGCTCAGCGCATTGCCGCGGCGACTCAGTCGTCCAGCCCCAGGAACCCGCCGCTCTGGTGCGCCCACAGCCGCGCATAGATGCCGCCCTGCGCCAGCAGCTCGGCATGCGAGCCCTGCTCGACGATGCGGCCGGCGTCCATGACGACGAGGCGGTCCAGCGCGGCTATTGTTGACAGCCGGTGCGCGATGGCGATGACGGTCTTGCCTTCCATCAGGCTGAACAGCGACTGCTGGATGGCCGCTTCCACCTCGCTGTCCAGCGCGCTGGTGGCTTCGTCCAGCAGCAGGATGGGCGCGTCCTTGAGCATGACGCGGGCGATGGCGATGCGCTGGCGCTGGCCGCCGGAGAGCTTCACGCCGCGCTCGCCCACGTAGGCCTCAAGGCCCGTGCGGCCCTTGGGGTCGGACAGCGTGGCGATGAACTCGTCGGCATGCGCGCGCTCGGTGGCGCGCTGCACCTCGGCGGGCGTGGCATCGGGGCGGCCGTACAGGATGTTGTCGGCCACCGAGCGGTGCAGCAGCGAGGTGTCCTGCGTGACCATGCCGATGTGGCGGCGCAGCGAGTCCTGTGTGACGTGACGGATGTCCTGACCATCGATGAGGATGCGGCCGCCGTCCTGCCCGTTCACATCCGGCAGGTCGTGCAGGCGCAGCAGCAGGTTCACCAGCGTGCTTTTTCCCGCGCCGCTGCGGCCCACCAGACCGATCTTCTCTCCGGGCTTGATCGTCAGGTCCAGCCCGTCGACGACGACCTTGCCGTTCGGGTAGGCGAAGCGCAGCTGCTCGAAGCGCACCTCGCCCCGCGGCACCGACAGCGCCTTGGCATCGAGCGCGTCCACGACCGTCTGCGGCCGGGTCAGCGTGGCCAGACCGTCCTGCACGGTGCCGATGTGTTCGAAGAGCGACGCCATCTCCCACATCACCCAGTGCGAGATGCCGTTCAGCCGCATCGCCATCGCGGTGGCCGCGGCGACGGCGCCCACGCCGATGGCGCTCACACCCCACAGCCACAGCGCCAGCAGCGCGGTGGAGCCGACGAGGAAGGCCGACAGCAGCGTGTTGACGATCTCGAAGCCCGTCACCAGCCGCATCTGGGCGTAGGCGGTGGTCATGAAGTCCTGCATCGCCGCCTTGGCGTAGCCGGTCTCGCGCCGGCCGTGGGCGAACAGCTTGACGGTGGCGATGTTGGTGTAGGCGTCGGTGATGCGGCCGGTCATCAGGCTGCGCGCGTCGGCCTGGGCCTGCGCGATCTTGCCCAGGCGCGGCACGAAGTAGCGCAGCGCGACGAGGTACAGCGCCAGCCACGCCGCGAACGGCGCCATCAGCCGGGCATCGAAGCTCGCGACGATGCCCACCAGCGTCGCGAAGTAGACGACCACGTAGACCAGGATGTCGACGACGATGAGCCAGGTATCGCGCACGGCCAGCGCCGTCTGCATGACCTTGGTGGCGATGCGGCCGGCGAACTCGTCGCCGAAGAACGAGATGCTCTGCGACAACATGCGGCGATGGAAGAGCCAGCGCAGCCGCATCGGGAAGTTGCCGAACACGCCCTGGTACTTGGTCAGCGCCTGCGCGGCCGCGAGCACCACGCTGACACCCAGCACGGCCAGCAAGGCGAACACGACGGGCTGCGGCTGCTGCCACAGCTCGGCCGGCTTCATGCCGGACAGCCAGTCCACCAGCGACGCCATCAGGCTGAACAGCAGCGCCTCGGCCGCCGCGATGCCGGCCGTGAACAGCGTGACCGCCAGCAGCTGCGGGCGCACGCCGTCGGCACAGCGCCACAGGAAGGCGAAGAAGCGCGTCGGCAGCGCGTCCGGGCGCGCGGCGGGGGACTCGGGATAGGGGTCGACGAGGCGCTCGAAACGAGCGATCAGGGGCTGGAACAGTGACATGCGGCTAGTGTCGCCGCGGGCTGTTGCCAACGCGTGGCATCAGCCGTCGTGAGCCCTCGTCGAACCGCGCGGCTCAGGTGCGCCGGGCCGGCCGGGCGCTGCGGCGTCCCCAGTACTGGAACGCGTCCTCATGCACCTCCACGTCCACCTCGGCGACACGCTGGGACAGGCGCTCCTGCACCTGCGCGACCGCCTGGTTGTAGACCAACGGCGCGATCTCCTCCAGGAAGAAGCCCAGCAGCGCGCCGGCCGCGACGTTGCCCACGCGCTCGTCCAGCTCGGCCTCCAGGTAGCGCTGCAGCGAGGCGACGGCCTGCTCGCGCTCGGTGCGATCCAGTTCGATGGTCATGGCGCGAAAGGAGCTGAAGGCGCGGACGCGGGCAACGCCTGCGGCATCGGCACGACGACGCCGGGCGACAGCGAGATCTCGTCGACCTGCGTGACGCCGGTGACGAAGTGGCGCGTCTCGCCGAAGCAGGCGCCCGGCAGGCCGACCTTCTGCTCGTAGTGCAGGTTCACGCGTTTGCCCATGACCTTGTTGATGGCCTGTGCCGCCGCTTCGTCGTGCACGGTGAACTGGAACTTCTCCACCGTGCTGGTGCCCGGCAGCGACACCAGGGCCAGCTCGCCCTCCCAGGTCTTGCAGACCCAGCCCTTGCGCGAGAACTTCTGCACCCAGCCGGCACGCTCGCCCTCGGCGTAGCTCCAGCGCCAGGCGAACGCGAACCAGGCCGCGACGAGCAGCAGCAGGGCGAGGAAGGACAGGGCGAGCTTCAGGCGCATGGCGAGTCGGGTAGCCGGGGGCGCGGCGATTGTGCGCCAGCGCGGCGGCCTCAGCGATGACCGAAGCGCTCGGCCGAGCGCTCCCGCGCCTTGGCCGCCTCGACCTCGCGGTTCTTCGGCTCGGCCACGGTCACCAGCGACGCGATCAGCGTGCGCGCCTCGTCGGCGATGGCCGCCACCGCATGGTCGAAAGCCGCCGCGTTGGCCTGCGACGGCACGTTGAAGCCGCTGAGCTTGCGCACGAACTGCAGCGCCGCATCGCGGATCTCGACCTCGGTGGCCGGCGGCTCGAAGTTGAAGAGGGTGCGGATGTTGCGGCACATGGCGGTGGGTCCTTCAGGGTACGTCGGGATGCCGCTCCCGCCATGCCCGCAGCGCCTGCCGGTACGCGTCCATCGCGAGGTCGTGCAGGTCGAAGATGCAGGGATCGCAACCGTTGCCGCAGCAGGCGCCGAGGTCGGGCTCGGGCGGCGGCTGGGGCATGGGGTCGTGGGCCGGGGCGGGAGGCGGTGTCATCGGCGCTGATTCTCCCGCCGTCCCGACGCCGCCGGATCGCGCGTCTGGGCGTCTAGGATGGCGCCACCGCCACGTCAGGGAGCGCAGTGTGCTGATCGTCACCACGGAAAACATCGCCGGCCATCGCGTCGTGGAGGTCAGGGGCCAGGTCTTCGGCGTCGTCGTGCGCAGCCGCGGGCTGGCGGGCAACTTGATGGCAGGCCTGCGCTCGCTCATCGGCGGCGAGATCACCGAGTACACGCAATTGCTGGAGGAGGCGCGGCGCCACGCCATCGACCGCATGGTGAAGAACGCGCACCAGATGGGCGGCAATGCGGTGGTCATGATGCGTTTCGACTCGTCGGAGATGGGCCAGACGATGAGCGAGATCGTGGCCTACGGCACGGCCGTGGTGGTCGAGCGCCTGCCGCCCGCCGCATGATGCTGCGCACCGGGCTGTTGGTGGTGGCCGTGGCGGTCTTCGTGATCGGCGGGGTCGCGTGGCTGGCCGGCGAAAGGGACGGGGCGCCGTTCGCGCTCTGGGGCGGCGTCGTGGCCGTCGCGGTGCTGGCCGAGCGCTGGCGCTATCGCACGCGGGCCTCGGCGGCCGATGACGGCTGGGAGGCCACCGAGGAGCGCTTCATCGACCCGGAATCCGGGCGGGCCCTGCGGGTGTTCTACCACCCGCGGACCGGCGAACGCCGCTACGGTGCCGACGAGAAGCGGTGACCGCGCCGCGCTTACATCTGGCGACGCCGCCCGCCGCGGCTGCGCTAGCCTGCGGACCATGAATCGATTCCACGCACTGGCGCCCCTGGCCCTTGCCGCCCTGATGGCGGGTTGCGCCACCCCCACCGCCAACCCGCCGGCCACGCCCGCACCGGTCTCCGTGCTGAAGGACAAGGACGCCGCCCGCCGCGCCGAGTTCGACACGGCGCTGAGCCGCTGGCACGGCGCCTCACTCGCCGAGCTGACCGCCAAGCTCGGCAAGCCGACCACCGTGACGCGCCGTGGCGATGGCAGCACCGTCTACGCCTTCACGCGTGCCGCGCCCACCGACCCGGGCACCGGCCAGAGCCGCTTCGCCTGCACCGTCAGCTACGTCGTGGACGACAAGACGCAGCGCGTGCAGTCGCACGGCATGGCGGGCTGCTGAAGCGGGGGCTAGCATGGGCAGCCATGAGCAGCCCCACGCCCCACCGCCTCACCGCCGACCTCATCCACACCGAGGGCCAGCTGCGCGCCCTCATCGGCGAGCCTGCCGCGCTGACCTGCGCCAAGATCACCGACCGGCTCAACGCCGCCACACGGCTGTACGTGGAGCGCTCGCCGTTCGTCTGCCTGGCCACCAGCGACGCCGCGGGCCGCTGCGACGTCAGTCCGCGCGGTGACCCCGCCGGGTTCGTGCGCATCCTGGACGAGCGCACGCTGCTCATGCCCGAGCGCCCCGGCAACCGCATCGCCGACTCGCTGCGCAACGTGCTGGCCAACCCGCGTGTGGGGCTGCTGTTCATCGTGCCCGGCGCGACCGACACCTTCCGCGTCAACGGCCGCGCCGTCATCACGACCGACGCCGCGCTGCTCGCGCCCAGCGCGCTGGAGGGCAAGACACCGCGCCTGGGGCTGCTGCTGGACATCGAGGAGGCCTACACGCAGTGCTCGAAGGCCTTCCTGCGCTCGCACTTCTGGGACCCGGCACGGTTCATCGACCCGTCGGCGCTGCCCACCGGCGGCGAGGTGCACCGCGCCATCCAGGGTGAGGCGTTCGACGCGGCGCACTATGACCGCGAGCGCGCTGAGCGCTACAACCGCCGCGAAGGCTTCTACTGACCGCGGCTGCGGCCGTCAGTGCATGCCGGCCAGCAGCGCTGCATTGCCACCGGCCGCTGCCGTGTTGACGGTCAGCGTCTGCTCCGCCGTGAAGCGGTAGAGCTGGCGCACATGGCCAGCCGCCGTCACCAGCGGCAGGATGGCACCGGGGCGGGCGGCCAGCGCCTGGGCGAGGCGATGCGCGGCTTGCGCATCCGACGAGGCCAGCGCGACGCCCGCGAGCTGCGGCGCGGCGAGCAGGCCGGACAGCGCCGCGTCGGGCAGCAGCGTCAGCGCGTTGGCCGGCAGGCCGGCCTGCAGCAGGGCCTGGCGGGACTGCTCGGCGCCGCCCAGCCAGACGACGCTGTTGCCGGCCAGCAGCGCGCTGACGGCCGCGGCCAGCCCCGTCTCGGCGCGGCCCAGCACGAGGAAGACGCCGCGCGCGTGGTGGCGCAGCGTGTTGCTCTCGCCGGTGGGGCCGGGCAGCACCTGGTCGGCGAACTGGGCCTGCGCCGCCGTGAACAGGCTGCGCAGCGCGATGGCCGTGGGCGCGTCCAGCGTGTCCGCGGCGCGGCGCAGCGTGGCGATGCGCTCGGCCAGCGGCGTGTCGCGCCAGGCGGCGTCGGCCGCGACCGGCAATGCGGCGGCGGCGCCCTCCAGCAGCAGCGCCGGGGCCGGCGCGTCCAGGCGCGGCTCGGCGACGAAGCGGCGCAGGTAGGCCGGGCCGCCGGCCTTGGGGCCGGTGCCGGACAGGCCTTCGCCGCCGAACGGCTGCACGCCCACCACGGCGCCGATGATGTTGCGGTTCACGTAGACGTTGCCGATGCGGGCCTCGTCCGCCAGGCGCTGGGCCCGGCTGTCGATGCGGGTCTGGATGCCCAGCGTCAGGCCGTAGCCCAGCGCGTTGATGTCGGCGATGACCTCGTCCACGGATTCATCGAAGCGCACGACGTGCAGCACGGGGCCGAAGATCTCGTCGCCGAGCTGGTCCACGCGGTCCAGCTCGAAGGCAATGGGGCGGATCTGGCGCGGCATGGGCTCGGCCACCGGCGCCTCGCCGATGAGGCGGGCCTCGCGCTTCAGGCGCTCGACGTGCTTCGTGATGTGGGCGTGGGCTTCGTCGTCGATGACGGGGCCCACGTCGGTCGCCAGGTTGGCGGGCAGGCCCACGTGCAGTTGCGCCAGCGCGCCCTTGAGCATCTCGACGACGCCATCGGCGATGCTGGATTGCACGCACAGCAGGCGCAGCGCCGAGCAGCGCTGGCCGGCGGAGCGGAAGGCGCTCTGCACGACGGCGTCGATGACCTGCTCGGGCAGCGCGGTGGAGTCCACCACCATCGCGTTCAGCCCGCCGGTCTCGGCGATCAGCGGGATGGGCGAGTTCGGCTTCGCGGCCAGCGCCTTGTGGATGATCTGCGCGACGGCCGTGGAGCCGGTGAAGCAGACGCCGGCCGTGTGCGCATGGGCCACCAGGCCCGCGCCCACCGTCTCGCCCGGGCCGTGCAGCAGCGCGACCGCATCGGCGGGCACACCGGCCTCGTGCAGCAGCTCGACCAGCTTCAGCGCCACGTAGGGCGTCTGCTCGGCGGGCTTGGCGGCCACGGTGTTGCCGGCCACCAGCGCGGCGACGACCTGGCCCGCGAAGATCGCGAGCGGGAAGTTCCACGGGCTGATGCAGACGAACACGCCGCGGCCCTGCATGAGGGCCGGCTCGGCTTGCGCCTGGTCCGCGTAGTAACGCAGGAAGTCCACGGCCTCGCGCACCTCGGCCACGCAGTCGGCCTGGGTCTTGAAGGCTTCCTTGACGAGCAGCGCGCAGAACTCAGGCAGGCGGGCATCCAACGCGTCGCCGGCGCGGCGCAGGATGGCGGCGCGCTGCGCGACGGGCGTGCCGTTCCACGCGGCGAAGCCGGCCTGCAGGCGAGCCATCGTGGCGTCCACCTCGGCGGCGGTGGCGTCGGGCACGGCATGCACCGGCGTCGTGTCCAGTGCGGCCTGCAGCGGCGCGCGTGCGCTGAGCGCGGTCAGATCGGCGCCGGTGGAGTTGGCACGGCCGCGGCCTTGGTCGTCCAGGTAGAGGTCCGGCGGCAGCGGCAGCGCGCTGGCGGCGCGGAGGTCGGCCAGCGGCGAGCCCAGCAGCTCGGGCACCTGCACGGTCGGGTCGGCCAACTGGTGCACGAACGACGAGTTCGCGCCGTTCTCCAGCAGCCGGCGCACGAGGTAGGCCAGCAGGTCGCGGTGCTCGCCCACGGGCGCGTAGACGCGGCAGGGGATGCTGCCGTCCTTCAGCACCTCGCGGTAGACGCCCTCGCCCATGCCGTGCAGCCGCTGCATCTCGAAGGCGGCGCCGGTGGCGCGGGCCATCTGCACGATGGCGGCGATGGTGCCGGCGTTGTGCGTCGCGAACTGCGGGTAGATGACGTCGGCATGCTGGATCAGCGCGCGGGCGCAGGCCAGGTAGCTCACGTCGGTGTGCTGCTTGTGCGTGAACACCGGGTAGGCGGCCAGGCCCAGCTCCTGCGCGCGCTTGATCTCGCCGTCCCAGTAGGCGCCCTTCACCAGCCGCACCATGAAGCGCAGACCATGCTTGCGGGCTATTGATGCCACTTCGTCGATGACGGCGAGCGCGCGGGTCTGGTACGCCTGCACGGCCAGGCCGAAGCCGCGCCATTGCGGGTGGGCCTTGGCGATGTGGCCGGCCAGCGTGTCCAGCACGTCCAGCGACAGCTCCAGGCGGTCCACCTCCTCGGCGTCGATGGTCAGGTTGATGTTGGCCGCGGCGGCCAGCTCGATGAGCTGCCACACACGTGGCAGCAGCACGGCGAACACGCGCTCGCGCTGCAGCACCTCGTAGCGGCTGAACAGCGCGCTGAGCTTGATGGAGATGCCGTCGGAGGCTTCCGGGCCGTCGGCGCGCTGGCCGGCGGCGATGGCCTGGATGGCGCCCACGTAGGCGGCCTGGTAGCGGCGCGCGTCATCCTCGGTGCGCGCGCCTTCGCCTAGCATGTCGTAGCTGAAGCGCAGCTGCTTCTGCGCCTTGCGGGCCGCGTCGGCCTCGCTCATGGCCTCGTTGATGTTGCGGCCCAGCACGAACTGGCGGCCCAGCAGCTGGATGGCGCGCACGGTGGCCGCCACCACGGTCTGCGCGCCCAGGCGCTTGAGGACGCCGCCTTCGTCGTCCGCGCCGGGCAGGAAGCGCTTGGACATCGAAATGGCCGAGGCCGACAGCGCGGCCAGCATCTTGTGCGGGCTGCCAGCGCTGGCACCATCGAAGTCCGCGCGCCCGAGCTGGTCGGCCGTCAGCGCGATGGCGGTGGGCGCGTCGGGCACGCGCAGCAGGGCCTCGGCCAGCCGCATCAGCGCCAGGCCCTCTGCGCTGGTGATGGGGTACTCGCGCAGCAGCGACTCCATGGCCCAGAACGGCGCCGGGTTCTTGCGCACCTGCGCCACCCAGGGGCCGGCCATGGCGATGACGCCGGGCCAGTCCAGCGCGGCCCCCACGCGTTCGGCCAGGCCTTGCACGACGCCGCTCTCGGCCCGGTAAGGGTCGGGCAGGCGGGGCGATTCCGGGGGGGCGGCGAAGGGCGTGGACATGGCGAGCTCCTGGTGACGTCTGCGGTGACGCCTCTTGGTGAGATAGGGCACTTTATCGACGGTGCTCTTGGATTAAATTCCAACAATCGATGGTTGCACCAACAAAAATCCAATGATCGAGACCCTGGACAAGATCGACGAACGCATCCTGCGCGTGCTGCAGGCCGATGGGCGCATCTCCAACCTCAAGCTGGCCGAGACCGTCCACCTGTCGCCCACCGCCGTGCTGGAGCGCGTGAAGCGGCTGACGCGCGACGGGTTCATCCTGGGCTACGAGGCGCGGCTGAACCCCGACAAGCTGGGCGTGGCCATGCTGGTCTTCATCGAGGTGCACCTGGACCGCACGGTGCAGGACGTGATGGACACCTTCAAGGGCGCCGTCCAGGCCCGGCCCGAGATCCTGGAGTGCCACCTGGTGGCCGGCGGGTTCGACTACCTGCTGAAGACCCGCGTGCGCGACATGGGCGCCTACCGCGAGTTCATCGGCAGCGTCATCTGGACGCTGCCGGGCGTGCGGGAGACGCGCACGTATGCGGTGATGGAGGAGGTGAAGTCGACGACGGCGCTGCCGTTTTGACCCCTTCCCGGCGACTACCCTGCCGTCAGATACACAATGTTGCGCATGGACATGGGGCATCAACCAGCCGTGGATTGGCGACAGGCTGTGGCAACCGGCGAACTCGGGCTCTGGGATCTCCGCCCCGAGCTGGAGACCGTTCAACACTCGCCGACATGGAAGCAGCGCCTGGGATTTCCCGAGCCCCAGCTGTCCGACAGCACGCATTTCTGGCGCTGCCGCGTCCATCCCCAGGACCTGGAAGCCATGCTGGCCGCCATGGATGACCACACCCGGGGCGCACAGCCGACTTATGAAGCCCGGTTCCGCCTGCGCAGCAATGGATCGGGCTATCGCCTCGTCCATTCCCGCGGCCGGATCATCGAGCGCAACGACGAGGGGCAGACGCTGCGCATGGTCGGCACGATGATCGACCTGACCGAGCGCCCATTCACGCCGCAGGCCGGCTTGGCCGGCGGGCCGCGGGGCGCAATGGCAGGGGTGCCGCTGGCCTTCCCGTTTCACGTGCTGCTGGCAGGCGCCGCCTGTGCGGACGCCGCGCGATTCACGTTGGAGCAGGCCTGGGTGCTCGACCTGGTGGAAGACCTGCTGCAGGCCTCGGCGGCTCAGCTGGAAGGACAGCGCGCCGCGCGCACGTAACCCGCTGCGGTCAGCCCAGCGCCTGCCCGAAGAACCGCATCGTCCGGTCCCACGCCTGCTGCGCCCAGGCCGCGTCGTACTGCGTCTGCGGGATGCGGCCCGCGCCCTGCGCCGTCTCGTTGGCGAAGGCGTGGTGGGCCAGGTAGCGGTGGCCTTCGTAGCGCACGCCGACTTCGGCGAACTTGGCTTCCAGCGCGTCCACGCCCGCGATGGCGAAGAACTCGTCCTGCGTGGCCCAGTGGGCCTGCAACGGGATGTTGATCTTGCTGGCGTCCACGTATTCCAGCGGCGGCATGCCGTACCAGACGACCGCCGCGTCGGCCTCGGGCACCAGCGTGGACGCCAGCACCGTCAGCGCGCCGCCCATGCAATAGCCGGTGACGCCCACCTTGCCGCTGCCCAGCTTCAGGCCCTTGAGGTAGTTCACCGCGCCGCGCACGTCCTGCGAGGCGGCGTCGGCGAAGTTCAGGTCCGTCATCAGGTGGTGGGCCTCCTCGGCCTCGACGGTGCTCTTGCCCCGGTACAGGTCGGGCACCAGCGCCGTGAAACCGGCGTCGGCGAAGCGCTGGGCGACGCCGCGGATCTGGTCGTTCAGGCCCCACCACTCCTGGATGACGACGACCGCGCCGAGCGGCCGAGCGGCTTCGGCGAGGTGGCCGGACACGGCGGCGCCATCGGGGCGCTGGAACTGGACGTTACGGGACATGGAAAAGCTCCGGAGGACGAGACCAACACCCTATCCTGCCGCATCCGCCCGGGTTTTCCCGTGCGGGGGGACAATGGCCCTGCCCATGAACATCGAACGCATCGTTTCCACCCGCCTGCCCACGCCTTACGGCGAGTTCGCCATCCACGGCTTTCGCGAGAGGGACAGCGGCCAGGAGCACGTGGTGCTGAGCATGGGCGACCTGCCCGGCCAGCCCGGCGACGAGCCGCCGCTGGTGCGCGTGCACTCCGAATGCATGACCGGTGAGGTGTTCGGTTCGCTGCGCTGCGATTGCCGCCCTCAGCTCGAAAGCGCGATGAAGCGCATCGCCGCCCAGGGCCGCGGCGCCATTGTCTACATGCGCGGGCATGAGGGACGCGGCATCGGCCTGGTGCAGAAGCTGCGCGCCTATGCCGAGCAGGACGCCGGCGCCGACACCATCGAGGCCAATGCGCAGCTGGGCCTGCCCATCGACGCGCGCCGCTACGACGCCGCCGCCTGCATGCTGCGGGCACTCGGCGTCACGCGCATCCGGCTGCTGACCAACAACCCGCTGAAGATGGCGGCGCTGGCAGAGTTCGGCATCGAGGTGGCCGAGCGCGAGGCCTCGCTGACACGACCCGGCCCCGAGAACGAGAAATACCTGCGCACCAAGGCCGAATCGATGGGCCACCACGACCTGGGCCACCTGTTCGAATGACGACAGGCGGGCGCAAGCCCGCGGACAGCGCCCGTCACGGTCCTGAGACATCGGCCCCCTAGGCTGCGCGGTTGCTTGCGAATCGCCATGTCAGACCGCCGTTTCTTCACCCGCTCCACCGTCGAGGCCGGCGTCAATCGCTGGGACTGGGCCTTGCTGCCGCTTGTGCTGGCCGTGCTGGTGCTGCTCGCGATGGCCGCGACGCAGATGGCCCGGCCCTTCCACGTCGGCGAGGCGCTGCCGCTGACGCTGGACCCGGCCTGGCTGCCCTACTACCTGCTGCGCACCACGCTGCGCATGTTCATCGCGCTGGCCGCGTCGGTCGTGTTCGCCTGCGTGTTCGCCGTGCTGGCGGCCAAGGTACGCGCGGCCGAGAAGGTGCTGGTGCCGCTGCTGGACATCCTGCAGTCCATCCCCATCCTCGGCTTCCAGGCCATCGCCGTGGCGCCCTTCATCGCGCTGTTCCAGGGCAACCTGCTGGGCGTGGAGATGGCGGCGCTGTTCGCGATCTTCACGTCGCAGGCCTGGAACATGGCGTTCAGCCTGTACCAGTCGCTGCGCACGGTGCCGGGCGAGCTGCAGGAGGCGGCGCGCATCTTCCAGCTGTCGGGCTGGCAGAAGTTCTGGCGGCTGGAGCTGCCGTTCGCGATGCCCAACCTGCTGTGGAACATGATGATGAGCATGTCCGGCGGCTGGTTCTTCGTCGTCGCGTCGGAAGCCATCTCGGTGGCCGGCCAGGACATCAAGCTGCCGGGCGTGGGCTCCTACATCGCCGTGGCCATCGAGGCGCGCGACCTGGGCGCCATCGGCTGGGCCATCCTGGGCATGCTGATCGGCATCCTGCTGTACGACCAGCTGTTCTTCCGCCCGCTGCTGGCCTGGGCCGACAAGTTCCGCTTCGAGGGCGCCAGCAGCGAGCAGGCGCCGCAGTCGTGGCTGCTGACCTGGCTGCGCCGCACCGAGCTGCTGCAAAAGCTCGGCGCCTGGCCCGCCCGCTGGATCACGGCCAGCTTCGCGCCGTTGAAGAAGACCTACGACGGCCGCTCCATCCGCGCCAAGCCGCAGCCACCCAACCCGCTGTGGGCGCGTGCGTGGGACGCGCTGATCGCCGCGCTGGTGCTGTTCGCCGTCTGGCGGCTGGTGAGCTTCATCCACACCGAAGTCGGCTGGGGCGAGGCGGCGCACGTGTTCAAGCTGGGCTTTTACACGCTGGCGCGCGTGCTGGTGCTGATCGCCGTGGCGTCGCTGATCTGGGTGCCCATCGGTGTGTGGATAGGCCTGAACCCGCGCATCGCCGGGCGCACGCAGGCGGTGGCGCAGTTCCTCGCGGCCTTCCCGTCCAACCTGGTGTTCCCGGTGGCCGTGGTGGGCATCGTCAAGGGCGGGCTGAACCCGGACGTGTGGCTGTCGCCGCTCATCATCCTGGGCACGCAGTGGTACATCCTCTTCAACGTGGTGGCCGGTGCGTCCACCATCCCGACCGAGCTGCGCCTGGCCGCGCGCAACCTGGGCCTGAAGGGCTGGCTGGCCTGGCGGCGCTACCTGCTGCCGGCCATCTTCCCGAGCTTCGTCACCGGCGCCATCACCGCCAGCGGCGGCTCCTGGAACGCCAGCATCGTGGCCGAATACGTGACCTGGGGCGACACCAAGGTGCAGGCCGCGGGCCTGGGCAGCTACATCCAGCAGATGACCACGGCCGGCGACTTTCCGCGCATCGCCCTGGGCATCGGCGTCATGTGCGTGTTCGTCATGGCGATGAACCACTGGGTGTGGCGGCGCCTGTACCGCATCGCCGAAGAGAGGATGCATTTCTGAATGGATAACTGCCCCTCGCCCAGTCCCGCCCCGCTGAACGCGGGCGTGCCCGGTCGGTCCCCCGCGGGGACGGCGATGCTTGCCGGATCAACCGGCAAGCACATCGCCTGCGCGGGCCGGCTTGGGAGCGGCCCGGCGCTCGGCCCGCCAAACACAGGGTATTGACCGACATGACTGCACTCATTGAACTGAAGGCCGTGGCGAAGGGCTTCAAGTCGGCCGACGGCAGCCTGCGCTCGGTGCTGGAGGGTGTGGACTTCCACCTGGCCAAGGGCGAGATCGTCGCGCTGCTGGGCCAGAGCGGCTCGGGCAAGAGCACGCTGCTGCGCATCATGGCCGGGCTCATCACCGCGGACACGGGCGACGTGCGCTACCGCGGCCAGCCGCTGTTCGGGCCGGCGCACGGCATCGCGATGGTGTTCCAGAGCTTCGCGCTGTTCCCGTGGCTGACCGTGCAGCAGAACGTCGAGCTGGGCCTGGAGGCCGCCGGCCTGCCCGCGGCCGAACGCGCGCAGCGGGCCGAGGCCGCCATCGAGCTGATCGGCCTGGCGGGCTTCGAGGGTGCGCTGCCGCGCGAGCTGTCGGGCGGCATGCGCCAGCGCGTGGGCATCGCCCGGGCGCTGGTCATGCAGCCGGCCGTGCTGCTGATGGACGAGGCCTTCTCGGCGCTGGACGTGCTGACCGGCGAGCGGCTGCGCAACGAGATCCTGACGCTGTGGGACGGCGGCCAGATGCCCACGCAGGCCATGCTGGTCGTCTCGCGCAACATCGAGGAGGCCGTCATGATGGCCGACCGCGTGCTGATCTTCGCCAGCAACCCGGGCCGCGTGCGCGCCGAACTGCCCATCACGCTGGCGCGCCCGCGCCGTGCCGACAGCCCCGAGGTGCGGCTGCTCATCGACGAGGTCTACCGGCTGATGACCAGCGCGGCCCCGGTGGCCGGTGCCGCCGAGGAGGCCGCCAAGCCGCACCTGTCCGACCGCCTGCCCGAGGCCGACGTGGGCCGCATGGAAAGCCTGCTGGAGCTGCTGACGGACGAGCAGTTCGCGGGCCGCGCCGACCTGCCGCAGCTCGCCGAGGAGAGCGAGCTCACCGACGAGGAGCTGCTGCCGCTGGCCGGCGCGCTGCACCGCCTGGGCCTGGCCCAGCTCAGCGGCGGCGACCTGTTCGTCACGCCGCTGGGCGAGCGCTACGTGACCGGCAGCCACGAGTTCCGCCGCGAGATCTTCGGCCAGCAGCTGCTGGCGCACGTGCCGCTGGCCGCGTTCATCCGCCACAGCCTGGAGCAGGAGGCCGACGGCGAGTTGAAGGAAGAGCCCTTCCTGAAGCTGCTGATGGACAGCATGGACGCCGCGGAGGCCGAACGCGTGCTGCGCGTGGCCATCGAGTGGGCGCGCTATGGCGAGGTGTTCGAGTACGACTACCACACGGGCCTGATCCACCTGCCCGAATCGGACGGCGGCTGAGCGGCCCCGCCATTGCCGCACCCCCCGCATTCGCGGAGGGTCAGCCGGCGTTTTGCGGGTTCCCCGCGATGCCGCTGGCCAGGGCACTGGCAGACTCGGCCGTCGTTGTTGCTGTCGCCTCGAAAGGAATTCCATGCGTGCCCTGTTGTCCGGCCTCACCTGCGCTGCGCTGATGGGCGCCTGCGCCGCCGCGTCCGCCGCCGTCGTCTACACCCCGCTCGCCACCCCGTTGACGACCGCGCCCAACCCCGGCGGCGGCAACAGCGACGGCACCGGCGTGTGGTTCAACCTGCTGACCGGCTACGCCGAGACGCGCGACTACTACTTCCCGAGCACGCTGTTCGCGGACGGCCAGTTCTTCCTGCTGCTGGACGCCTCGCAGCCCACACCCGAGGCACTGATCTTCACGCAGGGCTTCTTCTCGCGCGGCAATGGCGTCATCTACGCCTCGGCCGGCAACCTGAACCCGGCCGCCTTCGGCGTGGGCGCCAGCATCGGCCCGGGCACCGGCTACCAGAGCCCCGGCGCCGGCTACGCCGACATCGGTCCGGCGTTCGGCAACTTCACGCCGGGCCGCGGCTTCCTGGGCCTGACCATCCGCGACGCCAGCGGTGCCTCGGCCAGCGACGTGTTCTACGGCTTCGCCGACATCACGGTCGGCGCGGACTACGCCATCACGCTGAACGGCTTCGCCTACGAGAACGTGCGCGGCGCGGCCATCACCACCAGCTTCCTGTCGCCGGTGCCCGAGCCGGCCACCTTCGGCCTGATGGCGCTGGGCCTGGCGGGCCTGGGTGCGGCGGCGCGGCGCCGCCGCTGATCGCCACGCTCGTCAACGAAAGAAGGGGCCTCGCGGCCCCTTCTGCTGTTGCGGTGTCGAACCCGGCGGGGTCAGTCGTTCAGCGCTACACGGCGGCGGCGGGCGAACGCGGCGAGGCCGGCAACGCCCAGGCCCATCAGGCCGAAGGTGGCGGGTTCCGGCACGGCGGCGATGGCGCCCGGGCCGCTGATGGTCGTGCTGAAGGCACCGAACTGGTCGTTGTCGTAGCCGGTCACGACGTAGGTGTAGCTGTTGCCCGCCACCAGGCTGAAGACCAGGCCGGAGGTGTTGGGGAACACGGCGTCATCGCTGGCCGCGACGGCGTTGGTCAGCGCGTCGGCGGGGTTGAACGTGCCGCTGTAGAGGATGACGAAGGTGTCGTAGTTGACGTCGTCGGACTGCGTCAGGAAGGTGTAGATGCCGCTCACGCCCACCGTGAACGTGAACGCGTGGTACGCCACGTCGGTGGCGTCGCCGCTCAGGCCGGACGGCACCTCCTGGAACGGGTAGTCGGCGTAGTCGATGTCCGGACGGTTGAAGGTCGGGCCGCCGGTGGTGTCGCCGGTGTAGGTGTAGAAGCCGGCGTGCGCGGACATGGCCAGCGTGGACAGCGCGATGGCGGCCAGCGACGAAGACAGGGTGGAGAGCTGCACGGGATTTCCTCCGATGGTTGGACCCCGGCCAGCGATCAGCTTCTGGACAGGTGGGTTGCGGCGAATGTAGGCGGTGACGTGTGACAAGCGCATTAGGGGGATGCCCGGAGCCTGGCGGCCCCGCACCCCTCATCCGCGGGGTGTCACCGCAGTTGGCGCGGCAGCCTGGCGCGCTATCGGCGCACGCGCTGGGACAGCAGCACGAAGCGCTGCGGCCGGCGCCATCCCCTAACCGGACGGTTGAACGCTGCCGCGCTCAGTCCTCGGCGCCGGAGGTCTGCGCCTCGGTGACCTTCGACGTCTTGCCGCCGCTGAGGATGGCGCAGTCGTGGTCCTGCACGTCGTGCTCGGCCGAGCCGCTGCTGCGGTCGTCGGGGTTCCAGCGCGTGGCCATCAGCACGAAGCCGGGCTGGCCGCCCTTGAACGTCATGGCCACGACGCTGACGCCGATGCCGCCCATGTCCTCGGCCGCGCCCGGCAGGTGGGCGGCCACGTCGGCGATGGGGTTGACGCCGTCCAGCGTCTCGCCATCCACGCGCTTCACGAACCAGGCATGGTTCAGCCAGCCGCCACGCAGCGGCGTCCAGGACGTCGGCGAGAGGTCGGCTTCGTCCGCCGACAGCTTGGCCAGCAGCTCCGGCCGCACGCAGGAGATGTGGATGTGCAGCTGGTCCTGGCTGCGGCGGCGGACGGGATTCAGCGCCAGCGACACGGCCTCGCGCGGCAGCGGCTGGCCGCGCAGGCGGTCCAGCAGGTCGCGCGAGCGCCAGGACTGGGCGAAGTAGTTGGGCGTGCCGGCCTCCAGCAAGGCGGGGCTCTCGATGCCGCTGATCCTGGCCGTGGGCAGCAGCAGGTACTGCAGCACGCCGCGGCGGTCCTTCATCGTCGCCCAGCCCTCGGCGCGATCCACGCGAGCGCAGGGCGGCGGCAGCTCGGCAGCGGCCGTCGCCGCGGGCACGCAGCGGGCGTCGATGATGTGCCAGAGCGCGTCGCGGTCGGCCAGCGCCGGGCCGGACAGCGTGGCAAGGTGGAGCAGCGCTGCTGCGAAAAAGGTCGGGCGCATGGGGTCGAATGTAGCGAGTGTTCCGGGCGCGCCGCGCGCCGCACAGGCAGCGTCTTCTCCTACCTGCCCAGTTGACGGGCTCCTGCGCCGACGCCGGCAGCGGGCGGCCACCATGGCGGCACCGGGCGGACAGGTGGTTCGCCCCCCAGCCAAGGAGTTTTTATGACCACGCAGACCGAAGCCTCCATCGACGCCCTGAACGACCTCATCGAGAACGCCAGGGACGGCGAATATGGTTTCACGCAGTGCGCCGAGCGCGTGCAGGCCACGAACCTGAAGACGACGCTGCAGCGCCGCGCCGCCGACTGCCGGACGGCCGTGGCAGAGCTGAACGCGCTGGTGCTGCGGCTGGGCGGCAAGCCCGCCGAGCACGGCACGGCGTTGGGTGCGCTGCACCGCGGCTGGATCAGCGTGAAGGATGCGCTGACGCCGGATTCCGACCGCCGTATCCTCGACGAAGCCGAGCGCGGCGAGGACGCCGCCCTGGGCCGCTACCGCAAGGCGCTGAAGGCCGACCTGACGCCCGAGGCCCGCGCGCTGGTCGAACGCCAGATGCAGGGTGCCCAGGCCAACCACGACCAGGTCAAGGCCTTGCGCGACGCGCTGCCGGCCTGACGCCGGGCCACGCACCGCGCAGGGCGCGGTGCGACCGGGTGAGAAGAACCGGCAGCTCGGGTGGACGAGCCGTTGTGGCGCGGGCGCGGCATGCGCCACACTGCAGCGGTTCCCCGAAAACCCCGCCCCATGATCCGACTCACCGCGCTGCTTCTCGCCGCCCTCGTCCCGCTGTATGCAGCGGGCCAGACGCCCCCCGAACACGCCGTCACGGCCCAGGCCATCGCGTTGCAGACCGACCGCGCCCACGGGCCGCTGGTGGCCCTGCGGCGCGACCTGCATGCCCATCCCGAGCTGGCGGGCCAGGAGGCACGCACCGCGGCCACGGTGGCCGTGCGGCTGCGCGAGCTGGGGCTGGAGGTGCAGACGGGCCTGTACGGCCACAGCGTCGTGGGCATCCTGCGCGGCGCTCACGCGGGCCGCACCATCGCCTGGCGGGCCGAACTCGACGCGCTGCAGACCTACCTCGTCGACGCCACGCCGTTCCGCTCGCAGACGCCCGGCGTCCATCACGGCTGCGGCCACGACATCCACATCGCCATTGCACTGGGCATCGCCGAGGTCCTCGCCCGGCACCGCGACCAGCTGCATGGCAACGCCGTCTTCATCTTCCAGCCCGAAGAGGAGACCTTCCGCGGCGCCAAGGCCATGCTGGACCGCGGCCTGCTCACGGCGCTGCCCATCGACGAGATCTACGGCGTGCATGTGACGGCGCTGCCGGTCGGCCAGGTCGCCGTGCGGCCCGGCGAGATGTTCGCCTACCAACGGCGCATCCGCATCGCGCTGAAGGACGGCCTGACGGCCGCCGAGATCGAGCAGCTCGCCGGGCAGGTGCAAGGCGCGCTGGCCCGCAATCGGCCACAGGCCAGGCCGTGGGAGATCCAGCGCATCGCCGAGCCGGGCGTCGGCCTGACATCGGCGACCACGGCCTTCCAGGACTACCTGATCGTCGACCGGCTGCAGCCGACGCGCACGGGCGCGGGCACGGTGAACCTGGAGGCTGACCTGTACGAGACGGACGCGGCCCGCATCGCCAGCATCATCCCGCGCGTGACCCAGGTCGTCGAAGCGAGCGGCCATGGCGGCCAGCTGCTGTCCGTGGACTTCATCCAGCAGAACCCGACGGTGCTCAACGACGCGGCGCTCACGCGTTCGGCCATGCAGACGATCCGGCAGGCCTTCGGCGCCGACGCGGTGCAGCTCTCGCACGGCCAGGGGCCGTTCTTCAACGACGACTTCGCCTACTTCCAGCAGCGCGTGCCGGGCGTGTACTTCTTCCTCGGCGGCAGCAATGCCGACAAGGGCATCACCGCGATGAACCACACGCCCAACTTCGCCGTCGACGAGGAGAGCATGCGGACCGGCGTGAAGACCTTCGCGACCTTGATCGCAAGCCGCCTGGGCGGCTGAGCTGTCAGGCCTTGGTCTTCTCGCGCTCCTGCAGCGCGCGCCACATGACCTTGCCGGCGCCGCTCTTGGGCAGCGTGTCGACGAACTCGACGACGGCCGGCACCTTGTAGGCGGCCATGTTGGCGCGGCACCAGTCGCGCAGTTGCTCGGCCGTCAGCGACTCGTGGCCGATGCGCCGCACGACCACGGCCTTGACCGTCTCGCCGCGGTAGGCGTCGGGCGCCGAGATGATGCAGGCCTCGGCGATGCCGGGGTGGGCGTGCATGAGGTTCTCGACCTCGGCCGGCCAGACCTTGAAGCCGCTGGCATTGATCATGCGCTTGAGGCGGTCGGTCATGAAGAAGTAGCCGTCGGCATCGACGTAGCCGATGTCGCCGGTGCGGAAGAAGCGCTGGCCCTCGAACTCGATGAACGCGGCCCGCGTCGCGTCCGGGCGGCGCCAGTAACCGTCGAACACCATGGGGCCGTGGACGATGATCTCGCCGCTCTCGCCCACGGGCAGTTCGCGCAGCGTGTCGGGGTCGATCACGCGCGCATCGCAGCTGACGTAGGGCACGCCCAGGCACTGCTGCTTGGGGGCGTCGTAGGGGTTGCTGTGGCTGGGCGCGGCGGTCTCGGTGAGGCCATAGCCTTCCATGTAGCGCAGGCCGTAGCGCTGCCACAGCCGCTCGGCGATGGCCTGCGGCATGGCCGCGCCGCCGCCGCCGATGGAGATCATGCTGCTGAGGTCGAACGTGTCGACGTGCGGGCTGGCCAGCAGGTCGATGACCATGGTGGGGATGTTGGTCCAGCGCGTGACACGGTGGTCCTGGATGAGCCGCGCGGCGTACTCGCGCTGCCAGCGCGGCATCAGCACCAGCGCCGCGCCCACGGCCAGCGTGCCGTGCATGACGACCACCATGCCGGTGATGTGGAACATGGGCACCACGCCGAGGATGACGTCCTCGTGGTTGGCGTTGGCCCACAGGCCGCCCGCGAAGACGTTGTGCTGCAGGCTGCGGTGCAAGTGCATGCAGCCCTTGGGATTGCCGGTGGTGCCGCTGGTGTAGGGCAGCAGCGCGAGGTCGTCGGCACCCACGGTGGTCTCGGGCGGCTCGGCGGTGCAGGCCATGGCATCCGCCCAGGCGGTGGCGCCGGCCGGCAGCGCGACGTCGGTGTTGAGCCAGTCGGCCCAGCCGGGTGGCAGATGGGCGTCGGCGCCGACCTGGCCGCCGGGCAGCACCTCGGCCAGCCGCGTGACCAGCATGTCCTTGGCGGCCATGCCGGCAGACAGCCATTCGGCGCTGAGGTCCGCGCTGGTGATGGCCAGCACGGCGCCGCTGTCCTCGATGAGGTGCCGGATCTCGGCCGCGCGGTTCATCGGGTTGACCGGCACGACGACGGCATTGGCACTCAGGATGGCGTAGTGGGCGATGACCAGTTGCGGGCAGTTCTGCAGGTCCACCAGCACGCGGTCGCCGCGGGCGATGCCGCGCTGCGCGAGCCAGGCCGCCATGCGCTGCACCTGCGCGGCCAGCTGGGCGTAGGTGGTGGTCTGGCCGAGGAAGACCAGCGCCGGCCGGTGCGGGAAGCGGCGCGCGTTGACCAGCAGGTTGTCGGGCAGCGCCGTGGCCGGCGGCTCGATGGCGTGCGGCACGCGCGCCGGCCAGAACTTGTGATGCGCTCGGGTCATGCAGAGGTCTCCGTTTTCTTCGCGACGACGAGGTAGACGCCCAGCAGCGTCACCCCCATGCCGGCGATGGCTTGTGCACCCAGTGTCTCGCCGAACAGCAGCCACGCCATCACCGCGGTGACAGACGGCACCAGGTACATCGTGCTCGACACCGCCGTCACGCGGCCGTGGCGCAGCATGTAGAACATCAGGCTGATGCCGCCGGCCGTCAGCACGAGCACGCTCCAGGCCATCGCCGCGATGACCGGTGCGTTCCATTCGATGCGCATGGGCTCCAGCGCCCACGCCAGCGGCAGCGTGACGGCCAGCGCGGCGGCGAATTGCACGACCTGGCCGGTGCGCAGGTCGAAGTGCGGCACGAAGCGCTTCTGGTACAGCGTGCCGGCGGTGATCGCGAGCAGGGCCATCAGGCACAGCCCCAGCGGCGGGCCGAAGCTGGCGCCCAGGTTGAGCTTGTGCCAGATGACCAGCAGCACGCCGCCCAGGCCCAGCGCCACGCCCAGCCACTGCCGCGGCGCCACGCGCTCGCCGATCAGCGGCGCCAGCGCGGCGACCAGCACCGGCTGCAGGTTGACGATGAGCGCCGCCGTGCCCGCCGGCAGGCCCTGGCGAATGGCGACCCAGACGCCGCCCAGGTAGAGCGCCTGGATGCCGACGCCAGCCACGGCCAGGTGCAGCATCTCGCGGCGCGTGGGCCAGGCCGCGCGGGCGGCCAGGGCCAGCACCAGCATCAGCACCACGACGCCGGCATAGCGCCAGGCCAGGAAAGTCAGCGGGTCGGCATAGGGCGCCGCCAGCTTGGCGGCGATGTAGCCGGTGGCCCAGATGAAGATGAAGAGCGGCGGCGCAACGCGGTCGAGGGCGGACGTGACAGGCATCAGGCGGGCATCATGCCTGCCAAACGCTGCCGCGATGTGTCCCGCCCAGGACCCTCGCGCGAATCAGGCGGGGGGCGGCGCGGCCCGGTCGGCCCGGTCGGCATCGATCAGCTCGCGCAGGCAGGTCAGGCACAGGCAGCCGCTGTACCGCGCGGCCAGCTCGGTGCGCAGCGTGTCGGTCAGCCGGATGCCGAAGCAGGCGCAATGGCCCGCGTTCGCGCCGCACTCGAAGCCGCCACCGCAGCGCGGGCAGCGGACGTCGAGCGGGGCGGTGTCGTGCGGGGCGGTTCGGTCCATGGGGGGCTCATGCGGCGGGGCTGCCGGCGGATTCTGCAGCGTCCGGCGGCGCGGTGGCCGTGCGGCGTCGGCAGACAAAGGTGCGGCGCACACGGTCCGAGCGCAGGAAGTAGCTGATCCAGATGACGCCGAACACGCAGGTGCGGCCCAGCTCGACACTGTTCTTGTCGGTCCAGTCGCCGGCCAGCGCAGGGATGAGCTGGTGCATCGCAGCGTCGCCAAGCAGCGTCACGACGACGAGCACCCACCAGGCGATGTAGAGCCGGGGCAGGCTGCTGCGCCGGTTCAGCATCAGCCACAGCAGCAGCACCGCGCCCACGACGATCGCCAGGTTCAGCAGCGACTCCACGATCAAGGTGGGCGCCCACAGCGGGTGGTAGGCCGGCGAGCCCGGCCGGGTCAGCGCCGTCCAGGCCTGCACGGTCAGCGCCGGCGCCGACTCGACCAACGCGTTGCCCACCCGCACCAGCGACGCGAACAGGCCGATCACCGGCAGATACAGCCAGCCGCCGATGGCGGTCTCGACCGGCGCGCCGTGGGGCCCGGGCTGCGGGTCCCAGCGGGCCAGGCGGCGCACCAGCCAGATCAGCGCACCCAGCCCGATCAGGCCCGCCATCACCGGCACCCAGTGCGGCGAATCGCCACCGGCGACGGTGGCCGTGTCCGCGCCATCCTGGTGGTAGAGGTTGTAGTTGATGCCGGTGCGGGCCTTGTCGAGCTGGGCCACGTAGCGGGCCATGTCGGCGGCGGCGACGTGGTCGCTGCGGCTCTGGTAGCGGTCGGTCAGCACCAGCGTGCGGGCGTCCGGCCAGGCCTCCTCGCGGCGCAGCACGAAGGCGGCGTCCTCGACGAGCAGCGGGTCGGGCTTGAGCTGCCAGCGCTGCGGCAGGCGGAACTCGCTGACCAGCCTGAAGTCCACCGGGTGGCGCAGCGCGAGCGGGCCCTGCCGGTTCAGGCCCTTGGGCCGGCGCAGCCATTCCTGCAGGTCGGGCACCTCCAGGTCGCCGACCCAGCGCTCGCGCTTGTCGTCGCGCACCCAGTAGGCGGGCATGCGGTAGTGCTCGACCAGCTCCACCCGGTTGGCGTCGGTGTCGTCGCGCACCGTGAACGGCCGGTCCACGGCCAGGCCGGTGTAGCTGGCGGCGTAGAAGTCGAGGTATTGCTTCTGCAGGTCTTCGCGCGAGGTGGTGGCCAGCGCGTTGCGCAGCTGCTCGGCGGACTCGCCGTAGGCCTGCGTCGTGACGGTGAAGGTCGCGGGCTTGTCGAAGCCCGCGCTGGCATCCAGCACGGTGCGCATGTCGCGCCGCAGCAGGCGCGCCTCGGGGCCGGCCATGGGCACGAACTCGCGCGTGCCGGCGTCCACCAGCAACGCGCGGCCGAAGTCGGCCTGCACCCATTGCGCGACGCCCTTGCCCGCCTGCGGCGTGCGCGTGGGGTCCAGCCACACACGGCGCTCGCCGAGGTCGGCCTGCACCAGCACATGGTTGAACGCCCAGGGTGTGGGCAGGCGGTCGGCCGCGGCCTGGCGCAGGCCGGTGTGCACCAGCGCCGCGCGCGCCGGGATGCCCAGGCCGCGCAGCAGGGCCAGGCTGAGCAGCGTCTTGTCCTTGCAGTCGCCGAAGCGGCGCTGCAACACCAGCTCGGGCGTGTGCGGCGCGTGCGAGTTGGCGCCCATCTCGATGCCGAGGTAGCGCACCTCGCGCTGCACGAAACGCAGCGCCGCGAGCAGGCGCTGCTCGGGGTCCTGCGTCGCGGCGGCGATGCGTGCCACCTCGCGGTCCACGGCGGGCAGCGGGCCGGCCGGCAGCTGGTACAGCGGCAGCGCCCAGCGGGCCACGGCGGCCCAGTCCGCGAACTCGCCCCATTCGGCCCAGGCATAGGGGTCGTACCAGCCGGGACTGTCGCTGTCGGTCAGCCGCGCCGGCACGTTGCGCAGGCGCCAGCGGTGGTCCAGTTCGCCGCGGATCTCGGCGACGGTGGCGGCCTGCGCGCCGTTGTGCAGCTTCCAGTGCAGCGGCCGCCCCTGCGGCCACAGCAGCCGCGCATGGCGGTAGGCAACGGGCATGCCCCATTCGAGGTCGAAGCTGCCGAAGCGGTGCGCGCCGAAGACGGGGTTGTGGCCTTGCACGCTGTAGACGGTCTCGACCACGTCGCCCACACGCACGTCGTGCAGCGCGACGTGCGCGGTGAGGCGTCCGTCGAAGATCAGCGATTCCAGGCTGGCCTCGCGCTGCAGCAGCTTCACCGCGTCGGGCGACACGCGGGACACGGCCTTGCCCGCGCGCAGCACCTCGATGCGGTGGATGGTGAGGGTCTGGTAGCTCGGGTCGAAGCGGATCTGCACATTGGCGACGTCCTCGACACCGCGCTCGTTGACGGCGCGCGTGGCCAGGTGCTGGTAGTCCGTCAACGTGTTGCCGGCCACGCGGACCTGCTCGTCGGCGAGCAGGTAATGCCGGCCCTGGCTCAGGCCCTCGGCGGGCGCGGTCGCGTCCAGCGGGGCGACCTGCGGGTCCACCCATGCCGGCGGCGGCGCAAAGCTCACGCCCCGGGGCGCCTGAAGCGGCGCGGCGCCGGCCAGCAGCGTCCACAGCAGGCCAATGCCGGCCAGCATCCTCTTGCATGCGCGCGCCATCGCGCCTCCCTCGGTCTTTTTTGTGCCGCGGCGATTATGGGCAGCTTGTCAGCCGAGCTCGGACTGCGCGTCGTCGGGCGGCAGCAACGGCGTGGCCCGGGCCAGCGCCATCCAGGTGGCGAAGTCGGGCTTGCAGGCGCGCCTGGGCGCGGGGCGGGCGAGTTCGAGGTGGCTGTCGTGGCCGATCAGCACACCGTACTCGGGCGGGATCTCGTCGGTCTCGGCGATGCCGGCCTTGATGACGAACCAGCACTGCCCGCACAGCGCCCGGTAGGCGGCGGACTTGGCCGGGCGGCGCAGCTCGCCCAGCAGGTCGGCGCGGCTGACCTTGATCTCGTGGATGGCAGGCTCCAGGTAATCCTCGACGGTGCTGTGGCGGATGGAGTAGACATCGGGCATGGCGTTGACCCACAGCATGCGGCCGTCCTCGCCGGGCAGCCCGGCGCGCAGGGCCAGGCCGCGCCAGGCGATGCGGCCGGCGCGCTGCATCTCGGTGGCGACGCGCTCGACCAGCGTCTCGTGGGCATCGCGGGCGGCGCGGTTGCGCGTCAGCGAGGCCGCCAGCGCCGCGACACCGGCATCGGTCACGCGCAGGCGCTCGCGGCCATCGGCCTCCTGCAGCCGCTCGATCCAGCCGGCCGCCAGCAGCTCGACCTCGACGAAGTCGTGGCTGGGCCAACCGGCACTGCGCCACAGCAGGCGCAGGCGCTGCAGGTGGACACGGGTGGGCGTGGCGGGCATGGGGGCGATCTTCGCGCGACGGGCAGCAAAAAGCCCCTCGGCCGGGAGGCGCGAGGGGCTGGCGTTGGATGCCTGGCTGGACGCCGATCAGCGGTCCTTGCTGAGACTGCCCTTGGGGTTGTTCGGGTCGCCCATGATGAAGATGGTGTAGACGCCGTTGGCCGTCAGCGGGGTCAGGCCCGAAGTCGTGCCCGACGACGGGTTGTACAGCGCATCGACCTTCAGCGGCGAGTTCACGGTGACGACCGCGCCGGTGGAAGAGCTGATGCTGGCCGGCGCAGAGCTGGTGCCGGGCAGCACGTTGCTGGCCTGGGTCTGGAAGTCGACGTTCAGCGATGCCAGCGAGCCGGCAACGGACAGGCCGTTGACCAGGCGCATCTTCACGTTGCCCGTGACGGTGGGCAGGCGGTTGTCGTCGCTGAGCACGGCCAGTTGCGGCGCGGAAGCGTCGCCCCAGATCAGCAGCGTGTAGTCGCCGCCCGCCGCGAAGTTGGGCGAGCCGACCGTCAGCGGGATGCTGTTGACCGTGATGGATGTCGTGCTGGCGCCAGCGGTGAAGCTGAAGTAGTCGGTCTTGTTGGGCGGCAGGGACGCGGGCAGGATGTTGTTGCCGTTGACCGTGGCAGCCACGACGGGCGAACCGGCCAGCGCATTGACGGCGCGCACGCGCGTCAGCGTGTTGGCGTAGCCCGTGACGGCGCCCTTCTGGATCAGCTGCATGCCGTTGACCAGCACGCCGCCGGAGGTGGACGTCAGGACCAGCGTGTTGACGCTGGCCGACGCAAGCGTGACGGCCGGGATGTCCAGGCGCAGGTCGTTGCCCTTCTTGGTGTAGCCGGTGATGCGGATACGGAAGGTGCCGGAGTTGATCTGGTTGTAGCCGCTGCCCGCGCCGCCCTGCAGGTTGGACGTGACCGGCGTGGCCGTGTCCAGCGAATCCGTGCTGGCCGTCACGTAGACGTCCAGTGCGCCGGCGTCGGGCGCCAGGTTCAGGATCAGCAGCTTGGCCTTGTTGGCATCGGGTGCCGTTTCGGCTTCCTGCAGCAGCGTGGTGCGCACGGCGCCCGCAAAACCGTAGGAGATGTAGGTGTAGGCCGTGCCGCCTGCCAGCGTGGGCGTCGTGGCCGAGACGCTGGTGCCGACGTCGCTGGTCAGCACCTTGCTGGCGGTGTTGGCGGTGTCGACGTCGCCGTAGCTGCCCACGGTGGCGTACGCGATCTTGCTGTTGATGGTCTTGTCATTGACCGTCAGATCCAGCTGCGGGTAGGACTGGGTGGCATTGAGCAGGCGGACCTGCGCAGTGCTGCCGCTACCGCCGCCGCCGCAGGCGGTCAGAAGGGCAGCGGACGACAGGCTCAGCGTGAGGACCAGCCGGGTGGCCCAAGGGGTGAATCGCATCGAGAACTCTCCGAAAAAACCAAACCGCCGGGCCTATCCCCAAATACGCGGACTTGCGATTAGAACTCATGCGGAGGACATCACGGTGTCCGCCATCCAGCAGCCGGTGAAGAACTGTTGCTGCGCGGGTATCTCCCAGGTGAAGAGACCCCTCCAATTTCGGCGCGACCGCGTCGCTAGCATCGCCGGGATGAACTATCCCCATCTCCTCGCCCCCCTGGACCTCGGCTTCACGACGCTGAAGAACCGCGTGCTGATGGGCAGCATGCACACCGGCCTGGAGGACGGCGCCAAGCACTTCGAGCGCATGGCGGTGTTTTTCGCCGAGCGGGCGCGGGGCGAGGTGGGGCTGATCGTGACCGGCGGCTTCGCGCCCAACATCGAAGGCTGGGCCAAGCCGTTCGCCGGCACGCTGGCCACGTCGGGTGCCGCGCGCCGCCACAAGATCATCACGGACGCGGTGCACGCGGAGGGCGGCAAGATCGCGCTGCAGATCCTGCACACGGGCCGCTATGGCTATTCGCCGCTGTGCGTGGCGCCGTCGCGCATCCAGTCGCCCATCAGCCCGTTCACGCCGCGCGAGCTTTCCGCCCGCGGCATCGAGCGGCAGATCCGTGCCTTCATCCGCTGCGCGAAGCTGGCCCGTGAGGCCGGCTACGACGGCGTGGAGGTGATGGGCTCCGAGGGCTACTTCATCAACCAGTTCCTCGTCACCCACACCAACCGGCGCAGCGACGGCTGGGGCGGCAGTTATGAGAACCGCATGCGGCTGCCGCTGGAGATCCTGGCGCGCATGCGCGAGGCGGTGGGGCCGGACTTCATCATCATTTACCGCCTGTCCATGCTGGACCTGGTGCCCGACGGCAGCTCGTGGGACGAGGTGCTGGACCTGGCGCGGCGCGTGTCGCGCGGCGGCGCGACGCTCATCAACACCGGCATCGGCTGGCACGAGGCGCGCATCCCGACCATCGCCACCAGCGTGCCGCGCGCCGGGTTTGCGTGGGTCACGGCGAAGCTGCGTGCGCAACTGCGGGCCGAGGGCATCACGACGCCGCTGATCACCAGCAACCGCATCAACACGCCGGAGGTGGCCGAAGGGGTGCTGGCGGACGGCTCGGCCGACATGGTGTCGATGGCGCGGCCGTTCCTGGCCGATTCGCACTTCGTGCAGAAGGCCAGGCAGGGTCGCGCGGACGAGATCAACACCTGCATCGCCTGCAACCAGGCCTGCCTGGACCACACCTTCGCGCAGAAGATTTCCACGTGCCTCGTGAACCCGCGCGCGGCCTATGAGCGGGAGATCGTGCTGCGGCCGGTGACCGGTGCCAGGAAACGCATCGCCGTCGTGGGCGCCGGCCCGGCGGGGCTGGCCGCGGCGACGACGCTGGCCGAACGTGGCCATGCGGTGACGCTGTTCGACGCGGCCCACGAGATCGGCGGCCAGTTCAACATGGCCCGGCGCATCCCGGGCAAGGAGGAATTCAGCGAGACGCTGCGCTACTTCCGTCGCCGCCTCGACGTCACCGGCGTCGACCTCCGGTTGAACTGCCGGGTGCGGGCGGACGGGCTGACCGGCTTCGACGACGTGCTGCTGGCCACCGGCGTGAGCCCGCGCGACCCGAAGATCAAGGGCCAGGATGAGGGCATCGCCCGCGGCCAGGTGCTGAGCTACATCGACGTGCTGCGGCACGACCGGCCGGTGGGCGCACGCGTGGCCATCGTCGGCGCGGGCGGTATCGGCTTCGACGTGGCCGAGTACCTGCTGGAGGCCGGCCACTCGCTGACGCTGGACGCTGCCGCCTGGCGCCGCCACTGGGGCGTGGGCGACCCCGAGCAGGTGCGCGCCGGGCTGCTGCGGCCCGCGCCCGAGCCGCCGACCCGCCAGATCACGCTTTTGCAGCGCAAGACCGGCAAGCTGGGCGCGGGCCTGGGCAAGACGACCGGCTGGATCCACCGCGCGGCGCTGAAGATGAAGCAGGTGGACATGCTGGCCAGCGTCAACTACGAGGGCATCACGCCGGAGGGCCTGTGGGTCAGCCATGGCGAGAAGCGGGCGGACGCGCAACTGATCGAGGCCGACACCATCGTGCTGTGCGCGGGCCAGGAGCCGCTGCGCGAGCTGGAGGCGCCGTTGAAGGCGGCGGGCGTCAGCGTGCACCTGGTCGGCGGTGCGCTGGAGGCTGGCGAGCTGGACGCGAAGCGGGCCATCCTGCAGGGCACCCAGCTCGCCTGCCGGCTCTGACTCAGCGCCGGGAGAGTTCCCAGAGCTGGTACATCGTGTCGTTGTCCTGCTCGGTGACGTCCAGGCCCTTGGCGAGGTCGAGGCTGGAGTCGAACCAGCCGCAGATCTCCACCGGCTTGCGGGCACCGACCGGGCTGCGGCCGGGCATTTGGGCCACCAAGGACAGCAGCGCGTTGGACCGCAGGTCTGGCGAGGCGTTGAGGAGGTGCATCGAAGGCTCCGGGTTGAGTTGATCGGTTCGACGTGAAAAACGTCACACCGTCAGCATCGGCGCCGACCCCGCTGCCCACCATCGCCCTTTGGATGGATCGAGGGGGGAAGCGCGGCGCAGGCCCTCCCCCGACATCCCCCGCAAGGGGGAGATGAATATGGGGTCAGAGTCATTTTCTGACGCTCGCCGAACGGCTTCGCGTCCCAGTTCACGCGCGCCGCCGCAGCTCCCGCCTGGCATCGCTGCCGATCCAACGGGCCGATGGCTCGCTGCGCGCACACAGGCGCTCCGCCAAAGTAAGCACAGGCTCACGCAACGCCTCACTGCGTTTGCCGATCTGGCGCAGCGCCCAGTTCACGGCTTTCTTGACGAAGTTGCGGTCGTCGTCGGCCGCGGCCTCGATGAGCGGCAGCCGGGCAATGAAGTCGGCGTCCGGCCGCTGCTTCTGGTGCACTGCGGCGACGGCCAGCAGTGCGAAGCCGGCGCGCTTCTCGAACGCCGCCTCACGCGCTGCCCAGCGCGGGATCTGCGCCCAGGCCAACGGGCTCCAGACGAACGCATTGGTGCAGGCCTGATCGCAGACGTCCCAGGCGCGCATGCCGGCCACCCAGTGGTCCATCTGCGCCACGGTCAGCTTCGCAGGCTCCGCCACCATGCCGGCCAACAGCTGGGCATCGGGGATGCCGGTGTCCCACAGCGCCAGCGCGAGGTCGTGATCGCGCTTGAACGCCCGGGCCAATGCGCGCAGCGTGGGCACCGCCAGGCCCAGCCTGGCGTCGCCGGTCAGGCCGAAGCGGGCCATGGCGCCGAGCTGCTCGGGCCGGGCGCGCTCCCGCAGCGCGGCCAGCGCTTCATCCAGTTTGGGATTGAGCTTATTCGCCATGTGCAGATTCTGCGGGCCGGCCGGGGCGCAAAATCCCTGCTTCGATCCAATTCATCTCACCATCCGATGAAGCTCGCTCCTCTGTTCGCCGCGCTCTCCACCGCCCTGCTGCTGGCCACCACGCCGGCCGCCCATGCCAGCACCGGCCCCGGCGTGAGCTGGCAGGCCGCCGCAGCCGACGCCGACATCGACCGCTACTTCACCCAGGCCAAGGCCGAGAAGAAACCGGTGCTGCTGTACTGGGGTGCCAAGTGGTGCCCGCCGTGCAACCAGCTCAAGGCGACGCTGTTCAACCGCGCGGACTTCATCGAGCAGAGCAAGGCCTTCGTCGCCGTGGGCATCGACGGCGACGCGCCCGGCGCGCAGAAGCTGGGCACGCGCTTCAAGGTGCGCGGCTACCCGACGCTGATCCTGTTCAACCCCAACGGCAGCGAGATCACCCGCCTGCCCGGCGAGGCGGACGCGGCCCAGGTCATGAAGGTGCTGCAGCTGGGCCTGTCCAGCGGCCGCCCGGTGAAGGCCGTGCTGGCCGACGCGAAGGCGGGCAGGAAGCTGTCGGCCAACGAATGGCGGCTGCTGGGCTTTTACGGCTGGGAGACCGACGAGCAGCAACTGCTGCCTGTTGAACAGCGCGCCGCCACGCTGGCCCAGCTGGCCAAGGCCAGCGAAGGCGCCGACGCCGAGACGGCCACGCGGCTGTGGCTGAAGTCCATCGGCGCGCTGGCCGAGGGCAAGACGGCGGACGCGGCGCAGCTTCCGCGCCTGCGCGCCGTGCTGGCCGACCAGGCACAGTCGCGTTCGCAGATGGACGTGCTGACCAACGAAGCGCCCGACCTCGTCAAGGCGCTGACGCCACAACCGGGTGACGCGCGCAGCGCGCTGGTCGCCGAGTTCGACGCCGCGCTGAAGCGGCTGAACGAGGACGCCACGCTGTCCCGCGCCGACCGGCTGAACGCGTTGCAGGGCCGCATCGACCTGGCCCGCATCGACTCGCCCAAGGACGACCCCAACCCGAAGAACCTCCCCGCCGCGCTGCTGAACGAGGCACGCGATCAGGCCGCCCGCGCCAACCGCGAGATCACCGATGGCTATGAGCGCCAGGCCGTCGTCACCGGCGCTGCCTACCTGCTCGGCCGTGCCGGCCTGTGGAAGGAGAGCGACGAGCTGCTGAAGTCGGCGCTGGCGCGCAGCCACTCGCCCTACTACCTGATGAGCCAGCTCGCCGGCAACGCGAAGAAGCAGGGCAAGAAGCTGGAGGCGCTGCGCTGGTACGAAGAGGCCTTCAACAAGAGCGAAGGCCCGGCCACGCGGCTGCAGTGGGGCTCCGGCTACTTCGCCGCGCTGATCGAGCTGAGCCCGGAAGACACGCCGCGCATCGAGAAGGCCGCCGCGCAGCTGTTCGCCGAGGCCGAGAAGGACCCCGGCGCGTTCTACGAGCGCAGCGAGCGCTCGCTGAAGCGCGTCGCCACGCTGCTCAACACCTGGAACCAGTCGGCCCCGCAGGCGGCCGCCGTGGGCCGGCTGAAGACGCAGCTGGACGGCGTCTGCGGCAAGCTGGACGCGGGCGACGCCAAGGCGAAGTCGGCCTGCGAGGGGCTGATGAAGCCGGCCCCGCGCAAGGCCTGACCCTCCATCAGGCGAAGCCTTCGGCCTTCAGCGTGGCCTGCACGGCCGGGCGGTTGCGCATGCGCGCCTGGTGGGCGGCGACGTTCTCCAGGCCCGCCAGGTCCACGCCCACGCGCGGCGCCCAGTTCGTGACGACGAAGAAGTAGGCGTCGGCGACCGAGAACGTCTCGCCCATCAGGTAAGACTTGCCGGCCAGCTGCTGGTCCACCCAGCGGTAGCGGTCGGCCAGCTTGGCCTTGAAGATGGCCTTCACGTCGTCCGCCAGCGCCGGGTTGAACAGCGGCGAGTAGCCCTTGTGCAGCTCACTGCCGATGAAGGCCAGCCATTCCTGCACGCGCGTGCGCGCCAGCGAACCGGCCGGTGGCAGCAGGCCCTTGGCAGGCGCCAGGTCGGCCAGGTACTGCACCAGCGCGGCGTTCTCGGTCAGGCGCTGGCCGTCGTCCAGTTCCAGCAGCGGCACATAACCGCGCGGGTTGATGGCGTAGTAGTCGCTGCCGTCGGGCAGCTGGTGCGTCTTCAGGTTGACCTGCACGGCCTCGTGGGCGAGGCCCGCCTCGTGCAGCACGATGTGCGGGGTCTGCGAGCAGGCGCCGGGGGCGAAATAGAGCTTCATGGCAAACGTCTCCAAATGAATGGCTGGGAAAGCGGCAAATGCTAAGCCTGCGCCGACCTGCTGCGGCACACTCCCGCCCGGCGCCACAAAGGACGCCGGACATTGCGGAGGGACGGAACATGGATGACGCAGGCTTGAGCGGCCTGGCGGGCGGCACCGCCGCCGTGGTGGCCTCGGCCGACCTGGCCAGTCTGGCGGCCGGCGGCGGCCGGGCCGGCCACGGCCACGGCGCCACGGGCGATTGCCTGAACTGCGGCACTGCGCTGACGCTGAACGCACGCTTCTGCAGCCAGTGCGGCCAGGACACGGCCAACCATCCGCCGTCGCTGTTCGAGTTCGTGCACGAGTTCGTCAGCCACTACATCGCCGTCGAGGGCACGCTGTGGAAGAGCCTGTGGGGCCTGATGGCCAGGCCCGGCTTCCTGACGCGCGAATACCTCGCCGGCCGCAAGCAGCGCTATGTGCTGCCGCTGCGCCTGCTGCTGACGCTGGGCCTGCTGTTCTTCCTGGCGTTGAAGCTCATGCCGGGCAGCACGCACACGCTAGGCCGGGACGGCGAGGAGGGCGATGAGGTGGCACAGGTGGTGCCCGATGCAGCGTCTGCGGCGTCTGCGGCGCCCGCGGAGTCGATCGCCGCGGCCAAGTTCGCCAAGGCGAGGAAGAAGATTTCCGAGCGCTCCGGGGACACGACCATCCTCAGCCCCGACCTCGCCTCACAGCTGCCCCAGGGCATGCAGGACCGCGTCCACCGCGCCGAAACGCATTGGCGCGCCGACCCCAAGGCCTCCATGCATGCGATGGGCGCGACGATGATGGGACTGGCGCCCTACGCGGTGCTGTGCTCGCTGCCGTTTTTCGCCGGCCTGCTGAAGCTGCTGTTCTGGCGTCAGACCTACGGCGCGCACTTCGTCTTCGCAATGCATCTGCACGCGGCCTGGTACGGCATGCTGCTGGTGGCCGTGCTGCTGCCCTGGGGGCTGGTCGTCTTCGTCGTCTGGGCCTGGTCCAACATCTACCCGGTCATCGCATTGAAGCGGGTCCATGCGGCCAGTTGGTGGACGACCCTGCTGCGCGCCGCGCTGCTGGCGGTGCTGCACTGGTTCATCATCGGCCTGGGCCTGCTGGCCCTGGTCATGGCCGGCGCGCTGGCGACAGCCTAGAACCCCGACAGCGGCGGCTCGCGCCGCAGGTCGGCGTCCACGTCCATCAGCACGCTGGCCAGCTCCAGCGTGCGCCACAGCGCATCAGGCATGGCCAGGATGGCTTCGGGGGTGCGCGCCTGGCTGACCCAGGCACCGATCTCGGCATGCTGCTCGTGGGTCAGCAGGCAGCGGTCACGCATCTCGTCGAGTGTCTGCACGCTCAGCCTTTCATGGCGGCACGGTTGCCGCAGCAGGGGTTCAGGTCAAGGACGCCGGCCGTCACTTCTTGCGCGGCCTGGCGGCGGTGGCCGGCGGCGCCTTGGGCACGTCGCCGATGACGGTCTTCAGCGGGCAGACCTTGTAAGCCGGGCACTTGGCGCAGCTGGCAACGAGGGCGATGGGGCAAAGCGTCATGGCTGGCTCTCGTGGACGATGGCGGGCTGAAGGGCAGGCTGGATGGCGGCGCCAGCATACGCCGCCATTCATCGCGCGTCAGGCACCATTCAACGCACCAAACTGCCAGCCGCCATCGGCGCCGTCGTGGCGGCCCGGGCGGCCCGGATACTCGCGGCTATCCGATCCCTGGAGCCCTGCCATGCCCTTCCCCGCCCGGCGCGCCTGTGCGCTCGCCGCCGCCCTGGCGCTCAGCGCGCCGCTGGCTCACGCGGCCTCGTCGCTGAAGCCTTGCCGCATCGACGGCATCCCCAACGAGCTGCAATGCGGCAGCGTGCAGCGCCCGCTGGACCCGGCGCGGCCGGACGGCGTGAAGATCGACATCCACTACCTCGTGGTGCCGGCGATGGCGCGCAACAAGCAGCCCGACGCGGTGCTGATGCTGGCCGGCGGCCCCGGCCAGAGCGCGATCAAGATCGCGGCGCGCGTGCTGCCGCGGCTGTCCAGGCTGAACAACCGGCGCGACCTGGTGTTCGTGGACCAGCGCGGCACCGGCCGCTCCGCGCCGCTGGACTGCCCGGACGACAGCAAGCTGCCCATCACCGAGCAGCTCGACACGGCCGCGCAGATGCGCCGCCTGGACGCCTGCCGCGCGGCACTCGAAAAGCTGCCCTACGGCCAGGACGGCGGCCTGCGTTTCTTCACGACGCCCATCGCCATGCAGGACATGGAGGCGGTGCGCGAGGCCCTGGGTGTGCCGCAGTGGAACCTCATCGGCGGCAGCTACGGCACGCGCGCCGCGCTGGAGTACCTGCGCCAGTTCCCGACCCAGGTCCGGCGCACCATCATCGACGGCGTGGCGCCGCCGGACATGGTGCTGCCCGCCAGCTTCTCCACCGACGGCCAGGCCGCGCTGGACAAGCTGCTCGACGCCCATGCCAAGACCCATCCCGCACTGCGTGACGACTGGCGCAAGCTGCTCGCGTCGCTGCCGCGCGAGGTGACGGTGGCGCAGCCGTTGACCGGCGTGCCGGAGAGCTTCACGGTGGACCGCGAGCTGCTGCTGCGCGCGGTGCGCATGCCGCTGTACCAGCCCGCGCTGGCCGCCGCGCTGCCCGCCGCCATTCACGCAGCGGCGGCGGACGGCAACTTCGCCGGCCTGTTCGGCCTGACCACCGCCTTCGGCAGCAACCCGTCGATGCGCCTGGCGATGGGCATGCACTTCTCGGTGATCTGCGCCGAAGACGTGCCGCGCATCGCCCAGGCCAAGGACGCACCGGGTGCCGACTTCCGCGCCCAGGACGCCGAGATGTACGGCCGCGTCTGCAAGACCTGGCCCCGTGGCGACGTGCCAGCGGCGTTCTACGCCATCCCGCCCGCGCCCAGCCCCGTGCTGGTCATGAGCGGCGGCGCCGACCCGGCCACGCCGCCGCGCCACGGCGAACGCGTCGCGAAGGCGCTGGGCGCCGGCCAGGCGGCGCGTGTGCAGCACCTCGTCGTGCCCGAAGCCGGCCACGGCGTCATGGCCATCGGCTGCGTGCGCGACCTGATGTTCCGCTTCATCGACGCCAAGACCGACGCCGCCGCGCTGCCCCAGGAGGCCGCCTGCGCCACCCACATTCCACGCCCGCCGGCGTTCCAGCCCGTCCAGGGAGGGGCGGCGAAATGATCCACATCCAGGACGTTCACAAGCAGTTCATCGCGCAGTCGGGCGGCAGCCTGTTCAAGCGTGCGCCCAAGCGCGTCGTGCGCGCCGTGCAGGGCGTGAGCCTGCGCGCGGACAACGGCCGCATCACCGGCCTGCTGGGCGCCAACGGCGCCGGCAAGACGACCACGCTGCGCATGCTGGCGGGGCTGTTCCCGCCGGACGCCGGCCAGATGGCCGTGGACGGCATCGTCGTGAAGGACGCACCGCTGAAGGCGCTCGCCCGCATGGGCATCCTGGGCGACGCGCACGGCCTGTACCCGCGCCTGTCCGCCCGCGAGAACATCGTCTACTACGGCCGCCTGCAGGGCATGGACGCAGGGGCCGCCGACGCGCGGGCCGCCGAGCTGGCCCGGCTGCTGGACATGGGCGGCATCCTCGACCGCCGCGCCGAGGGCTTCAGCCAGGGCGAGCGCATGAAGACGGCGCTCGCCCGCGCGCTGGTGCACGACCCTGCCAACATCGTGCTGGACGAGCCCACCAACGGACTGGACGTGCTGGCCACCCGCGCACTGCGCGAGGCGCTGCGCTGGCTGCGCAGCCCCGCGGGCGGCAGCAAGTGCATCGTCTTCTCCACGCACATCATGCAGGAGGTGGAGCACCTGTGCGACGAGGTCGTCGTCGTGTCCAAGGGCCGCAGCGTGGCGAACGGCAGCGTGCCGGAGCTGCTCGAACAAGCCGGCGAATCCCGCTTCGAGGACGCCTTCGTCAAACTTGCCTTCCCCGAAGAGGTGGCCGCATGAAGCTGGCTTTCCTAGTTTTTGCCAAGGAACTGACCGACGCGCTGCGCGACCGGCGCACGCTGCTGCGCCTGCTGATCCCCGCCGTGCTGATGGGGCCGGCGCTGCTGATGGCGCTGTCGGGCCTGATCGCGTCGATGGAGGAGCGCGCGGACCGCCGCGAGGTGCTGGTCGTGAACATGGAGGCGGCGCCCACGCTGAAGAACTTCATCGAGCGCCAGACCTTCACCATCAAGCCCGCGCCCGCGGACTACGAGGCCCGGCTGCGCGCCACCCGGCTGCTGGAGCCGGTGCTCGTCGTGCCCAAGGACTTCGAGGCCAGGCTGCTGGCCGGCGAGGCGCCGACGGTGGAGATCGTCAGCGACAGCGCCAACCAGCATGCATCCGCCGGCGTCGGGCCCATCCAGCGCCTGCTGATGGGTTTCAACCGCGAGCGCGCCATGATCAACCTGGCGCTGCGTGGCGTGTCCACCGAGCTGCTGGAGCCCGTCGACATTGAGGAGCGCGACCTCGCCAGCGTGCAGGCGCGCATCGCGCGGCTGACCACCATCGTGCCGATGTTCATCATCATGGCCGTGCTGTACGGCGCGCTGACCGCCGCGCTGGACAGCACGGCCGGCGAACGCGAGCGCGGCTCGCTCGAGCCGCTGCTGATGAACCCGGTGCCGCACGGCGCCATCGTGGCAGGCAAGTGGGGTGCCGTCGCGCTGCTGGGCATGGCGGTGGCGCTGCTGTCCAGCCTGAGCTTCGTGCCCGCACAATGGCTGCTCAGGAGCGACAGCCTGCAGGCGATGTTCCAGTTCGGCACGCAGGAGGTGCTGTCCTTCTGGCTGCTGCAGATCCCGCTGGCGGCCGGCCTGTCGGCGCTGCTGATGGCGCTGGCCATCCGCTCCAAGACCTTCAAGGAGGCGCAGGCCGGCAGCACGCTGGTGGTCACGGCCGTCAGCCTGATGCCCATGGTCAGCATGCTGAACCCGGGCGGCGACGCGGCCTGGTACCCCTGGGTGCCAGGTCTTGCGCAGAACCAGCTGATGCTGGCCGTGCTCAAGGGCGAGGCGCTGCGCTGGAGCCAGGTGGTGCCCAGCATCGTCGTCGGCGCCGCGCTGACGGCGGTGGCACTGCTGTACGTGGCGCGCTCGATGCGCACGGCGGTGGCGCGATGAAGCGGCTGGCAGGCCCCCTGCTCGCGGCGGCGCTGTCCGGCTGCGCCGGCCTCGGCAGCTTCGAGCCCGCCACGCCGCCGGACTACACCGGCCCCACCGTCAACGTGGCCGACCAGGCGCAGCAGGCGAGCGGCCAGCTGCTGCACGTGTTCGAGATGACGCAGGTGGACGGCCGCCGGCTGTCCAGCACCAGCATGGCCACGGTGCGGGCCAACCAGGGTCGCGGCTTTGCCGTGGCGCCGGTGGCGCTGACCAACGAGCTGCCCGTGCGCCCCGCGCGCGTGCGGTTGCAGGCCGCCACGCAGTACGCCGCGCCCATCCTGGCCATGACCAACCCGACCTGCCGCGTGCAGGGCGAGGTGGTGTTCACGCCGGAGGCCGGCAAGGCCTATCGCGTGGCCGGGCGCATCGCCCCCGAGGCCTGCGAGGCGTGGATCGAAGACCTGGCCACGCACCAGCCCGTCACCGGGAAGGTGACGGGCCAGGGCACCAAGTCCTGAGGCCGAGGCCGCGTCGCGCGGCTGGCGGTGCAGGCCGCACAGCCGTCAGCCGTCAGGCGACGTGGCCTCTTCCATCCAGCCCAGCCAGCGCATCGCCTGCTCGCGGCTGTCGCCGCACATGATCTCGCTGGGCTGGAGCGAACCGCAGACGGCGGGGCGCTCGGGTTGCCCAAAAATGCGGCAACGGTCTTGGTCGTCGAGCTGCGCGCAGCGCACGCCCGCCGGCTTGCCGTTCGGGTGGCCAGGAATGGGCGAGCTGATCGACGGGGCGATGCAGCAGGCGGCGCAACGGGGGCGACAGTCCATCGCTGAATTGTCCCTTCGACAACGCGCCGAACAGGGTGACTTATCCACAGCCGCTTCGTAAAATTCGGGGTTTGCCCGAGCGCTCGCGCGGGCCACGTTCTTTCCAGGACCGAGATGCTCTACCCCAAGGAATTCGATGTCATCGTCGTCGGCGGCGGCCATGCCGGCACCGAGGCGGCGCTGGCCGCCGCCCGCATGGGCGCCCAGACGCTGCTGCTGACCCACAACATCGAGACCCTGGGCCAGATGAGCTGCAACCCCAGCATCGGCGGCATCGGCAAGGGCCACCTCGTGAAGGAGGTCGATGCGCTGGGTGGCGCGATGGCGCTGGCCACCGATGAATCGGGCATCCAGTTCCGCATCCTGAACGGCAGCAAGGGTCCGGCCGTGCGCGCCACCCGCGCGCAGGCGGACCGCATCCTCTACAAGGCCGCCATCCGCCGCATGCTGGAGAACCAGCCCAAGCTGCAGCTCTTCCAGCAGGCGGTGGACGACCTGATGGTGGAAGGCGACCGCGTCGTCGGCGCCGTCACGCAGGCCGGCATCCAGTTCCGTGCCCGCGCCGTCGTGCTGACGGCCGGCACCTTCCTGGACGGCCGCATCCACGTGGGCCTGCAGAACTACAGCGCCGGCCGCGCCGGCGACCCGCCGGCCGTGAGCCTGTCGGCGCGGCTCAAGGAGCTGAAGCTGCCGCAAGGCCGGCTGAAGACCGGCACGCCGCCGCGCCTGGACGGCCGCACCATCGACTTCGGCAAATGCGAGGCCCAACCCGGCGACTTGCACCCCTCGCCGGTGTTCAGCTTCATGGGCCACGCCGCCCTGCACCCGCAGCAGGTGCCTTGCTGGATCACGCACACCAACGCCCGCACCCACGAGATCATCCGCAGCGGCTTCGACCGCAGCCCGATGTTCACCGGCGTCATCGAGGGCGTGGGCCCGCGCTACTGCCCCAGCATCGAGGACAAGGTCAACCGCTTCGCCGACAAGGACTCGCACCAGATCTTCCTGGAGCCCGAGGGCCTGACGACGCACGAGTTCTACCCCAACGGCATCTCCACCTCCCTGCCCTTCGACATCCAGCTCGCTGCCGTGCGCAGCATCCCGGGCCTGGAGAACGCCGACATCCTGCGCCCCGGCTATGCCATCGAGTACGACTACTTCGACCCACGCGCACTCAAGGCCTCGTTCGAGACCAAGTCCATCCAGGGCCTGTTCTTCGCCGGCCAGATCAACGGCACCACCGGCTACGAGGAAGCGGCGGCCCAGGGCCTGTTTGCCGGGCTGAACGCGGCGCTGCAAGTCCGGGGCGACGCCGCCTGGACGCCCGCGCGCGACCAGGCCTACCTGGGCGTGCTGGTGGACGACCTCATCACCAAGGGCGTGACGGAGCCCTACCGCATGTTCACCAGCCGCGCCGAGTTCCGGCTGCAACTGCGCGAGGACAACGCCGACGCCCGCCTGACCGAGACGGGCCGCCAGCTGGGCCTGGTGGACGACGCGCGCTGGGCCGCCTTCAACCGCAAGCGCGACGCGGTTTCACGTGAAACAGAGAAGCTGAAGAGCACCTGGGTCCACCCCGGCATCCTGCCGGCGGCAGACGCCGAGCGGCTGGTGGGCAAGGCGCTGGAGCGCGAGTACAGCCTGGCCGACCTGTTGCGCAGGCCGGGCGTGGTATTCGACACCGTTGCCGAGGTCGCCGCGATCGCACGCCCGGAAGCCGGTGTTTCACGTGAAACCTTGAACACCGAGCTGGGCGCCGAACTTGCGGCCCTTGTCACTGAGCAGGTCGAAATCAGCACCAAGTACGCCGGCTACATCAACAAGCAGGTAGACGACGTCGCCCGCGCCGCCCACTTCGAGCACCTGAAACTGCCCGAGGAGCTGGACTACGGCCTCGTGCATGCCCTCTCCTTCGAAGCTCGCCAGAAGCTGAACACCCACCGCCCCGAGACGCTGGGCCAGGCCTCACGCATCTCCGGCATCACGCCGGCCGCGATCTCGCTGCTGCTGGTCCACCTGAAGAAAGGCAAGTTCAAGGGCTTCGCCGCCGAGGCCGAAGCGGCATGAAGGACACGCTCGAACGCGCCGCCCGCGAACTGGGCCTGGATCTCAGCGATGCCCAGCTCGACCAGTTGCTGGCCTACCTCGCCCTGCTGCAGAAGTGGAACAAGGTCTACAACCTGACGGCCGTGCGTGACCCGGCGCAGATGCTCAGCCACCACTTGGTGGACAGCTTGTCGGTCATCGCGCCGCTGCAGCGCCACGGCGCACCTGCACGGCTGATGGACGTGGGCGCCGGTGGCGGGCTGCCCGGCGTGGTCATCGCCATCTGCTGCCCCGGCACGGACGTGACCTGCGTGGATGCCGTGGCGAAGAAGGCCACCTTCATTCAGCAGGTGGCGGCGGAGCTGAAGCTGCCCCACCTGCATGGCGTGCACAGCCGGGTGGAGCAGCTGAAGATCGACTCCTTCGGCGTCATCACCTCCCGCGCCTTCGCCTCGCTGCTGGACTTCACCACCCTCACCCGCCAGCACCTGGCACCGGACGCGGTCTGGCTCGCGATGAAAGGCCAGCACCCCGCCGATGAGATCGCCGCGCTGCCGGGCGACGTGGACGTGTTTCACGTGGAACAGCTGGCCGTGCCAGGCCTGGATGCGCAGCGCTGCATCGTTTGGATGCGGCCCCGCTGAAGCAGCACCGGGCCGGGGGCCGCTCGCTTAAACTGGCCGCCCCACCCCGTCGCCCACCCACATGTTCGGCATCGCAGACTACGGCGCCTTTGTCGCCGCCATCGTGATCTTTCTTGCGATCCCGGGCCCCGGCAACCTGGCCCTCATCACGTCCACCGGCAAAGGCGGCGTGCGCGGCGGGCTGGCCGCCACGCTGGGCATCATCGCCGGCGACCAGGTTCTGCTGTGGCTGGCCGTGGCCGGCGTGGCGGCGCTGCTGGCCGCCTACCCGGCCGCCTTCCACGCCGTGCAGTGGCTGGGCGCCGGCTACCTGGCCTGGATGGGCTGGCGCATGCTGGCCGCCAAACCGGGCGACGCACCCGTGCTCAACATCCGGCCGCGCCACTACTTCCGGCAGGCGGCGCTCATCACGCTGCTCAACCCCAAGGCCATCGTGTTCTACATGGCCTTCTTCCCGCTGTTCGTCGACCCGGCGCGGCACCAGGGCGCCCTGACCTTCGCGGCGATGGCGGCCACCATCGCGGCGCTGACCTTCCTGTACGGCCTGGCGGCCGTGCTGCTCACTCACTTCCTCGCCGCGCGGCTGCGCGCCAGGCCCTGGATCACGCGTGCGCTGAACCGGGTGGCCGGCGTCTGCCTGATCGGCTTTGGCGTCCGGCTGGCCCTGTCCAAGTAGAAGATGGCATCCAAGATTTTCTGCATCGCCAACCAGAAGGGCGGCGTCGGCAAGACCACCACCACCGTCAACCTCGCCGCCGGCCTGGCGCAGATCGGCCAGCGGGTTCTGGTCGTCGACCTGGACCCACAGGGCAACGCCACCATGGGCTCCGGCATCGACAAGCGCAAGCTCGAGTTGACCGTCTACGACGTGCTGCTGGAGTCCGCTTCCATCGCGGAGGCCCGCGTGCGCGCCGACAAGGCCGGCTACGACGTGCTGGGCGCCAACCGCGAGCTGGCCGGTGCCGAGGTGGACCTGGTCGCGCTGGAGCGACGCGAGAAGCGCATCAAGACGGCCCTCGCGGAAGTCACCGAGGACTACGACTTCGTGCTGATCGACTGCCCGCCGTCGCTGTCCATGCTGACGCTCAACGGCCTGTGCAGCGCCCACGGCGTCATCGTGCCCATGCAGTGCGAGTACTTCGCGCTGGAGGGCCTGACCGACCTGGTCAACACGATCAAGCAGATCCACGCCAACCTGAACCCCGACCTGCAGATCATCGGCCTGCTGCGCGTCATGTTCGACCCGCGCATCACGCTGCAGCAGCAGGTCAGCGACCAGCTCAAGACGCACTTCGGCAACAAGGTGTTCGACACCGTCATCCCGCGCAACGTGCGGCTGGCCGAGGCACCCAGCTACGGGCTGCCGGGCGTCGTGTTCGACCCCAGCGCCAAGGGTGCGCAGGCGTTCGTCGAATTCGCCAAGGAGATGGTCCGGCGCATCGAGACGATGCGGTGAGCCCCCTCGCCCTGCGCGCCGAACTGGCCGGCCTCGACGCCAGCGCCCCGCCCCAGCAGGCCGACATCGACGGCTGGCTGATCCGCCTGTCGCCCGGCAAGGCTAAGCGCTCGCGCTGCATCAACGCCCTGCGCGAAGGCTCGCTGCCGCTGGACGAGCTGCTGGCCCGGTGCCAGCAGGCCTATGACGCCGCCGGCCTGCCACTGGCCATCCGCGTGACGCCGTGGAGCCAGCCGGCCGACCTGGACGACCGGCTGACCGCCAAGGGCTGGGGCGCGTTCGATGCGGCCGACGTGATGCTGCTGGACGCGCTGGTGCCGGACACCTCGCCGGTCCCGCTCCAGGCCCTGTCCGCACCGGCGTATGCAGCCACGGTCGGCGCACTGCGCGGCTCTACGGCCGGGGCCATCGACGCCCACGCGGAGCGCATTGCTAACGCCCCGGTCACCTACCAGGGCTTCGCGCTGAACGACGGCACCGGCCAGCTGCTGGCCTGCGGACAGATGGTGGTGGACGGCGACCTCGTGGGCCTGTATGACATTGCCTCGGCAGTCCCGCGCCAGGGCCATGCGGACCGGCTGTGCCGCGCGCTGCTGACCCTTGCCCACGCCCAGGGTGCGCGGCAGGCCTATCTGCAGGTGGGCAGCGACAACGCCATCGCGCAGCGCCTGTACACGCGCATGGGCTTCGTGTTCGCCTACCGCTACCACTACCGCAGCCCGGAGGCGGTGCTGGCATGAGCGCGCCAGCCGGCATGCTCCTGCGCCGCCTCTCGGCCACCGACCTGGCCGCCTTCCAGCACTACCGCCACGACCCCGAGGTGGGCCGCTGGCAGGGCTGGACGCCCAAGACCGATGCCGACGCGCTGGCCTTCCTGAACGAGATGGCGGCGATCCCGCTGTTCGCGCAGGGGCAGTGGACGCAGCTGGGCATCGCCGACGCCTCGACTGGCGCGCTGCTCGGCGACATCGGCATCCACATCAGCACCGATGGCCGCGGGGCCGAGTTCGGCTTCAGCCTGGCGCGCGCTGCGCAGGGGCGGGGCATCGCCGCGGCCGCCGTGGGCGCCGCCATCGCGATGGTCTTCGAGCAGACCGGGGCCGAACACATCAGCGCGCAGACCGATGCACGCAACACCGCCTGCGTGCGCCTGCTGCAGCGATTGGGCGCCACCCGCGTCGCGCGCATCGACACCGAGTTCCGCGGCGAACCTTGCGAGGAATGGCGCTACCGGCTGGCCACCCGGCCGACCACCCCGGGCGACCACGGCTGAGGCGGGGCGCGGGCATCAGCCCGGCCGAGCCACCCGCACGAACCGGTGCACGGCGGCGGCGCGTGCCGCGAAGGCGCCGCTGAACAGCCCGAGCACGGCGCTCAGCGCCGCGACGAACCAGGCCTCATGCAGCACCGGCGCATCGACGCCCGTCGCGAAGCCCAGCACGAACTTGGCCGCGAAGATGCCGACCATCAGGCCCATCGGCAGCCAGCTGCCGGGCACCCGCACCGCGGCCCCCTCGCGTGCCAGCCCGCGCGGCGCGAGGACCGGCGCACCCAGCACCAGCGCGGCCGCGAAACCCGCGCCCCAGGCCAGCACCGGCAGCGCGCCGAGACCAAACGCGGACGTCACCCCGTAGAGCGACAAGGCCAGCATCGCCAACGCCACCTTGGCGAGCGTGCCGGGCTGGACCACGCGGTCGCGTGACTGGCGAAAGCCCAGGACGACGAGGCCGGCGAGGATGGCCAGCGGCCAGACGGGGAGGGAGGCGGTCATGGAAACTCCGTGCGTTGCGTTGCGATGGCCGCACTGTGCGATCCCGCAGCCCGCCGCGCGACCGGCAGGCGACGAATCGACAGCGCGAGGCACGGATCGCCGCTCGACCACCGTGAGTGGGCCGCGTCCCTCGGGCTGTGGGCTGCAGGCCGGCTCAGCGCAGCCGCGCATCCAGCCAGTTCAACACCCGCACATCCTGGAAGTAGTTGGTGTGGTGCGTCTCGGCGCTGGTGCCGAGGTCCTCCCAGTGCGGCGCGGCCAGCACCTGGTCGCCCATCCGGTTCATCGAATCGCTGTCGACGACCAGGTCGTTGGCCTGGCCGAACACCAGGTCGGCGCCGTAGTACATCGCCTGGCCCTTCAGGTGGGTCACGCGCTTCCAGAACTTCCACAGCGGTTCGTTGACCTCCGACGGCATGTAGCTGCCGCCGATGGCGCGCACCTCGGCCCCCGTGGGCAGCGGATAGAGCTGCGCCAGCTCCAGGTTGTTGCCCACGCGCCCCTGCGCCAGCAGCCCGGGCACCAGGCCCACGGCGGCGTCCGCCAGCGGCGTGCGCGCGCCCAGCTCCAGCACCTTGCCCAGCACGCAGGCCAGGCCGCTGACGCCCAGCGCCAGCGGCTGCAGGCCCGGCGGCGCGACCTTGCCCGCCTTGGACGCGGCCTCGGACACCGCATCGGCAAAGCTCGCCAGCGTGTCCAGCGCCTGGCGCAGCTTGTCCGGCGCGGCCAGCGACGTGCCGGCCAGCGGCGAGCCGACGAACAGCGCCTGGCGCGCGCGCAGGTCCGGCGCCAGGCGCAGCAGCCACGAGATGACCAGGCCGCCGCGGCTGTGGCCGACGAAGTCGAACTCCGCCGCGCAGCCCGCCAGCGCGTCGCGCAGCGCCAGCGCGTTCAGCCAGGGCGCGACGCTGAGCGTGGGGTGGTCGAAGGCCAGCACCGCGGCATAGGCGCCGCCCGGGGCGCCCAGGCGCTCGAACAGCGTCTCGCCCTCCAGCGTAGCGGCGAACTCCTTGGCGTACATCGCGCTCGCGCTGAAGGTGCCGTGCACCAGCACCAGCACGCGCCCCTGCAGCCCGGCCATGAAACCGGCCGGCAGCGGCGCCCAGCGCTGCCCATCCCAGCGGCGCAGGCCCTGGGCCGGCGCGGTCAGCTCGCCGAGCACCGGGTTGAGGTGCTTGTCCAGCCGCTGCAAGCCGGCGGTGACGGCGTTCTCGCCCAGTTCCAGGAAGGGGATGCGCTCCACCGTCTCGCGCGGGTCCAGCCCCACGGCGCGCCAGCTGCGCCGCGCACCGCTGGCGCCGCGCGGCCGGGCCGGCGGCTCGTACACCCAGCGCAGCATGCCGTCGTCGCGCACCAGCCGCACGGCGGCGCGGCCGTCGTCGCGCGCGCTGTCGAAGCCGCGGCGGCGGCGCTGCTGGATGGACGCCCGCGCGTCGTCGGTGCGCGCCGTGGCGGGCTCGGCGAGCTGCTCGCGCGCGTCGGCCCAGAGCTGTTGCGGCGTCATCACATGCCCTCCTTCAGCAGCGGCAGCGGCGTCACCTGCGCCTGGCGGGCGGTGACGATGTCCAGCATGGAGTCGTAGTCGGCGCGCTCGGACAAGGCCTCCACGCCGGCCTCGATGGCCTCGACGAAGCCGCAGTGCTCCGTCAGCCGCACCGTCTCGATGGGCACCAGCTTGCGCTCGCGGATCCAGCGCCGCACCTCGGCCCAGCTCGCCTTGCCGGCGTGCCAGCTGACGACCTGCGCGTTGGCCGCGGTGCTGCCACCGGCGTCCGCCTCCACGACCTCGCTGTAGTTGGTCGCGCTCATCTTCTGGTACTCCTCCTGGAAGCTGCGGTGCCGCCACCAGCCGGGCAGCGCATGCCCTTCGAGCAGGAAGACGACCGGGTAGATGTCCACCAGCTCCAGGCAGGCGGCGAACAGCAGCGCCAGGTCGATGCAGGTGCCCGCGCGCCCTTCGCGCACCATCGACGGCACGCGCAGCCGCTGCGAGTCCAGCTCGCCGCTGTAGCTGGGCGGCGGGTTGATGTAGCCCAGGCCCCAGTCGTGCAGCAGCGTGGCCCACAGCGCCTCGACCTGCCGGTCCACGCCGCGCAGACCCTCTTCGTCGATGGCATCCTCGCGCACGCACTGGTAGCCGTCGAAGCCCGCCGTCGGGTCGTCGCGCAGCACGCGGTTGTAGCGCTGCGCGTTGGACACGGCGTCCAGCACGGCCGGGTCGCGCGGCAGCACGAACGACGGCAGCCAGCGGCCGTCGCGGCGGTTGTCGCGCCACTGGTCCACCGGCAGCAGGCGCAGGCGGTGGCTGTCGTGGTACAGCACCTCGTCGCCCTGGCGCACGCAGACGGACAGGCTGGTGTTGATGGCCTCGTGCACGCTGCGTGCGACCTCGGCCGTCAGCGGCACGTGGATCTTGTCGGTCAGCTTCTCGCGCAGCTGGCGCATGCGCACGCGGCGCTGGAAGCGCGCCACCTCCGCACCCATGTGCACGGCCACGTCGACGTCCAGCGGCGCCGCGGCCTTGGGGTTGTCGCAGCTCAGCACGAAGCGCTTGAACAGCGGCTGCGCGTTGTGCAGCACGGCGTAGTTCAGCTCGGGGAAGGGCTCGATCTCGCAGCGCACCGCGTTGGATGCGGCCGGTGCCTCCCGCTTCTCGCGCTTCTCCTGCGCCCGGCGCAGATGCTCGTCGCGCGTCGCGCGGTCGACGAACACCGGCGCGCCCACCCACAGCGTCACGCCGGTCGCGTCCACCGACTCGGGCAGCTCGCGCACCGTCTGCCAGGCCTGCTCGAACGCGGCGGGCAGGTCGAAGCCGTTGGCGAACAGGCGGCCCAGCACCTGCGTCACGGTGAACTCGGCCAACGAGTCGTCGAACGCATCCTGGAAGCCCATCGCCGCCAGCGACGCCCCCTCGGCCACCACCATGGGCGCCAGCCGCGCGGCGCTGTTCCACACGTTGAAGGTCGTCAGGTAGGCCGGCGCGCCGGCATCGGCCATCAGGCGGGCCAGCGCCTGCGCGCCGACCAGCAGCGGGTAGCGGTCGTCGCCGCGCAGCAGCAGGCCGTCCAGCATGCGGCGCGAATCGGCCTGGATCGCGTCCACGAGCTGGCGGGTCTCGTCCAGCCAGGTGCCGCTGGCGTCGTCCCAGGAACGCACGCCGGTCAGCGCCGTGGGGCCGATGTGCGTGCGCAGCTCGCGCAGCGCCTGGTGGCTGTCCATGCCGGCAAAGTGCAGCAGGTGCGGCCGGTGCTCGCGCAGCGCGGCCTGCAGCTCGTCGATGCTGGGGTAGTCCAGCTCGCGCACCGTCGTCACGTCGCGCGGCAGCGCCTGGCGCAGCTTCTCCAGCTCGTCGGTCACGGTCCACAGCTCGCGCAGCTCAGAGGGCAGCGCGTTGACGAACAGCACGCGCAGCCCGCCGGCCGGCAGGTCCACGGCCTCGCGCGCCAGCAGCTGCCAGCCGCCGCGCGCCTTGGCGGGCCGCTGCACCTGCAGCTCGCGGATGACCGTCAGCGGCCGCGTGCCGCCGTTGGCGGCGCCGCTGCGGCGCTGCTCGCGCGTGGCCGCGGCGAGCACGTACTCCCACGGGAAGATGCGCCCCTCCCAGCAGTCCTGCTCGCGCTGGTAGGGCACGCGCACGACCAGCATGGGTTCGCGGCCCAGGGCCTCGGCGTCCAGGCCCAGCAGGCTCAGCGTCGCGCGGGCGTCGGCCTGGTGCTGTTCGCGCGCCTGGGTGTCGTGGATCCAGCGCTGGCGGGAGCGCAGCAGGTAGGTCCAGCGCAGCGCCTGCTGGGCCAGGCTCTGGCGCGGGCGGCCGTCGGCGTCGAGGGTCTGCGCCTGCACGGCTGCGCCGCGCAGGTCGCTCGCGCTGGCGACGTGAACGCCGGCGAGCAGCGCGTTCTGCGGTGAATCCTTGACACCCATGCTGGCCCGCTCCCGGCCGCGCTGCGGCACTGAGTCGACGAAGCCGGCAGTATCGCGAGCCTGCGGCGGGGCGCAATGGCTGCTTGTATGACGCGGCCACCGGCCGCGCCACGGTCAGACCAGGCCGAGCGCCTCGTCCAGGCCCAGGTGCACGTTCATCGACTGCACCGCCGCGCCGCTGGCGCCCTTGCCGAGGTTGTCCAGTCGGCTGATGAGCAGCACCTGCCCGTCCTTGTCATCCGGCGAGGCGAACACGAACAGGTCGACGCGGTTGGTGTCGTTGCACGCCTGCACGTCGAAGAAGCCGTTCTCCAGCGTGGCCGCGTCGCGCAGCGGCATCACGCGGATGAAGCGCTCGCCGGCGTAATGCGCCGCCAGCGCCGCATGCACGGCCTCGGGCGTCGTGCCGGGCTTGAGCTGGCTCAGCTGCAAGGGCACGCTGACGGCCAGGCCCTTGTAGAAGCTGCTGACGATGGGCATGAAGACCGGCGGTGCCGCCAGGCCCGTGTGGGCCATCATCTCCGGCAGGTGCTTGTGCTTCAGGCCCAGGCCGTAGGGCCGCGGCGCCTTGAGGTGCTCGGGCAGCGGCTGCTGCTCGTACTCGGCGATCATGGACTTGCCGCCCCCCGAATAGCCGGTGATGGAGGTGGCACTGACCGCCGCCTCGCGCGGCAGCAGGCCGGCGTCCACCAGCGGGCGCACGGCCAGGATGAAGGCGCTGGCATGGCAGCCCGGGTTGGCGATGCGCTTGCTGGCCTGGATGGCGCCGCGCTGGCCCTTGGCCAGCTCGGGCAGGCCGAAGGCCCAGCCCGGCGCCGTGCGGTGCGCCGTGCTGGCGTCGATGAGGCAGGTGCGGTCGTTGTTGACCATGAACGCCGCCTCGCGCGAGGCCACGTCGGGCAGGCACAGGAAGGCCACGTCCGCCGCGTTCAGCAGCCGCGAGCGCTCGGCCGGGTCCTTGCGCTTGTCCGCGTCGATCTTCAGCACCTCGATGTCGCTGCGCGCCGCGAGGTACTCGTGAATCCGCAAGCCGGTGGTGCCCTCCTGGCCATCCACAAACACCTTGAACGTCATTGCCACTGCTCCGCTGAAAATCCAGCCATGCAGGATAAGGGCAAACCATGAATTCGACACGCGTGCTGCTGCTGCCGGGCTGGCAGAACTCCGGCCCCGGCCATTGGCAAAGTCGCTGGGAGACGCTGTACGGCGACCTGCGCGTGCAGCAGCACGACTGGGATTGGCCCAGGCGCGGCGACTGGATGGCGCGCCTGGACGAGGTCCTCCTGCAGGACGACGCACCGGCCGTGCTGGTGGCGCATTCACTGGGCTGCCAGCTCGTCGCGAGCTGGGCGGCACACTCGCAGCACACGGGCCGCGTGAAGGGCGCGCTGCTCGTCGCACCGCCCGACACCGAGCGCGAGGACATGCCGCCGCAGCTGCACAACTGGCGCCCCATCCGCCGCCAGCGCCTGCCCTTCGCCAGCGTCGCCGTCATCAGCAGCGACGACCCCTTCGGCGCTGCCGAACGCAGCACGCAGATGGCGGCCGACTGGGGCGCCAGCGTCGTCATCGCCGGCCCGCGCGGGCACCTGAACGCCGACTCCGGCCTGGGCGACTGGCCCGAGGGCCGCGCGTTGCTCGACGACCTCGCCGGACGCTGAAAGACAATCCGCCCATGGCTACGAAAAAACCCAAGGGCCTCGGCCTCGGCCTTGAAGCGCTGCTCGGCCCCAAAGTCAGCGACACGCCCGCGCCGGAGCGCGACGGCCTGCCGTCCACGCTCAAGCTGGAGCAGCTGCAGGCCGGCAAGTACCAGCCGCGCACGCGCATGGACGAGGGTTCGCTGTACGAGCTGGCCGAAAGCATCAAGGCGCAGGGGATCATGCAGCCTATCCTGGTGCGCCCCATCACGCCGCTGGGCGGCGTGGCCTACGAGATCATTGCCGGCGAGCGGCGCTTTCGCGCCGCGAAGCTCGCGGGCCTGCGCGAGGTGCCGGTGCTCGTGAAGGCGGTGCCCGACGAATCGGCCGCCGCGATGGCGCTGATCGAGAACATCCAGCGCGAGGACCTGAACCCGCTGGAAGAGGCACAAGGCCTCAAGCGCCTGACGGACGAATTCGGCCTCACGCACGAGCAGGCTGCGCAGGCCGTGGGCCGCTCGCGCAGCGCGGCGAGCAACCTGCTGCGACTGCTGAACCTGGCCGCACCGGTGCAGAACATGCTGATGGCCGGTGACCTGGACATGGGCCATGCGCGTGCGCTGCTGCCCCTGGACGGTGCCACGCAGATCACGACGGCCAGCGAGATCGCGGCGAAGAAGCTCAGCGTGCGCGAGGCCGAGAAGCTGGTGGCCAGGCACCAGGGTGCCGCCCGCCAGACGCCGCTGCTGCGCGTGAAGAACGACAAGACGCGCGACGTGCTGCGGCTGGAAGAGGAGCTGGCCGATGCGCTCGGCGCGACCGTCGAGGTGCGTGTCAAGAAGCGCAGCAAGCGCGGCGGCCAGAGCGGCGAGCTGGCCATCCATTTCGACTCGCTGGATGCGCTGTCGGGCCTGCTCGACAAGCTGCGCGCGCGCTGAGCCGGCACGGCCCACGGCCAGGCCGCGCGCAATGCGGCGGCGTCTGACAACGAGCGCGCGGCAAGCATCCAACACTGGCATGGCAGTACAGCGGCGATGGCCCCGGGCACGGGCCGCCATGGCCGTTGCACTGCATGCGCTGCCCGCACATTTCCTTATGCAAAGCCCGTTCGATGACGGCCACAAGGCCCCCTCGTTCGTGTGGTTTGACCAACAGGTGCCAGGTCTTGCCCTACAGGGCGTCGTATGCTGGGCTGCACCCTGTCAACGAAACGGGAGCTTTGTGGGTTGATAGGCAGAGGCAGCCTGTTTCCTGAGATAGACGCCTAGCCCGCCACGCCGCCCACGCGTGCGTCGGCAACCGAGCGGAGAGTTCTGATGACGCCTTGCAGTTGAGGCGCGATCAGAACCCCCCAGCCCCCTCGGGCACGTATCGTGCTCGCGGCCCTGTGGAGTTCACACCGCAGGAGATCGGCATGGACGTCATCAGCCATTTCGCAGCGCGCTACGAGCGCAGCAAGGTCGAGGAGCTCTCGCTGGAGGACTACCTCGCGGAGTGCAAGAAGAGCCCCCTGGCCTATGCGAGCGCCGCCGAGCGCATGCTGCAAGCCATCGGCGAGCCGCAGATGCTGGACACGCGCAACGACCCGCGCCTGTCGCGCCTGTTCGCCAACAAGACCATCAAGATCTACCCGGCCTTCGCCGAGTTCTACGGACTGGAAGAAGCCATCGAGCAGGTGGTCAGCTACTTCCGCCACGCCGCGCAAGGGCTGGAAGAAAAGAAGCAGATCCTCTACCTGCTGGGCCCCGTGGGCGGCGGCAAGAGTTCCATCGCCGAGCGGCTCAAGCAGTTGATGGAACAGGTACCGTTCTACTCGATCGCCGGCTCGCCGGTGAACGAGTCGCCGCTGGGCCTGTTCGACCCCATCGAGGACGGCCCGCTGCTGGAGCGCGACTACGGCATACCGCGCCGTTACCTGAACCGCATCCTGTCGCCGTGGGCCGTCAAGCGCCTGGACGAATTCGGCGGCGACATCCGCAAGTTCAAGGTCGTCAAGCGCTACCCCAGCGTGCTCAAGCAACTGGGCGTGGCCAAGACCGAGCCGGGTGACGAGAACAACCAGGACATCAGCTCGCTGGTCGGCAAGGTCGACATCCGCAAGCTGGAGACCTATGCGCAGGACGACCCCGATGCCTACAGCTACTCCGGCGGCCTGTGCCTTGCGAACCAGGGCCTGCTGGAGTTCGTGGAAATGTTCAAGGCGCCCATCAAGGTGCTGCACCCGCTGCTGACCGCCACGCAGGAGGGCAACTACAAGGGCACCGAAGGCTTCGGCGCGATCCCGTTCGACGGCATCGTGCTGGCGCACAGCAACGAGAGCGAGTGGAAGACCTTCCGCAACAACAAGAACAACGAGGCCTTCCTGGACCGCGTCTACATCGTCAAGGTGCCCTACTGCCTGCGCGTCAGCGAGGAGATCAAGATCTACGAGAAGCTCATCCGCAGCTCCTCGCTGGCCGAGGCCAAGTGCGCGCCAGGCACACTGAAGATGATGAGCCAGTTCGCCGTGCTCACGCGGCTGAAGGAGCCGGAGAACTCGTCGCTGTTCAGCAAGATGCAGATTTACGACGGCGAGAACCTGAAGGACACCGACCCGCGCGCCAAGAGCTACCAGGAGTACCGCGACTACGCCGGCGTGGATGAAGGCATGAGCGGCATCAGCACGCGCTTCGCGTACAAGATCCTCTCCAAGGTCTTCAACTTCGACCCGGCCGAGGTGGCGGCCAACCCGGTGCACCTGATGTACGTGCTGGAGCAGCAGATCGAGCGCGAGCAGTTCCCCAAGGAGCTCGAAGAGAAGTACGTCGGCTTCATCAAGGAGCAGCTGTCGCCGCGCTACGCCGAGTTCATCGGCAAGGAGATCCAGACCGCCTACCTGGAAAGCTATTCCGAGTACGGGCAGAACATCTTCGACCGCTACGTGACCTACGCCGACTACTGGATCCAGGACCAGGAGTACCGCGACACCGACACCGGCGAGGTGTTCGACCGCGTCGCGCTGAACGCCGAGCTGGAGAAGATCGAGAAGCCCGCGGGCATCTCCAACCCCAAGGACTTCCGCAACGAGATCGTCAACTTCGTGCTGCGCGCACGCGCCAACAACGCCGGCAAGAACCCGAACTGGACCAGCTACGAAAAGCTGCGCACCGTCATCGAGAAGAAGATGTTCTCCAACACCGAGGAGCTGCTGCCCGTCATCAGCTTCAACGCCAAGGCCAGCGCCGAGGACGCCAAGAAGCACGAGAACTTCGTGCAGCGCATGGTGGACAAGGGCTACACGGCCAAGCAGGTTCGGCTGTTGTGCGAGTGGTATTTGAGGGTACGCAAGTCCAGCTGAGGCGGTGAGGCATGTCCCTCCAACAGATCATTGATCGACGCCTTTCGGGCAAGAACAAGTCCATCGGCAACCGCGAGCGCTTCCTGCGCCGCCACAAGGACCAGATCCGCGAGGCGGTCAAGCGTGCGGTGGACGGCCGCGGCATCCGCGACATGGAGCGCGGCGAGGACGTGCACATCCCGAAGAAGGACTTGAACGAGCCTGTCTTCGGCCACGGCGACGGCGGCGTGCGCGAGGTCGTGCGGCCGGGCAACACCGAATACGTGAAGGGTGATCGCGTCGCCAAACCGAAGGGCGGGCAGGGCGGCGGCGCGGGCGGAGGCCAGGCCAGCGACTCCGGCGAGGGGGACGACGACTTCGTCTTCCAGCTCAGCAAGGAAGAGTTCATGCAGGTCTTCTTCGATGACCTGGCCTTGCCCAACCTGGCTCGCACGACGCTGGCGGACACGCCCGAATGGAAGAGCCACCGCGCCGGTTACTCGTCCGACGGCACCCCCACCAACCTGCACGTGGTGCGCTCCATGCGCGGCGCGCTGGGCCGGCGCATTGCCCTCGGCATGGACAAGCGCCGCGAGCTGCACGAACTCGAAGCCCGCGAGCAGGAGCTGCTGAAGGAAGACCGCCCCGAGACACCACGGCTGCTGCTCGAGACCCGCTCGCGCATGCAGCACCTGCGCGAACGGCTGAAGGCCATCCCCTTCCTGGACCCCATCGACCTGCGCTTTCGTTCCCGCGTGCGCATCCCGGTGCCGACGACCCGTGCCGTCATGTTCTGCCTGATGGACGTGTCCGGCTCCATGGACGAAAGCCGCAAGGACCTCGCCAAGCGCTTCTTCATCCTGCTCTACCTGTTCTTGACGCGGCACTACGACAAGATCGACGTCGTCTTCATCCGCCACCACACGCAGGCGCAGGAGGTGGACGAGCAGAACTTCTTCCACGCGACGGAGACCGGCGGCACCGTCGTGTCCAGCGCGCTGGTGCTGATGGAACAGATCATCCGCGAGCGCTACTCGCCGACCGAGTGGAACATCTACGGCGCGCAGGCCAGCGACGGCGACAACTGGCACCACGACAGCGGCCGTTGCCGCGAGCTGCTCAGCGCCAAGATCCTGCCGCTGTGCCGCTACTTCGCCTACGTGCAGGTGGCCGAGCCCGAGCAGAACCTGTGGGAGGAGTACGTGAAGCTCGCCGACGACGTGCCGCACTTCGCGATGCGCAAGGCCGTGGAGGCCTCGCAGATCTACCCGGTCTTCCGCGAGCTGTTCAAGAAGGAAGGGGCGCCGGCATGAGGTCCGAGCGCCGGGCCGCTCCCAAGCCGGACCGCCTCCCCTCGGGGAAGGGCCGGACGTCCCCGTTGGACGAGGGGCAACCATGAGCACCCAGGAAGACCGTCGGCATCATGACCATCCGGCCTCGCCGCCCGCCGGCCTGCCCGAACGCCGCCAGCACCTGCCGCTGCAGCGCATGCAGCCCCTGCTGCAACGGCCGAGCCAGCCGCTGCCCTCGCCCAACGACTGGACCTTCGATCTCATCGAGGACTACCACGGCGTCATCCGGCAGACGGCCGAGCGCTTCGGCCTGGACACCTATGCCAACCAGCTGGAGGTCATCACCGCCGAGCAGATGATGGACGCCTACGCGTCGGTGGGCATGCCGGTGAACTACCGGCACTGGAGCTACGGCAAGGAGTTCATCAGCACCGAGCGCAACTACAAGCGCGGCCAGATGGGCCTGGCCTACGAGATCGTCATCAACTCCGACCCCTGCATTGCCTACCTGATGGAGGAGAACACGCTGGCCATGCAGGCGCTCGTCATCGCGCATGCCTGCTACGGGCACAACAGCTTCTTCAAGGGCAACTACCTGTTCCGCATGTGGACGGACGCCTCGTCCATCATCGACTACCTCGTCTACGCGAAGAACTACGTCGCCGACTGCGAGGAGCGCCATGGCGTGGACGCCGTCGAAACGCTGCTGGACTCCTGCCACGCGCTGATGAACCACGGCGTGGACCGCTACCGCCGCCCGGCCAAGCTGTCCCTCGCCGAAGAGCGCGCGCGGCTGAAGGACCGCGAGCAACACGCGCAGTCGCAGATCAACGACCTGTGGCGCACGCTGCCCCGGCGGGCCGACCGCCCCGACGAGGCCGCCGAGAGCCGCCGCTTCCCTGACGAGCCGCAGGAGAACCTGCTGTACTTCATCGAGAAGAACGCACCGCTGCTGGAGCCCTGGCAGCGCGAGATCGTGCGCATCGTGCGCAAGGTCGCGCAGTACTTCTACCCGCAGCGCCAGACCCAGGTCATGAACGAAGGCTGGGCCACGTTCTGGCACCACCGGCTGCTCAACCAGATGTACGACGACGGCTACCTGTCCGACGGCATGATGATCGAGTGGCTCAAGTCCCACACCAACGTCATCTACCAGCAGCCGGGCGCCAACCTGAACCCGTACGCGCTGGGCTTCGCGATGTACACCGACATCAAGCGCATCTGCGAGCAGCCGACCGACGAGGACCGCGACTGGTTCCCCGACATCGCCGGCAGCGAATGGCTGCCCACGCTCGACCACGCGATGCGCAACTTCAAGGACGAGAGCTTCATCGGGCAATACCTGTCCCCGAAGCTGATGCGCGACTTCCGCCTGTTCGCCATCCTCGACGACGAGACCAAGAGCGAGTACGAGATTTCCGCCATCCACGACGAGGGCGGCTACCGCCACGTGCGCCAGGCGCTGTCGCGCCAGTACGACCTCTCCACGCGCGAGCCCAACATCCAGGTCTGGAACGTCAACCTGCGCGGCGACCGGTCGCTGACGCTGCGCCACGTGCAGCACCTCAACCGGCCGCTGCACGACAACGCGCAGGAAGTGCTCAGGCACGTGGGCCGGCTGTGGGGCTTCGGCGTGCAGCTCGAAAGCATCAACGGCCGCGGCGACGTGACGCGGCGATGGAGCGTGCCGCCGACGGTGGGTTGAGCGCCAGCGACCGCGCGCCCTGCGCCACTCACTTGTTCTTGAGCAAGCGCTGGAACTTATCCTGCCGGAAGTCTTCCGGCACGTTGTCCAGCGTGTGCAGCCGCAGGCTCAGGCGGAACTCCGACTCGACCGGCTTGCCGTCGATCTCCTGCGGCTCGAACTGCCAGCCCTCCAGGCTCGCCTTCGCGTAGCGCCGCACGCTCTCCGGCATGCCGGGCAGCGCCACCACCTCGATGCTGCCGCACCGGCCGTCGATGCCGATCATGCAGACGCCGGTGACCTCGCCTTCCCAGCCGCCGGTCTTCTTGATGTCCTTGGGGTAGCTCGCGTAGTAGGTCTTCAACGGCAACGCCCGCACGCTCAGGCCATCCACCCGCACCGTGCCGCTGCCTTCCGCGGCCGGCCTGACGGTGAAGCGCATCTCGACACCGGACCGCAGCGTGGCGGCGTGGCCGTCCACGACGGGGGGCTGGATCGACGCATTGGCCAGGCGGCTCCTCACGTTCTCGACGAACTGCGCCGGGTACTTGTCCTCGTCGACGATGGCGTACTCGGCCGGCTTGCCGTCCGCGCCGAACAGCACCCGCGACCACACCGAGACGCGGTAGGGCTTGGGGTCTTGGGCCGCATCGGCCTGCGCCGTCATCACGGCCAGCAGCGCGGCAAGGATCAGCTTCGATGTCATGTCGGTTCCTTGTGCGTCCGTCCCGATGCCGCACACGCGACCGGTGTGGCTGACGCAGGCGCGACTATGCAGCACAACGCCTGGCCGGTGCACATCGGCCGGTGGCGCGGTGCAGGCATGGGCGCGGGCGCGCCAGCCCCAGGGCTGCCGCATCGCGTCGGCAAGCACGGCCGCCAGCGCGTCGCCCTGCTCGCGCAGGCCGACCCGTCAGGCGGGCGCAACACCGCTCAGAAATGACATCAAAGCGGTGATTGCTGCGCCGCACAATCGCCGCCGGCCCGCTGTCTGGGCCGCAACAACCCCTGGAGTCGTCGTCTGATGAACGCACCGCGCCTGAGCCTGCTGGCCCTCGCCCTGGGCACCGCCCTGCCCGCCCTTGCCCAAGAAACCCCGGCGGCCAAGGACCGCAGCCAGCTCGACACCGTGGTCATCACGGCCGAGCGACGTGCCGAGAACATCCAGGACGTGCCCAATGCCGTCTCCAAGATCAGCGGCGACAAGCTCGACGTGCTGGCCTCCGGCGGCCAGGACCTGCGCTTCCTGTCGGGCCGGGTGCCCAGCCTGAACATCGAATCCAGCTTCGGCCGCGCCTTCCCGCGCTTTTACCTGCGCGGCTACGGCAACACCGACTTCCGCCTGAACGCCTCGCAGCCGGTCAGCGTCATCGTCGACGACGTGATCCAGGAGAACCCCATCCTGAAGGGCTTCCCCATCTTCGACACCGCCGCGGTGGAAGTCGTCGCCGGCCCGCAGGGCACGCTGTTCGGCCGCAACACGCCGGCCGGCGTGGTCAAGTTCGACTCCGTCAAGCCCAGCCAGAAGCAGGACGGCTACGTCAGCGCCACGCTCGGCAACTACGGCACCGTCAACGTCGAGGGTGCGGCCAACCTGCCGCTGTCCGGCGACTGGGCCGCCCGCATCTCCGCGCAGAACCAGCGCCGCGCCAACTGGGTGGACAACACCGCGGCCAATGCCGTCACGCCCAAGACCGAAGGCTACCGCGACAGCGCCGTGCGCGCGCAGGTGCTGTTCGAGCCCCACAAGCAGTTCAGTGCACTGGCCAACGTGCATTTCCGCGACCTGGACGGCAGCCCGCGCCTGTTCCGCGCCAACGCCATCAAGCGTGGCACCAATGACCTGGCCGACGGCTTCCAGGACGACACGGTCGCGTTCAACGGCGTCAACGCGCAGACGCTGAAGCAGACCGGCGGCAGCCTGCGCCTGAAGTGGTCGCTGCCCGAGATCAACATCTACTCGATCACCGGCGGCGAGCACGTCAAGCCGCTGTCGCGCGGCGACATCGACGGCGGCGTGCCCGGCCAGGCCGGCATCCCGTTCCAGTCCGAGACCGGCAGCAGCATGAACGGCCACCGCCAGCTGACGCAGGAAGTGCGCCTGGAATCCAACACCGCCGGACCGCTGAGCTGGCAGGCCGGCGTGTACCTGTTCGACGAGAAGTACACGATCGACAACATCACGTACGACACCAGCACCCACGTCGCCAACGACCACATCTACTCCGCGCAGACCAACAAGGCCTGGGCGGCGTTCGGCTCGGTCAACTACGCGGTCAGCAACGAACTGAAGCTGCGCGCCGGCTTGCGCTACACCAAGGACAAGAAGGACCTGTCCACCACGCACGCCGGCTCGGGCCTGTTCAACACGTCCACCGGCACGAGCGCCCACACCGACGATGGCAAGTGGAGCGGCGACCTGTCGGCCACCTACAAGCTGGACGGCAGCACCAACCTGTACGCCCGCTACGCCAACGGCTTCCGCGCGTCGTCCATGCAGAACGCGTCGGCCTTCGCCGGCCAGTCGCAGGCCGGTCCGGAAAGCGTCAACTCCTACGAGGTCGGCTTCAAGAGCGAACTGCTCAAGCGCACGCTGCGCCTGTCGGGCTCGCTGTTCACGTACACGGTGAAGGACCTGCAGCTCACCGCCGTCGGCGGCAGCAGCAACGCGACACGCCTGCTGAACGCGAAGAAGGCCACCGGCAACGGCGCCGAACTGAACCTGGAGGCGCTGATCACGCCGGACTTTCTCGTCACCTTTGGCGGCTCGCTGAACAACACCAAGATCAAGGACCCGGCGCTGGGCGTACCCCCGGGCGGCTCGCTGAAGGTGGGCACCGCCTTCCCGACGGTGAAGGACCCCATCGTCAACGGCAACGCGATGGTGGACGGCAACGCGCTGCCCAACGCGCCCAAGGTCACGGTCAACCTGACCGCCCGCTACAGCATCCCGCTGCCCAGCGGCGACGAGGTCTATGTCTACACCGACTGGGCGTACCGCTCCAAGATCAACTTCTTCCTGTACGAGGCCACCGAGTTCACCGGCAAGGCCCTCACCGAAGGCGGCCTGCGCGTGGGCTACCTGTGGAACAACGGCAAGTACGAGGTGGCCGGCTTCGCCCGCAACATCACCAACCAGATCCGCGTGACGGGCGCGATCGACTTCAACAACCTGACGGGCTTCATCAACGACCCGCGCACCTACGGCGTGCAGTTCAAGGCGCTGTTCTGAGCCTGGTCCGCGTCCATGCAAACGCCGCCTTCGGGCGGCGTTTTTCATGGGGCCCCGTAAACCTGCGCCGCGTCTTCTCCGGCCACGATCTTCGGCGTCACCGCCTTGCCGCCCTGCGTCAGGAACTGGAGCTGACCTTCCGGCACACGCCGGACCCTGACGATCTCTGGCTCAGAGGATGCAACGAAGTCTGCCGTCACGACATAGGAGCCATCGGCTCGCTTCTCTGTCACCAGGTACCGGCTGGCCCGCGCCCACGGCAACTCGACGGAACACAACTCCAGCCGCTCATCCAACTTCGACCCGATCTGGTTCGCGAAGAAATAGCCGTAGCCGGGGAACTGCAATGTGTCGAGCGCCGCCAGCATCGCCATCGCGTCCTTGAACACCGGGCCAAACTGGGTCTTGCGCACAAGGTCGGCCGCCCGCCGCGCCTGATCGGCCGTCAGGTTCTCGGGATCGTCCTTGTAGTCCCGGAAGTGCGCATAGGACTTGGCGGTGGGGACCTTCTGTCCTTGGTACTCCACATGGAACGGGGCATCGGCGCCAGCCGCTTGCACAGCAGGAATCGCAAGAAGGCAGAGCCATACCCCCGTGGACACCACACGATGAATGCGAAGAATGCGCATGGTCGGCAACACCGGTTCCAAGCCTTCAACCCGCGATTCAGGCCGTGGTCTTGACGCGGTACAGCGCGCACAGCTTGTTGCCGTCCGGGTCGCGCACATAGGACAGGTGCATCGGGCCCATGGCCCCATCACGCAGGCCCGGCGGCTCTTCGATGGACTGGCCGCCCTGCGCCACCGCCACGTCATGGAACGCCTTCACCTGTTCTGCCGACTCGCACTTGAAGCCGATGGTGCCGCCGTTGGCGTGGCAGGCCGGCTCACCGTTGATGGGCTGGCTGATGCCGAAACTGTTGCCCGCATGGCGGTAGAACACCCGCTGGTGGCCCGCCGGGGTGGTGTTGCGCATGCCCTCGGGCGCGCCGAGCACGGCGAGCACCGCGTCGTAGAAGCGCTTGCTGCGTTCGATGTCGTTGGTACCGACCATCACGTGGTTGAACATGGGTGTCTCCTGCGGATTCATGGATCAGGTTGGCCGACAAGCCGGTGCTGCCGCCTGGCGGCGCCGGGCTGGCTGCCGTCCGGGTGGGGTTCAGGTCGCGATGTCAGGCTGTGAATATCTTCCCAGGGTTCAGGATGCCCAGCGGGTCCATCGCCGCCTTCACCGCCCGCATCATCGCCACGGCTTGCTCGCCGGTCTCGTCGACGAGGAATCTCTGCTTGTGCAACCCGATGCCATGCTCGCCCGTGCACGTGCCTTCCAGTGCGATGGCACGCGCCACCATCTGCGCGCTGAGCTGCTCGGCGGTCGCCAGCTCCCCGGGCAGCGCCGGATCGAGCAGGTAGGCCATGTGGAAGTTGCCGTCGCCCACGTGGCCGACGATGAAGTAGGGCAGGCAGGCCGCCTCGACGTCGGCGATGCTCGCGTTGATGATCTCGGCCAGGCGCGAGATGGGCACGCAGGTGTCGGTCGTCACCGCGCGGCAGCCCGGGCGCATCTGCAGGCCCGAGAAATACGCGTGGTGTCGCGCCGTCCACAGCCGCGTGCGGGCCTCGGGCGTGGTGGCCCACTCGAAGGCCTCGCCGCCGTGGTCGGCCGCCACGTCCTGAACGACGGCCGCCTGTTCGGCCACGCCCGCCTCGCTGCCGTGGAACTCCATCAGCAGCATGGGCGACTCCTTCAGGCCCAGCCTGTCGTGCGCGTTGACGGCCTTGATCGCGTTGGCGTCCAGCAGCTCGCAGCGCGCGATGGGCACGCCGAGCTGGATGACCTGCATGGCCGTCTGCACGGCCGCGTCAATGCTGGGGAAAGAGCACACCGCAGCCGACACGGCCTCGGGCAGCGGATGCACCTTGACGGTCAGCTCGGTGATGACGCCCAGCGTGCCCTCGCTGCCGACGAGCAGGCGCGTCAGGTCGTAGCCGGCGCTGCTCTTGCGCGCCCGCGAGCCGCTGCGAACGGCGTCGCCGCTCGCATTGACGAAACGCAGCGCCAGCACGTTCTCGCGCATCGTGCCGTAGCGCACCGCGTTCGTGCCGCTGGCGCGCGTGGCCGCCATGCCGCCCAGGCTCGCGTCGGCGCCGGGGTCGATGGGGAAGAACAGGCCCTCGTGCCTCAGCGCCTCGTTGAGCTGCCTGCGCGTGACGCCCGGCTGCACGGTCACCGTCAGGTCTTCGGCGTCGATGCGCAGGATGGCATTCATGCGCGACACGTCCAGGCTGATGCCGCCCCGCACGGCCAGCAGGTGGCCCTCCAGCGATGACCCCGCGCCATAGGGAATGACCGGCACGCGGTGCTGCGCGCACAAGGCCACCACGCGCGCCACGTCGGCCTCGCAGGTGGCGAACACCACGGCCTGCGGCGGCGGCACGTCGAAGACCGATTCGTCGCGGCCATGCTGCTCGCGCACGGCCAGCGCGGTGGAGCAGCGGTCGGCGAAGTCGGCGCGCAGCGCGTCCAGCAGCGCCACGGGCAGCGGCGGGGTGGCGAATGGGGCGTGCGGCGCGTTCATGAAACTCTCCCTGTCTGACACGCCATTGTGTTGCGCCTGCGCGGCCAAGCTGCCAGTATGGGCGCCACACCACTGCGGGAGACCCCTGCATGAGTCCCACCCTCACCTGGCTGTTGCTGATTGCCGCCGCGATCCTCATCGTGCTCGGCGCCGTGCGCTTCGACATGATTGCCGCACGCTGGCGCGAGCTGTTCATCGGCACGCCGCGACCCGAAACGCCGCCACCGCCCAAGATGGTGGCGCACGATCCGACCAACGAGCAATGACGGGCTGGCACTGAGCACAATGCAGGGCTTCACACCCTCGCATGGACGCTCATGGGCAACCGCCTCTCACAGATCGCAACCCGCACCGGCGACGACGGCACCACCGGCCTGTCCGACGGCAGCCGCGTGCCCAAGGACCACCTGCGCGTGCAGGCCATGGGCGACGTCGACGAACTCAACTCGCACCTCGGCGTGTTGCTGGCCGAGCCGTTGCCCGACGACATCCGCGAACTCATCGTCGTCATCCAGCACGAGTTGTTCAACCTGGGTGGCGAGTTGTCCTGGCCGGGTGGCGAACTCATCAAGGATGCCGCGGTGCTGCGCCTGGACGAGGCGCTGGCGCACTACAACGCCGCGCTGCCGCGGCTCAAGGAATTCATCCTGCCGGCCGGCACGCGCAGCGCGGCCATCGCGCACGTGTGCCGCACCGTCGCACGCCGCGCCGAGCGCGCGGTCGTCACGCTGGCCGGGGTCGAGGCGATCAAGCCGGCGCCACGCCAGTACCTGAACCGCCTGTCCGACCTGCTGTTCGTGCTGGCCCGCGTGCTCAACCGCGCCAACCTCGATGGCCTGGGCGGTGACGACGTCTACTGGCACAGCGAGCGGCTCAAGCGCCTGGAAGACTGAGCGCGGACACATGCATCGGGCGGCGGCTGACCACCGCCGGCCGGCTCAGCGCCGCTGGTACATCTTCCAGGCCAACCAGACCCAGCGCGCCGCCCGCCACACCTGGCTGCGCCGGCGCTTGCCGGACACGGCGAAGAAGGCCGCACCGCCGCCGGCCACGGCCAGCACGATGGGATCGGACATCCAGCCCTTGAGCCACAGCCAGCGCCGGCCCCAGACATCGGCGCGCGCGCCCAGATCCTCGGCATTCAGCATGACCTGATTGCGCACCAGCGCCGACGCCATCAGCAGGTCGGCCTTGCGCTGCGCGCGCTGCTGCGGGTCCGTCGGCAGGCGCGGGATCATGGCTGCGGCGCGTCACGACGCAGCGCGTCGGCATCCTCGCGCAGCTCGGACAGGCTGGACTGGAACAGCGACGGCGGCAGGCCGACGAGCGCCTTCACCTTCAGCACCGCGAACGCGGCCGCAGCCGCCAGCACGGCGGTAGCGCCCGCCAGGGCCAGCAGCGGATGGCTGTCCCAGAGAGCGACGACCGCCAGCATCAGCGCCATCAGCACGCCGAAGCCGGCCAGCAGCGCAGCCAGCACGGCCCACAGCAGCAGGTGGGCGATGCGCTCCTTCTCCTCCTGCGCCTCGATGGCCAGCAACTCGAGCCGGATGCGGCCCTGCGTCAGCAGCGCGGCGCCGAGCCGCCGCAGCGGCGCGGAGACGGGTTCTTGCGGATCGGTCAACGCGCGCTCAACGACGGCCGATCAGCACGCCCAGCGCCAGGCCGATGGCGGCTGCGACGCCGATGGCCTGCCAGGGGTTGTCGTGCACGTAGTCGTCGGTCGCCGTGGCCGCCGCCTTGGCGCGCTGCACGGCCTCGTGCTGGGCGTCCAGCAGCTTTTCCTTGGCACTGTCCAGCCGGTCGCTGATGCGGTCGCGCAAGGCCTTGGCCTCGCCTTCGGCCTGGCTGCCCGTGGCCTTCATCAGCGCGTCGATGTCGCTCATGACGGCATGGAAGTCGGCCGCCAGTTTTTCCTTTGCACGGGAGGTTTCGCTCATCACCAGCTCCTAGATCGGATATCACACACGTTTCTAGCCTAACGCGATTGGTCTGGGACCGGCACCCTTTGGCGCCCTGCGGCGGGCATGACGCGGGCTTGTCCTACAACGCGGCCACGGCCTGCCGCAATCGCGCGGCATAGGCCTCGCGCAAGTCCTGAGGCGCCACGACCTCCACCTGCCCCGCATGGCGCAGCAGGTCCATCAGCAGCTCGGTGTCGTCCACGTAGGGCAGCCGCAGCCGCCAGCGGCCGTCGGGCAGGAAGTCGCTGCGCTGCGCCGGGTGCCACTCCTCGCGCGACACCCAGGCCGCCGTGCCGGCGCTGAACACCAGCTCCGCCTCGCGCGGCGTCCCGCCGGCGAAGATGCCATAGCCCTGGTCCAGCTCCGCCTCCAGCTCGGCCAGCGGCACGGGCCGGGCGGCGGTGTCCAGCAGCGTCGCGGCCTCGATGCCGTCCAGCGCAAAGCGGCGGTAGGCGTCGCTCGCATGGCACCAGGCGTCCAGGTACCAGGCATGGCGGTGGTGCACCAGGCGCTGCGGCGACACCTCGCGCTCGCTGGCCTGAACGTCGGCGCGGTCGCGCTTCTTGCGGTACCGGATCGCCAGCCGCCTGCGCTTCACCACCGCGCTGCCCACGGTCTCGAAACTGTCGCTGGCCATGCGCCGCCGCGCCGTGCCGATGAGCTTCACGCGCCGCCGCAGTTCGTCTGCCTCTGCGGCATCCACGCCCAGCATGCCGGTGATCTTGTCGAACATCGGCTGCAGGTGGCGGCCGACGATTCCTTGCTCGTCCAGGCCGGCCAGCATCTGCTGCATGGTCAGCAGCGCATGCAGCTCGGCCTCGTTGAACCACACGCCCGGCAGCTCGTGCCTGCCGCCGCGCCACTGCTCGCCGAAGCGATAGCCGTTGTCTGCGGTGTCGTACTCGATGGGCGCGTCCAGCCGCTCGCGCAGGTAGGCCAGGTCGCGTTTCAGCGTCGCGGGCGACACCTCCAGCTCGGCCAGCAGGTCGGCAAACGACACGCAGCCCCGGGAGCGGATCAGGTGCTCGATCTTGTAGAAGCGCTCGGTGCGGTCCATGCTGAAAATATTTACAGTGGTTTCTCGGGTGGATCATCTCATGAGCCAGTGAGCCTCAACACTGCTGTCCAAGGCCCGCGAAACCCTCGGCGAGCCCCTCAGCCCCAGGAGCCCACCATGCAAGCCGCGATCAACCGCCCGTCCACGACCCTCCAACCCGTCGGTCACACGGCCCTCGTCCAGTTCGACCTGGACATGCACGAGGTGCCCGCCTCCGTCAGCGCCCACGAGCGCACCGGCCTGGCGCTGGGCCGCGACCACGCGCTGCACGGCGTCACGCCGCCCATCGCCCACCTCTACCCGCAGTCGCCGCTGCAGCGCGGCTGGCTGGCCGCCCGCGGTCGCCCGGTGCGCACGCCGGCCAGCCCGCAGGTCGAGCAGTGGCTGGCACTGCGCACCCATGCGTGGGCACGCGGCCGCAGCTTCGAGGACATCCAGCTCACGCCGCACCACCTGGCGCAGCTCGACACCACGCACTGCCCCATCACCCGCGAGCTGCTCGGCGACGACAGCCGCAGCATCGACCGCGTGCGCGACGACGCCGGCTACGCGGCCGGCAACCTCGCCGTCATGAGCCGGCGCGCCAACCAGGCCAAGGACAGCCGCGGCCAACGGGCGCTGGCCGACCTGGCTGCCAGCTGCGCGGCGGGCCCCATCACACGCATCGGCGGCCTGGCCGAAGCCGAATGGCGGCGCCTGGCCGTGCTGGCCAGCTTCGTCACGCCGCTGCTGCACGACGAAGCCGCGCTGATCCCGCTGCACGTGCTGCCGCCCAACCGGCTGCGCCTGTTCAACCCCATCCAGGCGCTGCAGGCGCTGGTCACGCGCCAGCTCGCCACGCCGGGCTGGAGCGCCCGGCTGGGCCGCCTCGAAGCCCTGCTGCCGACCGATGCGCTGCGCACCGACTTCAACCGCTTCCTGCTGGCCCTGGCGCCTCGCGTGCTGGCGGCCAACGAGCTGCAGGCGCCGCACGAGATCCGCTGGGCGCTGGAAGACGCCTGGGCCCAGCCGCTGGTGCAAAAGCGCTGGGCGCGCCTGGCGCTGCAGCTGACGCCGGAGCAGGCGGAAAACCTCGTCGAACGCGCCGCGGCCAAGAAGCTGTGCCCCGTGCACATCCAGCGCCATGACGACGCCACCGATGGCTGGGCGCTGGCCACGGGCGGCTACAGCAGCTGAAGCCGGTCAGCCCAAAATCAAAGCGCCCCGCAGGGCGCTTTTTGCTGCCGGCCGCGACGGCTCAGACCAGCGAACGGTGCAGGCGCACTTCCTCGACACGCGCACCGCCGACCTCGGTCGTGCGGGCGCTGCCCAGCTCGCGCTTGAAGCCGGCCAGCTCGAAGAAGCGCAGCGCGCGCTCGTTGCGCAGGTAGCACCACAGCGTGGCCTTGGTGCAGCCCTCTTCCTGCAGGCCGTCGCGCGCGGCGTCCCACAGGGCCAGGCCCACGCCCTTGTCCCAGTGCACGGGGTCGGCGAACAGCGCCCAGACCTCGCCGGTGGTGGCCGGCGTGCCCTTGTCGCGCGAACGGTCGAAGCCGACGAAGCCCATCACCTTGTTGTCGAGGTGGGCGACGATGACCTGCGGCTCGCACAGGTCGATGGCTTCACGCCAGAAGGCCTGGCGCTTCTGCACCGACATCGCATCCAGCGCGGCCGCAGGCAGCAAGGCCTTGTAGGCGTCCTGGCTGGAAGCGACGTGAATCTCGGCGATGGCTTTTGCATCACGCAGGGTGGCGGGGCGAACCTGGATCACGGACATGGAACTCTTGAACAAACACGCAGGGCGAAAGGGCGAGATTGTGAGTGCCATCCCGCGCAAGGCCCGCACTTGACAGAGTTTTTTTCTGTGCTCAAGCCGCCGCGCCGACGGCCCGGCGCGCCCTGACGTGGTCCACCAGTCCACGCCGCAACCCGCGCAGCGGCGTGCGTTGCAGGTGCGCGAGCAACGCGTGGTCCACGGCGACATCGCCCAGGTCCATCGCAAAGCGGCTCGCCACCTCGGCCCGCACCTTCAGCAGCAACTCGGCCGTGACGAGCGCATCGGCCTTGGCGCGGTGAGCACGGCCTGCAAGGTTCAGCCCGTGAAACCGCACCAGTGCGCCCAGTGAATGGCTGCCGGCCTCGGGCCACAGCCGCCGCGACAGCAGCACGGTGCAGGCGAAGTCGTGCGACGGGTCTGCATCGACCGCCGCGCGCTGCATCTCGGCCTGCCAGAAACCCCGGTCGAACGCCGCGTTGTGCGCCACCAGCGGGCAGCCGCGCGTGAACCGCGCCAGCTCGCGCATGACGCTGGTCGAGTCGGGCGCGTCCGCCAGCATCTCGTTCGTGATGCCGGTCAGCGCCTGGATGTAGGGCGGCACCCAGGCGCCGCTGTTCATCAGGCTGGCATAGGTGTCGACCACCTCGCCACCACGCACCAGCACGGCAGCGATCTCGGTGGCGCGGCCACCACTGGTGGGGCCCAGCCCCGTGGTCTCGAAGTCGATGACGGCGATGGTTTCCATCGTGCTCAGGGCTTTGCCGAGGCGTGCTTCGGCGGGTGCTTCAGGGCGTTCATTGCCAGCTTGCGCTCGACAGCGGCGTCCAGGTCCACGCCGGCGTGGTCGGCGATCTGCACCAGGTAGAGCAGCACGTCGGACAGCTCTTCGCCGAGGTGGCGACGCTGGTCCTCGCCCAGCGCCTGCGACTGTTCCGGCGTCAGCCACTGGAAGATTTCCAGCAGCTCGGCAGCCTCCACCGTCATGGCCATCGCCAGGTTCTTGGGGGTCTGGTAGGGCTGCCAGTCGCGTTCGGCGGCGAAGTGGCGCAGGCGGCGCTGCAGGGCAGGAATATCCATGCCGGCAGTGTCCGATGTATTCAATAACGTATTCAAGTTTGAAAGGTAGTCGCAGTAGTAGAGGGCGGCCTGCGCTGTGGACAAGGCCAAAAAGTCCAGTCGCGGCAAGCCTTTGGCTGGCGCACAAGCCTGTGTGCCAGCCCCTGTACGGCGGCGTTCGCGTTTGGGCACAACTTCGCCGGACGGCCTCGGCCTGTGGATATCTGCCCGGTTGTGCCAGCGTCATCCACAGGCTTGTGCGCAGGCCGCAAACCGTCGATGCGGTGTCGTGAAGGTTTCTTTACGCGTGGCGGCAGAAAAAACGCAACGGCAGGTCCGGGCGCTGCAGCTAGAGTGGCGCTCCCCGATTCGAATGCACCGCTGCGCGGTGTCGCCCAGGAGACAACAATGAAACCCTTCCCCACCCGGATCGCCGTGGCCTCGGCCGCGTTGTTGGGCGCCCTGATCGTGGCCGGATGCGGCGGCGGCGGCTCGGCGGACACGACGCCCAAGGTCGCCATCACCTCGGTCAAGGTCTTCGGCGACAGCCTGCAGGACAGCGGCACCTTCGGCTACAAGTTCACCGTCCAGGCGGCCAGCAACCCCATCTACGTGGAGCGCATCGCGGCCAACTACGGCCAGACGTTGTGCAACTTCTTCACCTTCACGGGCACGACCTTCGCGCCCAACACGGCCAAGACGGGCTGCACCAACTTCGCCATCGGCGGCGGCCGCATCACCTACACCGGTGCCGGCGCCAGCGCGGCCAACCCGCTCAACGTGGGCGTGCAGATGGCCACCTACGCCTCCGTCGGCACCTATGCAGCCAGTGACCTCGTCATCGTCGACGGCGGCGGCAACGATGCGGCCGACCTGGTGGGCGCCTACCTGAACATCCCCAAGGACGGGGCCGCGGCCTATCGTGGCCTGCTCGGCACGCTGCTCACGTCCACGCAGATCGGCACGGCGCTGGCCGGTGGCGCGACGACGACAGCGGGTATCGGCGGCGATTACATGAAGGCGTTGGCCGACAAGTTCTACGCGTCCATCAAGGCCAGCGTGCTGGACAAGGGCGCGACGCATGTGGTCGTCATGAACATGCCCGACATCAGCTTCACGCCGCGCTTCCAGACGGTGCTGGACAGCATCGCCGCGGCCAGCGGCGGCGGCACGGCCGGTGCCACCGCCCGTGCGCAGTCGCAGACCTTGTTCCAGGGCTGGATGACGGCCTTCAACGCCGAACTCGCCGCCAAGGTGGCCGGCGACGACCGGGTCGTGCTGGTGGACTTCTACAAGGCCTTCCAGGACCAGATCGCCACGCCTGCGCAGTACGGCCTGACCAATGTGAGCACGCCCGCCTGCCCCATCACGGGTGTGGGCAGCGACGGCCTGCCCACCTACACCTTCCAGACCTGCACGGACGCGGCCCTGTCCGCCAAGGCCGGCACGACCGGCCCCGACTGGTGGAAGACGTATGCGTTCTCCGACAGCTTCCACCCGACGCCCTACGGCCATCAGCTCACGCAGCAGTTGATCGCCAAGTCCCTGGCCACCAAGGGCTGGCTGTAAACCCGGCGCCCCATTCGGAGACAACCCATGAAAACCAAGTTCCTCCTCGGTGCACTGGCTGCCGTTCTCAGCGCCGGCAGTGCCTTCGCGCAGTCGGCCGGCAGCATCGTCGTCTACGGCGGCGGCGTGCAGATCCGCCCGCAGGTCGACAGCGGCGACCTCACGGCGCCCAGCCTGCCGGGCACCAAGATCGGCGTGAAGAACGCCAGCCAGTTCGTCGGTGGCGTCACGTACTACTGGACCGACAACATCAGCATCGACCTGCCCATCTCGCTCGGGCCGTTCAAGCATGACGTCGTCGGTGCGGGCGCCATCGACGGGGTCGGCAAGCTCGGCACCGTCAAGGCGCTGCCGATCACGCTGCTGGGCCAGTACCGCCTCGGTGAGGCGAACAGCGTGTTCCGCCCCTTCATCGGCGCCGGCCTGACCTATGGCTACTTCTACAAGCCCAAGGCCACGGCCACGCTGTCCGGCATCACCGGCGGCACGCCCGCCAACCCGACGCTGCTGTCCATGAAGAGCCGCTTCGGCCCGACCGTGGAGCTGGGCGCGGCCTACAACGTGACGCGTGACTGGTCCGCCAGCCTGTCGGTCACCAAGACCTTCCTGAAGACCACCGGCAGCCTGTCCACCGGCCAGACCATCGAGACGACGCTGGACCCGGTGTCCATCAAGTTCGGCATCGGCTACCGGTTCTGACCTGGGGGCGTTCGCTTCGACACCAAGGGCTGGGCGACCAGCCCTTTTTCGTGGCCGGCCCGTGGCATGCTGTGCCGACAGACCTTGGAGGTGATCCCCATGTCCACCCTGGGCTTCAAGCCGACGGCCCTCATGCTCCCGATCGCGCTGGCGTTGGCCGCCTGCGACAAGCCGCCGGATGCGCCGTTGCCGGCCCCGACGCCTTCAGCCGCCTCGGCGGCGGCCACCACCGAAGGCCCTGACCGCTGGATCGGCCGCTGGCAGGGGCCGGAGGGCACGTTTCTCGAGGTCGCCAGCGAATCGGGCGCCTACCGCGTCACCGTGCAGAACCTCGACGGCCTGCGCCGTTTCGAAGCCCGCGCTGCATCTGGCGGCGGCCTGAGCTTCGTGCGTGACGGCGTGACCGAAACCCTGCGCGCCGGCAGCGGCGCCGACACCGGCATGAAGTGGCTGGCGGACAAGCAGGACTGCCTGGTCGTCAAGGCCGGCGAAGGCTATTGCCGCGGCTGACGAGTTGCCGCGCTGTCAGGATCTTGCGCGCTGCGCGACAGAGCCGCATGAAGACACCTCTCCTCGTCCTGCTGCTCGCGCTGGTCGCGCCTGCCGCCGCGCTCGCCCAGCCCAGCTGCCCCGGCACCACCGTGCAGAGCGGCGCCTCGGTGCCACGCGTGGTGGAGCTGTACACCTCCGAAGGCTGTTCGTCCTGTCCGCCGGCCGACCGCTGGCTGAGCAGCCTCAAGGGCCAGCCCGGCGTCATCGCGGCCGCCTTCCATGTGGACTACTGGAACGGCCTGGGCTGGCAGGACCGCTTCTCCAGCCCCGCCTTCACCGAACGCCAGCGGCAAGGCGTCGGCGTCAACGGGTCGCGCTATCCGTACACGCCGCAGGTTGTCGTCAACGGGCGCGACTGGCGTGGCGCCACGCTGCCTGCCGCCGCTGCCGAACCGGCGCGCGTGCGGCTGAGCTGGGCGCGCACCGCCCACGGTGAACTGACGCTGAGTGCCGAGCCGCTGGCCGGGGCACCGCCGCGCATCCAGGTGTGGTGGGCCCGTGTCGAAGACGGCCACCAGAGCCGCGTGCGAGCGGGCGAGAACCGCGGCGAGACGCTGACCCACGACAGCGTCGTGCGCGACTACGCACGGCTGCCGGCCTGGAGCGGCAGCACAGCCATGTCGTGGACCGTGCCGGTCACGCCGTCGGAGCCGGGTCATGCCAGCCGCTGGATCGCGGTGGCGGCCGATGCGCGCGACGGCAAGGTGCTGCAGGCGGTGGACATCGGCTGCTGAGCGGATGGCGCCGCTGGCCCGAATTTCAGCCCCGTTCGCCGCTCGATGGCCGCGCACCGTCGAGCGTCGCCCACACCCGCTAGGCGATGCCCACCACCTTGTGCATCTGCACCGACAGCCGCCACTGCGGATGCTGCATGCAGTAGGCCACCGCCGCCTTCGTGTGCTCGCGCTGCAGCACCGAGTCCATGGGCTGCAGGAAGAAGTGCTGGAAGTCCAGCCCGGCGAACCGTTCCGGCGGCGCCAGCGGCTGTGGGTAGACCAGCTTCAGCTCATGGCCTGAGGTCAGCACCAGCGGCGCGTCGGCCTTGGGGCTGACGCAGATCCAGTCCAGCCCCGGCGGTGCCGGCTGCGTGCCGTTGGTTTCCACGGCGATCTCGAAGCCGCGGGCGTGCAGCGCGTCGATCAGCGGCGTGTCCAGCTGCAGCAGCGGCTCGCCGCCGGTGCAGACGACGTAGCGCTGGCCGCCGGCCACGTCCGGCCAGGCCGCGGCGATGGTGTCCGCCAGCGCTTCGGCGGTCGCGAACTTGCCGCCGCCTTCGCCGTCCGTGCCGACGAAATCGGTGTCGCAGAACGTGCAGACGGCGGTGGCGCGGTCCTGCTCGCGGCCGCTCCACAGGTTGCAGCCGGCAAAGCGGCAGAACACCGCCGCGCGGCCGGCCTGGGCGCCCTCGCCCTGCAGCGTGAAAAACAGTTCCTTCACCGCGTAGGTCATACCGGAATCAGCTCCTCGGAATCCGCCCGGCTGACGATGGCGCCCGAGCCGCGCGTTTCGTACAGGTCCACGCGGTCGATCTGCGGCAGCACGCTGCCGCCTTCGCGCAGCACCCAGACGGCGATGCTGGCCGCATCACCGTCCGGCAGGTTCGCGATCTCGTACAGCGGGTGGTGGTCCAGCCGCTTGAAGAGGGGGTTGAACAGCGCCTTCACGTCGCCGAAGTCCACCGTCCAGCCCATCACCTGGTCCAAGGGCGCTGCCAGGTGCAGGCGCAGCGTGAAGGTGTGGCCGTGGATGCCCGCGAGCGGGTGGCCGCCGGGCGCGTGCTTCATGCGCACGGCGCTGTCCAGCGTCATCTCCTTCCAGATGCGGTAGCTCTGGCCGTTGAAGTTGGCGCCGCTGGAGCCGGTCTCGTAAACGGTCACCCAGCTCAGCTCGGGCAGCTGCGGCTTGAGCCGCGCCCACAGCCAGGCCGAGAGGTTCTCGCTGGTCGGGTTGGACAAGCCCTCGATGTCGTTCAGGCAGCGGTAGTTCAGCGCGAAATGCAGCGGCGCCCAGACGGCGTCGAGGTGGTCGTAGTCGATGGCCAGGTCGCGCTCGCCGAGGTCGGCGTTGGCATGCAGGATCACCTCGAAGCCATGGCCGTGCATGCGGCCGCACTGGTGGCCGGCCGGCACGTGGGGCAACTGGTGCGCGGCCTGGAAGCGGTAGCGGCGCCACACGTGCGCATGGCCCGCGCCGTCCAGGTCCACGCCGCTGTGCGTGGTGCTCTGCACGCCCACCTGCACGATGCCCGGCACGTCCAGCCGCGAACGCAGCCAGCGCGCCAGGTTCTCGTCGGTGGGTTCGGCCAGGTGGTCGTTCAGCAGCGCATGGTCCAGCGGCGCGACGCTGTGGGCCATGCGGCTGCGCAAGGCCTCCACTTCGCCCCCCGGGAACGGCGCCCAGCCGGGTGGCAGCGCCGTGCGCACGGTGGCGAAGTAGCTGTGGCCGTGCAGGCGGTGGCTGCGGTGCGGGGCGGGCAGGGCGGGGATGCGGCAGGCCGACTCGAAGCCGGCCGAGGCGCAATGCAGAACGGAAACAGACATGCGCCGATTGTCGCGGCCCGCGCCGAAGCCTTGTCGTCCAGGGGTCAGGCGAGGTGCGACGATGGCGGCCTCGGGCCGCACTTGACTTGAAGTGGGCTTGAACTTCTAGCCTCCCGTTCCATGACTGTTGCCGATCCCCTTTCCGCGTCCGCCGCGCCTGCCGCAGCCCCGCAAAGCCTTTTCGCCCCCGGCCGCCGCGCCGCCTGCATCGGCGCCATCGCGCTGATCTCCATGCTGGCCTTCGAGTCCATCGCCGTGGCCACCGCCATGCCGGCCGTGGCCGAGGCGCTGGACGGCCTGCCGCTGTACGCGCTGGCCTTCGGCGCCACGCTGGCCACGTCCGTGCTGGGCATGACGGCCGCCGGCCAGCTCTGCGACAAGCGCGGCCCCTACCGCGCGGCGCTGTACGGGCTGTCCTTCTTCCTCGCCGGCCTGCTGCTGGCCGGCTTCGCGGCGAGCATGCCGCAGCTGGTGGCGGGCCGCGCGCTGCAAGGCCTGGGCAGCGGTGTGCTGGGCGTGACGCTGTACGTGGGTGTGGGCCGGGTGGTGCCTCAGGCTTTGCACCCCAAGCTGTTCGCGATGTTCGCGGGCGCCTGGGTGGTACCCGGCCTGGTGGGGCCGGCGCTGGCGTCGTTCTTCGTGCAGTGGATGGGCTGGCGCTCGGTGTTCCTGGCCGTGGCCGCCGCGGTGCCGGTGGCGGCGGCGCTGATGCTGCCGTCGCTCAAGCGCGTGGGCGCCGGCACCGGCGAGGTGCTGCGCTGGGGCGCGATGCGCTGGGCGCTGCTGGCCAGTGCCGGCGCGCTGACGCTGCACGCGGCCAGCCAGCAAAGCGGCGCGCAGTCCACGGCGCTGTTCGTCGGCGGCCTGGTCGCGGCCGGCTTCGCGGCGCGGCTGCTGCTGCCGCGCGGCACGCTGGTCGCCGCGCGTGGCCTGCCCACGGTGATCCTGCTGCGCGGCTTGATCGCCGCCACGTTCGCCAGCGCCGAGGCCTTCCTGCCCCTGCTGCTGACGCAGCATTTCGGCTGGAGCCTCACGCAGGCCGGCATCGCGCTCAGCGCCGGCGCGGTCACGTGGAGCATCGGCAGTGCCGTGCAGGCGCGTGTGCAGCGGCCCGACACACGGCGCCGGCTGCTGACGGGCGGCTTCAGCCTGGCCGCCGCGGGCCTGGCCGTCATCATGGTGCCGCTGCTGTTCACGCTGCCGTCGCTGCTGGTCTTCGTCGGCTGGTCGCTGGTGGGGCTGGGCATCGGGCTGTCGTTCCCGATGCTGTCGGTGATGCTGCTGAAGCTGTCGCCGCCCGCCAGCCAAGGCAGCAACACATCCGCGCTGCAGCTCGGCGATGCGCTCACCAGCAGCGCCGCGCTGGCGCTGGCCGGCCTGCTGTTCGATCCCGCCACGCGCCAGGTGCTCCCCGTGCTGGTGCTGGCGTTCACGCTGGCCGCGGCGGCTGCCGCCGTCAGCCCGCGCGCCCAGCCCAGGACTTCCTGAAAACGGTTTCTCGCGGTGGCACACTGCGCCCCACTTCTGCAGGAGTGGTCGCATGGGTTTTGTGACGCCGCGCACGATGGCGCGGGACTACGACGTGATCGTCGTCGGGTCGGGCGCGGGTGGGGGCCAGACGGCCTACACGCTGGCGCTGGAGGGCGTGAAGGTGCTGATGCTGGAGGCGGGTCGGCACTACGACTTCCGCACCGAGACGCCGATGTTCCAGACCAACGAGGACGCACCGCTGCGCGGCGCCAGCACGCCGGACAAGCCGTTCGGCTTCCATGACGCCACGGTGGATGGCGGCTGGCAGGTGCCGGGCGAACCCTACACGCAGGCCTCGGCGGACCCCGAGCAGCGCTTCGACTGGTGGCGCTCGCGCATGCTGGGCGGCCGCACCAACCACTGGGGCCGCATCTCGCTGCGCAACGGCCCCTACGACTTCAAGCCGCACAGCCGCGATGGCCTGGGCTTCGACTGGCCCATCGGCTACGACGACCTGGCCGGCTACTACGACAAGGTCGAGATGCTGGTGGGCATCTACGGCAGCAACGAAGGCCTGGAGAACACGCCCGACTCGCCCGAGGGCTGCCTGCTGCCGGCGCCGGCTATGCGCGTCGGCGAGCGCCTCATCAAGAAGCATGCGGCCACGCTGGGCGTGCCCGTGGTGCCCATCCACCGCGCCGTGTTGACGAAGAAGCTGGACGACACCCGCATCCCGGCGCTGCTGCACCCCGGCAACCCGCGCGCGCAGGCGCTGGTGGCGCAATCCATGCGCGAGCGCGCTGCCTGCTTCTGGGCCACGCCCTGCGGCCGCGGCTGTTCCATTGGCGCCACCTACCAGAGCCCGGCCGTGCACCTGCCGCCGGCACTGGCCAGCGGCCACCTGGACGTGTTGTGCGACGCGATGGTCTACGAGGTCATGATGGCCGGCGGCAGGGCCCGCGGCGTGCGCTTCGTCGACCGCAAGAGCGGCAAGCACATCGAGGCGAAAGCGCGCTGCGTCGTGCTGTCCGCCAGTGCCTGCGAGTCGGTGCGCATCCTGCTGAACTCCAGGTCCGCCGCCCATCCGCAAGGCCTGGCCAACAGCAGCGGCAAGTTGGGCAAATACATCATGGACACCGTCGGCAGCGATCTCAGCGGCCAGGTGCCGGCGCTGGAAGGCCTGCCGCCGCACAACGAGGACGGTGCCGGCGGCGCCCACGTCTACTCGCCGTGGTGGCTGTACCAGAAGCAGGGCAAGGACTGGGCGACCCAGGGCCTGGGCTTCCCCCGCGGTTATCACATCGAGATCAGCACCGGCAAGCGCATGCCCAGCGCCGGCACCGGCGCGGGCCTGGAGTGGCTGACGAGGGGCAGCTACGGCGCCGGCTTCAAGAAGGATGTGCGGCGCCTGTACGGCTCCTTCGTCTACTTCTCGGGTCGCGGCGAGATGATCCCGAACGAGCAGTCGTTCTGCGAGATCGACACCACCACGAAGGACCGCTTCGGCATCCCGGTGCTGAAGTTCCACTGGCAGTGGACCGAGCACGAGACCCGCCAGGCCGCGCACATGCAGAAGACCTTCGCCGACATCGTCTCGGCCATGGGCGGGCGGGTCAACGGTGGCCCCGAGCTGGACGGCCGCAAGGCCATCGCGCCGGGCGGCTCCATCATCCACGAGGTGGGCGGCGCCATCATGGGCAGCAGTGCCAGCAACTCCGTGGTTAATGAGTGGTGCCAGACCTGGGACGTGCCCAACCTGTTCCTGACCGACGGCGCGCCGTTCGTGTCCAACGCCGACAAGAACCCGACGCTGACCATCATGGCGCTGGCCTGGCGCACGGCCGACCACATCGTCGAACGCTTTCGCCGCAAGGAGCTTTGAGCATGGATCGCAGACAGACGCTGCAATGGATGCTGGCCGCCAGCGCCGTCCTCGGCGCGGACGTGTCGGCCGGCGCGACGCCCGCGCGCAAGTCGGGTGCCAAGGGTTACGGCACCGACCCCAAGTTGAACGCCACCTACCGCAGCGGCGAGCTGTGGCCGTTGACCTTCACGGCCGCGCAGTTGCGCACGGCGCAAGCCCTGTGCGGCCTCATCATCCCGGCCGACGAGCATTCGCCCAGCGCCGCGCAGCTCAAGGTGCACCTCTTCATCGACGAATGGGTCAGCGCGCCCTACCCCGCCCAGGTCAAGGACCGCGACCTCGTCCTGAACGGCCTGGCCTGGCTGGATGCCGAGGCGGCGAAGCGCTTCCAAAAGCGCTTCGACCAGCTCGACGCCACGCAGCAAGCGCAGATCGCCGACGACATCTGCTGGGCCGACAAGGCGGCGCCCGAGTTCGCCGACGCCGCGCGCTTCTTCAAGCGCTTCCGCGACCTGACGGCCGGCGGTTTCTACACGACGCCCGAGGGCAGCAAGGACCTCGGCTACGTCGGCAACGTGCCGTCCGTCACCTTCGACGGACCGCCCCTCAAAGTCCTGCAAATCGTTGGAGTCAGCTGACCATGAAGCCCACCCTCGTTGCCGCTGCCCTTGCCGCTGCCCTTGCCGCTGCACTGACCACCGCCCACGCCGCCGACATGAACCTCAACACCCTCACCGCCGAAGAAAAGGCCGCCGGCTGGCAACTGCTGTTCGACGGCAAGAGCCTGGACGGCTGGCGCGCCAGCGACAAGCCCGGCACGTTCAGCGTGAAGGACGGCGTCATCGTCACGCACGGCCCGCGCTCGCACCTGTTCTACGTCGGTCCCGTGCAGCAGGCCGACTTCAGGAACTTCGAGCTGAAGGTGGACGTGATGACCTTCCCCAAGGCCAACTCCGGCGTCTACTTCCACACCAAGTGGCAGGAGGTGGGCTGGCCCGAGCTGGGCTACGAGGTGCAGGTCAACAACTCGCACAGCGACCCCAGCCGCACCGGCGGCCTGTGGGGCGTGCAGGACTTCCCGCGCGTCATCGCGCCGGACGGCGGCTGGTTCACGCTGACCACGCGGGTCGAGGGCAAGCGCGTGACGACGCGCATCAACGGCGAGCTGGTGGCCGACTACACCGAGGAGTCGCCCCTCGTGCGCAAGCAGGGCCTGGAGAAGCGCTACCTGGCCAGCGGCACCTTCGCGCTGCAAGGGCACGATCCCGAGAGCGAGACGCACTTCCGCAACATCAAGGTGCGGGTGCTGCCCTGAGCCCGACGCTCAGGCGCCGGGCTGCCTCGCGTCGCCCACGCGGCGGGCGCGCCGTGCGGCGGCGGCGCGCAGGTGGGTCAGCGACTCCACGCGCTTGAGCAGCTCGCGGTCGTTCCAGGGCTTCTTGAAGATGCCGTAGACGCCTTCGATCTGGCCCACGCGGCCGTGCAGCTCGTCGTGGCCGGTGATGGCGATGACGGGCAGGTCTTCGGTCGACAGGCTGCCGTGTACGTCGGCGATCAGCTCGAAGCCGTCCTTGTTGGGCATCTCCAGGTCCGTGATCAGCACGGCCACGTCGGGGTGGCTGTCCAGCGCGGCAATGGCCTCGTTGCCGTCGTTGACCTGCAGCACCGTGTAGCCGGCGCCTTCGAACAGCCGCTTGAGCTTGGTGCGCACAACGGCGGAGTCGTCGGCGACGAGGACGGTGGGCGGGCCCTCCGGCACGGCGGGTGCCGTGGCCGGCTGCGGCGCCATCGGCGTGGGCGCGGTGACGAAGGCGCTGGCCATGGACGGGCCGGCATGGGGCGAGACCGGCAGTGGCGGCAGCACGACGGGCGGCGGGGCGGCCTGGCGCGACGGCGGCTGGGGCGGGCGAGGCTGCGGGTCGTCGCGCGGCACCCGGTAGTCGTCACGCTTGAGGGCGGCGATGAGCACGATGATGGCCAGCGGCACGGCGATCAGCACCGGCATCAGGTACGCGCCCAACAACTCCTGCAACTCGTGAAACATCTCCATCCCCGGGGTGTAACGGCGGTCAGCCTAACACCCGCCACGGGCGTGCACCACCGAGGAAAGCCGGCAAATCCGCGCGTAATCCACGCGCAACGACGGCACGCGCTCAGAAGGTGACGACGAAGCAGGCGCCGCCGCCCGCACGCCGGGCGTGGCGCACCGTGCCGCCCAGGCCGTGCACGAGCTGGCGCACCACCGCCAGGCCCACGCCGCTGCCGCCCTCGCGCGTCGTGAAGAAGGGCGTGAAGATGCGCCCCTCCAGGCCCGGCGCGACACCGGGGCCGTTGTCGCTGACGCGCAGGCGCAGCCGTGCGCCGCGGCTCAGGGCCGCCTCGATGCGCAGCGCCGGCGCCGGCCGCCCCGCGCAGGCCTGCAGCGCGTTCTGCGCCAGGTTGATGAGCACCTGCTCCAGGTGCGTGGCGTCGGTGCGCAGCGCCAGGCTCTCGGGCTCGACGGCGATCTCCACCGTGCCGCCCGCTGCGGCCCATGCCGGTGCCACGAGCTGCTGCACGGCCTGCAGCAGCGGCGCCAGCGCCACGTCGGTCAGCGTCGGTGCCGGCGGCTGGCTGACGCTGCGGTAGCGCTCCACGAACGCCTGCAGGTGCGCCGCGCGGCGCGCGAGCGTGGCGAGCGCCGCCGTCAGTTCGTCGCGCTCGCCCGCCGCCAGCAGCGCGGGTGCACTGGCCGCCAGCGACGCGATGGGCGTCAGCGAATTCATGATCTCGTGCGTCAGCACCTGCACGAGTTGCCGCCAGGCCGCCAGCGTCTCGGTCTCCAGCTCCGACTCGATGGGCGCCAGCGCCGCCAGCCGCCAGGCTTGGCCCTGCACGGTCAGCGCCGACACGGCCAGCACGGCGCGCTCCTGGCCGTGCTCGGTGGGCAGCGTGACGACGCGCCGGCCGGGGGCGGCGTCCAGCAGCGCGAGCAGCGCGGCGGGCTCCGTCGCACGGCCGGGGGCGATCAGCCGGCGCGCGGCGGCATTCAATGCCAGCGGCGGCGCATCGGCCACCAGGCGCCACAAGGCCAGCGGCGCGTGCTCCAGCGCCGCGTCCAGGTCGGGGCGCGGCGCGGGTGGTGGGTCGGGGGGCGGCGGCGCGGGCTTGCGGGCCAGGCGGCTCAGCGCCGTCCAGCCCCAGGCCGCGGCGATCAGGCCCGGCAGCACGCAGGCCACCAGCAGGCGCGGCGCGTCCAGCGCGGCCACCGCGCCGGCGGCGCTCGTGGCCAGCACCAGCGCGGCAACGGCAATGCGGGTGCGGTCAGAGCCCATGCTTGTCCAGCTTGCGGTACAGCGCCGCCCGGCTCACGCCCAGCAGCCTGGCGGCCTGGCTGATGTTGCCGTCGGCCTGCGCCAGCGCGGCCTGCACGGCCTCGCGCTCGCGCTGGGTCAGGTCCAGGCCGGCGTCGGGTGACTGCACCGCAGCGACATCGGCCAGGCCGAAGTCCGCCCAGGTGAACACCGACCCGCGCGCCAGCAGCGAGGCGCGCTCGCAGGCCTGGCGCAGCTCGCGCACATTGCCCGGCCAGCGGTAGGTGCACAGCCGCGCGAGCGCATCGGCCTCGATGTCGCGCGCCGGCCGGCCCTGGGCGAAGTGGGCGAGGTGGTGGCGCAGCAGCAGGGCCACGTCGACCGCGCCGCGCTCGCGCAGCGGCGGCACGCGCAGCACCACGGTGTTGAGCCGGTACAGCAGGTCGGGCCGGAAGCGCTGCGCGTCCAGCAGCGCGGCCTCCGGCACGTTGGTGGCGGCCAGCACGCGCACGTCCACCGGCACCGGCTTGTCGCTGCCCAGCGGCGTCACCTCGCGGCGCTCCAGTGCGGCCAGCAGCTTGGCCTGTTGGGCCAGCGGCAGGTTGCCGATCTCGTCGAGGAACAGCGTGCCGCCCGCCGCCGCGACGAAGCGGCCGGGCCGCGCTTCGCGGGCATCCGTGAAGCTGCCGCGCCTGTGGCCGAACAGCTCGCTCTCCACCAGCGCCTCGGGCAGCGCGCCCATGTCCACGGCCAGCAGCGGCCCGGCCGCGCGCGGTGAGGCGCGGTGCAGCGCGCGCGCCACCAGCTCCTTGCCCACGCCGTTCTCGCCGAGGATGAGCACGCTCGCTTCGCTCGCGCCCACCTGGGCGATCTGCGCGCGCAGCGACTGCATCGCGGCCGAGTCGCCCAGCAGCTCGCCCACGGGCGGCGCCGGTGCGCGCCGGGCCAGCGCCGCCTGCACGCAGGCCAGCAGCCGCTCGTTGGGCCAGGGCTTGGTGATGAAGTCCACCGCGCCGGCCTTCAGCGCCTGCACGGCCAGCTCCACCTCGGCATAGGCCGTCATGACGATCACCGCTGGCGCATCGCGGCGTGCGACGACCTCGCGCAGCAGCGCCAGGCCGGCCGCGCCGTCGTTGGCACCGGGCGTGAAATTCATGTCCAGCAGCAGCACGTCGGGCCGGGTCTCGTCCAGCGCCGCCATCAGCTCGGCGGGCGAGTGGCGCACGGCGACGGGGCTGAGCTTGCGCAACGCCAGCCGCGCGGCCAGGGCCACGTCGGGGTCGTCGTCAAGGATCAGGATGGTCATGGGCGGGCGCGACTCTAAGCGCGGCTTGTGGAGCGGGGCAAGGCGGTGTCCGGAAGCGGACAGTGGGGGTGTTCGGAAGTGGACGGTTTGTGCGCTCGTCGAGACGTTGGTGGGTGGCAAGTCGCCCGCCGGGGCGAAATCCCGGCACCTCGCAGGCCACTGACCCACATCAAAGCCCTGGCCCGGCTCTTGCAAAGACGCTACCCATGAACCTGCTGCTCTCCCCTACTGCCTGGCGCGGCGCCTGGCGCCAGTTGCGCGGTGAACCGGTCCCGGCCGTGCTGGTCGTCTGCGGCCTGGCGCTGGGCCTGGCGCTCAGCCTGCTGGCCGCGGCGATGATCCGCGACAAGCTGTGGGCCGACGCCGGCCTGCCCGAGTCCGACCGGCTCGTTACCTTCGAATGGCGTGCGCGCGGGCCTGGCGGCGCCACCACCGAGTGGTTCCCCGACGTGCCGGCGAGCGCGCTGCAGGCGGCCCTGCGCGAGGCCAACGCACCGCTGGGCCCGATGACCCGCGCGCTGAACGCGCCGCTGCCGGCCCGGGCCGACGACGGGCGCGGCGGCCAGCGCCATGCGCGGCTGTGGACCCTGCTGGCCGACTCCGACATCCGCGAGCTGTTCGCGCTGAAGGCGGTCTCTGGCGACCTGGCCGCCGCCATGGCCAGCCCCGAGGGCGTTGCGCTGACCGAGGCGGGTGCGCTCAAACTGTTCGGCACGACGCAGGCCATCGGCCGCCAGCTCACGGCCACCGTGGCGCTGTACGGGGAAAGCCAGCCGCGCCGGCTGGAGGTGGCGCTGACAGTCAAGGCCATCATCGCCACGCCCGACCCTCATGGGTCGCTGGGCAGCTACGACGCACTGGCCGGTTTCAATGCACCGGCCGCCAAGGCCTTCGTCGAGCAGGAGACCAGCTGGTCCTTCCCGGCCGGCCACCTGTATGGCCGCCTGCAACCCGGCGCCACGCCGGACGCGATGACCGCGCTGGCGCAGCACCTGCTGGACCGGCAGCCCATCCCGCCGGGCCTGCCGGCCGACTTCCTCAAAGGCGGTGGCAAGTTCGCCTACCTGCGCGCCATGCCCATGAACGACCGTGCGCTGGAAGGCGCCGAGAGCCCGCTGCGGCTGATGCAGATGGGCGCCCTCGCCGCCGCCGCCGTGGCCGTGCTGGCCATGGCCGCCATCAACTTCATCAACCTGTGGAGCGTGCGCACGCTCAGGCGCCAGCGTGAGATCGGGCTGCGCAAGTCGCTCGGCGCCGGGGTGGCGGCGCTGGTGGGCCAGTTCTTCGTCGAGGCCTGGGTCGTCACGCTGCTGGCCGGCGCGCTGGGTCTGCTGCTGGCCTGGTGGGCCACGCCCGCCGTGGCGGCGCTGATGGCACACGAGTTCGTCACGCCGGTGCTGTCGCTGCAGGGTCTCGCGCTGACGCTGGCCTTGAGCGTGGCCATCGCCGCCTGCAGCGCGCTGCCGCTGGCGCTGATCGCGCAGCGTGTGCAGCCGGCGGCGTCGCTGGCCGGCCGCAGCCACAGCGAGGGCCGCGCCGGCCGCTGGCTGCGCCGCGGCCTCACGCTGCTGCAGTTCAGCGCCGCGGCGCTGTTCACCGCGATGACCGCCGTCGTGCTGTGGCAGAACCACCATGCCGGCGCGGTCGAGCGTCGCTTTCACGTGCGCGACCGCCTCGCGTTCGACCTGCCGTGGGAGACCCAGCTGCCGCAGACCCGCACGCTGCTGGCCCGCATCAAGGCCTGGCCCGAAGTCGTGGCCGTGGCTGCCGCGACCGATGTGCCGGGGCGCAACTTCTCGCGCGTCCATTCCGAGTTCACCGGCGCCAGCGGCAAGCCGGTCAACCTTGCCACCAGCGTGCAGTTCACGCCGGACTGGCTGAACGTCTACGGCATGCGCGTGCTGGCCGGGCGGCTGTCGGCCGACCACGCCGCCGAGGCCGATGCCGTCGTGCTGGACCGCGCGGCCGCGCAGGCGCTGGGCTTCAACCCGCCCGAGAGCGCCGTGGGCCGCACGCTGGGCGTGAACTCGCAGTACTTCGGCGGCAAGCCGGTCACGGTGGCGGCCGTCATCGCCGACGTGCGCATGGAAGACACGCGCAGCCCGCCCGCGCCCAACGTGCTGCGTCCGCGCGTCGAGGTGCGCGGCGGCGCCATCAGCCTGCACAGCCGCGACCCCGCCGCCACCCGCGTGAAGCTGGCCGCGCTGCTGCGCGAGGTGATGCCCGACGAGTCGCCGCAGGTCATGACCGCGGCCGAGCAGCAGGCGCGCAAGATCGAGGAGGACGTGCGCCTGGGCCGGCTCATCGCCATCGTCGGCGCGCTGGCGCTGTTCATGTCGGCGCTGGGCATCTACGCGCTGGCGGCGCATTCGCTGCGCCGTCGCGAGCGCGAGATCGTGCTGCGCAAGCTGCACGGTGCGGGCCATGGCGCGGTGGCGCGCCTGCTGGCGGGCGAGTTCGGTGGCATCGTCGGTGCGGCCTGCGCCGTCGCGCTGCCTGTGGCGGCGTGGCTGGCGCAGGCCTACCTGGGCCAGTTCGTCGAGCGCGCCGACATGGGGCCGCTGGGCCTGGGGCCGCTGGTGATCGCGGCGGCGGCGCTGGTGGCCGTCACGTCGCTGGCCGTGCTGCGCCATCTGCGCGCGGCGTTCGCGCTGCGGCCGGCGCAGGCGTTGCGGGGCTGAGCGCCATGGCGACGCTTTCGGCCCTCACCTGGCGCAGCGCCTGGCACCAACTGCGCGCGGAGCCCGGCACGGCCGCGCTCGTCATCGCGGGGCTGGCGCTGGGCCTGGCGCTCACGCTGCTGAGCGCCAGCTTCCTGCAGGACGTGTTGTGGCCTGACGGCGACCTGCCGGCGCGCGACCGGCTCGTCACCTTCGAATTCCAGGGGCGCGGGCCAGGCGGGATCAAGACGGATTGGCACGGCGAGGTGCCCGCCGTGCCGCTGTCTGCGGGGCTGCGCGCCAACGGGGCACCGGTCGAGGCGATGAGCCGCGTGCTGTTCACGCAACTGCAGGCACACGCCACCGATGCCCGGGGTGTGCGGCGCGGCGGCCGCCTGGACATCGCGATGGCCGATCCCGACCTCCAGGCGCTGTTCGCGCTGCGGCCGGTGGCCGGTGACCTCGCTGCAGCGCTGGCGACGCCCGAAGGCATCGCGCTGAGCGCGGCGGCTGCCGAGAAGCTGTTCGGCACGACGGAGGTGGTGGGCCGCAGCTTCGCCGTGGAACTTCCGCCCGACCCGCAGGGCCGCGCGCCGGCCCACCCGTACACGCTGACCGTCAAGGCCGTGCTGCCCACGCCCAGCCGCAACGGCACGCTGGTCTTCGACGGGCTGGCCGGCTTCAGCGCGCCCGCCGCCAAGGCCTACCTGGCGATGTCAGACAGCTGGTACCAGGCCAACGGCCTGCTGTTCGCCCGCCTGCGGCCCGGCGCGCAGCCGGTGCAGCTGGGAGTTCTCGCGCAACGCCTGATCGACCAGCAGCCGCTGCCGCCAGGCTTCCCGATGGATTTCCTGAAGGGCGGCGGCAAGTCTGGCTACCTGCGCGCCATGCCGGTGGCCGACGTGGGCCTGCACGGCGCCGGCAGCCCGCAGCGCCGTCTGCAGCTCGGCAGCCTGGCGGCCGCCGCGGCCGGCGTGCTGATCCTGGCCGTCATCAACTTCATCAACCTGTGGAGCGTGCGCACCCTGCGCCGCCAGCGCGAGATCGGCCTGCGCAAGTCGCTGGGCGCGGACGTGCGCCAGCTCGCCGTGCAGTTCTTCGCCGAGGCCGCCGCCGTGGCCGGCCTGGCCGGCGCGCTGGGCCTGCTGCTGGCGTGGTGGGCGACGCCGGCCGCCGAGGCGCTGCTGCAGCGTCAGTTTCATGCGCCGGTGCTGAGCCTGGGCATGGCCGTGCTGACCGGCCTGCTGTGCGCGGCCATCGCGGCGGTCAGCGCGCTGCCGCTCACCGCCATCGCCCTGCGCGTGCGGCCGGCCGAGTCGCTGGCCGGGCGCAGCCACAGCGAAGGCGCGGCCAGCCGCTGGCTGCGCCGCGTCATGACGACGCTGCAGTTCGGTGCCGCCGCGCTGTTCGCGTCGCTCGCCCTCACGGTGCTGTGGCAGGCCGAGCACGCGGCCGACATCCCGCGTGGCTTCGAGATGCAGGACCGCGTGGCCATCGAGCTGCCCTGGGAGGCCCAGCCGGCGCAGACGAAAGCGCTGCTCGAGCGCATCCGCGGTTGGCCCGAGGTGGTCGCCGCGGCGGCGGCCGACGACGTGCCGGGGCGCGACTTTTCCAACTGGTACGGCGAGTTCCGTGGTCCCGGCGGCAGGGCGGTGAGCCTGCGCACGGGCGTGGGCTTCACGCCCGGGTATTTCCAGCTCTACGGCATGCGCGTCATCGCCGGTCGCCTGTCGGCCGACCATGTGGCCGAGCAGGCCCTGCCCGCCATCGTGCTGGACCGCAGCGCCGTGCGCACGCTGGGCTTCGCCAGCCCCGAAGCAGCCGTGGGCCGAACGCTGGGCACGGCGCCCAACATCGACGAGGGCCGGCCGGTCACGGTGGTTGCCGTCATCGACGACATCCGCCTCGAAGGCCCGCGCAGCCCGCAGCAGCCGCATGCCATCACGCCGGTGGCGGAGCGCGGCCATGCCGTCATCGGCGTGCACAGCCGCGACCCTCAGGCCACGCGTGCCAAGCTCTCCGCGCTGGTCAACGAACGATTTCCCGACACGCAGGCCGGGGCGCTCTCGATGCGCGACATGCTGCTGCAGAAGGTCGCCGACGACACGCGGCTGGGCCGGCTGGTGGGCATCGCTGGCCTGATGGCTCTGGGATTGGCGGCCGTGGGCATCTATGCGCTGGCGGCCTACACGCTGCGATGGCGCGAGCGCGAGATCGTGCTGCGAAAGCTGCACGGCGCCGGTCCGGCCGCGGTGGCCGCGCTGCTGGCGCGCGAGTTCGCCGGCGTGCTGGCCGTGGCCTGCGCGGTCGCGCTGCCGCTGGCCGCATGGCTGTCGCAGCGGTACCTGGCTGACTTCGTCGAGCGCGCGCCGGTGGGGCCGTTCTCGCTCTGGGTGCTGCTCGCCGCGGTGGCACTGCTGGCCGCCGTCACGGCGCTGGCCGTGGCGCGCCACCTGCATGCCGCGCTGGCGCTGCGCCCGCTGCATGCGTTGAGGGGATGAGCGCGGTGCTGACGTCCGGAGCCGGCATGGATCGCCGCGTCGCAGCGCCATCGCGGCGCTGGGCTGTCGTGCTCGGCGCCGTCGTGCTCCTGGCGATGGCGGGGCTGATGGCGCGCTACTGGCCGCGCGGCGTGCCGGTGTCGCGGGCCGACGTGGAGATCGCCACCGTCAAGGCCGGCGCCTTCCGCGATGTCGTCGTGGGCCGTGCGACGGCGCAGCCGCTGCAGTCCGTGCTGCTGGACGCGACCGAGGACGGCCGCGTGGAGCAGCTGCTGGTGAAGGACGGCGCGCGTGTCGAGGCCGGCCAGCTGCTCGTCGTGCTGAGCAGCACCCAGCGCGCGCAGGAGCTGATGGCGCGCTCCAGCGAGGCCGCGCAGCAGCTCGCCAACCTGGCCACCTTTCGCGCCGGCCTGGCGCAGGTGCGGGCCGCGCAGCGCCGCGAGCTGACGCAGGCCCAGTTCGAGCTGGCGCGCGTCAGTCGCCTGCACCAGCGCCAGCGCGAGCTGGCCGCGCAGGGCTTCCTGTCGCCTGCTGCGTTGGAGGACTCGGCCGATCAACTGGCGATGGCCGAGCGGCTGTTCACGCAGTTGCAGGCCGATGGCCGCGAGGAGTTGCGCACCCGCGAGCAGTCGGTGCAGGCCATGCAACGCGCCGTCGCCGACCTGGACCAGCGCCTGAGCGCCATGCGCACCGCCAGCGAAGGCCTGGCCGTGCGCGCGCCGGTGGCGGGCCGCGTCACCGGCCTGGCGCTGCAGGTCGGCGAGAGCGTGCGCGCCAGCACGCGCATCGCGCGGCTGGACAGCCTGGGCCGCTTCAAGCTGGCGCTGCGGCTGGACGAATTCCACCTGGCCCGCGTGCGCGAAGGCCTGGCCGCCGAGCTGACGCACGACGGCCGTGCCCACGCGCTGCGCGTCGCCCGCATCGACCCGCAGGTCACGGACGGCCGCTTCTCCATCGAACTCACCTTCGACGCCGAGCCGCCGCCGCTGCAGGTCGGCCAGGGCCTGGACGTGCGGCTGACGCTGGGCCAGGCCGGCCAGGCGCTGCTGCTGCCCGACGCCGGCTTCTACGCCGACACCGGCGGCGCCTGGGCCTTCGTGCTCGACGCCGACGGCCGCCACGCCCAGCGGCGCCCGCTGCAGCTGGGCCGCCGTGCCGACGGCGTCATCGAAGTGCTGGGCGGCGTCCAGGCCGGCGAGCAGGTCGTCGTCTCCCCTTACCGCGCCTTCAGCGGCGCGTCCTCACTCCAACTGCACTGAGCCATGTTCAAGCTGCGACAACTGACGAAAACCTTCCGCGCCGGTGACATCGAGACCACCGCGCTGGACCGCATCGACCTCGACATCGAGGCCGGCGAATACCTCGCCATCACCGGCCCGTCGGGCTGCGGCAAGTCCACGCTGCTGGGCATCCTCGGGCTGCTGGACGCGCCCAGTGCCGGCGAGTACTGGTTCGATGGCCAGGACGTGGCCGGCTGGCGCGAGCGCCAGCTCAACACGCTGCGCCGCGGCCGCATCGGCTTCGTGTTCCAGAGCTTCAACCTCATCGACGACCTCACCGTGGCCGACAACATCGCGCTGGCGCTGGAGTACGGCGACCTGCCCGCCCGCGCCCGCCGCGAGCGCGTGGCGCAGGTGATGGCGCGGCTGGGCATCGCCCATCGCGCCGGCCACCGCCCCAGCCAGCTGAGCGGCGGCCAGCAGCAGCGCGTGGCCATCGCCCGCGCCATCGCCGCACGGCCGGCCTTGTTGCTGGCGGACGAGCCGACCGGCAACCTGGACAGCGCGCACGGCGCCGAGGTCATGCGCATCCTGCGCGAGCTGAACGCGGAAGGCACGACGCTGGTCATGGTCACGCACTCGCTGGAGCACGCGGCGCAGGCGTCGCGGACGCTGCGGCTGCTGGATGGGCGGGTGGTGGTGGATGCGGTGGCGGCATAAAGGCCGGGCCGGCAGGGGGGGTGGACTTCCCGCCATGGCGTCAACCGGCTGGTCGTAGGCGAGACAGACCCACTCAAGCTCATGCAGGCCACGCTAGCCCGGGAGGACGTTTACCTCTACGTCAGCGAGGTCACCGGTCAGCTTGGCAGCTGGGTCAAAAAAACCTACAACCTTGGCCATTTAAAAAGTCGACTCCAGCAACGGTCGGATCGTTACTGGCACCAATTTGGTTGGCCGGGCCCTCCCTATCAGCGCCGGCCTTCATCATGGGCTGCGTCGCCCTGTCCAAAGCCGACTTAGGGCGCAACGGCTAGCTTGGCCTTCTGCTCGTGCCTACCTAACTACTCTAGTCCTTAGGGAAGGTCTGCAAAACCCCGTCCGCGACGGTCGATGAGGTTGCAAGCGGGGCGTGATGTGGAAGTCGCGGGGTGATTGAGCCCCATCAGAGCCTGGCGAGCCGCGAATTCGCCGCTCGCGGCG